>Ga0315336_1000255_pt1 | contig 193768 bp, 214 predicted proteins | sample ASW5metaG_FD_204512 | JGI IMG/M metagenome (GOLD analysis project Ga0315336, IMG submission 204512) | Ammonia-oxidizing marine archaeal communities from Monterey Bay, California, United States - ASW #5 | ecosystem: Environmental > Aquatic > Marine > Intertidal zone | place: USA: California... | reverse complement strand
CGGAAAATCCCTTTAGCCAGGAGGTGCAGCGGTATTTGAAGAGCGGCATGGCGCAGGTTGAAGAGATGAAAGCGTTGCGCATTTCGGGTAGCCGCACGGTGTCCATCGAGCTGACCACCACTGCGCGGGTGAAACCCAACTTTCTGGGGTTGCTCACCTCCGGCGGTGGTGGCGGTTTAAACGCGGGGATGCTGTGGTTCAACATCTTATCGCTCAAGACGGCTTACAACAGCCTGCAAAAGAGCGACGCACCGGAATACACCATGGGGTTCGCTTCATCTGTTTTCGGGGTGATCGGTGCAGCGGCGGCGACATTGGTCAGCGTGCGGGCGACGCAAAAGGCCATGATGTTGAAGTGGATCTCAACGGCGCCAGGCATGGCCTTTGGTAACGGCATCATCAACTTTCTGACGAGTAATCTTTTCGCGCGGGCATCAGGCTACCCGGCGATAATAATTGGGTTTTCCTCAGATATTTTTAAGGCAGTACGTCAATGGCAGAACGGCAATCTTATTTCAGGCTTATATACAGCGGCCGCCAGCGCGACTACTGCTTTAGGTTCGATTCTTGTTCTAGAAGGAAGCCTTGCCATCGCGGGCACGACAGTCCTCATTCCTTTTGCAGGCTGGACAGCAGCTGGAATCGCCTTGATCGGAGCAACTTTGATCGGTGGAGGACTATTCCTCTACTCAAAAGCACACTCCCGCCTTCACAGCCCTTTAGAATTATGGGCCAGCAGAAGCATATTCGGGACAAGGGAAAATGATGGAGAAATACGGGAGAATATAGAGTTAGACTTTGATAAAAAATTGCCACCCTTTCGCCACATCCACGAAGAAATCAAGTCATAGCAGATTGAATTTCTCTCACCGAAAGCATTGTTGGCACCGTATTCTGAGCAGCTCGGCTTAGGCGCCCTAACGACACATTTGGATATAAATAACAAATGGCCAACACCTGACTGGGCAACAATTATCCATACACAGGTCATTAAACAAAACGCAACACTCGAGCTAACTATACTTTTACCAGAATTCGTATTAGGTCAAAGCGAATGGTCAGGGAGCTTAGTGAGCCAGAACCTCGACAGGCAGACAACCCCACTCCAAATAACCCCTGACTGCCATATCACCCCAGCAGGCTTATTACTTCATTACAAAACTGATGCTAGACAAATCAGGTCTGCCACGCTAACGATTAATTACTATGCCAACCAAGGACTGGATGACGACACCCCTTCTACTACCACTATTCATCTGGAACGCTAAACCTATGGCGACTATCTGGTTTTTTAATCAAGCCCACAATTCAGGATTCAAGCCAAAAATTTCCGGACAACTTATTCAAACAACCAGTTCACACTTATGCCTGCGAAACCCTTGGGTGTCCGACTCTGTATTCATGGGAAAAATCTACACAGCCATGTTTCTATTTACCTGGATATTCTCATGCTACAATCTCATTAACGAAAATATAGATTACTCAATCAACGGCGGCGACATTTTCATTGCCATCCTGATCTCACTCCCCTTTATTTTTACCCCATTCTTAGCCTACAGAATACTTTTCATAAAAAACTTATCGAACATATATTTAAATCGACACACAAAGAAAATCTACTATAAGCGATTCAAAAAACTCATAATATTTGACTGGAGCCAAGTCGCAGGCGGTCTTTTCAGTCGCACAGAATTCAGTGGTTCCTCCTTCACCACCAGCTATGCCCTCGCCTTCGCCCCCCGCCGCGAAGACGGCAGCCTGCATCAAAAAGACTGCCTCTGGGTCGACAGCAACGAACCCACCGAACCCGGCGTCAAACATGTGGCCGAAGTGTGGGAATACCTGCGCCACTTCATGGACCACGGCCCGGACAAACTCCCCCCGCCCGGTGAACCCAACTGGTGGCACAAGCCACTGCACGCCATCTGCCTGACCCCGGCAGAAGCCTGGCGCCACTATGCCCCTTGGCGAACCGGCGAGCCCGGTGAAATGCAGGGCAAAAAGAACTGGCAATTGCCGTTCTGGGCCGTGCTGTTTCCCTACAACCTCTCCGTCGCCCTCTGCTGGTATGGCATCTGCCGCCTGTTCAACGTCCGAGCAGCGCCACCGCCTCCCGAAGCATTTGAGGAGGCCCCAGCGCATTCAACCCAAAGGAAACGCACATGAGCGACACCTCTGTCAGCAGCGCTACCTCCGGGCCCGGCCTGCAGCTAACGCGTATCCATCCTGACGGTGCACTACACCAACGTGCCAGGCACCCGCGACTTCCCGGCCATGGCTAACATCACCGACCTCACCGCCCAGTCGGTCAATGCCGTGGTGCTCAAGCGCCTGCGTGGCCAGACCCGTTGGGATGCCAGCCATGGCCTGCGCCAGCAAGTGTTGCTGGCAGCGCGCGAGGCCAATGCCGAGAAAGCGCTGGGGTTGTTGGCGGCGCGCTATCGCATCACCGAGCAGGCCATTACGGAAAATCCCTTTAGCCAGGAGGTGCAGCGGTATTTGAAGAGCGGCATGGCGCAGGTTGAAGAGATGAAAGCGTTGCGCATTTCGGGTAGCCGCACGGTGTCCATTGAGCTGACCACCAGTGCGCGCGTGAAACCCAACTTCCTTGGGTTGCTCACTTCCGGCGGTGGTGGTGGTTTAAACGCGGGGATGCTGTGGTTCAACATCTTATCGCTCAAGACGGCCTACAACAGCCTGCAGAAGAGCGATGCACCGGAATACACCCTGGGGTTCGCTTCATCTGTTTTCGGGGTGATTGGTGCAGCGGCGGCGACATTGGTCAGCGTGCGGGCAACGCATAAGGCCGTCATGCTGAGATTAAGTGCCACAGCGCCGGGCATGGCCTTTGGTAGCGGTCTAATCAAGCTCCTAGGAAGCAATTTGTTCGCAAGGTTGTCCGGCTACCCGGCTATTTTCCTAGGATTCGCCTCTGACTATAAAAAATCCCAAAGGCAGAAGATGCACGGTAATACTGCCGCTTCTGATTTAACTTTCTATGGTGGGGGCGCGGTCGCAATAGGCTCCGTCTTGGTATTAGAAGGTGGATTAGCTATTGCAGGCGCCACAACACTTATCCCTTTTGCAGGGTGGACTGCAGCTGCAGTAGTCCTATTAGGTGCTGCGATCATAGCTGGAGGCATCTACCTCCATGCGAAAGCCACCGAACACCTTCACAACCCTATAGAGCTATGGGCCAGTCGAAGTATATTTGGGAACCGTCTCAATGACGGCGAAAGCCGACCAGACATAATTTTAGATACCGACAAGAAACTTCCAAACTTCGTCAACATTAAAGACGAAATCAACGCTTGGCATCAGGTATTTTACTCACCCTCGCTGCTTTCAAAAAAAGAGACAAAACTGTTTGACCTAGGGCATCTAGACAGCAAATGGACTGACTTAAACACATGGACTACTCCGAACTGGACTGCTATCACACACAATCAAGTTTCTAGCATCCCCCCCACTGCTGAATTTACAGTCCTCCTACGAGGGTTTCTATTGGGCCAGAGCGAATGGCAAGCCAGCCTTAGTAGCCAACTCGAGAACAATGGCATATCTGTATTCCCAGCCACACCAGACTGCTATGAAATCAGGGGAGGACTGATACTCCACTTCAAGAATAAAATTCGAAACCACCGCCACATTAAACTGAACATCAAATATCTGCCAAATCTAGGCTTAGATGAACAAGCAGGCTCCTCCCAGACCTTCAAGCTTGGGGAACGATAATGGCCATTTCATGGATTTTCACACCCTCCGCACGCTCTCAGTTCACTCCACATATCTCAAGCCAACTATCAACCATAAACAAACATCACTTATCCCTCGTGAACCCATGGGTATCCGACTCCGTATTCATGGGAAAACTATATACCGCCATGACATTAGGGTTAGCAGCCTATATCTACCCGGAGATCATAGATGCAGATTTTAGAAAGTCAGCGCTAGCGGACCTTCACTCACTCGCACAATACATTATTGCACCACTAATATTTACACCATTCATCGCCTACAGGATATTCTTCATAAAAAATCTTTCAAACATCTACCTCAATCGCGCAACTGGAAAAATTCTATATCAACGTAACAAAAAGCTTATCTCATTCGATTGGACCAATATCAAGGGAGGGGTATTTAAGCGCACAGAGTTCGGTGGTTCATCCTTCAGCACTAGCTATGCACTTGCACTTGCCTTTGCCCCGCCTAGGAAGGACGGTAGCCTCCACAAAAAAGACTGCCTCTGGGTCGACAGTAACGAACCCACCGAACCCGGCGTCAAACATGTCGCCGAAGTGTGGGAATACCTGCGCCACTTCATGGACCACGGCCCGGACAAACTCCCCCCGCCCGGTGAACCCAACTGGTGGCACAAGCCACTCCACGCCATCTGCCTGACCCCGGCAGAAGCCTGGCGCCACTATGCCCCCTGGCGAACCGGCGAGCCCGGTGAAATGCAGGGCAAAAAGAACTGGCAATTGCCGTTCTGGGCCGTGCTGTTTCCCTACAACCTCTCCATCGCCCTCTGCTGGTATGGCATCTGCCGCCTGTTCAACGTCCGAGCAGCGCCACCGCCTCCCGAAGCATTTGAGGAGGCCCCAGCGCATTCAACCCAAAAAGGGAAGCGTACATGAGCGACACCTCCGTCAGCAGCGCTACCTCCAGGCCCTGTCTGCAGTTCACGCGTCCCCATCCTGACGGTGCACTACACCAACGTGCCATGCACCCGCGACTTCCCGGCCATGGCTGAGACCCTGTCAATTTTTCGTCTGGAACGCTGACCATGGCAACCATCTGGATATTCAACTCAATGTCAGACTCTGGACACAAGCCCTCTATCACAGGGCAACTATTAACCTTATCCGACACCATTTTATGCTTAAGGAATCCATGGGTCACAGACTCTGTCTTCATGGGAAAGCTGTATTGCGCGATAACTGTTCTGTCAATTGCCGGCTTTTACCCATATTTACTATCCAGGGATATATGGCGCATGTACGAAACCGCTCCATTATTAGCGACTGGATTCTTGTTTATGCCTTTCACTTTTCTACCTTTCCTCATTTATCGAATATATTTCATAAAACGCTTATCAAGCTTCTGCTTCAATCGGGCGACCCAAAAAATCTACTATCAACGTTTAAGCAAGGTACTGGTCTTTGAGTGGAGCAATACCGGCGGTGGTATTTTTAAGCGTACGGAATACGGCGGCTCATCATTCAGCACCATCTATGCCCTCGCCTTCGCCCCCCGCCGGGTAGACGGCAGCCTGCACCAAAAAGACTGCCTCTGGGTCGACAGCAACGAACCCACCGAACCCGGCGTCAAGCATGTGGCCGAAGTGTGGGAATACCTCCGCCACTTCATGGACCACGGCCCAGACAAACTCCCTCCGCCCGGTGAACCCAACTGGTGGCACAAGCCACTGCACGCCATCTGCCTGACCCCGGCAGAAGCCTGGCGCCACTATGCCCCTTGGCGAACCGGCGAGCCCGGTGAAATGCAGGGTAAAAAGAACTGGCAATTGCCGTTCTGGGCCGTGCTGTTCCCCTACAACCTCTCCGTCGCCCTCTGCTGGTATGGCATCTGCCGCCTGTTCAACGTCCGAGCAGCGCCACCGCCACCAGCAGCCTTCGAAGAAGCCCCCGTTCAACCCGGCAAAAGGAAGCGCAAATGAAACCCATCGTACTGGTAGGCCATCGTCATAGCTGCCCGCTCCATGGCGAAGGCACTGTGGAAACCGGCGCAAATGCAACATTCGTGGATGGCAAGGCCGTCGCTCGTGTGGGCGATCGCATCAGTTGTGGCGCCGTTATCGAAACCGGCGCTGCCTGCACAATCATCGAGGGCCACCCCGCAGCAAGGGAGGGTGACACCACCAGTCATGGAGGGACGTTGATCGAGGGGGACCAGGGTTGGCTCATTGATTGAAAGCCACTACCGGCTACCGAGCCGGATGCTGAAGCCTGCCAGTCAACAGGTTTGGGCCGTCCAGCGGCCCAACTGGCGAGCAAAGCCACCTTTCTGGGTGCCCCGTTCTCACACGCATGGCGCCATGCCCGCAGACTGCGCCATGTCTGCGTCAATCCAGCACTGGCCGAAGCAACGCCTGTGCCTCATACAGGGTCGGCAAATACCGCAACCGTATCTCATCAATACTCAACCGCGAAGCATGAGTCGTGATGGTCAGCGTCGCTTTCAACTGACCGGCCCGTCCCAGCAATGGCACCCCCAGCACCCGCATACCGATTTCATATTCCTGATCAACGATACAGAACCCCTGCCCCTTCACGCGCAACAGCTCAGCGTCCAGCTGCGCCCGGTCTGTCAGTGTGTAAGGCGTCAACGCCCGCAGCGGCTGACGGGCAAAGTATTCGTCCCGCTCCCCCTCATCCAGCCAGGCCAGCCAGACCCGCCCGCCGGCCGTGCAATACATGGGTACCCGCGAGCCCGGCCTGATCGACAAAGACGCCACATGGCTATACCGGCTACGCACCAGATGGATGATCTCATCGCCATCGCGGGTACCCACCGATACGTGCTCCTGGGTCTGGCGCGCCACCTGTTCAACAATCGGCCGCAGCATGCGCGGCAGTTGCGCCGAGTCCACATAGGCCTGGCCGATACGCAAGGCCTTGGGGGTCAGCCAGTACTCACGGCTGTCAGTTTCGGCAAAGCCCTCATGCACCAAGGTCAGCAGAAACCGCCGCACCGCACTGGGCGTAAGGCCAGACAACCTGGCCGCCTGCGGCACACTCAGGCGCGGCTGCTCGGCGCTGAACAGTTGCATCAGCGCCAGGCCTTTCTGCAAGCCCGCGATCAAGTCACGGGGATGGATGGCGGGTGTGTTCATGCATTCGACTCGCTACCAGAGGAACAAAAACAGCCGATTACTGCGATAACCGGATCATGACTGCGATTATCGCATTAAGTGGCCGCTTGACGCATTGTTGCACGCGTCCCTCTGCCTCACCCTTGCCTCCATAACAACGCCAATAAGGAGGTCAGCATGATTCGAGGTTCCACTGAACTGGTCGCCATCGTCGGTTCGCCCATCGCCCAGGTGAAGTCTCCGGAAAACTTCAACACCTGGTTCAACCACAACAACTGCAACCTCGCCATGCTGCCCTTCGACCTGCACGAGGCGGCGCTGGACAGCTTTGCGGATACCCTGCGTGGCTGGCAGAACCTGCGCGGTTGCGTGGTCACCGTGCCTTACAAGCAGGCGCTGGCCAACCGCGTGGACGGCCTGAGCGAGCGCGCAGCTGCCCTGGGTTCGGTCAATGTGATACGTCGCGAGCGCGACGGACGCCTGCTGGGCGACAACGTGGACGGCGCCGGCTTCCTCGGCGCTGCGCACAAGCATGGCTTCGAGCCGGCGGGCAAACGGGCACTGGTGATCGGTTGCGGCGGTGTTGGCAGTGCCATTGCCTATGCACTGGCTGAGGCAGGGATCGCCAGCATTACCCTCAGCGACCCCAGCACAGCACGCATGGGTGCTGTATGCGAACTGCTCGGCAACGGCTTCCCCGGGCTCACGGTCAGCACACAGTTCAATGGGCTGGAAGACTTCGACCTGGTGGCCAACGCGTCCCCAGTCGGCATGGGCACCCGCGCAGAGCTGCCGCTGTCCGCCGCCCTGCTGGCTACCCTGCTGCCAGACACCCTGGTCGCCGACGTGGTCACCTCACCCGAGATAACCCCGCTGCTGAACCGCGCGCGGCAAGTAGGTTGCAGGATCCAGACTGGCCCGGAAATGGCCTTCGCCCAACTGGGCCACCTTGGCGCCTTCATGGGCGTCACACCGTTGGAGATCTGAAGCCATGACGACTCTGGAGCACACACACAACAGCTTCGACCTGGTTGTGCTGGGCAGCGGTGCCGGTGGTTTTGCCGCTGCCGCCACGGCGGCCCGCCGTGGGCTGAAGGTGCTGGTGGTGGAAAAGGCCGAACGCTTTGGCGGCACCTCGGCGATTTCTGGCGGCGCGGTGTGGCTGTACGGCACCGACCAAGCCCGTGACGCCGGCGCCAAGGACTCCCCCGAGGCAATGCGCACCTACCTCAAGCAGGTCATCGGCGACGGCTACGATCCCGCCTTGGGCGATGCCTTCATCGAGCATGGCCACCAAGCGCTGCGCTGGCTGGAGCAGAACACCGAACTGCGTTATGCCCTGCGCCCACTCTCGCCCGACTATTACCCGGATGCACCCGGCGCCACTCAGTTCGGCCGGGCGCTGGAAATGGTCGAATACGACGGCAAGCACCTGGGCACACGCTTCAAGGACCTGCAGATGCCACCGCCCGGCATGCTGCTGTTCGGCGGCATGATGGTCAACCGGGTGGATATCCAGCATTTCCTCAGCATTCGCCGCTCACCCAAGTCGCTGTGGCATTGCCTGAAGCTGATGGCGCGTTACGCGCGCGACCGCCTGCAGCACCCACGCGGCACCCGGCTTACCACCGGCAACGCATTGATCGCCCGCCTGGCCACCAGCGCCTTCGCCCACGGCACGCAGTTGTGGTTGCGCAGCGAAGCCGTGGAGCTGATCGCCGAGCACGGCGTGATCACGGGCGTGGTCGTACAGCGCGAGGGCCGCCGTGAGCGGGTAATGGCCCGTGGTGGCGTGGTGTGCGCCATGGGCGGATTCGCAGCAGGCGCAATGGCCGCCGGCTACCGCCCTGCTCAAAAGGCGCCGCACCTGACCATGTCACCACCGGCCAACGACGGAGCCGCCCTGCGCCTTGCCCAGGCCGTGGCAGCAGCCGAGGGCGAGAGCCTGGCGGCCAACTTTTTCTGGGCACCGGTTTCCGAACTGCGTCATGCCGATGGTGAACGTGAGCGCTTCCCGCACCTGGTCACCGACCGCGCCAAGCCGGGCGTGATTGCGGTAGACCAAGCCGGGCGGCGCTTCGTCAACGAGTCCGACTCCTACCACCACTTCGTGCACACCATGTTCGCCAACGGCATTGCCAGCTGCTGGCTGGTCTGCGATGCCGAAGCAATGAACCGGTACGGGCTTGGCCTGGCGCGGCCCAAGCCCGTCAACAACCAGGCGTTGATCGACGCAGGCTACCTGTATCGGGCCACCACATCGCAGGCACTGGCCCTGGCCATCGGCGTCGATCCACAGGTGTTTGCGCAAACACTTGCACAGTTCAACAGCGATGCCAGCAATGGCATCGACCGCGCATTTGGCAAAGGCGGCAACAGTTACAACCGCTACATGGGCGACCCGCAACATACGCCCAACCCATGCTTGGCACCCCTGACCAAGGGGCCGTTCTATGCCATCCGCATTCACACCGGCGACCTCGGTTCAGCCCGTGGCCTGGTGACCAACGCCGATGCCAACGTGCTGAACCGCAGCGGTTTGCCCATTCCCGGGCTGTATGCGGTCGGCAACGACATGAACTCACTGATGAAGGGCACCTACCCCGGCCCCGGCATCACTCTGGGCCCTGCCCTCACCTTCGGCTGGCTTGCTGCCAACCACATCACCGCGCGCCTGCAGGCGCCGGCTACCCCTACGGAGAAACCGGCATGTACTACGAACTGAGAACCTACACCCTCGACCCATTGAAAATGGCCGACTGGCTGGCCCTGTACCAAAGCCACGCACTCGAGGTGCAGAGCGAACACCTGGGCAACCTGGTGGGCTTTTTCACCAGCGAGTTCGGCGACGTCAACCAAGTGGTACACATCTGGGGCTATGCCAGCCTCGACGACCGCATGGCGCGCCGCGCAGCCATGGCGGCAGACTCACGCTGGGCGGAATTCTCGCGACGCAACCGCGAGCTGGGCGCGGTACTGCGCCTGCAATCGCGGCTGCTGCGCCCGACCGGTTTCTCACCGCTGCAGTAAGCCACACGCCACCTCTTCCAACAGCCGAGCGGACCCCTTCCATGCCCCCCCTTGAATGTGACGTACTCATCATCGGCTCCGGCGCCTCTGGCCTGGCTGCCGCCGTAACCGCCGCGCATCATGGCCTGACAGTGGTCGTCGCGGAAAAAGCCAGCCAGCTGGGCGGCACCAGTGCCTGGTCGGGGGGCTGGTTGTGGATACCGCGCAACCCTCTGGCCATCGCCGAAGGCATCGTCGAAGCCGACGATGCCCCGGAGCGCTATTTGCGTGCGCAAACCCACACCCGCGAGCTGGACCCGCGTCAACGCGCCTTCCTGCGCCATGGTCCGGAAATGGTGGCGTTCTTCCAGCAACACACTGCCGTGCAGTTCCAGTGCGGCAGCCGTATGCCCGACATGCGTGAAGGCGATGGCAGTGCACGCGGTGGTCGCTCGCTGTGTGCATTACCTTACGACGGGCGACGGCTAGGGCCTTGGCTGCACACGTTACGCCCACCGCTGGACATCGTCAGCCTGGCCGGCATGGGCATTGCCGGAGGTGCCGACATGGCTGCCTTCTTCAACGCCACACGCTCGCCGAAGGCAGCGCTGCATGTTGGCAAGCGCCTGTTGCGCCATGGCCGAGACCTGCTGCTGCACCGTCGCGGCCTGCATCTGGTCAATGGCAACGCGCTGGTGGCGCGCCTGCTGCGCAGCGCCCTTGATCGTGGCGTGACATTGCTGACCGAGAAAGCGGCCAGCCGTCTGTTGTTGTGCGAGGAACGGGCCAACGGCGCGCTGTTTGCCGATGGCCAAACGATCTACGCACGGCGTGGTGTGGTGCTGGCCTGCGGTGGCTTCCCACATGATCGCCAGCGTATCTCGCGACTGATACCGCACGCGCCGGACGGTGACCAGCATTACTCCGCTGCGCCCAGGGAGAATAGCGGTGATGGTTTGCGCCTGGGCGAACAGGCGGGTGGGCGGGTGTCTGCGGCAGGCGCCCACGGGGGCGCCTGGGCGCCGGTATCGCAGGTACCGCGCCGCAATGGCCATTTCGGCCATTTCCCACACCTGATCGACCGTGCCAAGCCCGGTTTCATCGCCGTGCGCCGCGATGGTCGGCGCTTCGTCAACGAAGCCGATTGCTACCACGACTTCATGAACGCGCTGTTCGCCGCCACGCCGCAGGCTGAGCAGCCGGAGGCCTGGCTGATCTGCGACCATGCTGCGCAACGGCGCTATGGCATCGGTTGGGCCAAGCCCTTTCCCTTCCCTACCCGCTTCTATCAGCGCAGTGGCTATTTGCACAGCGGCGCTACCCTGGCGCAACTGGCGCAGCGCTGCGGGATCGACGCCGAGCAGTTGCAGCGCACGGTGGCGGACTTCAACCATCATGCGGCACAAGGTGAAGACCCTACCTTTCTACGTGGTGCGTCGGCCTACAACCGGGCCCAAGGCGACCCGCAGCAGGCACCCAACCCGTCGCTTCGGCCGTTGCTGAAGGGGCCGTTCCATGCGGTGAAACTGCTGCCAGGCAGCCTTGGCACCTTCGCCGGCCTGGACACAGACGCCTCAGCCCGCGTACTGGACCACGCAGGGCAGCCGATACCCGGGTTGTTTGCAGTGGGTAACGACATGCACAGCGTGATGGGTGGGTACTACCCGAGCGGCGGCATTACCCTTGGCCCTGGGATGACCTTCGGGTATCTGGCCGGTAGAGCGTTGAGCGGGGGCCGTGCACATCATTGATGTCGGTGTTGCGCCCATCAGGCAACCAGGGCCAAAGCCTTCTACCCTTCAGTGACGTGAATACCTGCCGCGCCCGCAGGCCAACGCAACCGTTCGATAACCGAACAGTAGCCCGTCTCTTGAATTGACGCTGCCGTCTTCACTGCTCACCATGCACCGGCCTTGCGTGCCCCCCCTGCCTGGGAAACGGTCACGTACCCGTAGCACCGCAGCTGAATACAATTTCAAGAAACGAGCAGTCTATGAACCACTCCAAGATCCCCCCCGCCGCGCCCCGGATGTCCCAGGGCTCGATCGGCGACAAGCTCCGCGGCGCCTTCGGCGTCGGCAAGACCCGTTGGGGCATGCTCGCCCTGGTGTTCTTCGCCACCACCCTGAACTACATCGACCGCGCCGCCCTCGGCATCATGCAGCCCGTGCTGGCCAAGGAAATGAGCTGGACGGCGATGGACTACGCCAACATCAATTTCTGGTTCCAGGTCGGCTATGCCATCGGCTTTCTGCTGCAAGGCCGACTGATCGACAAGGTCGGGGTCAAACGGGCCTTCTTCTTCGCTGTACTGCTGTGGAGCCTGGCCACGGGTGCCCACGGCCTGGCCACCTCGGCGGCAGGTTTCATGGTCTGCCGCTTCATCCTCGGCCTGACCGAGGCCGCCAACTACCCGGCCTGCGTCAAGACCGTGCGCCTGTGGTTCCCGGCGGGTGAGCGGGCGATTGCAACGGGGCTGTTCAACGCCGGTACCAACGTTGGTGCCATGGTCACCCCCGCGCTGTTGCCGCTGATCCTGGCTGTGTGGGGCTGGCAGGCTGCGTTCATCGCCATGGGCAGCCTGGGCCTGGTGTGGGTCGTGCTGTGGGTATTGAAGTACTACAACCCTGAAGACCACCCCCGCGTGCGTCAGAGCGAGGTGCAGTACATCCAGCAGGATGATGAGCCCGAGCCGACCCGCGTGCCGTTCAGCCGGATCCTGCGCCTGCGTGGCACCTGGGCTTTTGCAGTGGCCTATGCGATTACCGCACCGGTGTTCTGGTTCTACCTGTACTGGCTGCCGCCGTTCCTGAACCAGCAATACAGCCTGGGCATCAACGTGACCCAGATGGGGATCCCGTTGATCATCATCTGGCTGACGGCAGACTTCGGCAGCATCGGGGGTGGCATTCTGTCGTCGTGGCTGATCGGCCGTGGCGTGCGTGCCACGACGGCGCGGCTGGTGTCCATGCTGATCTTTGCCTGCACCATGCTCAGCGTCATCTTTGCCGCCAACGCCAGTGGACTGTGGGTCGCGGTGGCGGCCATCTCAATCGCGGTGGGCGCGCACCAGGCGTGGACGGCGAATATCTGGAGCCTGGTGATGGACTACACACCCAAGCATCTGGTGAGCACCGTATTCGGCTTCGGCAGCATGTGTGCGGCAATTGGCGGGATGTTCATGACGCAGATTGTCGGCAGCGTGCTGACCGCTACCAACAACAACTATGCCGTGCTGTTTACCATGATCCCCGCCATGTACTTCCTGGCGCTGGTGTGGATGTATTTCATGGCACCGCGCAAGGTCGAGAGCGCCTGAGAGCGCTAGCTACTTACCTCTACGGGGCCCTTGCGGGCCCTTTTTTTTGGCCTGGTATTTCTTGAGAAGCAAACAACGACAAGGCAATGTTCGGTGTGGGAGCGGGTTCACTCACGAACGTGACGCAGCCGGTGACAGGCGCCACGTTCGCTCGATCAGACGGTGGCCAACACCGCCTTGGCTTTCTCCAGCGCCATGCGCGCGCGCTGTTCGCCGCTGATGCCCTGCTCCAGCAATTGCCGCGTGGGGATTTCCAGGCTCAGCGGCACGCTCGGCGGCAAGGCGCGCAACAGGCCAACCAGGTCAGCATCGCCATCACCCGGGAAGCGTCGCTCGTTACGCGCCTGGCGCAGGATCTCGTCCATGTCGGCCGGTACCGGGCCAGCAACGTCACACAGTTGGGCATAGCGCATGCGCTGCGGCGCCAGCTGCGCCAGGTCGTCCAGCGAAGAGCCGGAGCGGTTGAAGTGGAAGGCATCCACCAGCACGCAGCCATTGGCGCGGTCGGCGTTGGCCACCACCCGCATGGCCTGGCGCAGGTCACGTACGTCGGTCCAGGGCATGAACTCCAGGTGAGGGTGAATGCCGTATTGCGCCGCCAGCTCGCACAATGCGGCAAAGCGTTCGGTCAGGCGCGCTTCGTCGGGGTCGTTGCCCGCTACCAGCAATTCAGTACCACCCAACCCGGCGCCCACCGCCAGGATCGCTTCGAAATCGGCCACACAGGTGGCCGGTTCAAGACGCAGGATCTCCAGGTCGAGCACCTTGATACCCGTGTCGCGCAAGCGCGCCTGGGTTTGCCGGCGCAGTTCGGCATCGGCGACCAACGGGAAATGCCGCTCCTGTTCGGTGGCTGGCACCAGCCGTAGGCCGACATGGCTGTAACCCGCTCGGGCGGCGGCCTCGACCATGTCCGGTGGAGACAGCTCGAGCACCGTCAGGGCCGCGAGGGAAAAAATTCGATCAGTCATTTATCATCACCCGCAATAGTAAGGTTGTATCAGCCAATGTGCTCGGGCGCGCAAGCCCGACCGCTTTGGGCTGCCTGCCTTATCGCTTCGATCAGCGCCAGTGTGCGCCCCCCGTCGGCAGCGTCGATCAGCGGCGCCTGTTCACCCCGGGCAACCCGCACAAAATGCTGCAATTGCAGGGTCAATGCCTCGCCGGCGGGGATGCTTTCCGAGCTTTGCAACAGGGGCGTATGCCAGCCCGAGCCTGCCTCGGCGTAATGCCAGCGCTTGAGCTGGGGAATGCTCAGTGCTCCTTGGGTACCGGCCAGCAGATAGCACGGCTGGCCATCCTGGCGCGGGTACACAGGGCTTTCGCCAGCGTCCAGCTCCCAGCTCCACGGTGCAGCCACCGCGTCGGACCCGGTCAGGCTGCCGAGGGCACCGTTGGCAAACTGCAGCAGCACCGCGGCGCTGTCTTCGTTGGCAAAACCGCGGACATCGTTGCGGGTGAAGGCCTGCACCTGCACCACCTCGCCGCACAGGTAACGCAACAGGTCAAGGTCGTGGATCAGGTTGGTCAGCAAGAAACCGGCCCCTGGCTCGCGACGCCAGGGCGTTTCGAAATAGCTGTCGGGCTTTTGCAGTTGCCACAGCGCGGTGACGTTGATCAAACGGCCCAGCTTGCCTTCGTTGATCACCTGGTGCGCCTTGGCGATCAGCGGATTGTGTCGGCGATGGTGCCCTACAAGCACCGGCACACCTCGGCGGCGTGAGGCTTCCACCAGTGCACGCACTTCATCCAGGTTCACGCCCACCGGTTTCTCCACAAGCACAGGCACTCCGGCCTCGACACAATCCAGGGCGGTGGCGACATGCAGGTTGTTGGGGTTAGCGACGATCACTGCCTCGGGGCGCGCATGCGCCAACATTTGCCGGTGGCCGGCAAAGCAGGGCACACCGCACTCGGCAGCGAAGGCCTCGGCCTGCGGGCCGGGGTCGGCTACCGCACACAGTTGGGCTTGCGGCACATTGCGCAAGTGCTGGTAATGCTGCCGGCCCATAATGCCGGCGCCAATCAAGGCAATACGAAGGGGTGCGTTCAACAGCCTGTCCTCTTGTCATTGTTGTTATGAAATTCTGAAACCGGGTTCCAAAATTTATACTCGACAATTTAGAACCAAGTTCAGCTTTTCAGAAGAACGGGCGCAACAGACTGTGCGGTAATCGACCGGAATATCCTCTCAGGCAAACAGCTCGCTGGCGGGGCTGGCCGCCGACAGCTCTTCTGCCGCCGACAGCAATAGCGGTGCCAGCGCGGTAAGGCGGCTTTGTGCCAGCCGCGCGCTGGGCCCGGCGATGCTCAGCACGCCGATCACCTCGTCACTTTGCGGGCGGCGTACCACTGCGGCCAGGGCTGAGGTGCCGATGGCGGAGGTCTCCTCGACCCAGGCATACCCACGCTCGCGGGCGCGGTGCAGGTAGGCGAGCAGCTCGTCGGTGGAGCGTGGCGCGTTCGGGCCGAACTGGTCGGGGTCGGCAATACCTTGGCGCAACACCATCTGCAGCGCCTGCTCATCGTCCAGGCTGGCCAACCAGGCATGCCCGGAGGCGGTATAGAACAGCGGCGCGTCGCGCCCCATATCCGGGTCGTAGCGCAGCCCGGAGCGGGCGCCCTGAGACTTGGCGATCCAGGTTTGCCGGGCACCGTCGATCACCCCAAGGCGCACCAGCTCACCGCTGTCCTGGGCCAGGCGGTCAAGAATCGGCTGGATGATGTCGGCACCGTTGCTGGCGAGGTAACGAAAGCCCAGCGCTACCAGCTTGGCCGACAGCTGATAGCGGCTGTTTTCCCGGTTCTGGCGCACGTAGCCCAGCCGCACCAGCTCCGTGAGCATGCGGTGGGCAGCGCTTTTGGGAATGTCCAGGCGCTCGGCCAGGGTTTGTAACGGCAGCCCTTGGGGTTCACCGGTAAGGCTTTCTACAAGACTGAAGGCGCGTTCGATCTGACTACCAGCCATGTCACAGGTCCCTGATTTTTTTGCGGATTCTAGAAGATGATTCCACATCGTCGCTAGCCAGCGCAGCTCGGGCCACCTCGAATGTCCGATGATCGCCCAGTTCTTGCCTGACATGACCAACCTGACCTTGCAGGACCACCCGCTGCCGATAAGAATGTGGAACATTGTTCTAATAAAAGCACAGGAAACCCGCAATGCCTTCCGCTCCTCTCGAAACCGAATGCGATGTACTGGTCATAGGTTCTGGCGCCGCCGGGCTGGCGGCGGCTGTCACGGCTGCCTGGCATGGGCAGAAGGTGATCGTGGCGGAGAAAGAACCGGTGTTTGGCGGCGCCACCGCCTGGTCCGGCGGCTGGGCCTGGGTGCCACGCAACCCGCTGGCGCGCAGGGCCGGCATCGAGGAAGACATCGAGCAGCCGCGGACTTATCTGCGCCATGAGCTGGGGGCGAACTACAATGCCGAGCGCGTCGATGCCTTCCTTGAGGCGTGCCCGCACATGGTGGCGTTTTTCGAGAAGTACACGGCGTTGCAGTTTGCCGACGGCAACGGCATCCCGGACATGCATGGCGATACGCCGGGGGCAGCCCTTGGCGGCCACCAGGTGATCGCCGCGCCCTACGATGCCCGCGAGGTTGGCGCCCTGCTGCCACGCTTGCGCAAGACCATGCGCGAAACCTCGTTCATGGGCATGCCGATCATGGCCGGTGCCGACCTTGCCGCCTTCCTCAACATGACCCGCTCACCCAAAGCCCTGCTGCACGTGTGCAAGCGCTTTGGCCGCCACCTGTACCACCTGGCCCGCCATGGTCGGGCCATGCACCTGGTCAACGGTGTGGCACTGGTGGCGCGCCTGGCTAAATCGGCACAGGACCTGGGTGTGCACCTGCAAGCGTCGGCGCCGGCCAAACGCCTGCTGATCGAGGGTGGCCAGGTACGCGGGGCGTGGGTCGCGACGCCACAGGGCGAGCAGCTGATCCGCGCCAAGGCCGTGGTGCTGGCGGCAGGTGGTTTCCCCAATGACAACGCCCGGCGCCAGCAACTGTTCCCGCGCGATGCCAGCGGCCACGACAACCTGGCGCTGCCGCCCAAGGGGTGTTCTGGCGATGGCCTGCGCCTGGGCGAATCCGCCGGCGGTGTGGTTGCCACCGACCTGAAGTCGCCGGTGGCCTGGGCACCGGTTTCACAGGTGCCGTATCGCGACGGCAGCGTCGGCCACTTCCCGCACATTATCGAGCGCGGCAAACCGGGCGTTATCGGCGTGCTGGCCAACGGCAAGCGTTTCGTCAACGAAGCGCATGGCTATTACGACTATGTGTCGGCCATGGTCGCTGCAGTGCCGCAGGGCCAGGAGGTGTGCTCGTGGCTGGTTTGCGATCATCGCTTCTTGCGCCGCTATGGCCTGGGGCATGCCCGCCCGGCACCGCTGCCGGTAGGGCCGCATGTGCGCAACGGCTACCTGAAACGCGGCGCCACGCTCGAGCAGCTCGCCCAGGCCTGCGGCATTGACCCGTCCGGGCTGCGCGCCACGGTCACTGACTTCAATAACCATGCCCGTAACGGCCAGGACCCGGCGTTTGGCCGTGGTTCCACGCCGTTCAACCGCAAGCAGGGTGACCCACAGCACAAGGGCCCTAACCCTTGCGTGGCGCCCATCGAGCAAGGGCCGTTCTATGCGGTGAAAGTAAAGCCCGGCTGTTTTGGCACCTTTGCCGGGTTGCGCACCGACGGCAATGCCCGTGTACTGGATGAGGCCGGGCAACCGATTGCAGGCCTGTACGCAGCAGGTACCGACATGGCCAGCGTGTTTGGTGGCTGGTACCCGTCGGGTGGCATCAACCTGGGGCCGGCGCTGACCTTTGGCTATGTCGCCGGGCGGCACATTGCCGGGGTGCAGGGGTATGAGTGAGCTGATCCACAATACCCGGGTGGTCGGCGCTCTGCAGGAGGACGCAGGGAAAGGCCGTGGCGCTTGAATCGAGCGCCACGCGGTCTGATTTTTCAGCGCTGTCGTCCCTCAGCTCACAGGTCTCGCTGCGCTGCGCTCCTGAATCTGCGCCAGCCAGTAGACCACATCCACCTCGTCGATCTGCTCGGTGCGCAGGAAGCGCTCGGCATATTGGCGGTATACCCCGCTGCTGAGGAACAGTTGTAGCAGTTGCCCGTCGACGTGCCCCTCGCGGGCCATGGCCACCAGGATCTTCACCGATTCGGACAGCGTCTTCGGGGGTTTGTAAGGCCGGTCTGCTGCCGTCAGTGCTTCGAAGATGTCGGCAATCGCCATCACCCGCTCGGCGATGCCCAGGTCCTGCCCGCCCAGGCGGCGCGGATAGCCGCTGCCGTTCATCTTTTCGTGGTGGTTGCCGGCGATGTCGGGTACCCGCTTGAGGTGGCGCGGGAGCGGCAGCGCACTGAGCATGATGATGGTCTGCACGATGTGTTCGTTGATCTTGAAGCGTTCTTCGTCAGTCAGCGTGCCACGGCGGATCGACAGGTTGTACAACTCGCCGTGGTTGCTGGCGTGGCCTGGCAGGTGCATGTCGAACCCCCAGATATTACGCGGGTCATCCTTGACCACCGGCGGCGTGCGGGTGCCCCAGGGCACGCAGTGCTCGGGGCGATCAGCCAGCAATGGCTCCTCTGTCGGCAGTGCAGGCTGCGGCACGCCGACAAGGCGTTCCGCCTCGTCACGGGAGATGCCCAGGCGGTTATCGAAATGGCGCAGCCAGCGGCGCTTGCCGATCACCTGCAAGCGCTGGATATCGGTGTCCTGCATGAACTCGCCGCCGATGTTGGCCTGGGCGACGAAAGCGAAGTCGTCCTGCAGCTCGGCCTGGCTTCGCTGCAGTGCGGCTTTCAGCACCTGCTGGTCGGCGCCACTGGCCAGGCCTTGCCAGTAGGCCAGCTCCGCATCGCGCCACAGCACTTCGAAACGCATGCGGACTTCGTGGATGCGGTTGTACAGGGTCTCCAGCTTGGTCGCCTTGTCCACCACGTACTCGGGGCTGGTGACCTTGCCACAATCGTGCAGCCACGCTGCCACACGGAACTCGTACCGTTCTGCCTCGGTCATGCTGAAGCTGGCGAACGGGCCGCTGTCGGCTGCCACTGCCTGATCCAGCAGCATCTGCGCCAGCTGAGGCACCCGCTCGCAGTGGCCACCGGTATAGGGGCTCTTGGCATCGATGGCGTCTGCCAGCAGCTTGATCATGGCGTCCAGCAGGTGTTGCTGGGCTTCGACCAACTGGCGGGTTTCGATAGCCACCGCAGCCACTCCGGACAATTCCTCGACAAAGCGCCGGAATGCCTCGCCCACCCGCTCCTGCGCCTGCTCTTCGTCCATTTGCAGGACCAGGATGCCCAACAGTGCCTGGCTACGGTCATTCAGCACCACGGCCAGACTGCGCTCATGCAGGCCGAGGGCCTGGGTCACTGTTACAGCCAAGTGCTGCCGGGCGCCCTCATCCACTGCCAGCTCGCTTGGGTAGTGTTCACCGCGGCACGAGGCGGCCAGGCGCAGCAAAGCCTGTTCAGCGTCATACAGGTAAACCCCGCCGGCGTCGCCCCCGGCAGCTTCTACCAGATGGTTCAGCACGCCGTCGAGCATGCGCTCCAGGTTTCGCTCACGGCTGAGCGTAAGGGTAATCGCCTGAAAGTGGCGAATGGTACCGGACATGCGGCTCAGCACGCGGCTCAGTTCACGCACCTCGGAAACCCGCGAGTGCACGCCCACCTCACGGCTGAAATCAAAACTGGCCAAGCCTTGAACCTGCTCGCGCAACAGCCGCAGCGGGCGGCCAATGCGCCGGCCAAGCACACCGCCGAGCACCAGCAGCACGGCCATCAGCGCCACGGTCCAGAGCAACTGCTCGTACAAGACTTTGCGCGCCCCCACCAGTAACTCGTGGCCGGGTACGGCAATCAGCACGTACAAGTCGTGCCCGGCCAGGGTGGTCAGATGCACACGAATGCCATACCAGGTCTGGCCATCCACCTGATAAGGCTGAGGCTGGTTGCCCTTGGGCAGGTCAGCGTATAGCCGCGCCAGGCTGGGAGCGCCCAGCTCGGCGACACGCGACAGGCGCACGCCTTGCCCTTCGTGCACGATTGCCCGCTGCGGGTCCGGATAGGCCACAACGTTGCCCTGGTCATCGACCACCACGATCTCGGTACCCGGGGTCATGCGCAGGTCCTGAGTCTCGCTGGCCAAGTCGTTGACCGAGACATCCAGGCCGATCACGGCGCCACCGTCGACGCTACGTTGGGCCATGGTCAAGCCGACCTCGCGGGTGGTGAAGAACACATAAGGGCGAGTCAGCACCGTAGAGGGTTGTACCGTGGCTTCAGCGAACCAGGGGCGCAGGCGTGGATCGTAGCGATAGTCAGGTTTGGCCTGGGCCTGCAACAGGTTCAGCGCCCGATCATAAAAACGCCACTCGCCCTGCACCTTGGCGCCCTCGCCATGGCTGACGCTCTGCACCAGAAATGCCGTGCCCGGTGGAGCGGCGAAACGCTGCATCAGCTGCGGGTCATGCAGGCGACGCACCAGCAGGAACTCGCCGCTGGGGTAACCCAGATAGGCGGCGCTGAGCATGCGGTTGGCGTCCAGCATTTCCACCAGCTGTGGCAGCCGATCCAGGCGCTGTGCCTGGGTGTGCACAGTCGGGTTGTGGGCAAGCAGGCGAATGCTGCTTTGCGCAGGCTCAATCAGGCGCCTGGCGCGCTCGTCGATCGTCTTGGCAACCTGCTGGGCGGCATCGCCAGCAGCAGCCACAAGGGTTTGGCGAATACCGCGGTACCCCTGCCAGGCCAGGGCAGCGCCGAGCAGCAGCATGCCCAGCACGATGGCCAGCGCCACCAGCCACTGCAGTGAAATACCACGTCCTCTATTGCCAACGACACGCCCCGTCGACACGCAGCCCATCCCAGGTACTCCATGTGCGGCACATTGCCTTGGCTGATGTCTGCAGCAGTGTAGAGTGCATGTGAGCGTTCTGCCGGGCCGGCAACACGTTTACAGACGATCGTGCAAGGCTTTGTACCGCGACGCAGGCGACGTGGGCCATGATCAGGACATCAGCCGCGCAACTGGTACCAGGTGGTCTTGAGCTGCGAATACTTGTCGAACGAATGCAGTGACAGATCACGGCCAAACCCCGACTGCTTGCCCCCACCGAACGGCACCGTCACATCCAGCGCATCGACCGTGTTCACCGATACGGTACCGGCTTTCAACGCCCGCGCTACCCGGTGCACCTGGTTGAAGTCGTCACTCCACACCGAGGCTGCCAGGCCATAGACGCTGTCGTTGGCCAGGCGCACCGCTTCTTCTTCGGTGTCGAAGGCGCTGACCGCCAGCACCGGGCCGAACACCTCCTCCCGCGCCAGGCTCATGCGGCCCTCGACACCGGCAAAAATGGTCGGCTCGATGTAGTTGTCCGAACCTTCGACGGTCAGGCGTCGGCCGCCACACACCAATCGCGCGCCCTCTTGCCCGGCACGCACGATGGCGGCCTCGATGCGGCCGGTCTGCTCGGCATCGACAATGGCCCCGGCGCGGCTCGCCGGATCCAGCGGGTTACCGGGCAGCCACTGGCGAGCCTTGGCCTGCAGGCGCTCGATGAACTCATCGTGGATGGCACGCTGCACGTACAGCCGCGAGTTGGCCGAACACACCTCGCCCTGGTTGAAGAAAATGCCGAAGGCGGCCTTTTCCGCCGCCAGGTCCAGGTCCTGGCAGTTGTCGAACACCAGGTTTGGGCTCTTGCCGCCGCACTCCAGCCACACCTGCTTGAGGTTGGACTGCGCCGAGTACTGCATGAAGTACTTGCCCACCTGGGTGGAGCCGGTGAATACCAGGCAGTCCACATCCGGGTGCAGGCCCAGCGCCTGCCCGGCCTGCTCGCCCAGGCCCGGCACCACGTTCAGTACGCCTTCCGGCAACCCCGCTTCCAGCGCCAGTTGGGCCAGGCGCAGGGCCGAAAACGGTGATTGCTCGGCGGGCTTGAGTACCACGCTGTTACCGGCAGCCAGCGCCGGGGCCAGCTTCCAGGCGGCCATGTCGAGGGGGAAATTCCACGGCACCACAGCCGCGACCACACCGAGTGCTTCGCGGGTGATGGTGGCCAGCGCCGTGGGCGCCGTGGGCGCCACTTGGTCGTACAGCTTGTCCAGCGCTTCGCCGTACCAGCCGAACACGTGTGCCGAGCCCGGCACGTCGATGGTGTAGGCGTCCATCACCGGCTTGCCCATGTTCAGCGAGTCCAGCAAGGCAAGTTCTTCACGATGGGCCATGATCAGCTCGGCCAGGCGCAGCAGCACTTTCTTGCGCTCGCCCGGCGCCATGCGCGGCCAGGGGCCGTGCTCAAAGGCTCGACGGGCGCTGGCGACAGCCAGGTCGACCTCGGCCTGGCCGCAGGCGGTAACCTGTGCCATTACGTTGTGGGTGGCGGGGTTGATGGCTGCGAAGGTGGCGCCATCCTGTGCGTTGACGGGTTTGCCGCTGATAAGCGCCTGGGATGGCAGGTACAGATCCGAAGCGCGCTGTTGCCAGAATTCGAGGGTATACATGTGTACTCCTGGTAAACATGGGAGCAATCTTTTGGATGGGGGCGTCGTCCCACGGATGAATCGCCGGGGCTGCTTTGCAGCCCAATCGCGACACAAGGCCGCTCCCAAAAGAACAGCGTTGCCCCTGCAAGCGACGCGATTGCTGTGGGAGCGGCCTTGCGTCGCGATCGGGGCGCGAAGCGCCCCCAGAAGGCTTAGAGCTTGCCGACCAGCCGCGCCGTGCGGTCTACGGCTATCCGGGTCTTCTCCACCAGCTCATCCAGCTCGCTGTGGTTGGCGATCAAGGCCGGGGCCATGATCATCCGGCCCAGGGTCGAGCGAATGATCACCCCTTCCTCGAAACCAAAGGTGCGGCACTGCCAGGCCAGGTCGTTCTCGTTGGCAAAGCGCTTGCGCGTCGGCTTGTGCTCGGCAAACTGCAGCGCCGCCACCAGCCCGGCCCCTTGCACCTGACCGATCAATGGGTGGTCGGCAAACACTTCCCGCAGAATGCGCTGCAGGTACGGCCCCGTGTCGTCCTTCACCTGGCGCACGATGCCTTCGTCACGCAGCGCCTTCAGGTTGGCGATGGCCACTGCCGCCGCCACCGGGTGGCCGGAATAGGTCAGGCCGTGGGCAAATACCCCGCCGCGCTCCACCAACGCCTCGGCAATGCGCTTGCTCAGCACCAGGCCGCCCATGGGCACATAGCCGCTGGTCAGGCCCTTGGCAATCGACAGGGTGTCGGGCTCGAAGCCGAAGTATTCATGGGCGAACCATTCGCCGGTGCGGCCAAAGCCACCGATCACCTCATCGGCGCACAGCAGCACGTCGTACTGGCGGCAGATACGCTGGATTTCCGGCCAGTAGCTTTCCGGCGGGAAGATCATGCCGCCGGCCCCCTGGAAGGGCTCGGCAATGAAGCCGGCAACGTTCTCGGCACCCAGTTCGAGGATCTTTTCCTCCAGCTGCAGGGCGCAGCGGCGGCCGAACTCGGCCGGGGTCAGTTCACCGCCCTCGGCGTACCAGTAAGGTTCGTCGATGTGTGCCACATCCGGAATCAGCCCGCCCATGTCGTGCATGAACTTCATCCCGCCCAGCGCCGTGGCCGCCAGGGTCGAGCCGTGGTAGCCGTTCCAGCGGCCGATCATGACCTTCTTGCCTGGCTGGCCAACCACCTGCCAGTAGCGGCGCACGGTGCGGATCAGTACCTCGTTGGCCTCGGAGCCGGAGTTGGTGTAGATCGCGTGGCTGTAGTGCCCCGGCAGCAGGCTGAACAGCAACTCGGACAGTTCGATCACCGCCGGGTGGGTGGTGTGGAAGAACATGTTGTAGTAGGCCAGCTGATCCATCTGCGTGGCTGCGGCGGCCGTCAGGTCACGACGGCCATAACCGAGCTGGGTGCACCACAGGCCGGACATGCCATCCAGGTAACGCTTGCCCTCGCTGTCCCACAGGTGCAGGCGTTCGCCCCCGACGATCACCCGCGGCCCTTCGGCGTTCAGCGCCTTCTGGTCGAGGAAGGCATGAATGTGGTGGGCGGCATCGGCTGCCTGATAGTCACGGGTCTGGCGTTGCGGGGCGAAAGGCGCGTTCATTGTTGGTTTTCCTTTGCGGTGGGGTTGCAGGGAAGCTGGCGCTCAGCGCAGCTTGCCCATGTAGCTTTCCAGCGGGTCCTTGCCCAGCACGCCCTGGGCATTGGCCAGTGCGTCGATGAACAGGGAGAACAGTTCGGACTGGGTGCCGATGTCGAGCTTGACGTAGACGTTCTTGCGGTGCGACTTGATGGTGTCTTCCGACACCCCCAGCCGCTCGGCCAGCGACCTGGTCGAGTGACCACGCAGGATCAGCTGGGCGATACGGCATTCACGCTCGGTCAGCAGCGAGCTGCCGAAGTTGTTCAGCGCGGCATGGATACGTTGCTCGAGGATGTTCTCGAAGCGGCCTGCGCGGCTGTCCAGCCCGGCAAAATGCTTGCCGAGTACCGCCAGCACCCAAGGCGTGATGAGCCCGAACCGCGTGCGGCTTTGCCCATCCAGCTTGTCGGTGAAGGCCAGCGACACCGCCAGGCTTTGCCCGGGCGCCACCTGCAGGATGTAGTTGAGTTCGTCCTCCAGGTGCGAGTGGCGGTAGAACGATTGGTAGTATTCGCTGACCTCGAAGTGATCGGGCGCCACTTCGAACAGGCCGTAGCAGCCGGATTCGACCTGTTCCACACAAGCACCGTAGAACGGGTCAAGCAGGTAGAAGCCCGACAGGTAGCGGCTGACATTGCCCTCGGGCTGCCAAGGTGCCTTGTCATCCTGCTCGAACAGCGCACAGGGCATGCCGTCGTGCGGGTACAGGTACACCGTGGTCGCCTGGATCGGCCGTATCACACTCAATGCAGCAAACAGGCTGGCGGCAAAGCCCGGCCGGCCGATCGCCTCGGTGACCTTGGCCTGGTGCTCGAACCATTGTGCTGAAAGCAATTGATTAGTCACTGTAAGCCTGCCGTTTCTTCTCAGTGGCACCGCCGCCAGTGCGGTGCGTCGTTGAGCAGATACTCCCACGGGGCTGCAGGCACCGGAATCACCCTTTGGGGTGAGCCGGGCAAGGGCAGTGGCCGCTCACCCCAAAGGGTGATTCCGGGTGCCTGCAGGGTGTGGGAGCATCAACCCGCCCCAGCGCTGCGAGCTTTCCGCTCGACCTCCTTGCACAGCACCTAACGGTTGCGAGCCTGCTCGCCTGCCGCGGTGTCCTGCATCCCTTTTCAGGAGTTAGCAATGCATACAACAACAAGTACAGCCCATAGCCCCGCCCCGCATGCACCCTCGCAACCCGGTACCAGCACCGGCCGCTTCCGCAAGTCCATGAGCATGACCGCCCTGGTGCTGTTTGGCCTGGCCTACATGGTGCCCCTGGCCGTATTCACCACCTACGGGCTGGTCACCCAGATGACCAAAGGGCACCTGCCCACCGCCTACCTGCTCACGCTCGCCGCCATGCTGCTGACCGCCTACAGTTACGGCCGCATGGTCCAGGCCCACCCCTACTCCGGCTCGGTCTACACCTACACGCGCAAGGCCTTCGGCAGCCATATCGGCTTCATCACCGGTTGGACACTGCTGCTCGATTACATCTTTCTGCCGCTGCTCAGCTACCTGCTGATCGGCATCTACATGTCGGAATACTTCCCGACCATCCATGCCTGGGTGTGGGTGGCGGGCTCCATTGCCCTGGTCACCTTCCTCAACCTGATCGGCATCGAGTCGATCACCCGGGTCAACTGGATCCTGGTGGTGGTGCAACTGGTGTTCATCATCGTCTTCGTCGCCCTGTCCATTCTCAAGCTCAGCGGACAGGCGGAGCCGGTGTCGCTGCTGGCCCCCTTGCACCACGAAGGCTTCAGCGTGCCGTTGATCATGACCGGCGCCGCCGTGCTGTGCCTGTCGTTCCTCGGCTTCGATGCGGTATCGACCATGGCTGAGGAAACCAGTAACCCGACCTACCGCATTCCCGTGGCGATTCTGGCGGTGTCGTTGATCGGCGGCCTGCTGTTTCTGGTGGTGTCTTATTGCGCACAGATGGTGTTCCCCGATTGGGGCAGCTTCGCCGATCCGGATTCGGCGTCGGTCGACGTGATGCGCCGGGTGGGCGGCGAGCTGCTGGTAACCGCCTTCACCGCGACCTACGTGGCCGGCTGCTTCGCCTCGGCCATGGTGTCCCAGGCCAGCGTGTCGCGCGTACTGTTCGCCATGGGCCGTGACGGCGCATTGCCGCGGGCATTCGGCCAGCTGGTGACGAAAAAGCGCGTGCCGGCCACTGCCATCCTGGTGGTCAGCCTGCTGTCGCTGATCGCCCTGGTGATCACCCTGGATACCGTGGCGAACATGATCAGCTTTGGCGCACTGTTCGCCTTTTCGGCGGTGAACCTGGCGGTGGTCAAGCACTACCTGGTTGATCAGAAACTGCGCGGTTGCCGCAACTGCCTGCTGTACGGCGCCATTCCTGGCCTGGGCTTTCTCAGCACGCTGTGGCTATGGAGCAGCCTGACCAGCCTGTCGTTCACCATCGGCCTGTGCTGGATGGGCCTGGGCCTGTTGGTGCTACTGGGGCTGACCCGGGCGTTGCGCGTGAAGCTGCCAGAGTTGCAGATGGCCGAGTGAGCCCTGACGCCTTGCGCGACCGCTCCTGCAGGGCATCGCGAGAACCCGGGTGATAACTGCTCGTTATCACCCGATCCGGATTAATCATTATTCAGCCCCCCGTTCGCCCCCTACAGTCCTGACCCACGATTGTCATTGCCAACGGGAAACGAAATGTCCATCGAACACCGCCTGAACCACATCGCCGGCCAGCTCAGTGGCCACGGTGACGTGCTGCTGCACAGCCTCGACGCCCACACCGGTGAAGCACTGCCCTACGCCTTCCACCAGGCGACTGGCGACGAGGTGGAGGCCGCCGCGCAGGCCGCCGAGGTGGCCTACCCGAGCTACCGCAGCACCCGCCCGGACCAACGCGCCGCTTTTCTCGACGCGATCGCCAGCGAACTGGACGCGTTGGGTGATGACTTCATCCAGGATGTGATGCGCGAAACCGCACTGCCTGAAGCACGCATCCGCGGCGAACGCAGCCGCACCAGCAACCAGCTGCGCCTGTTTGCCGAGGTGGTACGGCGTGGCGACTTTTACGCTGCACGCATCGACCGCGCCCTGCCCCAGCGCACCCCGCTGCCGCGCCCGGACCTGCGCCAGTACCGCATCGGCGTGGGCCCGGTGGCCGTGTTCGGCGCCAGCAACTTCCCTCTGGCCTTCTCCACCGCTGGCGGTGACACCGCTTCGGCGCTGGCCGCCGGCTGCCCGGTGGTGTTCAAGGCACACAGTGGGCACATGCTCACTGCGGCCCATGTGGCCGCGGCCATCGACCGAGCAGTGACCGGCAGCGGTATGCCGGCAGGCGTTTTCAACATGATCTACGGTGCCGGTGTGGGCGAAGCGCTGGTCAAGCACCCAGCCATCCAGGCAGTCGGCTTTACCGGCTCGCTGCGCGGTGGCCGCGCCCTGTGCGACATGGCCGCAGCGCGCCCGCAGCCGATCCCTGTGTTCGCCGAAATGAGCAGTATCAACCCGGTGATCGTGCTGCCGCAGGCTCTGCAGGCTCGCGGTGAACAGGTGGCAACCGAGCTGGCCGCCTCGGTGGTGCTGGGCTGCGGGCAGTTCTGCACCAACCCGGGCCTGGTGGTGGGTATCCGGTCGCCACACTTCGAGCATTTCCTGCAAACGCTGGTGGCACGCATGGCCGACCAAGGCCCGCAGAGCATGCTCAACGCGGGCACCCTGCGCAGCTACCAGAACGCTGTGCAGCACTTGCTGGCGCACCCGGGTATCCAGCATCTGGCCGGCCAACCGCAAACGGGTAACCAGGCTCAGCCGCAGTTGTTCAAGGCCAACGTAAGCCTGCTGCTCAATGGCGACCCGCTGTTGCAGGAAGAAGTGTTCGGCCCTTGCACCGTGGTGGTTGAAGTGGCCGATGCCCAGCAACTGGCCGAAGCATTGCGTCACCTGCAAGGTCAGCTGACCGCCACCCTGATTGCCGAACCTGACGACCTGCACGCCTTTGCCTCACTGGTGCCGTTGCTGGAACGCAAGGCCGGGCGCTTGCTGCTCAATGGCTACCCGACCGGTGTGGAGGTTTCCGATGCCATGGTGCATGGCGGCCCTTACCCGGCCACCTCCGACGCCCGCGGCACTTCGGTCGGCACCTTGGCCATCGACCGCTTCCTGCGCCCGGTGTGCTTCCAGAACTACCCGGACGCACTGCTGCCGGATGCCTTGAAAAACGCTAACCCGCTGGGGATTGCCCGGTTGCTGGAGGGTGTGAGCAGCCGCGAGGCGGTGTGATCTTTCATGGCTGCAACCCGTGCCGGCCTCTTCGCGGCTCAAGCCGCCAAGAGGCCGGCACGGGTACTTCGAGCTGTATACAATCAGTAAAAAGCTTGCTTACAATACCGAGCGCCTATGACATCGGTAATCGCCGATGCGTATTGCGCAGGCTTGCACCATGTCATCTACAAACCCTGCAAAAACGCTCCTCGTCAAAAACGCCGCGCTGCTGGTCACCATGGACGGCGAACGCCGCGAAATCAAGAACGGCGGCCTGTTCATCGAAGGCAACCTGATCAAGCAAGTCGGCCCCAGCGATACCCTGCCGCAACACGCCGACGTGGTTCTGGACATGGCCGGCAAGGTGGTCATCCCAGGCCTGGTCAACACCCACCACCACATGTACCAGAGCCTCACCCGCGTGGTACCGGCAGCTCAGGACGGCGAGCTGTTCAACTGGTTGACCAACCTGTACCCGATCTGGGCGCGCCTGACCCCCGAGATGATCGCGGTGTCGACCCAGACCGCCATGGCCGAGCTGATCCTGTCCGGCTGCACCACCTCCAGCGACCATCTGTATATCTACCCCAACGGCTGCAAGCTCGACGACAGCATCCACGCGGCGGCCGAGATCGGCATGCGCTTCCACGCCGCGCGCGGCAGCATGAGCGTGGGGCAGAGCCAAGGCGGCCTGCCACCTGACGCGGTGGTGGAAAAGGAAGCCGACATCCTCAAGGAATCGCAACGCCTGATCGAGGACTACCACGATGCCAGCCACGGCTCGATGCGCCGTATCGTGGTCGCGCCATGCTCGCCGTTCTCGGTCAGCCGCGACCTGATGCGCGAAGCTGCCGTGCTGGCGCGCCAGTATGGGGTGTCGCTGCACACCCACCTGGCCGAGAACGTCAACGACATCGCCTACAGCCGCGAGAAGTTCGGCATGACCCCTGCCGAGTACGCCGAAGACCTTGGCTGGGTCGGCCATGATGTATGGCATGCCCACTGCGTGCAGCTCGACCAGCACGGCATTGAGCTGTTCGCCCGCACCGGCACCGGCGTCGCCCACTGCCCATGCTCGAACATGCGGCTGGCCTCGGGCATCGCCCCGGTACGCAAGATGCGCGACCACGGCGTACCGGTGGGCCTGGGGGTCGATGGCTCTGCCTCCAACGACGGCGCCAGCATGATCGGTGAAGTGCGCCAGGCCCTGCTGCTGCAACGGGTGGGCTTCGGCCCTGACGCGATGACCGCACGCGAAGCACTGGAGATTGCCACCCTGGGTGGCGCGAAAGTGCTCAACCGCAATGATATCGGTGCCCTGGCCCCGGGCATGGTCGCCGATTTCGTCGCCTTCGACCTGGGCCATGTGGCGTATGCCGGCGGCCACCACGACCCATTGGCGGCACTGGTGTTCTGCACCCCGACCCAGGTGCATACCAGCGTGATCAACGGCCGCGTCGTGGTGAAAGACGGCCAGCTGGCCACCGTCGACCTGCCGCGCGTACTGGAACGCCACAACCAGCTGGCCCATCAGCTGGTCAGTGGCACTTGAGGCCAGGCATCAGCTCGGCATCGCCGGGTTGAATGAAGGTCATGCGCAGCCCTCTGGGCTGCGCTGTCATGTAGAAAAGCTGCGGGTAGCGCGCACTACGATGTCATGTCCACTCAAAGGTCCATGACCATCTCATGCCAGGCCATACCGCCGTGGTCCGACGGCGACGGTTTCACGTATCGGTAGCCCAGCTTCTGGTACAGGGCCACATGCTGTTCCTTGCACATCAAGTGAATGGTCTGCTTGCCCGCCGCGTGCATGCGCCCGATGAATTCGTTCATCAACAGTTTGGCGTAGCCTTTGCCCTGATGGGCCGGGTCTACAACCACCGACATGATCACCACGTTCGCGGCCGCCGGGTCATGGCCGACCAGCTCTTTGAAGGCCTCGTCGGACATCACGACCTCGTGGGCGCAGCCACTGTTGATGAAACCCACAATCTCGCCGTCGCTTTCCAGCACCAGGAAGCCTTGTGGGTACTGCGTGATACGCGTGCGGATTTTCTCCAGCGTGGCCGCCTCATCCCCTTCATAGGCGCCAATTTCGATGGCGTAGCAACGCTCGGCATCGGCGGGAACGGGGGTGCGGAACTGAAGGGCGCTCATGGCAAGTATCCTTGGCAATGGTAAAGACAGCCGCCATGATAAATGAGCCTCGACCTCGCGCTCCATCATTGCGAACTCGGTCAGGTCGGGCGTGTGACGCTTGATGCTTGCCAAGGATGGCAAGCATCATGGGGACCTTGCTCTATTGCCACGGATACGCCGATGACCGCTGTAACTTCCCCCTTCACCGAACCCAGCCGCTGCAAACGCCTGAAAGCGGCCAGCAGCAGGGATCATGACAGCGTCGATCAACTGGTAATGGCAGCGCGGCCCTTCGAGAACCGCGAGCGTTATGGTCGCTTCCTGCAGGTGCAGCACCGCTTTCATGGCAGCCTGCTGGCGTTGTATCAGGATGAACAGCTCAACCAGCAACTGCCGGGGCTGGCGGCGCTGTCACGTTTTGCGGCAGTCGAGGCCGACCTGCGCGACCTGGGCCTGTCGCTGCCAACGTCCACCCAACCGGTCTGTGTCAGCTCGGCCCAGGCCTTGGGATGGCTGTATTGCAGTGAAGGCTCGAACCTGGGGGCGGCGTTTCTCTACAAGCACACGCAACGTCTTGGGCTGGAGGGTGACAAGGGCGCCCGCCACCTGGCCCCTCACCCGGATGGCCGAGCGCTGCATTGGCGCGCATTTGTTGCCAGGCTGGACAGCCTGGTGCTGGGGGAGCAGGAGGAAGCAGAGGTGGTAGCGGGGGCGATTGCAGCGTTCGACAGTTATCGGGGGCATCTGCGTGAGGTATTTGCAGGCAGTTGACCGAGTGCAATGGCACCTTTAGCGGGCGCTGCACAGCACCCACTGCCACGGCGATTTTCTACAAGTTGTTGCTGTAGCGAACTTTTTCTTGATTCCCTGTCTATGTGTGAGGCACAGAAAGGTAGCGGAACGCGAGACAAGGTTCGCCCCCCCACACCTGCTGGCCAGATGGCTCATTCGTTATCAGAGGTTGGCTACGCTCATGAAAATACATGTCGCAAGGTTGGTGCTGCTCGGCCTGTTCTCGCTCGCGGCGGTGGGCACGGCATCGGCAACGCAGATGAAAGCCGCCGAACCGGTTTCACCGGCTGTCCAGTCACCGTTAAAGCCAGCCGGCAACCCGTGGTCGAGCGTGGCCAGCGTGGCCGTTGAACAGCCGGCCACGCTCCTTGCGCATGATGACGATCGCTGGCACGACCACCGAAGCGACTGGCGCCGCGAACAGTGGCGGCGTGAACAAGCCCGCCGGGACTGGGAGCGGCGGCGCGACTGGGAACGGCGCCGTGATTGGGAGCGCCGCCATGAGCGCGCCATGCGCCAGCGTCATCATGACGCGCATTATTACTACCGCCGTTGAAGCCCATGCGATCGGTGCAGGGGCGGTGTCAGTCAGCCAGCTGGGAACTCTCGCCCGCCGCCTCTGCCTCCATCTTCAAGCGATCCGCCTTGCAGATGTACTTGGGCTTGCGTGGCGCCAGTTTGGCACTGGCCTTTTTGGCATGCGCCTGCAATAGCTGCTTGATCTTCTTACGACGGTTCATAGTCTACGGGGCCTTTCAGGACGTTTCGCTGCCGCCATCATACCCCGGCAGCCTGGGAAAACGCAGTGAACAGCCCAGCTTATGCCTGCTACGGCCACGCAGGTCACAGGATTCAATGCGTTGACGTATTTTTCACAGTCCGCAGATTAGCGTCACGCCCTTTCGGGTCACGCGCACAACCGCTGGCCGCCAAGGTACGACGAGGCATACGTGTCAAACACTACATCCCCCGCCGCGCACAAGCGCGTGGACTGGGCCGGCCTCGGCTGGCTCTTGCTGTTCTTCTGGTATTTTTCCGGTGTAACCCAGGCGCTGCTGCTGTTCAGCGGGACGACCGGCTTCGCCGGTTTTCGCGATGCGTTATTCCTCAGCAGCCTATGGCTGGCGCCCGTCCTGCTGCTGCCGCGCTTCACCCGCGCCACCGCGGCGATCATTGGTCTGGTGCTGTGGGCTGCATCGCTGGTGGGCCTGAGCTACTTCGGCATCTATCGCCAGGAATTTTCACAAAGCGTCATCTTTGTGATGTTCGAGTCCAACACCGCCGAGGCTGGTGAGTACTTCAGCCAATACTTCAGCGTGGGGCTGGGCCTGGCACTGGTGCTGTACACGCTGGTCGCGGTAATGCTGTGGCGGCGCGTGCGCCCGGTCAGCCTGCCGCTGCGCAGCCGCCTGCCGGTGGTCGTGCTATTGCTGGTGGCCAACCTGGTCATGCCGTTCTACAAGCAGATGGTCACCCAGGAGCGCAACTTCGCCGATGCGCTCGAAAAAGTGCAGCAGCGAATGGAGCCGGCCGTCCCTTGGCAGTTGCTGGTCGGCTACCGACAGTACCGCCAGCAACTGGACAACATGCAGAAACTGCTGGCCCAGAATGCCGCACTGCCACCGCTGCAAAACCTGCGAGACAGCAGTGGTACAGCGCCACGCACCCTGGTATTGGTGCTCGGCGAGTCGACCACCCGCGAGCACATGCACCTGTATGGCTATAACCGCGATACCACGCCCAACCTCGACGCGCTGGCCGCCAGCGACAAGGGCCTGACCGTGTTCCGCGACGTGGTATCGCCGCGCCCGTACACCATCGAAGTGATGCAGCAGATTCTCACGTTCGGCGACGAGCAGAACCCGGACCGCTTCCTCAGCGACCCGTCGCTGATCAACCTGCTGAAACAGGCAGGCTACAAGACCTTCTGGATCACCAACCAGCAGACCTTGACCAAGCGCAACACCATGCTCACCACCTTCTCGCAGCAAACAGACGCGCCGGTGTACCTGAACAACCAGCGCAACCAGAATGCCAGCCAGTACGATGACGTGGTGCTGGCACCGTTCGAGAAAGCCCTGCAAGACCCTGCGCCCAACAAGTTCATCATCGTGCACCTGCTGGGCACGCACATGGACTACCGCTACCGCTACCCGGACGACTATGCGCACTTCAACGACAAGCAAGGTGTGCCAGCCAAGCTGACGGCGGACCAGGTAGAAACCTACAACTTCTATGACAACGCGGTGCGCTACAACGACTATGTGGTGTCGACCTTGATCAAGCGTTATGCGGCAGGCAACCCCAACGGGTTCCTGATGTACCTGTCCGATCATGGTGAAGACGTGTACAGCTCCGGTGACCACGACCGCCTGGGGCGCAATGAAGGCGCACCGACCCGGCCGATGTACACCATCCCGTTCCTGCTGTGGACCTCGCCTAGCTGGCAGGCCGAACACCCGCGTGACTTGCAGGCAATGGCCAACCGCCCCTACAGCAGTTCGCATCTGATCCATACCCTGTCAGACCTGGCCGGATTGAGCTACGACCGCTATGAACCGGCCAAGAGCCTGGTGAGCCCACAGTTCGTGGCAGCACCACGCTGGATCGGCGACCCGTACCGCAAGGATGGATTGCGCGAGTTCGATCAGCTGCCGCAGGACAAGGCCGAAGGGGCACAGGAAACAGCCAGCACCCGGCAGTAATAAGGCCGGTTCATGCCCGGCAGCTACCCTGCAGGGCACTTCCCCGCACCGCCTCGGCCAACTTGCGCAGGTTGGCCTGGTGTGCATTCACCAGGCTGGTGATGCTGTTGTCCGCGGCAGTCTGCACAGACGTACGGCAGGTCAGCTCGGCCTGCCCTTGCTGCTTCAGGCGCCACACCGCCTCCAGCGAGGCATAGCGCCCTGGTACCGTGTCGAAGCGCTGCACATCCACCCGCAGCGACGCCTTGCCACCGCCCGCCGGGCCGCCCAACAGGTCCTGCAGGGCGCTGCGGAATTCATCCACCAGGTTGGCGCCCCACCACTCCGTCTCCAGGATGGCCAGGCCGCTCTGCCCTTGCCGCACCACCAACTGTGGGCGGTCGACCTGGGGCGGCACAGCCACCCTGACCACCTGGATGCGCTGGCCGCTGTCACGTACCGGTTCGCTCGGTACCAACGTGTGGTAGTTGTTCGGCGTACTGCTGCAGCCCCCGAGCCACACCAGCAGGCTGGCCACACATACATTGCGCAGTCGTTGCATCGGCTGTCTCCTCAGGGTTCAAGGTCTGCGGGCCCGGCCGCTTTCGGCCGGCCACGAATGAGCGACTCGGGGTGGCGGCCCAGGTAGTCGGCAAGGTCACGTAGCGAACGCGACATACGCTCCAGCTCGTCCAGTGTTTCACCCATTCGCTCGCGCTGCGGCGAATCTTCGGAAATGGCCGAGTTGGCCGTGCGCAGGGTCTTGTGCACCTCGTCCAGCGCCACCTTCACCTCCGGCAGCGTCTGGCCATTGAACTGCCTGAGGCTGGCGCGCAGCTCACGCAAGCTACCGTCCAGGTTACCGGCGATGCTTTCCAGCGGCAGCTTGGCAATGCGCTCCATCACCCGCTGCAGCTGTTCCTGCAACTGCTCAAGGCTGCCGGGCAGCGTCGGGATCATGATGGGGTTGGCAGCCATGTCGAAGGTCACCTTGGGGGCATCCGGGTAGAAGTCCAGCGAAATGAACATCTGCCCGGTGATCAGGTTGCCGCTACGCGCCTGGGCCCGCAGCCCATGTTCGACAAACGTGCCAATCAGTTTCCGCGCACCTTCAAAATCGCCCTCGGTGTGCTTGAACACCGCCAGCATCTTGCGGTGCACCGGCCCTAGCCGCTGGGGGTAGATCACCGCATCGACCACTACCGGGAAGGTTTGCCGCGTAGCATCGTAATCGAGCTGGATCGAGGTGACCCGGCCAAATTCCACACCCTTGAACTCCACTGGCGCCCCCACCGACAGGCCCCGCATGGCCTGGTCGAAGCGCAACTGCAGGTACTGTGCCTGGCCATGCGGAGGCGACAGCGCCATGTCGCGGTCGGCGAATAGCTGGAAGCGGGACTGGTCGGCAGCAGGCTCGGCTTGCGCGGCGAAATCGGGCGAGCCGAAGGCCAGCCCGCCCACCAGAATCGACGACAGCGATTCGGTATCGACCTTCAGGCCATTGGCACCGATCTGCATGTCGATGCCACTGGCATTCCAGAAGCGCGTGTCATCAGTGACGAATGTGTCGTAGGGCGCCTGCACGAACACGCCAATCTCTACCCCCTTGCCATCACTCTGGAGCGCAAAGGACACCACTTCGCCCACCGGGATCTTGCGGTAGTAGATCGAAGAACCGATATCCAGCGAGCCCAGGTCGCTGGCGACAAGAACGAAACGCTTGCCCTTTTCGTCATAGGTGATCGGCGGTGGCAGCTCCAGGCCGACAAAGGACTTTTCCGGCACCTTCGACTCGCCGGAATCGGCCCCGATGAAACTGCCCGAAAGCAGCGTGTCCACCCCGGAAACCCCGCCCACGCCGATGCGCGGTCGCACCACCCAGAAGCGCGCCCCCTGGGTAGCAAACGAACGGGCATCGTTGGAGAGCTGAACCTTGGCCACCACGCTCTTATTGTCGTCGGCCAAGTCCACCGTGGTCACTTCGCCGATCACCACGCTGCGGTATTTTACCTGGGTCTTGTGCGCCACCAATCCCTCGCCGCTGTGGAAAGAAATGGTGATCACCGGCCCTTGCTGCATCCAGTTGCGCACCACCAGCGAAGCGCCGATCAGGATCGCCAGGATCGGCACGATCCATACCAGCGACACACTCCAACGTCGGGTGCGCACTTCAACCTGCCCAGGGCCCTCGCGCTTGTCAGTCTGTTGCCCCATCAATGCGGCCTCCCCTCGTTGGCATGGCTATCCCAGATCAAGCGTGGATCAAAGCTCATCGCAGAGAACATGGTCAGCACTACCACCATGCCAAAAAACAGAATGCCCACACGCGGCTCGATGGTGCCCAGCCCGCGCAGTTGCACCAGCGCAGCCACCAACGCCACTACCATCACATCGAGCATGGACCAATAGCCGATCAGCTCGACGAAGCGGTACAACTGCGAACGCTGCCGGCAGGCCCAGGAAGAACCACGCTGGGCAGTGAACAGCAGCAGGCCAAGGGAAAAGAACTTGATGGCGGGCACACCCACGCTGGCAATGAAAATGATCAGCGCGATGTCCCAGGCCCCGGCTTCCCAGAACTCCAGCACGCCACCGCCAATGGTGCTTTCTGTACCACTGCCGAGCATTTCGGTGTGCATCACCGGCAGCAGGTTGGCGGGGATGTAGAAAATCAGTGCGGCCAGCAGAAACGCCCAGCCACGGCTGATGGCATTGGCCTTGCGCCGGTGAATGACGGCGCCGCAACGGTTGCAGGTGTGCGCGCCACTGCGCGTGTCGCATGCCTGGCCACAGCCATGGCACAGACACAAGCCAAGGTCGTGCGCCATGGCTGGGACAGTCATACCTGTTCCCACAAATCGCGGATGTCCTTGCCGGCAATGTGGATGATCAACATGCTCAGTGCGGCCAGGGCCAGCAGGCCGATACCGGGGATCACATCGAGCAGCCCCGCCAGCTTGATCACCGCCACCATCGCCCCCAGCAGACACACCTCCAGCATGCTCCAGGGCCGCAGGCTTTCCAGGCCACGCATGCACAGGGCAAAGCCGGGGGCACGCTGACCGGCAAGGGCAAAACTCAACACCCAGCACAACAGGGCAATTTGCAGCAGCGGCGCAAAAATGATCGACAGCGCCATGACCAAGGCGATGAAGGTGATACTGCCGTGACTGAGGATCTGCACGGCGTCCCACAATGTGGCCGAGTGGGTCAGCCCCTGCATGCCGATGGTCATCACCGGGTAATAGTTGGCGAACACCAGCAGGACACCGCCAGTCACACTCAATGCCAGCCGCTGCTCGATGGTCAGTGACCTGTGCCGGTACAGCACGCCGCCACAGCGCGGGCAAAGGGCTCGTTGATGTTTGAGCAGCGGTGCGCGGTGGTACACCGTGTCGCAATACTCACAGATGATCAGATCTTGCGTCTGGCTCATGGTTTGCCCGCAGGTAGCCTTGGATCAGGCCAAGAGGCTAATCGGAACGGCGTCTGATATCCGGTGTAGACCATCTGGGCAAAACTTCCATCACGACCTCAAAGGCGAACTATCCTGTGAGGCGGGCTTTCTGCCCGGTGGAGGTGTGCCATGCGTACGTTCACGTGGAGTTACCTGTTGATGCTGCTGTGCGCAGCATCGGCCGCCCAGGCGCAGTCGGTGGTGCCGCTCAAGGGCCAGAGCAGCCAGCAGATGCAACTGGATATCAACGATTGCAATACCGTCGCCACCAATGCCGCAAACGGCACGGCGACGTCCAGCGACCCCCATGTCGGTGGCCGGGTTCGCGGTGCAGCTGCGGGTGCCGCCGCCGGTGCTGTAGGCGCGCAGGTGCGCGGCAACCAGCATGACGCGTTGTACGACCGGGTGGGTGACGATGCCAAGCAGCAATACCGGCAGAACCGTGCCGGCGAAGTGGCCGCCGCCGGGGCCGCGGTCGGTGGCATGCGCCAGCGTCAGGACCGACGCCAGGACCGGCGCGGCCAGGACGAGGCAAAAACCCAGGCCCATGCCAGTGCCTACAGCGGTTGCCTGCAGGGGCGCGGCTATCAGGTCAGCCCCTGAGCAATGCCACGCCATGCGCCTCCTGCCGGGGTAGCATGGCGTGCTCAGTTCAGGAACTTCGCCAGCTCTTCCCGGCAAAACTCCACGAACAACTGCGCCGGCTTGGTTAGCTGGACTCGCTTCAACCACGCCGCAGCCAGCCCCGACAGCGCCACCGGCTCGGCAATGTCGAGCATTGCCAGGCGCTGGCCGTCATAGGTGTATTCCGAGTGCGGACGGGTTACCAGCAACGAAAAACCGAAACCCTGACCGACCATGCCGCGCACCATCTCGATCGACGGCGAACTGAAGACAATGTTCGGTGCCAGGCCCATCTCGTTGAACAAGCTGACGAAGTAGGTGCGGCTAGGGGCCACGTCCAGCAGGATCATCGGCTCCGGGCACAGGTCGCGCAGCGAGACCTGGGCCTGGCCGGCAAAGCGGTGGTTCTCGGGTAGCAGCACATAGGGCTTCTGCGGCGGCATCAGCGGCTCGGCCTCGATGGTGCCATCCAGGTCGTGGTCATAGAGAAATGCCAGGTCGAATGTTCCAGCGGTCAGGCCCTGGATCAGGTCCTGCTGTTCACCGTCGCGCAGGCGAATGTCCACACCCGGGTAGCGCTGACGAAAACCGGCGATCAGGCGCGGCAGGTAGAGTGGCGCCACGGTTTCGAAACAGCCAATGTCGATTTGCCCGGCGACGGTATCGTTGTCGGCCAGGGCATTCTGTTCGAACTCATGGGCCATCTGCAGCAGCGACTTGGTCTTGGCGTAGAAGCGTTTGCCGCTGGGTGTCAATGACACGCCCTGGGCGTGGTGGCGGATGAACAGCTGCACACCGAAACTTTCCTCCAGGCTCTTGATGGCCGTGGAGATGGACGGCTGGGCGATGTACAGCTGGCGTGACGCTTCGGCCACACTGCCCGCTTCCACGGTGGTGACGAAGTACTTCAGTTGTCGCAAGGTATAGGCAGCCACAGGGTACCTCTCTGACGCGGGTCTTGGCAGGCTGGGATCATGCCTCACACTTTACCCTTGGCTGCCGCTCTGCGGGCGCTGAGCGCTGAAGGATTTACCTATGCCTTGAACAGGTTTTTTGTAGGGTCTGCCAGTACCTCGTCTCACAGGCCTGCGCAAACCGGCGCCGCACCACGCTTGCACCTGTAACGGGCCCCCGTGGCACTGCAACCACTGGTCAAAAACGCCCGAACGTCTTTACTGATAGTCATCGGCCCCAGGTAAACGGTGTGTGCTTATGAAGATCGTGGTCACCAGCATCCTCGTCGACGACCAGGCCAAGGCCCTGGCTTTCTACCACTACGTACTCGGTTTCGAGCCAAGACACGACATCCCCATGGGCCGGCACCGCTGGTTGACCCTGACTTCGCCCAACGACCCCAATGGCGTCGAACTGCTGCTGGAACCCGACGCGCACCCGGCGGCCAAGGTATACAAGGCCGCGCTCAAGCAGGATGGCATCCCCGCCACCTCGTTCGGCGTGCGCGATATCCAGGCCGAATACACCCGGCTCTGTGCAGCCGGTGTGCAGTTCATCCGGCCACCAACCCCAATGGGGCCGGTTACCGTGGCGGTGTTCGATGACACGTGCGGCAACTTGATCCAGATTGCCCAGAAGCACTAGCCGGTTGCCCTTACCCCAATGCGCACCCACAAGGAAAAAAGATGCGCCACGAATTCAGCGAAGTGCTCAACGACCTGGTCGACTATTTTCTGCTTGGCGATATCCAGTTGCTCGAACGCTTCAAGCAAGACCATCAACTGCCCGACGACCTGGCCGGTGCGTTCACCCACGGTGACAGCGGCGACCAGGCGGTGCGCGAAGGCATCGTGCTGCCGCTGGCCGGTGTCGACAACCTGCCCTACCGCATCCTGTTCACCCTCGATAACCACACCCCGGCCCTGCGCGAGGCCGGCAGCCGCCTGAAGCACCGGCGCAATGGCTATGTACTGCGGGTCGAGCACGGTGCGCTGATGCTGTACACCTGGCGCATCCTGCAGCACTTCACGCCCAAGACCCTGGGTGACCTGATGGCGCGTTACCAGGTGCCAGGGCGGCCGATCATCGAACTGGACAATGGCTGGTACGACGTGGAGGTGCTGGCGGGGGCACTGGTGCGCGACGGGTTGTACGAGCCGGCATTCGAGTTCGTGCTGAAGAAGCGCTGGAGCCGGGGTGAGGCGACAGCTGTGGATACCGGGTATGCATTCGGGCTTCGTGGCTACTTCGACTGATTGATCGCCTGTGCCGGCCTCTTCGCGGGCAAGCCCGCTCCTACACAGCATTCGAGGCCTGTGCCGGCCTCTTCGCGGGTGAACCCGCTCCTACACAGCATTCGAGGCCTGTGTCGGCCTCTTCGCGGGTGAACCCGCTCCTACACAGCGTTCGAGGCCTGTGCCGGCCTCTTCGCGGGTGAACCCGCTCCTACACAGCGTTCGAGGCCTGTGCTGATCATTTCGCGGGTGAACCCGCTCCTGCAGCGAAGGGGCCAGCACAGGCAAACTCGACCTTCAGGTGTGAGTGATATCCCGATCCTTGGTCTCCGGCAGGAAGAAGATCCCCAACACCGCCGTCATCACGGCAATCACGATCGGGTACCACAAGCCGTAATAGATATCCCCGGTCGCTGCCACCATGGCAAACGCCACGGTCGGCAGGAAGCCGCCGAACCAGCCATTCCCGATGTGGTAAGGCAGCGACATCGAGGTGTAGCGGATGCGCGCCGGGAACAGCTCCACCAGCCAAGCGGCAATCGGCCCGTAGACCATGGTCACGTAGATCACCAGAATGGTCAGCAGCAACAGCACCATCGGGTAGTGGATCTTCGCCGGGTCGGCCTTTTCCGGGTAGCCCGCCTCTTTCAATGCACCACTCAGGGTTGCGGTAAACGCTTCGCTTTGCACCTTGAAGTCGGCCGCCGCCAGGCTGCTGCCATCAAAGCTCGGCAATACCCGTTCGCCAATGCGGATCTGTGCCACGCTGCCGGGCTCCGCCGCTTCATTGGTATAGGGGATGGCGCGCTTGGCCAGCAGGCTCTTGGCAATGTCGCAGGAGCTGGTGAATTTGGCCTTGCCCACCGGGTCGAACTGGAACGCACATTGGCCCGGGTCGGCCACCACCACCACCGGGTTCTGCTCCTGGGCAACGAATACATCCGGGTTGCCGTACTCGGTCAGCGCCTTGAAGATCGGGAAATAGGTCAGTGCGGCGATGATGCAGCCGGCCATGATGATTTTCTTGCGGCCAATCCGGTCGGACAGGCTACCGAAAATGATGAAGAACGGCGTGCCGATCAGCAGCGAGCCGGCAATCAGCAGGTTGGCGGTCTGCGGCTCGATCTTGAGCGTCTGCAACAGGAAGAACAACGCGTAGAACTGCCCGGTGTACCACACCACGGCCTGGCCGGCGGTGCCGCCGAGCAGCGACATGATCACCACCTTGAGGTTGTCCCAGCGGGCGAACGATTCGGTCAGGGGCGCCTTGGATGCCTTGCCCTCGGCCTTCATCTTCATGAACACTGGCGACTCGTTCAGCTGCAGGCGGATGTACACCGAAATCGCCAGCAGCAGAATCGACAGCAGGAACGGTATCCGCCAGCCCCAGGCCTCGAACGCTTCCGTCCCCATGGCCGTGCGACAGGCCATGATCACCAGCAGCGATAGGAACAGCCCCAGGGTGGCAGTCGTCTGGATCCAGGCAGTGAAAAAGCCGCGTCGGCCCTTGGGCGCATGCTCGGCCACGTAGGTGGCCGCGCCGCCGTACTCACCGCCCAGCGCCAGCCCCTGCAGCAAGCGCAGGGTGATCAGGATGATCGGCGCGGCCACGCCAATCGTGGCGTAGCCCGGTAGCAGCCCCACCACTGCGGTGGACAAGCCCATGATGACAATGGTGATGAGAAAGGTGTACTTGCGCCCGATCATGTCGCCCAGGCGACCGAACACGATGGCGCCGAACGGTCGGACGGCAAAGCCGGCGGCAAAGGCCAGCAAGGCGAAGATGAACGAGGTGGTTTCATTGAAGCCAGCGAAGAAGTGCCTGGCGATAATCGCGGCGAGTGAGCCGTACAGGTAGAAGTCGTACCATTCGAACACCGTGCCCAGGGACGAGGCGAAGATGACCTTGCGCTCCTCCCTGGTGATGCCGCGTTGGGGCGCGCTGCTGCCCGTGGATGCGCTGTCGAGAACCGCCATGGGTTGCCTCCGTCATGTTGTCATGCAGGCCGGAGCACCTCACAACCACTTCACCGTCGCACCCAGGCCCTTGAGCTTGCTTTGTTTGCGCGAAGCACGACGAGGCGGGCCGCCTCGGATCGCAGCAAGGTAAATGAAGCATAATCGGGATTGCCTGGATATCCACCCGCCAGGCCCTGCACAAGAAGGCGGCCTGGACTACACGGCAGCACCGGGTGATGGGCGATATCGGGTTGGCTGACGATTTTGGCGGGGGCGGTTTCACCCGCCAGGCACTACCGGCCCCTTCAACTCGACCTGATTACCATCCGGGTCGTAGCAGTAAAGCGAAAGCCCCTCGCCTTCGGCACCATAACGCTTCTCTGCAGGCTCCACCTTTACCCCGGTGGCTTCCAGATAGGCCGTCAACGCGGCCTCGTCAAACGGCTCGATGCGCAGGCAGAAATGGTGCAGGTTGCGCCCTTCCACGCCCGGTGCAGCTCCGCCTGGCTGCCCCAGCGGGCCATCCAGGGTTACCAGGTCGATCATCGCCGTGCCCGTGGCCAGGTGCACCATGCCCAAGTCTTCGCGCACGCGGCTGACGGTGCAGCCGAGCAGTTCGGTGTAAAAGGCAACACTGCGCGGCAGGTCGCTGACCCGCAACACAAGGTGGTCGATGTGCTTGATGGTGAAAGGCCGCATGCCGGGCTCCCTGTGGCGTGTTTGCGAATACGTTCGCCACCATAGCCCAGGTTCACGCGGCGTGACCAGAATCAGCTACTCGTTCACCAAGCGTTGCAGAACGCCCCCTTCATGGCGCGTCAGGATACGCAGCAACTGGTCGACCAGCGCCCGGTCCGGCGCATCCAGGTGGAAGTGGTGCCCGCCTGGGTGCCAGGAGACTTTCGCCTGGCTGGGCAAGGCGGCCTGACGCCGGGTAAAGGCCTCGCCGGTGAAGGCCCCCTGGCGGCCGAACAGCAGGTACAACGGGCAGCGGATCTGACTGAGCAGGTCGCAGGCTTCGCGCTCGGTCAGTGGCATGGGTTCGGGCAATACCAGCCGCGGGTCGTGGCGCCAGCAATAGCCATCGTCCAGCTGTAGCAGGTCGCGCAGCGCCAGCAGCCGAGCGGCACCTTCCGACAGTTCGGTGTCCAGCCGCTCGCGGCGTTGCGCCAGGGCGGTGTCCAGGTCGTCGAAGCGACCAACATCCGGCTCGGCAAAACCCGGCAACTGGCTACGCTGTACCATGCGCTTGAGCCGGTAGGCCCGCGCCAGGTGCTGCACGCGGTCATCCTCGGCCACCGTGAACGGTGCCCCCATGCCGTCGAGGAAGGTCATGCTGGCAATGCCACTGGTCATGGCCGCCAGCAGCGACGCTATACCGGTGCCCATCCCATGGGCCAGCACATGAAATTGCGCCAGGCCCAGGCTGTCGGTCACCGCCAGCATGTCTTCGGCATGCTCCCACAGGTAATAGCCGCTGTCGTGGCGACGATGCCCGGAACGGCCATGGCCGATCAGGTCGGGGGCCACCACGAAGCAGCCGTCCAGCATCGGTGCCAGGCGCTCGAACGAGGCAGCGTTATCCAGCCAGCCATGCAAGGCCAATATGGGAATACCGTCTTCTGCCCCCCAGGTGCGAACCGCTATTTCAACGCCATCGAGGTCTAGCAGGTGGTCTTTCGGACTGCACAGCGAACGCATTGCGATTCTCCTTGGCTGAAGCCTGCACCATGGCCTGCCTCACCCTCTCGCAGATGCTCCCTCGCTGCCAGCCCCCCACCGACCCGCGCATACGCAGGACCGACTGCTGCCAACAACTATCTACCGCACCCCGGCGCCTTGATCAGCGTGGACTGTCTCCCCCCACAAAAGAGATGGTGACCATGACAACCCCGACACCGTTACATCAAAGCCAGATAACCCGATCGTTACCGAAATGGAGCAAGGCGCTCCAACCCACGCATACGCGCAAAGTGGTGCAGAGCCTGTACAAGGAGTACCTCGATGATGATGGCACCCCTTACTCGTGGTATGCCACTGCCGATGAGCCAATGCGCGAGCAGTTGCACAACGCGTTGCAAACCCGTAACAAACGGCTGGCGCACGTCAAACAGGCGCTGGGCGAGTTCAAGGACATCATCGCGTTCTGCGGCCCTCTGTTGACCGAGCGGTTGAAGCTGAATGTACCCGTAGACAGGGCGCAGTATGTGTTCCAGCCCTTTGAGTCAGAGGCCAACATCTGGGTTGGCGTTCCCGATGTGGAAACGCCTTTGGTCCCGGACGTGGAAGCGGACGTGCTGGCCACCCGCCCCGTAGGCCAGCCGCAAACACGCAGTTTGCTGGAGGCTGCCCTGCACAACTTCGAGGGGCTGGACGAAGTCGGTCCCTACAGCAGGCTCACCGACGCCGCTGGCAGCGACACGCCCCTGGCAGGCCTGACGATGGCGGACTTCGTGAGACATTGTCGGGCACTGGACCTTGGCAAACGCTATCAAGACCATTTGCTTGCAACCCATGAAGGCGCCAATCGCGCTGAAATCCAGCGCCTGTCGATTGCAGCGAACCGTGAGGCCTTGAGGGTCCAGGCATTGATCGCCAAGCTCAAAGGCCTGCTGAGCCAGGCCGGGCTCGATGCGCTTGGGCAACTGTGCGACGGCAAGCCTCACCCCACCTATGAAAACGAGGCGTTGCATTGCTGGCACTTCAACCTGTTCGATACCCCCGTCCACGAAATACTGTTCATCGGGCCAGACAACCCTTACCGCAAGAACCCCTGCATTGTGTATGTCCCTGGCGACAGCGAGCACCCGGTAAGGGAGTTCGCTTCTCGTCAGGAAGCGGGCAAGCACCTGCGCAGCCGGCTATTGCAAAGCGAGTTTCGCCGCGCTTTGGTGCATTTCGCCTACAAGGACAGGCAAAAAGAACTCGCCGTAAAGCTGGAAATCGCGCTGTTCGAAGAGGATGAAGCGGGCATACGCAAACCCCGCATCATGCCAGTGATCCCTTTCACGCTCTCGCCCATCAGGACCGACCCTTGGACATCCTTGTACAACGCACACCTTGCGCGCATGAAGGCCGACGCAAAAACCATTGCTGTGCCTACCGCCGAAGTCGACGCCAACGCCCGCAATGAGCGTCTGAAGTACTGGTTCGACCTGGGGATGAACGTGCTGAATGTCGCCGCGTTCTTCGTGCCGGGTTTGAACACGGTCATGCTAGGCGTTTTTGCTTACGACCTGATGAGCTCTGTTTTCACCGGGTTCGAGGCCTGGGAAGAAGGTGATACCCGGCAGGCACTGGCGCAGTTGGAATCGCTGGCCATCAACGCGGGCGTGATTGCCGGCTTTGCAGTGGGCACCAGGATCGTCCAGGCGTCTGGCTTTGTCGATGCACTGAAACGTGTATGGCATGAAGACAAGGAGGTGCTCTGGCACCCCGACATGAAACCCTATGCGAGCACGGCGGCTATTCCTGAGGGGGCTCAACCCGATTTGCTCGGCCATGTACACGTCGATGGGAAGACCTACCTGAAGCTGGATGGGACCCTGTACGAGGTGTTTCAGGGCACTGATCAGCAATGGCGCGTGCGCCACCCCGATGACGCGCAGGCCTATGCCCCACGCTTGCTGCATCAGGGTAACGCCCGCTGGCAACTGGCCCATGAGCAGCCTCTGGAATGGGACCGCGCACAGCTCGCGCGCCGCCTCGGCAGCCATAGTGCAGGCCTGGACGACAGCGAACTGGACCATGCCATGCGCAGTACCGGTACCGATCCAGACGTGCTGCGCCGCACCCAGGCAGCGGGCCTGCGTCCACCCGCTTTGTTGATCGACACGCTGCAGCGGTTGCAACTGGACAATCAGACACAACAGATCATCAACTGCGTACGCCATGGGCTGCCGCTGGCTGCGTACAAGAACTTTGCCTTGCCCGAGTTGCTGCGCCTGCCGGGGTGGCCCGAGGGGAACGTGCTCAAGGTTTACCAAGGGCCAGAACCCTGGGGCGAATCTGTGCGCTACGGCCCCCCTCACACGCTGGGCCAGACAGAAATCGAAATTACCCGTACCGACCTGGACAATGGCCAATTGAGCCAGACCGTGCTGGATCAGATGGATGAAGAAGCCATTGGGCATTTGCTCGGTGACACACCAACCGAGCACCGATCGTCCGCACTGAACAACAAGCTCGCGCAACACCTGGAACAGCACCGCGAAGCGCTGTTCGAGAGCCTGCAACAAAGACACCGCCCCGCACGCCCAGCAACCGCACAAACCCTCGCCCGGCAGTTTCCTGGGCTGCCGGACAGCGCGCTTGAAGCATTGCTTGGCAACATCAGCAACGCCGAACGGGAACGCCTGACCAACGGCCGGGTGCCGCTTCGCATTGCCGAAGAAGCACGCCTTCTGCAAGCTCGAGCGCGGCTTGACCGCGCCCTCCTCGGCCTGTTCAGGCCTAGCCTGGCCAACGACGACAGTCTACGCATCAAACAGGCGCTGCAAGCCGCGCACCCGCAGGCTGACCCGGCCCGGTTGCTGCAACTTGCCCTTGACGATCGCCAGCACTGCGCCTCACTGATCGGCCAGCAACCCATCAACCCCAGGTTCCGCTCCCCTTTGCGGTTGGCCAACGGCCAGCTGGGCTATCCCCTGAGCGGCCGTGGCCTGCAAGGACGAGCCTTGCCGGCTGCACGTCGACTCCGGGCGCTCTACCCCGAACTCAGCAGCGAGCAAATCAGTGGTCTACAAGCCGAACTGGCTCGAGGAGGCGACCTGGGTAGCGCGATCAACCAACTGGAGGTCGAGCAGCGTACCCTCAACCGGGATCTCAACCGCTGGGTAAGCACCGCCCGCACCCTTGAAGAGCGCTTTGATCGCCAGCAATGCACCGAGCGACTGATGAGTGCTTCGCGCCGTGAAGGCGGCGCGCAACGCGCAGTGCTGGTACTGAGCCATATGCAACTGGAAGCGCTGCCAGCGTTCACTGCCCGTATGCCGCATATACGGCACCTCGTCCTTGAGGGGTTGCAGATGCAACGCCTGGAGGGCGGCTTCCTGGCAAACTTCCCTGACCTGAGCACCCTGGAAATTGTCGGTAACCCGGAGATGGACGCTGAAGCATTGTTCGAGGCGCTCAAGTCTGCCCCACGGCTACGCGAGCTGGGCCTGACAGGCAATGGCTTGACTACCCTTTCAGCCACTGCCCAGCAGGCCATTGGGGCGATGCCTGGCCTGCGGGTACTCGGCCTCAGCCGTAACCGGCTGCGGCTCGATAATGCCAGCCTCGCCTTCCTGACGCGTTTGCCCCTGGATGGACTTGGCCTGGGCAGCAACCAGATCACACTGGATGAGAGCCTGGCCGCCCAGTTTCAGGACATGATCCATCCCAAGGTACTGCACATGTCGGGCAACCCACTGCGGCTGGCGCCAGACCTGCGCTTCATGGCCCGCCTCAGCCACCTGGACCTTGACCGCTGCGAACTGCAGCAGTGGCCCGACAGCCTGACCGTCCTGATGAGCCAGCCCCAGTACCAACTGCGCTACCTGAACCTGTCGTCCAACCGCATTCGTACCCTGCCAGACTTGCCTGGTGTGCTGCGTACCCCGTTTGCCCGCGATGTCGCCGCGCACTTGCCGGAGCGCCGCTGGCTGTTCAACTACAACACCCTGGAAGCCCAGACACGAGCACGCCTGGGCAGCAGCGGCGTCAACGTATTCGAGCACGCAGAAGACGTGCCACTGTGGCAAGGCATTTTCCGTGGCGAGGCGAGCAGTGCCGAGGAGCAACTGTGGAGCGACCTGTTTGACCAAGGTGAAAACGCATCGCTGCTGGGCGTACTCGAACGTCTTGCCCAATCGGCAGAAGCGCAGCGTGATGGCGAGGCCCTGAGGGCACGCGTCTGGAAGCTGTTGGATGACGCGGCCCGCGACACCGCGCTGCGTGAACGCCTCGCCACCGTGGCCGGCGACTTCCCGCCAACCTGTGGCGACGCAGGTGCCGACGCGTTCAGTGCCTTGGAGATAGAAGTACTGGCCCACGAAGCGGCAGCCGTCGCCGGTAGTCGACCCGCTGATCTACTGAGCCTGTATGGCAAGTTGTATCGACGCAGTCAGGTCAATCAACTGGCCGATCGCATCAGCTGGAGAAGGTCCTTGCGCAAACAGGCGCTGCTCGACGGGGCCTTCGATGAAAACCTCCCCCCCTACGATGAGCTGGACGACCCCTCAGCCTTTCCAGACAGCGAACTTCAAACGGGGCTGGTGGACGATGTCGAGGTACGTTTGGCCTTGCGCCAGTCGTTGGCCAGCGCGCTGGACTACCCTGAGCCGAGCCGAGGCATGCTGTACCGCAATACGGCCAGAATCAACGACACAATCATCGAAATGGTGAAAGCTGCGGTCCGTTCCCTGGACAGGGATGCCATCGCTCGGGAGCAATGGTTGACCCAGCAGCCGGGCTGGGTCGAGTACTTGAAACGAGAGCATGCGGCACAGTTCAGCCTGATCACCGACTTCTGGCGGCCAGGCCTTGACTACCTCTATTACTGCCTGGATGAAACCGCCGACCCGGTGACATCCCTGGACAGCTCTGTGCGACGAGCCTTGGCCAGGGTCATGCCTGAAAGCCCGGTGGATGCTGAGGGCAGGCTGCGGCGCGTCGTGCTCAACGAGCAGCAGTATCGCCAGGGCGTGGACGCGCTGACTGCCGAGCAGCAGCAGGTTGAAACCGGTCTGCTGATCAGCCTCACCCGCCAGACGCAAACAATCGGCCGCTGAACCCCACTCACTGCCCGCGCAGGTCTTCGAAGAAGGCCTGCTTGCCGTCCACCTGGCTGGACGCCCGTGGGGCCGCTGCGGCGTCACCACTGACGGCCTCCACGTGCCAATAGCAGTGCTGCACTGCACGGGTCACCGCCACGTAGGCCAAGCGCTGCACTTCTTCCTTCTGTGCCGAGTCGAACGGTTGAGCATCACCTGCCCTGCCCAGCCCGGCCTGACGGTATACCTGGTTCTTGTAGGGTGAGCTGGTCAGGTACTGGCAGTCACCCAGCATGAACACCGCATCGGCCTGTAAACCCTTGGCACTGTGGTAGGTCAGCTGGCGCAGCCGGCGCTGCTCGGCCGGAAGCGCCGCGTCGGCGTGCAACACGCTTTGCAGGTGCTCGTTCATCAACGCTCGGTCACTGCCCTTGCGGTACAGCATCATGACCGTCTCACCCCGCTGGTAATGCTCGACAAGCGTTTCGCCCAACGCAGCCTCGTCACGGTCGAACACCTTGACCGGCGAGCCGGGCAACTCAGCCGCCGGGCCACTGGCGCGGGCTTTCTTGCCGGCAATCGCCGGGGTGCCCTTGACCAGGTGCTCGGCCGCATCGATCACCTGTTGCTGGCATCGGTAGTTGTCGACCAGCATCACCCGCGTGTTGGCCGGCGACGGGAACGCCTTGGTGAACTCCATGAAATACTTGGGCGAGCTACCACGCCAGCCGTAGATCGATTGCCAGTCGTCCCCCACGCACAGCAACGACGAATGCTGGGCATGGCGCCCGGTGTGCATGGCCGGGCCGCGGCGCCGTATTTCGGCGAGGCTGGCACGCAACCAACTGACGATCTGTGGCGACACGTCCTGGAACTCGTCGATCATCAGGTGCGCCAGCGGCCGCAGCAACGGATCGGGCAGCAAGTGCAGGTTTTCTGGGTTGTTCTCGCCAAACAAGGCGAACATGCGGTTGTAGCTCATCACCGGCGGCGACTGGTCCAGCAGGTGCGCTTCCAGGGCTTTCCAGTACAGCGCCAGGGCCTCGAAGAACAGTGCATCGCTGTCGCCGGACGGAAAGCTCATCGCCGCCACCGCTTTGTTCACCTCCAACCCAAGGTTTTCGATGAAATTGGCCGCACTGACGAACGCATCCAGCAGCGGCGCCGGGGCCAGTTCGCCCTTGACCTTGTACTCGAAGCCAGGCCCGGCCACGGCATCGCCCGCCAACGATGCCGCCAGGCGCCTGGCCATGGCGTAGTTGTCGAGCCAGATCAGCGGCCTGTCGCAGAACGCCTGCAACAGTGTGCGCTTGACCGCCCACTCGGCACGCACGGTCAGCTTGGCGCCGGGGCGCTGGTACTGCGCGCTTTGTGCGGGGTCGAAGCCCAGCACCACCAAAGGCCCCTGGCCTTCCAGGCGGCCATGCACATGGAAGCGGCTGCCACGGATGTCGACCGTTTCGCGGCAGGGCTCGATGCCCTTGATCGGCCAGACGCCGGCGGCGAACCACAGGTCCTCGATCACGTCGCACAGTTCTTCGTCGCGCTGGGCGGCCAATTGGGTCACCTGTGCGCGCTTCTGCACATCGGGGTTGTTCGGGTCCAGCGGTTTCAGTTGCAAGGCTTCGCTGCGCAACTGGCCTACCAGCTCGGCAAAACGCGGGCTCTCGCCCAGCAAGCTGCTGTAGCACTGGTTCAGCTGCTGGCGCTGGGCATCGTTCAGGCGCAGGTCGAACGGGTTGCTGTCGGCCTCGGCCTCACGCCCGGCAGGCATCTCGTGGCCCAGTGTTTCAAATGCACGCACCTGGCCGAAGCCAGGCAGGCTGCGCACCAGCGGCAGGATGCGCGAATGGAACGTGCGCACCAGCTCGCGGGCCTGCGCAGGCTGCAGGTTGATCTGCCACAGGGCGAACACCTGCAGCAGGCGCTTGATGAAGTCCTTGCGCGACTCGCGGGTGAAGGTGACCACGGTCATCGCATCCAGCTCGTAACCCAGGTAATGACGCAGCAGCAGGATACGCAGCACCAGCGACGTGGACTTGCCTGCCCCGGCGCCTGCCACCACGCAGGTAGACGGGGTGTCACTGAAGATCAGCTTCCATTGCGCGGCGCTGGGCTGGGCTTCGGCGGGCAGGCGCTGGGCGACATCGGCCTTGAAGCGCTTCTTCAACTCGGCCGTCAACGGCAGGCGCCAGTCGTCGAACAAGTTGTCATCCTGGCCTGGCACGGCGGCGCTGTCGGGGCGCGTATCGCGGATCACCAGCACCTGGCGCCCCGCTTCATAGCCCTCCACCCGACCACGCTCGAACCCTTCACGCACGCCATCGGCATGGCCAGTGCGCTGGCCTGTGGCGTGGCCGAGGAACCACGAGTCGCGGTGCTGGGCTTGCAGGCGGGTCAGGCCACGCCCCAGCAAGCGGGCGGCCAGGCGGCGAAACCAGGGCAACTGGGCAGGAGGGGTAAGGTCGGCGGGGGCCAAGGGTTGCTCGTGGGCCACGGTCACTCCGTTGAAAAACAAAACAGCAGGCATGTTCGCCGCATCGACGAAAAATCGCCAGCGAATGCTTGCAGATCAGTGGATTAGGCGATGAAGCGAATAAAACATCGCAGAAAAAACATCTATAAAACAGATTGTTTTAAGCCGATATTTACGCTTATTTTCGATGTTTCTTTAGCGCATCATGGCGTCATTCCACTGATTCAAGGAGCACGACCATGCTGCAACTGCGACCCTTCGAAAGCCTCGGCCACGCCAACCATGGCTGGCTCGATGCCCACCACCATTTCTCGTTTGCCGAGTACTACGACCCGGCACGCATGCACTGGGGTAACCTGCGGGTTTGGAACGACGACCTGATCGCGGCCGGCAGCGGCTTCCCACCGCACCCGCACCGCGACATGGAAATCATCACGTATGTGCGTGAAGGCGCGATCAGCCACCAGGACAGCCTGGGCAACAAGGGCCGTACCGAAGCCGGTGATGTTCAGGTAATGAGCGCCGGTACCGGCATTGTGCACAGCGAGTACAACCTGGAAGACATCGATACACGAATTTTCCAGATCTGGATCGTGCCGGAGCGCACCGGTGAAGCACCGCAGTGGGGTAGCCGGCCGTTCCCCAAAGGCGAGCGCGGCGAAGGCTTCGTGACCTTGGCCAGCGGCCGCGCGGGTGACGAGGACAGCCTGCAGATCCGTACCGATGCCCGTCTGGTGGCTGCCACCCTGCGGGCGGGTGAAACCGCCGAGTACCGCTTCGATGCCGCACGCCGGGGTTACCTGGTGCCGGCCAAGGGGCTGGTGGAAGTCAACGGGTTGCGGGCCAAGGCGCGCGATGGCGTGGCGATCGAGCAGGAAGCGGTGCTGCGGGTGACCGCCATCGAGGACAGCGAGATCGTGCTTGTGGATGTGGCCTGAAAACCAGGCCTGTGACAATCCATGTCGCAGCGCAAGGCGGCTCCCATGGAACAACCGCTAATCCGTCGGGTTAGCAGGGTTTTATGGGGGCACGCTTGCAGCCCTGGACCTGCCCGGCTATCGCAAGGCAGCCTTCAAATATTGGCGCCATCAGCCAGCCTGCACTAGCGTTGTGCTACCAGCCAGCCCAACGTTCCTGCGGAGTACTCGATCATCATGCCGGACCTGCGCCCGAACCCGACGCTGTGCCTGGAGTACCGTGCCGAACAGCCCATTCACCACGCTTTCATCCAGCAGGCCAGCCGCTGCCCGGCGGCCATTGCCATCATTGGCCAGCACACAACCTGCAACTACTCCCAACTGGAGCAGATCAGCGCGGGCATTGCCGCGTTTCTGGTTAAAAACGCCACCAGCGGCACCGATCGTGTGGTCATCGTCACCCGCCGCAGCGCCGCCCTGGTATACGCCATGCTCGGCTGCCTGCGTGCCGGCCTGGCCTTCACCGTGGCTGACGCCGCTTACCCTGCCGCGCGTATCGAGCAAATCGTCAACACCCTGAAGCCTGCGGTGATACTGCGCTGTGCCGAGGCAACCGTCGACGTCGGCCAGCCCATGGTCGTCACGGTGCCTGAAGCCCCCGCGGAGGCGCTGCAGGCCTTCCCTCGCCAACCTGTCGCGCTGCCCGCTGTCAGCCCTGAGCAGCCGGCCTACATCACCTTCACCTCGGGCAGCACCGGTGAACCCAAGGGCATCGTTACCCACCACGCACCGCTGGTGCACTTCATCGACTGGCATGTGCGCCAGCACGGCTTTACCCAGGCCGACACCTTCTCGCTGCTTTCTGGCCTGGGCCACGACCCGGTATACCGCGACGTGTTCACGCCACTGTCGCTTGGCGCGACCATTGCCTGCCCGGCGCAGTCGACCCTGACCGACCCCTCACGGCTGGCCAGCTGGCTTCAGCAGCACGGTGTGAGCGTGATCCACCTCACCCCGCCGCTGGGCAAGCTGATCGAAACTGGCGCACACCTGAACGGCCAGGTTCTCGACCACCTGCGCTACCTGTTCTGGGGTGGCGATGCACTCAGCCCGACGCAGTACCAGCAGGTCCGCGCCATCGCACCGAATGCCGTCAATGTGAACTTCTACGGCACCACCGAAACCCCACAGGCCATGGCTTTCCATACCCTCGACCCGGAAATGGACAATGCCCGGGTGCCCTTGGGCAAAGGCATTGCCGATGCACAATTGCTGGTGATAAACCCGGCCAACCAGCTGGTCAGCGAGGGCGAGACAGGCGAAATCCTGATCCGCAGCCCCTACTTGTCGCGGGGATACTGGGGCGACCCGGGGCTGACCGAAGCCAAATTCATCGCCAACCCGTTCACCGCTGACGCGGCTGACCGCTGTTACCGCACGGGCGACCTGGGCACCTACCTGGCCGATGGCAGCGCCAGTTTTCTGGGGCGTGCTGACAGCCAGGTGAAAATCCGTGGGCATCGCATCGAGCTGGCGGAAATCGAGAACACCATCAGCCGGCACCCACACATAGGGCAATGCGTGGTCCTGGCCAACCACGAGGGTGCATCGACCCGGCTGGTGGCCTATTGCGTCGCACAGCAGGCCACCCGAGCTGACGAACTGCGCCAGGCCCTCGCCGGCCAGTTGCCTGACTACATGGTACCGGCGCTGTTCGTGTTCCTTGATGCCCTGCCGCTCACCCCAAACGGCAAGGTCGACAAACGCGCGCTGCCTGCTGCATTTGACGACAGTATCAGCCCACCGTTGTCACCCTTGGCCGAAAAGCTGAGTACAGCCTGGGCACGCATCCTCCAGGTGCCGCGCCTGGACGCCAGGTTGAGCTTTGTCGAGCTGGGCGGCGACTCGCTGTCGTTCGTACAGGCTTCGCGCGTGCTCGAAGCACTCATCGGCCACCTGCCTGAACGTTGGGAAACCCTGCCGGTGTGCCAACTGGCCGAGCTGAGTGCGCCACCCAAAGGCACGTGGCGGGTAATGGAGATGCCGGTGTTCATCCGCATGCTCGCCATCATCCTGATTGTGGTCGGCCACCTGGGCGAGTTCGACCACTGGCTGATCGTCGGCGAAACCTCGGTGCTGTTTCTGGTCTCCGGCATCGCCCTGGCGCGCTTTCAGCTCAAGGCCATCGAAGCGCGTGGCGATGCACGCACGCTGCTCAGGCCACTGGCAGCCATCGTGGTGCCAACACTGTTGTATACCGCATTGATCCAGCTGGTATTCGACCGGCTGCATTGGCAATCGCTGCTGCTGGTTTCCAACTGGTTCCCCGCCAGCGAGGTCAGCCTGTTCAACTATTGGTACATCGAAGTGTTGGTGCAGATGATCGTGATCATTGGCCTGGTGCTGTCGATCAAGCGCGTGCGCCAGGTGCTGGTTGCCGATCCGTTTCGCTGGCTGATCATCGCTGCCTGTGCACTGGTAGCGCTGGATGTGTTCCTCAACCAGTTCGTATTCGACGCCAGTGCCCTGCTCAACCGGGTACCCCAGCACTTCCTGGCGGTGATGGTGCTGGGCATGGCCGTGCACCATGCCGACACGACCTCACGCAAATGGGTGGCCAGTGCGGTGGCCGTGCTGGTGGTGGGTGAGCTGGACCTGATGGCGGTTGCCGGTGTTGGCTGGCAAGCGTTCACACGCTATGTCGACATCGCCCTCCCAGCGATACTGGCGCTTGTCTGGTTCCGCTCGGTGCCAGTACCCGCCCTGGTTGCACGGGCAGGTGCGGTGATCGCTTCGTCAACCTTGTATATCTACCTGACGCATTTCCAGTTCGAGTCGGTGGCGGACCATGTTTTCAGGCACCCGCTGTTCGAGGTGGCCCTGGCAATCGCTGGAGGGGTGCTGGTGAGCTATTGCTGGAACACCCTGTTACGTCTGCTGTTTACCCGCAGGCGCAAGCAGCACCAGGCGCGTGGAGCCGATCCAGCTGAGCGTGCCACCTCTGCCTGAACGAAGATGTCCCCGCCGGCGCATGCACTACGCGCGTCCGGCCAGTTCAGCCAGCACCTCGACCGAGGTGGTGACCTGGCGGAAGTGGTGCTTCCACAGGTCGGTCCCCAGCTTGCCCGAGCGGTCCAGCGATGACCCTATTGTCATGTCTGTCACCAGCGTGGGCATCAGCCCTGCATCGAACAGGGCAAAGCCGGCGGCCAGCACGCAGGTTTCGGTCTGCAACCCACACACCAGCACCCGCTCGACACCCAGTTGCCGGATGTAGTCGATAGCTTCGGCACTTTGTCCATAGCCATGCTTGACGAACACCTGGTCGGCCTCGACCAGGCTCTCGTCCTCGGCCGCCGGGTGCCAACCGAGCTGGCGCTCGAACGGCGTGACCTGTTCATCGTGCAACTCGACCGAGGCTATGGTGGGAATGTTCGCTGACAACCGCCGCAAACCATCGACCAGCCACTCGGGCGGGCTGAAGGTGGACTGAACATCGACGATGAGCAAAACCTGGCGCATACCTTACTCCGGCCATCATGCAAAATGGCGCGGAGTATAACGCGTGGCGCCGGGGCTTGATCACCAATCGATACATCCCACCAACATGCCGGCTCAAGCTCGCCGAATACCTTGGCGCGCCCTGGCCCTGCAGGCTGCCGTAGCTGCGACGTATTCCTTCAGGCTATGATCGGTCACCCTGCCGCGGACACCCTGAGCCATGCCCGTAGACCTGCAAGCGTTGTACCCCAGGCTGATCCATCTGATGCTGGACACGGTATTCGTGGTCGACAGGGACAACCAGATCGTGTTCGTCAGTGATGCCTGCAAGACACTGCTGGGCTACCAGGCCTGCGAGCTGATCGGCACGTCCATCACCCAGTACATGCACCCTGACGACCTCGCGGCCACGCGCGCCTCGATCATGCGGGTGATGAACGGCCAGCCGCACTACGACTTTTGCAACCGTTACCTTCGCAAGGACGGCAGCGTGGTGCACATTTTGTGGGCGGCCTGCTGGTCCGAGGAGGCCCAAGCGCGTATCGGCGTGGCGCGGGACGTTACCGCCCAGCGCAAGGCCGAAGACGAACTGCGCTTCCTCGCCCATCATGACCCTCTGACCCGGCTGGCCAACCGCGCCATGTTCAATGAACGGCTGGACACTGCCCTGGCCGCGGCCCGGCGTCACAACCGCAGGCTGGCCTTGCTGTTCCTCGATATCAATGACTTCAAGCAGATCAACGACAACCACGGCCACAGCGTGGGTGACCGGGTCCTGTGCACACTGGCCCGCCGCCTGGAAAGCTGCGTAGGGGCGGCTGGCACGGTAGCGCGGATGGGCGGTGACGAATTCACCGTGCTATTGCCCGATTGCCCGTCGCCGGAGGCCATTGCCACGCACGTACAGCACATTCTCGCGGTCATGGCCGAACCGCTCGACGCCGAGTTTGCTGGCATCGATGCACCGTCCTGCAGTATTGGCGTGGCCCGCTTTCCCGAAGACGGCAACGATGCCGACATGTTACTGCGCCATGCTGACGGGCACATGTACCGAATCAAGCGCCAACGCGCTGCGACTGGCTGAAAGCAAGGGCACACCGCATGGCTGAACACCTGCAAGCAACTGCCGGGCAAACACCCGCCTCTGTCGGCCTGGGCCAGGCATTGCTGTTCTGGCTGAAGCTGGGTTTCGTCAGTTTCGGCGGCCCGGCCGGGCAGATTGCGATCATGCATCAGGAGCTGGTGGAGCGGCGCCGCTGGATCAGTGAACGGCGTTTCCTGCATGCCCTCAACTACTGCATGTTGCTGCCCGGGCCCGAGGCCCAGCAACTGGCCACCTACATCGGCTGGCTGATGCACCGCACCTGGGGCGGGGTGATGGCCGGCGCTCTGTTCGTGCTCCCGTCGCTGTTCATCCTGATCGGCCTGTCGTGGGTGTACCTGACCTGGAGCGAAGTACCGGTGGTCGCCGGGATTTTCGAAGGGATCAAGCCGGCCGTGACCGCCATCGTCGTGCATGCCGCCCACCGCATTGGCACGCGGGCGCTGAAGAACGGCTGGTTATGGGCCATTGCCGCGGCCTCGTTCGTGGCCATTTTCGCGCTTGACGTCCCCTTCCCGCTGATCGTGCTGGCGGCCGCACTGCTGGGTTATGTCGGTGGCCGGCTGCTGCCGGCACAGTTCGCGCCCGGTGGTGGCCACAGCGCAGCCAGGGCCCGCCAGCGCCCGGCGCTGATTGACGACGATACCCCGATACCCGCGCACGCCCGCTTCAGCTGGGGCCGCCTGGTGACCTTGCTGCTGGCAGTTGCAGCGCTTTGGCTTCTGCCCATGGGCCTGCTGATGGCGGCCTTTGGCTGGCACGGCACACTGACGCAAATGGGCTGGTTCTTCACCAAGGCGGCGCTGCTGACTTTCGGCGGTGCCTATGCGGTGCTGCCCTATGTCTATCAAGGGGCTGTCGGCCACTATGGCTGGCTGTCGCCCACGCAGATGATCGATGGCCTGGCGCTGGGCGAGACCACGCCCGGGCCGCTGATCATGGTGGTGGCCTTTGTCGGTTTCGTCGGCGGCTACCTGCAGCCGATGTTCGGCGCCCACCAGGCGTTCCTCGCGGGCGCAGTGGCAGCGAGCCTGGTGACCTGGTTCACCTTCCTGCCCTCGTTCCTGTTCATCCTCGCCGGAGGCCCGCTGGTGGAGTCGACCCACAACGAACTGAAGTTCACCGCCCCACTGACCGGGATCACTGCGGCGGTGGTGGGGGTAATCCTCAACCTTGCGCTGTTCTTCGGCTACCACGTGCTGTGGCCGGCCGGGTTCGATGGCGCGTTCCACTGGTCCTCGGCGGTGATAGCGCTCGCGGCGGCTGTGGCGCTGTTCCGCTACAAGCGCGGGGTGATACACGTGTTGATCGGCTGCGCCGTTGCCGGGCTTGCCCTTCACCTTTTCCGCTGATGGAGCCGATCATGCGCAACCCTGAAGACGCCTTGCTCGACAGTTGGCACCATAACGCCCAAGTCTGGATCGACGCCGTACGCAGCGGCGCCATCGAAAGCCGTCGCCAGGTCACTGACCAGGCCATCCTGCTGGCCATCCTCGGCCGCCAGCCCGAACGGGTGCTCGACCTGGGCTGCGGTGAGGGCTGGCTGCTGCGCGCGCTGGCCAGCCGGGGTATCGAGGCCGTGGGCGTCGACGGCGACAGTACCCTGGTGGATGCAGCGCAGGCTGCGGGCGCGGGTGAGGTGCACCTGGCCAGCTATGCGCAGCTGGCTGAGGCGAAGGTGCATGTTGGCAAGGACTATGACGTGATCTGCGCCAACTTCGCGCTGTTGCATCAGGACATCATTGAACTGTTGTCGGCCATGCGCACTTTGCTGGTGCCAGGCGGTGCACTGGTGATCCAGACCCTGCACCCGTGGAGCGTGGCCGGCGGGGCTTATCAGGATGGCTGGCGAGAGGAGTCTTTTGCCGGGTTTGCCGGGGATTGGCAACCGATGCCTTGGTATTTCCGCACCCTGGCCAGCTGGCTGAATGCGCTGGACATGGCGGGGTTGCGACTGGTCAGTCTGCAGGAACCGCAGCACCCGCAGAGCGCGGTGCCGCAGTCGTTGTTGATGGTGGCTGAGCGTCACTGAATCGGGCCGTAACGATCCTGTGGAAGCAGGGTTCACCCCGCTCCCACAAGACAGGCCGGTGCAGGCGACTACAGCACCGGCTTGCGCGCCGCTCCGCTTCGGGCCTTGGCCATGGCTGCCAGGCGAACCGCAACGTTGGCAGCGCCGTAACCGGCGTACCCCGCCTTGCGCTGGATGATCTCGAAGAAGAAACGCTCCTCGAACGGCTCGGTATAGACGTGGAACAGCTCGCCACCTTGAGCGTCACGGTCGTACAGAACGTTGTAGTACGCCAGTTCGCTGAGGAACTCGTCGTCGAAATCGAAACGCGCCGCCAGGTCGTCGTAGTAGTTCAGCGGGATTTCCAGCAGCGGTACCCCTGCCAGCTTGGCCCGCGCCACTTCGCGGAAGATGTCGTCACAATCGAAAGCGATGTGATGCACGCCCGAACCACGGTAGCTTGACAGCGCATGGGCGATGGCGGTGTTGCGGTTTTCCGAGATGTTCAGCGGCAGGCGCAAGGTGCCGCACTGGCTGCGCAGGGCGCGGCTCTTGACCAGGCCATACGGGTCGGGCAGCACCACTTCGTCGTCGGCGGCGAAGTCGAACAAGCTCTTGTAGAACAGCACCCAGCTGTCCAGCGACTCGGCCGGCAAGGCCAGGGCCATGTGGTCGATGCGGCGCAGGCCGCCGGTCGCGGTTGCGTTGTTGTCCAGGCTGAAGTCGGTGTCGTACAGGGTGTGGCCGGCAGTGCCCTGCTCTACCAGGTACAGCAGGCTGCCATCGGGCGCACGCACCGCCGGCACTTCGCATTCATTGGGGCCGACCAGGCCGCGGAACGGCTGGCCACGGAAGGCGGTGGCCCGCTTCAGGGCCGCTTGCTGGTCCTTGACCCGCAGCGCAGTGGCGCACAGCGACGGGCCATGGGCCTCGAAGAAGTTGTGGCCAAAGGAATACGGTTCGGCGTTCAGCACAATGTTGATATCACCCTGGCGCAGCAGTTGCACTTCTTTGCTGCGGTGCTTGCCGGCTTCGGCAAAGCCCAGGCGCTTCAGCCAGTTGCCCAGGCGCGCGCCGACGGCTTCGTCGACCGCGAACTCCAGGAACTCCACGCCGTCATAAGCGCTGGCCGGCGGCGGGGAGAACAGCACGCCAGGTTCGATCGGCGTGTTTTCCTGCTCCAGGCGCAAGCGGGTCTGCTCTTCGAGGTACAGCAGCGAACGCAAGCCGTCGGCGGCATTCTGCCGAGTCGGTGCGGCGCGGAAGCCGTCATTGAAGATTTCCAGCGACAGCGGGCCACGGTAACCCGTGGCGAGGATCGGCGCGAGGAAACCAGCCATGTCCATTTCGCCCTGCCCCGGGAAGCAGCGAAAGTGGCGGCTCCACTCCAGCACATCCATGGCCAGGATCGGCGCATCGGCCATTTGCACGAAGAAAATCTTGTCGCCGGGGATGTCGCGGATCGCGCTGGGGTCACCTTTGAGCGACAAGGTGTGGAAGCTGTCGAGGATCACCCCGAGTGCCGGGTGGTCGGCCTGGCGCACCAGGTTCCACACTTGCTGGTAAGTGTTGACGTGGCGGCCCCAGGCCAGCGCTTCGTAACCAATGCGCAGGCCACGCTTGCCGGCATGTTCGCCCAGCAGGCGCAGGTCGTCGACCAACAGTTGCTCGTCACCCAGGGCATCGGCCTGGACGTTGCTGCACACCAGCACCAGGTCGGTACCCAGCTCCTGCATCAGGTCGAACTTGCGTTCGGCGCGGTCGAGGTTTTTCTGCAGGCGGTCACGGCGGCAGCCTTCAAAGTCGCGGAAAGGCTGGAACAAGGTGATGGCAATGCCCAGGTCGGCGCACATCTGGCGCACCTGGCGCGGGCTGCCAGCGTAATAGAGCAGATCGTTCTCGAAGATCTCGACGCCGTCAAAACCGGCGGCGGCGATGGCTTCGAGCTTTTCCGGCAGAGTGCCGCTCAAGGACACGGTAGCGATCGAACGCTGCATGGCGGGAGTTCCTTGTTGTTGGAAGAATACGGTGCCATTCGGGCAAACAACCCCTGTCACAGTTTATGGCACGATCGATTATTCGCAGGTAAAGTCGTCGCTTCAATCTCTTTGTACGGAATGGTTAGTTTTGCGTTCGATTATCGCACAAAACCCGTTTTAGCGAATTGCTAGACCGCGGGCCCGTGGTCAACATGGACCACAGACGCAGGCACACCGACCGTTGCCTCCTGCCTTGGCATAACCTCTGGCGGAACCTGCGCAAACAACAATAACAACGGAGACAACGATGGCTCACTCCAGCTCGCAAGCAAAGAAAGCGACCGCCAGTGGATGGATAGGCTCGGCACTCGAGTACTACGACTTCTTCATCTACGCCCAGGCCGCTGCGCTGATTTTCCCGCAGATTTTCTTCCCTAACACCGACCCGAAAATGGCCATTATTGCCTCGTTGGCCACCTATGGCGTGGGCTACCTGGCACGCCCGATCGGCGCCTTCGTACTGGGCCACTGGGGTGACACCCGCGGTCGCAAGAACGTACTGCTGCTGTGCATGTTCCTGATGGGCCTGTCGACCATGGCTGTCGGCCTGCTACCCACCTACCACGACATCGGCTACCTCGCACCGGCCTTGCTGGTGGTGTTGCGCCTGATCCAGGGCTTTGCCGTGGCCGGGGAAATTTCCGGTGCCAGCTCGATGATCATGGAGCACGCGCCGTTTGGCCGAAGAGGCTACTACGCCAGCTTCACCCTGCAAGGTGTGCAAGCGGGCCAGGTACTGGCGGCGGCGGTATTCCTGCCACTGGCGTACTTCATGCCCAGCGAAGCCTTTACCGAGTGGGGCTGGCGCATTCCGTTCCTGATGAGCGCCATCGTGCTGATTGCCGGCTTCATCATCCGTAAGGAAGTGCACGAAACCCCGGCGTTCGTTCAAGAAGAGAAACAGGACAAGGTTGTCAAGTCGCCCATCAGCGAAGCCTTCCGCCACAGCTGGAAGCACATGGTGCTGGTGATGTTCATGGCACTGATGAACGTGATCCCGGTGGTGGCCACCATCTTCGGCGCGGCCTACGCGGTGCAGCCGGCGTATGGCATCGGCTTCGACAAGAGCGTGTACCTGTGGATTCCGGTGGTCGGCAACATCGTCGCGGTGCTGGTGATCCCGTTCGTGGGCAACCTGTCTGACAAGATCGGCCGTCGCCCGACCATGATCGCTGGCTGCCTGGGCTCTGGCCTGCTGGCCTTCGTCTACCTGTATGCGATCAGCATCCAGAACGTGCCGATGGCGTTCGCCGCCTCGATCGTCATGTGGGGCATGGTCTACCAGGGTTACAACGCGGTGTTCCCAAGCTTCTACCCAGAGCTGTTCCACACCCGCTACCGCGTTACGGCCATGGCCATCGCGCAGAACATCGGCACCATGCTGACCGCCATGCTGCCCGCGCTGTTCGCAATGGTTGCCCCACCTGGCTCGGACAACATTCCGCTGGTAGTCGGTGGGCTGGCCTTCTTCATCACCGGCGTGTGCGCCCTGGCGGCCTACATTGCCCCGGAAACCCACCGCCTGGCGATGGAGGACCTGGGCAACCCAGACGCCAAGCCGATGGAAAAGGCTGCCTATGAAGCCAGCCGTAAAGGTAGCTTTCAGGCGGTGAGCCACTGATAGATTGCAGGGGCTGCCTTGCAGCCCCTTCGCGGGCAAGCCCGCTCACACAGGTACCGTACAGGCTTCAGCCCTGATGCGATCCTTTGAGAGCGGGCTTGCCCGCGAAGGCTTCAGCCCTTGATCACGTCCTGCAGACGTGCCCACAGCCGCTGCACATCCCCCCGCTCGGTCGGCAGCGCACCAATCGAAACCCGCACCATCCACCGCCCGTCCAGTGTAGCCGGCGTCACATAAGCATCGCCGGATGCATTCAGCCGCTCGGCCCAACCCTTGGTATGCGCATCCAGCGCCTCCCCTTCAAGCCCCGCCGGTCGATGGCGAATGCACAAGGTCTGCAGCTGTACTGGCGCCAGCACTTCCCACTCCGCCGCCGCCTCGACCTGCCCCGCCAGCCACTGGGCATTATCCAGGTCACGCCGCAGCCGCGCCTGCAATGCATCGACACCCTCGCTGCGCAACATGAACCACAGCTTCAACGCACGGAACCGACGGCCCAGCGGAATGCCCCAGTCGCGCAGGTTCTTCACCTCGCCATCCACCGCCGACTGCAGGTAGCTGGGATTGGTGCTCATCACCCGGATCAGGTGCTGCGGATCGCGCACGTAGTAGATCGAGCAATCGAAGGCCACACCCAGCCATTTGTGCGCGTTGACCACCACCGAATCGGCCAGCTCGATGCCGTCCCACATCCAGCGGCACTCGGGCAGGATCATCGCCGAGCCGGCCATGGCCGAATCAACGTGCAACCACAGCCCATTGGCCTGGGCGATTTCGCCCACCGCGCGCAGCGGGTCGAGGGCAGTGGTCGTCGTGGTGCCGGTGGTGGCAACCACGGCGCAGGGCTGGTTGCCGGCAGCCAGGTCCTGTTCGATCGCCGCCTGCAGTGCTTCTGGGCGAAGGGCGTAGCGGTCGTCGGTGGGGATCAGGCGGATATTGTCGCGGCCAAAACCTGCCAGCAGTGCAGCCTTGTCCACCGAGCTGTGGGCGTGGGCGCTGACATACACGATCAAAGGCTTGGGCTCGGCCTGCAGGCCACCACGTACCAAGGCGTAGTCAGTGGCGCGTTCACGGGCACTGATCAGCGCCACCAGGGTGCTGGTCGAGGCAGTGTCCTGGATCACCCCACTCCACTGGCCAGACAGGCCAAGCAACTGGCGCAGCCAGTCGAGGGTGGTTTCTTCCAGTTCGCTCAGGGCCGGGCTGGATTGCCAGGACAGGCCCAGCACGCCCAGACCGGTACTGAGGAAGTCCCCCAGCACCGAGGACAGGGTGCCATTGGAAGGGAAATAGCCATAGAAATCCGGGTGCTGCCAATGGGACAGGCCGGGCATGACCAGGTTATTGACGTCGTCAAGAATGGCCGCGAAAGGTTCGCCTTGTTGAGGGGCAGTTGCGGGCAAGGCGGCCTTGAGATAGCCAGGTTCGACCTGGGCCATGACCGGGCGCTCGCCCACGGTCTGGCGGTAGTCGGCAATCAGGTCGATCAGTTGGTGGCCGTACTGGCGGAATTGTTCGGGGGTCACGCTAGCTCTCCTGGGGTTATCCATTGCCTGTGCTGGCCCTTTCGCGGGTAAACCCGCGCCTACAGCCGCGAAGAAGCCGCACAATCAACACAATGCCCCAGTCTAGGCACCTATCCCCAGCCGAATAACCCCCGCTTCACGCATAGCTGCTATGGCAAACCCGCATGCCCACCCTGCACCCCGAACTGTGACTGACGCCACAGCTCGAACACCCGGTTGCGCAACCAGCGGTGCTCGGCCGAAGCCTGCAGGCGCTGATGCCACACCACCCAATAGCGCTGGCTGTGGTCAATGAAGCCCAGTGGCCGCCAGGCCAGGTGATGTAAACGGCACAACTGCCGGGCAATATGCTCGGGGACCGTGGCCACTGCCTGACTGTTGGCAATCACTTGTACCGTGGCGCAGAAGAACGGCACTTCCAGGCTGACCCGCCGCTGCAGGCCCTGTGCACGCAAGTGCCGGTCGATGAAGCTGTCCTTGTCGCCACCGCCCGAAATGCGCACATGCTTGTACGCCAGGTAGTCGGCCTGGCTGAGCGCGGCCTGCGCGGCCAGCGGGTGATCCTGGCGCATCAGGCATACCGCGCGGTCCTCACCCAGCAGCCGTCCATGCAGGTTGGGCGGCGACTCGTCAAACAAGGTGGTCGCCAGGTCGATTTCTCCGCTGGCCAGCAAGGCGTACTGGCCGGCCTGCCAGGTGCGGTACTCCAGCGACACACCTGGCGCTTCGCGCTCCAGCGCCGCCACCAGCAGCGGCAGCATGTGCTCGGCCACATAGTCCGAAGCGGCCAGGCAGAACCGCCGCTCGCAACGCGCCGGGTCGAAGATGGCGGGCTGGCGCAGCGCGTGCAGTTCTTCGAGCACCTGGCGCAAAGGCTCGACCAGGGCTTCGGCGTGTTCGCTAAGCACGTAACCACGCCCTTGTCGCACCAGCAATGGATCATCGAAGGCTTCGCGCAGGTGGGCCAACTGGCGGCTCAGGGCCGATTGGCTGACGCCCAGGCGCTCGGCTGCGTGGCTGAGGTTTTTAAGCTGCAACAGGTGGTCGAGGGTACGCAGGTGGGCGAGGCTGAGGGAGGCGAAGGTGGGGTTCATGCAGGCTCCCTGCGGTGGAATTCAAGGGCCCTCTCGCGGGCAAGCCCGCTCTCACAGGGTTCTCACATCGTTCAGCATCGTGAAGAACCTGCGGGAGCGGGCTTGCCCGCGAACAGGCCGCAACGCGGCCCCGACGATTACTCGGTCAGGCCAACATAGACGTTCTGCACGTCATCGTGCTCGTCGATCGCCTCGAGGAACGCTTCGACCTCGGCCAACGCTTCAGCACTCAGGCTGGCCGCGCTTACCGGGTTTTTAGGGGTGTAGCCGATTTTTGCTGCGGTCACGGTGAAACCATGCTCTGGCAGGGCCTTCTGCACCGCGTCCAGGTCGGTGGTGTCGGTGATGAACAGGGTCGAGCCCTCTTCTTCACCTTCCTCGAAGTCCTGGGCACCGGCTTCGATCGCGGCCATTTCCGGATCAGCGTCAGCGCTCGCAGGCGTGGCTTCGATCAGGCCGACATGGTTGAAGTCCCACGCTACCGAACCGCTGGCACCCAGCTGGCCCTTGCGGAACAGCACGCGGATCTGCGCGACGGTGCGGTTGATGTTGTCGGTCAGGCACTCGACGATCAGCGGTACCTGGTGCGGTGCGAAACCTTCATAGCTCACCGCATGGTATTGCACGGCATCACCGTCCAGGCCAGCGCCCTTGCGGATTGCCCGATCCAGGGTCTCGCGGGTCATCGAAGCTTTCTTGGCTTGCACGATGGCCAGGCGCAGGCGCGGGTTCATGTCGGGATCGGCACCCGACTTGGCCGCGATCTGGATTTCCTTGGACAGCTTGCCCATGATCTTGCCTTTGGCATTGGCCGCTGTTTCTCTATGTTTGGCTTTCCACTGTGCGCCCATGTCGACTCTCTTGTTTCAGCGGCCGGTTCAGGAAGCGACCGGCCAAAAGTGGGTGCATTTTATACGCCCTCGAGCATGGGATCGACAAGAAATCTCATCAGCCTTTATCGGCCTTGCCCGCCGCTGCGGCAAACCGCGCCAACCGCACGTCCAGCCTTCGCGGGCGCACACCACGATCTTCGGCCTGCTCCTTGCGGCGGATGGCATTGCGCACCATCAGCGAGCCCAGGTAGCGGATCGGCTCGGGCGGGAACAACCCCAGCGGCCCTTTGACCAGCGGCGACCGGGTCCACGGGTTGTCCAGCCCCAGCGCCAGCGACGAAAGAATCTGCCCGCCCATGTGGCACGGGCCAACACCGCTGCCGGAGTAACCAAAGCCGTAGAACACGTTGCCCTGCCCGTCCAACCGACCAAAGAACGGCAGGCCGGTTACCGAGCGATCCGACGGCCCGTTCCAGCTGGCCGCCAGTGGCACCTCAGCCAAGGCCGGGAAAAAGCCGCCAAGGCTTTCGCGCAGCAACCGCCGATACGGCGACGGCTGGTCGAATACCGGCAACATGCGCCCGCCATAGGCAAACGTGTTGCCGCCCTTGCCGAGCATCAGCCGGCCATCGGAGGTGTTGTGGTAGTAGTGCACGAAAATACGCGAGTCGAGCACGCTGATGCCGCTGTCCAGGCCGATCTGGCGCAGCAGCTCGGGGCACGGTTCGGTAATGACCATGTCGCTGGAAACGATCGCCACACTGCGCTCGAACTGCGGGAAGACGCGCGCCATCCAGGCATTGAGGCCCAGCACGACACGGTCGGCGCGCAGCGTGCCGTGGGCCGTGCGTACCTGCACCGGGGCGCCGTGCTCCAGGCCGGTCATGGCGGTGCCTTCGTAGAGCCGCACGCCGCGCTGCAAGGCCACCCGGCGCAGGCCGCGCACCAGTTTGCCAGGCTGCACGGTGGCGGCGGCCGGCGAGAACCAGCCCTCCAGGTGCCGTGCCGAACCGGCCAGGCGCTGCACCTGCTCCAGCGGCAAGCGGCGGAACGAGTTGATGCCCTTGTGCTCCAACGCGGCGATCACCGCGTCGGTGGCACCGACCTGCGCTGCGTTGGTGGCCGTGTACAGCGTGCCGTCCAGGCGGTAGTCGCAGTCGATGCCATTGGCCGCGCAGAACACACCGATGTCTGCGATGCTGCGCTCCGACTCGCGCACCAGCCGCACCGCCTCCGCCGCCCCGAACAGGCGTTCGAGGGTGAAGTACTTGGCCGACCAGGACAACGCACACCCCCCATTGCGGCCGCTGGCACCGGCACCACAGATGTCGGCCTCGATCAGCACCACATCCAGGGCCGGCACCGCTTCCTTGAGCATCAGTGCCGTCCACAGGCCGGTGTAGCCGCCACCGACAATGCACACATCGCAACGGGTATCGCCTTGCAGCGGCGGGCATACCGCCTCCCGCGCCGAATCCAGGGCCTGTTGCAGCCAGAAGGGTCTCATTCGCTCGCTTTCCTTTAAGTACGCAGTGGCTTGATTGCCATGCTGGTGTTCGGTGCCACGTCGGTGCATTGCGCGCTGCTGGCCGGGCGGCTGTTCCAGTGCGGCAGCAACACCAGCGCCGAGAACAGCGCACAGCCCGCGAACACGATGAACACCGTGACGCCGTCGAAGTAACCCGGCAGCAGCCCACCCAGCACCGCGCCCACCGAACCACAGCCGTTGACGAAACCTGCTGCGGTGGCGCCGGCCTTGGCGGTGCCGAAGTCGATGGCTGCAGCGCCGCTGATCATCGAGTCCGGCCCGTACAGGGTCAGGCCCATGACGAACAGCAGCGCCACCACCAGCAGCACGCTGCCGGTGTGCATGGCCGCCATGAACGCCGCCAGTGTCACGGTCAGCAGCACCAGGCTGATCACGCAGGCCGGCATGCGCCGGGCGCCAAACAGTTTGTCGGAGGCCAGGCCGATCATGATCGGGCCAAGCAGCCCGGCCAGTTCGAAAGCAGTCGGGATGATTGCCGCGCCCACTTTGCCCACCGAGGGCATCTGCTCGAAGACGATTACAGGGCCCCACAGCAAGATGGCGTAGCGCGCCGGCTTCAGCAGGAAGTACGCCAGGCCCAGGGTCAACACCGTGCGGTTGCGCAAGATTTCCCGCAGGGGTGCCCACACGCTGCACAGGTTGTTGGCCGGGGCCATGCTTTGCGGCTCGGGCTCAACCGCCGGCAAGCCGACGTCCTCGGGTTTGTTGCGCTGCAGGAAGAAGAACAGCACCGCCACCAGCGCCACCACGACCGCGCTGGAGAAGAACGCCGCATGCCAGGTGCCCACCAGGGTGTAGGCCCACCAGCCCGCGAACGGCGACGCCACCAGGCCGCCGAAGGCATAGCAGGAACTCCACAGGCCCAGCACCCGCCCGCGCTGCGAAGCCGGGAAGAAGCTGCCGATGTTCTTGCACAAGCCGGCCCAGCCGGTGGATTGCGCCAGGCCCTGTACCAGCATGCAGGTGGCGAAGATCGGGAAGGTTGCGTAACTGCCCATCACCACTGCCGCCGCCGCAGAAATCAGCAACCCGCCCAGCACGACCACGCGCGGGCCGAAGCGGTCGGCAAGCATGCCCCAGGTGAATTGGCCCACGGCATAGGCGGCCAGGTAGATGGCGTCCAGGTTGGCCATGGCGGCCTTGTCGAGCATGAAGCCTGGGTCTTCGGCGATGCCCAGTTTGGCCACCGAGAAGGCTTTGCGGGTGAAGTAGAAGGCGGCGTAAGCCAGCCAGGTGATGGCGAAAATCTGGATGCGCCAGCGTTTGAACGCGGCTAGGGATTGGTTCATGTAAGTCTGACCTCTTGCTCAAGTGTGCCGGCAGAATGTGAAGAAACGCCTGTCTTGTTCTTGTGTTACGCACAGCGATGACGAGGCTGTCATCGGGTCAGGTGGCGCCGTGTGAGCGCCATGGCCCTGGCGGCATTCGTGGTGCCAGCGTCGGGCTGAAATCCATGGAAACAGTTGCTGTAAGATAAATAAAATCGATTTATCGTATTACACACATAAGCCCAGCTTGTTACTGAGGTCGTCATGTCGGTTTCCCACGCTCAACTCAAGGCTTTCCACGCGGTGGCCGTACACGGCAGCTTTACCCGCGCCGCTGAAAGGCTGTTTCTTACCCAGCCTGCGGTGTCCGATCAGGTGCGCAAACTGGAGGAGCGCTTCGGCGTATTGCTGTTCCACCGCAACAAACGCTCGGTGCAGCTCACCGACCTTGGCGAGCGGCTGCTGGGCATCAGCCAACGCCTGTTCGCCTGCGAGGCCGAGGCACAAGAGCTGCTGCACGACTCGCGTGCGCTGCACACCGGCAGCCTGGTGCTGGCAGTGGATGCGCCGGTGCACGTGCTGCCGCAGATCGCCCGCTTCTGCCAGCGTTATCCGGGTATCCAGGTGAAGATCGAAACCGGCAATACCGACGAATCGCTGGCGCGGCTGTTCAGCTATCAGGCCGACCTGGCCCTGCTGGGGCGGGATGTCGACGATGAGCGCCTGCATTGCCTGCCGCTGCGTCGTGACCCGATGGTGGCGTTCGTTTCCCACCACCACCCATGGGCCAGCCGTGGCTCGATCAGCCTGGCCGACCTGGACGACACACCACTGGTGCTGCGCGAGCCCGGCTCGGTGACGCGGCAGACGCTGGAGGAAGAGATGCAACGTGCCGGCCTGCGGATACGCGCAGCGATCCAGGTGGAAGGCCGGGAAGCGGCGCGTGAAGCGGTGGTGGTAGGGATTGGTGTGGGCGTGGTGTCGGCGGCGGAGTTCGGTGCCGATGCGCGGGTGTGTGCGTTGCCGATCGTCGATTGCCAGCGGCATTTGACCGAGACCCTGGTGTGCCTGAGCGAGCAGCGTACGCGCCGGGTGGTGGCGACTTTCCTGCAGATGGTCGAGGAAGGGGTGTAGGCCAGATCAGGCAACCCAACTATGCTGGGATAACCCCAATCCCCGGCCCCCCACCCCATGCTCTACCGCCTTGCCGCCGACACCCTGGTGCTGCTGCACCTGGCCTTCATCCTGCTGGTGCTGTTCGGCGGGCTGCTGGTGCTGCGCTGGCGCCCTGCCCTGTTGCTGCACTTGCCGGCCCTGGCCTGGGGCCTGGCGGTGGAGTGCCTGCACCTGGGCTGCCCGCTGACCACCTGGGAAAACCGCATGCGCAATGCCGCCGGTGACGCAGGTTACCAGGGCAGCTTCGTCGAGCACTACGTCTGGCCACTGATCTACCCCGCCGGCCTGACCCCGCAGATCCAGCTGCTGCTGGGCACCCTCGTGCTGGCGCTGAACCTCGGCATCTACAGCTACGTGGCCTGGCGCTGGCGCCGCCCTAGCGGGTAGCGATCACGAACAACCGCGGGAAGGGCAACAGGACCTTGCCATCAGAGGCCGGCGGATAATCGCGCTGCATGGCCTGCAGGTACATCTGCAGGAAGTCGGCCTGCTCCTGCTCATCAAGCCTGGCCAGATAAGGCCGCAACGCCGAGCCCTTGAACCATTCCACTACCGCTTCGGCGCCCCCCATCAACGGGTGATGATAGGTGGTGCGCCACACATCCACCCGTGCGCACAGCGGGCTGAGCAAGTCGTAGTAGAACGCCGCGTTGTGCCGTGGCGGCAGCTGCAAGTCGGCGAACTTCGCCGCCCAGGGGCCTTGGCTTGCGATCTCGCGCAACTGCCGGTGGGCCGGCTCGTCGAGGTTGTCCGGGGTCTGCACGGCCAGGCTGGCGCCTTCGCTGAGCTGGCGCACCAGGTGCGGATACAGCAAGGCGTGGTCAGGTACCCATTGCAGCGAGGCATTGGCCAGGATCAGGTCCTGCGGCTCGGGGGCAGCCCAGCCGGCAATGTCGGCAATGACCGTGCGCACACGCGGGATGCACAGCCGCTTGCGCTCACGGGCCTTGTCGATCATGTCCGGGTCGCTGTCCAGCGCCGTCACCTGAGCATCGGGGTAACGTTGCAGCAGCACTTCGGTCGAGTTACCGGGGCCGCACCCCAGGTCGGTGGCGTGGCGCACCGGCCGTGGCGGGATGGCGGCAATCAGGTCGCGTACGGCGCGTGTGCGTTCGTCTTCGAACAGGGAATACTGGTTGGCAGACCAGGCCATGTGCGGCTCCTTTGGGCGGGCAGTGTGCCTAGCATATGCCATCTGTCGCCCGGCGGGACGGTTGCGAACGGATTACCCCGGAACTGATCACCTCTGCTTGAAGTCAGTCCTTGCATGCGCACGCCCGTGAAGACCTACATCGCCCTCGCCATCCTGGCCCTGATCGCTGCGGCCGCCCTGCTCGGTTCACCGTGGATGAACCAGCGTTTCCACATGCCTGCAGAAAAAGCCCAGGCCCAACAACGCGAAACGGCCGGGTCCCCAAGGGAGCCGGCCGTTTCCAGACGCGAGTGACGCTTAGTGCTGCTTGCTACCAGAGCGGATCTGGTGCACCACACCCATCGCCACCACGACCGCCGCAGCGATACCGGTGGAAATGACCAGAATCTGGTAGTCAGGCATGAAGGCCATGGTGACCAGGGCAGCCACGATGAACGCGATCACCAGGTAGGTCAGCCACGGGAACAGCCACATCTTCAGGCGTACTTCCTTGCCCTCGGCAATCAGCTTGCGGCGCATGCGCAGCTGCGAGAAGGCGATGACCAGATACACCAGCAGGGCGATCATGCCGGTGGTGTTCATCAGGGTGTCCAGCACGTCTTTCGGGCGCAGGGTCTCGCTGAAGTTGATCAATGCACACACCACGGCCACGGCGCACGAGCCCATGATCGCGTACACCGGTACACCGGTACCGGCGCGGGTGATCTTGAAGAACGACGGCGCATCGCCACGCTGGGCCAGGGAGAACAGCATGCGCGAAGCGGTGTAGTGGCCCGAGATCAGGCAGCTGCTCACCGAAGTCAGCACCACGAAGTTCATCAGCAGCTCGGCATACGGCACGCCCAGCAGTTCCAGGGTACGGCGATAGGCGCCATAGCCAGAAACACCCAGGTGCGGGTCGTTCCACGGTACCAGGCAGACGATCAGGAAGATCGAGCCGACGTAGAACAGGCACACACGCCAGACCACCGAGTTGGTCGCCTTGACGATCTGCGCAGCCGGGTCTTTGGCTTCGGAAGCGGCGATGGTGACGATCTCGGCGCCGAGGAAGGCGAACATCACCCCGAGCAAGGCACCGATCACGGTGGTGATGCCATTGGGCATGAAGCCTTCGGCGGTGAGGTGGCTGATGCCACGCACTTCACCGAACTGCCAGATGTTCATCACGGCAGCGGTACACACGATCAGGAAGCAGACGATCGCAATCACCTTGATCAAGGCGAACCAGAACTCGAACTCACCGTAGTGCTTGACGTTGAAGAAGTTGACGGTGATCAGCAACAGGGTCGTGGCCAGCACGAACACGTTGACGCTAACGTCGGGGAAGAAGCCATGCAGGATCTTGCCCGCCACATAGGCTTCCCAGGCCATGAGGATGACCCAGTACCACCAGTACAGCCAGCCGATGGTGAAACCGGCCCAACGGCCAATGGCGCGGTCGGCGTAGGTTGAGAACGAGCCGGTGTCAGGCGAGGAAGTCGCCATTTCACCCAGCATGCGCATGATCAGCACCACCAGGATGCCGCCTGCCAGGTAGGCCAGGACAGCGGCTGGGCCGGCACTGTGGATTACGCTGCCGGAACCGACGAACAAGGCGCCGCCAATAACCCCGGCGATCGACATCATCGTCAGGTGGCGCGACTTCAGCGAGGCACTGAGCTTGCTCTCGTGCCCGCTTTTCGCGGTGGTGGTTGTGGATGTTGCGTCCATCAGTTGTGTACCCCGTGCTTCTTTTTATCCAAGGAAAACTGTGAAACCCCGATGGCTGGCGATTTCACCTGTACATCAGTGCTAATGCGGGCAGGATGGTGTGAACTTACACACGCAGGCCTTCCATGGCGGCCTGCTGACGCGCCCCAGGGCGACTGCCTGAGGCGAACTGAACATGCTTTATGTGGCGATATCCGACACCTAATGTAAAAATGTCCGACGCAGAGAGCCATGCACAGTGGCATGAATCTCGCACTGCACTGTATAGGTCGCCCATGCAGTACACCCTGCAGACGCCAGGCGATACGCACCCTGAAGGCCCCGAATGTTCGAATTACATCCAGACTCCTCTACCCCGCTGGTCAACCAGATCATCGATGGGCTGCGCGAGCTGATCGACAACCAAACCCTCAAGCCAGGCGCCAAGGTCCCGTCGATCCGCGCCTTTGCCGCCAGCTATTCGGTGAGTACCTTCACCGTGGTCGAGGCCTACGACCGCCTGGTCGCCCAGGGGCTGCTGGTGAGCCGTGGCAATGCGGGGTTCTTCGTCAACCGTGCGGCGGGCGAACTGCTGGAGCAGCACAACACCGAGGCCGACACCAGTCGACCAACGTTCAACTCCGAGTGGTACCTGCAGCAGATTTTCGAAATCCGCCAGTTGCCGTACAAACCGGGGTGCGGCTGGCTGCCCAACGACTGGATGTACGAAGACGGCCTGCGCCGCGGCCTGCGCCAGGTGGCCGGCAGCCCGCTGGAGTTGTCGGGGTACGGCGACCCCATGGGCCTGATGGAGCTGCGTGCGCTGACCGCCCAGAACCTGCAACAAGAGCTGTCGATCGTCGCCAACCCAGCACAGCTGATGCTCACCCACGGCGCCAGCCAGGCCCTGGACCTGGCCGCACGCACACTGGTACGCCCGGGCGATGTGGTGCTGGTGGACGACCCCGGCTACCCGAACCTCATGAGCATTCTGCGTACCCAGGGCGCGACCTTGGTCGGCGTGCCGCGCACCCCGGCCGGCTACGACCTGAATCAGCTGGAACAGTTGCTGACACACCACCGTCCGACCGCGTTTTTCACCCAGCCACACCTGCACAGCCCGACCTGCTCGCGCACCCCGCTGCCGCAGTTGCACCGCTTGCTGCAACTGGCCAGCCAGCACGGCTTCCGCCTGGTGGAGAACAACCTGTACGCCGACATGGTTGCCGAGCCGCAACCGTGCCTGGCCAGCCTCGATCACCTGCAGCAGGTGGTGTACGTGGGCAGCTACTCGAAGAGCATCTCGCCCAACGTGCGGGTCGGCTACATGCTGGCCAATCCTGAGCTGATGCAGAAACTGCTGCACCTGAAAATGCGTTCGGGCCTGACCACTTCGCAGGTGATGGAGCGCGTGGTGTACGCCGCGATCATCGACGGCCGCTGGCGTAAGCACCTCAAGCGCCTGCGCCAGCGGCTGGCCGAGGCGCACCAGGAAGTTGGCCGGCATCTGCATCGATTAGGCTTCGAACTGTTTACCGAATCGGATGAAGGCATGTACATCTGGACCCGCCACCCGGCCATTCCCGACAGTGCCGCGTTGCTGGATGATGCGCTGGAGAAAGGCATCATGCTCGGCCCAGGGCAGTTGTTCATGGTCGACGCCAAGGCGACCGGGTGGATGCGCTTCAACGTGGCGTTCAGTACGGACCCGGCGATGTGGGAGTTGTTGGAGAAGGTCTTCGTCAAGCATGTGCGCCGGGGTGGGATGTAGTTCGCCACGACATCCGCACCGCCTGTGAGATCAAGCGCCGCCCGCGCGCCACGACATCTCACAGGCATTGAAGATGTTGTGGCCTGCACTTATTGGCTCCATCACCCCCTTCGCGCTTGCTCCTCTCGCCCCAAATATTCCTGGCGCGTTAGAGCCTGTGACTACAAGGAGCAGGTGCAGGAAAGTGACTGGGGCAGGGAGCAGGTTTGAACTGTGTGATCAAAGAAGTTAAGAAGAAGTGTTGTGCCTCATGAGCCACCGAATTATAAAGACTGCATCTACTGCATCCCGCCAGAGTCAGGCCTACCGCCACTGTATGTGGTTTTCAATTCTCCCTATCCCGGCGTGAGAATTATAGGGGCTTACAGCTGACGCCCCTACAACCTGGACAAAGCCGGGGGCCCAATCGAACGAATGGATTGGAGAGAGGCCCGGATCACAGCAGGCGGCGTCGAGTTAGTCAAATTACAAACAAGTCGACTTCCGCCTTCAGACGCGAACAAAGTGATGATAGATAGGCTCGAAAAAAATCCACAGAGCAAACTACAAGCAACCGACATCGACAAGCGATTTTTCATACATGAAATAAGGGAGCTTGAGCACCTCCGCGCCCTTGGCATTGCTGATAAAATTCTACCAACTGATGGCGGCGAGACTTGGAACAATATTCACGCAGCCACTTTGGAAGACTATCAGCCTGAATCAGACGCCGAGCTATTATATACAGCGGAAGCGCTAGAAACAGAGGTAATTCAGCTTGAGCGGGAAAACCATGGATATCATTCACGATGTAATTAAAAACGAATCTCCTACGGATGTAATTTTATTTTTCACCAGAGGCACTGGCATCTCCCACCCGCAACTAGACAGGTTGTACACCCAGAACAATTGGATTCACTTAGGTGACTGCATTGGCCTCATCGAACTGATCAGAAAAATGACGAGCGACGGCTTGATTGAGCAAAAAGCCGGTGGATATGTGAAAGGTCCAAAATGGACTGCACCAAAATTCATGCTCGAAAATAAGTACACTTTCAATCAAAGTTGACAGCACACCAGCGGGCGTTGGCCGACGTACCCGGTGCGGTGCAGTTCGTCGGCGACACTGACGCCATCGGCATCGCGAATGGCCAGCGCCTCGGCCAGCGCGAGGCTGCCGGTGAACACCGCCGAGCCGAACAGGGCCGGGATGAAGCGCGCGCCCTCCTCGTTGGTCCATACGGCAATTTCCAGTGGCTTGCGGGTTTGGATGTCCAGGTCGCTCAGGCGGCGCACCACTTGACCGAGGCCTGACGCCACAACTTGGATCCCATCTTGTGACGAGGTATGCTAGGCAGTAGCTAAACGCCACTACCCAGGCAGGCTTGGTGCCTGTCTTCAAGGATGAGCCCTTTGCCCAGCCACCCGACCCGCCACACCATCGCCCGCCAGTGGCAACTGCTCAAGTTACTGCCCGGCCGCCACCCAGGCATGAGCTCCACCCAGTTGCAGGCTGCCCTGACAACCGTGGGCCATTCCACCAGCAAACGCACCGTCGAGCGCGACCTGGTGGAGCTCGCCGCACTGTTCCCGCTACAGTGCAACAGTAAAGGCATGCCTTATGGCTGGTACTGGCAACCGGGCTTGAGCCTGGGCGAAGCGCAGCAGCTGCAACCCGACGCACTTACCCCCCCGACACACGTTGTACTGTATGCCTGGGTCGATGACGCGCTGGCCCGCCGCCTGGAACAGTCACCCCTGTCCGTCGATATGCAACTGACGCCGCAGGCTGGCGGCGGCGCCGCGCTGGTGGCCACCGTCGACGACAACCGCGCGCTGATGGGCTGGCTGCTGTCCCAGGCGGGCTCGATCCGCATCCAGGCGCCGCAGGCACTACGTGCGGCCATGATTGAACAATTGCGCCAGAGCCTGGCGCTGCATGAGGGCGAAGGCGGCTGCAAGCAATAGCGCCAACGGCGTCAGTAGGTTCCTGGATACGCCCCGCCATCGATCAGCAGGTTCTGCCCGGTGATGTACCCGGCATGCGCGCTGCACAAAAATGCGCAATACGCGCCAAACTCCGCGGCTTCGCCAAAACGCGACGCCGGAATGGCCTTGCGCCGCGCCTGGGCAGTGACGTCCACATCACCACCCGCAGCCTTCAAGGTCTTTTGCAGGCGCGCCGTGTCGAACGCCCCAGGCAACAGGTTGTTGAGTGTCACATTGCGGCCCGCCAGGCGCTGCTGCCGGGCCAGGCCGGCAATGAATCCGGTCAGGCCACTGCGGGCACCGTTGGATAAACCCAGCATGTCGATCGGTGCCTTCACCGCGCCGGAGGTGATGTTCACCACCCGGCCAAAACCACGTTCGGCCATGCCATCTACCACCGCCTTGATCAGCTCGATGGGCGTGAGCATGTTGGCATCCAGCGCCTTCAGCCAGTCATCACGCTCCCAATCACGGAAGTCCCCCGGTGGCGGGCCACCGGCGTTGTTGACCAGAATGTCGACCTGCGGGCAGGCCGCCAACAGCGCCAGGCGCACCTTGGGATCGGCCACATCACCTGCCACGGTATGGACCTCGATGCCCGGGCAGGCCCTGCGCAACTCGCTGGCGGTCTGCTCCAGGGTGGCCTGGGTACGGGCATTGATGACCAGGTTGACGCCTTCTTTGCCCAGCGCTTCGGCGCAGCCTTTGCCAAGGCCTTGGCTGGCCGCGCAGACGATGGCCCAGCGGCCGGTGATGCCTAGATCCATTGATTTGCTCCTAGATGCAATCAGGGTTACAGGGTGACTGACAGGCACTGCCGGGGCAATCTAGAGCACAGGACAGGGCCACCGATAATGAAAAGAACTGATCCACCGATAACCGCCGCTTATCCCTACCAGCGCTTCGACAACGGGCTGGAAATAGAGGGGTAGCGTCACACTTCACCCGCCGTCAGTTCCTCCACCAGCAATCGTGCCGCAGGCGATAACGGCGCCGCGACCCGGTGCACGATGCCGAACGGCTCGCTCAGCGCCCGTAGCGGCACCGCCAGCGACACCAGCAACCCGCGCTGCTCGGCAAAGGCCGCCACTGCACGGGGAATGACCGCCACCAACGTCGGGTCATCTTCAAGCAGCATGAAGGTGGCGAAGGTGGAGAAGGTCTCCAGCGGATAACGCGACACCGCCACCCCAGCCTCGCTCAACTCGCGTTCCAGCGCTTGGCGCATGGGCATGTTGGCCGGATAAACCACCCAGCGATAATGGCTAAGGTCGCTGATCTTGAGTGCCGCCGCCCCGGCCAGCGGATGCTGCGGATGCGCGACCACCGCCAGCGGCTCCTGGGCCAGTTCGACAAAGCCATATTCCGCCGCGTTGCGGCCCAGCCCTGGTCGGCAGATGGCCAGGTCCAGGCGCCCTTCGTCCAGCTGGGCGAGCAGGTTGGCGCTGGTATTCTCGGCAATTTCCACTGCCAGTTGCGGCTGTTTGCGGCGCAAGCGCCCGAGGGCGCTGACCAGTGTGGGCATCGCCCCCATGATACTGCCCACCGCCAGCCGCCCGCCCTGGCCTTGGACGATGCCCAACACCTCTTCGCGCAGATGCCCCAGGTCGCTGTGGATCAGCCGCGCGTAGCGCACCACGCAGCGGCCCACCTCGTTGGCAACCAGGCCGCTGGGCATTCGCTGGAACAACGGTACGCCCAGCACCTCCTCGACCTCGCGCAGGGCCTTGGTGGCGCCGGGCTGGGAAATGGCCATGGCTTCAGCTGCCTTGTGCAGCGAGCCACAGCGGTCCAGCTCAATCAGCAAGCGCAACTGGCGCAGGCGCAGGCGAGAAAAAATGGCGTCCAGAGAAGGAATCATCAGGCAGGCTCGGCAGGGGTTTCGTCATGCCGAGCACTATAGAGGGTCGTCTGCGGGGGCGTGTTGCGTTTTCAGCAAATGACCCTTGATCGCAGAACGCATGCACGCATTTTTCTGCAGGCTGTTTTACCGCGGAACACGACGCGCCAGGCAGGCATAGGCCAAGCCCAGTACGCTGGCCGCCAGTATGCCAAGCAGTATCATCAGCTCACGGCTGTAACGGGCCACCATGGCCGGAAAACCGATGACTTCGCGGTACACTTGCACATTGGCCTCACCATTGGCATGGCTGATACTGACCCCGCCATGGCGGATCTGCGAGTAGTCGGCATCGAAATACACCCACACCTTGCAGGTGCCACCTGGCTCGATGGCCGGGATATCAACCTGGGCGGTGGGGGTTTCCAGCAGCGTGTCGTTGCCGGCAGCATCGCGCACCTGCACCAGGCCTTTGGCTGGCAGGCGGATTTTTACCTGCCGGACCTGCGCATTACCGCTGTTGTGCAGTTCGATCAGCAGGCCGGCACGGTGGTCGACCAGCCCGGCCTCGAAAGGCTTGGCGAACAGCTGGGCATAAGGGGCCTGCGCCATTTCGATGAGCCGCTCGACCTGATCATGGCCCAGCTGGCCTTGAACGATACCGTTGATTTGCCCCTGCAACTGCTCGTACTTCAGCTGTTCGCTGGCCTTGCTGATCCGCTCGCTGAACTGGCTGGGGTAAGTGAGGTAGGCATAGGTCAGTGACGCCTCAAGGCGCGGATTGCCCCTGAGCAACGCATAGGCGGCCAACAGGACCACCAGGCCGATCAGCACGGCGACGAGAAGCTTCCCCACCTTGTCCCAGCTCAATGCATGCTTCCTTCTGTCGTGTTGCAGACGATTAAAACCGCCCAAGGGTGCCAAGTTCGCGCCCCCCAGGCAAGCCTGGCTAGGCTTCGCCCCCGCCTTCGCGCGCCTGACGTATCTGCAGCAGCTGGCCGTCGATCAGTGACTTGGCCATCCCGGCCAGGTAGTACGTGGCCTTCATCATCACCTGGCGGTCGTCAGGCCTGTCGATGGCCTTGCGGGTAATCTCGGTGATGCAGCCCATGATGCCCGAAGCTTCCATCAGTGCGGTGCGTATTGGCAGTTGCGGTTTCATTTGCACCAGTTCGGCATCGCTGTTGCCAAAGCGGCTCGCGGCTTGCACGACATAGGGCTTGCTGCTGTTTTTCGGCGTTTCGCTGTCCATGTCCATTCCTCAAGGTTAGGCGCTTGCCGAAGCTAGGCCGCTGCCTACCCCATTACAATGACAAAGGGGTGGAAAGGGTCACTTTAGGAAATGGACTACAAGAACCCTGCACAGGGAGCGCCGAGCCCCCGCTCAGCCCCCTTGACCCGCCCCCGGCAGTGGCGGACGATCAACCTCCCCCACACAAGGACGAACACCATGCTGCGGATACTGGGAAGAGCCTCTTCCATCAATGTGCGAAAAGTCCTGTGGGCCTGCGCCGAATTCGAGATCGCGTTCGAGCGCGAAGACTGGGGTTCTGGCTTCAAGGCCACGGACAGCACCGAGTTTCTCGCGCTGAACCCCAACGCCATGGTTCCGGTGATCCAGGACGGCGACTTCACCTTGTGGGAATCCAATAGCATCATCCGCTACCTGGCCAGCCGCTACGGCGCCACCGCGTTCTATCCCGGCGAGGCCCAGGCGCGGGCGCGGATCGACCAGTGGATCGACTGGCAGGCCTCGGACCTCAACCGCTCTTGGAGCTACGCGTTCATGTCGCTGGTCAGGCATTCGCCCGCTCACCAGGACCCGCAAGCACTGGCTGCCGGTTGTGCCGAGTGGTCACGCTACATGCGCATCCTCGACCGCCAGCTGGCCGGCACCGGTGCCTATGTGGCCGGCAGCCAGTTCACCCTGGCCGACATCCCGATCGGCCTGTCGGTCAACCGCTGGTTCGAAACGCCGTTCGAGCACCCGCACCTGCCCGCGGTGCGCGATTATTACGAGCGCCTGAGCGAGCGCCCTGCCTATCACCTGCATGGCCGAAACGGTACCCCGTAGTACCCGCAAGGAAGTGTATCGAGGGGCGCAAGGCGCCCCAAGGTTCCGGCCTGTTACACCGCAACCTGCCGCCCGGCTAGCCCCCCTCGCCCACGCCAGGCAAACAGCAGCACCAGCACCAGCCCCAGCGTCGCCATCGCAGCCCCCGCCAGGGAAATCGCCGGGTAGCCCAGCCCCGCGTTGATCACCGCGCCTCCCAGCGCCGCACCGATCGCATTGCCCAGGTTGAACGCGCCAATGTTCACCGCCGAGGCCAGGTTGGGCGCATCCTTGGCCGCTTCCATGACCCGCATTTGCAGCGGCGGCACCAGGGCAAAGCTGGCCGCACCCCAGACCAGGATCGCCAGGGCAGTCGGCAGCGGCCAGTCCAGTACCAGCGGAAACACCAGCAGCACGGCAATCAGCCCAGCCAGTGACAGGAGCAGGGTGCGATCGATCGAGCGGTCCGCCGCCTTGCCGCCCCACACGTTGCCCAATGTCAGGCCGACACCAAACAGCACCAGCATGGCCGTCACGAAGGGGGTGGACGCCGCCGCTTCATGCTGCAGGATCGGCGCAATGTAGGTGAACACCGTGAACATGGCGCTGGAACCCACCACGGTCAGCAACAAGGCCGCCAGTACCGGCCTGCGGCCCAGCACACGGATCTCGGCCATGGCACCCTCGCCCTTGGGCGACGCAACATTGGGCAATGCGTACCAGAGCGTGGTCATCGCCACCAGGCCAAGCCCGGCAATACCCCAGAACGCCGTGCGCCAACCCAGCATTTCACCCAACCAGGTCGCTAACGGCACGCCGCCGATGGTGGCCAGGGTCAACCCCATGAACATTGCAGCCACGGCCCCGGCGCGCTTCGCCGGCGGCACCACACTGGCCGCGACGATCGAGCCGATGCCAAAGAAGGCGCCGTGGTTGAGTGAAGTGACCACGCGGGCCACCAGCAGGCTGGCGTAGTCGCTGGCCAGGGCCGACATCAGGTTACCCAAGGTGAAAATGGCCATCAGCCCGATCAGCAGGTAACGGCGCGGGATCTTCACCGTGGCCAGGGTCATCAGCGGCGCGCCGATCAGCACGCCGATGGCATAGGCACTGACCAGCAGCCCGGCAGCAGGGATGGAAACGCCAAGGTCGGTAGCGATACTGGGCAACATGCCCATGGGGGCGAACTCTGTAACGCCGATGCCGAAGGCACCGATGGCGAGTGCGACAAGCGGTGGATTGATACGCATGGCAAGCTCCTTATCTATGCCGTAAATGCTACGATCCGTTCCAAACGCGCACTAGACTGCATTTTTGCGAACCACCTTTGCTTGAGAGGCACAAATGGACTTCAGTGGCAGATCCGGCGAGATGGAGATTTTTGCCAAGGTGGCGCAAGCGGGCAGCCTGTCTGCCGCCGCCCGAGCGCTAGGCCTGACGCCCTCGGCGGTCAGCCGCATTCTCGCCCGCACCGAACAGCGCCTGGGTACCCGCCTGCTGCTGCGCACGACCCGGGCGCTCACCCTCACCCCCGAGGGAGAGGCCTACCTGCGCGGCGCACGGCGGGTGCTGGCGGACATGCTGGAAGTGGAAGAAGCCATCACTGACCAAGGCGTGCCACGCGGGCGCTTGCGGGTCAGCGCTGCGCTGGGCCATGCCCGGTTGACCGTAGTGCCGCTGCTGGCGGCCTTCAGCGCACGCTACCCGCAAGTGCTGGTTGACCTGACCCTCAGCGACGAGGTGGCCGACATTCTCGGCGGCCAGGCCGACGTCGCGCTGCGCTTCGGTCACCTGCCGGACAGCTCGTTGAGCGCTCGCGCCATTGGCGAGACCGGCCAGGTAGTGGTGGCCTCGCCCGATTACCTGCAACGCCACGGTACCCCGCTTGAACCTGAAGACCTGGCCCGGCACAACTGCCTGCGCTTCAACTTCCGCCGCGCGATGCCCGACTGGCCGTTTCACCGCGACGGGCATACGTTCTCACTGAAGGTTAAAGGGAATATCGAATGCAGCAGCGGCGAAGCGCTGGCACAGCTGGCCAGGCTGGGCGCCGGCGTGGCGCGTATCGGCACCTTTACCGTGGCCGATGACCTGGCCAACGGGCAACTGGTGCCGTTGCTGGAGGCTTACAACCCGGGTGATCGGGAACCGATTCATGCGGTGTTCGTCGGCGGCCCGGCGATGCCGGCGCGGGTGCGGGTGTTTGTGGACTTTCTGGTGGAGCAGCTATCTGGTGGCCAGTAGAGCCGGCCTCGTGTCGCGACAGGGCCGCCAACGCATGGCGGTTGCATCACTGGGCGGCAGAGCCGGTGCTGATGTGCAGCGACTGCAGCCTGACCTGACACCGATACCGCCCGTTAGGTTATCTTCGACGCTTCCCTGTAACGCCCGGGCCAGACCACCATGCGCATTGTCATTCCCGACGACTACCAAGATGTAATCCGTACCCTCGATTGCTTCGGCAAGCTGAGCGGGCATGCTGTCAGCGTCCTTCATGAGCTCCCGCCTGCCACGCTGGAACAACTTGCCGCACGTTTTGCCGATGCCGACGCCCTGGTACTCACCCGCGAACGCACACGCATCGACGCTGCCTTGCTCGACCGCCTGCCCAACCTCAAGCTGATCAGCCAGACCGGCAAGGTGTCCAGCCACCTCGACCTGGCTGCCTGCACCGCGCGCGGCATTGCCGTGACCGAGGGACGCGGATCGCCGGTAGCGCCTGCCGAACTGGCCTGGGCGCTGATCCTCAATGCCCGCCGGCAACTGGTGCCGGCCATTGATGCCTTCCACCAAGGCCAATGGCAGGTCAACCTGGGCCAGGCGCTGGCCGGGCAGACGCTGGGCATCTGGGGCTATGGCAAGATCGGCCAGCGCCTGGCGCGTTATGCGCAGGCCTTCGACATGCCCGTGCTGGTGTGGGGCAGCGACAGCAGCCGCGCCGCAGCCAAAGCCCATGGCCACGCTGCTGCCGCCTCGCGTGAGGCGTTTTTTGCCGAGGCGGATATTGTCAGCCTGAACCTGCGCCTTTCGGATCAGACACGCCATGGAGTGACCTTCGACGACCTGTCCCACATGAAGCCCGACGCCTTGCTGGTGAACGTCAGCCGCGCGGAACTGATTGCACCAGGCGCATTACTGCAGGCACTGGATGTCGGGCGGCCGGGCTACGCGGCGGTGGATGTTTATGAGGAAGAGCCGTTACTCGACCCGGCCCATCCACTGCTGCGCCACCCACGTGTACTCAGCACGCCCCACCTGGGGTATGTGGAGAAGAACGGCTACGAGCTGTACTTCGGTGACGCCTTCGACAATGTGCTGGCGTTTTTCGAAGGGGTGCCGAAGAACGTCGCCAACCCGCAAGCTTTGGCACTTCAACGCTGAACCCAGTGCAGCCTTGAGGTTGCACTACCCAAGCAGGTGCAGCCCCAGCGTAAACACAGCCACGGCCAAGGCGACCAACGACACCCCATGACGTTCCAGGTACGCGGGCCAACCGGCTGCTGACTGCGCCACGCATTGACATTGGCGCTCAGCCAGGCCGGTCAAGCGCGTCTCCACACTGTCCACACGGTCTGCCTGGGTGCTCGCTGCCAGCGCGAGCTTCTTCAGCGCCGTGGTGACCGTGATGGACAGCCCCTCCCGAGCCTGATTGCTGGCGGCCAGTTGCTGCTGGCACTGCTCAAGGTGCTTGCGAATCGCCCCTTCCTTCTGCACACGGGCCAGGGTAGTTGCCACGAGCTTTTTGTTCAGCGCCTCGATACTGGCCTGCAGTGCGTCATGCCCGGGGGCCTGCTGGGCCAACGCGTCTGCCTCATGCTGGGGCTCGTGCATCGTGTTCCCATTCACCTCGGCAAGCGGAGTCAGGGTGCCGTGTTCATGTAGCTGGTTCATCAATCACTGTCCGGATACTGCGGTAAGGGGCGAGAAGCTATCAAAATGACATTACCGGATCCACTGATCAGTCGCGCAATTGACGGCTTTCGTCAGAACGTGCGCGTACACTTGCCTTCATGCCACTCGCAGGAGCCGCTTCATGCCCTACCCCATTGAAGAAAAACTGGTCATCGGCGTAGCCTCGAGTGCGCTGTTCGACCTCTCCGTCTCCGATGACATCTACCAGACCCAAGGTGTCGAGGCTTACCGCCAGCACCAGGAGCAAAACCTGGACGAGCCGTTCCCCAGGGGGGTGGCGCTCCCGTTCATTCGCCGCTTCCTGAGCATCAACAAGGCGTTCCCCGACCAGTTGCCGGTGGAAGTGGTGCTGCTCTCGCGCAACTCGCCGGAAACCGGCCTGCGGGTGTTCCGCTCCATCAGCCACTATCAGTTGGACATCACCCGCGCGGCATTCATGTCGGGCCGCTCGCCCTACGAATACATCCCGGCGTTCAATGCCTCGTTGTTCCTCAGCGCCAACGAGGAAGATGTGCAAAAGGCCATCGACGCCAACTACCCTGCCGGGCGTGTACTGCCTACGCGCATCTACGATGATGAAATCGATACTGAGCTGCGGGTGGCCTTCGACTTCGATGGCGTGATTGCCGACGACGAGGCAGAGAGTGTTTACAAGCGCAACGACAACCTGGACGACTTTCAGGAACACGAACGCATGCACAAGGGCACCCCGCATTCGCCGGGGCCACTGGCAGACCTTTACCGCAAACTATCGCGGATACGCATGCTGGAGGACCGCAAGCTGGCCGAGGACCCGACGTACCAGCGGATTCTGCGCATTGCCATCGTCACGGCGCGCAACGCGCCTTCGCATGAGCGAGTAGTGACGACCTTGAAGGATTGGGGCGTATCCCCGGATGAGTGCTTTTTTCTAGGCGGTATGGATAAACCCAGGGTGTTGTCGATATTGAAGCCGCATGTGTTTTTCGACGACCAGCGCACGCACCTGCAATCGCCAGCGGGGAACCTGCCGATGGTGCATGTACCGTTTGGGGTGGCGAACAGAGTGCGCTCGCCTCAGGAACCCGACGTGAAGCAGGATCAACTGCCGATCAGCGCATCATCCTGCATGCCCTAAAGCGCAAACACCGGCGCTGTGCCACGCGCGGTTCGGGCGACCAAGGTGCGTGCGCCCGTGCCGGGTACGCGCTTGCAACCCGGCCGAAAAGGCGCGGTCCGTCGCGGGGTCAGCTTAGCGCGGGCCGCCACCCTGATGGCCACCAAAACCACCGCCGTGGCCACCCCCACCATGACCACCGCCACCTCCCGGCGGCATGAACATCCAGCAACCCGACAAGGCGGATACCAGCGCCGCCACCAAGGCTGCGCGCAAAAGGTTTTTCGACTTCATTGAAACGCTCCACAAGGCTAGATCTGCTGCCTGCCTTAGCGGATGGGGCAGCGACAGGATTCTAGAGCTGCGGTGTGATGGCACAGGGAAACTTTGCATATCTTTACTGTCGACCCAGTGGCCGCAAACGCCGCGCAGGGACCACCAGAATGATCCTCCTTGACCCATGCCCACTCGCCGCCGCATGCTCGAACGCTTCCACCCACGCTCAAGGAACGATTGCATGAAGCTGGAAACGCTTGCCATCCATGCGGGCTTCAGCCCCGACCCGACCACCAAGGCGGTGGCCGTACCGATCTACCAAACCACCTCCTTCGCCTTCGACGACACCCAACACGGCGCCGACCTGTTTGACCTGAAGGTTGCCGGCAACATCTATTCGCGCATCATGAACCCCACCAACGACGTGCTCGAGCAGCGCATGGCCGCCCTGGAAGGCGGGGTTGGCGCGCTGGCCGTCGCCTCGGGCATGGCGGCTATCACCTACGCCATCCAGACCGTCGCCGAAGCCGGCGACAATATCGTCTCGGTGGCCAAGCTGTACGGCGGCACCTACAACCTGCTGGCGCACACCCTGCCACGCATGGGAATCCACACCCGCTTCGCGGCCCATGACGATATCGCCGCCCTCGAAGCGCTGATCGACGCGCGTACCAAAGCGGTATTCTGCGAGTCCATCGGCAATCCCGCCGGCAATATCGTTGATATCGCTGCGCTGGCCGAGGCCGCCCACCGCCACGGGGTGCCGCTGATCGTCGACAATACCGTGGCCACCCCGGTGCTGTGCCGGCCGTTCGAGCACGGCGCCGATATCGTCGTGCACTCGCTGACCAAGTACATCGGCGGTCACGGCACCAGCATCGGCGGCATCGTCATCGACTCCGGCAAATTCCCCTGGGCCGAAAACAAGGAACGCTTCGCCCTGCTCAACACCCCTGACCCGTCCTACCACGGCGTCACCTACACCGAAGCTTTCGGGCCTGCCGCCTTCATCGGCCGCTGCCGTGTGGTGCCCTTGCGCAACACCGGCGCCGCGCTGTCGCCGTTCAACGCCTTCCTGATCCTGCAAGGCCTGGAAACCCTGGCCCTGCGCATGGAGCGCCATACCGAGAACGCGCTCAAGGTCGCCCATTACCTGCAAGCCCACGAGCAAGTGGCCTGGGTGAAGTTCGCCGGGCTGCCCGACCACCCCGAACATGAACTGGCCCAGCGCTACACCGGCGGCAAGCCAGCGTCGATCCTGTCGTTCGGTATCAAGGGCGGCCAGGCGGCTGGCGCGCGCTTCATCGACGCATTGCAGTTGGTGGTACGCCTGGTGAACATCGGCGACGCCAAGTCACTGGCCTGCCACCCCGCGTCCACTACTCACCGTCAGCTCAACGACGAGGAACTGGAGAAGGCCGGCGTGCCACGGGACATGGTGCGCCTGTCGATCGGCATCGAACACAGTGACGACATCATCGCCGACCTGGCCCAGGCCTTGGAGGCCAGCCGCGGCTGATTCCTCCGCGCCCTACCCAATGTCGAAGGCGGGCGCACCTTCATCAAGCGTGGATGCACCCGCAATGACCCTGTTTTACCTGAAACTCACCATCACCCCCCTGCTGATGTGGGCCATCTCCCTCGCCTCCCGGCGCTGGGGCGGCCTGCTAGGCGGATTGCTGTCCGGCCTGCCGATCACCTCGGCGCTGGTGATGACCTTCCTGTGCCTGGAACAGGGCACGGCCTTCGCCCTGGGCGCATTGCCCGGCGCACTGGGCGGCCTGGCGGCGGTGCAGGCCACCTACACCGTCTACCTGCTGGCCACGCGCACACTCGGCATCGCCGTGGCCGTACTGCTGGCGTTGCTGTTCTATGGCCTGGCCGCCTATGCCTTTACCCACTGGGGCAGCCTGTACCTGTCGATTGCAGTGGCGTTGGTGCTGATCGGCGTGCTGATCCGCGCCAGCGGCCGCGAGCCCAAACCTGATACCTTGGCCCGCCCCCGGCACCGGCACTGGGAAATCCCGTTGCGCATGGTATCTGCCACTTCCCTGCTGATGATCACCACCAGCCTGGCCAGTTGGCTGGGCCCGGCGACCAGCGGGATGCTGGCGCCGATTCCGGTGATTGCCTGGCCACTGGTGGTGTTCGCCCATGTGCAGGGCGGGCGAGCCGGGATGGCGGCAATGGTGCGAGGGAATGCGATCGGCGCGGTGGGGGTGATTGCGTTCTATCTGGTATTGGCGGGGCTGCTGGAAACGTGGGGCGTTGGCGTGACCATCGGGCTGGCCATGCTGTGCGCTGTGGTGCTGACCCTTGGGCTGGCCGCGGTGTTGCGGCGGCGTTGATAGGCCGTTGGGCTGCTGCGCAGCCCATCGCAGGCACGCCAGCGCCTGCAGGGACCGAGCGGACTGCTCGCACCTGCGGCCTTAGTCGAACGCCCCGTTCAACACCTCATAGATGATCCCGGTCGCCACGGCGACCAGAATCAGGTCTGCGCCCGCTTGCATCCACTCATACCCGTCGTAGTGAGGCAGCTGCCCCAACAGACGGCCATCCAGTTTCTTGGCGATACCAGGTGGCAGGGGCTTGCCGCGGGCCAGGTTCTTCTGAATGCCTGGAGGCAACGCCGGGCCCGAGCTCCAGTAGTTGCGGTGGCCACCGAGGATGCCCAGTACATCGCCACGGTCGATGGACGGGCCGCCGTGCCAGTCATTGCCGCCGGCGCTCTGCTTGTGGCCGCCCGAATTGCCCTGACCCTGGCCCTGGCCCTGACCCTGGGCGTGCGGCGCCTGACCCTTGCCGTGCCCCTGACCTTGGCCCTGGCCTTTGCCATTACCCGGGTCGGCGAGCACCGGGCCAGAGGCCAAGGCCACCGCCAATGAGGTGACAATGGCTGTCATGATTGTTGATCTGGCCATGTGAGCATCCTTTGCGCGAGAGGTTGCCCCACACTATAGACGGTGCGCACGCCTGCTTCACTTGCAACAGCCTCAGCAGGGGTGGCTGACAAGGCAGGCACGCTTCGGCCACAATCGGTCGCCTGGTCCACGCTGGGAAGCACTGCATGCTCACTACCCTCGCCATCGGCAACTACCGCTCGATCAACCACCTGGTGCTGCCGCTGAGCCAACTCAACCTGGTGACCGGTGCCAACGGCAGCGGCAAATCCAACCTGTACAAGGCGCTGCGCCTGCTGGCCGAAACCGCACAGGGCGGTGTGGTCGAAGCCCTCGCCCGTGAAGGCGGGCTGGATTCGACCTGGTGGGCCGGCCCAGAAACCAGCGCACGAATGCGGCGCGGCGAAGTGCCCATCCAAGGCCAGCATCCGAGCGAAGCCAGGCGCCTGCGCCTGGGCTTTGCCACCGAAGACCTCGGTTTTGCCATCACCCTCGGCCTGCCAATTCCCCTGCCGTATCCGAGCGCGTTCATGCTCGACCCTGAAATAAAGTGCGAGGCCATCTGGGGCGCTGGCGCCTATCGCCCCTCTTCCTTGCTGGTCGAGCGCAAGAATGCCCTGGTGCGGGCCCGCGAGGGCAACCGCTGGGCAGTGCTCGATCAGCATGCTGACAGCGGCGAGAGCTTTTTCAACATCGTCGGCCGGCCACGCCAGGCACCGGAAATCGGTGACCTGCGCGCGTTCATCAACAGCTGGCGGTTTTACGATCACTTCCGGATTGACCGTGATGCGCCTTGCCGTCAACCCCAACTGGGCACTCGCTCGCCGGTACTGCATCACGACGGGCGCAACCTTGCCTCAGCGTTGCAGACCATTATCGAAATTGGTGATGTGGAGGATCTGGTGGAAGCGCTGAATGACGCGTTTCCCGGCAGCCGTCTGGAGGTCAATGCGCCACCTGGCGGGCTGTTCAGTGTACGGCTGCACCAGCACGGTCTTTTGCGCCCGCTCGAGGGTGCTGAATTGTCGGACGGCACCCTGCGTTATCTTCTGCTGATGGCCGCCCTGCTCACACCACGGCCGCCATCGCTGATGGTCTTGAACGAACCGGAAACCAGTCTGCACGCGGACCTGCTCCCGGCCTTGGCGCGGCTGATCATTCGTGCATCACGCCGTAGCCAGGTTTGGGTGGTATCGCACAGTGCGCCATTAATCAACGTGCTGGCAGCCTGTGACGGGTGCAATGTGCTAGAGCTGGAAAAAATACAAGGGCAAACCCAGCTGCGGGGGGTTGGGTTGCTGGATGAGCCGCTGTGGCGCTGGGCTGACTGAATTCAAGGACGGCACAAGCCCGGCATGACTAACCGGCCCCGGTAATCTCGTCCATGAACTGGGTAAGAAAGGTTTCAAGCCGGGTATGACGCTCGGCAGCAAGGCGAGCCCCTTCTTGGGTCTTAAAGCCCGAGGCGAGCTTGAGCAGTTTGGTCTGGAAGTGCTCGATGGCATACGCCCCGTCCTGGTACGCCCTCTGCTGCGCGAAAGGATTCTCGACGTCATAGAGCGCCGACCCCATTCGCCCGGCGACGTAAAAACACCGGGCAATACCCACCGCGCCTATGGCGTCAAGCCGGTCACTGTCCTGAAGGATGCAGGCCTCACGTGTCAGCGGTTCGAACCCCGCCGAGTAACTGTGTGTTTTGATCGCATGCACTACCTGCTCAACACGCCCACTCGGCCAGCCCATCTCAGCAAGGACTGATGCAGCCTTGTTCGCCGATAACGTCGAGGCCTGCCCACGTAACGGCGAATGCTTTTCCACCGCCACACAGTCGTGCAGCACCGTCGCCGCAAGCAAGATTTCAAGGTCGCCACCCTCTACCCGCTGAATCCGGTGCGCATTGACCCACACGCGCTGAATATGGGCCAAGTCGTGGGAGCCATCACGCTGGTCGGACGGCAGATACTTCAGCAAGTCAGTGGCAAGGCACTGATAAGGGGCAAACGCTTGGCGGGTCATCTTCGGTAGGTTCCATTTCCGGTGAACGCGCGGGGTCACGGGCGCCGTCCGGACACTGCCTGGGCAAGTACCGAGAGCCTGCATGTCGGTTTCAAAGCCTGTACAGCACTGGCAGGAGCAGCCTTGTGCTGCGATGAGGATGTTACTGCCAAAGTAGATCCTCAGCCCTATCTGCACCTTGCTACTAAGTATTTCCGTCAACAACACGTTTGTTACTGGGAGCACTTGTATTCGATCAGCAAGGAGTCAATGGATGTCCGCTCGCTTTTCCTCCCCCGCCACCCGTATTCGCCAAACCGCGCTAGCGGTCAGCTTCGCGGGCTCGCTGCTGGGCACTGCACATGCCTGGGCCGAGCCTGTGGGTTACAGCATCCCGGCAGGGTCATTGGCTCACGCACTCGACCAGTTTGCCGACGCCAGCGGGGCAGTCATCAGTTTCAGCCATGAAGCAGTCGCAGGCTTGCACAGCAAAGGGCTGAACGGCAATTACGCGCTGCATCAGGCGTTGGCAGAACTGCTGCAAGGCAGTGGCTTGCAGGTGCAGGCAGCGGGCGACAAGCACTTCATGCTGGTTAGCGCTGAACAGGATGGCGCCATGGAGCTTGCGGCAACCACCGTCTCCAGCATGGCCCTGGGTGCCACCACCGAAGGCACCGGCAGCTACACCACCGGCTCGGTCAATACCGCAACCGGGCTGCGGCTGTCTGCACGCGAGACACCCCAATCGGTCAGCGTGGTCACCCGCCAGCAGATTGAAGACCAGAACCTGAACGATGTTGCCCAGGTGCTTGAACAGACACCAGGCGTGGTCGTTGACAGCATGGGGCCCGCCGGAAGCGACGCCAACCATATCTACGTGCGCGGCTTCGAGGTCGGCAGCATCCAGGTGGACGGCATCAACCGCCCCGATACCTTTGGCTTCAGGGACGACCTCTCTGACATGGTGTCGTATGACCGGGTAGAGGTAGTGCGCGGTGCCACGGGCCTGATGTCCGGCACTGGCGACCCGGGCGCCACCGTCAACCTGATCCGCAAGAAGCCGACCATGGAAACACAACGCAAGCTGACCTTGAAAGCGGGCTCGTGGGACAACTACCGCACCGAGCTGGACGTTTCTGGCAAGTTGACGCAAAGCGGCAATGTCCGCGGGCGCTTTGTCGCCTCCAATACCGACAGCCAGAGCTACGTCGACCGCCAGTCGCTGGAACGGCAGGTGGCCTATGGGGTGCTGGAGTGGGACATCACCGACAGCACGATGCTGACAGCAGGTGCGGAATATCAGGAGATGGACAACGACGGGGCAGGCAACCACGGCTTCCCGATGTTCAATTCAGATGGCAGTCACTTCAGCCCCTCCCGCGCGTTCAATTCGGCTTCGGACTGGAGCTATCACAAGCGTCGCACCAAGACGGTATTCACTACGCTGGAGCATCAACTGGACAACGGCTGGCAATTGAAACTGAATGCCGAACACAGCCGTCGCAGCTATGACGACGCCTTCGCCACCGCTGCCAGCGGCACCGTCAAGCCCGATGGCAGTGGCATCAGCACCTGGACGGGGCGTTGGGCCGGCGAGCCCCGGCAGACCTCGTTTGACCTGTCGGCGTCGGGCCCGTTCGCGCTGTTGTCACGCGAGCACCAGGCCTACGTCGGGGCCAGTCACTACCGCGCCTACTACCGCAACGACGGTTACCCACTGTGGACGATCCAGACCATCGACAACATTTACACCTGGGACGGTTCGCTGGCGATACCAGACGCCATCCATGCCAAGTCCTCGGAAGACGCGCTGGATGAAACCCAGGACGGCCTGGTGGCTTCGGTACGCTGGAGCCTGGCCGATGACCTGTCGCTGATTACCGGGGCGCGGCTGATCGACTGGAAACGCGACGAAACCTCTACCACCCTGTCGTCCGGCGCGACAAGCCGCACCTCGCGTAGCGAAACCGGGGTCGTCACGCCCTACCTTGGCCTGGTGTATGACCTCAACGAGCACTGGTCGGCCTATGCCAGTTACACCACGATTTTCAAACCGCAGAGCAACAAGGATATCAACGGGACCTACCTGGACCCGCTGGAAGGTGTTAACTACGAGCTCGGTCTGAAGAGTGAGTTCTGGGACCAGCGCCTGACCGCGGCTTTCAGCGTTTTCGAGGTGCACCAGGACAACCTGGCGGTAGCCGACGGAAGCAACCTGGCGCCAGACGGCAACCAGGCCTACCGTGCCGAATCGGGTACCAAGACACGTGGTTTCGAGATGGAAATGGCGGGCGAGATTTTGCCTGATTGGCAGGTCTCGGCCAGCTACACCTATGCGGTGAGCAAGGACTCGGATGGCGACCGCCTGAACACTGAAATACCGCGAGACACGTTGAAACTGTTCACCAGCTACCGCCTGCCGACCCTGCCACAGTTGAAGGTCGGGGGTGGTGTGCGCTGGCAGGGTACCGAATATTACAAGAGCGCCGGGCCCAACAACGAAACGTTCACCCAGGACCCCTACAGCGTGGTCGACCTGATGGCTCAATATGCCTTCACGCCGCAGACCAGCGTTTCACTGAACCTCAACAACGTGTTGGACAAAACCTACTACACGGCGATTGGCGCGCGCGGCTGGTATGGCAGCCCACGCAGCGCCACGGCCACGTTGGTGTACGCGTTCTGACCCGCCAAGGCGACGCCTGATGGCCCCTGAGTTCGCAGATCAGAACACCGACCATCCGATCCGCGAACTGAGCAGCTCAAGCGCCGCCATCCCGGCCAGGGAGTTGCCCGCAGCGTTCAACTCTGGCGACCACACGCATACGGTAAATTGACCCGGCACGATCGCCACGATCCCGCCACCCACACCACTCTTGCCAGGCAAACCCACCCTGAAGGCGAAATTCCCCGCCTCGTCATACAGCCCGCTGGTGGCCATGATCGAGTTCACTTGTTGGGTCTGGCGCCGCGTCAGGATCTGCTCACCGCTGTGCTTGCAGAACCCATCATTGGCCAGGAAGCAGAATGCCCGCGCCAGGTCCAGGCAGTCCATTTGCAGTGCGCAGTAACTGAAGTAACTGCGCAGCACCGTCTCGACCTCGTTATGGAAGTTGCCAAATGACTGCATCAGGTACGCCATGGCAGCGTTGCGCGCGCGAAACTGATATTCCGAATCAGCGACCCGGGTATTGATCGAGATGTGGGGGTTGCCTGAAAGCCGTCGGACAAAATCGCGCATCGACAACGTGGGGGCAGCGAAGCGCGACTGATTGATATCGCAGATCACCAATGCCCCTGCATTGATGAACGGGTTACGCGGCCGCCCGCGCTCGAACTCCAGCTGCACCAGCGAGTTGAACGGCTGACCCGAAGGCTCATGCCCCAACCGCTCCCAAATGGCTTCCCCCGAATGGCCAATGGCCTGAACCAGGCTGAACACCTTGGAAATGCTCTGCACCGAGAATGGCACCCGCGCGTCGCCTGCGCAGTGATAACTGCCATCGTTGCCATAGACAGCGATGCCCAGCTGGTTCGCCGGCACGTCCGCCAGCGCGGGAATGTAGTCAGCGACTTTGCCCTTGCCGATCAAGGGACGTACTTCTTCGAGAATCTCGTTCAACAGCGTTTGCATGGAAGGCCCTGTATCAATCCCCAGACGACGGCGAGGGGCAGTCTTCTTGACGAAGACTGAGCGGGAGAGATCACACATTCAGAAACAAATCACCGTCAGCGTCTTCATCACCCGGAAGCCTGACGACGCCAGCAGCGCATCAGGTCTTTTACAGGGCAACAGCTTGCTGCCGAGCGGCACAGCTTGACGCGACATTAGCGCCACGAAGTCTGCGATAAAAAAATTGGATATCTCATTAAAGAAATCCCGCAGGCGCTGCCCTGGACCATGGGATTACAGTCCGCCCCACGCCGTCGTCCGGCGGGGTGGTTGCTGCTGGGCCATTACGCGTTCGAAGCCTTACCGGAACCCGGCGCAATTCACACCAATACAAGAACAAAGGTGACCACGCATGCTTAAGCCTCCTGTCGATGCCCCTATCGATGTCAAAGACTGGATCGATAACCGCCCCATTGCTGCCTACCAGTGGCTGATTCTGTCGCTGTGCTTCCTGATCGTGCTGTTCGATGGCTTCGATGTCGCCGTCATGGGTTTCATCGCGCCTTCGCTGATGCAGGACTGGGGCCTGTCGCGCGCCGCCTTTGGCCCGGTGATGAGTGCCGGCATGGTCGGCCTTGCCATCGGCGCACTGACCGCCGGCCCGTATGCCGACCGGTTGGGCCGCAAGAAAGTGCTGCTGATCGCGGTCAGCGGTTTCAGCCTGCTGAGCCTGGCCTGCGCCTTCGCCCGCAACCCCTATGAACTGGCTGTGTTACGGCTGCTGACCGGCATTGCCCTGGGTGCGGCCATGCCCAACTGCACCACCCTGCTCGCCGAATACCTGCCCACACGCAACCGCTCGCTGATGATCACCATCATGTTCACCGGCTTCAACATGGGCTCGGGCCTAGGCGGCTTTCTGTCCGCCTGGCTGATCCCTCATCACGGCTGGAAGTCGGTACTGCTGGCCGGCGGCCTGCTGCCATTGGCTTTGCTGCCCCTGCTGTGGTGGCTGCTGCCAGAGTCCGCCCGCTTCCTGGCTGCACGCCAGGCACCGGCCAGCCAGATTGCGGCAGCCTTGGCCAAGCTCGGCGGCCGCTTCGCTGCCGGCACCCGCTTCATCGTCAGTGAGCCAACCACGCAGCACAAGGCACCGGCCCGGCAGCTGTTCAGCGAGCGCTACCGGTTGGGCACCCTGGCCCTGTGGCTGACCTATTTCATGGGCCTGCTGGTGATCTACCTGACCATGGGCTGGTTGCCGACGCTGCTGCGTGATGGCGGGCTGTCCATCGAGCGCGCCGCCACCATCACGGGCCTGTTCCAGATCGGCGGCGCAGTGGGCGCAATCGTGGTCGGCTGGATCATGGACCGACGCAACCCCAACCGGGTCATCGCCATCGCCTACGCCCTCGGCGGCCTGTGCATCGTCTCACTGGGCGCCCTGAGCCTGGAGTCGAGCCTGCTGGTGGTGGGCGTGGCGGCTGCCGGGTTCTGCATGAGCGGCGCGCAGACCGGCCTGAACGCCTTCGCCCCTGGCTACTACCCGACCGAGTTCCGCGCCACAGGTGTAAGCTGGATGCTCGGTATCGGGCGCTTCGGGGCCATTTTCGGCTCCCTCATCGGTGGTGCCGTGCTCAGCCTGGGGCTGGGCCTGCCGCTGCTGTTCACCCTCCTCGGCCTGCCGGCATTCGCCGCCGCCCTGGCGATCCTGGCCAACGGCCACGCCCGGCTGCGCGCGACCCCCGCAGTAACCGCGCCGTAACCTGTAACAGAGGACTTTCGCATGGCTCGTATCATTGGTGGCCTGGCCGTCTCCCACACCCCAACCATCGGCTTCGCAGTCGACCACGACAAACAGGAAGAAGCCGCCTGGGCGCCGATCTTCGAAAGCTTCGAGCCGATCCGCACATGGCTGCAGCAGCGCCAGCCGGACGTACTCTTCTATATCTTCAACGACCACATCACCTCGTTCTTCTTTGACCATTACAGCGCCTTCACCCTGGGCGTAGACGAGCAGTATGGCGTGGCCGATGAAGGGGGCAATCCGCGGGACCTGCCGCCAGTGGGCGGCCACGCAGCGCTGTCGCGGCACATCGGCCAGAGCCTGATGGCCGATGAGTTCGACATGAGCTTTTTCCGCGACAAGCCGCTGGACCACGGCTTCTTCTCGCCCATGTCGGCGCTGCTGCCCTGCGATGAAAGCTGGCCCGTACAGATCGTGCCGCTGCAGGTCGGCGTACTGCAGCTGCCGATCCCCACGGCCCGGCGCTGCTACAAACTGGGCCAGGCATTGCGCCGCGCCATCGAGAGCTACCCCGAAGACCTCAAGGTGGCGATCGTCGCCACCGGCGGGGTGTCACACCAGGTGCATGGCGAGCGTTGCGGCTTCAACAACCCGGAATGGGACGCGCAGTTCCTTGACCTGCTGGTGAACGACCCGCAGCGCCTTACCGAGATGACACTGGCCGAGTACGCCACGCTCGGCGGCATGGAAGGCGCCGAGGTGATCACCTGGCTGATCATGCGTGGCGCATTGTCTGCCAACGTTGAGCGCAAGCACCAAAGCTACTACCTGCCGTCGATGACCGGCATTGCCACCCTGCTGCTGGAAAACCGCGACCAGGCACTGCCGGCACCGGTCAACGAACGCCACCGCCAGCACATGCAGCATCAGCTGGCAGGGGCTGAGCAGCTTGAGGGCACCTATCCCTACACCCTGGAGCGCAGTGCCAAGGGCTACCGCCTGAACAAGTTCTTGCATCGCATGATCGAGCCGCAGTGGCGCCAGCGCTTCCTGAGCGAACCCGAAGCGCTGTACCGCGAGGCAGGCCTGAGCGAAGAGGAAAGCGACCTGCTGCGCCGCCGCGACTGGCGTGGGCTGATCCACTACGGGGTGATCTTCTTCGTACTGGAGAAGCTGGGCGCCGTACTGGGTGTGTCCAACCTGGACATTTACGCCGCCATGCGCGGGCAGAGCATCGAAGACTTCATGAAGACCCGTAACCAGCAGGTTCGCTACTCGGTGGCCGGCAAAGCACCCAACTGACCGATGCAACCCGCTTGATCGTGTGACGGCGCGTCCCGCGCCGCCACCCCCACCGCTCCCTGATTCAACCTGCCCAGCGCCGATGCGCCGCTGGCAGGCAGCGCTTTGCCCATCCCTGGAGAATAAAAATAATGAAATGCCGCACCCTTTACCCGCTCGTCCCCACATTCGCACTGGCAGCCAGCCTGCCACTGCAAGCCCTGGCCGAAGGCTTCGTCGACGATGCCAAGGCAAGCCTGACGTTGCGTAACTTCTACATGAACCGCGACTACACGGGCACGGCAAGCCAAGGCAAAGCCGAGGAATGGACGCAAAGTTTCATCCTTGACTTCAAGTCCGGCTACACCCCCGGCGTGGTCGGTTTCGGCGTTGACGTGCTGGGCCTTTACAGCATCAAACTTGATGGCGGCAAGGGCACCGCCGGCACGCAGTTGCTGCCTGTTCATGACGACGGGCGCCCGGCGGACGACTTTGGCCGCACGGCGCTGGCGGGCAAGATGCGGGTGTCCAAGACGGAACTCAAAGTCGGTGAGTGGTCGCCTACACTGCCCATCCTGCGCGCCGATGACGGCCGCTCGCTGCCACAAACCTTGCAGGGCGCGCAGGTCACCTCCAACGAGCTGGCCGGCCTAAGCCTGTATGGCGGCCAGTTCCGCCAGAACAGCCCGCGCAACGACGCCAGCATGCAGGACATGAGCCTGTTCACGCGCACTGCCTTCACCTCGGACCGCTTCAACTTCGCCGGCGGCGAATACCGCTTCAACCAGGAGCGCACCCTGGTCGGCGCCTGGTATGCCCAGCTGGAAGACATCTACCAGCAGCGCTACTTCCAGGTGCAGCATCAACAGCCGCTGGGCAACTGGGTACTGGGCGCCAACCTGGGCTACTTCTGGGGCAAGGACGACGGTGGCGCCAAGGCAGGCGAACTGGACAACCGCACCGCTTCGGGCCTGTTCTCGGCGAAGCGGGGTGGCAACACGTTCTACGTCGGTTTGCAGAAGGTCATGGGCGATGATGAATGGTTCCGGGTCAACGGCACCAGCGGCGGCACGCTGGCCAACGACGCCTTCGGCTCCAGCTACGAAAGCGCCCGCGAGCGCTCCTGGCAGGTGCGCCACGACTTCAACTTCGTGGTGCTTGGCATACCCGGCCTGACCCTGATGAACCGCTATATCCACGGCGACAACGTGCACAACGCCAGCACCCAGGACGGCACCGAGTGGGGCCGCGAAAGCGAGCTGGCCTATGTGATCCAGTCTGGGCCGTTCAAGGCCCTGAACCTCAAGTGGCGCAACTCCAGCCAGCGCCGGGACTGGGGCAGCACCAACAGTTTCGATGAGAACAGGCTGATCGTCAGCTACCCGCTGAGCCTGCTTTGAGGCCCCTCCCGAGCTTATGCCTGCTCGGTGATAACCTGGCGGATACAGGCCATCAGCGCGACTGCCGCCGGTGACTGCAGGCAGCCACTGCGCTGCATGAGGCCGATGGCGCGGGCAGTGCCGGGCAGTGCCAGCGGCAGGCGTTGCAGTTCGCCGCTGGCAATCTCGTAAGCCAACTGGTGCGCAGACACCGCCGCCAGCATATCCGAACGCACCAGCAGGCCACGGATAACCGCCAGATCAGCGCTTTCCACCACCGGCCACGGCGCTGTCAGGCCCGCGGCGGCGAAGCAGTTGTCGAGCAGCTGGCGGGCCGGCGAACCGGCCCGCGGCAACACCCAGCGCGCCTGGTGCACGTCCTTGAGCGTCAGGTGTGTGTGCAACAGCGGGTGCCCTCGACGGGCCAGCACCACCATTTCCTCGTTGATGAGCGGCTCGCCCACCAGATCGCTGGCATAGTCGTGAGGCCGCAAGGCGCCCAAGACGAAATCCACATCCCCTACCCGCAGCTCGGTTGCCAGCAGGTCGAACGGGCTTTCGTTGGTCACCACCCGAACCTGTGGGTGCTGGGCCGTGAAGCGCAAAATAGCATCCGGCAGAATGCGTGAGCGCCCCAGCGGCAGCGCGCCGACATGCACCACCCCGCGCAGGGTGCCTTGCATCGCGCTCAGGTCACTGTCCAGCAGGCGCAACTCGTTCAGCGCCCGGCGGATGGGGAACAGAATGTCCCGGCTGGCCACAGTGGGCTGCAGGCCGCGCGACGTGCGCACGAACAAGGGCTGTCCACACCCGCCTTCGAGCACCTTCAAGGCCGCACTGACCGCCGGCTGGCTAAGGCCGAAGTGCCGCGCCACGGTTTGCATGTGCCGTGTTTCACAGAGCTTCACGAACACCTGCAGGCGCCGCGCCTGAAACAGGTAGAGGGGCTCGCCCTGCGCGGTGCCCAGCAAACTCGGCACGCCGTCCAGTTCCGCCAGCACGCGCTGTGCGCGCGGCAGCAGGCACTCGCCATAGTCGGTCAGGCGCATGCCATTGGCATGGCGCTCGAACAGGGGCACGGCAAAGCGCGCCTCCAGCTCGGCGATGGCGCGGGTGACCACGGACTGAGCACGGAACAACACTTCCGTCGCCCGCGAAACGCTGCCCAACTCGGCTACCCGGATGAACGCGCGGACTTGCATCAGGTTGGGCAGTTCGACATCGATCATAAGGGCTCCCGGCGCTCGGCTCGTGACTGCGGCGACTATGCCTCTACCCCGCTTGCCCGGCAATAAATAAAACGCATAGCCGCTGCAAATGAACGCATTAGTGCCCTGCACAGGCCAATGACATCCTGCGCCCACCCCCACTGCAGGAGCCAACGAACCATGAATACCCCACAAAAATCCGCCCTGGTGGTCAGCGCACATTCGGCCGACTTTGTCTGGCGTGCCGGTGGCGCCATTGCGCTGCACGCTGAGCAAGGCTATGCCATGCACGTGGTCTGCCTGTCTTTCGGTGAGCGTGGTGAGTCTGCCAAGCTGTGGCGCAAGGGTGAGATGACCGAAGCCAAGGTCAAGGACGCTCGCCGTGAAGAGGCCATGGCGGCGGCCGAAATCCTCGGTGCCAGCGTGGAGTTCTTCGACATCGGCGACTACCCGATGCGCGCCGACAAGGACACCCTGTTCCGCCTGGCCGATGTGTATCGCCGGATACAACCGGAGTTCGTACTCAGCCACTCCCTCAAAGACCCTTACAACTACGACCACCCGCTGGCCATGCACCTGGCCCAGGAAGCCCGCATTATCGCGCAGGCTGAAGGCTACAAGCCGGGCGAGAAGATCGTTGGCGCACCGCCGGTGTACGCCTTTGAGCCGCACCAGCCCGAGCAGTGCGAATGGCGCCCGGACACGTTCCTGGACATTACCTCGGTGTGGGACAAAAAGTATGCCGCCATCCAGTGCATGGCCGGCCAGGAACACCTGTGGGAGTACTACACCCGTGTAGCCCTGCAGCGCGGCGTGCAAGCCAAGCGTAACGTGGGCATCACCAGCGCACGCAACATCGTCTACGCCGAAGGCCTGCAGAGCGTGTTCCCACGCGTGACGGAGAACCTGGCATGAGCGGGCTGATCGGCAAGACCGGCATCGTCGTGCGTAATATCCCACGCGTTGAGCCACACATCATCAATGCCCTGGGCCGGCTGGGTGTCGCCACGGTGCATGAGGCCCAAGGTCGCAAGGGGCTGCTCAATACTGCCGTGCGCCCTATCCAGCAAGGTGTGGCGGTGGCCGGCAACGCGGTAACCGTGCTGGTGGCCCCAGGCGACAACTGGATGTTCCATGTTGCCGTGGAGCAGTGCCGCCCAGGCGACGTACTGGTGGTGGCGCCCAGCTCGCCGTGCAGCGATGGCTATTTCGGCGACCTGCTGGCGACCTCGCTCCAGGCCCGCGGCGTGCGCGGCCTGGTGATCGATGCGGGCGTGCGCGACAGCCAGACACTGCGCGACATGGGCTTTGCCGTGTGGTCCCGCGCCATCAATGCCCAAGGCACAGTGAAGGAAGTGCTGGGTTCGGTGAACCTGCCGCTGCTGTGTGCCGGGCAGCTCGTCCATGCCGGTGACATCGTGGTGGCCGATGACGACGGCGTTGTGGTGGTGCGCCATGGCGAAGCCCAGGCGGTACTCGAAGCCGCCACCCAGCGCGCCGACCTGGAAGAACGCAAACGCCTGCGCCTGGCCGCCGGCGAGCTTGGCCTGGACATCTACGAGATGCGCCCGCGCCTGGCGGCGAAGGGCCTGCGTTATGTCGACCACCTCACCGACCTGGAAGGCTGAACATGGGCCAGACCCGCATACCCTGCCTGCTGATGCGCGGCGGCACCTCCAAGGGCGCCTATTTTCTGCATGACGACCTGCCCGCCCCTGGCCCGCTGCGCGACCGGGTGCTGCTGGCGGTGATGGGCTCGCCCGATGCCCGGCAGATTGACGGCATCGGCGGCGCCGACTCGCTCACCAGCAAAGTCGCCATCATCCGCGCTTCGCCGCGCGATGACGCCGACGTGGACTACCTGTTCGCTCAGGTGGTCGTGGACGAGGCGCGGGTGGACTATGGGCAAAACTGCGGCAACATTCTGGCCGGCGTAGGGCCGTTCGCCCTCGAGCGCGGCCTGGTGGCCGCCAGCGGCGCGAGCACACCGGTGCGCATCTTCATGGAAAACACCGGGCAGATCGCCGTCGCCCAGGTGCCAACCGCCGATGGCCAGGTGGAGTATGCAGGCGATACCCGTATTGATGGGGTGCCGGGCCGTGGGGCGGCGCTGGTGGTCACGTTTGCCGACGTGGCCGGCGCCAGCTGCGGAGCCCTGTTGCCCACCGGCAACAGCCGCGACTGTGTCGAGGGTGTGGAAGTCACCTGCATCGACAACGGCATGCCGGTGGTACTGCTGCGTGCCGAGGACCTTGGCGTGACCGGCTACGAGCCGTGCGAAACGCTGGAGGCCGACAGCGCCCTGAAAACACGCCTGGAAGCCATCCGCCTGCAACTGGGCCCACGCATGAACCTGGGTGATGTCAGCCAGCGCAATGTGCCAAAAATGTGCCTGCTGTCGGCACCGCGCAACGGCGGCACGGTCAATACGCGCTCGTTCATCCCGCACCGCTGCCATGCGTCCATCGGGGTGTTTGGTGCGGTGAGTGTTGCTACGGCCTGCTTGATTGAAGGGTCGGTTGCACAGGGCCTTGCCAGCACGTCCGGCGGTGATCGTCAGCGTTTGGCGGTGGAGCATCCGAGCGGGGAATTTACGGTGGAAATCACCCTGGAACATGGCGTGATCAAGGGGTGCGGGTTGGTGAGGACGGCGCGTTTGCTGTTTGACGGGGTTGTGTGCATTGGTCGGGATATCTGGGGTGGGCCGCAGAAGTGACTCATCAATGGTTGCTTGGGGTTTCAAAAATGAATGGACACCGCAAGTGCACTGACCAGCAAACAGAGGCTCGCTACAGCAGTGAGATGCACGCGCATCGGCAGATACCACCCCGGCATCGCTTGCGCCAGTTTGCGATCCTGCCAAAGATGGCCGACAAAACCAAAGGTCAACACCAGACACCCCAATGGCACAGGCAGCAACGTGCCAACCCAACCGATCAAGGCCGGTATAACGCTCCACACCAGTCGCTCTTGACGCTGCTTTGCGGGCAAACCCTGCAACGTCATGGCAAACCCCCAGTGCAGGGCACCGACGAAGCTCAATATCACCGCGCCATAGCCAACCATCATCATCGAGAAAAACGCTCGATGTTCAGCCGAAAAGAGGATGAGCGCCGTCAAACCAAGAAACGGCAGCAGGCCGCCGTAACCCAGGACAGCGAAGCGGCTTGGAGATAACGCAGTAGCATCGGTATTCATCTGGGCGCCCCTTCGCGACGGTTCAGGACCGGACGTCAACTGTGTCGTCCAATGAGGTTAAGGAATTCGTGCCGCGTAGAGGGGTCGTCGCGAAATTCACCTAACATCACGGATGTCATCATCACCGAGTTCTGCTTCTCTACACCGCGCATCATCATGCACATATGCTTGGCTTCGATCACGACCGCTACCCCTGCGGCATCCGTGACTTCCTGCACGGCATACGCAATTTGCCGCGTGAGGTTTTCCTGTATCTGTAAACGACGGGCGAACATATCCACCACGCGTGCAACCTTGGAAAGCCCTAACACGCGCCCTGTTGGCAGGTACGCGACATGCGCCTTGCCAATAAACGGCAACATGTGGTGTTCGCACAATGAGTAGAGCTCAATGTCACGCACCACAATCATTTCATCGTTTTCACTCTCGAACAGAGCACCGTTCACGACCTCGTGAAGATCCTGGGCATACCCGTTGCACAAGTACTGCATCGCTTTTGCCGCACGCTGGGGTGTGTCCAGAAGCCCTTCGCGCTGCGGGTTTTCACCAATACCGACCAGGATTTCATGGTAGTGCTCGGCTAACGAATGTGACATTTGGACTCCTCACCGCTACAACGGTGCCCGCCATCGGGATGTGGTAGCCAGGCCAAGTGTGGCCTCAATCGACAGAACAGCCTGTAAAGCACCGAAAACAGGGGACGTAGCGGACGCCAAGCCAGTGGCGCGACCCACAGGCCCACATCCGCAGCACGCCAACTCCACAAGGTGGCGTCCAAGCCTGTAACCCAGTGCCCGCTCGCGAACCTTCCATGCAGGCATGACCTCAGTTGCTCAACCGTCAAGCCCAACGCCCCTGCATCGAAATCATCAGCACTGATGTCAACCAGGATGAGCTTTCCCCCGGTCGATTGCCTGCGCAGGAAGGCGATCTCCCGAGCGCACAACGGGCAGGCGCCGTCAAAGTACAGGGTGAAGGGCCACTCGCAATACATGTACAACCTCTCATGCTTGTACAGGTTTTTGTATAAGTTAGCTGAAACCAGGAAATTCGCAATGGGGGGCTGGGAGATGTTCGCCGGTGGGTTTGTATTGCCGGTGAGATCGAGCGCCGCCAAACCTCCCATGGCCGACACCTTCCACTCAAGGCCGCATGAGCGGCTCGATCCCGATCCATTTCTTAACGGGGTGATAGCAGAGCTTCAGCGGCGGAATCTGCACCTTGCGGTCCTGCACATCCAGTGCCCCCAGATGAATCGTCCACTTGGAATCTGCCTCGAACTTGTCCGTCTGAAAGATCACGTAAGCCGAGCCATAGCGCTTGTTGTTGGTCATCCTGGGAATCATCCGGTGCACTTCATCGCTGTTGATGTCATATGGCGATGGCCGGGCGGTCTTCTCATTCACCAACGGAAAGTCGTAGGTCTCGTTGATGCCCAAGTACACCTCGGGCCGCGCATTCAGGCGCGAGCCGTCTTCAAAGGTGATGTAAGCCTGACGGCTGTCATACAGCACCGGTATCGGCGGCTCGCCACGCTTGGCATCGGTCGACGGGCGTTGGCGGTCTTTGTTGTAGGCGATCATTTGCACAAAGAATTCCTGCCGCGAGTACTTCTCGCCCGGGTACTGCACGTACAGGCTTTGCTCATAGCGCTTTTCGCCCCATAGGGCGGCGTGGTCGTAGAGGTAGGTTTCCAGGTAGAGGGTGGTCTCCCCCTGCGGGCCTGGCACTTTGAACTGGAACTCGGATTCGCAAAGGTCCGCGTAGGCGGCGCGTTCGCGTTTCCAGGGGAGGCAGGCGGTCAATGAAGCGGCTGCCAGCAGCAGCATGAGAGAGAGTGTGCGTTGCAGGTTATTCATGACCGGCCCTGGTCCAGATGCGAATGGATCAGTTTCGAGGGCTGGGTCGCGCAAGTCCATACTGACCCTTTGCCATTATCGCGATACAGACAACACACCTTGCAACCGCTCTGGAAGTGACCACAACGCCGCAACCGGATTTGCTAAGATCGCGGCCTTTCCGCTGGGTGAACTGCATGTTCACCCGAGCCATCTGCAGCCTGCTGGAAGACCCGATGAACAAACTGATCCTGCCTTTCGCCATCTTCGTTAGCGTCATCATCACAGGGAAGATCGCCGAGCATTACGGCCTGGAGGGCAGCTGGAAAGTCGGCCTACTGTGCCTCGTTGCAGCTGCCGTCCAGATCACGGTTACCCGCTTTCAGCGCCACCAGCGGCAGAAAGCCGAGCTTTAAAGGGCGCGGGGCCCTCTGGATGATCACGTTATGGGGACCTTTCTTTCACCCCATTTTCACAGTGGCTTGGGCAGGATGAAGCTATCCCTACGTGATAGTACTTAGCCCGCCTCGGCGGGCTTTCTTTTGCCCGCATGTTTCCTGTCGACGTTTTGGGGAACGGGAGCGGGTCGAAAAATCAGAAATTACCCCTTCCTTGTAGGCCATTTCCCAAAGATACTCCTCGCGCCTGATTTTCGTTGCACATGGAAATAGTCAGCCCTAGTCTCGGCCTGTCGCCACCCATTGGCGGCACGGTTTTGACAGACCGTGGTTCACTGAGAGCATGTGCAATGCCAGTTATGGCAGCTGTGCGTGGGGCACCTTCGTGTGCGCCGGGATTCTCAGTGCCCCCGGTCTGTCAACCCACAAACAGCTGCCACCCTTCCGTTTGACAGCGGTACTGCGGCAGCCCTGTAAGGCACTGAGAGGGTTTATGCTGAAAATAGTACCTGATCCACCCCACAACGTTCTTTCCTTGGAAGACACCCTGATTCAGGCTACGGACTACGCGTTATGCGCGGCGACCGTCGTGCATCAGGCAATGCTGCTGCAGCCCAAGTCCCCCGCGTCGATTTTGATGATGACCTCGATGCATGAACTGGAGACCTTGAGAGCTTTGCTCGAGTCCGCAATCGCCCAAGTGCAGATGCCCAGTGAGCCTCGGACTATGCATTGACGTGTCGCTGATGTACTGCCTGGGCCGGCCTCTTCGCGGATACCCCCTCCCAGGCACTCCCTCAGCCTTGAAGACTGCCGTGCTCCTGTAGGAGCGGGTTCACCCGCGAATAGGCCCGTACAGGCTGAAGCAATCTTGGGGAAACTGAACAATGTCCACAGAAGAAACCAAATTCACCGTCGGCAAAACCACCTTCTACCAAGGTGAAAACCAGACCCATCCCCTCTTCCGCATCGAAGCCGGCATCCCTTGCCAAAGCGCCCGTGAACAGGCGTCCGAGCTGATGGGCTATGCACGGGACATGACTCTGGATGGATTGATGGAAGATAAACCTCAGTTGATCTGGGCTTCGCACTACCTTTGCGCGTTGGCCAAGGCACTGATGGATGATGCTGAACTGGGCATGATGCGCTGAATGACTCATCATCGACTGGGTGCCTTCAAGACCTATGCGACTCCCGATTTTGAAGGCGACCCAACGACCTAGCCCCTTGCCTCTTTTCTCGCTGGACGCGGTCCAAGATTCAGTTCCATCGACTGAGACATCAAAGCCGAACCCTCACGCAAAGGCTCCGGTGCTTTGGCCTCAGAAGCGCTCATCACCGATAGCCGGCAAGATCAGCTCCCGTACGAACGAAGCCCCGGACAAGCGCAACAGCGCGTCGACCATAGTGACCACATCATGCACCGGTACCTGGCGCCGCTCGCCACGTGCTGCGGCTTGCGCCAATGGCGTGTTCAGGGAGTCGTCGGTATTGAGATAACCCAGTTGGAGCACAGTCACCGCCAGGTTGTCATTCCTGAAACTTTCGCGCAGCGCATCAGCCATGCCGTTGAGGGCGAACTTTGAGGCGCCGAACGCTACCTCCGGGCGCCCACTCTGGCGAAGAGCTGAGGTCGAACCGGTGAGGATCAACTGCGGCCGGGGCGCACCAAGCAACTTGGGCACCAGGCGCTTAAGCAGAAGCAGCGTGGCTGTGATATTCACCTCGACCAGCCTGGTGATCGATTCGTCGCTGTCGTCAAGGAAGGCATAGTGCTCGCTGAAGGCGTGTTCTTCCCAGATGCCAACGTTGTAGATCAGGACATCCAGATCGGCAGGTGCCCGATCCGCGATCTGTGCCACAGCCGCCGTAGGCTTGGCAAGGTCGGCATCGACCCAGTGCAGATCGATGCCCGGGGCAAGGGCCAAGTCTGACGGCTGTTTGCGTGATACGCCGATCAGCGTGTCCCCTGGCTTGCCGAGCCCTTCGAGCAAAGCCCGGCCCAACCCTCTTCCGGCGCCTACGATCATCATCTTCATCTGTTGCTCCTTTTAACTGAAATGCTCCAAGCTTCCCTAGGCCGCTCAACTCCAGCGGACATTCAGTACGACGAAGTGCAGCAGGATCCAGACCATCAACAGCAGATGGGTCAGTTGCAACCCTTCCTGGCGGATCCAGTAGCCGAACCATATCCCGCCCAGCAGCATCGCGAACAGGAACCCGAGCGTTGCGCTCAAGGCCAGGTTCAACCAGGGCCGCGCCACCTCCAAGCCGGCGCCAAGCAGCAGTTCATAGCAGCCAACCCAAGCCGCGAGAACGGCGGCTGCCTGTGTCAGCACGATGATCGACAAGGCCAAGCGATGGATGGCGTGAGAGGTCATCGCTCGCACCAGCAAAGGGAGGCTGATTCCGGGAGGTTGGGCCAGCGGCGCCATCGACATGGTCTCCCCGATCGCCCCGGCTGAGCTGGCAAAGGCCTGCAGGTTGTTGATCAGGCTGATACTCAGCCACAGGCTCAAGCCAATGCAGCAGGTGATCTGGAAAATCAGCAGTGAAGTCGGAGTGTCCATTCCGGGTCCTTTGTGAGTTCGTTTCCGAAAGCAGCGAGAGCGTCCGGACGCCACTCTAAAACCTTGACTTAACTCGAGGTCAATACCGGATTTCCAATAAGGCAGGCAGGGGCGACAACCTCAACGGTTTGTTAAAGCCGCCGGTAAGTCTTAGAAGTTTGTCGAGGTCTTGGGCGACCGACCGAGCCGCGCCGATCAACGCCACAGGTATGACCCACTGGAGGATCCGGGATAGAGCCAACCGGTTTGCTATGCTCTCTACTTCGGCTGGCCTGAAGGCGCCGAGCGTGTGCGGCATTGGCCAAGATGCTTGAGATTTTTCTATCCGCGTTTGTGAAAAAACGAACCAAGGAGTGGAGTAACAGACATGCCAGCTTGTCCCCTACCCGCTGATGAAGCACTTCGTCAGCGCACACTTGATGACATGGACTTGGTCGATACGCCGGCCGAGCATTATCTTGATACCTTGGTACGACTCACCCAAGAACTAGCCCAGGTGGAGACCGTTCTGATCAGCCTAATCGATCAGGATCGGCAGTGGTTCAAGGCTCGAATCGGCATCGAGGTAAGCGAGACGAAGCGCAATGTGTCCTTTTGCGGCTACGCGATTCTCGGTGAAGATACCTTGATGGTTTCCGACGCCAGGTGCGATTCACGCTTCGAGGACAATCCCCTCGTGCTGAACCCACCCTATATCCGGTTCTATGCGGGCCACCCGTTACGTGCCTCAAATGGCAAAGCCATTGGCACCCTGTGCATGTTCGATCCTCGGCCGCGGAAGCTCAGCGAGGCACAACAGGCTCATTTTCGGGACTTAGCCACGCTCACCGAGGGTTATTTGCAACTGCGGAGCCTAGCGCAGGTCAATCGCGCTCTGCGTGTTGAAATGGATCGCGGGCAGCGCAGGGCTTTGCTTGATCCTTTGACACAACTATGGAACCGCGGGGCGTTGGCAGCATTTCAGAACCGAGAGCTTCGTTTGGCTGAGGAGCGAGGTTTACAGCTAGGTGCCGTATACGCAGACCTCGACCGTTTCAAATCCGTCAATGACGAGCATGGCCACGATGCCGGCGATAAAGTGCTCTGCGAGTGCGCCCGCCGACTGCGGGCTACGCTTCGGCCAGATGACCTGCTGGTACGCCAGGGAGGAGAGGAGTTCGTGGCCTTGCTACGGGTTAAAGATAGCCAAGAATTAACGCAGATTGCGGAGCGCTTGCGTCAGTCAATCGGCAGCGCGCCGTTTTTGATGCCCGGCGGCCCTCGGAAGATGACCATGAGCATTGGATGCACCCTGCTCACCCAGGGTGAGCAGATTGATGATGCAATAAAGCGCGCTGACGGCGGTCTCTATGCGGCCAAACATGGGGGGCGTGACCAGGTTGTCTATGTGCCAGCGTTATCCTGAGGACGTTAAGACTCGGTAACATGGAGCGATACTCCCCTATACGAGAGCGCCTCATCTGGACAGGCGCTCGCTAAGCGAACGTTCGATGTTCGAAAGCCGCAATCGTGCGCTTCATGAAACGAATTGAGTTAGCGCCCTGAGCTTCGGCATTGAGGGGGCGCTGAAACTCAGCGGGTCCCGGCGAGCCACGAGATTCACTGATGCCGCTTCGGTGAGGGAGTGTTGATAAAGGCGGCAAACAACGTTTCAGCGACGGACTCGCGTGGGCCGTTGCTGACAATTTTGAAGAGGAGGCAGGCGTAAAATCCTGAGACGTCACGCAAAAGTCACGCACATGAAAAAGGCCATCCCTTTCGGAAATGGCCTAAGTCATTGAAATATATGGTCGGGACGGAGTGATTCGAACACTCGACCCCTTGCACCCCATGCGTGGAAGGCAGCCGTAGCTGCTTGAAAGCATTGGTTTTTCCGCCAGACGCTCGCTGCAACGATGTCTAACGATGAAGAACCGAACAGAACAAAGTCACTTCAAAAGTCACTGGCCCAGGCCAGCCCGCCCCCGGCGTTCTGCCGACCGTTTCCCTTCCTTTATATAGCTACCCACCGCCACGGCGGATTCCATCCACAACCGCCTCGCACGCCAGCCCAGCTATTCGACTTCGCTCAAGCGCTGCAGGGCTGGATCAGCGGCACGACTTCACCGCCGCTTCCAGCTGCCGCTCGTATCCAATTCGCTGACGCCGCTCTGCCAGCAGCGCCCTTACCTTCACCTCCAGGCTGTCTGACTTCCGCAGATCGGCGGCGGCCCATGGCGGCACGGCAACATCCGGCGTGCGTCGAGGAACCTGTACTGGCACCTCGACGCGCACGGTGCGCACCTCTGGTTCGACGCGGGCTGCGCAGCCGGCCAGCAGCAGGACTACGACTGCCAAGGCAGAGCCAGTTTGCAATTTTGCGCAAGTTGGCAAGTTCATAGACCAAGCTCCTTGTCGATGATCGAGGTGGCAGCTACGCATTGGTCGCCACCGGCGCGCTCCTGCTGTAGGCGATTCGCTGCCGCATAGTCGTTTTGGGCGCTGGCTTGGGCAGCCTTCACCGCCTGCTCCGCCCTGGCTTGACGCTCGTTTGCGGCCAGGGTCAGGTCGCCCAAAGCCTTGCCCTGTTCCTGCGTCAAGCCTGCAAGATTGTCGCGAGCAGCTTTGCAGGTGGCAGCTTCCCCGGCCGAGGCGTCCAGCAGCGGGCGGTAATGCCGGGCCGCCTGCCACACGCCGGCGGCAGCGCCCAGGCCGATTAGCAGTGCGCAGCCGGCCAGCACCGGCAACAACCGGCCGACACCGGCCGACACCGCAATCATGCCAGCGCCCTCCGCACACCCTCGTCGATTATCGCCGCCGGGTAAGGGTTTCCGCCGTTCTCATGGATGATGATGCTGACCACCATCCCGCGCAGCGTGGCCGGGTCTTTGATGTTGATCGGGTCCGTTGCGCGCACGCCAAGGCGCTTGGCCACGGCAGCGGCGTAGGCCTGGGTGTCGTTCTCGTTGCTGGGGGCCCAGCGGTTGATGGTCTCCAGCACCGTGTCGATACCCTTCCCGCCCACGCCGGGCATGCCGTCCTTGCCGCGGTAGTTGATCAGCAGCTTGCCGAGGGCACGAATGCCGTTTTCGGGATGGTCGAAGCGGGCGAAGCGCGGGCTGGTCACGCCAACCTCCAGGCCGAGCTGGCCCTGCCAGGCGTTGCGGGGATTGAAATCGATGTTTCCGGGGTTGCGGTTGCGAACGCCTCGGGGCGCGGATTCAGTCATGGGTTTTCTCCAGGCATAAAAAAACCCGCAAGAAGCGGGTTTTTTTGATTTTTCAGTGAAGTATTGAAAACTTTTATTGAGGCGTTGCTGATTTTAGCTCAATCCTTTTCTGCCGGGCCACCTGCAAAATTTCTTTCTGGGTGATAATTCCTGGCGAATATTTCTCAAGCCCAACATCAACAATCTCCTCGAGCCGACTCACAAAGGACTCCGGATTACTTGCATCTAGGCCTTTGAACTTATGAAAATGATAATCCCACCATGAGAGAGCTTGTATCCTAGACACCAACTCATCGGGAAACCTCATTTTTATAACTTTGGCAGGAACTCCTCCAACGATCTGGAATGGAAGAACGTCTTTGGTCACGACTGACCCGGTTGCAATTATGGCACCATCACCGATTTTCAAATTCCTTTTGAGAGTGACACCTGACCCTATCCAAACGTCATTGCCAATTTCAATGTTCCTAGAGCTTCTTAACAGATCTGTGTGCTCAAAGTCATCCGAATGATATTCAGGCGTGTAAAACTTAGGCGAGGTTGAAATCCAATCTGGATAATGATCTGCGCCCATAATAGTCAGGCCAGAACCAATACTACAATAACGCCCGACTTTGACGCCATGCCCCAATTCACTGTGTGCGTAACTGAACGCCCCCATAGAGCATACCCTGTTTGTCTTGGAGAACCTGACATCAGTTTCAAGCGCGGTATTTAGATTGAAATGTATATTTCTATACTTCCCACCCTCAGCCTCCTTGATATGAATTTTTTTCTTTAAAAAAAAATCCCTGACAAGGGCATAGTCCAAGGTAAATACATCATCCGGATAAAAACTATCGTCCTTTCGTGCCATTGCTTACTCAACCTCTATCTTTGTTATTTTGCCAAAAAACAAAATTAACAAATAATACCACACCCATCCGATCTTGTCAGCAATGCCAATCGCGCATCACAAACATTGTTGCTGTTACTCCCCAGAAATAGAATCAACCTTCTTACAAAGGTCTGCAATCATAGCAATGATATTAGCCCGATCAGCTACAAGGGCAGCAATGATGAACGCTTTTAGTTCGTTCATCCTAAAGCTGTACAAGTCCCCGGCTTTCTTGATCAAAACTTTTTGAGCTGGGCTAACCTCGACCTGCTCGCCGTGAGCATCATCGATAACGACTGCAGGCCTATCTTCCCATTCATCACCCCATGAATCGTAACAAATAAAGCTGTATTTCATAGGATCAAGATCATAATAGCGCATGATCTCGATCGCACGCTGCACAGTCATGCCGCTGTGTAATCTTGCATTGTCGCCTTCGGATTCAACACGCTCTAACCATTGCCATATTCCAAACTCATTAGCCAAGTCAATTCCTGCAGAGACTTCGGCGCGAGATAGTTTTCTGACCGGCGTTTTAAGGCGTCCATCCGAGCTAGAAATAGCTGTATTAGCAGCATAAAATGTTGTAAACCTACGATCCGGTTTGCCTACCGATCGAATATTGTCTTCATCAGGCCTTATATTTCCGGCAAAGTCAATTAGCGACGTTTCGCTATCAAATCTCCCCATTACAACTGTTGAGTCATCGTTATACAGTCTTACTACTTGACCGCTAACTGACGCATCATTTGAACCGGACCTGAATCGAGACTTACCTGACCTTGCAGAAACAACATAGTTATCTGACTGATGCGTCCATGTGTCAGTTGATGGGTTGAACCTTGAAACGGTAGCGCCCGAGGTATCAAGAAGCCGATATTCACCTGAAGGTGTCCGATAGAGCACAGGAACTCCTGCTGCATCGGTGAATCCAACCCTTTGTCCGGCTCCAGGGCGAATGTCTACGTGACCGCTAACGCCATACGACCAGCCGTCCCATATGACTTGATTTGGGCTGAACATGCCAGGGTCCCCTGGCGTAGTGAATCGGCCGTCTGTAGTAGGGTACGCTGGACGGTTGTCGAGCCCTGAAGTGCCACGAACTTTCTGTCCAAGTCTAAGCTGGTAGGTGTTAGTGCCGGCAACGTTGCGTATGCCAGTACCGCGACCTTCGACGTCTTTGCTCTCGAATGAACCGTTGTACTCCAATTGCAGGACGTTACCCAAATATAGGGCGATGTCATCACAGCTCATGATCTTGCAAGAATCGTTAAACTTCAGGCCACGGATATTTGCCCCGCTGATCTCAATGCAGCGCGACGGCGTGGAATAGCGATGCGCACCGAATGCAGCCGAGGTCGCACGGTACTTCCGGTGGTTCATGCCATAGAAGTAGCAGTTATCCCAGTTTGCATCCGCCACGCCATTTGTGCGTTCACCCAAGATTACCTTGTTGGCGGTATTGGTTGGATCGATCGAGGCAGGTGATGGGGTGACACCGGTGATGCGCAGATTAGCGCCAACTTTCTGCGTGCCCGTGTAAGTACAGAACAGACCACCGTACTCTTGAGTGCGGAAAGTGTTGTCAAATGACGGGTCGAACGGGTGTGAGTCGAACCATTCAATTTCGATCCAGTCTGCGCCGACCGCCTTAATGTCGTAGAGGTCCGAGCCGCGCACCAAGAACGATGCGAACCCTTGGAAGTTACAGTGCGAGAACTTGTTGCGCTCCCAGTCCGGTGACCGCATGTCCCCACCTGTTAGAGCAGTGCGACCGAAACACCCAGCCATGCGCCAGAAGCCAACCACGGAAACGTTGACTGCCGTGAAATCGTGGTGGTTGTCGACCCACAGACCGATATCCCAGTCATCAGCCCAAGTCGCCGCATCTGTGTTGTAACCGTCAATACCGTCGTAGTAGGGCAACAAGCCGACATCGCGCAGCTGAGCGAAACCGCCTTGCTCTACTTTCCAGCCGCACGAGAATAGCTTCTGCGTGGCAGGTGCACCGGTCACAGGGTTCGCATCGTTGTTCCAGAACGAAGTTTTGCGGTACGTGCTGTCATACCCTGGCTCAAACGTCGACACGTTGGTGCGTTGGTCACCATCGGTCGCACCCGCGCAGGCGGCTAGATTGGCAACATGAACGCGAGGCCCAGTGCCCTTGAATAGATAGTTGGTGCCTATAAGGCGGAACTCGCGAATGGGGTCCTGCGGAGTTGAAGGGTTCTTCAGCGGCCCCTCGCCCACGTACTTCACGCCCTGCGGCTGCACTACGGTAGTGGTCGAGATATAGGTACCTGCAGGCCCAAACACATACCGGCCTCCCGCCCTAGCATGCTCGAAAGCGCATTGCGTGGCTGCCCAGTCCACCTCCTCGGTTAGCGACGTGATGGTGATATTTGAGTAGTGCAACTGTGCTGCGGCGAGCGTTGAGTAATAATCACCGAGCTGGTGGCTGTTACCATCCCCGATAGCACCATAGTTTTTGATGTTGAGCACTTCAAGCGACATTACTGCAACATTACGGGCGACGGCACCCGCCAGCGCGGACTTGGCGAAGACCAGTGAAGCCCCCAAAGCGGGGTCAATCGTGCTACCAAGGTCAGAGCGCAGAATGTCGTCACCCAACGGAGTGAACTTCGCAGAATCTGTCGCCCACACGCCGGTAGTCGTGAATGGCCTAGCAACGCCAGGAGCCGGGCGCCAGTACACCCCGGACTCAAGAGTGAACTGGTTCGGCTCGGTGAAGGTCAGTCCGGCCGCGAATGGCCCCATATACTGGTAGCCGGTGGATAGCATGAGCGCATTGAAGCGTTCAGTGCGGTCGCCCTGAGCAGCAAGAAAGCGAATATTGCGCTCAATCTGAGCGGCATCAAATGCCTGCTCCATGCCTGCGATCGACTTACGGGTTCGACCTTTCCGGTCAATCCAAATCGGGGCGTCACCGTTTGCAGCCAAGTCGATGTTGCCGGAGTTATCGAACAGGTCGAAAGGACTGCTGGAGCCATCGGGCTCAACTGGGTTTCCGGTGTTGTAGCGCATAATTTCTCCGGGCACAAAAAAGCCCGCACTAGGCGGGCATGCTCGATAAGGTCCGGTCAGGCCGGTGGAAATTGGTCGTCGTAGGTGTAAACGCGGGCGTCGTAGGGCATGCCCTTCATTGCCGTGTTGCCGTTGACTGGGTCGGAACTGGTGATCAGAACCGGATAGGCCCAGCGCGAGGCCGGGCCGAACAGGATGTGCGGCGGCTCCAGCGGGCCGTCCACTTCTGGCGTGAAGTCGAGCACGTCGACCTGCACCGTGTACTGATCCACCTGCGTTGCCGTCCAAGGCCCAGACAGCGTGCCGTCCAGCTTGCGAACGCCGATCAGGTGCTCGCCGCCGGCGCTGAAGTCCAGCGGCTCCGATGAGCTCAGCAACGTGCCCGAACCGGTCACCTCGAAGTCCAGCAGGATCGCGCTCTGGCAACGCTTTGGCGCGTCATCCGCAACGGCTGCGAAGCTCAAGTAGCCGCTGTTGCTGCCGTCCATTTCGGTTTCCCAGGTGTAGATGTCGGTCCTGAACTTCTGGTGGCCACGCCGGCGCATGCCGATACGGTAGGCCCTGGTCCTGTCGCTGATGCCAGGCATCTTGATCTTCTCGACCTTGGTGCCGAGGTCACCCGGCCACCGGCACTCGACCGTCTCCCACGCCCAGGTGGTGCGCGAGAAGAACTCCACATCCACGCCGTCGAAGTCGTTGATCGACGGCATGGCGCCGCTGATCTTCAGCATCTTGGTCATGTTCTGCGGCGAGTAGGTCTGGGTCTTCGGGCCGTAGGTCACATCGAACGCGGCCCGGGCGCTATCCCGAACCGGGCGCAGCAGGCCCCGGAAGGTCACCAGTTCGCCGAAGCTGCACGCCAAGGCATTGTTGATCATGTCCTTGACCGTTATCGTCGATTCCAGCGTTTCGTCGTAGGTGTCTCCGCGGGCAACGCAGATGTTGTGGAAGGCCTGCCACTCGGGCAGATCCAGGTCATCATCAGCGTACCCGCGCTGCTTCAGCTGGTAGATGCACCAAGGAACGATGTCGCGGCTTGGCCCGGTACCACCCTCCATCAGCGGGAGAATGCGAGTCGCCTCAACGCTGACCTGGCTCTCAGACTGCGCAGACAGACGGTCACCGCCGCGGATGTTGCAGGTGATGACCGTCAAGCCTGGATAGCTGGTGGGCGAGTTCTGCATCCGCCCGCGCAGGTCCGTCCATGTTGCGTCATCACGCGCTTCATCGTTGATACGGCCGGGACGATCCACGTACTGCTTGCGGATACGGGCCTCGGCGCGCATTGCGTATGGCAGCGATACGCGCTCAGTGAAGCCCTGGGCATCAAGCGACCCACCCACGTTCATGTACTGGAGCTGGGTCCAGGCTCCGGACACGTCCATGTCGCGATACTCGAACACGTAGTAGGTCGGAATCTCGTAGATCTGCCCCTCGCGTCCTATGCCGCACAGGCCATTGGCGTAGGTTACGGTCCACTCCAGTTCGATGACCTTCTCGTTGTCCGGGCAGCAGGAGAACGGCCCTCGGTAACCGCCTTGCAGATTCGAGGCGTCCAGCGTTATGAGGCCGTTCACCGTCTGCATGGAATTGAAGCCAGGCCAGTCCTCATCGGCCGATCCAGACGAGGTCAGTCGCTCCACCTCAATCAGGCTCGTGCTGAAGGCCGTGATCCGGTAGCGGAGGCCGCGCGGGCCGATAGTTGCCAGACCTTGGCCCAACGCAAGGCCGACCACCGGCTCGCCACCGTCGTAGTTCAGCGTCATCTCAGCCGGATGCGCAGGCGTGCCGCCGGTAGTGGCTGTGCCTGTGACACCTACTGGCGCAGAGCCCAACACTACCGAAGCGCCGGACGCCGTGATGGGCATGCCGAAGAACGGAGTCAGTTCTACGAAGCGAATCACGCCTGAGGACTGCTCGGCCTTGATCGGCACGCCAGTCAGTTGCACATTCAGAGCCGAGACCAGACCGGCAATGTCTGTTGTCGCGGAGTTCAGGGCTACTGGGTATGCCGTTCCTGCGTGCGAAATTGTGAAGCCGAGCGGCGTCACGTCAAAATCGTACCGGCTTGGCGCTGCGGACCCTGTCAGCGTAGAAGCTGACCCTGGATCAGCCGGAACTGCTGGCACTGCTGGCGTGAAGCTGTGCACCACGTACATCCCGGCATTTGCTCCAGCCACTTCGATCAGCATACCCGAGCTTGGATTCAGCATTTCCAGCGGACCGCGGATGATGTCACGGTCAGCGCCTCCGTCGACTACCTCATAGCTGTACGGAGCCAAAGCCCGAATAATGATCCCGCTGGACCAGTCCTCCGGGAATTGGCCGGCACCGGCAGGAGCGCTGATCGTATCGCCGACGAACTGATACGCGGAAGCCGTGGCCGACCTGGTGAGGTCGGTGGCCATGGTCAGTTCCAGGCCGGCCGAGCCGCTGGAGCTTGCCCCTACCTCAGGAACGTTGAACCAGTTGATGTGGGCCGGGTCGCCCGACAGATCAGCGCCTGGCGGGTAAATCGTGAACGTTGCATCGGATCCGAGGGAGATCAGCGGGGTTTCGCCAACCTTGACCTTGGCCAGCGGTACGTCGTACTCGCCTTCGCCGATGTACAGCAGCATTTCCACGCGCTGGTCACGCGGGGCGACATGCGCCCGGCGGGGCTGGGTCAGATACGACGGATAAACCCGCTGATGGCCGGCGATCTGGCGCACTGGCTCTCCCAGCTTGACCTTGTTGCCCTTGGCGCTGGCCTCGGTCAGAGGGTCACCCTGCTGGGTGCCGGCGCTGGATGGCATGCCGGGCATCTTGGGCATAATCGACTTCAGCACCGCCTTGGCGCCTTTGAACAGCGCGAAGGTGATGGAAAATGGGTCGGTGCCTTTCGGCTCGCGGTAGATCTGCAGAAGGTCGGCAGGCTTGAACTTCACCTTGTGCCACAGGTGCTGCTCGATCAGCTCATCATTGAGGGCAATGCTGATTGGCGGACTTTCCCGGCGCTCATAGGACGGGGCCAGGGACTTCAGCCACTCCTCGATCGACATGCGGCGGTCGGTCTTCCAGGTGCCGAGAGGCGCCGTATCAGACAGCTTGTTCGGATAGAACTCGACGGTCACGGTAGTACACCACCTTAGGATGAGCGGCTTCGAATTCGCCAGTTGTCCGGAGGCAGGCGCCGCCGGGGTTTGTGTCCAGCACCTTCAGCCGACCCTCGCTCAGGAGGACCGTGCCGACGTGAAGTAGCGCTTCTCCGCGCAGAACCGCCGCAATTGCGCCTGGCTCTGGTCTGCACTCTTCCATGGCCTTGCGCAGCGCTCGGTAGGCCTTCGTGTTCGCGCGGATCTTGTCCTTGCCCACGCCCCCAAGGGATGGCAGCAGATCCAGCCCGAAGAACTCGTGACGGATCGCCCGACACAAACCCCAGCAATCGAAGGCAATAGGCCCCCGTGCACCCTCGCGATACGGGGCGCGCATGAATTTCTCGATCATGGTCAGATGTACTTCAGGCCAGGTGCCAAGGTGGTGGTCAGCACGGTGCGCAGACCGTTGGTGTTGAGCAGGTCGAAGAAGCCGGCGGTGAGTTTGGCCACGTCGTCTTCATATTCACGACTGAGCAGCGTCATGCGGTACCGCTCCTGCGGGAACGACAGGTCTTCGGCCAGGTAGCGGCGGAAAGTGATGATGAAGCGCTTGTCGGCAGCCTTCGCTGTCTCAACCACCTCCTGCACCTCACCCGTGACGTTGTCCAGGCCAAGCACCAAGTTCTGGAACGCGCTGTTGTCGTTCTTCGGCAGGGCCAGGTCCATGGCCATCGCGATGAAGGTGAGCGTGCGGCCGTCCTCGGTGGTGCACACCCGGTCTTCCCAGCCAGAGCAGTAGAGATAAGAGACGGAGCCGCCCTCCTCCCGCGCCTCAATGGTGTCGACCAACTCGCCTCTGCCCGAGGCGTAACACTCCTCGATCAGGCTCATGCTTCAGGCCACTCCCTGTTCATAGCGAGGTCGATCACGTTCTTGTTCAGCCAGTACTGAGGGAACTGCTCCCATCCTTCGGGAATGAGCTGCCGCTGCTTGAGCTCCGCACTGATGGAGTATCTCCAGCGCGAGACCTGAGTGAGCTCTGTTCGCCCATACATCCCTACGAAATGAACCTGGTACTTGGCGAATCCAGCAGGAAGCTGGAGAGGCATTTCGAACCACTCCAGACCGTCATTCAGCGTCCTTGCATACCAGGCTTCAAAGAAGCCCGCCTCATCCTCATCGAAGACAAAGTTGAATGTCAGGGTCGAAGGAACGTAACTGTGCACCTTTCGGTATCGGCGCCGCCCGGTGACCATTCGCGTTGAGCGCATTGGGTCAACCGTGTCGTAGCCATACCCATCCTGCAGCGGAAGTGGCAATTCTGCCGGGTATTGAATCATTGCCGTTCCTCAGCTGAGGTTTGCGTTTTAGGTGAGAGGGCTGAGGCCCAGCGCGTCCTCTAGACGGGCTAGCCGCCGCTGCAGCAGAAGCTCTTTCTCGTCCGGCGGGACAACAGGATCGGGCACAGGCGCGCCCGGCCCGTCATCAGCCTCTTCGGTTTCGGTGGTCATGAGATTTCCCTTTAGGATCCCTGTCGGCGCAGGCCGTAGGCATCTTCCAGCGCTTGAGACATAGGGCCGTTACCCCAGATATCGGCCACATACACGGTTGCCATCTGATCGCCGTTGTCGTCGCGACTTTGCTCGACCTCTCCAGCGCGAGATCTGTCCTGCACCAGATTTACCACCAGGTTGGTCTGAGCTGCTGCCGGAGCCTGGGCGCTGCCAGACGACTGAGTCGAAACAACAGAGCTTCCCCCTCCAGCCACCGATACCCGCTCGTTCGAGTTGATCGCCTCCAGCAGAGCTCGGTTGCGCTTGGTGGCCGCGGCATTCACCACGAACTCGCCGTCACTCAGCCGGGCCATGATGCTGTCGGAGGTGCCGGTGCCGGCGCCAGACACATAGCCGCCGGTGGCGAAGCCTGGAAGGCTGACCGAACGGATCGATGCAACCTGGGCCATCTGCGCAGTGAGCGCAGCGCCTGCGGCCGCAATGCCGAGCGCAGGACCGACAATTGGGATGCCGGCCATTGCTGAGTAGGCATCACTCGCTGTTTTCGGGGCATTGATCAAGGCCTGAGCGATTGCCACGGCCTTCGAGACAGCAAACATCGCCTTGTAGGCAGAAGACTGCTCGCCTGCAAACGTTCCAACAACACTGGTCAGGTCGCTGAACATGTCCTGAGCGATGGCGATTCTAGCCATGCTCATTGCCTGCTCGTTCCTCATGGTATCGGCGGCACGCTGTTGCTCGAGCTGACGAATTGTCTCGTCATATTGAGCAGCATTCTCCACCTCAAGCTCGCGGTACTGCTGGTACATCGCTATCCGCTGGTCGTACCACGCCTGAAGCTGAGCATTCTCCTCGGCCATGCGTGTCAGTTCTGAGCTAGGCCCGCCGACCTCTGCCGAAATCACAGAGGTATTCGGCTTGCCGCTAAAGATCTGACCCTTGATCGATGAGTCGATACCTGCCCTGGCGATGTTGCCAGCCGGCCCCTGGATTCCTGTTGCTGCCGCTTTTTGCGCGTAGAGCTCTGCCAGGCTTTGACCTTTGACGTACTCTTCGTTGATCTGCTTCAGCCTGGCCAGGTGCTGATCCTGCCCCTGAACAATGGACGCATAGTTAATGGATGCCTGCGCCAATGCTTTGCTGTACTCACTCTGGCTGATTGCGCCACGGTCCAGTGCAAATTGGAGCTGTTGCTGCTCTCTGGTGAGGGAGCGCACCGCTTGAGCGGCAGGGTCGTATTGCCCATACAGTTTGGCGAACAACCCCAGCGCCTCGGAGAGTCCTTTCTTTGCCTCGGCGGTAGCTTTTGCGTTTGCCGAACCGAGATCCTTAGCCGCCTTTTCTGCAGCAGCTTTCCGGTCTTTTTCCTCGGCGTACTGCAGCAGCAGCTTTTCCTGCTCTGGCAGAAGCTTGCCAAGCTCTCCAGTTTCAATGGCATACCTGACCTTGGCTGCCTCTGAGTTTTCCCCTTGTAGGGCGGCCTGCTTTTTCAGGCTGGCCAGCATTTTTTCGTATTCAGCGTTAACGACCGCGGCAGGCTCTTCGCCTTTTGGCTTCTGCGCACCAGTCCCGGCTGCTGCTGACTCCATCTTGCTTACGATCGCTCTGATCGCAGTGGACTTCCCCTCAAGCTCTTTGATCTCGGCATCAATCTCTGCGCGGTCGTAGAACTTGAACTTGAAAAAGACCGTATCAGCCGGGTTATCCTTTGCCAGCTTTGACCTTGCGTTCTGCAGGTCACGAATATCGGCCATGGTGACGCTGAGCTCGTTGTTCAGCCCGGCTACGGTTTGCTTGTCCTTGCGGAAAAAGTCCAGAAACTCGCCGGAGTTGAACCCATCCATGGCGCGTGCCAGCGCTGCAATCCCGCCAGCTAGCCTACTGCTTGCCCCGGTAGCCTCGTCCAGCCTGCCAACAGTGGTGATCAAGGCGTTATTGAAAGAGGTGATCGCTTGGCTGACGGTAAGGGTCATGGCCGAACTTAGTTCGTCGACCTTGTCTTTCTGATTTTGGAGGGCCTTAACCACTGCTTCGGATGTCAGCTTACCTTCTGCGCCCATTGCCCTTAGTTGGCCGATCGTTACTCCAAGGCCGCGAGCGATTGCCTGGGCCAGGGCCGGCGTCTGCTCCATGATCGAGTTCAATTCGTCGCCGCGTAGCGTTCCGGATGCCAGCGCCTGGCCAAATTGAACCATAGCCGCATCGGCGGCCTGAGCACTGGCGCCGCTGAGTGCGACCGTTTTCGCCACCGTCTCGGTGACGCTGGCCACATCAGAGAAGTCGAGCCCGAGCTGTCGTGCGTTTTGTGCAACCCGCTGATAGACCTGGGCAGTAACCTCGAGCGACTGCCGTGAGTTCTGGGCGACCAGGTAAACCGATTCCTGGGCGAACGCCAGCTGCTCTGCGCTTTCAGTTACCAATCGCAGCCGGTTTGTCAGGTTTACGTACTGCTCAGCGGCTGCTGCAATTTTCGCAACACTGAACGCCGCCGCAATTGGTCCGGCCAGTCCAGTGACTGCCGAAGCAAGTCGGTCTGTCTGGCCTTCCAGAGTTCTGACTTTAGAGGCGCTTGTTGACGCCTGATTGCCCATCTCACGGATACCGGCCTCGACCCTATCCATCGCCGGGTCAACACGGTTGCCGGCTGACTCCAAGGCACTCAAGTCCTTGGTCATCGCTCGGGTGTCACGCTGAGCACCTCTGGAGTCGATCGTAACCGCCAGGCGAGACTCTTGGTTCATACAAACTCCGGGCACAAAAAAGCCCGCACTTGGCGGGCTTCGGTTGAATGTCTGCTCAGTCTGCGACCGGCTCTAGGTCTGAGGAACAGTGCTTGCACTTGATGGCTTCTCGCTGAACCACCTCGGCGCAGTAAGGGCACTTCCTATAGCTGGCGGATGACCCAAACTTTTTGGCAATTTCTATGCTTTTTGCGTCATCAACGCCGACTGGATTTACCAGCCAGATGGCAATCAGGGCAAAGATTGAGAACAGGAATCCAAGCACGAACCATGCGCCGGTGCTGCGTCCTTTCTGCTTGGCGAAGTACGCTGTCACAGCGGCGACCGCCAGCCAAACAATCAAAATCTCCATGAGCCCCTCCTGAGTCGATGGCTAAATTTACCACCCACTCGTGACCTGGCGCTATCAGCGCGGCTTTTGAGTTCTTGATTTTTCAGTCTGGCTTTCCTGCTCCTGGCTCCAACGCCTCCTGAACTCCTCGTCGAGAGCAAATATTGCGCCGTCAAACTCTTCGCGGCATATCACCGATGGGTAGCGGTCGAGGTATTCAGCAATCGCGGCTGGCGCAATTGGGGCTGGAGCACCGACCATGCCGACGTACTGGCGTGATTTTCCAATGTGCCCATAGGCCTCAAGTATCTCAGCAACCACGCCGTCGATCAGCGGTGCCTCCTGGGCACTCAGCCCGAGGCGCTCATGCTTCCAGCGCTTCTTCTCGTTCTCCGGCCCGGCCCAGTCCCTACCCCAGCGATATGCCGCTACTGCTTTACCGCTGTTTCTGCTGCCCGCTCCTTGGCCCTGGTCATGATGTCCAGTGCAGCCCGGACAACAATCCAGTAAACGTCAGGCATCATCTTGAGCAGTTCGACGCCGAGCTTTGGACAGTACTGGGCCGGGACGCCAGGGTTATCAGCAACGTCCACACCCTGCCAATCCTTGATCAAGTGGCGCGCTGCCAATTCAAAGTACAGGTCATCGCCCGATTCGATCTCGACCTCCGCCACCGCATCCAGGCTGAAGTCTTTGGTTCCCGCTTTGGTCTGAAGGTCGATGGAATCCAGATGACGCTGAATGATGGCCTTGTGCGACTTGAACATCGGATTACCGAAGGATGCTACAAGCAGTTTTGCACCTGGCGCAAAGTCGACCCAGCGCTGACCCTCGATATCCAGTTCAGGCTTCTTGATGGTGATACCCATGGTATTCCTCTGCGGTAAAAGGCCCGACGCACACCGCAGGGCGCGCCGGGCAAAGGCTTAAGCGGTGACGGTGACAGCGCAGGTGTCGGTCTTGGTGCCGTCTGCAGCGCTGGTTGCCGTGATGGTAGCGGTGCCGACGGTCAGCCCCTTGACCAGACCGGTCTCGCTCACGCTCGCGATGGCCGGGGCGGAACTGGTCCAGGTGACTTGCTGGCTGGCACCGGCAGGGGTGACCACGACCTCCAGGTCGCGAGTTGCGCCAACGGCCAGGCTCACGGTGGCCGGGGTGACATCCACGGCGGCCACAACGATCGGCGCCGGCAGGCGGGTGATGGTCGGGGCCACGCGGCGGGCGGTGTAGTTCAGCTCCACCTGGATGATGTCGGTCGAGCCGCCATCAGGCCAGTCAGCGGTCACTTCCATCTCGGGGATCAGGAAGTTGTACCCGCCGTCGGCGTTGCCGATGGTGAATTCCAGGCTGATCGCGTCGTTACCCTTCTGGGCCTTCCACAGTTCGTAGGCCATCTTCGACCAGCTGATGGTGATCGAGCCGGACGGGGTGAACGTGGTGGCGATGATGTTGCCCGGGTACGGGTTGCCGTTGCCGATACAGCGCTGGGTCTGCACGTTGTTGTCGAACTGCAGGTTGAAGCTGTCGACGCAGGCGTTGTCCTCGCCCACCTGGACGCCGTTGATCTTCAGGCCGCTGATGTCCTTGAAGCTGAAGCGGCGCTGGCTAGCCTCGGGTTGGGCGTTGATGATGAACGACGTGTTGTCGCCCTTGTCGTCCCAGGAGCGCGCCGCCATGGTCATGGTGACCGTGACCTCGTTGTCGCCCGGGAAATCGAAGTTCATGTTGGCGACTTGAACGCCGCGGGCGATGGCCGACACGCCGATGTCGGTAGCGTAGGAGGCAATCGAGAAGGTGATACGGTCGTCACCCATGGTCAGGGTATTGCCCGCCCAGGCCTTGCCGAAGCAGGAGGCCATGAACTCGTCCAGCGCGCCGAAGCGCCACTTGGTCTCGATGTCGCCGCCCACGTCCACGGTGGTCTGGGCAGTGCCCTGCGACATGCGGGTGAAGCCGATTTCGTTGTTCTCTTCCGAGTTGAAGGTCGGCATCAGGCCGTTGCTGATTCGCGTCAGTACGTTCCAGTCGCCGGCCGGGGTCACGCCCGGGGTTACTTCTTTGATCCAGGCCAGCTGGACCTTGGCTCCGCTCGACATGCGGTTTCTCCTATCGATAGGCGTAAAAAAACCGCCATGTGGCGGTGCAAGTGGCGGGCTCAGTAGGCCCGGTATGGGATCGACACGTTCACCTGATACCAGCCATGGCCGTCATCACCGATCGTGCTGGCCGAAGCCGCGTAGCACTCAAACGGCCCGGTCGGGTCGCTGTAGAACTCGAAATGCTGCACCAGCGTGTCGGCGGCCTTGGTAATAGCCAGGGTGCCCTTATAGCTGGGCACGAACAGCTGGATCATGATGATGCCGGTGCGGCGCACGCACGGGCCGATGCCGACCTCGGGCGCACTGGACAGCCCTGGCACATCCGCCAGCCTGGCCCAGATCGGCTTGCCGGCCGGGTTGAAAGGCCCTTGCGGTGGGTTTGGGTAGTCCACAGCATCAGCGGGAATGCCCGCCCACTGCGCCATGCGGCCGGTGACGATGGCCCGGATTTGTTCGAAGGTCATGAGTAGGCCTGCGATACGCTGTTGAACGACACCGCGTAGATGCCGGCGGGGGCCTGCTGGGAGTGCCCATCCTCAAGCGGTACCGCATATGGGAGGTTGTTCTGGATGAACACCTGCGTGTAAGGCTCAAGCCCGGTCATCACCCTGACGCCCTGCTGGATGGTATCCGAGCCGGTCGGGTCGACATTCACGCTGCTGGTGTACACGGGCGCGCCCACGCTGACGATGTTGTTACCCAGGAACCGCCCAGTGTCGACTGGCGACCGCAGGACGATCTCGTTGAGCATCGCCAGGGCAATGACGCGCACGCGCTGCGTCAGGGCCTCTTCGACCAGGCCGGCGAACAGGCTTGGTGGTGTGCTCCATCCCCTGCTCTTGGCCATGGCTACTTCCTCAGCTGCAATCTGTAGGTGGCCGAAGCCGGGTCTGCGCGCACTGACTTGACCAGGTAGACCACCTGCTTGGACCGTTCCATCAGATCGGGAGCGGTGATCTTGTGCCCAACATCCGGGGTATCGGTGACCTCGTTGGCAAGCGCGGTGAGGCGCAGGTCACCGACCAGGATGTTGATGTTGTCGATCCGGCTGTCTTCGTACCGCGAAAGCACGCCCCGCCCCGAATACGTCACGGGCTGGGCCGTGGTTTCCTCGGTGACAGGATCAACCACGCCGGGACCCATGTACTCGCCCGTGAAGGCCAGCACCGCGTCGGCCAGGTCCGTATTGAAAGCATCGGCCAGGTCGGCCTGCAGTTCATCGCGAAGTCCCATATCAGCACCTTACGATCTTGGTCTGGCCGCTGCTGTTCAGGTAATGCGCCAGCAGCGCCAGGGCGAACGACTCGCCAGCGCTGATGGTGCGGGAGGATTCGGAGTAGGTTTTGCTGCTCGAAACCCCGTCAGCGTTGACCGACTTGCTCAGCACGCCGGTCTCCTTGCTGCCGTAGATGTTCCCTGCCGCAGCCTCCCGGGCAATCTCAGCGCCGGCCTGGATGACGTCGTCCGGTACCGGATCGAACTCAGGCAGGCCGAGATTGGTGAGCCAGGTGTTGGCCATCAGCACCGCCCGGGCCTTCTGGTCGGCGGGCGCCCAGCCTGGCCCAAGCAGGGCGTCTACCTGCTCGACGGTGATGTAGATGGTCATTACGCGGCCTCGTCCAGCAGCTTCTGGAGGTCTTCAAGGCTGGCGTCAGGGCTGAACTGCACGCCCTTTTCGTTCAAGTCGGCCTGCAGCTTTGCCTTCAGCTCGGCTTCTTCAGCGGCCTTCTTCTCGGCAGCGGACTTTCCAGCCTTCGAGCCTTTGGCCTCCTTCAGCGGATCTGGGTGCTCGTAGCCATCCGGCGCAAAGCGCGCATCGATGATCTTGTAGCCCTTCTGACGCAGTTCAGCCTTTCGCTCAGGGCTGACCGGGTGTTTCTCGTAAATCACTTTCTCGCTCATGGCGATCTCCTGGGAAGGCGCCCCGGAGGGCGCGGTACCGGTTACTTGGTGGCGTCACCGATGGTCAGCACGCCGGCCGAGGCCTTGATGCTGTTCGCCACCAGGTCCCAGTTGGAGCCGGTCGCCAGTTCAGCGTCGGTCGGAGACTTGCCACCATTGGCGGTATCCCAGGTGTAGCCCTTGAGACCCATGCCGAAGGTATAGTCGGCCTGCATGGTGGTCTCGATGCGCTGGTTGCCGTTGGTGGTCTCGATGTTGGTGATCAGGTCGGAGCCATCCATCACCATCGCCGCACCATCGGCCAGGCTCAGCACCTTCTGCTTGTCCGGGGTGCCGGACTCGAACAGCGCGGCGGCGTCGGTGATGATCACCGCCTTGCCCAGGATGTCGACCACCTGCACGCCGCTGAACTGGAACAGGCGCTCGGCGTTGGCGAGGTTCTGGCCCATCAGCTTGTGGTACATGGCACCGGTCATGACCTGGGCAACCAGGCGCTGGGAGGCGTCACCGAACAGCGCGTGAGCGTTGTTGATGGCGACGTAGGTGATGCCGGCGGTGGCCGAGACATCGTTCACAGCGGTCGGCTGGTTGCCGATGGCGGCCACCAGGGCGGCGATCGCAGTGTTCAGCTGGTCAGCCATGATCGATTCGGACAGGTTGCGGCTGATGACCTCCAGCGCTTCCTCCGGGTTCTTCTGCACCCAGGACAGCTGGGAAGGTTCCCAGATGATCGGGCCGAAGCCGCCGGCGATCTTCACCGAGTCGTACTGCTTCTGCGACAGCGGGGTAGAAGCCTGCGAGCTGTTGGCGGCATAGCGGTCGACGCGGCGTTGAGCGCCGTGCAGGCCAGCCCAGAAGGATTCCTGCAGGAAGTCTCCGTCGATGCCCTGGGTGGTGAGGCGGATGGCCCCGGCCGAGGCAGCGTTGAACTTCTCGACGTCCTGCTGCAGGGTCTCGATGGTGGTTTGCTTGAGGTATTCGTTGAACACCTTCATGTTCGAGAGAGACATATCGTTTCCTTATGCGTCTGCGGTCATGGCCTTGATGGCTTCCAGGCGCGCAGCCTTGTCGCCGCCAAGGTTTCCCTTGGTCTGGGGCTTTTGACCATTGGTCGTGTGGGCGCCAGTGCCTTGAGCGCCGGAGCCCTTGAGGATGTGATCGCGGTGCGGGTACTGCGAGACGAGGGTTTCGAGCGCTTCGTTGAAGTCGGCCAGTTCACCCGGGCGGGAGCGGCTGAAGATCTTCTGGCCCTGGGCGTCGTAGGCGACGACCTTGCCTTCCTCGATCTTGAAGTTGCTGCCGAAGGTGGCCTGGACCATGTCAGCAGGAACAGCCATCTTCTCGGCGATGTACTGCGAGCGGGCGAAGCTGCCGCCGATCTTCTCGGCATACAGCTGCTGCTCGAGGCCCTGCGCCTTGTTGTTGGCTTCATCCAGCTGGGTTTGGAAGGCTTTGCTGATTTCGCCCTTCACCTTCTCGATCTCGCCGGCATCCACCAGCTTCTTGGCGTCGAGGTTGGCGACGATCTCCAGGGCTTTCTTGGCGGCCGCAGCATCTTCGATGCCTTCGAACGCCTTCGCAGTCTTCTCGAAGCCGTCCGCGCGCTCACGGTGCGACTTCGCCTCGGCATTCAGCCGGGTGATGGTGTTGCGGGTGCCGACCGCATCGAATGCGACGTCCTTGCCGTCGTCATCGGTGTAGACGGGCTTGCCATCTTCGATCACTGCGTACTGCTTGCCATCCACTTCAACGGTCTTGAGTTTCATCTCGTCTCTCTGGGCCATCCGGCCTGTTGTTGAGCCATCCGGCCCCATTGCGCCCCGTCCATCCGAACCGCAGGCAGAAAAAAGCCCCGCGCTTGGCGAGGCCTGCATTGCGCGCCACAAAATGCTGGTGTTGCGTTTCGTGGCGCGGAATTACTGGAGCCGCTCACGCAGCTCGTCGAGGGTGAGGAATTTCCCACGCTCGTTGTAGAAGTCTTCGAGCTTCAGCTTGTCCTGCCGCAGCAGCTTCCCGCGCTCCGGGCCGAGGATCTCGTCCTGGCGGGCGGCTGACTGCCTACCAAGCCATTGCGCGTAGGTTGTCTGCTGCGGCACCTGGCCATCCATGCTTGCCCGTGTTGCCGTATCGCTGATTCCCAGTGCCAAGGCACTCTTGAGGATTGGGATCTTGGTCGATCGGCAGCAAAAGTGGATGCGGCCTGGCCCGGCAAGCCACGGGATCTTGTGCCCGATGGGCTGATACGTGCCCAGCGTGTACGGCAGCCTGTCCCTGATACGGCAAGTGGTTGAGGTCCGGCTGTCCAGGGTGCTCAACCACTCAACGTGGCTGATGATGTCGCTGTTGGCTTCGAAAGCCCGGTCACTGGCTGTCTCGGCGGTGTGCGACACGGCAGAACGGACAACCGACTCGACCTCGCGCCGTGAACGCTGTATCAGCCCATCGGCGTACTTCTCGGCCCGGGTACCCATGATCGTTCGCACGATCTCGGGAGTTGTCTGGCCATTCACCACGCCAGCGCGCACAGCGTTGCGAATCAGCGCCTTTCGGTCTGCCTCGATGCCATCCATCCATTCGGAGAGCAGTCGCCCCTGGAATGGCCTGGCTGCGGCCTGTGCCCTCACCTGGCTGAACTGCGCCACCTGAATCGGGAACTTGGCCTGCACCAGGGCGGGCACGATCGATTCGAACAGACTCTGCTGGAACGCGATCTCGTAGGTGGCCACGCCATCGGCCAGCGCGGTCATGGCCTGGCGAACCTGGGCGAAGGTTTCGCTGTTCAGCTGGTTGACCCGGAACAGCGCGGCATCCACGGCCGAAGCGCTAAGGTCTGTACCCAGCGCCTCGACGGCAGACACCAAAGCCGCACGCAGCTCAGCGTCGTTACCGTTCAGGATCTTGATGATCGCGACTACTTGGGCATTGCTCAACCTGGACAGGTCGACCTCATGCCCAATCAGCTCGTCAATCAGCTTCTCGTTTGCCGTCTTCATCAGATCGCCCCAAGCGCTGGGCCTTGGGAGTCAATCTTGGCCAGCTCTTCCGCCCAGTCGTATTCGTCGCTGATCACTCCGCGGCGCTGCATCTCGGCGAACAGGGTCTCTTTCGAGATCATCCCGGCGTTGGCCATGGACACCAGGGTCGGCAGCGATAATTCTGGCATGTAGTCGACGTCGAAGTTGCCGCGCATCTCGACGCTGCCGCCATCACTCAGGCCGCGATACTCGGCCATGTACTGGAGCAGTTGACCAAGGCAGTCGGCGAACTGGTGCGCCATGCGCGCCAGCGGGGAAAGCTCCTGAGCGGCCTCTTCTTCGGCCTGGGTGGCGGTCTTCGTCGTGGACTTGTCCGGGGTGAGCAGCTTGGCGCCGGCCATGCGCATCTCATCCAGCAAGTCCTGAAGCGCAGTGCGCCCGGACTCGACGGCCTTGCCGGTGTGCTCGACGTACTTGAGGTCGCCGTCCTTGGGCAGGTCGGTCAGCGAGCCGGTGCCCACCTTGAACTCAGGCGGTACCGGCTTTCCTTGGTTGTCGTACAGCGGCTGCACGCCGATGCGCGCCAGGATCGGAACCCGAATGACGTGCAGGATGTTGTCCTGGTCGCTCTGGCTCTGCCAGTGCTTGACGTTCAAGTGGGCCAGCTCGAGCAGTGGCGGCTTGGCCGTCATAAAGCCTGTGCGGCCGGTGTAGAAGGTGACCAGGGGAATGTGGTCCAGGCTGGTGACGCCTTCCTCATGGATTGCCCAGGCGCCACCCTTTTTAGGTGCGCGATACGTCCACCAAAGCCCAGGCTCAAGAACCCGAATCTGTAGCACGCTCTTAACCCCGAACTCTCCGTGCTCCTCTTCGATCATTTCGAGGTAGCGGAAGTGGGTTAGGACTCCCCCGCTGGACTTCCAGCCAATGACTTGCTCAGGCTTCACCAACACGACATAGGGGCGAACGCCAGAGGCCTTCTCTTCTGCCCGCGTGCGCCCAGCCTGCACAGCCGGGTGATCAACCAGCGCATGGCACAGACCATGGCTCAGGCCGCTGCGGAAGAACTCTACGGCCCAGTTGTTCAGGTCATTGCCAGCCAGGTCGATGTCGACGGCCATTTCGGCAATCTCTGGCGGCACGTCATCGCCAACCTGCAGCGGCTCGGCGAATACGCGAGAGGTCATGTTGCCGACCGTCTCGGAATAGGCCGGGAGCAGCGTGGACTGGGCCAGTCGGTCCTTGTAGACGTCTTCGTCCTCAGCTGGATACCGGGGCAGCAGCTTTTGTCCAGCAGCCCGCATCGCCAGCGTTCCGCCCATGAGCGGCGAAATCACCGCCCAGTATCGGCGCATCTCGTCGACAGCTGGCAGGGTGAAGCTCGGGTTATCGCTCATGCTTACATTCTCAGGGATTGGGTCGTGGTCATGTCCACGTTGATCGGGTAGCGCTTGGCAATGAAGTAGCCGGCGGCGTCGTTCATGTGGTCATGACCCTTCTTCGGGTCTTTGTCCGGATCGCCGTGCTTGTCGTAGGTCTGACGCTCAAGGCACAGCGTCAGCTGTGGGCACTGGTCCATGTTGACCTTAAGTCGGCGCTCTCCGTAGCTGTTCAGCAGCATGGCGTTGACCGAGTTCACCCGGTCTTTGACGCTCGGGTTCTGCGTGTCCACGATCACCGTGAATCCAGCTTTGCGCAGCAGGGACAGGTCAGACTCGCTGGCGTTCTTGCTGCTGGTGTTCTGGCCGCTGGCATCGGGGTAGACCGCGATACCGTGCCCAGGGAAGCGCGCCTTGATCTTCTCGATCATCTCCGGCGTGTCGCGCACCGAGTGGAACTCATCCAGGGCCAGGGGCAGGCCATCGCGAACGACATAGACCACTGCGGCCATCTTCATGACGTTGAAGTCCATGCCGATGTGCAGGGCCTCGCCAGGCTTGATGCGCTCGCTGGTGCGGCTCTCGCTGCGGCTGAAGGTGTAGTAGACGACACCGGCATAGTTCTCGAAGCTGGCCTCGTACTCCTGCCGGAAGGTGCGCGGGTCCATCTTGCGGCGCGCCGCATCCAGCTCCTCAGCCGGGACGTTGCCGCCCTGCAGCGAGGTGTAGAGCCAGCTCTTGTGGTCAGGCTCGCCGTCTGGCTGACCATCACGGTAGGTGTCGAAGCAGTGGTTGAAGCCCTTGGGGGTGCCGATACGTAACGCATGGCCGCCCTTGCACTTGCCGACACCAGGTATCACGTACTCGCAGGTCGACAGCATCGGACGCAGGACTTCTTCCCAGGCCGCCCACTTGCAGTCCGCCCATTCGTCCACCAGAACGAAGAAGAGGCCGGAGCCGCGCAGGTCGTCGTAGTTCTCCAGGCCCACGCAGCGGATCAGGTGTCCGCTCTTAAGCGTGATCAGCATGTCTGACTCGTTCGGCTTGCAGTCCCGCCACTCTCGGGGGATAGCCTGCTTCAGTCGGCGCCAGAACACCCGGCGGGCCTGCTTTTGCGTCGGGGCCGCGTACCAGATCTCATCCTCTACGCTCACGCCCCACTCTGCAGCCAGGCGGGCCGCACGGCGCATCTCAGCCTTGCCGAGGAAGGTCTTGCCGAACCGGCGACCGCACACCGCGTCACGGAAGCGCGCGTTACGCTGGAAGCCCCACACGTAGATGTTCGCCTGCTTTGGCGTCAGCTTGACCGGCGCCTCATAGGTACGGGGTAGCGGGGACATTCTCATCAGGCTCCAGCTTGTACTCAGCAACGGCGTGCTGCTGGTCCGCCTGGGAGCCCAGGGGTTTTTCGGGTTCGAGTTTGCGGTTCACATATACATCACCGACCTCTTTGGCCGCCTGCTCCAGCAACTGGGCGGTCAGGGCCATGTTCTTCATGTTCTCGGCCCTCTCGGCCATTCGCCCCAGCACACGAAGCCGAAACGCTCGGTTGGCGATCGGTATCTCAGCCGTCTCCTCGCGGAAGCGCTTGCGGGTGTCTTCGAACAGGGTTACCCAGCGCTTGGCCAGGTCACGCCCAGCACGCTTGGTCGGGTCGTGCGCCTCACACTTCTGCCGGGTAACCTCAAGGCCGAATTCTTCTCGGACGGCTGCCGCGACTTGCGAGGGGGTATCGAAACAGGCCAGGGCCTGAACGATGAAGGCTTTCACCTCGTTGCTCAGGGCCGCCATAGGTTTTCATCCGTCGTGGGTCTGTCAGGGGTCAGGCAGACTTGAGCAGACAGGTTCCGCAGGCCCTCGAAATGTTGATCTTGGCCACCTCAGGCGGCCGGCTTGCAGCGTCGATCAGCTGCTGTACGTCGTGGCTGGCACCGTAGCGGCGAACCACACCGACGAACTCCTCCACATCGTGGCCACGCAGCGTCAGGCTGGGCAGCCCGTCCTGGGTGAACTTCGGCGCGCCGTACTGATCGAGCTTCTGGGCAATGTGGTACAGCTCATGTTCGATGAGGGCGCAGAACTCGGTGTCGGAGCACTGGGAGCAGTAATCCGCAGCGAGGGTGATGACGAAGCCCGGCACCTCGCCGAACCAGTCGATCATCTGCTGCTCTTGCCTGGCCTTCTGCCACCCGCCAGTTCGAAACATCACAGCCTCGGCCTGGCCTACCACGGTTCGACCTTGCTTCTCGAAGCAGGCAGACGCCCACAGGAAGCGTAGCGGCGCGTCGATCAGGTGCGCGTGGTCAGGGTTGTGCAGCTCGCCACTCTCGCTGAGGATCGCTGCCTGTACCCATTCGCCCACCTCGGGCGCTGGCTGAAGCCTGGTTCCGAGCATCGATAGCTCGGTCAGCTCAAGGAGATCAGCCGGAGGAACTGGCCTTTCCATGCTGGTCAATCCTCATAGTCCGAACCTTGCCGCCGGTGTAAATATCCCGCTTCATCGCGGCGCGCACAGCCTCTTCGGCACTTGCGCCCATGTCCATTGCTGCCAGGGCATAGGCCGAGCCGCTGCCGATCGCGTCAGGGTTGGCCGGGTCGAGGTCCTGCCGCCATACGCCGGTCTTGTCGTCATGGCCTACCATCTGCAGCCTGCCGCCATCCACCACGTAGCCCGAGCACTCGACAGGCACCGGCGATGGCGTGCCGAAGTAGGCCGCAATCAGGGCCTTCTCGTCACACACGGCACCGGATAGGAAGAAGCTGACGCCATCCACGACGGTGAGCTTTTGGCAATCATCGGAAACGATGGAGCCACTGCGGGTCTGGCGGGAGTCGTAGGCAATCACGCCATCCTTGTAGGCGATGGTGGTCATTCAGGATGAACCTCGATCTTGATGCCGCGCCCTACCCAGTAGCTGATACGCTCCGGGCATGGTTCGCGACCGGTAATCTGTGCAACGGCGAGGATGCCGGCCAGGTAGCATTTGAGCCACCAGCGATGGCGGAAAACGATGCGTGCGGATACCGATGCCATATCACTGCCCTGGCGCCTCTGAACGGCGCATAACGACCTTTGAGATTGGCTAGACGCCCTTACGACTCATCCCATAGCCATCGACCATGGGGGTGCTGAGGCGCTGACCAGAGATAACCTCGCCCAGGCTCAGCCCATGGCGCGAACGGCTGGACTCGATTCCATCGGCCTGATCCTTGGCGACCAGAGCATCAGCCACCAGATCTGCCTGTTGGCCGTTATCGAACTCCCCCACCGCTACGGATGAGGCACCTTGGGCGCCGCCCTCGCTTGCGCCGTCAAGGGCATAGCGGGTAACGATGTAGCGGGTAACCGGGCGAACTTGGCATTCGGTCTTCATGGGGATTCTCCGGCCTGCGCACAGGCTGAGTTGATGGCGCGCCACGAAACGGCGCATCTCGATTTTGTGGCGCTGGCTATTCAGCCTTGCGGCTGGGCAACTTGAAATCGGTAACGCGGTCGGCAATGTTGCGCACCTTCTCGACACCGAGGAAGCCGACCCATCCACCTACGAACGTGGACATGCTCTGCGGCAGGCCGAAGAACTCCAGGCCGCTGATGATCGTCAGGGTCAGGCCGCCGCAGATCGCACCCTCGACCAGCATCTGGCGACGGGTGCCACCTCCGTAGGTGATTCGCAGAACAGCCATGGCGCAGGAAAGGCCTGCCGCGTACAGGAGGGGCGAATGCTGGCTCAACCACGCAAGAGCAATCGCCCAGGTGTCTGGTTTGTCTGGCATGTTGGACATACTCGATATCCCCTGAGGGGCGGCAATAAGAAAAGGCCCGGTAAGACCCTATTGAGGGCCGGGCAAACGTGCGGAGCAGCACATAACGAAATTGGAGCGGGCAGAGGGAATCGAACCCTTCTCTGCTCAGCTTGGAAGGCTGGCGGCAAACCTTCTGCTTGCCCGCTTTGTGTGGGTCTTTCCCCACCTGTCAGCCGAAGACCATCCCAGCGCTGGCACCCAAACTGCACCAGTCTCGCCGATCAAGTCTCGCGCCACCCACCAGCACAGTGAGGGAATGGATGCGCGGGCTGCCGGTGTTTTTCCGTACACCACACTACCGGCTAGCAGTGTCCAGGCGTTCCCGTTAGGGCTGCCCTGGCTGCAGTTGCGTCAGGAAGCTGGGGAGATGTCCACGTAGTAGGCCTTGCCAACCTCAAGCTTCTCGGCTACCTCGGTGACGATCCCGGCGCGGAAGTGGCCATATGGCGTGTACTTCCCGTAGATCGAATCCTCGGTGGCGGGGTCGCTGGAGTAGACGGCGCCGAACTGGACAGTGCAGAGCTGGCCCTGGCTGTGTTCGTTCGGGGTCACTTCGTGGCAGATCATTTTGCAGCGCATGCGATTGAGCATAATTGGCTCTCCAGGTGAAGCAGGTTGGCCTATCAGTCTTTCGCCTGCTGGAAACGAAAATCCCGGCGCTCGGCCGGGACTCTTGAGGCCCTCATGGGGCCAATAAAAAACCCGGCACTTGGCCGGGCTTTAGTGGTCACTCCTCAACTAGCGCAGGAATGACAGGATGGGTGAATATTCGGCGAAGCGGCATGTCATGTCAAGCGATCTATGCGGCGTCCTGGTCATCGAACAAAACACCCTCCTTGCTCAGGATCTCGCCTGCCTCCACCAGCGCTTCATCCACCATCTTGTCCAGCCCCTTGAAGATTTTGCGGCGCCAGTCTCGGCGGGTGCGCTCTGGATTCCCATCGAGATCCCAGGTGTTCATGTCGTAGTTGTGCGCGGGCAGAATGATCACCCCTTCGCACGGCGCTTCCTGGCGCTGCTTCAGCTTTGTGTTGATGACCTGCTGGGCTTTCGCAACGGCGGCCTTTCGCCAAGCAGGGGCATCGTCGTCAACCTCGAGCATCACCTTTTGCGAGGCCGGTCGCTCAGCGCCCCCGAGCTGCGGGTAGGCCCACGCGGTCACCGCCTTGGTTAGGAACAGCCTCGGCGCCGGCGAGGTCACATGCGCGACGATTCGGCCTATGGCCCCAACCTTGGAAGCCATGTGCGTCGAGTAGCGCGCATTCAGGGCCAGCCAATGCTTTTGGTCCAGACAGGAATGCAGCCTCCCGAACACCCAGCAGTCGGTGAGGAATGCCGCATCCTTGCCGACGATCTCGCCCTTCAGCTTGCTGGACTGCACCTTTGGGGTGTAGTCACAGCCGCCAGCGCTGTTGATCGTCTCGGATGCCAGCGCTCGAATTACTGCGGAAATCACGTCCCGATAGATCATTGCCCACCCCCTGCCCGCTTGGCCTTGCTCAAAATGAATTCTTCGTAGTTGCGCTTGCGGCGCACTGCCCCAGCCCAGGACAGCGACACACCACCCACCACCATGAGGGTGGCCAAAATCAGGAATCCCCATGCTGGTGTCATGCTGCTGCCCTCCGTAGGTCTTTGAGTTTTTGCCTGTACAGGGCCTTGATGGCCTGCAGGTCTTCGATGGTCAGGCGCTGGGGCTTATGAGGCCCTTCGAGCCAATCAACCTGGTCGGCTCCGATGCGCTTCACCAACCGGATGCGGTACTCGACCGCGTTCCCCGACAGGTTCCGGTTGCACTTCACGCACTGGCGGTGGACGTTGAGCGGCTCGAAGCGCAGCTCCGGGCAGGCGCCCACCGACCGGTAATGGCCGGCATCCCAGCGACTGCCGGTGATGAGGTCGTGGTCGCTCGGCAGTGAGTCGCAGCTGATGCACGGCAGGCCGGCGTCACGCTCGCGGATGTAGGCATTGAACGCCGTCTGCGCTTCGGCCATGTGCTCGCGGCGGGTCTTCAGCTTCTCTCGGCGCTCCTGCAGTTCTTGGCGGGCCTGCTTGGTGATCGCCTTGGCCGCAATCTTCTGCACCTTTGAATCCTTCGACATGGCCAGCGCACAGGCAATGCTGCACACCTTCTGCGTCGTCATAGATGGCTTGAAGCGCTGGCCGCAACCGGGCGCCTTGCACTTCTTCGGCTTGATCTCCTTGGCGAGCATCACTTTCCCCCCATTAGCAGGCCGATCATGCAGGCGATGACGGCAGCGAAAGGCTCACCGGTGAGCGCCAATATCAGAGCGATGATCCAGATCATGCCGCTGCCTCCCACTGCTCAAGCATCTGCCCTTTGGGCTCGCTCCAGCGCACGCCGCGCTCGGCGCCGAACACGTACATGCACTCGATCACATCGCCCAGCTCAGCTACGGACATGCGCCGGGTACTGACGCCCAGCATGACGACGCCTCCGTTGATGCCAGAGGCCATGCGCACCTCCTGGCGGGCTGCCGCGGTCATCAGCGCCTTCCAGTCCTCGCTGTCGAGCTTCTGCATGACGCCGTTCACCGGCCATTCAACCTGGCGGGCGATGTCGGCCAACATGGCCCAGAGCTTCGCGTTCTGCTCCAGGGTTCGGCGGGACTTCACCGGGCGGACGATGATTTCAATAGCCCCAGACACGGCAAGCTCGGTGGCGAACAGGTAGGCCAGCCGGAACACGTCACGGACGCGGCTCGGGCCGGACGACCAGAAGTGCCGAGGTTTTGCGATGACGTCAGTCATGGTCCGCCTCCTTGGCCATGGCCGCCTCAATGATCTCGTCAATGTTGTCGCAGTAGCCGTAGATGTCCTGCACATCTGGCAGGCCATTGACTACGTCACGGACAGCGCACCTGATGTTTCCATCAACTTGCACGCTGATTTTGCCTAGGGCTTTGCGCAGCGCCTCGTTCTCGGCCTTCAGGTCATCGATGATCTGCTCGTAACGGACCTGGCCAGACCTGTAGTCTTCATTCTCAGCCCTGAGCTGGTCACGCTGCCGCATCTGCGCATCGCGCTCGGCAAGGAATGCGGTGCGCCAGGCTTCATGCCGCTCGATCTCCGCGAGCAGGGCCAGGACAACTGAGGGGTTGGCGGAGGCCATGAATTCAGCATTCGCGATCTGTTCGCCCTGGACCATCCAGTCTGCGCCGGTTGCCATTGCTATCTGCTGGCGACCCGCGCCGTTTGCGAACTGAATCACCGGACCCGCCTGAATCATGCCGAAACGCTCGTGACTCCATTCGCCCTGCGTGGCAGCCTCGGCCAGCGACTTGAGTTTCGCTTTGTCGATGGTCATGACGCCACCTTCAGGCCCTGCCTCGATGGCATCCACTGCTTCGCCACGCATATCGTTCCAGCCACTCTGGAAGCAGGCGTAAGGTGGCGCTCCGATTTCTGACGGAAGCTCCACCACCACGGCCTCGCGGGAGGCCTGCCAGATCATGAAATAGATCGGGTAAGGGTGGATAAGCTGGATTTCGCACCACGCTGCGAACTCTGGATAGCCCGGATGGCCAGTGACTTCCCGCTGAACCAGCGAAGCCAGGTCATTTCCCGTCTTGTTGGTATCGGTCATGGCGCCACCTCATCCCAGCGAACCTCAAGCCACATATCCACGAACTGACGCTCTACGGCCTGCACGGTGCAGCCATAGCCCAAGGCGCGCAGCTCCTTGAGGATGGCCTTGCACAGCTCCGGGTAATCCTTCTCGCTGCAATAGCAGCTGGTGCCGAATCCGTAATCGCGGATCGTGTACTCGTACTTGCCAGCCTCGGCAGCCTTGGCAATTCCGGCCAGGATGGTATCCACGGCGAACGCTGGGTCTTTGGCGCGGGCGATGTCGCGCGCTTTGGATGCGGTCATCTTGTTGGTGTCCATCAGTGCTTCTCCTCGCCGCCCAAGTCGACTTCCTGAACTTCGAACTTCAAGCGCGGCTCATCATCCGCGTAGAGCTCCCGCCATTGCTCGGCAAGGCTTGCGCAAGGGTTTCCAAGTCGCTTCTTTCCAGCGGCCTGATAGGCATCGTCCTTGTCGGTGAACCCCACGCATTCGGTGCGGCCCTTGTTCCAGACCAGATAAACTTTGCTCACACCCCCTCCCCGGCCGGCTGCCCGGCGCGCTTGATGTTCAACTTGGCCAGCAGGCTCATTGGCTCTTCCTCATGAGTTCGGCAATGGCCTCGCGGGCCTTACGCTTGCGCAGGTAGGTATCGACGCGGATCACTTTCGATTCCTTGAGGCGCTCTTTCTCTTTGCGCTCCTTGGCGGCGTCGATGATTTCGCGGACCTCGGCAAGCTTTTCGCGGACCTTGGGACTGACCTTGGCCCGCACTTCACCGGTGAGTAGGCCGGCAATGGCCTGACCGTCGTCGGTGATCGGCGCGATGCGCAGGTCGGCCAAGTACTTGGCCCCTGTCTCGCGGGTGATGAGCTGGGCGCGGACGGCGGATTCGATTGCCGTTACCCGGCGCCCGGCGTCGTAGCCCAGCGAAACCTCCCACTTGGCCGGCTGGTCCTCGGCACGGGCAAAGCTCACCAGGCGCTCGTAGGCGCTCATGAACGCCATCCGGGCGCCGACCTTGTCGCCGGCCTCGAGGATGGGCTCGGAGGCGATCATGGCCTGGCGGATTTCTGTGGTGAGCACCACGGTCTCGTGCTCATCACTGGCCGCCAGGGCGATCGACCACGCTTCATCCTTGCCGGGGCGGGTGTCGGCAGCGTGGATGTGCTTGAGGACCATGCCGAGCGAAAGGCGCCCGGCAGGCTCCCTGCGGCACGAACGCAGTGCACCGATGATGGCGGCAGGGTCATACGCCGAAAGATCCTCAGCGATGAGCTGAGCGCCTCCAGCGCTGATGGTCTGACCCATCGCCTCGGCAGTCGCGCAGATTGCGCCGGCCAGTTCGGCTTGTTGCTCAGAGGAAAGCATTGCGCTGTCCTCCTTTGCCGTTGAGGATCGCGTCAGCTGCTTCCTGTGCCGCGTTGATGTTCGCCTGGGTCTGCTCCTGCTGGCGGGCAGTGGTGGCATTCATCTGGCGGTTGGTGACCCATTGGGTATGGTAGGCCTCGGCCTTGGCCAGCAGGTCGCCCAGGTTGTGGCAGCCGTTGATCAACCGGGCGTCGTTGATCGTCAGGAAGTACGCGGCCACATGGTGAGCCACGTCGATCCCGAGGCGGCTGATCAGCTGCCCAACCTGCCCGCCTGCCTTGGCGTTCCATACCGGCCACGCGTGGTAGCGCTTGCGATAGGCCATCGCATAGTTGGCCCAAGCCTTGAAGGTTTTGCAGGACTGGTCTTTCGGGCCAGGCATATCCTCAGGGATTGCGCAGCGTGGTTGCGGTACCAGTGCGATGACCTTGCCGGCGCTCTCTCCCGCTTCAGCGGGTGGGGCGCAATGCTCAAGATCAGTACTTGCTTCTTCTTCAGTGGGTTGCTGAAGATCATTCTTTATTAGTGGGGGATTTTCCGGCGCCGGTTTTGCCGGGGCCGGTTTAGCCGTCGCCGGGTTTTCCGGCTGTGGTGAACCCATAGACGGATTATCCGTCTGTGGTCGCTCGCACACGGTGTAGGCCATGCCGTTGAACGAACCGCCGTCATTGCGCGCACGGTCAACAGCCATGTAACCAGCTGCCTCAAGCTCCTTGATGATCACGCGCACAGCATCACGGCCGCTGGACTTGCCAATAGCCTTGCTGGTCTGCTTGATCAGGTGGGCGACGGAAACCTCCCAGTTGTCCGGCTTGCCCAGCAGGAAGATCAGCAGGCCACGAGCACCCCACGAAAGGCGTTCGTCTTCGCTGATGGACTTGTCCAGGGTGTAGAACTTCGTTTCAGGCCGAGGGGCACGGATGATGCTCATTCCATCACCTCGAAATAGAATTTGTGCTCCTTGTCGAAGCCGAGGACAGGGAATGCGCCCGCAGCCTTCAGGTAGAGCAGTTGGGAATGGCCGAAGACAGGCTCGCCAGTAACCGATTTCGCAATCAGGTACATGCGGTAGTCCTCAACCGTTTTCGCCCCTTTTGCGCCGTTGCAGGGGTTGCAGGCTGGCATCAGGTTCTCGATCCGATTCGAGCCGCCGTGCTTGCGCGCGGTTACGTGGTCGACAGCGAATGTCAGCAGTTCGACAGGCGTTCCGCAGTACGAGCAGCGCCCGCCAGTTTTGGCGTACACGCGCTCGCGCTTGGTGTTCTTCATGGCCTTTACCATCAATTCCATGCTCATGACGGCTCATTCCCTTCACGCATGGCGCGCAGCTTGTCGCGCTGGATGATTTCGGTGCAATTGGCGTTTCCGTAGAAGCAGGCGTCTGGCATGCCTTTCGGATCGGAAAGGCAGCAGTCGGAGCAGATCCAGCCACATTCGCCACGGGCGGCTTGGTCGGTCCAGTCACGCATCTGCTTGTTCATTCCATCCAGGTAGGCGGGGAACTCGCTGGCTGGCATCTCGGTTACTTTCACGAAGTCGCTCATGCTGCACCCCGCACGGCCTTGTCGTGGGTGTGCAGGCCATCCCCGGCGCATTCACATGCAGCGGCGAGGGACGCTACAGCCCGCTCATGGCGGCGCCTTGCGTTGTACTCGGCCTTCTTCGCCGCCTGGACACGTTCGTATTGGGAGTTGGTGAACATCATCACCGGCAGGAAGGCGTCGTTATCTGGATCGAATTTCCCCTCTGGCCGGCCATGGGCCTGGAAGTAGGTGTCGTACATCGAGCGCAGCTCAGCCTTGAGGGCCTTGGTTGCAGTCGAAGCCTTATGCAGATCAAGGGCCGTCATGGCCGCCCGCTCTACCAGTTGCTGATAGGTAATGGTGGGCATGGTCAGAACTCCAGGCGCTTGATTTCAGAAAGCAGCGCACGGCTGTGACGCTGGATGTAGATCTGGCTCAGCTTCTTCTTGCGCGACTCGAAGTCCATGCCCACGTCAATCAGGGAGGCATTCACGCGCTGAAGGTGCTCGATGCAGCGGATTTCGCACGGAGTCAGGTGGTCGCGGATCGAGTCAGTCGGGCTGATGCAGTGCGCCGCCCGGTATGCCTTTGACGGCATGCCCAGCGCGATGCGGTTGATCAGGTCGAACTCGTTGCTGAAGTGGTAGTGTTTAACGTCCTTTCCGACAGACAGGCGACCATGCTTGATAGCCTCGGTCAGGGCCGGAGCCTCAAGGCGCGCTCGCTCACGGGCCTGGCGCCCCTCCACCAACTGGATGTGCCCGACAACTACGGCATCGAAGGTACGGATTACGTGCAGGTGGAACTTGGCATTCACCCACATTGCGTAGGCGTAGATAAGCTCCTTGACGACATAGGTGCCGCCATTGCGACCCTCAATAGTCACCACCGGCAAACTACCCGGATTTTGGGTAGTTAACTCAGCCACCATTTCGGCGAAGGATTCCGTAGCCATGAACTTGCCTGGCTCTTTGGTGCGCTTGTTCGCTCCATCGGCCACGGCCGCCTTGTGAAGGTCATTGAGGCAGTAACGGCCCTCAATATCCTGCTTGATCTTCACCCCTCCAAGGGTGAGTGACATGCTGCGCGCCACGAAATCGTGGTTCGCATTTTGTGGCGCGAGGGCCACGGTATTGCTTTGGATGGTCTGATGCATATATGATGACCTCACACAAGCGTTACGAATGCAGTTGAATCAGCCGACCTAGCCCGTCGGCTTTTTCGTATCTGCGGTTTTGGTTTTGCTGCGTTCAACGGCAGTTCCTCATGAGTCCCTCAGGGGCTTATAAGCCCTTGCGAAACGACCGAACGTTGCTTCGGCCAGGCTCTGTTCTCGTCATCCGGTCGAGAGCCTCATTGATGATTCGTGCCGCCAGTTGCTCAGGGGTTAAGCCCTTCTGCCTGGCAAGAAACTCCAGATCTGAATTGCCCTTCCCGTCGAGCTGGATTCCCAGCTCTTTGCTTTCTGGCACAGGGCCTCCTCGGCCACTTCAGGCCGCGTCAGTGTTCGCGTTAAGCTCTTGCATCATCTGGTCGAGACCGCGCTCCAAAATTTCCCTGGCGAGCACAGCCTTTTGCGTGCGCTTGAAACGAGCCATCGCCGAAAGCAAGTCGTCGGCAGCCTCATCCAAGCGAACCTTGGTGGGCTTGTTGTGCAGGTGGTCGGGGTCGAAGTACGACACGGTGGGTTCCTTTGTGGTTGAAAGTGGTTAAGCGGCGGAAAGCGCGTGGGTCGGATTGCTGTCGATCTGGTTCCATGGGAACGAAGGACACAGGTCGGCACGATTCACGGCGCCATTCGTAAGCGCCTCAATCTGTAATGCGCGCTTGGCTGGGACCGTGCGCTCTCCTGAACACCATTGGTTGACGGTTGGTGCCGCAACACTCAGCCGGCGCGCCAATTCCGCCTGGCTGCCCAGCACGCGGGATGCTTCTTTGGCTGCTTCTGCTGATTTCATGAGTTCTCTCCTGGAGATTTACCGATGAATATAAGGCATTACCTTATCTCGCACAAGCCATTGCCTAATCGCTCTAGCGATAGGCCTAATTAGGCAATGCTTACCGGACCAGAATTAGGCGCAGCCATTGATGCCGCGCGGATCGCCAAGGGCGTATCGAAGAAACAACTCGCAGACGACTTCCAGGTGAAGCCTCCGTCAGTGCAGGGCTGGGTGAAAAACGGCCGGATTGACAAGTCCAAGCTGATGGATGTGATCGTTTACTTTTCTGACGTGGTGGGCCCCGAGCACTGGGGGCTTCGGCCTGGCTTCTCTTACGAGAGCCTTCCGGAGGTGACTTCGGAGCCTGTCGCCGAGCCGGCGCCGGCCTCAGCTGCCGAAATGGTTCGAGCAATGCTCGCCAAGCAAGGCAAGAACTTGTCGGATACAGCGCGCGCGCAGTTGATTGCAGCCGCCGAAGCGACTGATGAGGGAAATGTGATTACCGCAGACTTCTCTCGGCCTGGCCTGGTCGGTGATGAGGTTAGGATCGCTCACTACGACATCCGCGCAGCAATGGGCGGAGGCCAGATTCCGCACGATTACCCGGAGATGCTCAAAGACATTCGCGTCAGTCCGAGCCATCTACGCGAGCTGGGGGTCGAGTTTGAGGAGCACTACCACCTGAAGGTGGTCACCGGCTGGGGCCAGTCGATGGAGCCCACCATCAAGCACCGTGACCCGTTGATCGTGAACATCAACGTGCGCGACTTCGTGGGCGATGGGGTGTACCTATTCGTCTGGGATGACCTGCTCTACATCAAGCGGCTGCAGGTGGCTGATGAGGAGCACTACGAGATGATTTCGGACAACCCGCGGCACAAGGATCGACTGATCCGGCGGGACATGACCTACATCCAGGCGCGGGTGCTACTGGTCTGGAACACACATCTTGTTTAAACCTTACTGACATTTTTTCATTTATAAAAACCACACATGAACATAATCGGGCGTGACGCTTTAGACCAAAAATTTAGACATAAAACTAAAGATTTTGAACCTTTCATTAGCCACATAAGATTTCCGAAATACCGAAATCTTGAACCTGGCCTAAAGCTAGACTTTTTATACCCGATAACAGCTCTCGTTGGTGAGAACGGAACCAACAAAAGCTCAATCATCAGAGCACTTTTCGGCGCCCCTGCGGACAACTCTCCAGGCACATTTTGGTTCTCGACATCGTTAGACCCTATAGAGGAAGAAGGCGGGACCCCCAACTGCCTAATTTACGGCTACCTCAACGAGCATGAGAACCGGATTGTTGAAGTTCTTAAAACACGTTCCAGATACGATAAAACAGTGGCGGGTCAAAACCCTGACTACTGGGAACCTTCGCGCCCGATAGTAAAATATGGCATGGAAAGAATGCCTCCAATTAAGACTGGCGCCCCCTTACCTAAAGGGCGATCAAAAACCAGATATAACGCAATAGCCAAAAAAGTCACTTTACTAGATTTCAGAACAGAGCTAAGCGCCTATGATAAATTTTTTTACCACGGCGATTTTCTCAAAACTGAAAAAATAAAAACCAAGCAGGACTTCATTCGACACAAGTCAATTCATCTTCATGCCGCAATTGAAGCAAAATCGGCAAGTTACTTATATTATGGTAGAGATAAAATAGAAGACAAGCTCAATCGCGAACTTAGCAAGGATGAAACCGAACTTGTTTCATACGTTTTGGGGCGATCGTATAAAAAAATTGAAATAGTTGCGCACACGTTTTTTAAGAACCCTGGAAAAACTGTTCGTTTGTCACATTCAGACATTCGGTATTCAGAGGCATTCGCAGGAAGCGGAGAGTTCGCGGTCGTCATGTTAGTGCTTGGCGTACTACAAGCCCCTCCAAACTCTCTAATCCTACTAGACGAACCTGAAGTTTCGCTACATCCTGGCGCGCAGGAACGACTAATGAAGCTGCTTATTAGCGAGGTCACAAAAAATAATCACCAGGTTATTTTATCTACTCACTCACCAGCGATTATTAGGCACCTCCCGCCATCCGCAATCAAAACCCTCAGATTGAACGAAAACACTGGAAAGGTCGCTTTGGTTTCGCAGAGCCTGTCTCCAGACGATGCATTTTACTACATCGGTGAACCTTCAGCGACTAAGCTTACAATTATTGTGGAGGATAAGCTCGCCAAATCGATAGTGGAAAGAGCCCTAAAAAGCTTGGGGCCTCACGTTGAAAAATATGAAGTAATGTATATACCAGGTGGTGCGGAAGCCTTGTGGGCGACCTATGTTCCAATATTTTGCATTGCCGATCGAAAAGATATTCTTTTTCTTCTCGATGGAGACAAACGAAAACCTCCATTACGTAAATCCTCCTCAATACCAGAAGCGGAAAATGAAAGTCTCGGAGAAGAGATTAAAAAGCTAACCGGTTGTAAAATCGACTTCAAGATCGATGGGAGCGGAAAAAGCGGCGGAAACAAATCTCAACTTTACTCTATGCAACGCCAATTTATAGATTGGACATCGCAGTATGTTGATTTTTTACCAATGAATACTGCAGAGGAATTCATAGTGGCAAATAGCCCTTCTTTTTCAACGACGCATAAAAACCGTGACGCGAAAGAGATCATACTGGATTACGCAAAAACCCAACTTGACAGAGGCAGCGCAGACCAAATAAAATCTGAGGAGATTTTTACAATTCAATGTATTGAGCTAGCATTAATTCCTTTTAGCAATGCCGATTTCGAAAAAATACGCTCTCGAATCGAGAAATTCAATGATGGCAGATAGATGACCATAAATGTCTTCGATTTTTTTTCGGGCTGCGGAGGCACGAGCTGCGGTTTCCGAAATGCCGGAATGAATGTACGGCTGGGTCTTGATATTGACCCAGACGCCGCGAAAACATATAGGTTCAATTTTCCTGAAGCCGAATTTATTGAAGCAGACATCCGAGCGCTTACTCCAGATGTGCTTTCAAAAATAATGCTTGGCATTGAGGGCAAAGTGCTATTTAGCGGTTGCGCCCCTTGCCAACCGTTCTCCAAACAGAATCGCTTCCAATCGAGCGATGATCCTCGACGCAATCTTCTTTCCGAATTTGGTAGATTTGTAGAGTTCTGGCTCCCTGACTATGTTTTCGTCGAAAACGTTCCCGGAATGCAGAAAGACTGCCTGAAAAGCGAAACTTTTGTTAGCTTCACCAAGCTACTGGACAAGCTTGGATACTCATATGATGCAGCAGTCGTGCAGGCCGCATCCTTTGGCGTACCGCAGACTCGGTCTAGACTAGTATTAGTAGCAGCCAAGCATGAGACTGTAAGTATACCGAGAGCGACTCATGGCGCGGGACTAGCTCCCTTCTCAACTGTGCGCGATTGGATTGAAGATCTGCCGCCTCTCGCAGCTGGAGAGGCTAACCAATCGGACCCTGATCATTGTGCTATGAATCTTTCAGAGATTAATTTGCAGAGGATAGCCCACACCCTGGAGGGTGGCGGAAGAGAAAACTGGCCAGAAGAATTACTTTTAAACTGCCACAGAAATTATTCAGGTCATAGTGATGTATACGGACGTTTAGCCTGGGATAGGCCTGCTTCAGGCCTGACAACAAAATGCCTCAGCTACTCGAATGGCAGATTCGGCCACCCTAATCAAATGAGGGGATTAAGCTTACGTGAGGCTGCATCACTACAGACCTTTCCTAGAAGTTATCGATTCTTCGGCTCCTTGCAATCTCGTGCAAGGCAAGTAGGAAATGCTGTTCCGCCATTGATGGCCGAGAGCATTTCAACCGCTTTTAGCTAAGATTCAGTTGTTGCCCACAATTGCGTGGGCTTTCAACCTCCCTCAGAAAGGCGTCTCTTCCTCCGCTCTCTCCTCCCCCCACCCCCGCTCCACGACCAGGTCTTCACGATCGTCTGCGCTCACCTCCTCCCACCGCACCGTCACGCTCTCGTCATCATTGAACGTCAGGTCCAATTCCGGCGTTTCGGCCAGCAGCCCCATCACCTCCTCCCACTCCATGTCTCCATCCGTCTCCAGGCGATGGATTGTCACCCAGCGCTGCGACTGAGCGATCGGGTGATTGATCATCGACGATACCCGCAGGCCCAGGCGCTCAAGCGCGGTCATCTCTTGGCGCGCTTGTGGGCTCGACTTCTTCTGCTTGGCCACACCTTCCTCCGTTAACTGTATATACATCCAGTATTAGGCAGAGCTTACCCGAGCCATCGAACGATGCAAGCCCGGATAGCTGATTAGGCGCACATGAAAAAAGTTAGGCATTACCTATTTACAAGAATTAGGCATTGGCTTATCGTTCATTCCATCGAGGCGCTACACAGCCCCTCGGGAGGCCCTCAAGCCGAACGCTCTTTAACAGCCAGCGCAACAACCAACAGACCGCATTGCCTCTACCGGCGACCGGCAATCAGACAGCCCCGAAAGGCTGCCCACGACAGGGAGAACCCTGTACGGCTGATCGAGAGCGAAACGCTCGAACCGCGCGAATGACCCGGCAAGCAATGCGCCCCGCGAATCCCAGCGGCAGAAGGGAGATTCACCCAGATTCGATAGGTGGCCACTGCCTGCCCAGTGAGCGAGCAACGGAGGGCATCACCATGTGGAAGTAACTGACCGTCGCCGCGCGACAGCCTACCTGGCCGCTACAGAGCAGGGCGCTTTGACCGACGAGAGAATATCGGTCACGGAGTGCGCTGGTGTGCCGCCAGCCCCGTTAGCCAGTAGGCCTTGATGGCAGTCCTGATTCGATCGGCTGTTGGCTTCAGCGCCGGAAACGTACCCGGCAATCACACCGCTGACGCAATGCCCCGGCCTGTCGCCAGTAGCGAGGCCGGGATTTCACCAGGTGCCATTCAGCGAGTGGCATCCGGGAAATCAACCGGAGGGATTCACGATGTTCAACATGGCAACCATGGCGGCTGACGAATGCCGCGCTGACGCTGAAGAGCGCACCTACTACCGCTGGATCGACAAGGCATCCCAACTGCTCGGCCACCAGGTCGCCCTGGGCTCGCAGGAAGAAAGCGACCTGCACGACTTCTACGCTGACGACTGCACTCCAGACGAGGCTGTGACTGAGCTTCTCGCTCAAATGGAGCTGGGCCGCGCTGCATGACAGACGATTCCCCGGTGCGCCTCAAGCGGGGCGCATCAGGGGGAATCCACTGGAGGAACACAGCATGAGCATCACATTCGACGCGGATAGCGTCAGCGTTGAAAGCGTGGGCCGGAACAGCCAGGTGCGCGTTACGGTTGACGGCAAAGGCAGCGACATCGCTGAGTCGCTGCACATCGACGACCGCCTGTACGACCTGGAACCGCACGAGATCGTGAATCACATCGGCGCCGGCAAGCTACTGGAGACCATGGACGAGGCCGAGATCTCCGAATGGCTGGCCAGCAGCAGCGCAGACCCGAACGATTTCCTCAGCGCCATCGGCGAGGAAACGGTCTTGAAGTGGCTCAACAACGAGTAAGCGCCACGACAGCCTGTCGTTAACTGCCCGATGCCCTGCTCCCCATCGCAGGCTGCATCGGGATTTGATCTGAACCGCCAGCAAACTTGAAGGCGCTGGCACCTAGCCGAGACACGAGGGTTTGCGACCTCGGGAAGAAAGCAAGACCGCGACCTGGCAGTGAGAAATCACCGGAGCGCGGCTGTTCGGGGCGCGGACGTCGGCGCCAAGCGGGGCTTGCCTTCCGCACAGATCAAATCACCGATGCATCCCGCATCCCCTTCCCTTCAATTCGAACTCAGGAGATGCCAATGCTGACGCATGAACGCCTTCGAGAGCTGCTGGCGTATGACCCGGGAAACGGCGTATTCACTTGGCTAAAACAGAAAGGTACACGAGTTGCTGGAAAGCCTGCCGGCTATGTGTGCGGCGACAAAGGCATCTACATCATGGTCGACAAGAAGGGGTATCGCGCCCACCGCCTCGCTTGGTTTTACATGACTGGAGCGTGGCCTGCTGATCAGGTTGATCACATCGACAGAAACCCAAACAACAATGCCTGGGCGAATCTGCGCGAGGCCACTGGATCCCAGAACAGCCACAACACCAAGCGTGCGCACACCAATACCAGCGGTGTAAAGGGTGTTTCATGGGTGTCGAGTCTTGGAAAGTGGCGAGCACAGGTAAAGCTTCGTGGCGTCCTCTACTCCGCTGGCGACTTTGACGACCTTCAGAAAGCTGCAGAGGCTGTTCGATCTCTGCGAACCAGGCTACACGGCGAGTTCACTTGCCACGGGTAGCCACCCACCCCCCCCCTAAATCAAAAGTGACCGCATTGGCAGGCGCCAGGCCACCTTTCACGGTGGGTTTGGTCGCCCGCGCCTGGCTCCTGACCAATGCGGTCCAGAGGACTTCGCAATGTGCGATTGCAGACAGAAATTCGAGCAAGCCGCAGTAGAGCGGTATCCGGAAATCACCGGTGCCAAGGCGACCCTGCAGGGTTACATGCTTATCCCAGCTGGGCGCCAGTATGCGGAATGTGAGGTCGTCGGAACCCGCACTACCGCCAAGGGCAAAGAGATCAAGGCCAAGGCAACCATCAACGTGCTTGGCAACTACTGCATGTTCTGCGGTGAGAAGCATCCGGAGGCAGCATGAGCGGCTGGATCAAGTGCAGCGACAGGCTGCCGGTCAGCGGTTACGTGCTGACCTACCGCCCACAAGCACCAAGTGGCAACAAGGTGGCAACGATCAACTACGACTACCACCAAGAGCGCTTTGGTGGCCAGTACCCGGTCACCCACTGGCAGCCGCTCCCTTCACCACCCACCGAGTAACCCACCATCTGGAGGCGACCATGGCTCGCGAGCATGAGCTTTACGCAGACAGTGCCCAGGCCCGCGAGATCGACCGCCAGTACCAGCTCTTTGGTGACTCGTCGTGGGTTGACCATATGACCTCGGAGCAGGCCCGGGCAAACAACGAGGCCTGGAACACAATGATCCGCGAGCGCGATGAACGCCAGCGGGCAGAAAGCCGCCGAGTGATCGGCTCGGCTCTCGACAAGATGGAAACCATGTGCGGCACAGGCGCCGCCCGGAGGACAGCATGAACAAGAGTACCCGCCAGGCCGTGGTCGATATCATCGACTCTCGATTCACTGCCATCTGCGAGAACTTCAGCGACACGCTTCGCGGCGAACTGGTCATGGCCATTGACCTGGCCGGCCTGACTGGCGCCATCGACATTGGCGAGCAGCGCAGCTACACCGAGCGCTTGAATCGCATCATCGAGCGCGACCACGAACAGTGGATGGAAACGAACGGGAGGGTGGCATGACAACGCCAATCGTGAAGACGCTCATCGACGAGCAGATCGCTGAACTACCAGAGGCCCAGGCCATGCCTGCCGACCGGGTGCTGATGCTGTTCAAAGGAGCGACTTTCGCAGCTGCGGTACACCAGGCCGAACTGGCAAGCATCGAGAACCCACACGCTTGGAACTGCCGAGCCTGCATCTGTGGCGAGTGGACGGTCGGGTATGAAGTACGAGCGTGAAGCCCCCTCGCCACTTGATCGCCGGTCTATTGATTCAGCTTTCTCACTACAGCTCTTGATAACTCAAGAATCGTGTTTGATGCACTCTGAAACGAACCAAACCCAGTGTGCTGGACCTCGTAAATATAGCTTTGGCGGGCAGTCAGCGCCTTGTGGATCTGCTTAATCCCGAGGACCGTGGCGAGGTTGATCATCGTCTCCTCCAGCGTATCTCGCTGGCTCAGATCCGTATTTTTTGTCGTCGCTATGTAGTAGCCGCGCTCTGGCGTCGGCGCCTGGACAATTTTTGTCTTTGCCAAGACTGATCCTCCTGATCGTAAAGACTTGGAATATCCCACATTACCCATTTTTCAAACAGCGCCGGCCGCACGGATGGCGCGGGAGATTCGCATGCCCGAAATTCTCGTAGAGCTCGACCAGCAGGTTGTCGGTCTGACGCCGGCAATCCTGGCCAAGGCCTTCTGGGCCATGGAAGACACCCAGCAGGCCTTGTTTTTCGATGAACTGGCCAAGGTGATCGAAGCCGATCACATAAAGAACCCCAGCTCCTACGGCTACGGCGAGCTGCAGTGGTGCTACCTCAAGGAGGTTCTGCGCCGGCCCGGCATGGAGCGCGCCAACAAGATGCACATGGCGCTGTCGGCGTTTGCCTACGACTTCTGGCCACGCAAGCCTGACGGCGCACGGGAGGGCGTGTGAGCACAACACCCCGCCTGGCCGCCCAACTCGACTGGATGACGGTCGGAGAGTTCTCGCCTGAGCGGTACCAGGGCGAAGAGCGCAAAGAGTACGAAGAAGAGGCCGCTCGCATTCAGCGGCAGTGGGACAACCAACCGAACTGAGGGCATCCCCATGTTCAAGAAAGCCGAACGCAAGCAGGCCAAGCTACGGCTGGCACTTGCTGGGCCATCTGGGTCTGGAAAGACCTTCTCCGCGCTGCTCATGGCCAAGGGTCTTGGTGGCCGGATCGCGGTGATCGACACAGAGCACGGCAGCGCGTCGCTGTACGCCGATATTGCCGACTTCGATGTGCTGGAGCTGCACGCGCCCTACTCGCCGGAGCGCTACGCCGAAGCAATCACTGCCGCTGAGCAGGCCGGGTATGGCGTGCTGATCATCGATAGCTACTCGCACGAATGGACCGGCTCCGGCGGTTGCCTGGAGTCGAACGAGAAGCTCGCGCACCAGAAGTTCAAGGGCAACACCTGGGCTGCTTGGAACGAAACCACGCCGCGCCATCGCAAGCTAACCGACAAGATCCTGACCAGCCCGCTGCACATCATCTGCACCATGCGGAGCAAAACCGAGACAGTACAGGGTGAAGGCAAGAAGGTGATCAAGCTCGGCATGAAGTCCGAGCAGCGGGACGGCACCGACTACGAGTTCACCGTGGTGCTCGACATCACCCACGACGGTCATGCCGCCATCGCCAGCAAGGACCGGACAAAGTTGTTCGATCAGCCAGAGGTGATCAGCGAAGACACCGGGCGTCGGCTGCTGGCCTGGCTGAACGACGGAAAGTCGCAGGCCGACCCGCAGGCCACGGCGCTGCAGGATGCGCTTTCGAAGATCCCGGTTACCGAGACGATGCAGGAGCTGCAGAGCGTTTACTCGGCAGCGTACCGGATCCTTGAGCAATCACCTGACCACCTGGCGCAACTGAATGCTGCCAAAGACCAACGCAAAGCCGAACTCGCGGAGAAAGCAGCATGAGGGGTATCAACAAAGTAATCCTGGTCGGAACTTGCGGCCAGGACCCAGAGGTCCGCTACTTGCCCAATGGCAACGCGGTCACCAACCTGAGCCTTGCCACCAGCGAGGCCTGGACAGACAAGCAGACCGGGCAGAAGGTCGAGAAGACCGAATGGCACCGGGTAGTGCTGTTCGGCAAGGTCGCCGAGATCGCCGGCGAGTATCTACGCAAAGGCTCTCAGTGCTACATCGAGGGCAAGCTGCAAACCCGCGAGTGGGATAAGGACGGCATCAAGCGCTACACCACGGAAATCGTGGTCGACATCAACGGCACGATGCAGCTGCTCGGCAGCCGGCCGCAGGGTCAGCAGCCTGGGCAAGTGCCGGATCGGCAGCCAAGGCAACAGCAGCGCCCGGCGCGCCAGCAGCAGAACCAGCAAGCGGCGCCGCCCGATCACGACAGCTTCGACGACGACATACCGTTCGCGCCCCTACATCACCTCGCCGGTGCGTAGCCATGAAGCGCCGGCAGATGGTTCACCCCACCGCGTACTACCTCGGCCGCGCCTGCCGCGACAACAGCCAGTCACGCGATGCCCAGCCATACGGCTGGATGACAGTGAACTGCGGCTGGTGGCTTGCCGGCTGGCATGACCGAGACATGGAGCTTTCCGCTTGAAACGCATCACCGCGCGCGTTCGGCACGGCCGGCGCCAGCAGCACATCAGCCTGCCACCAAGCGGGCTAACAGAAGATCGAGGAGCCGCTCAGCATGAGAATCGACCTTCCGGGCCAGTACGATCTGCCGATTCAACTTGCCCACCAGGCGCCGGCAGCGCCAACCGGTAGCAAAGAAGAATTGGCCGTGCGCATCGCCAAGGCTCTCGTCAAGTATGAAGCGCGGCCATCGTCGGCGCTCTGGATCGAGATCCAGGCCTGCGCAAGGGCCATCCTGAAGTAACCCCCGAATTATCACCTAACCGCCACCAGCCATGGAGGGCGGCCTACATCCTGGAGAAAGTCATGACCCAATCTGTACTGCAATCCATCGCCGCCGCCAACCTGCCTGAGCGCGGTCAACCCCTCGCTGGCGGCATCTTCGTTACCCGCTACTGGCTGAACGGCCAGGAACGCGCCTTGGTGCTGCTGAATGACGAGTTCGAAGGGGCCTGGGGCGAATACGGCGCCAAGATCGAAGGTGCTGGCAGCTACAGCGACGGCGAGGCGAACACCCGCGCCATGGCCGAAGCTGGCAGCCAGATCGCCATCAAGGCCTTGGAGCTGGGCGCCTTCATCCCGTCCTGCCTTGAAGGTCAACTGGTGATGGCAGCCAAGGCCGATGGCCTGGTTACCGTGCGGGAAGATGGCTGGCACTGGCTTAGTTCGCAGCGCTCCGCCAACCTCGCCTACTACGTGGACTTTGAGGATGGCTGGCTCATCACCAACCACAAGTACAACGAGTTCCTCGTCCGCCCCGTCCGCAGCCTCATCCTTCAGTAATTCACCTATTCATTCCTTTCTCTGCAGGCGATTCCGGGTTCGTCAGGACGGCGATCAGACCAGAAGCGCGCCGGGAAGCGCCGGCCGCCTGCACCTAATTCCATCAGGAGCACCCCATGGAGCAAGTCAGCATCAGCATTGACGCCAGCGTGGCGTCCCGAATCATCCAGCGTGAGTTCGACCGCCTGCTCAACTATGCAGCCATCGAGCCGGTGAATTCCGGAGCTCCAACCCTTGGCTCGTACTGGCCTGAGCAAGGCGGCCACAACGCTGGGCTGGTTCGCGGCGAGGATGGCTCGCCGGACTACTACCTGATCGTGCCGGTGATAACCGAGCAGATGAGCGCGGCATGGGGCGGCTACGGCGAGGAAGTCGAGGGGGCGAGCAGTGCCAGCGATGGCCTGGCCAACACCAGAGCGCTTCTGGCTGACAGCAACGAACACCCTGCCGCCAAGCGGCCTCACGGAGCACCGAAATGCAGAAAGCACCTTCTGGAGTCGTAACCCTGCCGGGCTGGCTGAAGTCACCGGTCAAGAAGCTGTACAACACCCGCAGCGGCGGTCAGTACCGGCCTGACGATGTTGCCTTGGCCTTCGCGCTCAGCCTGCGTGAGCACGACAGCGCCGACCACCTGCGCAGGCTGGCCCGCCGCCTGGTCGACAAAGTCTGCCTTGAGCATCAGCCAAACATGAAGCGCCTGGCCCGCGAGCCGGACGACGCAAAAGTGTTCGACGCCGCGCTCAAGATCATCAACCGGGTATGCGACCTGCTCGAGTACGCGCCGGGCACCCGCTTTGTGCGCAATGGAGGCGACGATGGCTCTGACGCAGCAGCAGCGTGACGAGAAGCGCAAGGAGAAAGAGGCCAAGGCAGGCGTTGAAGAACTGCGCATGAAGACGCGCTCCGGAACCCGCCAGGCCCTTGCCGAGATCATGCAGTGGGCACAAGTCGAGGGAAACGGCGAAGCCATGACCCTGCTGATCCACCGCATCCATGAATTAGGGCCTGAAGCGGCCCGCCACTTCCTCAGCGCGCCGCGCCACGAAATAGTCATATCCGATTTTGTGGCGCGGAGGCTTGATCAGTTCCGTATCGGGCGCGAACTACGGGCGCCTGACCTGATGCTGGGCGATGACCCAGACGATGCTGAGCCCGGCCTGCTGCTGATAGCCAGTAGATAACCCGGGCTGCCCTCCAGCGCCTTCCCCTAGTCAACGATAACGCCTCCCCGGCGAGGATCGCCCATGAACATCTACCGCCACACCTTTACCGCCGTTTGCCCGAGCGATGCCGAGGTGATCGTCTATAGCCTGGAGATCCGTAGCAAGACGATGATCCGCGTTGAGCACATCAAGACCGCCACCGCCCTGATCAAACAGGGCTGGCACGAGAAAATCGCCGACCAGCTGGCCAAGCGCTTAGGCGGCGCCCAGGTGATCAAGGCGGTGCATCAGGGCGTCGGGATCGAAACGGTGAGGCTGAGCGGATGATCCATTACCACGGCACGCCTATCGGCGGCTCACGGCAAGACGCGGCCCGCCTGCTGGCCGGCCGGCACGCCTTGGTGCCTTTCCCGCGGCAAGACGACGTGGGCATAGTCGCCGAGGCCTGCCAGTCGTTTGTCTTCGACAACGGCGCGTTCACCGTGTGGAAGAAAGGTGGTCAAGTCGATGTCGATGGATACACCCGCTGGGTGGATGACTGGCATCGGCACCCCGGCTTCGACTGGGCCCTGATCCCTGACGTGATCGACGGGGACGAAGACGCCAACGACCGGCTGCTCGAGCAATGGCCTGGCCACCTCCCCGGCGTGCCGGTCTGGCACATGCACGAGTCGATCGAGCGGCTGCAACGCTTGGCCCAGTCATGGCGCATGGTCGCCTTGGGCAGCTCAGGCCAGTGGCGTTCGCCGGGCACCGCAGCGTGGTGGAAGCGCATGGGCGCCGCAATGGACGCCATATGCGATAACCAGGGCCGGCCAGTCTGCCGCCTGCATGGCCTGCGAATGCTTGACCCGGCCATCTTCCAGAGCCTGCCGCTGGCATCGGCTGACAGCACGAACGCCGCAATGAACGGCGGTAGCATCAGTCGGTTCGGCATGTACACCCCGCCATCGGCCGGACAACGCGCCAGCGTGATAGCCGATCGAATTGAAGCACACACCAGCTCACCCATTTGGCAGCGCGAGAGCCAGACAGAACTGGCCTTGTGACAATCAGAGGTATCCCCATGCCCCCAGAAAACAAGATCGATTGCCCGGCCCTTCACAAGCGCAGCGATAGCTATCCGTTTGGCGATCGAGTGCCGCGCACGGTCCGGATGCTGAAGACCGTGACCGCCGACCCTATGCCTGGCATCGGGCTCGCCTACATCAAGGGCGATGCGCCGGTTGCTAAGGAGGGTCAAACCTACCGCGTGTGGACGAACAGCCACGGCGCCGTCACAGCGGTAATGGGGAGCGGCGTCCGCCTGGGCCTGCGACCGGCCGAGTTCGAGGTCGATAGCTGGCACCACCTTGCAGGCGAGCCAACTCCGCAGACCCACCCCGAGCCGATAGCCTGGATGGTTGGCACTGCCATCTGGTGGCACAAGGCCGGTGCGGAACGGGATTCCGAGGAGCGGAGCGAGCCCATGGTTCCGCTTGGCCCATGCGACAGCCCGAGCGAGATAGCGCGCGTCACGGCCCAGTTCAAGGAATGGCAGGCGAGCCATCACCGCAACTACTGCAAGGCAGCCGATGAGCGCGATGAGCTGCGCGGCCAACTCGACCAAGCTCGCCAACTTCTGCACACCGCGAGCATTCGGCTCGCAAACTGGCTGGAGCCAGGTGATGACCCGCGCAAGCAGATCATTGCGTTCCTAGAGGAAGGCGCGGAACCAAGCTCGCCCCCGGCTCCATACCCGAATCGTCTTTGCCATATCGACTACACCGCCCACCCACACCGGTGCGGCTGCCTGAAGGGTGACGAAGAGTCGCAACGCATATACGACGAGCATTGCCGTGCTGCCTTGGAGCGCCAGCCATGAATTGGGAACAGTGGTGGGCCGAACTGGTGGCTTTGGCTGCAAAGCACGGCCACACGCCAGGCATGCCAGAGCTGTGGAAGGAATACAACTGGGCGCGCGGCCAGACCCCGCAAGAAGCCTACCACGCTGAATACTCTCTCGACTTCTAACCCCCCCCTCTATTCACTGCCGCGATATGGCGGCCAAGGAACGACTGTGCCTGTAGAAAAAACTGCTCTCGACTCCATCGATCTGGATGCCCTACATGTCGCCGCCAAGGCCGCTGCCGAGGATGTGATCCGCTCCCACGGCTGGAAGGGAATGGTCGAAGACGCCGACCTGCTGGGAACCGATGAGCGTTACCTGGCCCTGGCCGACCCAGCCGTGGTTGCCGGGCTCATCACGGAAATCAAGGCCCTTCGACGGGCACTGGGCGGAATGCTGTTTGCCTTCGATGACGGTGTCGGCAAGGAATGGTCGCAGGATCTGCTCGACTTCGCCCGCCAAGTCACGCCAGCAGTCGAGTTCAAGCTATGACCCGCCTCGCCCTCTGCCTCCTGCTGCTGGCCACCGGCGCCAGCGCCACCGAGAACGTCATCGACGTGCAGCACGACAGCCAGCGCGGCGTCACCTGCTACCTGCTGAACGGGGTCGGAATCAGCTGCATTCCCGACAGCCAGCTCCAGGCCGGCAACCAGCGCCAGCTCTCCCCGCACGAAACCCAACCCGAACCTACACCCGCACTGGCGCCTGGGCGCTGGATTGATGAGAGGTATCAGCTGTGAAGGCACTTTCAATCAGACAGCCATGGGCCTGGCTGATCATCAGCGGTGGCAAGGACATCGAGAATCGAACCTGGCACACGAAGTTCCGAGGTCGTTTCTTGGTGCACGCCGCCAATGGCATGACCCGTCGAGAGTTTCTTTCGGCGTTTGATTTCATGGCCAGCAGGGGGATCAAGCCGCCCTTCCCGGTGCCGCCTGACAACCTGTTGCGAGGCGGAATCATTGGCTCAGTCGAGCTTATCGACAGCGTCGATCACAGCGAATCGCCCTGGTACATGGGCGAGAAAGGGTTCGTGCTGCGCGATCCAAAGCCGCTCCCGTTTGTTCCGATGAAGGGGCGGCTAGGATTCTTTGATGTGTCCAGCGAGGTGCTGGCATGACCGACCTGATCGAAGTGAAGACGGCAGACCTTGCCGGCGAGGCGCTTGGCTGGGCTGTCGGAAAGGCAGAGGGGCTGAAACTGGAATTAGTCCCGCCGCAGTACGGCAATTCATGGCGGGTATTCGCCCGGTACCAGGGCCAAGCCATCGAGCACACCAAGCGGTTCAATCCGTGGGAAGACTGGGCTCTGGGCGGGAAGCTTATCGAGAAGTATCAAGTTTCGCTGTCGCCACCGAAAAGCGCCGTGCACCGCAACTTTGGCTACATGGACAAGCGCAACGGCTACTACGAGGCCGGCGTCTGGAGTAGCACGATTTTTGGCAAGGAGCGCAAGCACCGCCGCACGGCATTCCACCACCCCGATAACCCACTGACCGTGGCCATGCAGGCAATCGCCCAGCTTGAGTTCGGCGATTCAGTCCAGGTGCCGAAGGAGCTGATGTCATGACCGAACAAAGTACCAAGGAATTCTACTCTGTCGGTCAAGCCTCTCAGCATGCTGCTGAATGGTGCAAACGCAATCCCGCATGGCGCCGGATCTGCGATATCCCGGACATCTCCGTGTTCGAAAAAACCTACGATGAGATTCCAAAGCGCGAGCGTGCCTACTGGGAAAAGAACGGCGGCGAAGAATGCTGGCGTGAATTCGGCGCTGGGGGAACCAAGGTGCCTACCGGATTCATCTCTGGAAAGGGCGAGTTCTTCGACCACGTCCTCAAAGTTCCGCTCCATCACAACATGATGATGGTGTACCGCGTGGGCAAGAGGTGGAAGCCATGATCGCCCTCGCCTACATGGCCTACCTGATCTACAGGGGGCCGCGATGAGCAAGCCGCACGCACGAACCAGCACCGGCGCAAAAGTCACTATCACCATCGAGATGACGAATCTCGGCTCATGGGGCCCGGACTGCACCCTGGACCAGGTCTACCGCCAAGCACGCGAAGCGGCAATTGGGCGATTGAATAACGTCTTCAAGGCTCACGTCGCCACAACCCGCATCCTGGGCCCGGTGATCGTCGAAGCCGTCACCACCGACCTCGAGAAGCGCTAACCCTCCCCCTACAACTCAAGCCCGCCGACATGCGCGGGCGAGGATTCTGCATGCTCGAAAACATCGAGGTGGTGCGCATCAAGCGCTTCGCCGCAAACACGGCTGGCCGCGATTTCGCGGTCGGCGATATCCACGGGCACTTCACCAGGCTGCAGGCTGCCCTGGACGCGGCCGGCTTCGATACGGAGGTTGACCGGCTGTTCAGCGTTGGCGATCTGGTCGACCGTGGGCCAGACAGCCTCGCCGCCCTTGAATGGCTTGAGCGTCCGTGGTTTCACGCTGTACGCGGCAACCACGAGGAAATGACCGTGTCGGCCTTCCGCGAAGCAAGCACCGACCTGCACTTCTGCAACGGCGGCGCTTGGTTCTACGCGCTATCGCAGGATGAACGGGCCGATGTCGTTTTGGCGCTTGAAGCCCTTCCGCTGGCCATCGAGGTTGAAACCGCGCACGGGATTGTCGGAATCGTTCACGCGGACGTGCCATATGGTCGCTGGCCCGATTTCAAGCTGAGCATTGAGACTGGCTCCCCGGCAGAGGTGGACCATGTTCAGGCAGTCGCCCAGTGGTCCCGCAGCCGGATCAATGACGGCAATACCGAACCAGTAGCTGGCATCAGCGCCGTAGTGGTCGGCCATACCCCTCTGCGGCAGCCGGCCGTCCTGGGCAACGTCTACCACATCGACACTGCCGGCTGGATGGATGGCCACTTCACCCTGCTGGAGCTTAGCTCTCTCCAGTGCACACCACCAATCAAACCAGGCGTCAGCCACGACTGGGACTGACCGAGGAGCATCCATGAACCTGATCGACTGCTACGTCACGAAGATCCTTGGCGAGCCGTACCGCATGTTCGGCCACTGGTGGGTTTCGGTGGAATACACGGCCGAAGGCTGGCCTGGAACCAAAGAACTCATGTTCCGCACCGAGGAAGCCGCCCGCGCGGCGAAGGTCGGGCACCACTTCACGGCCTGAGGAGGCCCACATGGCAAACGCCACTGCTGCAGTGCAGCCAGGCTTGCTGCAGAGAATCATCCGGGCCGGTGATGCGCCCGGATATCTCGGCATGTGCAGAGACGAATTCAAGAACACCGTCCGCCCATTCGTGCGCGAATTTCCGATTGGAAAGCAAGGCATTGGGTTTGATCGACTTGAGCTGGACGCCTGGGTCGACGCGTACATCGAGGCGATGGCCGTTGAAAAGGCCGCCGATCAAGACAACAATCGGCCTCGCAGCGAGCGTCTGGCCGTGACCTCCAAGGAGAATCCATGGCCAAAAAGGCAATCACAGGCCTCCAGAAAATGCCGAGCGGCATCTGGAAAATCGACAAAATCTACAGGGGAGAGCGAATTCAAGAGAGCACTGGCACTTGTGACCGGGAAGAAGCAGAGCAATACCTGATCCATTTACTGGAGAAGATGCGCCTGCGCAAAGTCTATGGCGTGCGCGAGATCAAGACGTTCAGCGCCGCAGCGGCCAAATACTTGGTCGAGCACAAGGATCAGCCCTCATTCAGGATCACTGCGCTGTACCTGAACCAGCTGGACGACTATATCGGCCACCTGCCGCTGACGCATATCGATGATGAGGCCCTGGCCCCGTTCATTCGCGACAGGAAGGCCGATGTAGTGCTACCGGATGGGAAGGTGAAAAAGGGAGTGAGCAACAGGACAGTCAACATCGCAATCGAACGAGCGATCCGTGTTCTATCGCTGGCGTGCAGGAAATGGCGGGACGAGGAGCGCCGGCCGTGGCTGGACAGCGTGCCGCTGCTAACCAAGCTGGAAGAGAAGAAGGCGAGCCGAAAGCCCTACCCCATGTCATGGGAGGAGCAATCGGTTCTCTTCGGTGAATTGCCAGACCATTTGCAGCGGATGGCCCTGTTCAAGGTGAACACGGGCTGCCGCGAGCAGGAGGTCTGCAAACTGAGGTGGGATTGGGAGATCTCTGTGCCAGAGCTTGGCACCAGCGTGTTTCTCATACCGGCCGAGTTCGGCGGCAGGCATGAGAACTCTGGGGTCAAGAACCGGGACGAGCGTCTGGTGGTGCTGAACGATGTGGCCAGATCGATCATAGAGAAGCAGCGCGGGCTTTCACGGGAATGGGTGTTCCCCTACAACGGCACCGCGATGCACCGGATGAACGATTCGGCCTGGAAGAAAGCGCGGGTGCGCGCGGCAAAGCTCTGGCAGGAGCAGCATCTACGGCCGGCACACCCTGGGTTCGCTTCTATCAGGATTCACGACCTTAAGCATACCTTCGGCAGGCGCCTGAAGGCAGCCGGTGTTTCAGAAGAAGATCGCAAGTCGCTTCTGGGTCACAAGAACGGCAGCGTGACCAGTCACTACTCCGGCGCGGAGATCGGTCAACTGATCGAGGCAGCAAACAAGGTATCGGCCACAGATTCACGCGGACCTGTGCTGACAATACTGAAGAGGAGAATTGGGTGATGAAAAGGCGAAGTCACTCTAAAAGTCACTATGCCCAGAAACGAAAAAGCCACCCTAAGGTGGCTAAGTCGTTGAAATATATGGTCGGGACGGAGTGATTCGAACACTCGACCCCTTGCACCCCATGCAAGTGCGCTACCGGGCTGCGCTACGCCCCGACTGGGCTTTGAAGCATGTTCTCAATCTTGCCGAGAACGTTGAAGAATGTACCCTAACCCTCTGATAAATGAAAGCTTTTTCTCAAAAAAATTTCCATTCATCAGAAACCCGGTTTACTTCTTCAAAACCACCAACACATCCTCCAACTCAACAATCATCTGCCGAATCAGCTGCTTGTACTGGCTGGATTCATCTTTAGCCTCATCACTGGAGAGCCTTAACCGCGCCCCGCCAATGGTGAACCCCTGATCATACAGCAGCGCACGAATCTGGCGGATCATCAGCACATCCTGGCGCTGGTAATACCGCCGGTTCCCCCGCCGCTTCACAGGGTTCAGCTGGTCGAACTCCTGCTCCCAATACCGCAGCACGTGTGGCTTTACGGCACACAACTCGCTCACTTCACCAATGGTGAAGTAGCGTTTGCCCGGTATGGGGGGCAGTTCGTCGTTATGGCTTGGTTCCAGCATAGGCCTCAACCCGGGCCTTCAACTTCTGCCCTGGACGAAAGGTGACGACGCGCCGTGCAGTGATCGGGATTTCTTCCCCTGTCTTGGGGTTACGGCCCGGCCGCTGGCGTTTGTCGCGAAGGTCGAAGTTGCCGAAACCGGACAACTTGACCTGCTCGTTCTCTTCAAGTGCGTGCCGAATTTCTTCGAAAAACAGCTCGACCAGCTCCTTGGCCTCACGCTTGTTAAGCCCCAGCTCCTCGTACAGCCTTTCGGCCATCTCAGCTTTCGTCAGAGCACCCATGCCGTTATTTCCTTAACGTGGTGTTCAACCTTTGTTCGAGCGAGGTGAGGATGTTTTGCAGGGTAGTGTTCACCTCATCGTCGTTAAGAGTGCGCGATGGATGCTGCCAGGTCAAGCCGACGGCAAGGCTTTTTCTATCAGGATCAATGCCTTTACCTTGGTACACATCAAACAGCCTGAGGTCTGTGAGCCATTCGCCTGCATTGTCACGAATTAATTCAAGCACCGCGCTAGAAGCCACATCACGTCCTGCGATCAAAGCCAGGTCACGACGGGTTTCCGGGAACTTGGACAGTTCGCTGAATTTCGGCAGGCGGCCTTCGACCACGTCGCCCAGCACCAGCTCGAACAGGAACACCGGGCGGTCCAGGCCCAGGGCCTTGGCCAGCTCTGGGTGGATGGCGCCGAGGTAGCCGACCAGTTTGCCGTCACGCTCGATGGCAGCAGTCTGGCCTGGGTGCAGGGCTGGGTGTTTGCCGGCGCTGAAGGTGAAGTCGCTCAGGGCGCCGGAGTAGCCCAGCAGGGCTTCCACGTCGGCTTTGACGTCGAAGAAGTCGACGCCGTCGCGGCCGTTGGCCCAGCCTTCTGGCAGGCGGCTGCCGGTGATGACGCCGGCAATCATTGGCTGCTGCTGCAGGTCACCCAGTTGGCCGACAAAGCGCAGGCCGCTTTCGAACAGGCGCACGCGGTCTTGCTGGCGGTTCAGGTTGTGCTGCAGTGCCTTGACCAGGCCCGGCCACAGCGAGGCGCGCATGGCGGCCATGTCGCTGGAGATGGGGTTGGCCAGCAGCAGCGGCTCTACGCCCGGGCTGAACAGTTCGAACAGTTTCGGGTCGATGAAGCTGTAGGTGATGGCTTCCTGGTAGCCGCGGGCAACCAGCAGGCGGCGTAGGGTCGGCAGGTCACCGCGGGTTTCCGGCTTGCCCTGTGGGGCCAGGCGGGCTTGCGGGTAACGAACCGGCAGGTTGTTGTAGCCGTACAGGCGGGCCAGCTCTTCGATCAGGTCCACTTCCAGGCTGATGTCGAAGCGGTGGCTTGGTACGCTGACGGTCCACTGCCCTTCCCCGCTCTTGGTCGTGGTCAGCTCGAGGGCGTTGAGCAACTGCTCGACCTGGGCTGGGTCCATTTCCATGCCAAGCATCTGGGTGATGCGTTCGGCGCGCAGGGTGACCGGGGCTACTTGTGGCAGGTGCTGTTCGCTGACCGCTTCGACCACAGGGCCGGCTTCGCCGCCAACGATGTCCAGCAGCAACTGCGTGGCGCGCTCCATGGCTTCGCGGGCCAGTTGCGAGTCGACGCCGCGCTCGTAGCGGTGCGAGGCATCGGTGTGCAGGCCGTAGGAACGGGCTTTACCGGCGACGGAAATCGGCTCGAAGAAGGCGCTTTCCAGGAACAGGTCGCGGGTTTTTTCGGTGTTCACACCGCTGTGCTCGCCCCCCATGACGCCGGCGATGGCCAAGGCGCGGGTGTGGTCGGCGATGACCAGGGTGTCAGCACGCAGGGCCACTTCCTGGCCGTCGAGCAGGACGAGCTTTTCGCCCTCTTCGGCCATGCGCACGCGGATGCCGCCGTTGATTTCCGCCAGGTCGAAGGCGTGCATCGGCTGGCCGAGTTCGAGCATCACGTAGTTGGTGATGTCGACGGCGGCGTCGATGCTGCGAACGTCGCTGCGGCGCAGGCGCTCGACCATCCACAGTGGGGTTGGCTTGCTCAGGTCGACGTTACGGATAACGCGGCCCAGGTAGCGCGGGCAGGCAGCCGGGGCGCTGACTTCGACCGGGCGCACTTCGTCATGGGCGGCCGCTACGGCTGGCACCACCGGGCGGGTGACCGGGGTGTCGTACAGGGCGCTGACGTCGCGGGCCAGGCCGGCGATGGACAGGCAGTCGCCGCGATTCGGGGTCAGGCCGATTTCGATGCTGGCATCATCCAGGCTCAGGTACGTGCGAATGTCTTCGCCAACCGGAGCGTCGGCAGCCAGTTCCAGCAGGCCGTCGTTTTCTTCGCTGATCTGAAGTTCGGCAGCCGAGCACAGCATGCCGAAGGACTCGACACCGCGCAGCTTGGCCTTCTTGATCTTGAAGTCGCCTGGCAGTTCGGCACCGATCATGGCGAACGGGATCTTGATGCCTGGGCGGGCGTTAGGGGCGCCGCACACAACCTGGAAGGTTTCCTGGCCGCTGCTTACCTGGCACACGCGCAGCTTGTCGGCGTCCGGGTGTTGTTCGGTGGCGAGAATTTCGCCCACGACGATGCCGCTGAACTGGCCGGCAGCGGGGGTAACGCTGTCAACTTCGAGGCCGGCCATGGACAGGCGGGCGACCAGTTCGTCACGGGAGACTTGCGGGTTGACCCAACCGCGCAGCCACTGTTCACTGAATTTCATGCTGTTCTCCTGAAAGTTGCGTCGATTGGGCCTAGCGGAATTGGGCTAGGAACCGCAGGTCGTTGTCGAAGAACAGACGCAAATCGTTGACGCCATAGCGCAGCATGGCCAGGCGCTCGGCACCCATGCCGAAGGCAAAGCCCTGGAACTCTTCTGGGTCGATGCCGGACATGCGCAACACATTCGGGTGCACCATGCCGCAGCCCATCACTTCCAGCCAGCCGGTTTGCTTGCACACGCGGCAGCCGTTGCCGGAACACATCACGCACTGGATGTCGACTTCTGCAGACGGCTCGGTGAAGGGGAAGAACGATGGGCGGAAACGGACCGCCAGTTCTTTCTCGAAGAATACGCGCAGGAATTCTTCGATGGTGCCCTTGAGGTCGGCGAAGTTGATATCGCGATCGATCAGCAGGCCTTCGACCTGGTGGAACATCGGCGAGTGGGTGATATCCGAGTCGCAGCGGTATACGCGGCCCGGGCACACAATGCGGATGGGCGGCTGGGTGGACTCCATGGTCCGCACCTGCACCGGCGAGGTGTGGGTGCGCAGCAGCATGTTGGCATTGAAGTAGAAGGTGTCGTGCATCGCCCGCGCCGGGTGGTGGCCAGGGATGTTGAGCGCTTCGAAGTTGTGGTAGTCGTCTTCCACCTCTGGGCCTTCGGCAATGCCGTAGCCAATGTGGGTGAAGAACTGCTCGATGCGCTCGAGTGTACGGGTGATCGGGTGCAGGCCACCGGTGGCCTGGCCGCGGCCTGGCAGGGTGACGTCAATGCATTCGGCAGCCAGGCGAGCGCTGAGCTCGGCTTCTTCAAAGGCAGCCTTGCGGGCATTGAGCACAACGGTGACGCGCTCTTTGGCGTCGTTGATCAGCGCGCCGACTTTCGGCCGCTCTTCGGCTGGCAGGTTGCCCAGGGTCTTCATCACCTGGGTCAGTTCGCCCTTCTTGCCGAGATAATTAACCCGGATCTGTTCCAGGGCGTTGATGTCTTCAGCGCGTTCCACGGCCTCTAGGGCTTGGGAGACCAGCGCATCCAGGTTTTCCATGTACAGACTCCAGATACGAAAATAGGGGAAGAGCTTTGAAGGCTCTTCCCCTATCGATGACGTTCAATGCCCGGCAGCGCTAGCACCGCCGGGTGATTGTCGCGGGTACTTAAGCCAGAACGGCTTTAGCTTTCTCGACAATCGCAGCAAACGCCGCTTTTTCGTTCACTGCCAGATCAGCCAGAACCTTACGGTCGATTTCGATCGAAGCCTTTTTCAGGCCAGCAATCAGACGGCTGTAGGACAGACCGTTGGTGCGGGCACCGGCGTTGATACGAGCGATCCACAGTGCGCGGAACTGACGCTTCTTCTGGCGACGGTCGCGGTAGGCGTATTGGCCTGCCTTGATGACCGCTTGCTTGGCTACACGGAATACGCGCGAACGTGCACCGTAGTAACCTTTAGCCAGTTTCAGAATTTTTTTGTGACGCTTACGAGCGATAACGCCGCGCTTAACACGAGCCATGAGTAACTTCCTCTATCTTAACCAGAATTAACGAACGCGCAGCATGCGCTCGACTTTTGCGACGTCGGACGGGTGCAGCAAGCTGGCACCGCGCAGTTGACGCTTACGCTTGGTCGACATTTTGGTCAGGATGTGGCTCTTGAAAGCGTGCTTGTGCTTGAAGCCCGAAGCTGTCTTCAGGAAGCGCTTCGCAGCACCGCTCTTGGTTTTCATTTTTGGCATGTTGGAACTCCGCATTCGATAAAATTACACATAATCATCAGGCCTGCCGTGCCCGGGAGATTACTTCTTTTTCTTGGGGGCGATGACCATCATAAGCTGGCGTCCTTCCATCTTCGGATGCTGCTCAACGGTGCCGTATTCGGCGAGGTCGGCTTCGACCCGCTTCAACAGCTCCATGCCCAGCTCCTGGTGGGCCATCTCACGACCACGGAATCTCAGAGAGATCTTGGCCTTGTCCCCATCGGTAAGGAAACGTACCAGGTTGCGTAGTTTTACCTGGTAATCCCCATCCTCCGTCCCTGGACGAAACTTGATTTCTTTGATCTGGATCTGCTTCTGGTTTTTCTTGGCTTCGTTAGCCTGCTTCTTCTTCTCGAAGAGGTGCTTGCCGTAGTCCATGACCTTGCAGACGGGTGGTACCGCGTCTGCAGAGATTTCTACCAGGTCCAGCTTCGCTTCATCAGCGATACGCAGCGCTTCATCAATCGAGACGATGCCAACCTGCTCGCCGTCTGCGCCAATTAACCGAACCTCGCGGGCCGAGATATTCTCGTTGATCGGGGCCTTCGGTACAGCACGCTTATCGTTTCTCATTTCACGCTTAATAGTCATTACTCCGATTCTTGGCGACCACGCCGGGAAACCGCTTGTGTCAGCAGCTCAACGAATTGGGCGACGGGCATGGAGCCCAGGTCTGCGCCTTCGCGAGTACGCACAGCGACGGTTTGCGTTTCGACTTCGCGGTCCCCTATAACCAAAAGGTACGGGACCTTGAGCAAAGTATGCTCGCGGATTTTAAAGCCGATCTTCTCATTTCTCAAGTCCGACTTGGCACGGAAACCGCTTCCGTTCAGAGATTTCTCAACCTCGAGGGCGAAATCGGCCTGCTTGTCGGTGATATTCATGATCACCGCCTGGGTTGGGGCCAGCCACGCCGGGAACACACCAGCATAGTGCTCGATCAGCATGCCGATGAAGCGCTCGAACGAACCGAGGATGGCGCGGTGCAGCATGACCGGGCGAACTCGGCTGTTATCTTCGGCGATATAGCTGGCATCCAGACGCTCTGGCAGGTTCGGGTCGTACTGCAGGGTACCGCACTGCCAGTTACGGCCGAGGCAGTCGCGCAGGGTAAACTCGATTTTCGGGCCGTAGAAGGCACCCTCGCCCGGCTGGTATTCCCACTCAAGGCCGGATTCGTTCAGGGCGTCGGCCAGCGCTGTTTCAGCACGGTCCCACAACTCTTCAGAACCGACACGCTTGGCCGGACGAGTGGACAGTTTCATGGCGATGTCGCTGAAACCGAAGTCCTTGTACACGTCCAGGGTCAGCTTGATGAAGTCGGCGGCTTCTTTCTTCACCTGTTCTTCGGTGCAGAAAATGTGCGCATCGTCCTGTACGAAGCCACGCACGCGCATGATGCCGTGCAGGGCGCCGGACGGCTCGTTACGGTGGCAGGCACCGAACTCGGCCAGACGCAGCGGCAGGTCGCGGTAGCTTTTCAGGCCCTGGTTGAACACCTGCACGTGGCACGGGCAGTTCATCGGTTTTACCGCATAGTCACGGCTTTCCGACGAAGTGGTGAACATGTTTTCGGCATAGTTGGACCAGTGGCCGGAACGCTCCCACAGGATGCGGTCGACAACCTGCGGGGTCTTGATTTCCTGGTAGCCGTTTTCGCGCTGCACGCCACGCATGTACTGCTCGAGTACCTGGTAGACGGTCCAGCCGTTGGCGTGCCAGAACACCATGCCCGGGGCTTCTTCCTGCAGGTGGAACAGGTCGAGCTGCTTGCCGATCTTGCGGTGGTCGCGTTTTTCGGCTTCTTCGATGCGCTGGATGTACGCAGCCAGCTGCTTCTTGTCAGCCCAGGCCGTGCCGTACACGCGCTGCAGCTGCTCGTTCTTGGCATCGCCGCGCCAGTAGGCGCCGGACAGCTTGGTCAGCTTGAATGCCTTGAGGAAGCGGGTGTTCGGCACGTGCGGGCCACGGCACATGTCGACGTATTCTTCGTGGTAGTACAGGCCCATGGCCTGTTCATCCGGCATGTCTTCGACCAGACGCAGCTTGTAGTCTTCGCCACGGGCCTTGAACACATCGATGACTTCGGCGCGCGGGGTCATTTTCTTGACCACGTCGTAGTCTTTTTCGATCAGCTCCATCATGCGCTTTTCGATGGCGGCCATGTCTTCTGGGGTGAAGGGGCGCTCGTAGGCGATGTCGTAATAGAAGCCTTCGTCAATGACCGGGCCGATCACCATCTTGGCGGTCGGGTACAGCTGCTTCACGGCGTGGCCAACCAGGTGGGCGCACGAGTGACGGATGATCTCCAGTCCCTCTTCATCTTTAGGGGTGATGATCTGCAGGGTGGCGTCGTTGCTGATCAGGTCACACGCATCGACCAGCTTGCCGTCGACCTTGCCGGCCACAGTGGCCTTGGCCAGGCCAGCGCCGATGGAAGCGGCTACTTCAGCTACGGATACGGCGTGATCGAACGAACGTTGACTGCCATCGGGAAGAGTAATAACGGGCATGGCGCCTCCTCTCCTAGTGGTGACCCCTACCAAAGGTCACGTGGGTTGGGATGAGCCAGTACAAGATCCGACCTGCCTTCCGGTAAAAGGAAGCCTGCCCCACAGTGGCAGAAGCCTTTCGGCTTGTCAGGGACGAACCAGAGTGACTGGAAAGAAAAAAGATAGCTGCAACCGGCAACAGCGCGACTGCAAGCCGAGCATGCTAGCACGCGGGTTGCACCCCAGGCAGAAATATTTGGAAATTGCACCACAACGGTGAACTAACGCGGAAAAATACCGCTCAGACTTTGGGAAGCAACCTACTCTTGATGAGACCTTAACCCAAGGAGTAACTGGTGATGCGAGTTCCGTCTCTTCTGGCCCTGGCGGCCGCTGGCGCCCTGCTGCTGCCCGTGGCTGCGAACGCCGGCAACTTCCCAGCCGGGAAGGAGGCCGCCTACATGACCCAGTGCACGCAAGTGGCCAGCGGCCAGGGCGTTGACGCTGCCACCGCGAAAAAACACTGCGACTGCGGCGCGCAAGCCATCAAAAAGAACTTCACCGACGCCGAGATTGCCGACCTCGACAGCAAGGACGGCGTTGACGCCAAGCTGATGCAGAAGGCGCAGTCGGTGGTGAGACAGGCCTGCGCACCGAAGAGCTGAAACCTTAAAGCCGGTGATGACCAGCCATTCTTTGAGCTGGATCAATATCCTGCGAAGGTAAAAGGCGCTAGATGCGCAGAATTAGACTATGATGTATCCCGTGCTCCGTAGCCTCGGCCGCATTGCACCACTGAAAAAACTAAATGTTCTGGAGATTCACCCATGTCCAATCGCCAACAAGGCACCGTCAAATGGTTCAATGATGAGAAAGGCTACGGCTTCATCACCCCAGCAGGCGGCGGCGACGACCTGTTCGTACACTTCAAAGCCATCGAATCTGACGGCTTCAAGAGCCTGAAAGAAGGCCAGACTGTTTCCTTCGTCGCCGAGCGCGGCCAGAAGGGCATGCAGGCTGCACAGGTTCGTCCGGAGTAATTCGGATAGCTGTAAAAAAACCCGCCCTTGTGGCGGGTTTTTTTATGGGTGATGCATCATCTGAGTGGGGCGGGATTGCCTGCGAAACCGACTGTAGGGTGAATGGCACGGGCTTTGCCCGTGTTCGCGGGTGAACCCGCTCCTACAAGGCGACCGCGCAGGCTTTTCACATTTTGCGCAAGGCAGTTGCCCCCGCGTGCATCAACCGCAGTTGACGCGGGTTACCCTACCCTGCTCGTCCACGTTCAGGTTCAAGCGCTCGGAGCGGTACTCCAGGGTGACCACGTCGTGCGGCTTGAGAATGCGCGCCATCTGCGAGCCGCTGGCCTTGCGTGCCTGCTCCAGCAATTCGGCGCTGGCCTGCTTGCCCAGGGCAAAGTCGGCACCACTGGCTTCGCAGCGGCCATCGTTGCCCGCTGGCGCGGCACCACCATCAGCATTGCCACCAGTGCTGCAACCCGCCAGGACAGCAGCCACAGCCAGAGTTGCCAGGTAAGCACGGGTACGGAACATGAAGCCTCCTAAATCGGTCCGGGAACTGCCTGATCCGACAGCTCCGCTCATCATTTGTTGCAAAACCGGTCAAGTCTGCCTGAACTGCAGCGGCGAGGCGAAAAGCAATCGTGACCGGATTTTGCACAACGTGCTGTATTTGCCATATGCTTAGCCCGCACGGTCACCGGCGCAAAGCCATGATTTGCTGCAAGAAGTGGAGCGCATCCCGCCTCCATCGAACACCAGGGTCAGGTGTTCCCCCTTCGTTCCGGGCCCCCAGCGAGAGCTTTTCATGAGCACCCACAGCATCGATGCCGATATCAAGGTCAAATGGGCCGAGGGCCAGAGCGCGTACAGCCCTGGCACACCGGAAGAGTTACTGTTGATCGCCATCGACCTGTTGGTGCGCGACAACGGTGCCGAGGCGGCACGCAGCTTCATCGACCAGGTATTCGAGCGCTACGCGCCGCACGCGGCTATTCCAATCGCGCCAGACGGTCACTGAGCAGGTTGAACAGCCCCTGGGCATCACCCTGCTCCACCCACAGCACATTCGCCGGCCGCTTGAGCACACCGTACCAGTCTGCAACTGTCTGGCCGAAAGTGGCCCCTTCGCGGCTGTCGATGCTCATGTGGATACGCCGGCCACTGAACAGCTCGGGCTTTAACAGGTAGGCGATGACGCTGGCGTCGTGCACAGGGCCGCCAGGTATGCCATACAGGTCCATATCGTGGGTGATGTAGGCATTGAGGATATCCACCACGCGCTTGCTGGCCTGGTTGTTCACGGCTGCCAGTTGCTTCAGGCGGGCGTTACTGGTCAGCAGCTTGTGCGTGACGTCCAGCGGCAGGTAGGTCAGCTGTACGCCGCTGGCCAGCACCACTTCGGCGGCGTGCGGGTCGGCATAGAGGTTGAATCCGCCACCGGGGTGATGTTGCCGCCGTTGAAATGGGCTCCCCCCATGACCACCACCTCTTTGATGCCGTTGACGATGCTCGGGCGCTGGATCAACGCCAGGGCCAGGTTGGTCTGCGGGCCGAGTATGGCGACGGTGATGCTGTGCGATTTGGCTGCGCTGAGGGTATCGACCAGGTATTGCACGGCATTGCCCTGGGCCAGAGGCGCTTTCGGCTCGTGCACCGGTACACCGGTGAGGCCTTCTTCGCCATGAACGTCGGCGGCGTAGATCGGCGTGCGCACCAATGGGCGGCCGGCACCGGCGTACACCGGGATGTCTTCACGCCCCGCCCATTCGCAGGCCAGGCGGGCATTGCGCGAGGTCTTGTCCAGGCGCACGTTGCCGGCCACGGTGGTGATGGCGCGGATATTGAGTTCGTTGGGCGAAGCCATGGCCAGAAACAGCGCGACCACGTCGTCCGCGCCGGGATCGGTGTCGATGATCAGGTCGATGGGTGCGGCCTGGAGGGTGGAGGCTGTGGCCATGAAGACGACTCCTTGTAGCAGGGACTTGAGCATGGATGGCACTCCTGTTGCCTATGAATCATGCGTTTACACAGCCCGGCGTCCTTTGTGGAAGCGGCTAGAAGGTGACGCCGGAGATGAGGGCGATGTTGCTGTAGGGCTGGCACTCGCCTGTACGCACCACCGCACGGGCACTGCGCGACAGCACTTTGAAATCCTCATGGGTCAGCCATTCGCGCTTGCCCAGCTTGCCCTTCAGTCGCTCGATTTCGACCAGCGCGGGTGGCACCACTTTCTGCATTTCTTCGGCCAGCACGTGGCGCTCAACCTGCAATTCGCTCAGCACCACCCGCAGCACACTGGCGAAGTCCGGCAGGCCAGGCGTAATGGCCAGGTCGATCAGCTCGACACCCGGCGGCACCGGCAGCCCGGCATCGCCGATCACCAGGATATCGCCATGCCCCATGCCGGCAATGACTCGCGACAGTGCAACGTTCAGCAGCGGGGTTTTCTTCATGGCGTCAGCTCCGCCAGGTAGGGAATCGACGGTTGGGCACCGGCACGGGTAACCGACAATGCCGCGGCACGCTGGCCAAAGGCGATCGCCTCGCCCTCCTTCAGCCCACGCACCAGGGCGGCAGCAAAGCCACCAATGAAGGTATCGCCGGCAGCGGTGGTGTCCAGCGGTTGCACGCGCGGCGCCGGATAGTGCTGATGGCCTTGGGCAGTAACCAGCAAGGCACCTTGCGCACCCAAGGTGATGATCACTTTGCCTGCCCCCAGCTGCAGCAAGCGCTCACCTGCGCGCCGGGCACTGTCCTGGTCGGTCACCGCCACACCGGTCAAGGCTTCGGCCTCGCTTTCGTTAGGGGTAAGGTAATCGATATGCGCAAACCAGTCCGCTGGCAAGGGGCCGGTAGCGGGTGCTGGGTTCAGGATGACCTGCTTGCCCAGCTCACGCGCCCTGGCCAGTGTGCACGCCACAGTGTCAGTGGGCACTTCCAGCTGGCAGATGACCACCTCGGCGGCCTGCAGCAGTGCATCGAAACGCAGCACCGACTGCGGCGTCAGCAGGCCGTTGGCGCCGGGAATGATGACAATACAGTTCTGGCTGGCAGCATCCACCGTGATCAGCGCCACACCGCTGGACGTGCCCGGGCAGGTGCTGACACCCTGACAGTCGATACCCTCGACATACAAGGCCCGGTGCAGTTGCCGACCGTAATCATCATCCCCCACATTGCCGATCATCGCCACGCTGCCCCCCAGCCGCGCTACCGCCACCGCCTGGTTGGCACCCTTGCCGCCCGGCACCGTGAAAAAGCTATCGCCGGGGAGTGTTTCGCCGGCCCGTGGCAGGCGCTGGGCGCGGACCACCAGGTCCATGTTGAGGCTGCCGACCACCACAACCTTGGCATTCATGACGTTTCCTTAGCGTTAGCGGTATTCATTGAACAGGTCCGGGCGCGGCCCGGTGGATTCACGCAAGACGATACGCGGGGCGACGATACGCTGCTCCGCCGCGCCTTGCCGGGGCGTAGCGATACGCGTCAGCAGCAACGAGGCAGCGCTCTCGCCCAGCTCGCGGATCGACTGGCCCACGGTGGTCAGTGGTGGGTACACGTAGCGGCTCAGTTCGATGTCGTCGAAGCCGATCACCGACAGCTCGCCGGGTACGCTGATATTGCGTTCGGCGGCAGCGCGCAGCACACCAAAGCCGATCATGTCGTTGCCGGCAAAAATCGCCGAGGGCCGCTTGCCTTCCAGCACCTGCGCCGCCGCTGCATGGCCACCCGGGCTGGTGAAGTCGCAGTGCAGTACACGGCTGCCCAGCACAGGCGCACCGGCTTCGGCCATGGCACGGCGGAAGCCGCTCAGGCGCAGCTGGGTAACACCGGTTTCGGCGGGGCCGCCGATATAGGCGACGTCGCGATGGCCCAGCTCCAGCAGGTGCCGGGTGGCCAGGTACGCCCCCTGCTCGTGGTCAATGCGCACCAGGTCGGCATCGACGCCTTCCAGCTCACGGTCGACGATGACCATTGGCGTGCGCACACCGGCCAGGCTTTGCAGCAGGTCGTCGTCCTGGCCCACCGAGGCCACTACCAGGCCGTCGATACGTTTTTCCAGCAGCACGCGCAGGTAGCTGCGCTGCTTCTGCGGGTTGTCGTCGGAGTTGCACAGGATCACGCAATAGCCGTTGCGCTCGCAGGCGTCTTCGATACCCCGCGCCAGCTCGGCAAAGTAAGGGTTGACGCTGTTGGGCACCAACAGGCCGATGGTGGCCGTACTGCGCGCCTTCAGCGAGCGCGCCACCGCACTGGGCACGTAATCCAGTTCGATGATGGCGGCTTCCACTTTCAGCCGCACCTGCTCGCTGACCGGACGGGTCTTGTTGAGTACATGGGACACGGTGGTGTACGAAATACCCGCCAGTGCCGCGACGTCTTTGATGGTTGCCATGGTGTCAGTTCCGCCGGCCTGCGCGCCGGCTACGGTAAGTGTCGAGCACAACGGCGATGACGATCACCGCCCCGGTGATGATGCGTTTGGTCGGCTCGCTGGCGCCGATTTGCGCCAGCCCGGCGGCCAATACGGAAATGATCAGTACGCCAAAGAAGGTGCTGATGACCGAGCCACGCCCGCCCATCAGGCTGGTACCGCCGATCACGACGGCGGCAATGACCTGCAGCTCCAGGCCAGACCCGGCGTTGGGGTCGGCGGCTTCCAGCCGCGAGATCTGGAACAGTGCGGCCAGGCCGGCGAGCAGGCCCATCAGGGCGAACACCAGCACTTTGTAAGGGCGCGGATCGATACCGGCCAGGCGCACGGCCTCTTCGTTGGTGCCGATACCGATCAGGTAACGGCCGAACACCGTGCGCGTCAGTACCAACTGGGCGAGCACGATCACCAGCAAGGCGATGATAAACGCTGGCGAAACACCAAAGGCGACCGGGTTGGAGAACCAGGCATAGGCGTCGCCGATATAGGCGGTGCGCGAGTCGGTGAACTGGTAGGCCAGGCCACGGGCCATCTCCAGCACACCAAGCGAGACGATGAACGACGGGATGCGCCAGGCCACGGTGACGCCACCGGTAATGCTGCCGGCCAATGCGGCCACAGCCATGCCCAGCAGCGCCGAGGGCAGCACGCCCCAGCCCCAGCCGAGTATCGCCACGCTCACCGTCGAGGCGGCCAGCGCCAGCACCGAGCCCACCGACAGGTCGATGCCGCCGATGATCAACACGAAGGTCATGCCCACCGCCAGCACCATCAGGTCCGGGATCTGGTTGGCCAGCGTGCTGAAGGTGCCATACGACCAGAAGTGGCTGCTGAGGAACGAGAACAGCACGATCATCGCCAGCAAGGCGCCAGCCAGGCCCAGGTAGGTGCCCAGGCCAAAGTAGGTACCGCTGCGGCGCACGGGGGCGGCTTCCTGGTTGTTGAGCGGGGTGGTTTTCATGCATCCATCCTGGGGGCTGCATCATGCAGCAGCGCGTCACGTTTCTGATAACCGGCGAAGGCGGCGGCAAGCAACTGGTCCTGGCTCCAATGATCACGCGCGAAGGTGTCGATCAGGCGGCCGGCGGACAGCACGGCGATGCGGTCGCAAATCAGCATCAGTTCGCGCAGGTCACTGGACACCACCACCAAGGCCTTGCCTTGGCGCGCCAGCTCGGCTAGCAGGCCATAAATGTCGAACTTGGCGCCCACATCGATGCCACGCGTGGGCTCGTCGAACAGCAGCACCTGGCAATCGCGCTCCAGCCAGCGGCCGATCACCACTTTTTGCTGGTTACCGCCAGACAGCTCACCCACCACCTGCTGCGCGCCGGCACTGCGAATGCGCATGGCCTGGATCTGGCGGTCGGCCAAGGCCTTTTCCGCTTCGCTATCGAGCACACCGGCGCGCGATACCGCGCCCAGGTTGCCCAACGCAATGTTGGCGCTGATCGACTGCGTCAACAGCAGGCCCTCGCCTTTGCGGTCTTCGGTTATCAGCGCGATACCGGCCCGCACTGCAGCCTTGGGCGAGTCGATGTTTACCGCCTGCGGCGGTTGGCCGAGCGCGATACCGCCGCTGTCGGCGCGATCGGCACCGTAGATCAGGCGCAACAGCTCGGTACGGCCGGCGCCGATCAGGCCGGAAATGCCAAAAATCTCCCCTGCCCTGACTTCGAACGACACCTCGCGCACCTTGTCGCCGCGGCACAACTTGTCGACCTTGAGCAGCGGTGCACCCAACTGCCGTCGGCCCAGGTCGATATGCTCGCCCAGCTCGCGGCCGACCATCAGGTTGACCAGTTCGGCGCTGCTGTAGCGCTGGATCGGCTCGTCGCACACCAGCTTGCCATCGCGCAGTACAACGATGCGTTGGGCCACGCGCTGCAACTCTTCCAGACGATGCGAGATATAGACGATGGCCACGCCGCGGGCGCGCAGGCGCTCGATCTGGGTGAACAGCAACGCCACCTCGCGCGCAGTGAGCATGGCAGTGGGCTCGTCCAGGATCAGCACATGGCAGTCACCGATCAGGTTGCGGGCAATTTCGACCATTTGCTGATGGCCGATGCCCAGTTCACCGACAGGGGTGTCCGGGTCGATGGCGTCGAGCCCGACCCGAGCCATGGCGGCCGTTGCCAGCTGGCGCAGGCGCTTGTGGCTGATCCAGCCGAAACGGCTGGGCAGGTTGTCGAGAAACAGGTTTTCCGCGACGGTCAGCGTCGGCAGCAGGTTCAGTTCCTGCATGACCATGCGCACACCAAGGCGTTCGGCCTCGCTGCGGCTGCCGGGCGCGTAGGCCTGGCCACGGTAGGTCATGTGCCCGGTGGTGGGCACCTCCAGGCCGCTGATGAGCTTGGACAACGTACTCTTGCCCGCGCCGTTCTCGCCGGTCAGGGCCAGCACTTCGCCGGCGCGCAGGCTCAGGCTGACCTCGCCGAGCACGGGCTGGGCGTAGGTCTTGCCCAGGCCGCTGGCGGCAAGCACCACTTCATTGGCCGATGCAGGCATGGCCGATTCTCCTGGCAGCATCAGGGCTTCTTGGTGATGAGTTCGACCGGGGTCTGGATGACGTTGTCGGCATCCACATCAGGCTTTTCGCCCTTGACCATTTTCAGCGCCGCCTGAATGCCATACACCGCCTGCTGGCTGGCGGCCTGGTCGAGGGTGGCAAGCACGCGTCCATCGGCAAGCATTGGCTTGATGGCTTTGATGTTGTCGTAGCCCACCACTTGCACCTGGCCGGCCTTGCCAGCGGCACGCACGGCGGACACAGCGCCCAGGGCCATGCTGTCGTTGCCGGCCAGCAAGGCCTTCAGGTCGGGGTATTCGTTGAGCATGGAGGCGGCGACGGCGTTGCCTTTGTCGATCTCCCAATTGCCGCTTTGTACCGAGACGATGTTCATCTGCGCGGCGTCCATGGCGTCCTTGAAGCCGGCGGTACGCTGCTGGGCATTGGTGGTGGTCGGCACGCCTTCGATAATGCCCACCTGGTCGCCGGCCTTGAGCTTCTGGCTGGCCAGGTAATCGCCAACCAGGCGCGCGCCCTTGCGGTTGTCGGGGCCGACGAAGGGAACGCTGATGCCTTTGCTCTTGAGCAAGTCAGGGTCCAGACGGTTGTCGATGTTGATCACCACCACGCCCTGGTCCATGGCCTTCTTCACCGCCGACACAAGTGCTTTCGAGTCAGCCGGGGCAATCACCAGCGCCTTGGCGCCGGCATTGACCATCTGCTCGACGATGCGGATCTGCTCGCCAGTGTCGGTCTCGTTCTTGATGCCGTTGGCGATCAGGTCGAACTCGTCGGCGTGGGTTTTCTGGTAGTCCTTGGCGCCGTCTTCCATGGTGCGGAAGAACTCGTTGGCCAGCGACTTCATGACAAGGGCGACCTTGGGCTTGTCTTCAGCGTGGGCAGCAGACAATGGCAAGGCGAGGCTAAGCGAGGAAATGACAGCGAGGGCCAGCAGACGACCGGGGAACGGCAGCTTCATGAACGATGACTCCGAATCTTGTGTTTTTTATCGGATCGCAAACGTTTGCGTTGACCAACTATGGTAACAGGACCGTTGTTTGTCAAATCCGTTTGGCTGTCGGAGGCCAATGTGCTGCCGGGGCCGATTATGCAGGCTTTTCCGAAAACCCGAACACCTTTTCCTTTTTTTGTTCGGAATTACGAATGCAATGCCACCTTTTGCAGGCGCGGCTCGGTGCAACACCACACATTGCCGGGGCTGCTACGCGGCCCCTTGCAACGCAAGGCCGCTCCAACCCAGGCAACGCGTGGTGCCTTGGTACGAAAAATGCCTATAGCCCTGCGCGACTCAATAACTATCTCACTAGGAAGCGAGAACAATAACGATGAATGCCGCACTCAAAACCTTCGCCCCCAGCGCACTCGCCCTGCTGCTGATCCTGCCATCCAGCGCCTCGGCCAAAGAAGCCGAAACCCAACAGAAGCTGGCCAACGTGGTCATCCTCGCCACCGGCGGCACCATTGCCGGCGCCGGCGCCAGCGCTGCCAACAGCGCCACTTACCAGGCTGCCAAGCTGGGCGTCGACAAGCTCATCGCCGGCGTGCCAGAACTGGCCGACATCGCCAATGTACGTGGCGAGCAAGTGATGCAGATCGCCTCCGAGAGCATCAGCAATGACGACCTGCTGAAGCTGGGCAAGCGCGTCGCCGAGCTGGCAGAAAGCAAGGACGTGGACGGCATCGTCATCACCCATGGCACCGACACCCTCGAAGAAACCGCCTACTTCCTCAACCTGGTAGAGAAGACCGACAAGCCAATCGTGGTGGTCGGCTCGATGCGTCCGGGTACCGCCATGTCCGCCGACGGCATGCTCAACCTGTACAACGCCGTGGCCGTAGCCAGCGACAAGCAGTCGCGTGGCAAGGGCGTGCTGGTGACCATGAACGACGAGATCCAGTCCGGCCGCGATGTGAGCAAGGCGGTCAACATCAAGACCGAAGCCTTCAAGAGCGCCTGGGGCCCGATGGGCATGGTGGTGGAAGGCAAATCGTACTGGTTCCGCCTGCCGGCCAAGCGCCATACGGTCAATTCCGAGTTCGATATCAAGCAGATCAGCAGCCTGCCGCAGGTGGACATTGCCTATGGCTATGGCAACGTCACCGACACCGCCTACAAGGCGCTGGCACAGAACGGCGCCAAGGCGCTGATCCATGCCGGTACCGGCAACGGTTCGGTATCGTCGCGGGTAGTCCCGGCGCTGCAAGAACTGCGCAAGAACGGCGTGCAGATCATCCGCTCGTCGCATGTCAACCAGGGTGGTTTCGTACTGCGTAACGCCGAACAGCCGGATGACAAGAACGACTGGGTCGTGGCTCACGACCTGAACCCGCAAAAAGCGCGGATCCTGGCGATGGTGGCAATGACCAAGACCCAGGACAGCAAAGAGCTGCAACGCATCTTCTGGGAGTACTGATCAACCACCCATGGCCGGTGCCCCACATCACCGGCCATTCTTCCCTTCCAGATCAATCCCGCCCGGCCGCCATTCAACTGGGGCTCGCATCAGTGGGTTTCTTCTCTGGCTTGCGCAAGCGGCTCTATTTGTAATCTCTCGGATCAACGCCCCACTTCTTGAGTCGAGACGCCAAGGTAGTGGGCTTCAACCCCAGCAATTGCGCAGCACCACCCTCGCCGGAGACTTTCCCTGCTGTTCGTTTGAGCACAGAGATCGCATTCAGCTTCATCTGCCGCTCCCAGTCTTTGTCGGCAGTCGGCTCAGGCTGGCATTGTGCAATTGAAGATACAGGGCCACTGGACGGGCCGTTTGGCGCCAGAACCTCATGAAAGCTCACGCGACCGTCTCGGGAGACGATGGTCTGTCGCTCAATCACATTTTGAAGCTCGCGGATGTTGCCTGGCCAGGCGTACTGCTGAAGCACCGCGACTTGGGTCAGCGACATGCGAATGCCCGGCTTGTTAAACGCCAGGCTAGCCCTTTCAAGAAAATGGCTGGCGAGCAACGGAATGTCCTCAAGTCGCTCCCGCAGGGGCACCGAGCGTATAGGGAACACATTCAAGCGGAAGTATAAATCTTCCCGGAACGCCCCTCGGGCGACCATATCGCGCAGGTCACGGTTCGTTGCGGCGATAACTCGCACATCAACGGCCCTGGTGCGATTGTCGCCTACAGGCTCAAACTGGCGGTCCTGTAGAACACGGAGCAACTTGCTTTGTAGCTCCAGCGGAATCTCTCCCACCTCATCGAGAAACAAGGTACCTCCGTCCGCCAATTCAAAGCGACCCACTCGGTTGCTGACCGCTCCGGTGAAGGCCCCTTTGAGGTGGCCGAAGAACTCGCTCTCGAACAATTCACGGGGTACCGCGGCGCAATTGACCCGAATCAGAGGGCGGTCGCGCCGGGGGCTGCTGGCATGAATCGCGCGAGCCACAAGCTCTTTACCCGTGCCTGACTCGCCGGTGACCAACACGTTGGCGTCGGTAGCTGCGACCAGGTCAATCTGCTGTAACAGATGCTTGACCGCTGGGCTTTCGCCGACGATCTCGTGGTGATTGCCGTGGGCGTTGATTTCCTCCTGCAGGTATTGGTTTTCCATCTCCAGCCGAGTCTTCAACTGCTCTACTTCACTTAGCGCATCGCGCAGGCGCGCTTCAGTGCGCTGTCGTTCGCGGATGTCCCGAAACAACACCACCGCCCCCACCAGCCTTCCCATCTCGAAGATTGGAGTGCTGGTGTACTCGACGGCGATTGGTTCGCCGCTCTTGTGCCAGAACACCTCGTGGTCCACGCGATGAACTTGTCCATCGCTGAACGAAGCATGGATGGGGCACTGATTGACCTCGAACGCACGTCCGTCGCTATGGCTGTGGTGGAACAAATGGTGGGCATCCTGGCCAATCATGTCGATGGCACTCCACCCCAGAATACGCTCGGCGGCGGGGTTGATGAACGTGGTCTGGCCCCGGGTATCGAGCCCATAGATGCCCTCGCCAACTGCACCAAGAATCAGCCGGTTCTGCTGCTGGATGCGCTCGAACACCTGGCTGATCCGCTCCCACCCCACGTGGCCCAAACGGTGTTGGCGGCGCGCCTCAGCCCGGTTACGGCGCTGCTCCAAAAGGTCCCGGCGCTGCACCGCCAGTACAATTTTCCCGCCCTCAACCGCGCTAGCCGAAACCTCCACCGCTATTTGCCGCAGTTGCAGATCCACCAGCAGCAGGTCGTCCGACCACGCTTCGCCTTGAGTCAGCACCTCATCCGTAAAGCTCACCCACAGTGCGATTCCCCCTCGCAGAAAATGGCTAAAGGCATGACCGGAAAGCTCATTTGCGGCGCAGCCCAGTAAATCGAGCGCGGCGTTGTTGGCTTGCAGTACCCGATCATCTACCGGGTGGATTAACAGCATGGCAACGGCGGAGTCGGCAGCGACTCCGAGGGCGACGGCGTCTGTCACTGATGGATATCCTCGAACCGATTTTCACGACATTTCGTGAACAATATTACGACCGTTCGTGATTTACGAAATTTCGTAAATAAACCTCGCCATCAAACAAAAAATAACTCAATAAAATCATGCAGTTACAAAAAACAGGAGATTGGCACATCTCTCGCTATGGGTGTGTTCACCTTAAACCAAACTGCGGGAGCAGAAATAATGGACAAACTTGAAATGCATCACCTGATCATGGCCGCGAAAGCACGCAAGGGCCTGAGCTGGGATGATCTTGCCAACGCAGTGGGCAAGGCCCCGGTATGGCTTGCATCGGTCTGCTACGGCATGAATAGCGCGCCGCTGGAAGTGGCAACGCATCTTTGCGAGGTATTGGAGCTGGATGATCAAGTCGCCGCCACCTTAACCGCTTTCCCAGTCAAGGGCTGGGACAAGTCCATCCCTCAAGACCCGCTGATCTATCGACTATATGAAGTCGTGGGCGTCTATGGCCCGACCCTGAAAGACGTGATCCAGGAAAAATTTGGCGACGGCATCATGAGTGCCATCGACTTTTCCATGCATGTCGAGCGAATCGAAGACCCCAAAGGCGACCGGGTTCTGTTGACCCTCAATGGCAAGTTCTTGCCGTACCGTTCCTGGTAAACCCATCCAACCCTCGGCACCCCTCCAGGGGTGCCGCCTATTACCCGCAGTTGAGGGAGCCGCCATGTCTTATCTGCTACCCACCGATTTTGTCACCAAGATGCTCGATGCCGGCGCATCAAAGGTCCACATGTCCACTCGCGACACGCTGATCCGCAGCTATATGGCCGGGGCAATTCTGGCCCTGGCGGCCGTATTCGCAGTGACCATCGCAGTACAGACAGGCTCAGCCCTGCTAGGCGCAGTACTGTTTCCGGTTGGTTTTTCAATGCTCTACCTTATGGGCTTCGACCTGCTCACTGGGGTCTTCATGCTCACCCCGCTGGCATTACTGGACAAACGTCCCGGGGTCACCGTTAGGGGAATTCTGCGCAACTGGGGCCTGGTGTTCGTCGGCAACTTCGCCGGCGCCCTTACGGTCGCCTGCATGATGGCCTTCGTCTTTACCTATGGTTTCCACGCTTCCCCCGGCGCCGTGGGAGAGAAAATTGCCAGCATCGGTGAGGCCCGCACCCTGGGTTACGAGCAATACGGGCTGGCAGGCTGGTTGACGATCTTCCTGCGTGGCGTGCTGTGTAACTGGATGGTGTCGATGGGCGTGGTCGGCGCAATGATCTCCACCTCTGTGAGCGGCAAGGTGATCGCCATGTGGATGCCGATCATGCTGTTTTTCTTCATGGGCTTCGAGCACTCGGTCGTGAACATGTTCCTGTTCCCTTCCGCAATGATCATGGGCGGCGACTTCTCGCTCATGGACTACCTGGCGTGGAACGAAATCCCCACCGTACTGGGCAACCTGGTGGGCGGCCTGGCCTTCACAGGCCTGACGCTGTACGGCACCCACATCCGTACGGCCGCGAAGAAAGCCACCAGCGCAACAACCTGCTGAAGCGATAAAGAAGGCAGGCAGCCTCAGTCGCCGCCTGTCTCACTTCATACCCAGGACAAAAAAGAGGTTTTGCTTTGCACTGCTACTAACCCGAACATCGTTTACATTTCAGGACGGTGTCATGGCTTACGGACCAACGCTGGATTTCCCCTGACAAGCTGTTGCGAATTTACTTACAGTGAAATACTGTATGCACATACAGCAAAACAAGGAAATTCCTGTGTCCAGCACCGCCTCCGCCACCCCGAGCAGCTATGAACAGCTGGGTGTACGCATCCAGAAGATCATCAACAGCCCCACCGCCCAGCGCAGCCGTGCGGCGCTGATCTTCCGTCTGGAACAGGAAAGCCCGGATGACTGGGAGACCCTGCTTCAGGAGATTGCAGAAAACGACAACGTCACCCTCGCCCATCGCGACGATGGCGGTGTGCAGATTTTCTGGACCGTACCGAAGGAAGATTGACTGCGCATGAGAGTTTCGCTTTTCGCAGCAGCTTGCCTGTTACTGACCACTCCGCTTGTTCAAGCCGACGCCCCGCGCACCTTCCAGGAGGCCAAGAAGGTCGCCTGGAAGCTCTATGCGCCGCAATCGACCGAGTTTTATTGCGGCTGTAAATACAAAGGCAACAAGGTCGACCTGGCATCTTGCGGCTATACCCCACGCAAGAACGCCCAGCGCGCGTCGCGCATCGAGTGGGAGCACATCGTACCCGCCTGGCAGATCGGCCATCAGCGCCAGTGTTGGCAGAGCGGCGGGCGCAAGCAGTGCTCGCAGCATGACGAAGTGTACCAACGCGCCGAAGCCGACCTGCACAACCTGGTGCCAAGCATCGGCGAGGTCAACGGCGACCGCAGCAACTTCAGCTTCGGCTGGCTACCAGAACAAAGCGGCCAGTATGGCCGCTGCCTGACCCAGGTCGACTTCAAGGCCAAGAAGGTGATGCCGCGCCCGTCGATCCGCGGCATGATCGCCCGCACCTACTTCTACATGAGCAAGCAGTACAACCTGCGCCTGTCCAAACAGGACCGCCAGCTGTTCGAAGCCTGGAACAAGACCTACCCGCCGCAAGCCTGGGAGCAGCAACGCAACCAACAGGTCGCCTGCGTGATGGGGCGAGGAAACGCGTTCGTGGGGCCGGTCAACCTCAAGGCGTGCGGTTGATCCTCAGGCCAGCGCCTGTAAATAGGCACTGGCTTGGCGATAACGGGCCAGCCGCGCCAGGTCGGCGGGGCCCGGGCAAGGGATGCGCGAGAGGTCGCTGTTGTCGGCCAGATCAGCCAGCTTGACGGTGCGCGCCAACGGGTCTTCGCCCAGGCGCACCACGAAATCCTGGTAAGGCTCGCCTTCGCGGCGGCTAAGCGCCAGCAACGCAGCCAGGATTTTCAGCGCGAAGCCCTCACGCGCCAGGTCGGACAGGGTCAGCGGGGTGTCTTCGATCACATCGTGAAGCACCGCCACAATCCGCTGCTCAGGTGTGGAAACCCGCATCATCACGCGTAACGGGTGGAGGATATAAGCAGCCCCACCCTTATCGTATTGCCCTTCATGCGCCCTGGCGGCCACGGCAATGGCCCGCTCCAGTGTAGACATGAGGCCCTCCCCGTTTGGCATCTCCCAACCCAAGCATAGCCAAACTTGTGTGAACAGCGCCTGACACAAGCCTTGGCCGCGGCGCCACTGTACTGGCTTAGGCTCTGTACGATAAGCCTTGATACTTGGTCATGCTGCGCCTCAAGACTTCTCGAACAGACCCTAGCGTGCTGCGCCGTGCTGGATGACCACCGAATCGGTACCCAGCTTGGCCATCACTTCGTCCCTGCGCGCTTGCGCTTCTTCGCGGGTGGGGAACGGCCCCATCAGCACCACCGGCTTGCCGTCACGGTACTCCACCGAAGAGGGGATGCCCTTTTCGATCAGGCGCGCCGTCATATCGCTGAGTGCGCCCATGTTGGCGCCCTGTACCACTTCCACATCCCACCCCTGGGGCGCCGGCTGGTCTGCCAGCGCCTCGGCACGGCGCTGCAGGTCGGCTCCGCCGCAGAGTTCACGGATACGCAGGTTGTTGCCGGTATCGTCAACGATGATGTCGTACTGGCCATCGCGCTTGATCGCCACGTAGCTGCGGTAGGCTTCGTACTGCCCGGCATCGTCCTTGCCGCGGACCTGACCGCAGATGGTGCCCTGGGTGTCGATCCGCACGTTGCCGAACTTGGCGGTCTTGGGGTTATGCAGGTGTTCGGCCACCTGCTTGTGCACGCCTTCGACCTCGTTCTCACAGCCCGCCAGGGCGAGCACTGCCATTACCACAGCCAGTTTGCGCACGCGTGTACCTCCAGATTCGAAGGGGCGGATTCTAGCACGCCGGGTATGCCCCGAACCGCGACCAAACGTTACACGCTGCTTCGGGCGCAAATGCAAAAAGGGCGATCATTTCTGATCGCCCTTTTTCGATTTGGTAGGCACAATTGGACTCGAACCAACGACCCCCACCATGTCAAGGTGGTGCTCTAACCAACTGAGCTATGTGCCTGTCGTGTGGTGCGCATATTAGTGGCCCGATGCGTACCTGTAAAGCTTTTTTTTGAGAAAAATCAAAAACTTTCGAATGAAAGCGCTTTGCGTCCATGCCGCGGTATTCCCGCTCGCGCGGCAATGGACAATGAAAAAAGGGGTGACCCTTTCGGATCACCCCTTTTTCGATTTGGTAGGCACAATTGGACTCGAACCAACGACCCCCACCATGTCAAGGTGGTGCTCTAACCAACTGAGCTATGTGCCTGTCGTGTGGTGCGCATTCTACGCATTACAAAAACCCTGTCAACACTTTTTTTCGCGCTAACCTACTGAATCTTAAACTCTTTATAGAGAGGCTGACTGAGGGGGCCCCGTAAAGGATTTTCACCAGACGACTAGCGGGTGTTTATTATTATTGATAGCATCGGTACATTCGTTAAAAATATAAAACACGAGGTTCCTGCAGCATGGCTAACACCCCCTACCCCCAGTCCTACTACGCCGCCTCGGCCAACCCGGTGCCGCCACGTCCGGCGCTGCAGGGTGAGGTGGAAACCGATGTGTGCATCATCGGTGCCGGCTACACCGGCCTGTCCAGCGCCCTGTTCCTTCTGGAGAACGGCTTCAAGGTGAGCATCGTCGAAGCGGCCAAGGTCGGCTTCGGCGCATCGGGCCGCAACGGCGGCCAGATCGTCAACAGCTACAGCCGCGACATTGATGTCATCGAACGCACCGTCGGCCCCAAGCAGGCACAACTGCTGGGCCACATGGCCTTCGAGGGCGGGCGCATCATTCGTGAACGCGTGGCCAAGTACAACATTCAGTGCGACCTGAAAGATGGTGGCGTATTCGCTGCCCTTACCAGCAAGCAGATGGGTCACCTGGAATCGCAAAAGCGCCTGTGGGAACGCTTTGGCCATAATCAGCTGGAGCTGATGGACCAGAAGCGCATCCGCGAAGTGGTTGCCTGCGACAGCTACATCGGCGGCATGCTCGACATGAGCGGCGGCCACATCCACCCGCTGAACCTGGCCCTGGGTGAAGCTGCCGCGGTCGAGTCGCTGGGTGGCATCATCTATGAGCAAACCCCGGCCGTGCGCATCGAACGTGGTGCCAACCCGGTCGTGCATACCCCGCAGGGCAAGGTCCGCGCCAAGTTCATCATCGTTGCCGGCAACGCCTACCTGGGCAACCTGGTGCCCGAGCTGGCCGCCAAGTCCATGCCATGCGGCACGCAGGTGATCACCACCGAGCCACTGGGCGAAGAACTGGCCCGCACCCTGCTGCCGCAGGACTACTGCGTCGAGGACTGCAACTACCTGCTCGACTACTACCGCCTGACCAGCGACAAGCGCCTGATTTTCGGTGGCGGCGTGGTGTACGGCGCGCGTGACCCGGCCAACATCGAGGCGATCATCCGCCCGAAAATGCTCAAGGCCTTCCCGCAGCTGAAGAACGTGAAGATCGACTACGCCTGGACCGGTAACTTCCTGCTGACCTTGTCGCGCCTGCCACAGGTTGGCCGGATTGGCGACAACATCTACTACTCGCAGGGTTGCTCGGGCCACGGCGTGACCTACACCCACCTGGCGGGCAAGGTACTGGCCGAGGCCCTGCGTGGCCAGGCCGAGCGTTTCGACGCCTTTGCTGGCCTGCCGCACTACCCGTTCCCAGGTGGCCAGATGCTGCGTGTACCGTTCAGCGCCATCGGTGCCTGGTACTACAGCCTGCGCGATCGCCTGGGCTTCTGATTCAGGCAGGCCTGGCCTTTTCGCCGGCAAACCTGCGCCCACACGGACTGTGCAATAAGCACAAATCCTGTGGGCGCGGGCTTGCCGGCGAAGAGGCCGGCACAGGCAACGCTATTCGTTCAGGCTATTGACCGCCTGCTTCGCCGCAATCTCTTGCCCCGCCTTGGCCAATTCATCCGCAGCGTGCAACCACCGCTGGCGATCAACCTGAGCCGGCAGTTGCCGAGGTGGCTGCACCAGCACCGCCCAACTCCCCTGCTTCTCCCATGCCGATGCAAATTCATCGAATGCCATCACCTGCCGCCGGTGCATGCCCGAGCGCAGCAGCACCCGCTGCTTGTAACGGTCATAGCCCATCAACACCGCATAGCGCGGCTCGCTCCACCAGGCCGAACCGTCCTCGTAACGCAGCAGCACCGGGTTGCCCGCTGCCACCTGGGTCAGCAGCGCGTCCAGTTGCTTGTCCAGCGGGTACACCACCCTACCGTAGTCCCGCGCCACACGGGGAATAGCGGTATCCAGCGTTTCGGCGCCCTGAGGCAGGTTGAGCGGCTTATCCAGCAAGCCCGGCGTAATAGGCGCCCCCTGCTGCGACAGCACTGCCGCCAGCGCCATGGCCCCGCTGTGGTTGGCGTTGCCACGGTAGAACGGCACGCTGCTGATCTCGACTCGCTGCGGCAGGCCCTTGAGGTTGCCGGGCGGTGCGCTGGCGCAGCCGGCCAGGGTGGCAGCCAGCAGGCAGGCAGCCAGTAGCCGCCGGGGGGCAGCCTTGAAGGAATGTTGCTCCATGGACACTCGCTTGTTCCAACGCCAGGCAGGCAGCGCCCGGCTCTGGCCACCGATCATAGGTCCGACAGCGGCGCGGGTATAGTCCGACAGCGCCTTGGAGCGAATCGGCCCTAGAGATAGACCATTGTTCGATGGAACGTCACAGACGAAGGGCTAGACTAAAGCAGTGTCTGGAAGGTAAACGCGGGCCAATCAAGCGCTTGCCGCAAAGATGGAGGCACAGATGAGCCTGACCATGGCAATTCTCATGCTGGTAGGCATGTGGCTGAGCGTCGCAGCCGCCATGCTGTGGGGTGTACTGCGTATCGTGCGGCGTCATGCACACCACCTGCCACCGCAGGCACCCGCCAAGCCACAGCCAGTAAGACGGCCGCGGCGGCATGCCGGGGTGAGCTAACCTCAGGATTTCCCGAAGCCCACTGACTGACAAGCCCGCTGCACAGGTATTCGCATTGCCAGTGCCACGCGAATACCTATGCAGCGGGCTTGTCCGCAAGAGGGGCGCGAGGCGCCCCTTTTTACATCAACCTTCAGCCGCCTCACGCTTCAGACGCGCTCGGCGGGCCAGGATGTTGAGGACCTCGATAGCCGTCGAGAACGCCATGGCCGCATACACATAGCCCTTGGGTACATGGGCGCCAAAGCCTTCGGCGATCAGCGTCATGCCGATCATGATGAGGAAGCCCAGCGCCAGCATGACCACGGTCGGGTTGTCGTTGATGAAGTTGGCCAGCGGGTCGGCGGCCACCATCATCACGATCACAGCCGTGATAACGGCGATAATCATGATGGGCAGGTGCTCGGTCATGCCCACGGCGGTGATGATGCTGTCGACCGAGAAGACGATGTCCAGCAGCAGGATCTGGAAGATCGCCGCAGCAAAGCCCAGGGTCACCGTGGAGGAGACTTTGGCTTCCTCCTTGGCGCCATGCGGGTCGACGTTTTCGTGAATTTCCTTGGTCGCCTTCCACAGCAAGAACAAACCACCGGCAATCAGAATCACATCCTTCCACGAGAAGGCGTTGCCGAACACTTCGAACACCGGGTCGGTCAACTGGACGATCCAGGCCACGGTGCTGAGCAAGGCCAGCCGCATGACCAAGGCCATGCTGATACCGATACGCCGCGCCTTGGAGCGGTACTCCACCGGCAGTTTGTTGGTCAGGATCGAGATGAAGATCAGGTTGTCGATGCCCAGTACAACTTCCATGGCCACCAGCGTAGCCAGGGCAACCCAGGCGGTAGGGCTAGCGGCGAGTTCCAGCAAATATTCCATTGTTCAAATCCTGCAGCAGCGGTTGGGGTCAGATTTCCTGGGTTTCTTCTTTCTTCTCGGCATCCTTGGGCTTCTGCCCTTCGCCGCCGATGGCTTCGCTCAGCGCCTGCTGGGCAGCCTTGTTGGTGTCGTCGATGGCCTGCTTGGCCGACTGCGCGGCCTGGTCGAGCATCTGCTGGGCGGATTTCTCGGCCTGGTCGCAGCCTGCCAGGGTGAACAGGGCCAAAGCCAGCACCAATGGGGTGCCAATGGATTTGAGTTGCAGCATGGTGTCCTCGCTTGAAATAACCCGGCGGCGCATGGCGCCTGATAGCCGTGCATTCTAGAGACGGCAATAGTTCAGGAAAATTCGTATTTTCATGGCATATACTTCGGTTTTTACGAATCGGGACGACCGACGGTGCTTAACTATCGCCAGCTGCATTACTTCTGGGCCGTGGCCAAGACGGGCAGCATCACCCGCGCCAGCCAACAGCTGAACCTCACACCACAAACCATTAGCGGGCAGATCACGCTGTTCGAGCAAACCTACGGCCTGGAACTGTTCCAGCGCGCCGGCCGGCAGCTGGAACTGACAGAAACCGGCCGCCAGGCCCTGGTGTATGCAGAGCAGATGTTTCAGATTGGCAGCGAGCTTGAAGCCATGCTGCGCGCCGGCCCTCAGGAGCAGATCCTGTTTCGTGTGGGGGTGGCTGACGTGGTGCCCAAATCCATTGTCTACCGCCTGCTGGCACCGACCATGGACCTGGAGGAGGTGCTGCGCATCAACTGCCGCGAAGACAAACTTGAGCGGTTACTGGCAGACCTGGCTATTCAGCGCCTGGACCTGGTGATTTCCGACAGCCCCATGCCTAACCACCTGGACATCAAGTGCTACAGCCAAAAGCTGGGCGAGTGCGGGCTGAGCTTCTTCGCCACCCCGGCGCTGGCACAACGGCTTGAAGGTCCTTTTCCAGCTTGCCTGCAGGATGCTCCGCTGCTGGTTCCCGGCCAGGAGACCGTGGTAAGCAGCCGCTTGCTGCGGTGGCTGGGCGAGCAGCAGGTGCAGCCACGGATCGTGGGGGAGTTCGATGACAGTGCCTTGATGCAAGCGTTCGGGCAGTCGGGCAGCGGCATTTTCGTTGCGCCCAGCGTAATCGCCGAGGAGGTGTGCCGTCAGTATGGCGTGCAACTGATCGGGCAGACCGAGGCCGTGCACGAGTCGTTCTATGCCATTTCGGTGGAGCGCAAGGTCAAGCACCCAGGGATCGTGGCGATTACCGAGGGGGCGCGGCGGGAGTTGTTTCACTGGTAGCCATCCAAGCCTGATTGACTAGCAACAAGGCGCGCCGTGCCCACCAGGTGCTCTATGGTAAAGTCCGCCCTTTCCAGATTCCGAGATACCGCTGCACATGACGCCTCTCCTCCGCTTCCTCAACCGCACCAGCCTGGTGACTCAGATCGTCATCGGCCTGCTCGCCGGCATCGCCCTCGCCCTGCTGGCACCTGCCATCGCCCGCGACCTGGCCTTTCTTGGCAAGGTGTTTGTCAGCGCCCTGAAGGCGGTTGCGCCCGTGCTGGTGTTCATCCTGGTCATGGCTTCGGTCGCCAACCATCGTCACGGCCAGGAAACCCACATTCGCCCGATCCTCTGGCTGTACCTGCTGGGCACCTTTGCCGCAGCAGTGGTGGCCGTGGTTGCCAGCATGCTGTTCCCGTCGTACCTGGTACTAAGCACCAGCGAAGCCACGCTGAGCGCGCCAGGCGGCATCACCGAGGTGCTGCAGAACCTGCTGCTGAGTGCGGTAGACAACCCGGTCAATGCTCTGCTCAATGCCAACTTCATCGGCGTGCTGACGTGGGCCATCGGCTTGGGCGTGGCCCTGCGCCACGCCGGCGAAACCACCCGTACCGTGGTCGAAGACCTGTCCACGGGTGTAACCCTGATCGTGCGCGTGGTCATCCGCTTCGCCCCGCTGGGCATCTTTGGCCTGGTCAGTTCCACCCTGGCCCAGTCGGGCCTGGACGCGCTGCTCGGCTACCTGCACCTGTTGGCGGTACTGATCGGCTGCATGCTGTTCGTGGCGCTTGTGATGAACCCGCTGATCGTGTTCTGGAAGATTCGCCGCAACCCCTACCCGCTGACACTGCTGTGCCTGCGTGAAAGCGGTATTACCGCGTTCTTCACCCGCAGCTCGGCCGCCAACATCCCGGTGAACCTGGCGTTGTCGGAACGCCTTGGCCTGCATGAAGACACCTACTCGGTGTCGATCCCGCTGGGCGCGACCATCAACATGGCCGGTGCGGCGATCACCATTACCGTGCTGACCCTGGCCGCCGTGCATACCCTGGGTATCCAGGTGGACCTGCCGACTGCCGTGCTGCTCAGCGTGGTGGCGGCAGTGTGCGCCTGCGGCGCCTCGGGCGTGGCTGGGGGTTCGCTGCTGCTGATTCCGCTGGCGTGCAGCCTGTTTGGCATCCCTAGCGAAATTGCCATGCAGGTAGTGGCGGTGGGCTTCATCATCGGCGTGTTGCAGGATTCTGCCGAAACGGCGCTGAATTCTTCAACCGATGTGCTGTTCACCGCGGCGGCGTGTCAGGCCGAAGAGCAGCGTAACGGCTAAGCGGGCCGGGGCCGCTTTGCGGCCCCAATTGCCTTACGCGATCGCATTACCTACCCTAGTGGCCTTTCCCCAGCCACGAGACAGGGCCATGTCAGAACACGAAACCGCAGGTGAAGGCCGCTTCAACAGCATCGAGGTCCGCGTTCTCGGCTCGCTGATCGAAAAGCAGGCCACCAGCCCGGAAAGCTACCCGCTGACCCTCAATGCCCTGGTCCTGGCCTGCAACCAGAAGACCAGCCGCGAGCCGGTGATGAACCTCACCCAAGGCCAGGTCGGCCAGGCGCTGCGCGTCCTCGAAGGTCAGGGCATGACCCGCCTGCAGATGGGCAGCCGTGCCGACCGCTGGGAACATCGGGTAGACAAGGCACTGGAGCTGGTGCCAGCGCAGTTGGTGCTGATGGGCCTGATGTTCCTGCGGGGCCCGCAAACCCTCAACGAACTGCTGACCCGTAGCAACCGCCTGCACGACTTCGACGACACCGAGCAGATCCAGCATCAGCTGGAGCGCCTGATCTCGCGGGGCCTGGCCTTGCACCTGCCACGCCAGGCCGGCCAGCGTGAAGACCGCTACACCCATGCCTTGGGCGACCCGGCGGAAATCGAGGCTATTCTCGCTGCACGGCAGCAGGAAGGCGGCGCGCGCACCAGTGGCGGCAGTGTGTCCGAAGAACGCATCGAGGCCCTCGAAGCCCGCATTGCGGCGCTGGAAGCACGCCTGGCCGAGCTGGAAGGCTGAGCCGTCACGGCTCGGGGTCGGGGAAATTGCGGCAGCTCTTGCGCTCGGCCAGCTCCCGGTCAGTGGGGCGCTGGTCGACGAACACAGCGCGACCGTCGGCGTAGATTTCCAGGTAGCCCCAGTGCAGGTCCTGCTCTTGCTGCCCGGGCTTTGGGGGGACTAGCCACCAGGGTTCGCGGCTGATCAGGGTCATCGGTTTGATTCCTGAGGGGTCTGCAGTAAGCATAGACACCTTCAGGTCCTGCTTTGCTTGCACCGGCCCTTTCGCGGGTAAACCCGCTCCTACAGCGTCCTGTGTCCAACCCTCGATGTGTGTCCGCCACCAATCTGCGTAGGAGCGGGTTTACCCGCGAATACGGTGGCGGCGGCGACGGTGAACGGCAGGTGGAGATTGTCCAGCAGGCCCGGCCTCTTCGCGGGTAAACCCGCTCCTACGACGGCCTGTGTCCAGCCCTCGATGTGTGTCTACCACCGATCTGTGTAGGAGCGGGTTTACCCGCGAATACGGTAGCGGCAGCAACGGTGAAAGGCGGGTGGAGATTGGCCAGCAGGCCCAGCCACCGACATGTGTCCACCACCGATCCGATGTAGGAGCGGGTTTACCCGCGAATACGGTAGCGGCAGCAACGGTGAAAGGCGGGTGGAGATTGGCCAGCAGGCCCGGCCACCGACATGTGTCC
>Ga0315336_1000254_pt1 | contig 194823 bp, 175 predicted proteins | sample ASW5metaG_FD_204512 | JGI IMG/M metagenome (GOLD analysis project Ga0315336, IMG submission 204512) | Ammonia-oxidizing marine archaeal communities from Monterey Bay, California, United States - ASW #5 | ecosystem: Environmental > Aquatic > Marine > Intertidal zone | place: USA: California... | reverse complement strand
TCTCGTCGAACAGGAACTCCGTCAGCAAACTGTCGGGCACTGCGGAATCCGTGTAGAGAAGCAAGTCTAGCCGGCCTTCGGCGAGCCCGCGGAATTCGTCGCCGGAAAATGGCACGATCTCCAGGCTAGCCTTAGGCGCCTCGGTACTAATCACTTTGGTTATGTCGAGGATGACGGTGCCCGCACCGTAGTCGGTCGTCGCGATCCGGAACGTTCTCTCTGTAGTATCCGGTTCAAACACTTGCGGCGCGATCAACCCGGCCAGCTCATCGACCAAATCCGAAACACGCGGCGCTAATCGCGTGGCTTGGTCGGTAGGAACCACACCGCGCGGCCCCCGTACGAACAAAGGATCGCGAAACATCTCCCGCAAATGTGTCAAAGCACGGCTTACTGCCGGTTGGCTCATATGGAGCTCCGATGCGGTGGCGGTGACGTTGCCGGTTTGCATCAAGGATTGGAAAACAACCAAGTGACTCACATTGTGTCTAACTAAATCCGATTTTCGCATAATGTTCATCCGATAAATTCATTAGACGAATTACTGCTAATGCCGCACATACGGCATCAACGCAAGCGGGTTCCGCAAGAACGGCGCTCAATCGCCAAAGTGGCGCGGTCGAGGAATGACTAACCGACAACCAATGTCATGAAGCCACCGCACTCCCCGTCGCCGCGGACGCAATGAATAGCGATGAACCATCGGAGATCATTATGGTGACACTCACGATCAACACTACGCGGCATCACGTCGATGTTCCGACCGACATGCCTCTTTTGTGGGCGATACGAGACGTTGTCGGGCTAACAGGCACGAAGTTCGGCTGCGGCGCTGGGCTCTGCGGGGCGTGCACGGTTCATCTGAACGGCGCGGCGGTTAGGGCCTGTCAAACCAGTATTGCCGACGCCGCAGACGGCGAGGTCATCACGATCGAACACGTTGGCAACACGGACGCCGGCTCTCGCGTTCAATCGGCCTGGCAAGAAATTGACGTCCCCCAATGCGGCTATTGTCAGCCCGGGCAAATCATGTCCGCCGCCGCGCTTTTGCAAGCAAACGCCGCACCGAACGGTGATGACATTGACACGGCAATGGCCGGGAACATTTGCCGCTGTGGAACCTACAGCCGTATCCGTGCGGCGATAGAACTCGCAGCCAGGAAATAGGCGGTACCCATGCACAAAACTATGCTTGTCTCTCGACGCGGTTTTCTAGGTTCCGGCGTCGCGTTCGGCGGCGGCCTTCTTGTAACCGCGTCACTTCCGGGTTTTGCGCTAGCGGAGACGGTTATCGGCGGCGCCGACGCGGGGGCCGATCCGGCATTCAAGCCGAGCGCCTATATCGCCATCGGATTGGACGGACAGATCACATTCACCATCGGCAAGTCGGAAATGGGTCAAGGCATCCTGACCGGCATGGCACAGCTCATCGCCGACGAGTTGGGTTGTAAGTGGGGTGATATTTCCGTCGTACAGGCAAAGGCCGCACCGGAATTCGGCTTTCCGTTTAACGGATTGATGGTTACCGGCGGCTCTACCAGCATTCGCACCGAGTGGGTCCGAATGCGATCGATGGGGGCCGCGGCCCGGATGATGCTGCAGCAAGCCGCTGCCGATAGATGGCAGGCCGACGTCGCGTCGCTTACCGTGCGCCACGGTGTCATAACCGACCAGAGCGGCAATCACGCACGTTTCGCCGACCTTGCCGGCGATGCGTCGAAACAGAGCGTCCCTAAAGAAACCATCCTGAATACAGCGAAAGAGCGGACTGTCATTGGCAAATCCGTCAAACGGCTCGACACAGTTCAAAAAATCACTGGCCGAGCCCAATTCGGTATGGATGTCCAATTGCCCGATATGGTAACGGCGATCGTCGTCGCGCCGCCACAGCTCATGGCGCCGGTGAAGTCGTTCAACCCTGAACCCGCACTTGCCCGGCCCGGCGTTTTCGCCGTCGTGCAGATTTCCTCGGGTATCGCCATCATCGGCGAGCACTATTGGACCGTGCACTCCGCGCGAGATGCGGTCGAGATCGAATGGGGCAATAGCCCGTTCGCCGGCGTCGGAACCGACGAAATTCGCAGCGGTTACCGGGCGGCCCTGGAAACGCCGGGAAAAATTGCTCATTCGCATGGCGACATCCACTTCGCTTCAAAAGGCCGCACAATCACGCGCGACTTCGAACAACCCTACCTCGCCCATGCCTGCATGGAACCGATGAACATGACGATCCGGATCAAGGATGGCCGGGCGGACGTATGGGCTCCGACGCAGGCCCAGCGGTGGGTCCAGGAAACCGTCGGTAAAGTCTCCGGCATCGACCCCAATTCCGTTGCCGTTCATACGACTTTCCTGGGCGGCGGGTTCGGCCGCCGCTCGGCCCAGGATTTTGTCCAAGCGGCCGCGGAAGTCGCTATGAATGTGGACAAGCCGGTCAAGCTCGTCTATTCGCGGGAAGACGATATGCGCGCCGTCCGGTATAGGCCATTTAATATGACCCGCGCCACGGCGACCCTGGACGAAGCAGGTAACCTCGCGGCGCTCGACGTCAGGATCGCCACACCGTCGGTGTCGAAATGGTCTGGCGCGGCGTTCTTGATCGGAAAAGATGGTGTCGACAAACACGCCGTAGCGGGATTGGCGGACTTGCCCTACGACATTCCGAGTGTCCGTGTCCAATGGATTGATCATGATCCGAAAATACCCATTCACTTCTGGCGCGCGGTCGGCGGTTCGCACAATCCATACGTCCTTGAATGCCTGTTGGATGACATAGCCAAGACGGCGGGCAGCGATCCGTTGGCAATTCGCCGACAATTGCTGCAAAGCAAACCACGCCACCTCGCCGTGCTTGAGCAGTTGGCCGATGACGCCGATTGGGCAACTGCCGCGCCGGCCGGCGTTGGCCGCGGCTTGGCGCTCGCTGAATCTTTTGGCAGCATCGTCGCCCACGTTGCCGACATGCGCATCGTCGATGGGCTGCCGCGCGTCGACACCGTGACAAGCGTCATCGATTGCGGTGTGGCCATCAATCCGGGACAAATCGAAGCGCAAGTACAGAGCAGCGTCGTGTTCGGGATTGGCGCTTTCCTGCGCGGCGAGATCACCCTCGACAATGGTGCCGTGGAGCAATCCAATTTCCACGATTATGAACCTGTTCGAATGCCGGAAATGCCTAAAATAAATGTCCGAATAATCGAGGGCAGCGATAAGCCAGGCGGTGTCGGTGAGCCGGGCTTGCCACCGATCCTGCCTGCTATGTCGAATGCACTATTTGCACTCACAGGCCGTCACACATTACGTCTGCCTTACACGTCAGCCGCATGACTAACACCGACCGTCATTGATTTTCGCGACACAGTTGGCAATTATAGTGGGATAAACTTTCGGTTGGGCGTTGTATCTGCGGAGCGTATGAGGAATAAATCTAACCCAAGCGGCGCCAACGACTATGACTGACAGCCGCCCCGCAGTCGCGGTCATCGTCCTCAATTTCAACAAAAAAGCGGAATTGCTGGCCTGCCTCGACAGCGTGCGTGTGCTCGATTATGCGCCGTTCCATGTGGTGGTGGTGGATAACGGCTCCGCTGACGGCTCGGCCGACGCCGTCGCCGAACGTTTCCCGGACTATCACCTCATTCGCAACGAAACCAATCTTGGCGCATGCCAGGGCCGCAATATCGGCGCGACCTTCGCAGCCGACCATCTGTCCGCCGGCTACCTGCTGTTTCTCGACGACGACACCATCCTTGATCCGAGATTTCTCGACCACGTGATGCGGGCACTTGTCGCCGATCCGGGCGCGGCGATTGCTACCGGCAAGGCCTATACCGCCTATCCGTCGACCACGATCATGTCCGCCGGTGTGGTGGCCAATTTCACCACCGGCTCGGTCTATGATCTCGGCACCGGCGAGACCGACGGGGGGCAATTCGATGAAGCCCGAGAGATCGACGCCTGCGGCGGTTTCGGCTTTTTGATCCGTGCCGAGGTCTATCGGCGCCTGAACGGCATGGACCTGGTGTTCACGCCCTATGGCTGGGAAGACATCGACCTGTGCCTGCGGGCACGCCAGGCATCGCACCGATGCCTCTATGTGCCCGAGGCCGTTATTTACCATAGCGGCGGCAAAATCGGCCGCGGCCCGCTCGAGGCCTATGAGCGGCACAAAGCCAGGAATTTCATGATCTTACTGTGGCGCCACACCAATCTTTGGCAGAAAATTACGTGTCCGGCAGTCATCGCCCTAAGAGAGCTCAAGAATGTGGTTGTGTTGATCTTTCAAGGGCAATTCCGCATTATTGTGTCGCGCTTTAGGGGATTGTTCGACTTTCTGTCACAACCAAGACCGTGAGCGCTGGTGCGTGTTCCGAGATTGTAGATTAACGGATAGTAGAGTTCTCACCATGAAACAAAACCAGGCAAAGCAAAGGCGCGTGATCGCCATCGGTCTCGAAGCCTTGGACCCGGATTTGGTCGACAGCTGGTGCGACGATGGCCAGTTGCCGGTGTTGTCGTCGCTGCGTGAACGCGGCACCTGGCGCCGATTGCGCTCTACGACCGAAATATCAAGCGGCACGGCCTGGTCGTCGCTCACCAGCGGCGTGGGTCCCGGCGGTCACAGCAGCTTCTTCTTTCATCGTCAATTGCAGTCGGGCAGCTACAACATCGTCAAGAAATATGCCGACGAAATATTCAACGAGCCGGTATGGATGCGACTGTCGGATACGGGTCATCGGGTGGCCGTCATCGAAGTTCCCGGCGCAAAGTTGCATGACGGCATCAATGGCGTGGAGATTCTCAGCTGGGGCGCGCAGGCCCCAAATCTCAATCCACAACTCGGCACGCCGTCGTATTTGGACGAATTGAACGCGCAATTCGGCCAACACCCGCTTGCCGGCTGGTACGAAACCAAGCCCGGCACCGCCGCGGAATGCGACGCGTTTTTGACGGCTTTTCGCAACGGCATAGAATCGCGAACGGCCATGGGGAAATGGGTCCTCGACCGCGAACCCTGGGACTTCTTCATCATGGTCTACCCCGAAGGCCATACGGTCGGGCACGTCGCCTATCATTTGTTCGACGAAACCCATCCGGACCACGACCCGGACATTGTGCGCCGCTCGGGCAACCCCTTGCTCGAGATCTATCGGGAGATCGATCGTGGCATCGGCGCGCTCATCGCCGATGAGGATGACGCCACGGTGCTTGTGTTCTCGAATTCGGGCATGGGCCCGAACTACAGCGGTATCCATCTGGTCGGCGCGGTTCTCGACCGCCTCGGTTTTGGACCGCAAGCGACCGGCAAAGAACGCCGCAAAAGCCCTATCCGCGCGCTGATGCCAAGCCTTAAATGGGGGCCCTATGCCATCAAGGAAGTCGAAGACCTTGTGGGGCCGCAAAACATTCAACGTGCGAAAAAACTGTTCCCGAAACGGTTCTGGGACCGCTGGTCCAGACGCATGCTGGCCATGGGAAATGAATGGAAGAACAGCCGCGCCTTTGCCGTGCCAAACGATTCCTCCGGCGCAATCAGGATCAACGTGAAAGGCCGTGAACCAAACGGTCTGATCGAGCCCGGAGCGGAGTACGCCGCAGTTTGCGACAAGTTGATCGAAGAATTCTCGGCGCTGATCAACCCGGCGACCGGGCAACCCGCAGTTGACAAAATCCTTAAGGGTGACGATGTCTGCGCCGGCCCCTACCGGGATGACTTTCCGGACTTGATCGTCGTGTGGAACCGGGAGGCGCCGATCGAGGCGCTGCAATCCGAGCGCATCGGCACGGTCAACGGCCATCTCCCGGACCGACGGACCGGTGCCCATAAGGTCGACGGCTTCCTGATTTCCTGTGGCCCGGCCCTGGTGCCTGGCGGTGTGGCGGAAGACGCCTCGATCCTCGACGTCGCCCCGACGATCCTCGAGTTCCTTGGTCAAGCCATACCGGACACGATCAAAGGCCGGCCGCTCGACGATATCTGCAACGCCGGCGCCGGACCCGCCAAAGCCCAACAGGTACCGGATCCCGTGTTGTGAAATATCGGGAATTGGGCGCGACCGGGTTACGGGTTTCGGAGGTCGGCCTCGGTTGCAGTTCCTTGGGCGAGACCGTGTTCGAAGACAACAGCGCATCGTCGCGGCCACTGCTGCAACACGCCTTCGACCACGGCGTCACTTTCTTCGATACCTCCGGCAGCTATGGCTACGGCAGCTCGGAAATGCTTATAGGCGAGGTCTTCAAGGGCCGTCGCGACCAGGTCGTCATTGCCACCAAAGGCGGTCAACTGGCCACCACACTCGGGCGGTTCGGCAGGCTTGTACGCCCGGTGATTGGCCCGTTCCGTCCCGTCATTCAGGCCCTAAAAGGGCCCTTAAAACAGAAATCCGACCATCGCGAAGACTTCTCGGCGGCGTACTTGACCCGGGCGCTCGAGGGCAGCCTCAGCCGCCTGCAAACCGATTACCTCGATGTTTATCAACTGCACAGCCCAACACCCGGCGTATTGCAAAGCGGCGAGGCCTTCGAAGCCTTGGAACGGTGGAAGGACCAGGGCAAAATACGGTTCTATGGGGTTTCCGTTAAATCAGTCGACGATGGCCTATTCTGCCTGGACAACACCAACGTCGACACGTTGCAGGTGCCGTTCAACTTGCTCGAGCGGGAAGCCGGCAAGGTTCTGTTGCCACAAGCCAAAGCCGCCGGCGTGGCGATCATCGCCCGGGTACCCTTTGGACGCGGACTGCTAACGGATAGCGGACGCGTCGCCACCGGATTGCGAACTGGCGATTCCGCCCCCGCCGTCTATGCTGTAGCCGAGCGACGAAGGCTGTCGTTCCTGATCGACAACGGACGCCGGACCTGGATCATGGCCGCCATCAGATTCGTACTCGGCCACGACGCGGTTTCCACCGTCATTCCCGGCACGACGTCGCTCGCACATTTGGAGGAGAACCTGGCCGCCCTGGAGGCTACGCCGCTCAGCGAAGACGAAATGCGGCGCGTCCAAGCGGTTGAATAAATTGGTTGCTTAGAGGATCAATGCCAGACGATCTTACGACGACGTCACACTGGGACGAACGCTGGCAACAGCCGCAACGCGGCAAGTTGCGGCAGTCCATATCACCAATGGACAGCGAATATCTGAGATTCTTGCGTTTCGCGCTTAAGAATGTCCCGCAAGACGGGCACCTTTTAGAATTGGGCGGAGCACCCGGCACGATGCTCCTCAGACAACACGCCGCGAGACCGGATTTGACGGTGGACTGTCTGGATTTCAGCCCCGTAGGCGTAGAAGCCACGAAGCTGGAATATGCTAGATCGGGCATGAACGGTTCGGTACATCACGCCGACTTCCGAGAATGGACAACGGGCGAAGGCCGTTATGACGTCGTTACGTCATTCGGATTAATCGAACATTTCGAAGACTTTCAATCCGTCATTCGCCATCATTTCAAGTTTTGCAAGCCCGGTGGCACCGTCGTCATTACCATTCCCAACTACGGCTGTTTTCCAGTACGAAATTTGTTGCGCCGATATTCCACAGACATATTACAAACCCATAACTTGGAATGCATGTCACAAGAAGCATTACGGCACGCGGCGAAAGACTTTTCCACCGATGTTATCACCGGCGGAACGGGGAGTTCCATACTGCCGTATTCCAGGCATGACAGATCGATTTCGGGAAAGATCTATAGCATTGCTGCTCTAGCTTTTAACGGCATGATCGCGCTCTTGACTCTCTTGCTGTTTCGCAAAGTGGAATTGCGGATATGGCCAACCAACCTGTTCCTAATCGCCAAAGCCAGGCCGTAGACGTGCTCGCGGGAACCGTATCGGGCTGAACAACCGCTTAAGCGTTATCGTTGCCCATCCGCCTCGGCACGAGGCTTAATATGATAGGCGCAACGGCGGGCGCCGGCCAGGATATGGTCAGTCCGCTCAACCTCGATCTCAGGCCCAAGCGTTGCTCGAAACACGTCCAGTTCCATGGCGCAGATGCCCTTACAGGCGCTGGCGGCGGCGCAAACCGGGCAATGGTTCTCGATCAACAGAAAAGCGCCGTCATCGGTCCGTTCTACTTCGGCGAGGTAGCCCTCGTCCGTGCGCCGCTCCGCCACGCGCCGCAACCGGGTCTCGAGCTTCGCCGCACCAGCGACGCAGGCGCTGTAGTCGGCGATTTGCGCCTTGGCGCGTTTCTCCAGCAGCGCCGTCATGCCGGCTTCGCCAAAAGTTTCCCGCACCGCATCGATCAAGCCGACCGCCAGTTCCGCATGGCCATTGGGGAAATAGCTGTCAGCCTCAGCGGTCAACGACCACGACAGCGCCGGCCGGCCGAGTGGGCGCGGCTCTTCGCGGCTGACCACCACACCCTCGGCGCGCAACCGGTAGAGGTGCTGGCGCACGGCCATCGCCGTCAGCCCCAGCTCCTCGCCCAATTGAGCGGCTTCCGCGGCGCCGCGCCACTTCAATATCTCGAGGATGGCATGCCGGGTCCGGCGCGGCCCAGCTTCGGCCATTGGGTTGTTTGAAACTGTCATCGTTACTTTCTAAATTTTTTTGTTGAAAAAGGCAAGCCATTGTGTTTAATATTTTCGAAAGATACTTGTTTCATTAGGAGATCGCCATGAGCGCGCCCTCGAACGACCGAACCGACGCTGCCGCCGACGGCCACTATGTCGCCGTCGCCACGCTCGACACGCTGCCTCCCGGTCGGTCGCGGATTGTCCGGGTCGGGCCCAAGCAAATTCTATTGAGCCATACCGACAAGGGATTGTTCGCCTGCAACAACCGGTGTCCGCACGAGGGCTACCCGTTGAAAGAAGGCACGCTCAGTGACGGCTGCGTGCTGACCTGCAATTGGCACAATTGGAAATTCGACCTTACCAACGGCGCCAACCTTACGGGCGGTGACGCCTTGCGCTGCTATCCGATCCGGGTGGAAGACGGCGAGATCCTGATCGAGGTCACCGACCCGCCCGCTGAAGAGCGGATCGAGAAAGCCCTGGCCGGGCTGCAGGACAGCTTTCGCCGCTTCGAATATGACCGCATGGGGCGCGAAATTGCCCGTCTTGCGGCCGTCGGAACGGATCCGTTGACGGCCGTGCGCCACGCCTTCGCCTGGACCCATGATCACTTCGAGTATGGCGCGACCCACGCCCAAGCGGCCGCCGCCGACTGGCTTGCGTTGCGGGCGCAATATGGCGACGACGACGATGCGCATGGCCTGGTTCCGCTGGTTGAAATCGTTTCACACCTGGCCTGGGACAGCCTGCGTGAACGCGCTTATCCGTTCGCGACGGCCGCCGCCGAATTCGACGGCCCCGGCCTGACGGCCGCGATCGAGGCCGAAGACGAGCCGGCCGCCATCGCCATCGCCCGCGGCGGCATTGCCCTTGGCCAAGGTTTCGCGCCGTTTCTGGAGCCGTTGGCACGGGCAGCACTCGCCCACTACGCCGATTTCGGCCATTCGGCGATTTATGTCCTCAAGACGGCGCAGTTGTCAGCCGCCCTTGGCGAGGAATCGTTGGAGCCCTTGGTATTGGCGCTGGTTCGGCAATCGATCAATGCCTTTCGCGAAGACAAGATCCCTGAGTTCAAGGATTACGAACCGAGCCTCAAGTCGTGGGACGGCAGCGGTACCGCTGCCGTCACGGCCGCAGATTTCGTCGGCCTAGGGGTGCGCGATTGCTTGGCCCTGGCATTGAACGCGTCTGCCCAACCGCAGCAACTCTACGATGCCCTGTTGGGTGCTGCGGCCTGGAACTTCCTGCACTACGACATGGCACATCAGTCCCGGACGGCGGGACCCGTCTCCGATAACAAAGGCTGGCTTGATTTCACCCATGCGCTGACCTTTGCCAACGCTGTCCGCAATCTTGGCGCCGCGGTTCCCGACCTTTGGCCGGCCGGACTGTTGCAAATCGCCTGCTTCGTCGGCCGCAACGCGGCCTATGTCGACAAAGACATCGATACCGCGCCTTGGCAGATCGCTGACAACCAGGCAGCGGACTTCATGGACCAATGCAAGCGCGGCCTGTTCGACCATGGCCGCAACGAGCCGATCGTCGCCTGCCATCTGGTTAAGCTGGTGATGGCGGTGGCCGACGAAATCGCCGATGGCCCGACGCCGTCCACGAAAGCCGCCTTGCTGACAAGTCTCAACAGATTTTTGAACGCACCGCTCAAACGGCGCCACGCCCTTCGGGTCGCGCGCCAGTCGATCGATTTTGTGGCACGGGAGGGCTAGAGAATTTTGCTGCGCTCCAATGTCACGCCAACAGCTTGCACGTCGCCCAGCACGTCGAGTTTGTCGACGGTTACCGTGGCACGCAGGCTACGATCGTCGGCCAGCGACGCCTCAAGGATGCGGTCGGCTAAGCTTTCGACCAGGTTGATATGACCCTCTGCGCAGATACGCCGGATCGCGTCGACCAGGGTTTCATAGCAATAGACCCGGTCGAAGTCCTCGGCGAAGCCTTCCTCGGGATAGGCAACGTCCAGGTCGACGTTGACCAGCACTCGTTGCGGCGCCAATCGCTCGTGGTCGTGAATGCCGATTTGCGCCGACAGCAGCAGGTCGCGAACGTGCACGCGATAGCGCCGCTGCGGCTCGGGTTGATCGGCTGTGTCGCTGATCGGCATTTCGGGGCTGACGCGTCCCAACACAACTGTCATGCTGGTCCTTTCCGCGGTACCAAGCCGGTGCCCAATGCAACGGCCGCTACCCTAACGCCCGCCGGGTTGCCGGATCAAGCAAAACAGCGCCACAGGGAAGGCGGGAACTTTGTCATCGTCGTCTGAAGATACCGCCGTCGACCGAACCGCCGGACCAGCCGCCAGGCGTTGGCTTGATTTGGTGCAGGGTGGCCATGCCGGCCATTTGGTTATCTTGATGCTGGCGATCACCCTGCACGCCATGGACGTATTCGTCATCGCGACGATCCTGCCAACATTGGTCGCCGATATCGGCGGCGCCGCGTTCTACACTTGGCCAACGATGCTCTACATGGTGGCTTCGATCGTCGGCGCCTCCTCCGGCGCCTTGATCCGCATTCGTTTGGGCATGCGCTTCGCGCCAATCTTGGCGGCGGCAATCTATTTGATCGGTGCACTGATCGCGGCAGCCGCGCCGCGTATCGAAGTGCTGCTGGTCGGACGCGCCATCCAAGGCCTCGGCGGCGGCATGTTGGTGGCTTTGTCCTACACCATGATCAATCAATTGTTCGCCGCAGAATTACGGCCACGTGTGCTCGCCCTGGTGTCCGTGGTGTGGGGCTTCGCCGCGCTGGTCGGGCCGTTGATCGGTGGCGGTTTCGCCCAATGGGGCTACTGGCGCGGCGCCTTTCTGATCCTGACACCCGTGCTTTGCCTGCTCGGCCTGCTGGCCTGGCGGACTTTGCCGCAAGCGACGGCCACCGAAGGCACGGCGCCGTCGTTGCCGTGGCGCCGCCTGACATTGCTGGCTGCCGGGGTGCTGGCGGTCGCCTTTAGTGGCCAGATCGAAGCCGCCACGGGCCACATCGCCCTGGTCGCACTGGCGATCGGCCTGGTCGCCTTGTTTATCAACCGCGACGGCCGCGCCGGCAACCGCCTGTTACCGACCAAACCGGTATCTCTAACGCATCCTGTCGGTACTTCGTACTGGATATTTTTCCTGTTTAGCCTGACATACAGTCCGGTTGGTGTTTTCATGCCGTTACTGGCGCAACAACTACAAGGCCTATCGCCTTTCGCCGCCGGTTATGTGCAAGCGGCCATGGCCTTCGGCTGGTCGCTGACAGCCATCGTCGTTGCCGGCGTGAATCTGAGCTGGCAACGGTTCTTGGTGATCGTCGGACCGGTGACGTTGCTGATTGCCATCATCGGGCAATCGCAAACCATCGGCGACGGCCCCCTCGCCCTACTTGTCATCTTCATTTTCTTGACCGGCGCCGGCGTCGGCCTCAGCCATGCGCATATCAGCAATTGGGCGATGACCCTGACCCGCGCGGACGAAGGCAATTTGACAGCAGGATCCATACCGATGGTGCAATCGCTTGGTATCGCCTTCGGGGCGGCGATCGGTGGCCTGATCGCCAACGCCGCCGGACTGGAAGCCGGGCTGGATCGGTCGATCGTCGCCGAAGCCGCCCGCTGGATCTACGGATTCTGTGTGCTGCCGCCGCTTATCGCCATTGCCCTGAGCCTGCGATTGCGCATCCTGCAAGCTCGGTTCGCGTCGTGATCGCGCGGCTTCAAGCGGCCGGCCGTGCCATGCAGCGGTCCAACCAGTCCTGGATCGCGGGATAGGGCGACAAGTCCAACTGAGCGGTTTCGGCCCAGCTCATGACCGACGCGACATTCAAATCGGCAACGGTAAAGTCCTGTCCAAGCAGGTGATCGCGTGCGGACAGTTCGCCTTCCAGAACTTTGAGCGGCCGCTGCAGTTCTTCTTCCGAGCGCTCGGCCACCGCATCCTGGCGGTCTTCCTCCGGCAAGAGGGCGCGGTTGAACAACATGGCCAACAGCGGCTTTTCGACTTCCGTCATGACCCAAAAGCTCCATTGCATCGCCCGTGCTTCGTCCTCCAGCGTGGCCGGCTGCAGCGGGCCGCCATGCTTGCGCGCCAAATACAGATTGATCGCCATCGATTCCCACAGCTTCAGATCGCCGTCGACGATCGCCGGGATACGCGCATTTGGATTAATCGCAAGAAATTCCGGCGTCGTGGTTTCTCCAGTTCGAAACCCAATGTCGTGGTGCTGGATTTCGAGATCCAATTCCCGCACCATCCAAAGAACGCGCGCGGCTCGAGAGCGGCTGACACCGTAGACTTCCAACGTGGCCATTGAATCTTCCTAGGGCTGTTGTTTAAGGGATATTGCCTGAGAGGCAGCGAGGATCTGCCAGAGAACTTTCTAACATCAGTGGCAAAACAAATGAAATTTTACAATCAATTTTGCAACTGCTACAGTCGCTGTATCCAACCGGCCTGCTCGCGAGTATCAAATGAAGCACCTTGTGTTAGCAAGTATTTTTCTGTGCGCCACTGGTGCCTTGAGCGCGTGCGGTGGTGGCGGCGGCGGTGAAACCTCGCCCAGCAGCGACAACCCCGTCGATCAATTGGCCCTGACGTTCGAATCAACCGAATACAATAACCAGGCCGGCCTCCGGTTGATCAATGCCTCGCACGCCTACGCACAGGCCAGTCTAGCGACCGTGGCGACCGCCGGTTCCAGCCAAACCGTGGCCATCATCGACACCGGCATCGATGTCGATCATCCCGACCTGGCGGACAACATTGCCCCGGGCGGCTTCGATTTCGTCGACGGCACAACGACCATGACGGACCCCAACGGGCATGGCACCCATGTCGGCGGCATCGTCGCCGCCGAGCGCGACGGCGCCTTGACCCACGGGGTCGCCTTCAATGCAAAAATTTTGCCGATCCGCATTTTCAGCACAAACGGATTTCTGCTGCTCAGCGACGCCGGCGTCGCGACGGCAATCGACCACGCCCGCGGCCAAGGCGCGGCCGTTCACAACAATTCCTGGGGCAGTTCGACACCGGTCACCTCGTTCACCGTGGCGAGCGCGGAAGCGCGACTGCCCGGCAGCCTCGATGCCTATCGCCGCAATGCCACCGCCGGCGTCGTCACGGTGTTCGCCGCCGGCAACAACAGTGCGACGCAGGTCTCGCTCCGACCCGGCTTGCCATTGCTGTTTCCCGAACTTGGCGACCATTGGGTGGCCGTGGTCAGCGTCGATACGTCCGGCGATCTGCCCGCCTATACCAACCTGTGCGGTGCCGCGGCCGCCTGGTGCATCGCAGCCCCCGGTGGCGGCGACAGCTTTGGATCCGGCATCCTGTCGACGCAAACCGGCGGCGGCGTTACCCGCCGAAGCGGGACGTCGATGGCGGCCCCCCATGTCGCCGGCGCCATCGCCGTGCTGCAAGACCTGTTCCCCGGTTCAACGTCGGCGGAAATCCTCGACCGCATGTTCGTGACCGCCGACAAAAGCGGCGCCTTTGGCGATCCTGCGGTTTTTGGCAACGGCATGCTGGATCTGAAGGCGGCGAGCGAGCCGGTCGACGTGGTCGGGATCCGCGCGGGTAGCACGGTGACCAGCAGCTCGTTCGATATCGCGCAGACGAGCCTGTCCGCCGGCGGCGCCGTCGGCGACGGCCTCCGCGCCGGACTGAAAGGCGTGAGCCTGGCGGTCTTCGACAGCCTGAACGCGGCCTTCAAGATCGACCTAAAGACGCTGGTCGGCACGCCGGAACCGGTGGCGTCCCTAGCCGACCTGCGGCGCGGTTTCGGCGGCGCTAAACTCGCAGAGACCGACCTCGGTCAGTTCGGGCGCCTCGGACTGGCCTATCGCCAAAGTGACGACGATCCGCTTGCCCAAGATAGGGCGTTGGACCGGGCGCGCTATGCGGTCCGCTTTGGTGACGGCGGCATGGTCAGCGCGTCCTACAATGAAACCCCGGCCGATCAATTCGGCTTGGCGGCGGACGGCCGCGTATCTGCGGCGGAAACCGGTGCGCCGGATGCCTTCGCCGCGCCTTACCTCGGCTTGGTCGACAATGACCACTACACCGCCGCCGGCACGGTACCGATCGGCATCGGCGGAAGTTTACTGCGTATCGGCGCTTTCCGAGGCGAGACCGCGGACGCCGGTGCCGCTGATCGCTCCGACGGCTACGGCGCGATTGCCGAGCTTGTCGTTCCGGTCGCCGACGGCGGCCATATCGGTTTGACCGTCGGCCAAGCGGTGGAAGGCGACCGTTTCCTCGGCACCGCCGGAGAGGGCGCCTTTGATCTCGGCACCGACACCGAGACCTTGTTCGGCGGTGTTAGCCTGGCCGCGCCGCTCGGCCGGCATTTGGATCTGGTCGGCAGCGCCTACATGGGCCGCTCAGAGCCCGATGCCGGCGACAGCAGCCTGTTTACCGGGTTTTCGCCGATCATCAGCAATGCTTTCAGCCTCGGTCTTATCGGCCATGGCCTAACCGAAGATCGCTCCGACCGGTTCGGCATTTTGGTCAACCAGCCGCTCCGCGTCATGCGGGGCGAAGCGCGCCTCGGCATCGCCACCGGACGGCAACAGGACGGTAGCCTGATCATTGAAACCGTCGCCGCCGATCTGGAACCCACGGGCCGCGAGATCGACCTGGAAGTCTTCTACGGCCGACGGATCGGTAGCGGTCGGGTCAACGCCAGCATCATGCTGCGCCACGAGCCCAACCATGTCGCCGGCGCGGATCCGGAAGCGGTGGCGCTGGTTGATTTTCGCCAGCGATTTTAAAGCTTTCCTAAACCAGACCGGCCACCGGTAACGCCGCGCCATGAATGGCGCGCGCGCTGTCGGACGCCAGAAAGCGGATGACGTCCGCCAAAGCGTCCGGCGCGACCCACGCGCCAAAATCGGCATCCGGCATGGCCGCCCGGTTCTCCGGCGTATCGATGATGCTCGGCAGCACGCAATTGACGTTGATGTTCTTGGTCTTGAGTTCGGCGGCCATGCTTTCGGTCAGGCGCACGACAACGCTCTTGGACGCACTATAGGCGCCCATCCCGGCCATACCGGCGAGCGCCGCGCCGGCACCGACATTGATGATGGCGCCGCCGCCCGCCTCGGTCATCGCCGGTACTGCGGCGCCCACGGTGTTGAGCAAAGTCCGCGCATTGAGATCGAACAGTTTGTCCCAGAGGGCGTCGGACGTCTCGTGTACCGCCGGTCCCATGTCGAAGCCGCCGGCGATATTGCACAAGACGTCGACCGCGCCGATTGCCTCAAACGCCGCCTGGGTGGCGGCCCGGTCGGTCAGATCGATACTACGGGTTTCCGCCCCGGGCATCGATGCCTCGGTGATATCGATCAACACCAGCCGCGCTCCGGCCGCTTGAAACGCCGCCGCGACGGCCCGGCCCAGGTTTCCCGCGGCACCGGTGACGGCCACGCGCTTGCCTTCGAAAGTCATGCTTCACCTATCCTTGATGATCATTCCAGCTATTTTCTAACGGAAATTAGTTTTTAATCTCGTGCGGTAATGGTAGGCTTTTTGCCGTCGATTGGAAGATCCGTCTCGCCACCAGGTGAAAGTTGACCGTCCCATGATCCACGCCGAACAAGTCCGCCAGACCAAGCAGTTGCTGCACCACATTGCCAACAAGACGACAGACATGGCCGACAGCGTCTACCGCAACCCGGTCAGCGACTATATTTCCCCTGAGCAGGCCGCCGACGAGCGCCGCCTGTTGTTCAACCGCTATCCGCTGGCCTTGACCTTGAGCTGCCGGCTGCCCAACCCCGGTGATTATCTCACCGACGATTTCACCGGCATCCCGATCCTGCTGGTTCGCGATCGCGACGGCCGGGTCAACGGATTCTTGAACGTCTGCCGCCATCGCGGCGCGCAGGTCGCTTCCGGCTGCGGCAACGCCCGCCGGGCGCTGACCTGCCCTTATCATGCTTGGAATTACGGCCTGGATGGACGCCTATTGTCGCGCCCGGCCGAAGACGCCTTCACGGACATGGACAAAGCGGCACACGGCCTGGTGCCACTGCCGGTCGAAGAAAAATACGGCATGATCTGGGCGTCGCCCGCGGCGGACGGCACTTTCGAGGTGGACGATATCCTGGGCGGCGCGGCACCCCATCTCGAGGCCTATGGCCTGGCTGGCTATCACCACTACGAATCCCGCACCATGCACCGGAAAATGAACTGGAAGCTGGTGATCGATACCTTCCTCGAGACCTACCATGTCCGCGTGCTGCACGCCCGGACCCTCAACGGCATCGTGCTTGGCGACCTGACGACGTTCGAGGCATTGGGCAGCAACCTGCAGCAGGTGGTGGCACGACCGTCGATCACCGAGATCACCGCCCTGCCCGAGGAGCAATGGCAACTCACCCCACACGCGGCGACCATCTATGTCCTGTTCCCCAACGTGGTCTTCCTGATGCAGGGCGATCATCTGGAGACTTGGCACGTCTATCCGGACGGCGACGACGTCAATGCATCGAAAATGCTGATTTCGCTCTATACGCCGGAGGCGGCGACCACCGACAGCGCCCGGCGCCACTGGGACCGCAACTTCGACCTGTTGATGGACGTGGTCGACAAGGAAGATTTCCCGCTCGGCGAACGGGTCCAACTTGGCTTCCATTCCAAGGCCCAGGACTGCATCACCTTCGGCCGCAACGAACCCTCGCTGCATCACTTCCACCGATCGATCCGGGATGCCCTCGGCTATCCGCCCGTAAGCGATGGCGCCTAAGCCGGACGTCTTCATCGATCTCCACCTAGTGCTGATCCGCCACAGCAAGTTCCTGATGGGTGAACGCCGCAACACCCGCTTCGGCGCCGGCCAATACCACGTCCCCGCCGGTCACCTGGAGCCGGACGAATCCATCATCGACGGCATCATCCGCGAGGCCCGCGAGGAGACCGGCATCACCATCCGCGCCGAAGAACTGGATCTCGCCCATGTCATGCATTTTCGCGGGGCATCCGACCGGCTGTCACTGTTCTTCACTGCCCGCCGCTGGACCAGCGACATCGAAAACCGCGTGCCGGGCAAATGTGCTGGCTGGCACTGGCTGCCTTTGGACGACCTGCCCGCCAACACGATTCCGTACGCCAAGGCAGCGATCGCCCACATCCAGGCCGGGGAGCGTGTGGGATTGTTCGGTTGGGACAATTGAACACTTTGCGGTGGCGGCCGCTTCATGGTCATTGCGAGCAGAGCGACGCAATCCAACGAATCGGCGGCCTCCCTGGATTGCCACGGCGGCAATGCCGCCTCGCAACGACAGCCAAACAGCGTGGTACCTGACGAATTTCTGTTACCATGGGCGACGGGTTCGACGGCGCAACGGTGCTCCATCGATTCGCCCACCACAGAATTCAGCTGAATGGCCGGCACACGAACGCTAATAAACTTGGTGGCTTTTCCGGATCAAACGGGTCGGAGCGCCTTTTCAGCGGCAGAGTGCCACGTCTTAACAAGACTATTGGCGAATACATTACTGTGTGCCTTGCCATAGGCGACAAACCAACGAATTAAGCCATCCCAGTCCGATAGGTTTCCAGGTTCGTGGAGCTCCCAGCCTAGTTCGTCCAATGTCCAATTTGCCTTCGCCGAATTGCGCAACATGGATGTGGTAACCCAATTTTCCTCGGAGTCAGCGCATCCTCGCGATACAGGCACTATATGGTCCACAGTGGGCGACAATTCCCAAAACGCAATGTGCGTTTCGGACATTTTCCAGTTGGCGTGATAAGGAAAGTCGTTGGGCAGCAAAACGGATATCAATCGAAGCGCACCCGGGAACACCAACCGATAACCCGAATAACGGTCTACGAAGCCGTCTCGAAGGAATAGTTGCGTCGATTGGGTTGGTGAATATTGACGTGATTGCGTCTGAACAGGCTCAAAGGGATACTCTGATCGTAGTAGTTCGGAAGCTTCTTCGGGTTGTTCGATATTGAGGCGATCCGCGACTTCTTTGAGTATCGTCGCAGTCTCACGCGGCCGGTGCGAGATTGGCATAGCAGAGCATTTCGGATTATCGAGTCATGGACTAGGTTCGTATCGTTCGACTGCTATCTCCCCTGACCGCTCACGCATTTGCGCTGCGTCGTGCCAGGCCTGCATGCGCAGCATCGTGTCCATATCGAGGCCAAATGCTTTTTCGATACGCAGGGCCATTTCCGGTGAAAGGGCAGCCCTTTCGTTTATGAGCGCGGACAGCGTGGCACGGCGTACGCCGAGAACGGCGCCCGCCCTGGTAATTGACAGGCCCAATTCTTCCAAGATTTCAGTGCGGATAAACGCCCCCGGGTGGCAGGGCTTCATGGCGACTTTCGTCACGGCCTCGTTCATCAGTGGTAATCCTCCAAATCCAGACCGGTGATGTCGCCACCCTCGATCTCGAACGTGATGCGCCAGTTGCCGGACACGCTGACGCTCCATGTCCCTGTCCGCGCACCTTTGAGTTGATGAATGCGCCAGCCGGGCGGCGCCAAGATGCTTTCGACGGTCTCCGCCAGGACCAATGCTGTGATTACGCGGCGCACTCTTCCGACAAGATCGCGCCGAATTTCCCGTGTATCGTTATCTTCAATGAGGCGCTTCAAACCTCTGTGTCGGATCGACCGAATATTCATGCGCAAGTGTACGCTATTAGCGTACACTTGTCAATGTTTTACATGATATCACTGTTAAATAATGCCAAACAATTGCTGTGATATTCGCCTCATCCGGTTTGGTCGAACGGACTATTTACCACTCACGCCGACAACGCAAAATCTGGCGGCGCGACGTCGAGCTTTTTCAGTTCCGGCATGACCTTGTCTGCGAACAGACGCATGTTGCGTTCGGCTTCTTCGAAGGGCATGCCGGAATAGCTGAAGACGCCCATGAAGCCGTTGTGGCCGGTGATTTTGTTGATTTCGGTGATCTTCTCGATGACCTGTTCCGGCGTGCCCCAGGGATGCAGGCGGACGAAGTCCGCCGCCGCGCCTTCCGGGCTGCGTTTGTCGATGTATTTGGTCAAGCTGGCGTAGTATTCGTAGCCCTTGGTGTCCTTCAGGTGATCGGCGGCGAATTCGTAGTGCTTCATCACCGTCTGGTAGTATTTGCCGATATAGCGGTAGGCCATTTCCTCGGCGCGATCGGCGTTTTCGTCGACCATGACCCAGCCGGCGCAGAGCGGCGGTGGCGCCTCGGCGTTATTCTCCTCACGATAGATGGCGCGGTAGGCGTTGAGCTCCTGTTCGACGTCGGCCCACGGCTTCTGGGGTACGATCAACAGGCCGACACCAAGGCGCGCCATGATGCGTGAGGATTCCGGCGACACCGCGGCGGCGTAGGTACGATCACGAAAGGTCTTGTACGGCGCCGGCCGGATGGCGCGGCGCGGCTGGGTAATGAATTCGCCGTCATATTCGCAATAGCCCCGGTCGAGCCCTTCAAGCAGCATTTCGGCATATTCGACGAAGATCTGCCGGGAATTGTTCATGTCGATCCTGAAGCCGTCGAACTCGACCCGGCCGAGGCCACGGCCGAGTCCAAGCACCATGCGGCCATCAGACAGGTGGTCGAGCATCGTTACTTGTTCGGCGACCCGCATGGGATCGTGCCACGGCAGGACCACGACCATGGATCCGAGCTTTGCCTTCTTCGTGCGCGCGGCCATGTAACTCAGGAACTGTACCACGTCCGGGCACATGGTGTAATCGGTGAAGTGATGCTCCACCGACCAGATCGATTCAAAACCCATGGGCTCCGCCATCTCGGCGAGACGCAGCTCGTTTCTATAGACATCCCGATCGGACAGAACGTCTTCCGGGTTTTGGAAGATGGCGGAATAGCCTACATGCATGGCGCACTCCCTCAGGGTTTGGCGGCGACGTCGAACAATCGAAAATCATATCAGGCGGTCAAGCGCCTCGAAAAGCCGGTCGATGTCGGATTCGTCATTGAACAGATAAGGGCTGACCCGGATGGCGCCGCCGCGCAAGCTGACATACACGCCCTCGGCCTTCAATCGGTCGATGATCCCGTCCGGTGCATCGCCGGCATAGATACCGATCATATGGCGGGCCCGGTGCGGTGCCGGCGGTACACGCCAGCCGCGCTCTTCGGCGGCGGCGGCAATGCGCGCGACCAACAATGCAAGGCTCGCCTCAATCGCCGCGACGCCCCAGGACGAAATTTGCCTGAGAGCGGCAACGCTCATCGGCATGTGGATCATGGAATCGGCGGCGCCCTGATCGAAGCGCGCGGCGCTATCGAGGTATTGGCGGCCGTAGCCGGAGTCTCGCTCCATCGACGAGTCGGCGATGCGGCTGGCATGGTTGTCCTCGATCGGCCGGCCGTCGCGATGGCGCGGCGCGACGTAGAGAAAGCCGACACCGTCCGGCGACAGCAGCCATTTGTAAGCCGAGCAGGCGACGAAATCCGGATCCAATCGGGCAACATCGAACGGCTTGACGCCGATCGACTGGGTGGCGTCGATGAAAAATCCCGCACCGACCGCGTGAACCTGGTCGGCAACCCGTTCCAAGTCGATCAAGCCGCCGTCCATCCAGTGACAATTCGGCAGTGCCACGAGGCCGGTGTCCGCGTTGATCCGGTCGAGGACGGCCGCCGTCCAGTCGCCGTCTTCGGGACGGGCAATGATGGTAATGCTGCCGCCGTCCCGCTCGGCAACGTTCTGCCAGGCGTAGTAGTTCGACGGAAATTGGTTTTCTAGCATCACAATGCGCTGACCGGACCGAATGGAGAGGTTGGCGGCACCGATGGCGGCGCCGTAACTGGTCGAGGTCATCAGCGCGATGGCCGCCGCCGGCGCCCCGACCAGCCCACCGAACAATCGGCGAGCTTCGCCGATTTCGTTGTAGAGATTGCCGCGATCCGGATCCCAGGGATGGTGTTTCCAAGCCAGACCACGGCGCCCTGCTTCATCGCTGGCGCGGAGCGACGGCGACTGGGCGGCGCAATTCAGATAGGTGACGCCGTCCGGAATATCGAACAAATGGCGTTGGCAGGCGAGCGTCATTGCGCCCCGACAAAGACCGGTAACGTCACGTCTTCCGTCGCCGCTTCATAGGCGATGGCGACCGGCAAACCGATCTTCAGATCCGCATGGTCCACGCCTTTGAGCTGGCAGTTCATGCGCACGCCTTCCGCCAGATCGACGATGGCGAGCAGCAGCGGTAGATCCTTCTTGAAACCCGGCAAAAACGCGTGGTGGGTGATGGTCCAGGAATGCAGCGTCCCCTCGCCGCTTGCGGCGACCCAATTCACCTCCATGGAATAGCAGCTGTCGCAAACCGGTCGCGGATAATGGCGGATCCGGCCGCAGGCGCCGCACTGCTGCAGCATCAATTGATGGTTCTTCAAACCGTCCCAAAACGGCTTTGAATCAATATCCGGCTCCGGCAGCGGTTTGTCGTAGGCGTGGGCTTCCATCGCTCTACCTCGCAAGAATGGCGACGGCGCCGTCGCCCATGTCGCCATAGCCGGTGACCAGACCGAGTTCGGCACCCTCGACCTGAGCCTTGCCGCCATCGCCGCGCAATTGCCGGGTCAGCTCGACCACGTGGTTGAGGCCGACGATATGCGCCTGAGACAGTAATCCGCCGTGGGTGTTGATCGGCAGGTCACCGCCCAAGCCGATGCGCCCGTCTTCGACGAAGGCACCTCCCTCGCCCTTCTTGCAGAAACCGAGATCCTCGAGCTGGCACAGCACGATGTAGGTGAAGCAATCATAGATCTCGGCAACGTCGATATCGGCCGGACCAACGCCGGCCATCTGGAAGGCCTTGGGCGCGGCTTTGGCGGTACCGAGCGTTGTCATATCTTCACGCTGGGTGATGGCGCTCGGCGAATCCGGATGGCCTTCGGCGACGCCGAGGACGCGGATCGGCGGCCGCCGCATGTCCTTGGCCCGCTCGGTGCTCGAAATCACGAACGCTGCACCGCCGTCGCTTTCCAGGCAGCAATCGAACAGCCGCAACGGATCGGAGATCATGCGGGAGGCTTGATGATCTTCAATGGTCATCGGACCGGTCATCAATGAATTTTCGTTCAGCCTGGCATGGTTGCGCACGGTGACCGCGATTTCGCCGAGCTGGCGCGAGGTGGTGCCGTAGAGTTCCATGTGACGGCGCGCCATCGGCGCGTAGAGTTGCGGCGGCGCGATCGCACCAAGCGGCATTTCGAACTCGCCGATGGTCCGGAATTGCGGCATTTGCTGTACCCGGGCGCCGACCCGCGCGCCGGAATAGCCGTTGCGGCCAATGGCGACCAGCACATGGTTGGCGACGCCGGTGGCGACCGCCATCACCGCGGACTGAATGCCGGCAACGCAGCTGGCACCACCGAGCGGCGTCGTCGCCGAATATCGGAGGTCGTCGATGCCCAAATTGGTGATGAAATCCTCGGCAACGCCGCCGGCGGAAGAATAAGGCAACACACCGTCAATGTCCTTGGGCGAGAGGCCGGCGTCTTCGATCGCCTTGAGCGACGCCTCCATCTGCAGGGCAATCACGCTCTTGCCTGACCGCTTGGAATAGTCCGTTTCACCGATGCCGGTGATCGCGCCTTTGCCGCTCAGCCCACTCATTTTGCCTCTCCCTGCAAATGCCGCACCCTGTCGAACCGGCGTTCTACCGGACGGATGGCGATTTTATCCCGTGATTGGCAGACCTGGCAAACCTGGCACTCTGACCCGATCACGATTATTCTACCGCGCGCGAGTGGATGCGGCGGCCAACCGCCCCCATGTGTGCTCGGCATTTACAACGGTGGCAGCCATGAAAATCGGTCATTTCTTCAGCGGCATATTTCTTGTCGGATTTCTTTGCGTCGCCGGCCTCGGCGGCTGGCTCGCGGCACAGAGCCACGATCTGTCGGCCGCGGCCGGGCAAGTCTGGTTTCAGATCCACGCCGGCAGCCTCAACCTGGTTCAAGCCGTGACCGAACGCTACGTGTCGCAGATCTTTTGGGAAGACGTCTTGTTTCCGGCACTGTTGTGGCCGGCCTGGATGCCGCTGACAGGATTGGCGCTGGTGTTCCTTATCGCCGCCAGCCTGACCTGGGTCGCCACGCACCGTGACGCCGCCCAATCGTAATTCACCGGGACCCGATCACCCATGAGCATCAAGACCGTCGCGAGCACAGAAATCTACCGGAATCGGTGGCTGCGGCTCCGGGAAGACCGCATTCAATATGAAGACGGTACCGACGGCATCTACAGCGTCGTCGAGAAACCGGATTTCGCCATCATCATCCCCGTCGACCTGGTGCGGCGCCGGCTGCATTTGGTGGAGCAGTTCCGCTACCCCATCGGCGAGCGGCGACGGGAATTTCCGCAAGGCACGTGGGAAGAGCAAGACGCGGTCGATCCGGCCGACCTTGCCGCCGGCGAACTCCGCGAAGAAACCGGCTTGACCGCTGACAATATGGACTATCTCGGCCGCCTGCACGTGGCCTATGGCCTCGCCAACCAAGGCATGCATGTGTTCCTTGCCACCGGGCTGACACCAGGGCCGACCGAGCGTGCCCCTGAAGAGCAGGACATGATCGCGCTCGACATGGCGATCGACGATTTCGATGCGGCAATCGGTGCCGGCGACATAACCGACAATGCCTCCCTCGCCGCCTACCTTCTGGCCAAACTCAAGCGCCCGGATATATTCTGAGCCCCGCCCAGCCAACCAAGGATGTTTCCGCCATGGCTCAGCCATTGACGTTCTACACGGAGTTTTCGTCGCCCTACGCGTATCTCGCGGCGCAAACGATCGACGAGATGGCCGCCCGCCACGACCGCGAGGTGCTATGGCGCCCGGTGTCGCTCGGCCATATCTTTCAGGCCATCGGCTATACCGCGGACATGGTGCCGAAGGTCAAACGCGAGCATAGCCGCACCGACGCCGCCCGCTGCGCCCAACTGCTCGACGTGCCGTTCACCAGACCCGAGAGCTTCCCCGTCGACGCCAAATTGGCCCGACTGGTATTTTATCGGCTGGACCGGCGCGACGCGGATTTGGCGCGACGCTTTGCTTTCGGCGTATTTTACAAGTTCTGGGGCGAAGGCCATGACATTCGCGACCCGGAAACCCTGGTCGGCCTCGGCGCCGGCCTGCGCGTCGACGCGGCGGAAATCGAAGCGGCGGCCGACGATGCCGAAGCCAAAGCAGCGATGATCCAACACACCAACGCGGCGATCGAAAGCGGTTGCTTTGGCATGCCGTGGATCGTCGTCGATGGCGAGACGTTTTGGGGCCACGATCGGCTGGACTATATCGACCGGTTTTTGGCGGCTGCCGGTTGATGTGAATCAAGGCGCCGGCCGCCGGTTCCGCCATACCTTTGGCGATGCGCTACGATCTGCTTGAAAAGTACGACCGCCAAGTACCACGCTATACCAGCTATCCAACGGCGCCACATTTCGGTGCGGCGATCGATGGCGGTGTCTATGCCGAATGGCTCGACCAGGTGCCGGCCGACCAGGCTTTGTCGCTTTATCTGCACATTCCGTTTTGCGATACGCTGTGTTGGTTCTGCGGCTGCAACACCAAGCTGGTCGCGCGTTACGCGCCGGTCGCCGCCTATCTCGACATCCTGGCCATGGAGATCGACCGGGTGGCGTCGGCCCTGGGGCCGCGCCGACCGGTCGGCCATATCCATTGGGGCGGCGGTACGCCGACCATTCTAAAGCCGGTGGACATCGCCCGATTAACGGCGATGTTGCGGGATCGTTTCGACTTTACGGCCGACGCCGAATTTGCCGTCGAAATCGACCCCCGCGACGTTGGTAGCGATACGATCGCGGCCCTGGCCAAAGCCGGCGTAACCCGCACCAGCCTCGGCGTGCAGGACGTCAATGCGGAGGTCCAGCAAGCCATCAATCGCCTCCAGCCCTTGGCGACGACCGAGAGCGTGGTCCGGGATCTTCGCGCCCACGGGATTGACGCCTTGAACATCGACCTCATGTACGGTCTACCGCAACAGTCCCTGGACGGTATCCGGCGAACCATCGAAGCGGTGCTTGCCATGCGACCGAACCGTTTGTCGCTATTCGGCTACGCCCATGTGCCCTGGCTGAAGAAACACCAGCGCATGATTGCCGACGCCGGCCTACCGGGTACGCGAGACCGGGCGGAACAGGCCGACCTGGCTGGGCAATTGCTGACCGAAAACGGCTACACCCGGATCGGCATCGATCATTTCGCCCGGGCCGACGATGCGCTGGCGAAAGCGGCGCGAGCCGGCCGCTTGAACCGCAACTTTCAGGGCTACACGACAGACCAGGCCGGCACCTTGATCGGCCTCGGCGCCTCCGCGATTGGGTCGTTGACCCAGGGTTACGTCCAGAACGCGACACCAGTTCACCTCTGGCGACAGGCGCTGGAGGCCGGCCGCTTCGCCACGCAAAAAGGCCGCCAGCTCAGCGCCGACGACCGTTTGCGCCGGGCCGTTATCGAACGCCTTATGTGCGATTTGACCGTCGATTTGGATGCGGTCTGCCGACGCTACCAGACTACATCGGCCCGATTCGACCCGGCGATCGCAGGACTCGCGCCGCTCGCCCGGGACGGCATCGTCACCATCGACGGCCATCGCATCACCGTCACCGAAGATATGCGCGTTCTGGTTCGCACCGTCGCTGCCCAATTCGACCACTACCTGGTGCCGGCCGAAACCCGTCATGCTCGCGCCGTCTAACGGTATGCACTCAGCGAGAAACTAAGCGGCAAGTCCGGTTGCTCGGGCCCGGTCCGCCAATAGCCGTCGTCGCCTTGCACCAGGGCCGGCAGCCCCGGCCAGACCAGCACAGGATGTTCGCGCAGGCGGTCGATCCTGAGCCCGGCAGCGGCGATCGCTGAAACGATGTCGCCGAGGCCGTGACGCCAGAAATATTCCTTGGTATTGACCATGTCTTCCCCGCCGTCGGAATAGGTTCCGGGTTCGTCATAAAGTTCCGGCTGGCCATCGCCGCGATAGGGATAGACGGCCGTAAGCGGCTTTTTGGCGGCGTTCGGACCATCGTCGAACCAATGCACGGCGGGATGCGCCTCGACAATGACGAAGCGGCCACCCGGTTTGAGAAAATGCGCAATGATCCGAGCCCATTCGTCGAGGTCCGGCAGCCAACCCAGCACCCCCCACGAGGTAAACACGAGATCAAACCGACCGTCGATCACCGACCGCGCGTCATAGACGTTGCTCTCGACGAAGCGGGCCGGCACGTCGATCTCATCGGAGAGCTTCCGTGCCGCGGCGACGGCGGCGGCAGAATAATCGAGCCCGGTCACCACCGCGCCACGTCGCGCTAGGGACAGGCTGTCCATGCCGAAATGGCATTGCAGGTGCAACAGCTCCTTGCCCGAGACGTCGCCCACTTCCGATTTGACGATGGGATCGAGCGTGCACCGACCGGCGCGGAAGCCATCGACGTCATAAAACGCCGACCGCATATGAATCTCGACGGCTTCTTCCCAATAGCGCCGATTGACGCCCATTTCGGTGTGCATAATGATTTCCTCCGCCGAAGAAAAAGCCGGCCAGAATGATCGAACCGCCGGTGCTGTCAAGGCCATCGACCAAATGGGACGAAATCAGGCTGCAAATTTCCATGTTCGCGCTTGCGTTCGCGCGGCCTGCTCCTACGATGAAAACCGCGCCGCAATCGCCCGCGCTATAAAGGATCAAGTCGTTGATACATAAACACGTAGCGTGGATTCGGTCCTTGGCGGTTTGTATTCTTGCCATGCTGCTTGCGCCGCCGATGGCGGCCGGCGCACAGGAATTTGCGGCGCCGGAAAGCTGCCGCGGCTGCCATGAAGGCGAATTTCAGGCTTGGCGTCGATCGGACCATCGCCACGCCATGGCCGAGGCGGACGCGACCACGGTCAAAGGTGATTTCGCCGAGGCAGTGTTCGACAAAGGCGGCCGGCGGGTTCGTTTCTTCACCAAAGACGATCGGTATTTCATCGAAGCACGTGGCGCCGACGACACGATCGCGGCCTATGAAGTACGCTACACATTTGGTCATGAACCACTGCAACAATATCTGCTGGCTCTTCCCATGGGCCGCTTGCAAGCCTTCGACATCGCCTGGGACACCAGCCGCGGCCGGTGGTTTTCCCTGCAGTCCGGCGACCGGCCGAATCCACCGCCTGGCGACCGTTTGCATTGGGCCGGTGGCTTCTACAATTGGAATTCGACTTGCGGCTTCTGCCATTCGACCGGCCTTGAGAAGGGCTTCGACCTGCAGGCCAATCGGTTCGAAACCACCTGGGCGGATGTGACCGTCGGCTGCCAGGCTTGCCACGGACCGGCCCAAGAGCATGTGACCTGGGCAGAACAAGGTGCCGACCGCGGCAAACAGAATGGATTGCCGGTCGATTTCAAGACCGATAGAAAAGCCGCCGAGGCGGCGGTTTGCGCGACTTGCCACGCCAGGCGCCGCGAACTGTCGAATGACTATCGGCCAGGCGCGCCGTTCTACGACCATTTTCTGCCGGCAGTTTTGCGCCAGGACCTCTATTTCCACGATGGCCAGATTCTCGACGAGGTCTATGTTTGGGGGTCGTTCCAGCAAAGCCGCATGTTCGCCGCCGGTGTCACCTGCTCCAACTGCCATGAGCCCCATAGCGGCGCGTTGCGCGGCAACGGAAATGCCGTCTGCACGCAATGCCACAACCCGTCGCCGCCCCAAGCCTTTGCTTCGATCCGGCCGCTTGACTACGACGCGCCGGCACATCACCGCCACCAGTCCAACGGCCCCGGCAGCCAATGCGTCGACTGTCACATGCCGGCGCGCACCTATATGGGCGTCGATCCGCGGCGCGACCATTCATTCCGGGTGCCGCGGCCCGACCTGGAGCACGCCCTGGAAACGCCGAGCGCCTGCTCAAACTGCCATGACGACCGCGACCGGCAATGGGCGGCGGCGCGGATCGCCGATTGGTACGGGCCGCAGCGCCGCCGGGAGCCGCATTTCGGCACCGCACTCGCCGCCGGACGACGGGGCGAGCCAGGTGCGGCGGCCAAACTCGCCGCTTTGGCCAAGGACAATGCAGCGCCGATGATCGCCCGGGCGACGGCACTGTCGATGCTGGGCGGCTATCGCGATCGCCGAAGCATAGAAGCCATCGTCACGGGTCTTAAGCACGATGAACCGCTGATGCGCGTCCAGGCGCTTCGCGCCACGGCCGGACTGCCGGCCAACGCCCGCGTCACGATGGCCGGACCGGCGTTGAGCGATCCGGTTCGGGCGGTTCGGATCGAAGCGGCCCGAGCCATTGCCGACATTGCCGCCCGGCAATTACCGCAGGCGCTCGGAAAGCCTTTCCTTGCCGCCGCCAACGACTATCTGAAGGCGGAATCGAGCGCCGCCGAACGGCCCGAGGCGCATCTCAATATCGGCGTGTTTTTCCAGAACGTCGGCCGGCCCAAAAACGCCGCCGTCGCGTACAACCAAGCCATCCGCCTGAATCCGCGCTTCGTACCGGGATACCTCAATCTTGCCGAACTGATGCGCGCCGCCGGTGACCAAGCAGGGGAAGCCGCATTGCTTGAAAAAGCGCTGAAGGCCGCACCCGAGGACGCCTCAGCGCATTTCGCCATGGGCCTGTTCGAAATTCGCCGCCGCAACCCCGATGCCGGTCTTGCCGCTATCGCCCGGGCCGCCAAACTCGATCCGACCCAGCCGCGCTTTGCCCATGCCCATGCGCTGGCATTGCAATCCCACGGCCGGCACGGCGAGGCGGTTGCCGAACTCGAAAGGCTGTTGGCGGCGGATCCCTGGTATCGGCCGGGTCTGACCGCCATGGCTGAAATCTTGGCGGAAACCAAAGATTGGCAAGGCGCCGGCCGCTACGCCAACAAAATGCTGGCGCTGAACCCCGGCGATCCGGCTGCGCTCCGCATCATTCGCGCCATAACCGAACTGAAATAGGCCCGCAGGATGAGCCTGAGCCTCGTTGCCCCCGCCGAGCTGTTGACCGCCCGACTGCGTTTACGGAAACCGACCTTGGCGGACGCAAACCCGCTGTTTCGCGCCTATGCGACCGACGAGGAAGTGGTGCGATTTCTAATCTGGACGCCGCACCGCTCGGTGACCGATACGCGCGACTATCTGAAGCACTGCCTGGGCGAATGGTCGACGGGCAATAGCTTTCCCTACGTCATCGAGTCCCTGGACAGCCAATCTGGGCCGATCGGCATGATCGATCTCCGAAAACGACCCCATGGTATGGATTTCGGCTACGTTCTTGCCCGATCCCATTGGGGTCAAGGCTTCATGAGCGAAGCGCTGACAGCCGTCGTCGACTGGTCGCTCGATCAACCGGACATCTGGCGGGCCTCGGCCATCTGCGATGTCGACAACGGCGCCTCCGCCAGGGTCATGGAAAAGGCCGGCATGTCCTTCGAGGGCATCCTGCGGCGGTATTTTGTTCATCCAAACGTTGCCGACGAACCGCGCGACTGCCGGATGTACGCCAAAGTGCGTGGCTAACTCACGCCGGCTTTTCCGCCGTATGGAAAAAGTTGCCGGTTTCGGGATCCAGCACCCGCAATTCGCCGTTCGAAATATCGAACCACGCGCCATGCAGGCTCAGTCGCCCTTTGTCCTCGAGGATCGAGATACAGGGGAACGTCCGAAGATTGTCGATCGAGTTGGCGATGGATTCATGCTCGAGCGCCGTTTGTCGTTCCGCGGCCGTCAGACCACGGCGGGCGGATATCGCCTCCACTGCCGGTGTCAGCAGTCCCATCCACTTGCCGATGAAATCGCCGGGTGACAGTGGTTCGGCCGCCGGATCCAACGCCGCCATGATGCCGCCGCAGCGGCCGTGGCCCAACACCACGATATGCTTCACCTTAAGACTTTGAACACCAAACTCCAGCGCCGCGGAGGTCGAGTGATATTCACCGTCCGGTTCATAGCAGGGCACAAGGTTCGCCACGTTGCGTACTACAAAAATTTCACCGGGCAGCGTGTTGAATATGATTTCCGGCGCGGCCCGGGAATCGCAGCAGGCGATAACCATGGTCTCGGGCGTCTGACCCGACTCGGCCAGCGCGCCATAACGCTCGCTTTCGCGGGCAAACCTGGTTTTCTTGAATTCGCGGTAACCCTTGAGGAGGGCGGATGGGAAAGTTTTCATAGACCAGGAGTTAGGTCGATTGCCCAGATTTATCAACAACAAAACGGCTAATAATCCCGGCACTCAACCGAAATCGCAGAACCAGTGGCCAGATCAGAGGCATAATTTGCGCTTCGCTAGCTTGATTGACCCCGCTCTGCTGTCTACCCTCGTGCCAATTCGGTTGAACGTAAATGACCGACCTACCGCATCACAAGATTTTCACCAGGGATGGCGTTAATGAGCAAGAACAAGGTTGTAGGCACGGGCGGAGAGCTGCTCATGCATCAGTTGGTCGCGCAGGACGTGGATTACGCTTTCACTAATACCGGCAGCGCCGAGGCCGGTTTCTTTGATGCCTTTCTCACCGTCCCCGGCGTTCAGCCGATCCTGCTGCTGGCAGAGTCGCTGGTGCTGTCGGCGGCGGACGGCTACGCCAAAGCGGCGAAGAAACCAGCCTTCGTGAACGTGCATTTGGCGGCCGGAACGCGCCAGGGGTCAGGCCAATTGCAGAACGCCTATTTCGACGGCTCGCCGATGGTTGTGACCGCGGCGCTGCGCGACAACGGCTCGTTCGGCGACCACAACACGCTCGGCGCCAGCAGCGGTTTTTCCCAAATGGGCGCGGTCGAAGACATCACCAAGAAACGCTGGGAAGTCACCGATCCGCGCGGCATTCCGACCGCGACGCGCCGCGCCTTCAAGGAAGCCATGACCATGCCGACCGGTCCGGTCTACGTCGCGTATTCCAGTCAGGCACTTGACGCGACCGGGGTCGAGGGCACCATTCAGGCGGCACGCGGCGTCGGGTTCGCCGAGGTACCGAACAGCACAACGCTCGAGAAGATCCACGACGCCCTGCTCAATGCCCAGAATCCGCTGGTTATCGCCGGCACCGAAATTCGTACCGCCGGCGCCGAAGCCGAAATGCTGGAGCTGGCGGAGAACTACGCGCTGCCCGTGGCCGTGGCGTTTTTCGAATATGGCGGTTTTCCGCTGCGGCACCCGAATTACGTCGGCATGATCGACGAAATGTCCGAACAAGGCTATGACGTGATCTGCTGCGTCGGCTACCGGCAGAACACCCGCGCCAATCCGGAGGACCTGAAATTCAGCGGCGCCGATACAATCATCGGCCTGGGCCAGGACCCGGCGCTGATGGGCAACACTTATGCCTTGGACCTCGACGTTTGGGGCGACGTCAAACACACCTTGCAAGCGCTTAATGCATTGTGGAAGCCGGATCACGCCAATTTAGCCCACATTCAAAAACGCAAGATGACGCTGGCGGCACAGAGCGAAGCCCGGGCGGCAAAATACCTCGATGACGCCAAAAAATGCGCCGACAACAAACCGTTGCATCCGCTCAGCCTCGGTGATGCCATGGCTCGGAACCTGGCCGACAACACCTTGCTGGTGTCGGAGAATTTCCGCGCCTACGACCATTTGATGCCGTTCGGTTATGGCAAAAAAGACTGGCGCCTGGTCCGCACCGCCGGTGGCAGTTTGGGTTATGGCCTGGGTGGTGCCGTCGGCGCCCAACTCGGCGACCCGAGCCGGCCGGTCGTCTTGAGCATCGGCGACGGCGGGGTGATGTATAGCTCGGCCGGATTCTGGACCATGGCACGCTACAGCCTGCCGATCCTCACTGTCGTCTGGAACAACATGAACTACCAAACCGTACGGACCAATTTCGCCGCCTGGGGCGGCAACATGAAGGCACAGGACAAGTATCCGGAGACCTTCCTGGGCGACCCGGCGATCGACTTCGTGTTGTTAGCCAAGGCCCAAGGCATCAACGGCGAGCATGTGCACGAGCCGGGCGAGCTTGACGCGGCCCTGCAGCGCGGCCGGGCCGCGCAAGCCGCAGGCGAGCCCTATGTGCTGGATGTCCACATCACCAATACCGGCGCCGGAAAAGATTCCGACTGGTACATGGCGGTGGATTGATCGCTTAGCCGGGTGCGTTCAAACGATCAGAAAATCTTGGCTCGACAGTTCGCTGACATTCAGGCCGGCGAGTATTAGGACGTCTTCGCCGTCGGCGCCATAATCGTAAACCACGCCATCTGTGGTCTGAGTAAGCGCCGCTATGATTTCAGCGAAACTCGCGACTTCGTTTAACCCGCGGAAGTCGACGATGTCGGCGTCACCCGTATTGGCCAGGCTGGCGTCAAAATCATAAATGACGTCTTTGCCGAAGCCCGCCTCGAAGACGAAGAAGTCCGCACCGACGCCGCCCCAAAGGCCATCGTCGCCGGCGCCACCCTCGAGTTGATCCGACCCGGCGAGACCGAAGATTTGGTCATTGCCGCGCATACCCATGAGGATGTTGTCCAGCGCGTTACCGGACAGGTTGTCATGGCCATCACCGGCGACGGCGTTTTCGATGTCAGCGCCGGCGCCAACCGTCAGGAAATAGGCTCCCGACGACGTGCCAACCGCGCCGTCCGCGAGACTGACATCCAGGTTGCCGGTCATGGCCGCCATATTGAGCCAGTCGGCACCGCCGTCGGTATCCGTGATCGTGGTCCGACCCAAATCGTCGGCAATGGACTTCAGTTGGTTTGTGGTGACGTCGAAGATGGTGCTGATGAATATTTCATCGGTGAAATGAAACACGTCGTTGATGGCGGCGGGGTCGGCGTGGCCGTACCAGTCGACGGTGTAATCGGTGAGCACGGCGCCGCCGCCCGCATTGACAAATTCCAGCGTCCATAGTCCGTCAGCATCCTCGCCGCGGAAGGCTTGGGCACCGAAGGTCCAGTCCAGCGGACCCGCCGGAGCGTCACCCGACCGGTAGAGCTGAACTTGGGTTCCGCCGGGCGACGTCAGGAAAATATCGACCGCCGAATCCGACAAGGAAACCGTGACTTGAGCGTGTTCGACATCGAGCGCCACCGCGCTCAGGTCGAGGTCGATCGAGGCCGCTGTGCCGATGCTTAGGTTGGGTGTACCGCTCCGTATGACCTGCGTTTCATTGGCCGAGGTCTGCGGCGGATCGAACCGGTGCCAGACCTCGGCCATGCGCACGGCGTTAAAGGCGTCCACATCGCCGAAACCGTAATCCTCCGAGAAATGCAGGCCACCGCCGTTCCAGTCGTCGGCGCCGTTGAAGCGCCAAACGTGGTCTTCGTCGCCGAAGGCAACCGGCGCGGCGTCGATGGCCGATCCCGCGTGGGTCGCCGAATAGGCCAAGATCTTCTGGACGTCGCGCCAGCCGAGGCCCGAGTTGGCATCGAGCATCAGCGCGGCGACCCCGCTTACGACCGGTGCCGCCGATGAGGTGCCGCCGAACCCGGTAAAGGCGTCGGTCCCTGTGTAGTCGCCCGACGCATATCCAGCCGACCCGAGCAGGTCGGTGGTCTTGATGCCGAGATTGAATAAGAAACCGCCGCTCGACGGTGCGGTCACCAACAGGTTCGCGCCATGGTTCGAATACCAGGCAATGTCGCCATCATCGTCGGTCGCCCCGACAGTGATGGCAAAGCGCGACGAATTGAACTGTTCGCCTTGGGCGCTGGCTGATTCATTGCCGGCGGCCTTCACGATCACCGTACCGAGCCCGCCGCGCCCGTTCACCGCCGCGTTCTCAAGCGTCGGCAAAACGGTGGCATAGAATTCATCGGCCGGCGGGCTGTCCGGCGTGAACGGCGGCGTCCAGCCCCAGCTGTGGTTGACCACGTCGAACGTATCCATCTGCAACATGGCGTCGCCGAAGCCCGACAGGTTCGGATTGTTGGCGCTCGCCACGCCGGAAAAGATATTGACGCCGGTTATCGAAGAACCGAAGGCGACACCGACGGTACCGACACCATTCGCTTCGGCCGCAATCACGCCGGCGACCGCGGTACCGTGATCGGAATCGCCATCGGCTGGATCGACCACCTTCCCTTTCACTACAACCTGCTTCGACGCATCATAGTTGTCGTCGAGATCGTGGTGGAAATGTTGCAGACCGTCATCGTAAATACCGACCGCCACGCCTTGGCCCGTATGCTCAGCCCAGATCCGTTCGAGATTTCCGATCGCGCGCAAATGCCACTGGTCGCCGTAATTGGTGTCGGTTGGCGTGAACGCGTCCGGTAACGGATCGATGCGAATATCGGTCACGCCCCAATTCCACGTAATCTCGCCCTGTTGGACGAAACTGATGGTGTTCTCGCCCGCGATCTGTTGGTCGGCGTTGATCTCGAATTCATAGGCCGCGAGGCCGTTGTCGATACCAGTGTCGAGGAAGCCCAACGACACGCCGTTCAAAAACACCTCGACCTCGGCGTTGGTGTCGATGTCGAAACCGTTGAACGACAGCAGCAGGTCTTCGCCGGTATCGGCGAAGGTGGCGTCGACCACGCCATCGTAGTCACGGACACCATCGAAGTTATTGCCGTATTTGCCCGGTTCGACGACACCCAATTCGAGCGCGATGGTCTCTTCCACGGGAAGCTCGGAAAGCAGAATGTCGGTGACGCCCCAGTTCCAACTGGCGCTACCGCGTTGAACGAAGCTCAGTATGTTGTCATGTTCCTGCAAATCGTAGCCGATCAGGAACTCGTAGGACACGAGGCCATTGTCGATACCGGCGGTGAGAATTCCGAGTGAGACGCCGTTCAACTGCACCTCGACTTCGTTGCCGTCATCGATGTCAAAGCCATCAAACGTCAACAGCAAATCCTGGCAGTTGCCGGTAAAGCTTGCCTGGACAATGCCGTCGGCGTCGTTCATGCCGGCGAAATTGTTGCCGTAAGCACCGGTCTCCGTCTCGCCGATGGTGAGCGTCATGGCCGGCCCGGCCGCTTCCAGCAGGATATCCGTCACCCCCCAAGTCCAGGCGGCGTCGCCGAGTTGGACAAAGCTGACGGTGTTGTCGCCGGCCCGCTGATCGGTCCCGTCGATTAGAAATTGATACGTCGTCAACCCGCTATCGACGCCCGCGGCAAGGATACCCAGCGACGATCCGTTCAACAGCACCTCGATTTCGTTGGCGTTGTCGACATCGAAGCCTTCAAAGGTCAGAAGCATATCTTTGCCGGTGCCGTTGAACTGAGCCTCTACAAGGCCGTCGGCATCGGTTTGGCCATTGAAGCTTTGGCCATATTCGCCGGTTTCGCGAATCCCGAGCGCCAATGCAATCGGCGCGTCGGGTTGAAACTCGGAGAGCAGAATATTGGTCACGCCCCAGTTCCAGGAGACGTTGCCGATCTGGTTGAAACTCAGGATATTCTCGCCCGCCGATTGTTCGGTTTCACTGATGACGAACTGATAGGCTGCCAAGCCGCCGTCGATACCGGCGGACAGGATCCCGAGCGACGTGCCGTTCAACAGCACTTCGACTTCGGCCGCGTTGTCGATATCAAAGCCGTCGAACGTCAGAACAACGTCCTGCTCGGTGTCTGAAAACCGTGCCTGGACCACGCCGTCGCCGTCACTCATGCCGGCAAAATTGTTGCCGTAGCTGCCGGTTTCCGTAACGTCCATGGCGAGCGCCATCGCCGGTCCCGCCGCCTCGAGCAGCAGGTCGGTTACGCCCCAAGTCCAAGCGGCATCGCCAAGCTGGACGAAGCTGACGGTGTTTTCACCAACCAGTTGTGCGGTGCCGTCGATCAAGAACTGATAGGACACGAGCCCACTGTCGATGCCGGCAGCGAGAATGCCGAGCGAGGTGCCGTTCAACAGCACTTCGATTTCGTTGCCGTGGTCAACGTCGAAGCCGCCGAATGTCAGAAGCAAATCTTCATCGGCGCCAGTGAACGTCGCCTCGACCAGGCCGTCGGCATCGGACTGGCCATTGAAATTCTGGCCATAGTCGCCGGTGTCGCGAACGTTGAGCGTCAGTGGGACGGCGGGGTCGGGCTGGTGTTCGGCGAGAAGAATATTGGTCACGCCCCAGCTCCATGCGGGATCGCCGAGTTGCTTGAAGCTGAGCACGTTCTCGCCAGCCTGCTGCAGGGCGGCGTCGATTGTGAATTGATAGCGTGCGAGGCCGCTGTCGATGCCGGCGGCGAGGATGCCAAGCGAAGTGCCGTTCAACAGCACCTCGACTTCGGCCGCGTTATCGATGTCGAAGCCATCGAAAGTCAGCAGCAGATCCTGCCCGGTGCCGGTGAAGCGTGCTTGGACTAGGCCGTCAGCATCGCTCATGCCGGCAATATTGTTGCCGTAGCTGCCGGTTTCGGTTTCGCCGGGCGTGAGCGTCATGGCCGGACCAGCCGCTTCAATCAGCAAGTTCGTCACACCCCAGGTCCAAGCCGGGTTTCCAAGCTGGACAAAGCTGATGGTGTTCTCACCGGCCTGTTGCTGCTCGGCGCTTATGAGAAACTGATGGGTACTGAGCCCGTTGTTGACGCCGGCGGCCAAGGTCCCCATCGACACCCCGTTCAATAACACTTCGACTTCGTTCCCGTGGTCGATGTCGAAGCCGTCGAAGGTCAGCAGGACATCTTCCCCGGTGCCGGCGAAGCTTGCCTGTACCAGGCCGTCGGCGTCGGTTTGTCCGTTGTAGTTTTGACCGTATTGGGCACTGTCCCGGACGCCGAGCTGAAGCACGGTGTCGGGCGCCGGCGACGTGAATAGAGAGATGCCGCCCGGCGTCACCATACCACCTTCGCCGCCTTTTGTTGGACCTAGACCGCGAGAAACGACGGGCAACTGCCAGAAATGTTCATACTCAAGCAGGTCACGAAATAAATGCTTCATCCGCATCCTTCCGACTCCCGAATCCGTTGCTGAAGATTGGATTGCCGTTTTGCCCAGCGCGACGATCCATACACCGTAGAGACCATCAATCGATTCTCGAGTGACCATGGCCCACAAGCCAAGATCGCGCGTATCAAACAGTCATGATAAGTATAGAAATTAAGAATGTAATAATACATTCAGTACTTGGAAAATTGTACGTTCTTTTATTCAAGTATTACTATTTGCTACTTAGTGTGCTTTATTTTGGATTAATACTTTGTCAATTTTTAGCAAAAATCACTCTGCCATTAATACTGTCCCATTTTTACCTTGTTTTGTTAAAGAACGCGCGCCGCGACGGGTGGATTAGCCGGCCGCCCGGTTGCGACCCCTCTGCTGACGCCCTACGCTAGAGCCGTATCGGGTCGATCGCAAGACGTCGGGAGGGGACATGGCGACCACGGAGAGAATGCTGAACGAAGAGGTCCGGGCCGCGGAGGGCATCGTCCGGGTGCTGGAAGATGCCGGCATCGACATGGTCTTCGGCATTGCCGGCGGCAACATGGGCCGGCTCTATGACGCGCTCTACGACCACAAGGACACGGTCCGCGCCGTGCTGGTGCGCCATGAGCAGTTGGCCAGCGTCATGGCCGAGGTCTATGGCCGCCTGACCGGCAAGCCGGGCGTCGCCACCGGCCAAGGCATCTTCATGCTGGCAAACGGCTTGCTCGGCACCTTGGAAGCGCATTTCGGCAGCTCGCCCATGTTGGTGCTGACCGACTTCTCCGACGTGGCGCCGTTCACCCAGCACGCGCCCTATCAAAGCGGTACCGGCGACTATGGCGCCGCCGATACCAAGCAGACGTTGGCCGGGGTGACCAAGCACACCAGCACGGCGCACAATCCGGCCGAGGCGGTGCATGCGACGCAACTCGCCATCAAGCACGCACTGAGCGGTGAACGCGGACCGGTCGGCGTGATCTATCACAGCGGCTGCTTCGCCGGCACCGTCGACCCGGACCGACGCCCTCATCTTTACCCGACCCACCATTATTTGCCGGCCAAACTGCCGGCCGATGCCGCCAGCATCGCCGCGGCGGCCCGCGCCATCGGCGCCGCCGAGCGGCCGGCGATCATTGCCGGCAACGGCGTGCGCATCGCCCAAGCCTATGAGGAACTACGGACGCTTGCCGAAATCCTCGGCGCCCCGGTTGCCACCACCGCTTCGGGCAAGGGCGTCTTCGCCGAGACCCACGGGCTGGCCTTGGGCGTCTGCGGCAATTTCGGCCAGGCGACGGCCAATGCCGTTATCGGTGACGCCGACCTGATCTTGGCCGTCGGCACCCGGCTTGGCCCGGCCGACACGGCAAACGAAAATCCGGCACTGATCGACCCGGCACGTCAGACGCTGATCCAGATCGACGTGGAGCCGAAGAACGCCAGCTGGTCGTTCCCCTGCGACACGGTCATCGTCGGCGACGCCGCGCTGGCATTGGCCCAGCTCAGCGACGCCATCAGTCCGGTAACGGCCGAAACAGTGGCTGCGCGCCAAAGCGCGCTCGACGCGGCACGCGCGCAACACGGCTTTTTCCAAGACCCGGGCTACAGCGCCGACGACCAGCCGATCATGCCCCAGCGGCTGTTTAGGGAACTACACGACACCATGGCCGACGACGCGCTGATCACCTGCGATGCCGGCGAAAACCGTTTGTTCATGACCCACTACTTCCAGACCAAAAGCCCCGGCTCCTTGCTCATGCCCGGTATCGGCGCCATGGGCTACGCCGTGCCGGCGGCGTTGGCCGGCAAATTGGTCTACCCCGACCGCCAGGTGATCGCCGTGACCGGCGACGGCGGCTTCGGCATGGCCCAAAACGGCCTGATGACGGCGCTCGACGAAGACATCCCAATCACCGTGGTGATCCTGAACAACAGCGCGCTCGGCTGGGTCAAGCACGGCCAGGGCAACCGCACCATCGCCAGTACCTTCAAGGAAATGAATTTTGCCAAGATTGCCGAGGCCATGGGCTGCCGCGGCCTGAGGGTCGAGCGGCCGCAAGACCTGGCCGGCACGTTGCGCGAGGCGCTCGCCGGCGACCGCCCGACCGTGGTCGACGTGGTCACCTCCTTCGAGCCATCGTTCCGCGACGTCACCTCGCCGCTGACACAGGGTTAACAAGAACACACGCCCAGGGCCGCGACCGCGGCCCCGGCGCGACACGCGCCGCCCCCGCGGAGCCATGTGCCGAAGGCGCATCGGCGTGAGCGCAAAAAAAACAGACCGCGTTCGCCAACGGGGTACGCGGTCAGCGCCGCGACCGCGGCCCAGGCGCGATAGCACCGCCCCCGCGGAGCCTTGCGCCACAGGCGCATAGGCGCGAGCGCAAAAAATCACCAAACCCGATCTAAGGCAGCATGCCGCCATCGATGACGATGGTGCGGCCGGTGACGAAATCTGAAAGGTCGGTTGTCAGGAACTCGACGACCTTAGCGCAGTCCTCGACCGTGCCTTCCCGTCGGAGTGCGATTGTGTCGGCCAGTTGGCTGCGGTCGCCGAAGCGGCCGGTGCGGATGATGCCAGGTGCGATGGCGTTGACGTTGATGTTGAAGGGGCCGAGTTCCTGCGCCAAGGAACGGGTGTAGTGGATGATCGTCGCCTTGGCGGTGCCGTAGGGGAAATAGCCGCCCTGGGCGTGAACGCCGGCGGTCGACGACACCGTCACGATCTTGCCGGCCCCTTGCCGCTTCATATGCGGCGCCACGGCCATGCAGGTGTACATGCAGGTCCGGATGTTGATATCGAGCACCCGGGCCAGCATGTCTTCCGCGCAGTCGGACGCCGTGCCCGTGGTCATCAGGTCGGCCGTGTCGTTGGCCTGGTCGCCGCGTTCGTCGGCGAAGGTAATGATGCCGCCGCCGGCGTTGCAGACCGCGATGTCGAGGTGGCCGAACCGATCGACGATGTCGGCGACGGCCTGGTCGGTGGCGGCCCGGTCGGTCAGGTCGACCTCGAGCCCCATGGCCTGGACGCCGAGCGCCTCGCATTCCGCCATCACCGTCGGCGCGGTCAGTTGCTCGCGTTCCATTTCGTAAACGTCCGCGCCCCGCAGATTACGGTCGACGATGGCGACATCGGCGCCCAATCCCGCCAACCGCAGCGCGTAGCCGCGGCCCAAGCCACGGGCGCCGCCGGTGACCATGGCGACTTTGCCGGCCAGTTTCCCTTCACTCATGATGCCTCCTCCTTCGGCAATGCCGGATGTTCTTTCGCCTCGATCAGGCCCGCGATCACGTCGGCGTAGGTCTCCAGCGCCGACTGGCCGACAGGGGATAGGTCATAGATGCCACGGGCGCGGCGCTCAAACCAGCCATAGACGTCGCGCTGCAGGATGCCGGCGGCCCGGCCGACACCGGTTTCGCTGCGGATCACAGCAATTTTCGTGGCGCCGGCCCGGCCCAGCAGCGCGGCGCAACGCAAGGCGTCCTGGCGGTAGGCGGTGACCAGCGGCCGGCGTTTGGCGGCGCCGCCCGGATTGGGGTCACCGACCCGGTGTTGAAATTCCCGCAACAGGCGGCCGCGGCGGCGCTTGTTTTTCTGCGGCCGGTAGGGCCCGGGATCGAGATGCACCTCAACCACCGCGCGGTCGGTTTGCAGATCGCCGCGCACGGCAATCAGGCCGAGGCCGAGCATGCGGCATAGCTTTTTGATGTCCCGGTGATAGCGGCGCCAGGTGCTGGTGCCGTTGCCGCTCGTCGGCGCGGCGAAGGCCAAATAGACCGCATCGGCGAGCGCCTGCCGGCGAACGCCCTGCAGCACCAGCGGCAGGGTGAAGCGGGTCTTCAGCTCGACAATGACCGGGTCCTCGTCGGCGCGGCAGGCCATCATGTCGCAATCGCCGATTTCGCCTTTGACCTCGTAGCCCTGGGCCTCCAGGAAGCGCTTGATCGGTGGATAGAGATCGGTTTCGGCCGTTTTGGACATGGCATCCGTCTAGCATGATTCGAGCCGGCCGTTACATTTGTCGGCGGTTCGCGCTATGATAGCGACCAGCTTTGGTTTGCCCGACTGGCCGGACAAGCCGTCACCCGAGGAGAGGCCATCAATGGCACATAAATACCATTTGATCAGTTCCTACACTTGACCCTGGGTCCAGCGCGCCGTGATTCTTATGCGTGCCAAGGACGTGGATTTCGAAGTCACCTATATCGATCTTCGCGACAAACCGGATTGGTTTTTGAAGATCTCGCCCCATGGCAAGGTGCCGGTCTTGGTTGTCGACGAGCAGCCGTTGTTCGAATCGAACGCCATCGCCGAATTTCTCGACGAAATGGTCGCCCCGCGGCTGCATCCCGAAGACCCGATCAAACGGGCGCGCAACCGGGCCTGGACCGACTTCGTACCGGACTTCGCCAAGTCATTGAGCGGCATCTACTACACCAAAACCCGGGAAGACCTGGAAGCCGGCTTGGAAGCGGCACCGGCGCGGATCGCCAAACTGGAAGAGGCCATCGCCAAGGAACGCGGCAATGACGGCCCCTATTTCAACGGCGACACCCTGTGCCTGGTGGACGCGGCCTACGCGCCATTCCTGCAGCGCTTTGTCTTTGTCGACCAGAAACTGCAAACCGGGCTGTTGGATCAGTTCCCGCTGGTCAAGGCCTGGACCGAGGCCTTGTTGTCCAGCGACCGGGTCATTGGTTCGGTGGTCGACCACTTCGAGGACGAATTCGTCGCCGGGCTGAAGCGCCGCGGCTTCTACGTCGGCACGTTGTACGACGCCGTCGCGGCGGAGTAATACGTGAACGACCGGAAGGCCCGCCGCGGTGAACGCGGCGGGCCTTGTTTATTGCTCCAAGATCAATCCTCGCCAATGATGCCGGTGGGCTTGCCGTCGAGGCTGGTTTGGTTCTTTTTCGCCCAATAGCGGCGAACGCCGGCTTCGCCCATGTCGGCGTAGAACGGCAAGAGTTCCGTTGGCCCTCTCTCGTGCTGGAAATCATAGACCGGCACGCCGGTGCCGCACGAAGACAGCACCAAATCGATGTCGAGGTCGAAGATCTGGCGGGCGCCCGCCAGCGGCGGAAACAACGGACTGAGGTCCAGCCAGCCCGGATCGCGTGGATGGTAGACCTTGGCGTGGCCGTACGCCCGAAGAATACGGGCCGAGCCGGCAAAGGCGCAAAACATCAGGGTCATGCGGTCGTGCTCTTTGAGATGCGCCGCGGTCTCGTTACCACTGCCCGAAAGGCTAAGCCAGACAATGCGCTGATCGGTCAAAATGCGCAGGCTATCGAGACCTTTCGGTGATAGATTGACCCGGCCATCCGGCGCCGCCGTAGCAACAAAGAACATTTGTTGCGCAGCGACGAAATCACGATCACTGGACGTCAGTTTGTTTGGCATCACCGTCCCTTTCCGTCTCCCGGCAGGCCAGAATACCGCCATCCTGCTGACAACGTGGTGTCAGCAATAATTCAATATCGGGACATGAAGCGCGCTGACTCTTCATGGATGAAGGCTTGGATAAATAGTAAATTTTATCAAAAGATTATAGAGTTTTCTTCATGTACTACATGCACCACTGTCGCCATCCAACCAGCGCCGCGCAGCGGCGTCGACGGCGATTTCGCCGCGGCGCACCTGTTCGGCGAGCGCCGTCAAGTGCGCGTCGCTGCCATGGCGCAATCGCGTCCGAACCTGGCGCGCCACCGCTTCGGCGATGAGCCGCCGGGCTCGGCCGAGCGGGTCGCGCCGGCGGCCGGTATTATCGGTGACGTGATCTAGCCGGTGGCGCTCGACCGCGTCGGCCAGCGCCTCGATGCCACGCGGCGTGGTGGCCTCGGTCGTCAGCACCGGCACCGCCCACTCGGCGGCGACCCGAAGCTCGAGCATGGCGAGCAGCTCGGCCGCGGTCTGATCGGCCAACGGCAGGTCGCCTTTGTTCACCACCAGGATGTCGGCAATCTCCAGGATGCCCGATTTGATGGCTTGGATGGCGTCGCCGAGGCCGGGCGCGCTGATGACGATCTTGGTGTCGGCGATGTCGGCGACTTCGACCTCGGATTGGCCGGCGCCAACCGTCTCGACGATGACCACGTCACGGCCCGACGCATCCATGACGTCGACCACCCGCGCCGTCGCCGCCGACAGGCCACCCAGATGGCCGCGCGAGGACAGCGAGCGCACGAAGACACCGGCGTCGCCCAGATGCTCGGTCATGCGGATACGGTCGCCGAGAATGGCGCCACCGCTCACCGGGCTCGACGGATCGACCGCGGCGACGGCGACGGTCTTGCCGCGGCGCCGCAGCTCATGAATGAAGGCGTTGATCAGGGTCGACTTGCCGGCGCCGGGCGGCCCGGTCACGCCGATCACTTGGGCGCCGCCGACGTCGCCGGCAATCGCCTGCAGGATAGCAGCGGTCCACGGCCCGTCGTTCTCGACCAAGGTAATCGTCTTGGCGAGGGCCGCGGGCGCACCGGCCCGCAACTCGGCCACCAGGCCAGCAATCCGCCGCTCGGCAAGTTCAGGCGCGTTCATGCCCCGCCTATGCCACAATCGACGGGCGACGGAAAGCCCGATCTGCCGGGGACCGGCGCTATGGCCGATACGTCGACGTTGTATTACAACAGTGGCACTACTATCGCATCGCGTGGATCAAACATGCTCGATTGGATCGCCGGCAGCGAAGACTGGGAACTGGTTTGGAAGATCGTCAGCGCCGCCGCCACCATCGGCGGCGCCATTGGGGCGCTCGTGCTTGCGTACACTTTCTTCAGTCGCCGGCACCGCCAACAGCAACAACAGCAGACCGAGGATCTCGTCAAGCACGACCGCGATCGCCAGAGGCGCCAAAGCCAGGACGTCGCCGGAATACGAGATGACATTCGGAAAATTGCCGATTCGTTGGTTGCCGACGCCGCCGCCACGAGCCTACCGGACCAGACCGAGCAAGTCGCTGAGGCGGTCACGGCGGCTAGCGAAGATGCCGAAGCCGGCGACGACCGCATGACGCGGGCCTTCGCTCTATTGCAAGCGGGAGAGCCTGCCGAGGCCGTCGCGTTGTTCCGCGCCGTCGCCGAAGAGAAAACCGCGGTCGTCGACCGCGACCGCAAACAGGCCGCTGCCGCCTGGCGCCACCTCGGCGCCATCGCCGGCCTCGCCGACCCGGCGCAGGCCCGCCTCGCCTATGCCAAAGCGGTGGAACTCGATCCAAGCGACGCCGAGAGCCAACTCATGCATGGTTTTCTGCAAAATGATGCCGGGCAACTGGCCGCTGCCACCGCCGCCTTCCATCAGGTGCTCGCTTTGGCCAACCAAGGGACGACGGAACACCAACTTGCCTGGGCACGCACTGGTAACGGCGACGTGCTGCGTGAGCAAGGGAACCTGCCGGCCGCACTGGAAAGCTACCGGGCATCGATGGCGCTCATACAGCCCCTCGCCGAGGCAAATCCCAGCAATGCCCAATGGCAGCGCGATCTGTCGGTCTCCAATGAACGGATCGGCGACGTGCTGCGCGACCAAGGCGACCTGCCGGCCGCACTGGAAAGCTACCGGGCATCGATGGCCCTCATACAGCCCCTCGCCGAGGCCGATCCCGCCAATGCCCAATGGCAGCGCGATCTGTCGGTCTCCAATGAACGGATCGGCGACGTGCTGCGCGACCAAGGCGACCTGCCGGCCGCACTGGAAAGCTACCGGGCATCGATGGCGCTCAGACAGCCCCTCGCCGAGGCCGATCCCGGCAATGCCCAATGGCAGCGCGACCTGTCGGTCTCCCACAACAACATCGGCGACGTGCTGCGCGACCAAGGCGACCTGCCGGCCGCACTGGAAAGCTACCGGGCAGACATGGCGATCGCCAAGCGCCTCGCCGAGGCCGATCCCGGCAATGCCCAATGGCAGCGCGACCTGTCGGTCTCCCACAACAACATCGGCAACGTGCAGCGCGAACAAGGCGACCTGCCGGCCGCACTGGAAAGCTACCGGGCATCGATGGCGCTCATTGAGACCCTCGCCGAGGCCGATCCCCGCAATGCCCAATGGCAGCGCGACCTGTCGGTCTCCCACAACAAGATCGGCGACGTGCTGCGCGACCAAGGCGACCTGCCGGCCGCACTGGAAAGCTTCCGCACATCGATGGCGCTCAGACAACCCCTCGCCGAGGCCGATCCCAGCAATGCCCAGTGGCAGCGCGATCTGGCAATAAGTCACGGGCGTGTGGCCCATATTGAGGCCTTACAAGGCCAGATAAAAGATGCACTTTCAGATTTTCGGCGCGGGCGATCGACAATCGCCACGTTGGCGGCAGAGTCGCCAGATAATGCGGTCTTGGTTCGTGATTTGGCCTATTTCGACGCGCAGATCGCCGAAATCGAAAACTGAACCTTCTGTCGCAGGGTCGATGTTCGGGTTCTGAATTGTGGCCTTGCCGCCGCCCCCTTAGGAGTTCATTGTTTCAGCATACCCGAGCGGTGGGCGCGAGACGGAGGCAACGATCATGGCATATCTCTTTGCAGGCGCGGCGCCTTTTGTTGGCGATCGGGGCACCAGCAATGTGGGCGGCTTGTACCGGCGGGAGGTCGGCGGCGCGGTTTGGGAGAAGCTGGGCGACGGCCTGCCCGACGATGTCGAGGTGCGCTGCATCGAAATAGATCATTCGGCACCGAGTGTCTTGTTTGCGGGCACGCAATATGGGCTCTATCGCGGCAGCGACGACGGCGCCAATTGGAAAAAGCTGGCTTTGCCTGACAACGACGCGGTGATTTGGTCGGTGTTGCAGGACCCGGCGGACCCAGCGACCTTGTTCGTCGGCACCGCGCCGCATCGGATCTATCGCAGCCGCGATGGCGGCGCTTCGTGGACCAAGCTCGATATCGTCGAGCCGCGCGGGTTGGTGGATATGGGTTTTCCCTGCCGGGTCATTCGCATGGCCGCCAATCCAACCAACGGCGCCGAACTCTATGCCGGCATCGAGGTTGGCGGCGTGATCCGCAGCCTGGATGGCGGCGATACCTGGGAGGATTGCTCCGGTGACCTGTTGCGGCTCGCCGATCAAGAACACCTCAAGAGCAGCATCCTAAGCGACACCGATACCGAAGGCATGATGGATTCCCATGCCCTGTTGGTCAGTGGCCACAGCCCGGAAAGCGTTCTGCTGGCGACCCGCATGGGCCTGTTCCGGAGCGGCGACCACGCCATGAACTGGGCGGAAATGCCGGTCAGGGAGTTTTCGCCATTGACCTATGCCCGGGACATTGTGCTGTCGCCGCATGATCCTAAAACGCTTTACGCGGCGCTCAGCGACGAGGCCTCGGGCCGGACCGGTTCGCTCTATCGGAGTACGGATTTCGGCGAGACCTGGCAGCGCCTCGACCATGGCATCGCGCTCACCAGCACCTTGATGAAAGTCGCCGTCAGCCGCGACAACCCCAACCGCCTGGCCTGCGCCGCGCGCAAAGGCCAGGTTCTGGGTAGCGAGGACGGCGGCCAAAACTGGCGCGACCTGTCGCTGCCGGAAGGTGTCGCGGACGTGTATTCGGTAGCCTGCGCCTAGACCGCGTTTGTCGTTGAAAAACGCGGTCAGGGCCGCGACTGCGGCCCCGGCGCGATTAGCGCCGCCCCCGCGGAGCCATGCGCCGAAGGCACATTGGCGCGAGCGCGACAAACTGGTCTAAACCCGAATATCCACGCCGCCGTCTTTCGGACGCTCGGGCCGGTCGGCTTCGGCGTCTTCGCTAGCCGTGGCTTGGCGGGCACGCGAGGGCTCGTCGGATTTTGCGGTTTCCTCGGCGCGGGCCGAGCGGGCCTCGTCGACCTTATCGTCGTCCTCGGCCTTTTGCGCGCGGTTGGCGGCTTGGTTCTGTTGATGCTGGAAAGCAGCCGCCTGGCCGGCGACGTTATCGACATGCATGGCGTGTCTCACCATTCAATTGGCACAATATTAGACGCCACAGCATGCATGACAGTTCCTAAGAAACCGTGCTTAACTCCTTATAATTAAAACTACTTTTTCCGACAATTTGTGACAAATTCGGGGTCGGCCAGGGCTGCCGACCGACCCCGGAGAACCCTAAAGCGGCGAGAACGGGTCGAATTTCGGCGGCCGCTTCTCGAGGTGGGCGGCCAGGCCTTCGTGGACTTCCGGTCCGGCGAAGCCAAGCATTTCGAGCGCCAACGAGGTATCGAATGACGGGCCAGCCATGCGGTACCAGTTGTTCAAGGAATATTTTGTGAAGCGGATGGCACTTTGGGCGCCCTCGGCGAGGTTGGTGGCGACCTTGAGCGCCCGCTCCTGCAGCTCCTCGTCTTCGACGCAGAGTGATACCAGCCCCATGCGTTCGGCTTCCTCGCCATAGACCGGCTCGCAGGTCAGCAAATGGTATTTCGCCTTGGCCATGCCGCACAGGATGACCCAGTTGATGACGGCGACGTCGCCGGCGGCGACACCGAGCCGTGTGTGACCGTCGAGCACGCGCGCCGATTTCGCCATGATCGAGACGTCGGCCAGCAGGCCGGCGACCAGGCCGGCACCGACGGCGACACCGTTCATGGCCGAGACCAGCGGCTTGGAGCAATTGATGATGTTGTAGACTAGGTCCTTGGCCTCTTTCCAGGCCTGCAGGCGGGCGTTCCAGTCGGTCGCGTTCTGCTCGATCATGCTGAAATCGCCGCCCGAGGAAAACGCCTTGCCCTTGCCGGTCAGGATGACCACGTTGACGTCCGGATCGTCGTCGATGTCGCGCCAAATATAGGTCAGATGGTTGTGACCGGTGGCATCCAAGGAATTGTAGGTCTCCGGCTTGTTCATGGTGATCCGCAAGACCCGCTCGGCCGGCCGGTCGAACTCAAAACTTGTATATTTCTCGTAACGGTCCGTCATGATTAAGTTCCCTGATAATGGTGTTTGATGGCGCATGCTATGGCGCATCTCGCCAATGTAGGCGCCGCCCTGTGGTCGAGTCCATGCGGCATCATGGCCGCTTGCGGAAAATCGGGACTTAGTCGAGAAAGCCCAGTCCGTCGAAGAAATCGATCATCGCCGCCGCGGTCAATGCCGGCTGCTCGACCTGCAGGAAATGGGTGGTGCCCGGAATGGCGACGTAATCGACGCCCCATTGCTTGGCCAGGTCTTGGCACAACAGGCTGGTGATCATGGCGCCATTAAGGTTGGGATCGCTCGCCACCATGCGAAGCGGCGTCGGGAATGTGGGCATCGCCAAGGCGATCGTCGCGTCGAGGTTGGAGCCGAACACCCGCGATTCCAATTCCCTTGGGCAACGCAGAACGACGCCCCCGGTCTCGGGGTCTTCGCGCATGGTTGCCTGAGCCAACAATTCGTGCGCCCCGTCGACCAAGAGCCGGAACTGCGGCGCCTGTTTCAGCACGTCGGTAAATTGCGCGTAAGACTCGTAGCGCTCGGCACGGCGGGCGGCCCGGGCCGACATCATGCGTTGGTGCTTGTAGTTCTCGGTTTCCAGCGGATGGCCGTTCGGCGGCGACAACGGCGGATCGAACACAACCAAGGCATCGAAGCGGGCACCGACCCGCAAGGTCTGCAACACGCTGGTCACCGCCGACATCGAATGAAAGGCGCCGAGCATTGGCTTGGGCGCGAAATGCTCGCGAATGGCGGCAAGGATGCGTTCATTGTCGAAAACGAATGTCGCGAAGCTGTGGTGGTCGGGCGGCGCCGGCGGATTCCAGCCGTGATTGCGAAAGTCGTAGAGCAGCAGTTCGAAACGGTCCAACAGCGGGCCCCAGAACGGATAATAGACGTCCATCGCCAAACCGTTGCCGTGGCTCATGATCACCCGCGGTCCGGCCGTGTTGCCATATTGGCGCAACAAAATTCGCGCCCCATCAGCCATTTCGGCTTCGACGACCTGGATCGGCGACGGCAACTCAATCATGGAAGGAAACCTTTTGATCAGCGGCGACACAAAGCGCGGCATGATGGCCGGGCACCGGACAATCAGCAAGGCCTTGACTGGATTTACTGGTGCTCCCGCGTTAACACATTTTTGGCTATACTGCTTTCCGTTGACGGTGCAAATGTGATCATGGATCGCGTGAATCAGGATTTCGTTGGGCGGATGGTGTTGGGTTCCAAGAAAGCAGTGACTAAAATCTGGCTGTGGCCGGTGCTGGCCAGCCTGTTGCTGATTGCCGTCTCGTTCGGCGCCACCGCTTGGGTCGAGTCACGGCTGATCATCGGATTGTTTGCCGGCCAATCGATCGTCCTGCTGTTTTTGATGACGGCGATTTTCATCAGACAGCGTCGCTTGGTACAAACAAGCGACGCCAACCTGCGGCAAGCGCGTGATCAATTGGAAGACCGTGTGGCAAGGCGAACCACCGAGCTGCAATTGGCCAACGCGGCGCTGCGGGCGGAAGTTCATGAACGACGCCAAGCGGAAGAAGCGGTCAAGAACGCCCGCCAGGAAGCGGAACTGGCCAACCGAGTGAAATCGGAGTTCCTCGCCACCATGAGCCACGAAATCCGCACGCCGATGAATGGCATCATGGGCATGGTCGATTTGCTGCTGGAAACGCCGCTGGACTCGGATCAGCTGCGCCACGCCGAGACCATCAAGCATTCCGGCGACGTCTTGTTGACTCTGCTGAATGACATTCTCGACTTGTCGAAAATCGAGGCCGATAAGCTCGAAATGGAGCGGATCGACTTCACGCCGATCGGCATCATCGAAAGCATATCGATGCTATGGGCCGCCAACGCCGACGACAAAGGGCTCTACTTCCGCACCGAATTCGGAGAAGAATTGCCTGAAGTTCTGGTCGGCGACCCGACCAGGTTGCGCCAAATATTGTTCAATTTCGTCAGCAACGGGATCAAGTTCACCGAAAGGGGCGGCATCAGCCTGTCGGCGACCGGCCAGATGACGGACGATGGCCGGTTTGCCTTGCGGGTTGCCGTCCGCGACACCGGCATCGGCGTCGACCCAGCCCTCAAGAAGCAGTTGTTCGAACCCTTTACGCAAGCCGACGCCAGCACCACGCGAAAATACGGCGGCAGCGGCCTCGGGCTGTCGATTTGCAAGAAACTTTGCACCATGATGGGTGGCGAAATCGGCTGCGAAGACCTGGACGGTCAGGGGTCAATGTTCTGGATGGTCGTTCCCTGCGAGATTGGCGACACGGCCCGCCTGCCGAAGCAACAATCCGTAGCCTTCAATTCGCAGGAGATCGTCACCACGGGTCGACCGCTCAAAATCCTGGTCGCCGAAGACAACGACATCAACCAAACCGTCATTCAATCGATCTTGCTACAGGCCGGCCACAAAGTGGAGATCGCGTGCGACGGCGGCGACGCGATCGTCGCCGTGCGCGAGCGAGACTTCGACATCATCTTGATGGACGTGCAAATGCCACGCATCGACGGTCCGACGGCGACCAAATGGATTCGCGAAATGGGCCCGAAAGGGGCGGCGATTCCAATCATTGCCGTTACCGCCAACGCCATGTCCGGCGACCGCGAGCGCTATCTCCGGCAAGGCATGGACGACTACGTCGCAAAGCCAATTCAGGCCAAGCCCCTGAGTGCCGCATTGGCGCGGCAAATGCGCCGCGTCGGCGCAACCGTGCGGTCGCAAGACCGATACAGAACCCGCATGAATACCCCAGACGATGGCCCAACGGTGCAGGCGCTCGACGACCTGCTGGCCAACATGTCATGATGGCCGCCGTCTAACGCAGACAGGGGAGGCCGGCCATGGCCAAGGAATTGTGGCGCTGGAGTGCTACGGATTTGGCGGCGGCGATACGCCGGCGTGACATTAGTGCCCGCGAGGCGACCGAAGCCCATCTGGCACGCCTCGACGCGGTTAATCCGTCCATCAACGCCGTGACCGTACCGCTGCATGAATCGGCGCTGGCGGCGGCCGAGCTGGCCGACCAGATGCAAGCCCGCGATTTGCCGCTCGGGCCGCTGCACGGTGTGCCGGTTACCATCAAGGAGAATGTCGACCAGGCCGGTTGCGCGACGACCAACGGCATACCGGCGTTCGAATCTGTTATCGCCGAAACCGATTCTCCGGTCGTTGCCAACATGCGCGTCGCCGGCGCGATCATTATTGGCCGCACCAATACGCCGGAATTCAGCCTGCGTTGGTTTACCAACAACCCGCTGCGCGGCGAGACCCTCAATCCCTGGGATCGAACCGTGACGCCGGGCGGATCCTCCGGCGGTGCCGGTGCCGCCCTTGCCGCCGGCCTCGGCCCGATCGCCCACGGCAACGATCTCGGCGGTTCGCTCCGATACCCGGCCTATTGCTGCGGCGTCACCGCGATCCGCCCGACGCTCGGCCGGGTCCCGGCAGCGAGCACCACGGCCACGACGGAACGTCCGCCGATCTTTCAATTGATGTCGGTACAAGGCCCAATGGCCCGGGAAATACGCGACTTGCGCCTCGGGCTCGCCGCCATGGCGGCCGGCGATGCGCGCGACCCCTGGTGGGTACCGGCGCCGCTACAGGGGCCGCCGGTCGCGCGGCCGATCAAAGTTGCGGTCAGCCTGAAGCCGGCCGGCGGCGGCATCGATGAAAGCGTCGTAGAAGCGGTGAAACGGGCCGCCGGTGCGCTAGCCAAGGCCGGCTACGCGGTCGAAGAGCGCGAGCCGCCGGCCGTCGACACGCTCGCGGAAACCTGGTCCACCATGCTGCTGTCGGATACCGAACGGCTCATGGAAGAGAGCATGCGCGCGGTCGGCAGCGACGATATCGTTCAAGTCCTGGAAGGCTACAAGGCCGCTTGGAAACGGGTCGATTTGACCGGCTATCTCGAAGCCTTCAACGTCCGAACCCGGTTGCTGCGGGAATGGATGGTATTCATGGAAGACTATCCCCTGGTGCTTGGGCCGGTCTCGACCGAGCCGCCCTTTGCCGCGGGCGATGATTTGACCGGCGACAACCGGGTCACGGCGATCGTCAACGCCCAACGGCTGTTGGTGGCGGTCAACGTCACCGGCCTGCCCTCCGTCGCGGTACCCGCCGGCCGTCACGGCGATATACCGATCGGCGTGCAGATCATCGGGCAGCGCTATCGCGAGGATCTTTGCCTGGATGCCGCCGAAGCCGTCGAGCGCGCCTATCCGACCGCGGCACCGATCGATCCGGTGACGTAAGCGGTCGGGCAAAACGGTGCTGTTGCTCTGGGCTCAACCGCCAAATTCCGCTTGCGAATCCGTCGGCGCCTCCGCGCGGTCATCCATACCGTAGTCGCGGTTCACCGCGGCAACACGGAGGCGGTAGGTTTCGAAAATACCGGCCCTGCCCTTGGCCTGCGTGGCCCGGTGGCCGCGATGGTTGCGCCAGGCCTGGACGGCGGCCTCGTCGCGCCAGAAAGACAGGGACAAGATCTTGCCCGGCTCGACCAAACTCTCGAAGCGTTCGATCGATAGGAAGCCATCGGCTTGCTCGAGTTCCGGCCTGAGGCTCGCGGCCAGGTCCAGATAGTCATCGCGCTTGCCCTCGGCGGGCAGGACTTCAAAGATCACGGCAATCATGGTTCCGTCCTCCATTCCGCTGCCGGCGTGCAAAGCCTTTGCCTAACCGATCACGCCCTGTTCGCTTAGCGCCGACAGTTCCGCATCATCCAATCCAAGCATGTCGGAAATCACAGCCGTCGTGTGCTCGCCCAAAAGCGGTGGCGCCTGGCGGTAGGTGACCGGCGTTTCCGAAAACTTCATAGGGCTCGACAGCAGCTGTACGTTCGTGCCGCCGTTCACGGAATGCCTCATTTCGTGAACCATTTCCCGCGCCACGACTTGCGGGTCGGTGAACACTTGCTCGAGGGTGTTGATCGGGCCGCAGCCGATGTTCTGGGCCTCCAGCTCTTTCAGCCATTCGGCCGACGTCCGCGCCGCAACGATTGGGTCTAGGATCGTTGCCAGTTCTTCCCGATTTCGAACACGCTGCGCGTTGCTGGAAAAGCGCGCGTCCTCCACCAGTTCCTCACACGCGGCAATGGCGCAGAAGCGTTTGAACTGGCCGTCATTGCCGACGACGATGATGATCTCGCCGTCCGCTGTCTTAAACGGCCGGTAAGGGACAATATTCGGATGATCATTGCCGAGCCGACCTAAATTGCCGGCGTGCAGGTAGTTCATGCCGACATTGGCGAGCCAGGCAACATGCGTATCCAACATACCGATGTCTATGAACTGGCCGACGCCGGTCGTCTTGGCGCGGTAGACTGCCGCATTGACGGCAACTGCGGCGTACATGCCGGTCATCAAATCCGCGATCGGCACGCCGACTTTCTGCGGGCTCCCGTCCAGCTCACCGGTCAGGCTCATGATGCCGCCCATGCCTTGGATGAGAAAATCGTAGCCCGGCCGGTTGGCATAGGGCCCGGATTGCCCGAACCCCGTAATCGAACAATAGACCAAGGCGGGATTGTCGCTTTTCACGTCATCGTACGACAGGCCATATCTGTTCAAGGTGCCGGTCTTGAAATTTTCGACCACAACATCTGCTTTGGCCATCAGGCGCCGCAGCAGGCTTTGGCCGGCGGGGTTGGTAAAATCGACCGCCACCGACTTCTTGTTGCGGTTTGCCGACAAAAAGTATGCGCTCTCGGAGGTTTCCGCGCCTTGTTCATCGACCACAAATGGCGGCGCAAACCCGCGTGTGTCATCGCCCTTGCCCGGACGCTCGATCTTTATCACCTCGGCGCCAAGGTCGCCGAGCATCTGCGTACAAAAAGGGCCCGCCAATATTCTGGTTAAGTCCAGAACGGTGACGCCGTGCAAGGGACCCGTAGTTTCAGTCATCGTCGGCCTCGATATCCGGTTTTCCATAAATCTCAGGCAAATTAGCTTCGATGTCCCAGTCCAGCAAGGACGAGGCCGATCGATTTGCTGCCCGTCACTAAAAAGCCCGGCGGCGCTCCCACGAATTCAGGCATGGCTGGCGCTACTTTCGCTGTTCTGTATGGATCGCGCATCCGCCAGAAACGCATCCAGATCCCGGTCGGACCGAGCGATCACGAGCTGCCGGCCGGGCGCGAACCGTGCCATCGCAGCTTCAAGTCGCGGCTGATGCTTGGCCTTGAACTGCCAGACATAGACCAGGAACTCCCAATCGAATTGCTCCGGACAACCGGGTGCCATGTCGGCTCGGACCTTGCCCCAACTGGTGGCGACGCGCTTAGCGATGCGCCAGAAACAAAGCCATCGCGGCCGGTCGAACAGCACGATGGTATCGGCGCGGGCCAAGCGTTCGTCGGCCGTCGATGAATAATTGCCGTCGATAATCCAAGCCGGCCTTGCGATCAGAGCTTGATGTTGCGTCCGCCATTCGGCACTCGACGGTAGCTGCCAGCCGGGCCGCCAATATTCCCGATCCAAATGTATGAGCGGCAGGCCGGTTGCTTTGGCAAGGCTATTGGCAAAGGTCGATTTTCCGCCGCCGCTGCAGCCAAGTATGCAGATGCGTTGCATGGCTCCTCTAATCGGCGGTCAATCGGCGCCGGTCGATTTTCGTTTCGCGTAGCGCGCGGCACCAGCCTCGAACGCGCCGGCCGCCTTAAGCAGGGCATTTTGCTGGGCACCGGCGGTTAAGGCATCGGCCAGCGGCAGCGAACGCGCGGCGCGGTGGCTTTCCTTGGTCAAGGCGACCGCCTCCTGATCAAGGGCAAGCAGGCGTTCCAGCCAGTCCGCTTTCAGCACCTCGAGAGCCGCGGCATCGTCGGCCACTTGGTTGACGAGGCCCATTTCGTAGAGCCGCTCGGCACCGACCTGCTCGCCGAAGATGATCAATTCCAGCGCCAGCCGCGGGCCGACCAGATGGGTCAGAATGGGCGTGTTGACCGCGGCCGGAAAACCGATCTTCATTTCCGCCGCGCCGAAACGCGCCGCCCTGGTCGCCAGCACGAAATCGCAGCCCATCGCCAACGTGAAGCCGCCGGCAACGGCGTAGCCGTCGACCACGGCGACCGATATCTTCGCCATACCATCGAGCCGACGAAAGATATCGGCCCAGAGCCGGTCCGCGGCCATGGTCTCGGCCAGATCCTTCGGCGCCATGTCGCCGCTTAAATCCCGGCCGGCGCAGAAATGGCCGGCACTGCCTTCGACGACGATGACGCGGCAGGCCGGGTCATCCGCGGCCCGTGAGACGCCGTCGTGAAGGGCCTCCGTCATCGCGCCATTCAGCGCGTTGCGGCGCTCCGGCCGATCCAGCACAAGCCGCATGACAGCGCCGTCGATTTCGCGCCGTATCATCGTGTTGCTCCGTCGCCGTGGTCAATCGAGAATGAAATCATGGTCGCCGACCCCTTGAACGATCGCAAACCGACACCCCTTGCCATCCTTGCTGCTTACCTCGTGCGGCGTGCTGGCCAGCGCATAGCAGTGCTCCCCCATCTTTAGCTCGTGGCGGGTCGGCGGGGCGCTGATGTCGACCACGGTAACACCTTCCAGACCTATGAACGCATCGGATACCGTGGTGTGGTGGTGCCAGGGAATCGTCTCTCCCGGGCCGAGAGTCAAAATTTGGACGCGCAGATCCGGAATCTGCATGACCAGTTCCCGCCCGGCGATTGTGTAGGGCAGATCTTTTGGTTCGGTCATGGTTTGCGAGCCTCCTTCGCCATGGGCCAATCCCATAGGGTTACAGCATACCAGAGCAAACGCCTCCGTTGCTCTCTGATTTCGACCCTCGCAGTTTTGTATCGCCGGCGGGGCCGGTCTATGCTCGGGCAACACTTTGATCCGTCTGAGTAAGTCACCCGATCATGACCACCGCCTCCGTCGCCGGCACTGAAACGACGGCCTTTCACCGCGCGATGATCCTGACCACGGTCGTGCTTGCCACCACGCTCTACGGCATGACGATCATGGTGGTCAGCGTGCTGTTGCCGCAAATGCAGGGCAGCCTGTCGGCCACCCAAGACCAAATCGCCTGGGTCATGACATTCAATATCTTGGCGACCGCCGTGGTCACGCCGATGACCGGCTGGCTTGCCGCCAAATTCGGCCGTCGCAGACTCATGCTGTTTGGCGTCAGCGGTTTCGTGCTGGCAACGATTGGCTGCGGCCTCGCCGGCTCGTTGGAAACCGTGATCTTGTTTCGCATCCTGCAAGGTGCCAGCGGCGCACCTTTGGTGCCCATGGCCCAAGCCATCGTGCTCGACACCTTCCCCAAACGCCAGCATGGCACAGCGACGGCGATCTTCGGCATGGGTGTCGTGGTCGGGCCGGTCATTGGCCCAACCATCGGCGGTTATTTGGCGGAACTCTATAATTGGCGCTGGGCGTTTTTCATGATCGTGCCGTTCGGCGTGGTGTCCTTCATCGGCCTCTGGGTGTTCTTGACCGACCGCGGCAAGGAAGCCGGTGTCAGGCTGTCTTGGATCGGGTTCCTGGCGATATCGACGGCCGTCGTCGGACTACAATTGTTGCTCGACCGCGGCCAACGCCAGGATTGGTTCGAATCGAGCGAAATCACCATTGCGGCAGTGTGCGGCGCCGTTGCGTTTTATGTTTTCCTTGTCCACAGCCTGACATCGCGCCGGCCGTTCCTGCAATTGCGCCTGTTACTCGACCGCAATTATGCCCTCGGCCTGATCATCGTCACGGTCTACGGCATGCTGAATTTCACGCCCATGGTGTTGCTGCCGCCGTTTTTGCAGAGCCTGGTCGGTTATCCGGATTCCATTGTCGGCATGCTGCTGGCGGCGCGCGGCGTCGGCGCGGTCGCCGGCTTTTTCCTGGCTATGTTCGTCAGCAAACTCGACCCGCGCATCGGCATCGCCGCCGGTTTCATTCTGCAAGGTTTCTCGGGCCTGCACATGGCGAGCTTCAACCTGAATGTCGCAATCACCGACGTCGCCATCAACAGTACCGTGCAAGGCCTGGCGATCGGCCTGATCTGGGTGCCGCTGACCGTCGCGACGTTCGCCAACATGAACCCGAGATTCCTGGCCGAAGCCTCGGCCGTCTTCCACCTGTTACGCAACATCGGCTCCAGCATTTTCATTTCGCTCTGCGTCATCATGATCTTCCGTGCCGGCCAGATCTCGTACGCCGAGCTTACTCAGCACATATCGGTCTATAACGAGGTCCTCGGCTATAACTGGGCCGTCGGCGGCTGGGCGACGGGCAGCGCCCGCGACCTGGCGGCGCTCGGCGGAGAAATCGGCCGGCAAGCGACCTTGATCGGCAACCTCAACGCCTTCCGGCTCTATGCCGCCACCTGCTTCGCCGTGCTGCCCTTGGTATTCTTCGTGCGCATGCCAAAGCGATGAAGCCAAGCCACGGGATAACGCCCGAAAGAGGGGCAATTGGCCCCCCGACCCGAACGCAAGGAACGCCGACTTAGCTGACGGGCGAGGCAGGGTCCAAGTCGACGCCACCGGCTTCTTTCTCCAGCCGCATTACCCGGATCGGCAAGGCAAACTCGACACCGATCTGCCGCGCCAGGTCGATGATATCCAGCATCATCGCTTCACGCTCTTTAATTTCAGTGGCGTAATCAGGAACCTCGTAAAAGAAGTTCAACAATATTTGCATGCCGCTTTCGCCGAACTGGTTCAAGCGAACATGGTAGGTGTTTTGGAAAATCATAGGGCTTGCGGCAAGCAACTCGCGGATGCCATCCATGAAGGTTTCGAGCTTGTCGCGCGGCGTATCGTATCGCACGGAGATGAAGAACCGTTGGCGCCGTCGGATGCGCCGGCCCATGTTGTCGACGGTGGCATTGACCACGTCATTGTTGGGGATGGAGATCACGGAATTATAGAACGTGCGAATACGCGTACTACGAAACCCTACATCCTCGACGATGCCTTGGGCCGTCCCGACTTTGATCGATTCGCCGATGGAAAACGGTTTTTCGAACATAATGACGATCGAACCAAACATGTTGGCGAGGCTGTCCCGAGCTGCAAGTGCTACGGCGATGCCGGACACGCCGAGGCCAGTGACGACCGAATAGGCCGGGAAGCCGAGCTGATTGGCGCCTTCGACGATTAACGCCACGGCCACGATAAACCCGATGAAGCGGCAGCTCAGCCGAATCAATTGTCTGTCGATGGTGCTCTTCGACGTCCGTTCCGACGCAACCAAGGCTTCGCCAACTATCTTGCCTGCCACGACCGCAGCCCACACGCCGCCGGCGAATGCGGCGACCAGCAGGACCGTTGTCGAAAAAACGAGGGTACCGCCACCAACGCGAACCAGCGAATGCATGCCCGGGATAAGAGTCATAGCGGCGAGAACCAGCGCAAATGGCGTCAACAGCCGGTACCAGGCCGGGCCGGGTTCCTCTTCCGACGGCGCGAGAAAACGCCGCGACAGACGATGTACGGCCAGCACAAACAGGAGACCGATGGAAAAGCCGATGCCGATCAGAACCCATTGCCAAATGGTGACACCAGCCACACGGATCGTCGCCCAGCGCGGCAACCGATACATCCACCGCGGCGGCACAAAATCCATGACCCCAGTCGGTGAGTTCAAATATGCTTCATAAATCGTCTCTGCCCGATCGGAACTAATGATGGTGTATGAAACGTAAAGCGCATTGGCAGGACCCGGCGTATAGGGCTCATGTTTGACTTGTTGATAGAATTCCAAGAGCCGATCGACGCTGTCTTCGGAAAATAGGTACTCGCCGGTGCGCGGCCCCTCCTCCACCAAGATAATTTCGATTTCGGTCTTCGGAACGATCCAGCGTTTAGACCCCATCTCACGCATTTTTTCGGCATCGGGCACCGTCTCAATGTCCGGCAATGGAATGCGATCGAAAATTTCCTTGAGCAGGATTGTGCGGTCGGCAGCAACCCGGTCTTTCAAAATCGGCGAGACCGGAGCGATTTTCAGGCACCGGCTGGCTTTCAGCAAGTCGCGCCGATTTTCATTAAAGATCTTCCTTTCCACGCCGTCAAAATATAGCCGGCCCGACGCGGAATAGGATTTCAACATTTTTCCGGTACGGTCGTACGTCTTATCAAGAATTTCAATGAAGCTTCGCAAAGTGGCTTGCGGGCTGGTCGTGTCGGCCGGCTCAAGCGGTCCTACCTTGACCTCCTTTTCCTCGCCCTCTTTTTCCTCGGCCGCCGACGCGCCCGACACCGTAGCGGTCGATTGCGCGGCAACCGTCCCGACAAAACAGAAAAAGATGATGAGGACTGCCGTCCAAGATCTTAGCGCGATAATCATGACCCGATTATACCGGATCCGCTTGAAATGCCGAACCGTTTTGCCGAGCGTTTCGGATGCAATTGGGGTTTGCGATTCGAATCATAATTGCGATCATGTGGGACCGACGGTTTCAATAGGCGCCGCATGTCAAAGATTACTCAACAATTCCCCGCCTTGGAGTGGCTGAGATCCATTCCAACCCATGTGCCGAAAAACATCCGGCGATACTATCTCTATTGGAAAATCTTCTATTTTATCGGCTGTCTCGCCCACGTGATGGCGTTTTTCATGTTTGCCGCAATCGGCGTGGACTTCATGAAATGGTTCAACATATTTAGCGTTTTCGTCTTTCTTGTCGCCTTGGCTCTGCTGCACCGCGGCTATTATCGCCTTGCTTTTTGGGGCGTGAATGCCGAACTGATCGCCCATGGCGTGGCGGCGACCGTTTGCATCGGGCCGATCTTCGGCATGCAAAACTTCGTCTTCCCGGTCGTGATCCTGTCGTTCATCCAACCGTTCTATAGCTGGCGAATTTCCGCCGCGCTGGCTGTCGGCACGCTGGCTTTTGGCACAGCGGTTATGTTGTACGCGGTCAACCATCCGCCTATTTACGCGATTTCCGAAACCTGGACCTATTACAGCGTGGCCGTTTCAATGTTCATTTTTCCGGCCAGCGTGCTGGCGATGGTGCTGCCGTTCATTGCCGAAGCGACACGGTCGGAAAAAACGCTTGAAGCCGCCTATGACGAGAGTGAACGCCTGTTGCTCAATATTCTGCCAAAACAGATCGCCGCTCGCCTAAAAAGTTCCCAAGGCATGATTGCCGACGACCACGACCGCGTTGCCATCCTATTCGCGGACATCGTCGGTTTTACCACCCTGTCGACGCGCCTGCAGCCCGCCGAGGTGGTTACCCTGTTGAATGACGTCTTCAACGCCATCGACGCGCTGGTTGAAAAATATGGCGTGGAGAAAATTAAGACCATCGGCGATGCCTACATGGTGGTCGCCGGCCTGCCGGAAGCGCGTGACGATCCTGAAGCCGTAATCGCACGACTGGCGCTCGACATTCTGGCGACGGTCGAAACGATTACCGAGCCGGGCACGAACCATCCCGTACGCCTGCGCATCGGCATCAACAGTGGCCGGGTTGTCGCCGGTGTCATCGGCCAGCGAAAATTCGCCTACGACCTCTGGGGTGACGCAGTCAACGTCGCTGCCCGTATGGAGGCGACCGGCGAGCCTGGAAAGATACAGGTGCCAGACAGTTTCGCCGGGCAATTGTCCGACCACTTCGACTTCGAACCTCGCGGGGAAATCGACGTAAAAGGCAAAGGCAGATTGCGCACAAGTTTCCTGGTTGCCGAAATAATCAAATAGATATCGTTCAAGTCCGGATTGGTTTTGGCTTCAGCGAAATCAATCATTCCTTGCGCGTTTTGAAGTACGGGTCGGTGCCGTCACCGTGGACGGTGACATCCACAATACCGACGATTCTTGGGTCCCACTCTTTTGCCATGACCTCGACGCCTTGCCGCAGGGTTACTTCGGACATCGCACAGCCTTGGCATCGGCCTTCGAACTGGATGTAGGCGATGTTATCCTTGACGTCGATTAGCCTGATATAGCCGTCGTGGCCCCGCACCGCCGGGTTAATCTGTTCGTCAAGCAGCTGCTGCATGCCTGCGACGGGGTCGCTGAGATCATTGCGACTTGTGTGGTCGGTATCCTTCGTCGTCGTGACCAGCTGAATGCCTACGACATCAGGGATGTAATGGCTGATCATGTTGTGAATATTTCTTTTGATGGGGACCGAGGCGCCGGGTGACCCAACGATTTGAAGCGTCACGATACCGTCCGTAAAACGCTGAAACAGCAGATCACCACCCCTGGCGATGAGAATTGGCCTGATCCGGTCTTCAAGAAGATCTCGGATCTTGCCCGTAGCATCCTCGTCCGGGTGAATTTTCGCTTCGCCGGTAACGCTGTTTGGCGTTGCTTCGGCGGCTTTGTCGTGGCTGATCGTCGCCGCGTATTCCAGCGCCTGATCGAGGTCGGAAATAAGGTCTCGGGGCGTCTCGAGACCAATCGAAAGCCGCAGCAAGTCCAGTGGCACCGGCGTCGAAGCGCCTTCGATGCTGGCGCGATGCTCAATCAGGCTCTCAACACCGCCGAGCGACGTCGCCCGCTTGAAGACGGCAACCTTTGCGGCTGTGGCGACCGCCGCAGCTTCACCGCCTTTAAGCCGGATAGACAGCATTCCACCGAACCCACCAGTCATTTGGCGTGTGGCAATCGCATGACCCGGATGATTGGGGAGTCCAGGATACAACACCTTCAAGATTTGAGGATGTCCGTCAAAATGACGCGCAATCGTGAGCGCGTTTTCACAGCATCGTTGAACCCGGACAAACAACGTCCGCATTCCACGCAACAGCAACCAGGCTTCGAATGGGCCCAAAACAGCACCGGCATCGCGCCGCCACGCACGGATTCGCTGCCAATAGGCATCCGTGTTTGCACAGACCACTGCACCAGCCAACACATCGCTGTGACCGTTCAGGTACTTGCTGGCCGAATGCACCACCAGGTCGGCGCCAAGCTCAAGCGGGCGCGTCAGTACCGGCGATGCGGCGGTACTGTCGACCGCGAGGCGCGCGTGAGCGGCATGAGCGATTTCCGCCGCGGCCGCAATGTCGGCGATATCCCAAGTTGGATTTGCCGGCGTATCGAGCCAGACCAGCTTGGTCTTCCCGGGCCGCATGGCAGCAGTCAATGCGCCCAGGTCGGTCGTGTCGACGAATTCAACGTCAAGCCCCCAAGATAAGGCAAAATCGACCAGCCATGTACGCAAAGCCCAATACATGACCCGCGACGCAACCACATGATCGCCCGGCAGCAACGACTGAAAAACCGCGTTCGCCGCGGCCATACCGGAAGCAAAAAGCAGACAGTCGCTGCCACCCTCCAATGTCGCCAGGAGTTCTTCGGGTTCGTCGTAGGTTGGATTGTGCGGTCGCGTATAGCCGCGGCCCGAACTATAGCCGCCGTCGGGATCCCGTTCATAGGTCGTCGACGGATACAAAGGCGGCACCAGTGACCGCGTTTCCTTGTCAATCCGCCCCAGAGCCTGGGCAGTCAGCGTTTCAAGCGTGAGGTTTGGCTTGGTCGTTTCGTCGGTCATTTCTGTTGCCTCCAGCCCGTTCAAGCAGAGCGGATCCCGGATCCTACACAGATGTTCCGCCGACCGCGACCGACTGACTAACTTGACTAGAGCAGTTCTCGACCATACGGAATCATTTGATGGGCGCAAATCGGCTTTTCGGGCAGGCGCGTTGCGCAGTGCGATGTGGGGCATCGGGCAAGCATCGCAACGCACCCGAAAAGCCGATTTGCCCCACCGAAGGCCGGGTTCTTTTGCGCTGTGGCCGCTTCGCGCGTCTTATAAAATGTCCCACATTGCATGGCGACGCGCTCATTGCCACAGCGCAAAATAATCCCGGTCAAATGTTTCCGTATGATCGAGAACTGCTCTAGGTACTAGGAATGCAATGTGGTCCGTTTACTCACACATGGATATTTCCGCCAACGACTGAGCCAGCGGAGCGAAGGGATCCTGCCGGTGTTTGCTGAGACAGAAGATAATCCCGTCGGCGGACGGCTTCTCCTTTTGGTTCCGAACACGTCATATCGGATCAGCGATTTCTTGGCTGCCGCGCGTCGGGTCGACATGCAGGTCGCGGTGGCATCGAACCATCAGCCTGTCTTGGCAAGAAATACCGAGGGCAGAACCCTGGCTCTGGACTTCCACCGCCCTGACGATGCAATCGCGCGCATAAAGGCCTACCACGAGCGCTATCCGCTCGCCGCTGTGGTGTCGACGGACGAGGCGACGACACTATTGGCTAACCGCGCTTTGGCTGTGCTCGGTTTACCCCACAACGCTATTGAAGCTGTCAAGGCGGCCGGCAGTAAGCTGTTGTTCCGCCGGACATTGGCGGCCGCCGGTGTAGCCGGGCCGGCCTTTTGCTTGATCAGTGAAGCCATGGATCCGACCGCCATAGCGACGCGGCAATCTTATCCCTGTGTGTTGAAACCGCTTGCCCTCGCGGGCAGTCGCGGCGTCATTCGCGCCGACGACCCAACCGAATTCGTCGCCGCCGTCACACGCATCAGAAAAATTCTCGCCGACCCGGAAACGCCTGGCCCCAGGGAAATCTTGGTCGAAGAGTATCTACCCGGACCAGAAGTCGCCCTGGAAGGCCTGATGGACGGCGGCACGTTGCGCGTGCTGGCGATTTTCGACAAACCCGATCCGCTCGAGGGTCCGTTCTTCGAAGAAACCCTTTACGTGACCCCCTCTCGCCATTCGCCGGCCCTACAGCGGTCCATCGAACAGGCGACCCAGCAGGCGGTCCAAGCCCTGGGGCTCACGGACGGGCCAATCCATAGCGAACTGCGTCTGACACCGTCCGGCACGATCGTCATAGAACTCGCCGCGCGTTCGATCGGCGGACTCTGTGCCCGAACCCTTAGGTTCGGTGTCGGTCTGAGCCTGGAAGACCTGATCTTACGTCATGCCCTCGGCCTGCCGATTGTAACAACGGCGCGCGAAGCGCAGGCCGCCGGTGTCATGATGGTGCCCATTCCCCGAGGTGGAAAATTGACCGCGGTCGACGGCATCACCGAAGCCGAGGCCGTCAACGGCATCGAGGCGGTCACCATCAGCATTGGCCCAGGACAACGGGTGGTGCCTCTTCCCGAAGGCAACCGGTATTTGGGTTTTATTTTCGCGCGCGCCGAAACGCCTGAAGCGGTCGAGGCGGCGCTCAGGGATGCTCATGCATTGCTGAGATTTGCGATAGAAGAATAATGGCAAGACTGGTCTATTGAGGAGGTTCCATGTCCATCGAAGTCGAAGAAATTGAACGCCACGCGCTGGCGGCGTTTCATGGCGCCGCGGGTGAAGCGCTGAAGGCCCGGCTCGGCCTGCAATGTGTCACCGTCGGCGGCGCGTTGGTGTCCATCGCCGGATCGGTTCCATCTAGCGGCATCGTCGCCAACCGCACCATTGGCCTGGGGCTGGACGGCCCCGAAAGCCCAGAAGCCATCGGCCACATCACCAAGCTCTATCGTGATGCCGGGGTCGCCCGGTATTTCGTCCATCTGCATCCGGACACGCAACCGCCGGCCATGCGGGACTGGTTGCAGGCGGCCGGACTGGAAAAGACGCGCGGTTGGATGAAATTTACCCGGGGCCGGGATGCGCCGCCGCCGGCCAAGTCCGACCTGACCGTGCGACCCGCCGAGCCGAACGACGCCGCCGCCTTCGGCCGCATCGCCGCCGACGCCTTCGATCTCGGGACCGACGCCGCCGATTGGCTGGCCTGCCTGGTGGGCGCGGAAGGCTGGCGAATTTATATGAGCTTCGACGGCGACAACCCGGCCGGCACCGGCGGCCTGTTCGTGCGCGATGGTGTCGGCTTCTGCGATTGGGGTGCCACGGACCCGGCATTTCGCCGCCGCGGCAGCCAAAGCGCGCTGCTCAACCGGCGCATCGCCGATGCCATCGATTTGGGCTGCCGCGTCATCGTTACCGAGACCGGCGAAGAAGTCGAAGGCGATCCGCAACACTCCTACAAGAACATCATGCGCATGGGTTTCAAAGAAGCCTTCGTCCGCGAAAACTACGCCCTGCCGAGCGGCCCTTGACCCGATCGGCCATGGCGGTTCGAATAGTCGCCGCAACGGGATTTTGTTTTTTGGGGGACATGTCGTGGCAGCATCTCGGATCGTGGTGGTAACGGGCGGGGCAAGTGGCATTGGCCGGGCGACGGCGCAGCGCTTCGGTGTCGACGGCGATCAGGTGATCGTCGCCGATCGCAATGAGGCCGGCGCGGCGGCGATCGCCCAAAGCATCGTCGAGGCCGGCGGCAAGGCACGCGCGGTCACCATCGATGTCGCCGATGAGAAGTCCGTGGCCTTGGCCGCGGAAGACATAACCGCGACAGACGGGCCGCCCGACGTTCTGGTCAATTCGGCCGGGCTGCTGCAGAATCCGGTTACCAGTCAGGCCCTCGACATGGCCGAACACGACGCGATCTGGCAGGTCAATTACCGCGGAACTTATCTCTGCTGTCGCGCCTTCGGCCGTATCATGGCCGACCGCGCCACGGGCGCCATCGTCAATATGGCATCGGTCAATTCCTATCGCGTGTTGCCGTTGCCGGCCTACACACCAGGCAAAGCGGCGATCAAGAGCCTGACCGAATTGTTGGCTGTCGAATACGGCGCCCAAGGCGTCCGGGTAAACGCGGTCGCGCCGGGCTACACGCTAACGGAAAATCTGGCGGCTCGGGTCGAAGACGGTCAACGCGACGCCCGGGCGATGCGGACATCGACGGCGCTCGACCAGATGGTGTTGCCGGAGGATGTGGCCGGTGCCGTCGCCTTCCTGTGCTCCGCCGACGCCCTACGCATTACCGGGGTGACCCTGCCCGTCGACGCCGGCTGGTTGGCCTCGGTCAGTTATCAGTCCTATGCCACGCCGGTCCGCACCACCGCGCAACCGACGTGAACGCATCAAAGTACGCCTGAGCGCCAGCGCTTAATCGTAGGGCACCGCGATGCGTCCAATGCGTTCGCGGGCGATAATCATTTTTTGGATCTGCGCGGTACCGTCGCCGATCTGCAGGCCGAGCACGTCGCGCAGCCGCTGCTGGTGCGGCATTTCGCGGCTGTAGCCCATGTGGCCGTGCGACAACAGGCAGGCATGGATGATGTCGAAGGCAACCTTCGGCGCCCACCATTTCACCATCGCCGCCTCAGCGGTATGCGGGCGGTCCTGATCGCGCAGCCAAAGTGTTTTGTAGCAAAGCAAGGTTGCCGCATTGAGAAAGGTTTCGGCTTCGGCCAAGGGTTCGGTGACGCCTTGGAACTTGGCGATCGGCCGACCGAAGGCCTGGCGTTCGGTGACATAGTCCCAGGTTTCTGACAGCGAACTGCGCGCCGCGCCCAAAACCTGCAGGCCGATCAAGGCCCGGGAATAGTCGAACCCGCCCATGACCTGGCGAAAGCCCATACCCTCGGCGCCCATCCGGTGGTGCGCCGGAATGACCACGTCCTCGAAGAAAATCGATCCGCGCCCGATCGCCAACGCGCCGAGGTCGTCGAACCGGCCGGTCGAAATGCCGGGTTCCTTCAAGCTCAGCACGAAGGCCGAAACGCCGCCGGCGCCAGCCTTGTCCTGATCGGTACGCGCCAGCACCACGGTCCAATCGGCCTGGTCGGCAAGCGAAATCGATGTTTTCTCGCCGTTCAGCACGTAATCGTCGCCGCGGCGTTCGGCTTTGACGATGAGATTGGCGGCATCGGAGCCGCCGCGCGGTTCGGTCAGGCCGAGCGCCATCAGCACCTCGCCGGAGACGATTTTTGGGCACAAGTCGGCGGCAATTTCCGGATCGGCGTGATCGGCGACCATCGCGCCCATCAGCGCGTTCAACAACGGCACGTAGGCAACGTTGGAATCCGCCGCGGCAATTTCCTCGATGATGATGCCGGCAGCCGTGCCATCGAGACCGAGGCCGCCCCTGTCCTCGGGCATTTCCGGCGCGATTAGGCCGAGGCTGCCCATTTCCTTCATCAGGTCACGGTCGAGCCGGCCGGTCTCCTCCCGGCTCATGAAGCCCGGCGCCAGGCGATCCTCGGCAAATCGGCGCGCGGTCTCGCGAATGGCGTCTTGTTCCTCACTGAAGGCAAAATCCATGGTTCGGTTTCCTATTCACCAGTGCCCGGCGCCGGCCGGCCGGAGAGGCCGGCACGAATAGCGGCCGCCGTCGAACGATCGGTATCAAGATAGCCGTGACGCTGGAAAAAATCGATGAAACAGAGCGCGCTCGACGGCTTGAAGGCACGGGTCGCGGCGATTTGACGCAAGATCGTGTCAGCCGACCGAAGGGTGAAGGCGGCGACTTCGCCATCCCGGTTATGTGGCTGCCATTCGGCCGGCAGGCACACGTCGAAACAATGTTCGACACCGACCACCAGGCCGAGCGGGCGCTCCATGGTATAATGAACCGAGCCAACGGGTTGGCCCTGGACGGCAATTTCGGCCGGCATGCCGGCTTCTTCCTCGGCTTCTTTGATCAGGCAATCGCCGAGTTCATAGCCGCTCGGCACGCCGCCGCCGACCAATACGTCCAGCATGCCGGGAAAGGTCGGCTTCGTCGAGCTGCGCCGGGCCACCCACAGGGACCGGCCGTTGTCGGTCTCGACGTAGCCGTTCAAAAACACACCGTAACCGGTGACACCGAATAGGTCCGCCGCGGCCCGCTCCAGCTCAAGCAGCGGCGGCGTATCATCGCTTGCGCGGACCGGATAACACTCGCCCCGCCAGCCGGTAACCACACGATCGGCGGCCAAAGCCCTGACCACACGGTCGACGGCGGCCGTGCGCGCCGCTGGTGAATCGAGGCGATCCACTATGATCACCCGATCGGCATAGACTTCGAACACATCGGCGAACCGGGCTAAGCGTTCCGCCTGATCATGCCGCACCCAGCCAACCGCCTGATCTGCCACATCGAACCGGCGGAACCGCGTCAGGTCATAAAAGTTGTTTTCCCGAATCCGGGCCAGCAGACCGGCTGCCAGGCCGCCGGTCAAGCGAGCGCTTTCTGCACGGCCTTTTGGAAGTACGCCAACGCCGGCTCGTTTCGGCCGTAGGTGACGACGTCTTGAGCCTCGGACGGCAGACCGAACTGAATGTTTTCGCTGACCGGAAAATCCTCTTCGTCGACGGTCCGGATGGCCAGATCCATGTTGCGGTCCCAATGCCCCCGGGCGCTGTCGCTGGCCACCGGTTCCGGCGTATAGAAATCCAGATCCATAATGCATTCGTCGGTACGGCCGTTGACCGGGTACATGCGCCAGGTCTCGACATGGTCGGCCTGCATGACGAATGCGGTGTTGGGAAACAGCTGATAGACGATCGCTGTGTGCGGGATCAGGTCCCACGTGTCCGTCGGCTGGTCGCGCAAGGCCTCGATGCTGCGCCGCGGCAGGGTTTCGCGACCATTCAGGCCAAACCCCTCGAACAGGCAGAGATTGGGTATGAAGATCGGCCCGACCGTCGCTTTGTGCAGAACCGCGAAATGATAGGGCTCGAGAAACGTATCAATGCCGATCTTCCAATTCATGCGGCGCCGAATGGTTCGAGTCTCGTAATGGTGGTAGCCGTCGAACCCATAATGGCCCAATTCCGGGCCGAGGCCGCCGAGATGGTCGTCGATGTCGATCGGGCTGCCTTTCGGATTGGGCTTCACCCAAATCATGCCGTACTTCTCGACGGCCTGCAGCTCGCGCAGGCCGTGACTGTCGCGGTCCAAGCCGGGAAAACTGCGCTCGTCCGGGACACCGATCAGTTTGCCGTCGAGGTCGTACACCCAACCGTGATAGGCGCAGACGAAGCCGCGGCGCACCCGGCCACAGCCATCGGCGACCGTGTTGCCGCGATGACGGCAGACATTGAGGAACGCCTTGACCGTGCCGTCGCCGGTGCGCACGACCAGGATCGGCAGGCCGGTTTTGTTATCGGTCAGATGATCGCCGGCATCCGGAATTTGGCAGGAGAATCCCATCAACAGCGGATAGTCGCGAAACAGCACCGCTTGCTCGCGGGCCAGAATATCCGGGCAGGTATAACTTTGGACCGGATTGCGGGTCACGTCGCTCGCCAGGTCGGTGGTCTTATCGTCGATATGGCTGAGAATGCGCTTGGTTAGGTCGACTTGCGTCGCGTGTTGCATGGCTCCCTCTGAAATCGCTGCAGCAGTTCCGGTCTGGTCCGGCGGGCAATACTACGCCGGTGACAAGAACATCGTCGTCCGCTTCAACAAACGCAAGTCGATTTCGTTGGGTGGATCGCACCGATGCGAGATACAGCCACTGGCCCCCGTGGCAACGTCCCCGGGTCGCCGGCCTTCGAGCGGTTTGCTACGCAGATTCTTTAAAATGCCGGTCGAGAGCAGGTTTAGACAGGCGCCACATGGCACAGCACGCGGTCGATGGCACCGTCGCGATCGACGAATGGCAGTCCAATCACGCGATAGCGCAACTGATGCCGGCCGCTGGGAAAGACTTCGACGTCACTGGCCGTTTTGCCGAGCCGGGCGGCGATACGGCCGATACCGATCACCCAGTCCATGACCATTGGGCTGTAGTCGATTTGAGCCCGGATCGGCCGGGCCGCGGTTTCGCGGGTCATCCGCACGACCCGCGCAAACGCGGTATCGAGGGCAATCTGCTCGCCACCATCGGCCACCGACAGCATGACGCAGCCCGGCCAGCGCCGGGCGACACTGATTGGGTCGACGTCATTGGACAAAGGCAATGCATCGATACCGCGCACGGCATGCCAATAGGCAACGATGTCGTCGCAGTCCGCCGCTTTCTCATCCGCCGGTAGCGGCTCTGACTGCGAGTAAGCCAATCGAAGCGCCGGTGAAGCCCGCTCCGCGGCGAGTGCTTCCGGGCGGACGCTGCCTCTGCGCGCCCAATCCAGAATTGCGGTGAGTTCGCCGGGCTTAGCGGAATCAGCGTCCTGACTTTGTGTCAAATCGACCAGTTTAAGCTCGGCCAATGGGCGTAGGGGTGGCTCATTCGTAATCGGCTGGTCGATCGGCTTCATTTTGCACCTCTTGCGAATTCATCGTCGCGTTTGTCGGCACGCGATCTAGATCGTTGCCGCAAACAGCGGCGCCAAATTGGTTGCTTGCGGATTGTGGCCGCCAGCACAAATTGTGTTTTCTCGTGGCGGCAGCAGAGCAGCGATATGGTTCCACAAAGCGACAATTTCGGCCGCCGATTTGCCGGGCCGCTTCAACTCCATCACGGTGCGGCCATCGATCATGCTGGCGGCATAGTCGGACCGGTGATGTAAGATGACCGGCGCCACGTCGACATGATCGCGCAACAATGCCGCCGCCTGCTCGACCAGTCGCGAGTGGGCGGTCGCCGCATTGAGAACAAAGAGCGACGGCTTTCGGTAACGCTGGGCCAGTTCCAAAACCTGGCCGGCCGCACGAATATCATGCGGACTGGGGCGAATTGGGACGAGCACCAGATCCGAACATCGGATCGCTTGGGCAACCGGGCCGCCGCGCCCCGCCGGAGTATCGACGAATGCCCCGCGAACCCCGAGCGACTGCAGCCCGGCTAGATCGGTCTTGATGCCGGAATGGGTCGCTGTCGCAAACCACGGCGTCTCGGCCTCACGCTCGCGCCACCAGCCACCAAGGCTGCCCTGCTCATCCGCGTCCAGAAATGCGACGGGCCCGGCCCCGGCGCGTTCCGCTTGAACGCCGATCTGGCCGGTCAGCGTGGTTTTCCCGCTGCCCCCTTTGCATGATGCGACCGTAATCACCCACATGCGTGTCTCGTCCCGCCATAGTTTGCGTTAGGATCAATTCAACCTGTGCAACTGCGGAAATATTGGGTTTCCCTAATTAATAAAACGCTAACTTTTCCAAGACCTATAAGATATAGAGAGCGCTTCATTAAGTAAAAATTGACTTAAATGCTCAATATTATGGTTAATAACTAGTAAATTTTTACTATGGTTAACATGTGTTAATTCTATCATCCGATCTTGATTAATTGGAGATTTTCGAAGAAAATACCTTTGTATTACCATGTAGAACATATCTACACTTTGGTTTACGGGGCGCCTAAGCATAGAAGGTTGATCAGGAAAATGTTGTGTATTGCCCATCCGAAAGCCGTTGCCGTCATCCTGGCAATGGCGACGCTTCCCGTTGCGCTGTCTCCCGCTTTGGCGGCGGAAACTGCCAAACCTAAAAACGTATCGAGCGCTGTTGTGACTCGGGAGGCTGGCGTCAAAGTCGTGCGCGGCCGGACTAACTGGCACGTCGCGCCAGCGTCGAAATCGCCCGCGACCCTGGCCGTTCACTATTTCGCCGGCAAACGATTGTGGCTCGTGGATCGCCATCGCGACCGGGTCACCGCCTGCCGGTCTATCCGTTCGTCTCGGGTCGGCAGGGACCGCATTCGCTGCACGACACGCCGCCTGCCGAACTGATCGCCCAAGCTCTAGCTGCCCGGTGAAACCGACGCCTCATCATTGTTGACAATGTACATCAAGAAATGATGACAGTGTGTTCTAAAACATGTCCTTTTTTCAAAGTACAGCCATTCAAATAGGAGGACATGTCTGCTGTCACAAACCGTCAATCCAGGCGCGCCGGTGCCTACCCTGCAGGCGGCAAGTATCGAATTTCATTGAATTTACGCGGCTACTGGAGTAGGTTGACGGCCTTCGGGGGAAATCGAGGACCGGTTTCAAACTCAATGCATTGTTGTGTTGTGTGGGCGCTGTTTCCAGGCGCTAAGGCGGGTCTCACGCGGCGGACGCACTATAACAATCAGCGCCGCCGGCCGAGGTAAGGCATAATGATTGTGCGTAGGACTGGGAGGACAGATCAATCGAAACGCTACCACAAGAAGCATTGAATCAAGGGTTTAAGCCTTGGTACTTGATCGCACGGATTAACAATAGGGGCGCCTATCAGGATATCCGTGTTGTTCAGCAACGCCGGTTTGCCAAGGTCAAGGACAAGAGCCAATTGGTGGTTCTTGACCGATTCGAAGATTTCGATTCCGCAGCAGCGGCCGAGGAACGCCTGACCATGGTTTATGGCGATCCAAAGCCCTTTGCCCGCGGCGGCGCTTTGGCGGTGGCAAAGCCGGGTTAGCCCGACACCGCGCTACAGATTACGGAATTGGGGCCGGTCTCTGCCCACGGTGGAGACCGGCCTCGGTTTTGGTAGCTCGCTCTTAGGTCTGGCGTGCCTTGATATCGGCCAACACGGGCCTGAAATCGTAGGTCGGGTAAAACTCGGTCTCAAAGCCGCCCCATGCTGATTGCTCGATGGCGAGATTGACCTCGCGGAGCCGCTTGGCCGGAACCTTGAGCGTCACCACCTGACCGATCCCCATCATCACGTACCACGTCACTACCTCAATGCCCTCGGGCGGGAATTTTTTCCAGAACCCGGCCTCGTCGAGCTTGGCGTTGATTTGGCCGAGATTCATCGATTGCTGATGCTTCAGAAAAATGGTCAATAAGATCTCGTCGTCCTGTTGGGCCATGGCCATACTCCACCCGATTTGCTTGGTTCAAGAAGACCTCTACCTTAAGTGCCTAGATCAAACCGCAAAACCGACAGGAGCCCGCATGGAAGACCCGATCCAGCGCCACCCGACCCGCGCCGAGCAATTGGATATATTGACCACCGTCGTTGCCGACACGGTGCCGAAGGACGGCTGGTTTCTCGATCTCGGCATTGGCACGGGATTCGTCGCCCATTTGATCCTGAGCGCGCGGCCCGACTTGGGCCTGGTCGGTGTCGACATCAAGGCTGAGTCCCTCGCCGCCGCGCGCGATAATCTGCCGGCGGGCGGTGAGCGGTTGTTCGTCGAAGGCGATTTGACCCGGCCGGACGCGATCGAATTGCCGCGCACAGGCTTCGACGGCGCGATCTCGGCACTGACGTTTCACGATCTGAGCGATGAGGCGAAGCAAGCCGTCATCGGCCGGGCGGCGCAGGAACTCACATCGGGCGGAGTGTTTTTGCTGTATGACCGCATCCGATTGACCGAACCCCGGACCTTCCCGCTGCAGCAAAGCCTATGGCGGCGCATCGAACGCGAACACGGCCGCGGCATGCGCGAATCAGCGGATTTCGCGGCCTATCAGACCGATTTGGCCGACAACAACCGACCCGGCGCGCTTAACGATTACTTCGCCTGGTTCGCGGCGGCCGGGCTCGGCGCGCAATTGCTGCATCTGCATGGCAACGTCATGCTGATGGGTGGCGTGAAAGCAGCCGCATAGGCCAAATCATGACCGATTTCCGTTTGTTGCAGATTTCCGACACGCATCTGAGCCGGGCGCAGCCCCATTTCGTCGAAAACTTCGAACGCGCCGTCGACCATATTGCAGCGGTAAAGCCGGACCTGGTGATCAATACCGGTGATGTCGCGATCAACGGCCCGGACAGACCCGACGATCTGGATTTCGCCGGAACCTGTCACCAGGCCATCGCTATCGAGCTGATCAGCGTGCCCGGCAATCACGATATCGGCGACGGCCCCGGCGACGGCGGCTACCGACCCAGCCAAGACGTGACGCTCGACCGCGTTGCCCGGTTTCGGTCTCATTTCGGCGCCGATCATTGGTGCCGCGACGTGGCGGCATGGCGGCTGATCGGACTCAATTGCCTGTTGTTCGACACCGGGCTCGAGACCGAATCCGAGCAATGGCGCTTTGCCGAAGACGCGGTGGCAAACGCCGATGGCCGCCCGATCGCCATCTTTTTGCACAAACCGCCGCTGCTGTCCGACCCGGACGAAATCAATCGGGCGCCGTCGCGCTTCCTAACGACCGCGGCACGCCATCGGCTGCTCGGCATTGCCAAACTCGGCCGTGTGAACGTGATCGCCAGCGGCCACGTCCATCAAAGCCGGGTCGTCGATGCCGCCGGTATTCGATTTGTTTGGTGCCCTTCGACCGCTTTCGTCATGCCTGAACGCATGCAACCGACCATCGGCGTGAAGCATGTCGGCTTGACCGACTACCGCTTCTCCGGCGAGGGCGTATCCATCGCCTTCATCAAGCCGGCGGGCATGACCACCATCAATCTGTCGGAAATCACCAATTCCTACGGCAAGCTTGGCTGACCGTCGCGTTATACCGCTCGTTGGTATTACTTGGCGTACTTGATCAGTTGCCCCTTGGCGGAGCGCTTCGGCTTGCCTTCGTCGACGCGATTGAATTCAAGCGTCATGCCGCGGCCCGACAAGGTACGTCGGTAAATCTGCATCTCGTAGGCGCCGCCCTCGCCAATCGCCATGGAATAGATCGTCAGCGTCTTCTTCTGGATACCGGCCCAGGCATACTGGCCGGTGTCGACCGGATCGCCGGCGCCGACGGCGCGCCATTGCAAGGGTTTATTGCTCGGCAGGAATGCCATGGTCGTCGATTTCATAACCTCGGTCGGGTTGTTGGGATCGCCTTTTTGGCGCTGTACGGTCGACCAAGTGATCTCGAAACCGCCCTTTTGATAGGGTCCGACCTTGACGTCCATATCGCGTTCGGTGATTTCGAAGTAAATGCTGACATTGCTCGATGACACTGCACTGCCGCGCCATTGACCAAAGAAAGCGGCGATGTCCAGATCCGCGGCCGACGCCGCCGGTAGCTGCAACAGCAGTACCAAAAGACCCACCAATACGCCGCGCGGCGCCCATCCCGACTGTCGCATGCCTGTTGTCTCCATAATACGCATTAACCCAGATTCACCCGGCGCCCGCATGGCGCACGGCGGCCGCTTCCGGTTCGGCAACGACCATACCTACCGTGTCCCGAAATTGCCGGACCTCTGCCCCGTCCAGCGCCCCTGCCGCTACCAGTGCCTCATGGCACGCCGGTAAATTGTAATGGGGAATGGACGGGTACATGTGATGTTCGATGTGATAATTCACGTGATGGGGGAACAGTGCCCAGGCCAACCATGGCGGGCACAAATTGGTGCGCGCCGCGGTCAGCGGCGAGCGAAAGTCGGCGACTGCGCCATGTTCGCAAATCGCCCGAAAGCGCAAAATCGGCTGCAGGATGGTGACCATCGGCAGCACCCAAAGCAGCAGATATTCAACGCCATAGCCGGCGGCAAACGCGGCAATCGGCGCGGCGACGTGAAACGCGGCGACCAGCCAACGGTCCTGGCGCGCCGCCCGGCGCAGCGCCGGCGCCGTATCGTCAAGCGGCCGTGGATTGTCATCGTTGTCCTTGTTGATCGCCGGCGCGCCGAAGAAATAGCCATAGGTCTTCCATGCCGTGAAGCCGGCCAAATCCTTAGCCAGTTTGCGCAGCAAATAGGCCCGGCCGCGCGGATAGCCGCCATGCAGCGGAATGTCCGGATCCTGACTTTCGTAGAGATGATTGTGGTGCAGCCGATGGACGACACGATAGGTGCACATGGTGATACCGACCACCGTGCCGCAAAAGCGGCCGACCAAATCGTTCAACCAGCGCTGGCGGAACATGCGATAGTGGGCGGCGTCATGCGCCAGCACGAAAAACGCCTGCTGGCGGCTGGCAATGATCACCATCGCCGGCACGACCACCCAGGCATGCCAATACGTCAGGCTGACGGCAACACACAATGCGATCACGGCCACGGTTTCGAATACGGCCATCGCCGCCTTGCCATGGTGCAGCCGGGTCAGTTCCTTGATCTTGGCCGGCGCCAAGCCGCGGCGCCTCAGATCATCGCGAAATTCTTCACCCTTCAGCATAGCAATCCGTCGTCCGCCTTAAAGTCGCCACAGAAACCACCTTCAACTGCCACCCACCGGTGGAAAGCATGATAGAAATTACGCCATGAGCGAACGCATTGACAATGGCCGCCTCGGCGACCCGCCCGCCATGGAAACAGCGCCAACCGAGCGCGCCCGCCGGGACTGGCCGATTGTACACATTTTCATTGCCGCAACGGTTGTGACTTTTGTGCTGATTGCCGCCGTTTTCGTCGTCAGTTTTCGCTCGGCATTCATCAATGCCCAACAATTGATCGGCGACAAGGCGGCGCTGGCGTTGGCCAGCCTGGAGGCCCGTACCGGCGATCTGTTCGCCGATTTGGAGGAGCAGATCGATTTTGTCGGCACCATGATGGAAGCCGGCGACATAGACCCGGCCAATCGTGCGTCATTCCAACGTTTGCTGACCGGCTCCCTCGCCGCGGCGCGCAGCGTCGACGCGATCGGCTTTGTTTCGGCCGAAGGCCAGCTGCAACAGGTGCTGCGCGACGGCGATAAGACCGTGCTGACTATGGATATCAGCGCGCTGTCGATCACTGACTATTTGCTGGCCGAAACCGCGGATTTGGAGGGCGCAGCCTGGATGGCGCCGGTTTGGAACGCCAGGCGCCAGCAAACCTTCTACGTGCTGCGGCGGCCGGTCCGACGCGACGGCATCTTTCTGGGCGCACTCTACGGCTTGATTTCCATCGCTGATCTGAGCCAGGCGGTGATGGAAGTCGACATCGACCAGACCTCGCGCAATTTCATTCTGTATGGCCGAGACCGGGTGCTGGCGCATTCGGAAATCGCCGCCGGCCTGCCGGCTCTGAATGCGCTCAATCCGCTGCCGATGCTTTCGCAGTTACGGGATCCGGTGTTGCGGCGGCTCTGGGATCCGGAGGAAAGCCACCAAATCGAACATCGCGCCCGTGAAGACCTCGAAGCCTATGTGATCGATTCCGACAACGACAAGACTTATGTGGTGGTGCTGCGCCCCTCGACGGGGTTGGGCGGCGGGCCGCTGATCCACGGCGTGGTTTACAACGCCCGTGATATAGCCGAGCAACTGAATAATCTTTTGAGGACCGGCGGAATCGGGGCTGCAGTACTGATCCTCGCCCTGGTGCTGGCGTTGATTTTCGGGCGCCGGCTGGCGCAACCGATCCGTGGCCTGGCCGAGGCAGCGGCGGCCATTCGCGACCTCAACACCGAAGCCGCCATTCCGCCGCCAACCGGCCGGTTCCGTGAACTCAATGAGGCAACCGACGCCTTCAAGGCCATGGGCCACACATTGCAGTGGTTCGAAAACTACGTGCCCCGGTCCCTGGTTAAGCGCCTGGTCCAGGAAGGCGAAGCGGTCTCGTCGGAGCGCCGCACCCTCACCGTGATGTTTACCGACATCGCCAATTTCACCGAACTGAGCGAAAACCTGCCGGCGGATCAAGTGGCGCGGTTTCTCAACGACCATTTCACCTTGCTGGCCAGCGCGGTTGAGGCGGAAGGCGGTACCATCGACAAATATATGGGCGACAGCCTGATGGCGTTTTGGGGCGCGCCGGAGCATTTGGAAAACCATGCGGTATCGGCCTGCCGGGCCGCCGTGCGCATGGCGGCCGACCTGGCGGCGGACAATGCGCGGCGCCGCGGCGCCGGCCTGCCGACCGTTCATATCAGAATAGGCATCCACACCGGCCCGGTCGTGGTCGGCAATATCGGCGCGCCGGGCCGCGTCAACTACACCGTAGTCGGCGATACGGTGAATATGGCGCAGCGCCTGCAGTCGCTTTCCAAAGACGTCGGCGACTTGGACCGCGACGCCAACGTCCTGATCAGTGCCGCCACCGCCGAGCCGGCGAAACAGGACGATAGCCTGTCGATCACCCCGATCGGACGGTTTCAACTGCGCGGCATCAGCAGCGATCAGGCGGTATTCCGTCTAATGCCGCGTCAGTCATCCGCGTGACCCCGACCACCCTTGCCCGACCGCATCCGCTTGATCATATTGGTGGCCGCGATCCAACGGATGGATAGAACTCGATCATGTCTGAACCGACCAAGAAACACCGCGACTACCCCAATTCCTTGCCGGAGACGCGCGGCCGCCGCCGGCTCTATCTGATGCGGCATGGCGATGTTTCCTATTACAAGGCCGACGGCACCCGCGTCGACGATCCCGATGGTGTGGCGTTGACCGACAAGGGCCGGCGCGATGCCTCAGCGATGGCCGAGCTACTGACAGAAATTCCCTTCGACGGTGTGGTCCATAGCGGCATGGATCGAACCGAACAAACCGCGCACTTGGCCGTCGCCGGCCGCGGTCTGCCGGTCGCGGCACGGCCGGCTTTCCGAGAAATCAAAGGCGGCATGAGCGCCGCCGAGCGCCAGACCCTGACCTTCAAGGACCTGGCCTACGGCATGCAAAACGCGGCCGAACCCGGCGCGCGCTATATGCAAGGCGAATTTTATGCGGATTTCCACGGCCGGGTGACGACCGAGCTGGAAGACCTGCTGACGGCGACTGATTGGACGCGCCTGTTGCTGGTTGCCCACGGCGGCACCAATCGGGCCATCCTAAGCTGGGTGACCCATGGCGGCCTGCCAGGCATGGAATGTTTCGAACAGGATACCTGCTGCCTCAACATCATCGACGTCGACGTCATCGACGGCGAAATCCATCGCCGCATGTTGCGCATGCTGAACCTGACACCGGAGAACCTGACCAAGCGTGATGGTTATCTGACCACCATGGAACGGCTGCTGCTCAAACGGATCGCTTGAGGCCCTTGGCTTCCAGGTCCAGTAGCCAGGCCTTGGCGGCAATACCGCCACCGAAACCGGTCAGGCTGCCGTCAGCGCCGACCAGACGGTGGCAGGGCACCATGACCACCAGCGGATTGGCACCATTGGCAGCACCGACGGCACGGGCCGCGCGCGGCCGGCCGATCTCCTTGGACAATTCACCATAGGTCCGGGTCTCGCCATAGGGAATGTGGCCAAGCGCCGTCCAGACACACTGCTGAAACGCCGTGCCCGGCGGGTCCAAATCCAGATCGAACCGGCTCAACTCACCGGCGAAATAGGCGCGCAGCTGCTCGATCGCCGTTTTCAAGGGCGCCGCGTCCCGGCGCCAGTCGGCAGCCGGCTGCCAGGCTTTGTAGCCCTCGGTGAAGGCAACCACCCGAACGCAATCGGCCTCGCCGGCAATCAGCAGCCGGCCGATTGGGCTATCCATATTGGTGTAGGCGGTCACCTGTGATTGGCTCCCATTTGTTGCCTGCTGCTTACCATGGCAGATCCCGATAAAGCCGTTGGACGTTTTCCAAACAAGCGTCGAAATCGGGCACCGTTTCAAGTTCCAAGTCCAACGTATGCCATTGGTCCCGCGCGCGTCGAATCAGTTCCGGGTCTTCCAGTGAATCCACATGAGGCACGATGTTATGCGCCGCACAAGTCCTTCGGTGGACATCAAGTAGATGACGCTTTTCGTCCCTGTCTAAGGGAAATGCGTCCGCCAACATTGCTATATCGTACATGTCCTGTCGGCGATACCGATTGCGTAATTTTTGCTGCAGCAGGGCCCGTAGTTTCTCAGCAATGAGGTCCAGCAATGAATAAGCCCGAATTTCGGGGCCTTGCTGGCCTAGTTTGACGATCTGTAGCGCGTCTACCGGCTCATTGAAGCTAATTGAAACTTTGACAGTGTCCGAGCCATGTCCTTTTGCCAGCCTGTCTGCTTGGCTCGACCCCCGCAACGCATAGGCGATGGTTATCTCAAGCGCGGGAAATTGATCCCTTTCTAGCGAGTTTGCCCTGGGTTTGACTTTCAGGGTCTGCACTTTGCAGACTAGATCCGGATTGCCAAGCCGCGCCGAGGCCAACGGAAAAGCACGATCCAGCGCTGTGCGAATGTCGTCCGGCAAGTTTGGTTCCGGACGCAGGTCTGTGGAAAAGTCCAAATCCGCAGTTTGTCTCGGACTTTGATGGACGATGCCCATCAGCGTACCGCCTTTGAGATATAGTTTTTCAGTGTATGGCGGGGTTGTGCCTATGACGTTGAGGAAAATCTCTATTGCTTGCCGTTCAAGGTAGCTGTGCGGTTGTTGACGCGCTTTTTCCACCCACGCGGCGATGTCGACAACAACCGGCGACGGCCTAGACATTTATGGAAATCATCCAGTCTTCGGAATAGGTCGGCGCGAATGGTTTTGCCGGATCCAAGACCCGTGAGCCACCCCGTTGAGCATATTGCTTCCAGCCGGAAACACGGTCGTTTCGAACATCCGCGACATCTTGCAGAATATAGCCAGCACGCATCTTGGCAATAATACTTTCAGCGGCGTCAACGGCATCGATAATATCTTCCAGATACAGCTCCGCATGTTCACTCCAGACGCCAATCACGTGAGGCATGCCGCCGCAGAGTTCCGGCTTTTCAAGCGTCTCGAGAAACGTCTGCCCAATGGTTGCAATCCGCGCATGGCTGCCAACCAATTTAACTGCGTCGCATGGATGGAGCGTGTGATGAACGCTGATTCGCTGCCCTCGAACGGTATTTGGATGATGCACGCCGAGCAATGGCATTGCTTCATCCGGCAATAGTTCGCTCGAACTGCCGTATGTCGCTAACATCTCCCGGCGAATGAGGCCCTTCAAAGTTTGGCCACGCGGTGTTGAAAGATGAAGCGCAAGCGGCCGCCGATCCGTCAGGCCGTAACGTTGCATCGCGGAAAGGTGGGATATGTAGCAAAACCGATCCACTAAACAGCAAATTTCCTCGGCGGGACCATCTCCGTTGTTATTGATCCGAAATGCTTTGAAGCGATAATCGCGATCCGAGGAAATCACCTTGCAATCCAATAAATTTCGCCGCGCTCGATCATAGACTCCGCGTAGCGACGAATTTGGATTCACGTATAATCTTTGTTCGCTTTGACGAAGTGTTCGGACTTTGAGAAACAGGTCATAGGGGGTCACGACTGGTATTTCTGAAGTAGTCAACCGTTCCGCCAGTGCGGCACCAAATAAGGTAAGATTTTCGGGATACCTTATGGGAAATGGCTGCTCAGGTGACGCTGCCATTGGATAATTGCCCACTGTTAGTATGAAATTAGGCCACATAAGGACTTGTCCTTAGGACAAGTCCTTATGTGGCCTAAAGGGATTCTATCATTTATCCTTGAATTGTCAACCCGTTCGCCGCCAGGACTAGCATCGAGCCCTCGATCGTGTATAGACGTCCTTAGGACGTCTATACACGATCGAGGGGACAATGTCAACCGAAACCACGGACTTCCGAACCGCACGGTACCTAAGAGCATTTGGAGATTTGCCCCTCCCCTCTCTAGCCAAGCGCACGGCGCGCCGCAATAATCGGCCCCGCGACAGCGATGATCTTGAAGGAATGCGAGGAGGCCCCCATGAGTGAAGACCTTTTGGTCGCGGTGGAAGACGGCGTGGCGACGGTGACCATGAACCGGCCGGACAGTTTGAACGCCATGTCCGGCGACATGATGCAGCGCATGCAAACGGTGTTGCCGGAGCTGGCCGCCGATCCGGATGTCGGTGTCGTCGTGCTGACCGGCGCCGGCCGCGGCTTTTGCGCCGGCGGTGACGTCAAGGCGATGGCCGCCAGCAGCCGCGATCAGACCTTGGAACAACGTGCCCAGGCACTACGCCAATCCATGGAAGCCTCGCGCTGGCTGCATGAAATGCAAAAACCGACCATCGCCATGGTGCGCGGCCCGGCCGCTGGTGCTGGCCTGTCCATGGCTCTCGCCTGTGACCTGCGGATCGCCGGCGAGAAGGCGGTGTTCGCCACCGCGTTCGCCAATGTCGGCTTCTCCGGCGACTTCGGCGGCAGCTATTTCCTGACCCAGCTGGTCGGCACCGCCAAGGCCCGCGAGCTCTATTACACGGCCGCCAAACTCAGGGCGCCGGAAGCGCTGGCGCTCGGCATCGTCAATCAGGTGCATAGCGACGACGATTTGGCCACCGCCACCTACGCGCTGGCAAAGCAAATGGCCGGCGGCCCGCGCATCGCGCTCGGCTACATGAAACGCAACATGAACGCGGCCGAAAGCGCCTCGCTCGGCGAGTGCCTGGATCTCGAAGCCTGGCACCATACGCGTTGCGGCCTAACCGAGGACCATCGTGAAGCGACCCAAGCGTTCGTCGAGAAACGGGCTCCGGTGTTCAAAGGCCGCTAGGCCGCCACGATGACCGCGCCGCACTTCGCCAGCATATTCGACGCCTTCGCCGCGGCGGCCGAGGCGGCACCGGATAATGCATTCCTGGCCGTGCCGCCACGTGCCGGCCGGCATTATCATGCCGATGGCTTCGAAATCACCTATGGCGCTGCCCGCACCGAGACAGCAGCCCTGGCTGATCTCTACCGGCGCTCCGGCTACGGTCCGGGCCACCGGATCGGGCTGTTGCTGGAAAATCGGCCGGACTATCTGTTGCACATGCTGGCGTTGAACGCGCTCGGCGTCAGTGTCGTGCCGGTCAACCCCGACTACGCCCATGGCGAGCTGATCTATTTGATGGACCATTCCGAATGCGATCTTGTGGTCAGCATCCCAGACCGGGTCGCCAGCATCGAAGCCGCCGGCGCGGGGCGCGACAAGCCGCTCCCCGTCATCACCTTCGATACCTTGCCCGAGACATTGCCGGCGCCGCCGAAGGCCGCCGAACCGGGCCAACCGGAGACCGGAACCGAGGCGCTGTTGCTTTATACGTCCGGCACCACGGGCCGGCCGAAAGGCTGCATCATCACCAACCACTACGGGCTCAATTCGGGCGCCTGGTACCAGAACTTCGGTGGCCGCCTTAGCATCGAACCGGATCGCGAGCGGCTCTACAATCCTCTGCCGCTGTTCCATATGAATGCTGGCATCGTTTCCTTTGTTTGCATGCTGCTGGCCCGCGGCTGTCAGATTCTACCGGACCGCTTCCATCCGTCGACCTGGTGGGAAGAAATTGTGGCGACGCGCGCGACCGTCATCCACTATCTCGGCATCGTGCCGCCGGTATTGATCAACCAGCCGGTTTCTGAAGCGGAAAGTCGGCACACGGTCAAGTTCGGGCTCGGCGCCGGTATTGAGCCGGAGCTGCACGCCCAGGTCGAAGAACGCTTTGGCTTCCCCTTCGTCGAGGTCTGGGGCATGACTGAAACCGGCCGCATATTCGCCGACGCCTTCGAACCGCGGCAGGTCGAGACCCGTGCGTTCGGCCGGCCGAACGACGCCATGCAGGCCCGGGTGGTCGATGACGACGACAACGACGTGGCACGCGGCCAGGAAGGCGAGCTTCTGGTTCGCGCCCACGGCCCGGACCCGCGGGCCGGCTTCTTCGCCGGTTACCTGAAGAACTCGGAAGCGACCGAGGACGCCTGGCGCGGCGGTTGGTTTCACACCGGCGACGTGGTCCGGCAATCGGCCGACGGCATGCTCTACTTCGTCGACCGCAAAAAGAACATCATCCGCCGTTCCGGCGAGAACATCGCCGCGGCGGAAATCGAAGCGGCCCTACAGGCCCACGATGCGGTCGCCCAAATCGCCGTCATCGCCGCGCCTGACGAATTGCGCGACGAGGAGGTCATGGCCTGCATCGTCCCGATGCCGGGCTTCGAGCCGGGTGCCGTTCTCGCCCGCCGCCTGTTCGATTATTGCATGGGCGAGCTTGCCTATTACAAAGCACCGGGCTGGGTCTTGTTCGTCGATAGGCTGCCGACGACCGGCACACAAAAAGTCCAGAAAACAGAGATCTTTGCCGCTGGCGTCGACCCGCGCGAACAACCGGGAATCATTGACATGCGGAGCGCCAAGCGACGCAAGACATAGCGCCGGCAACAGAGGCAAAGAGGATACACCGATGCGCAAATCCATGCCGACGACTGGATCAAGCTGGGACGACCTTAAGACGGAAATGGCGACGATCGCCGAAAACGACGCGGACTGGCGCGGTGGGCGCACGGCCGTGTACGTTTTCAACGCCGGCGACGATGTGTCCGCCGTCGCCGCCGATGCCTATCGCATGTTTCTCTCCGAAAACGCGCTCGGCGCCCGCCGCGCCTTCCCGAGCCTGGCGCGCATGGAAAGCGATGTCGTTCAATTCGGTCTGTCGCTGCTGAACGCGCCGGACGCGGCGGTCGGCGACATGACATCGGGCGGCACCGAAAGCATCATGCTGGCGGTCAAGGCGTGCCGAGACTACTGGCGGGCTAAGGGCCGCGACGTCAGCGACGGTGAAATCCTGGCGCCGCAATCGGTTCACCCGGCCTTCAACAAGGCGGCCCAGTATCTCGGTTTGAAGGTCGTCCGCATCGCCGTGACCGAAGATCTGACGGCGGACGCCGTGGCGATGGCGACGGCGGTCAACGCCAAAACCCTGATGATCGTCGGCTCTATGCCGTGTTTTCCCTACGGCGTCATCGACCCGATCGCCGATCTGAGCGATATCGCGCTGGAACATGATCTCTGGCTGCATGTGGATGCCTGCGTCGGCGGCTATTTCGCGCCGTTCGCGCGCCTGAACGGCGTCAATTTGCCGCCGTTCGATTTCGCCTTGCCCGGCGTCTGTTCCATGTCGGCGGACCTCCACAAATATGGCTATACGGCCAAGGGCGCGTCGACAATTTTCTACCGCGACGAAGAGCGCCGCCAAGGCCAGATCTTCGCGTTCGGCGATTGGCCCTGTGGCGTCATGCAAACCCATACCCTGCCCGGCACCCGGCCCGGCGGCGCCATCGCCGCGGCCTGGGCAGTGATGAGTTATCTTGGTGTCGACGGCTACCGAGAAAAGGCCCAAGACGTGGTCACCGCGCGCCAACGGCTCGTCGCCGGTTTCAAAGAAATAGAAGGGATCGAGGTGTTCGGCGCGCCGCAACTCGGCCTGATCGCCTACGGCGCCAAGGATTGCGACATCCACGCGGTCGCCGACCGACTGGCCGCCGCCGGCTGGGTTTCCGCCCGCATCGACCCGCCGCGCGGCATCCACCTCATGCTGAGCCCGCGCCACCTTGATGTGGTCGACGACTACTTGACGGATCTCCAGACCGCAATCGCGGCCGTGCGCGCCGAAGGCGCGACCAGCGCCGGTGGCGCGGTTTATAGCTGAGTCAGTATATCGGAATTTTTGCGAATTTTATGATCGAACGACGGGCTCGATTACAGCAGGACCCATGACCATGTCCGCCTCGAGAAAAGCGGAAGAGGCGGACACCAACGCGACATGGATCGCGCACAATTCCTGGCGCGCATTCCAGTATATATTATGGAGTTCGATCGGTCGATTGCGGCGGAAGGCCTGGCTACAGATCGTGAACATATCGCCCTGATTTCCGGCAAGTCCATAACGCTGGATGTTCGTGAACGCTGTGTCGCTCAGGCGGTCGTGAACAATGTTCCGTCCTACCGCGTCGACCACAGCGGCCCCAACGGCGCGATACTCAAAATCTGTCCCGCCGTCGAGCACGCGAAGCATTAAAATGTGATCGGCGAATCCTGCCTGTTCCCACGGCGCTTCTAACAGTGAAATGGGCGGGTCAGGCAATTTCCCTAAGAACGCATAGAAACACCGGCTTATTGCCTGCCACCTTTCCGATTCCCGTCCATGCTCCACGAGAAAGTCACTCTGCCGCAAATCTGCTAGTGACAGCGGTCCGGTTAGGTTCGTTTTTATCATATCATTTCTCGATTAACGGTATCTCCACAACCAATAAAGAGTCAATAAAAAAGTTTATACATGCCAAGGCTTTATCCATCCTGAGTTGAGAGGAAATTCGGGCGCTCCAACGGCAAGAAGACGGACGTGTCCGCAGTTCGTCGGCGATGGAATGCCGCGACGCGGTCCTGGCGATTCTGCTCGCCGTCAGGATATACATGGTAGACAGCGAACCGGGTTCACCGGTCGTCGTCGCCGCGTAGTCTAGGTTCGTAATTACAGTCGAACACTACACCAAGCGGTTCCAGCCGGCGTTTTAGCATGTTCAGACCGGCCTCGAATGCCACTTTCGCAAACTCCAGATGCTCGTGATAGTCGGCGATATGGAAGCCGAGTGGCTCGGCGGGTTTGGCGTCACGCCTGGCCCGTTCGGCATGGTAGATTTGATTGACTGCCTGCGCCTTGAAGCCTGAATCAATGACAGTTTCCAACTCCCGAAAATAATCCTCGACCGCAAGTATGACGACCGGCAGCAGATCGTCGTCGGAAACCGCCTCGCGTTTGACAATTTCCACGGTCGTCCGAGGCTCTGGCCCCGGCCCTTCGCCGGATTCCAGCCAGGCCAGCTCACAACGCAAGGTTTCCGCGATCCTCTTTAGATACTCGCGCGATCGCGCGTGTTCATTTTGAGATTCCAATTCCTGAATGACTTCTGGTAATGCGCCGATTTGATCGGCAAGTTCACTGTAATTAAGGTGTCGCAACGCGCGAGCGTAACGTAACCGTTTTCCCAATGTATCCATGGCACCGAATCCAGCAATACGGGTATAAAAGGCAGCATGAATTTCATCATAAATATACAAATAAATAAACGGGCTTCCGCTGATTCCGGCGCCCATTGCCAGCCGTCGCCTGAACACGCATCATCGTCGCCGATTTGGAGAGGCCCATGGTTGAACGCGCACTTTTAATTACCGGGGCAGCCAGCGGCATCGGTGCCGCGCTGGCGCGCCGATTGAGCACGCCGGGGCTCGGGTTGCTGTTACACAGCGGATCCAATCAAGCCGGATTGGACGCCGTGGCCGGCGCCGCGGCAGCCGCCGGCGCTGAATGCCAAACCGCGCTCGGCGATCTGACCGATCCGGAAACCGCCGGCTACTTGGTCGACACCGCCGTCGATGGCTTCGGGCGCCTTGACGGTTTCGTCAACAACGCCGGCTTCGCCGACTGGCGACCGTTCGGCGAGCTCGATAGCCCAGGGATCACCCGCTCTTTCGAGACCATGGCCGGTGCATTTTTCCGACTGGCCGATGCGGCCCGGCCCCACTTGCAAGCCGCCGATGCCGGCCGCGTGGTTGCCGTCAGCTCGTTCGTCGCTCATCGCCATAATACGGGCGATACCTTCGTTGCCTCGGGTGCGGCGAAGGCGGCCATGGAATCCCTCGTCAGGTCCCTGGCCGCAGACTTGGCGCCGAACGGCGTCACCGTCAACGCGGTCGCACCGGGTTATGTGCGCAAGGATTCCGAAGTCGATCAACCGCTCGCCAACGCCAGCAAGCGCCGCCGCGGCATCGGCCACGTCGCGCTCGGCCGGCTTGGCCTGCCCGACGAAATCGCCGCGGTCATTGCGTTTCTGCTGTCACCCGACGCGTCCTACGTGACCGGCCAAGTTATTCATGCCGATGGTGGCTTGACGTTGTAGAATCTAAACGCCGTTCAAAAATTTGATTTCGGTTTAATCGAAAACCGACCTGTAAGCAAACAAACCGGGCATGCCGCCGGTATGCAGGAACACCACGTTCTTGGTTTCCGACAGGTCGCGCTGGCGGACCATGCCGATCAGGCCGGCCATGGCCTTGCCGGTATAGACCGGGTCGAGCAGCAGGCCCTCGAGGCGGGCGGCAAGGCGCACGGCCTCCGCCATTTCCGGCGTCGGCCGGCCGTAGCCGACGCCGCCATAGCCGCCCAAGACCAGGGCCGCCGCCGCGACCGGCGCGGCCGCGACACCAAGCAATTCGGCGGTCTCGCCGGCCAATTCGGCGACGGTCTGTTTGGCCGCCTCGGCATCGGCTTCCACATCGATGCCGATCACCGGAATGCCGGTTCCGGCACCGATCAGCCCGGCCAACAATCCGGCCTGGGTGCCACCGCTGCTGGTCCCGTGAATCAAAGCGTCGATCTTGAGATCTTGCCGGTTGGCCTGATCGAGCAGCTCCAATGCGCAGGCGACGTAGCCGAGCGCGCCGGTCGCCGTCGAGCCGCCGACCGGAATGACGTAGACCCGCTTGCCCTCGGCGCGGCGGGCCTCGGCGAGCCCGGCAAGCGCCGCGTCGCGGTTGGCGGCGCCGTCGATCAAGGTGAGCCGCGCGTTCAGCAAGCGGTCAAGGAACAGGTTGCCGGTCGCGTCATATTGATCGCGGTGCCAATCCACATTGCGCTGCAGTACCAGCTCGCAATCGAGCCCGAGCTTAGCGGCCGCGGCGGCGGTTTGGCGGGCGTGGTTCGATTGCAGCCCGCCGGCGGTAACCACCAGATCGGCACCTTCCTCCCGAGCTTCGCCCAGCAGAAATTCAAGCTTTCGCGTTTTGTTGCCGCCACCGGCAAGGCCGCTGCAATCATCGCGTTTCACCCACAGCGTCGGCCCGCCCAGATGCTTGCTGAGGCGCGGCATCGGCTCCAACGGTGTCGGCGCGTGCACCAGGCGTTGCCGGGCAAATCGGGCGAGTTGCATGGGGATCTCCTAGCTCAAACGACAATCATACGGAAACCTTGGATCGGCGCAAATCGGGATTTCCCAACCGGCCGGACATTGCCGCTAGCGAGCGGTCAATCAAACCCGAATAGAAACCGTTGCGCGGCCTGCCAGCGCCCGTCCTGCCGCGTCATCAGCGCCACCTCGTCAACCGCTTGGCTGGACGGTAATGCTTTGCCTGGACCCTCACCAAAGGCCTGCGCCAGACGATCGCGCGCGGCATCGGATTCAGCGACGGCGAAAGTCAAGTGCGGCAAGATGCTGTCGTGGCGACCGCCATAGGGCGGCGCGTCCGGGAAGTGGTTAGCCAAGGCTTCCGTCATGGCGACAAAAGGCTCCGCCGGCAGCGGATCAAGGCAAAGAATACCCGGAAACCGGCGGAGATCGCGGAACGTGGAGGTAAAGGATTTGACCGACGCCGCGATATCGGCGATTCCGGCGAGCACCGACGGATCGATCGCCGACGGCGCCAGGAACGGATAGATCAGGGTGACATGGGGCGGCATGCCGGCGGCGGCGGCCGGGTCATGGCGTTGCCGGATGTCGCCGAGCAGCGCCTCCAAACCGGGGAACAGCACCACCAGGGCGCTTTGATCGCCGGCCAGGCTCATGACGGCCGCATCGCGGCATCGAGATCGATTGCGCCGATCCGGATTTGCTCGATGGTGCGCCAATAAATGTCGTGCTCGGCGGCCAATACCCGTTGGGCCAAGCGCTCTGCGTCGTCATCCTCAGCCACGGGCACGTCCTGTTGCGCCAGGATCGAGCCATGATCGTAGAATTCGTCGACCATATGCACGGTGACACCTGTGACGCGCTCGCCAGCGGCCAGCACCGCCTCATGCACACGGCGGCCATACATGCCCTTGCCGCCATGCTTCGGCAGCAAAGCCGGGTGGATATTTAGAATTCGCGCGTGGTATCGGTCCAGGGTAACCGGCCCGAGCAATTTCATGTAACCGGCAAGGACCACCAAATTGACCTGGGCGGCGGCCAAGGCTTCGGCGATCGCCTGGTCGAGCTCGGCGGCATCGGGATGGGTGCGCGCGCTCAAATGCGCAAACGGCAAAGCTTTGGCCTCGGCCCATTGCAACGCGCCGCATTCACGGTTGTTGGAGATGATCAGCGACGGCGACGCTTGCAGGCGGCCGTCAAGGCAGGCGGCGATGATCGCCCGCATGTTCGAGCCACCGTGGGAAGCGAGGAAACCAAGCCGCATCGGCTCTTCCACTGGCCACATGAGGGTGATTCCGCCTGCTGTCTAACGATGCGGCACCCTTGCCCAGACCACCGTCAAACGCAAGCAATTCGCTCAGGACGCAGCGAATCCGGTGATCAGCACACACATCAGGCCGCGGTTTTGCAAAGCGCCGCAGGTTTGTTCTGCCGCGCCGGTGTGGGTCCGGATTTCCGCCTGCAACACATAGCCGTCGCCGGTCGGATTGCGCCGGACCTTTAACACCGTTCCTCGCAACAGCGTGCCGCCGCGATTCTTGGCTTCCTTGAGCGCACGCCAGGCCAAGGACTGGCTGGCATAGACACCGAGCCGCAGGGCTTGCCGACGCATGGTGCGGTCGGCCGGGCTGAGTTCGCCGACCGGCGCCTCTAATGTCGGCACCAGGGAGCGCGGCTGCCCCGGCGCGCGCCGCGGAATATCGACTGACGCCTGACGAGTGGCCCCATGCGCATTCGTTGCGTCCGATGCGGCCGGTGCGGCCGGTGCCTCCGCGTCGCCAAGCGACGCGATTTCGGAAACCAGGCGATCGAAGCCACCGGGACGCTCGACCGGTTCCAGGCTCGGGCGCTGGGTTTCCGCGGGCTGGGTCCCGTTGGCCTGGCGGGCCAATGAAATCTGCAAATTGTGGCGCAGGGTGGCATGGTCCGGCGATGCCGCCAGGCCGGCACGGTACGCCGCCTGCGCCTGATCATGATCGCCCTTCAGGTCCAGCATCACGCCAATGGCATTGTGATAGATCGGATTGCCGCGATCGCGGGCCGACGCCATGCGGAAAGCCGACAGCGCCCGCTCCTGCGCGCCGCGCGCCGCCGCCGCTTTGCCGGCGCCGTGCCAGGCCGCCGCCGGCCGGTCGCCGCCGCCGAGCGCAATCACCCGTTGGAAGGCTTCCTCGGCATCGGCATGGGCACCGATGGCCAATAGGCTTTCGGCAACGCGCTGCAAATGGCGGGCATCTTCGTCGGCGCCTTCGCGTGCCGTCCGGCAAACCGGTCCGGCGCCCGCGGCGTCGCCATCCGCCGCCAATTCGGCGCAAATTTGCACCTGTTCCAGGTCTGTCGCAGTCATCTCGGCCTGGGCCGCGGCAGCCGCCATTGTGAGTGCCAGGACCGCCGTCCCGATGCGCGTTACCGTCAGCGCCGTAATCCTTGTCTTAGCCATGACCGGCCTCTCGCCACCATTGAAAACGCCTGTATTTTCAAGGGTAAAGCTTAACAATCGGCAAGCGGCCTTGGTTAAGCCCGGGCTCGCGCCCAGGCGTCAGCCACGACACAGAGGATTTCATACATGATCGTGGCGCCGACCAGCGCCGTATTGCCGCTTGGGTCGAATGGCGGCGCGACTTCAACAACGTCGCCGCCGACCAACTCAAGACCCTGGCAGGCGCGGATCATCATCTGCGCTTCCAGGGTCGAAAAACCGCCGACTTCTGGGGTTCCAGTGCCCGGCGCATAGACCGGATCCAAGCCGTCGACATCGAAGCTCAAATAGGTCGGCCCAGTACCGGCGACCCGGTGAATCTCCTCGATCACGCCTTTGACGCCGAGTTCATAGAATTCTTCGATATAGATCACCCGCATGCCGGTTTCATGGCTGAAGCTCCAAATATCAGCATCGTTCAAGGGGCCGCGAATGCCGATCTGAATGGTGCGTTTGGGGTCAAGCAGGCCTTCCTCGACGGCCCGGCGGAACGGCGCGCCATGGTGGAAGCGCGAGCCCAGATAATCGTCGCCGGTATCGCAATGGGCATCGAAATGCACCATGCCGACCGGCCGATGGGCGGCGATGCCGCGCATGACCGGCAAAGTGATCGAATGATCGCCGCCGGCGGAAACCGGCACGATGCCGGCCTGGTGAACCCGGTGGTAGAAGGCAGCGATCTCGCCGATCGCGGTTTCCAGGTTGAACGGGCTCTCGACCCAGGCATCGCCGATATCGGCGACCCGGGCGAGATCATAGGGACAGACCCCCGTGGCCTGATTGATGCGCCGCATCAAACTCGATTGGTTGCGGATCTCCCGCGGCCCATGGCGCGCGCCGGTGCGGTTGGTGACGCCGCCGTCGAACGGCACACCAACAAGGCCGATATCGACTCCGTCCAAATCATCCGCGTATGGCGCCCGCATGAAGGTCGGAATGCCGGTATAGCGCGGACGCTGCATCGGATCCTGGAATTCGGGATAATCGGCCATGACGGTGCTCCCTAGACGGTGGGCGATTCGGGATTTCGCCACACCATAGCTGTCTGTGTCGGGGAATGCAGCAAATTCGCCGCCCATTCCGGCAATGCTTGCGGCACCACTTGACCAACGGCCAGGTATCCTTAGGAATCGCGTTAGCGCAAACAATTTTCGGCTGAAATCATGCCCCAATCTCAACAGACACCATCGACGACGGAAGCCAAGCCGGCTCAATCCTACGACGTCATTATCATCGGCGCCGGTATTTCCGGTATGTATCAGCTCTACCGGCTGAGAAAGCTGGGGCTGTCAGTTCGGGTGTTCGAGGCCGGCGACGGCGTCGGCGGCACCTGGTACTGGAACCGCTATCCCGGCGCGCGGTTCGATTCCGAAAGCTACAGCTACGGCTATTCCTTCTCCCAGGAGCTGTTGGAAGAATGGGAATGGAGCGAGCATTTCTCCGCCCAACCGGAGACCTTGCAGTATCTCAACCACGTCGCCGACAAGTTCGACTTGCGCAAGGACATCCAGTTCGAAAGCAGGGTCAAGGCGGCCATTTTTAACGAAGCCGAAACCCGTTGGGAGATCACGCTCGAAGACGGCAGCCGCGCCCAAGCGCCAATTCTGATCACCGCGATTGGACCGTTTGCGGCGCCGACAATGCCCAACATCGCGGGAACCGACGATTTTCGAGGCGAGTCCTATCACAGCGCCAGTTGGCCGCACGAACCCGTCAGCTTCGCCGGCAAGCGCGTCGCCGTCATCGGAACCGGCGCGACCGGCGTCCAGGTCATTCAGGAGGTCGCCAAGACGGCGGGCCATCTTACTGTGTTCCAGCGCACACCGAACTTCTGCGCGCCCTTGCACAACGGCCCGATCGACCCGGAGACCCAACGCGAGATCAAGGCGCGCTATCCGGAGATCTTCGAAATCTGCCGTAATTCCTATGCCGGTTTCATGCACGATGCGGATCACCGCAGGGCGCTTGACGTCTCACCGGAAGAACGCGAGGCGCTTTACGAAAAGCTCTATGGCGAACCCGGCTTCGGCATCTGGATGGGCAATTTCCGGGACGTCTTGGTCGATGCCAAGGCCAACGACACCCTCACCGCCTTCATTCACAAAAAAATCCGCGAGCGCGTGAATGATCCGGTGATCGCGGAAAAACTCATTCCTAGAGACCACGGCTTCGGCACCCGCCGCGTCCCCCTCGAAACCGGCTATTACGAGGTTTACAATCAGGACAACGTGGTGCTGGTCGACGTCCGCGAGACGCCGATCGGACGGGTTACCGCGACCGGCATCCGCACCAGCGATGCCGACCACGACTTCGACATGATCATCTATGCCACCGGCTTCGACGCCGTCACCGGCGGCTTCGACCGGATCGACATTCGCGGTATGGGCGGCCAGCGTCTCAAGGACAAGTGGGCGGACGGCCCGCTTACCTTTCTCGGTCTGCAGACCGAGGGGTTTCCAAATATGCTGACCCTGGTCGGCCCCCACAACGCCGCAACCTTCTGCAACATTCCGCGTTGTATCGAACAGAACGTAGATTGGGTAACCGCGCTGATCACCTACATGCGGGCAAACGATTTGCGCCGCGTTGTGCCAAGTGCTGAAGCCGAAGAAGAATGGACCGACCATGTCCATGAATCGGCGTCGCGTTTGCTTTTGACCAAAACCGATTCCTGGTTCATGGGCATCAACAAGAACATTCCCGGCAAACAGAAACGCCGGTTCCTGCTCTATGGCGCCGGCCTCCCCACCTACCGCGAGAAATGCAATGAGGTTGCGGCGAACAGCTACGCCGGGCTGGAGTTTCAATAGCGCGGACGCGGGGCGTTTCAACCTCAAACATCGGAGTTTTCAATGAGAACGCGGACGGCGTGCTGTGCCTGTGGACAGCTCCGGGTCGCCTGTCTTGGCGAACCTGAAAAGACTTCGCTCTGCCACTGCAACGACTGCCAGCGACGGACCGGGAGCGCCTTTGGTATCGGCGCCTTTTTCCGTCGGGAAGCGGTTAGCGCCGAAGGCCGCCAAAACGCCTACAAGCGTTCATCGAACAGCGGCAGCACTGTGACTTTCTATTTCTGCCCCGATTGTGGTTCTTCGGTGTATTGGGCGGCTGAACGCATGCCGGAAATGCTTGCCGTCGCTGTCGGATCCTTCGCCGATCCGACCTTTCCCGCCCCTACGCAATCGGTCTGGGACGAGCGGCGCCACGCCTGGGTGACGTTTTCTATTTGATGCGCACCGCGAATCGACGGCTTGGCCGACTAAAGCACCTGGCAAACTTCATCGAAGTCGAACCGCGGTCCCCTGGGGTAATTGTGGGTTTCGTCGGCATAGCCCAACGTGCAGAGAAAATTCGATTTCACATGGGTGCCGGCGAAGAAGGCCTGATCGACGCGGGTATTGTCGAAGCCCGACATCGGCCCGCAGTCCAGACCAAGGGCGCGGGCGGCGAAGATGAAATAGGCGCCTTGCAGGGTGGAGTTTCGGAACGCGTTGATCTGAGTCGCTATTTCGTTGCTTTCGAAAATTTTCTTGTTTTCCGGCGCCGGCGGATAGTTTCTTGGCACGTACTCGAAAAATTCCAGATCGTAACCGATGATCGCCACGACAGGCGCGGAATTGACGCGGGCGACATTGCCGTCGAACAGCGCCGGCATCAACCGTTCCTTCGCTGCCTGGCTAGTCAAAAAGGCAATCCGCACCGGCTGGCTGTTCATGCTGGTCGGGCCCCATTTCATCAGCTCGTAGAGTTCGCGCAACAGCTCGCCGGGCACCGGGCGATCAATGAAGCGGTTGACCGTGCGGGCGTCCGTGAACAACAGGCGGCGGCCTTCTGGTGATAACGAGGAATCCATTAACGAACCTCAGCGCGTGATTTCGGTCAGTTCGGGCACCAGGACCAACAATGCGGTGACCAGGATCATGATAACGACAAACGGAAAGGCGCCGACAAAAATTTCGCCGAGCTTGACTTGCGTGTTGCCGAGCGCCGCTTTGACCACATAGACGGTCAAGCCTAGCGGCGGCGTCAGCAGGCCGATCTCGACCGCGACCACACTGACGATGCCGAACCAGATCAGATCCGTATTGAAGGCGGCCAAGGTTGGCAGGATCAGGGGCAAGGTAATCAGCATGATCGAAACCGAATCCAGCACCATGCCCATGACCAAGACCAGCAGCAGATAGACAATGATGATGCCGTAGAATCCTAGGTCGGCGCCGGTGATCATGCCGACCACTTCGTTCGGCAAGCCGGAAAGCGCTATCATGCGGGTGTACATATTGGCGCCGACGATCAAGAACAGGATCGAAACGGAGACATGTCCGGTCTCCACCAACACCTGCCAAAATTTGCGCCAGCTCAGCATGTCTTTGTTGAACAGCGCCTTGATGCAGACCAGGATCAGCGCGAACAGCGCGCCGACCGCGCCGGCCTCGGTCGGCGTGAAAATGCCGCCATAGATGCCGCCCAGCACCGCGATGATCAGGATCGCGATCGGCGTCATCTTGATCACCGCCGAAACCACCGTCTCCTGGTGAGGCGGTTTGCGGCTCCAGGCCGACGGCGCCCTCGAGGTATCGGGCAGATGGGCGCGGCCGGTAAAGCCCGGCCAAAGGCGTGACATGATGACGATGGCGAGACAGAAAAATGCCGACAACACAATGCCGGGCGCGATCGCGGCAGTGAACAGGGCGCCCACGGAAACCTCGGCTATAACGCCAAAGACGATAAGCAACAGGCTCGGCGGTATCAGCATGCCAAGCACGGAGCTGCCGGCGACGATGCCGACGGAAAAGCGCGCCGTATAGCCATTTTCCATCATTGGCGGTACCGACACCTTGGTGAAAACCACGGCGGAGGCGATCGATACGCCGGTGATGGCGGCAAAAATCGCGTTCGCCACCACCGTCGCGACACCAAGGCCGCCGGCGACCTTGCCAAGCAGCCACTGGCAGACATCAAACGTATCGCGGCCAATATTGCCGAGATTGACCAACATGCCCATCAGGACGAACAACGGCACGACGCCGAACAATTGGTCCTGAATGGCTCCGGCCGAGGCAATCTTCAGCAGGTTCACCGCGGTTTCGAAATCGTCTCTGATGAACCAGGCGCCGATGAACGACAACAGGATCAGCGCCACCCCGATCGGCATTCCGGACAAGATCAAAACCAGCATGGCCAGCACCAGAATGCTGCCAATGGCGGTGGCCGGCATTTCCGGATCCAGCACCATGGCACCGGCGCCGAAAAACAACGCAAGCGCGATGAGCGCCCACCAGCCCTTGGGCAGCCCTCTGCGGGAATCGGGGTGATCGGGCTCGTCGGCGAGCATCATGCGCCCGTAATCGGCGGCGAGCACCAGGAAATCGACGGCGGTCACTGTGGCGCAAAACGCCATGATTGCCTTGAACGGCCATACCGGTATGACGATCTCGCCGTGCTCGCCGAAATACTCGCCGGTCTCGAAGGCCTCCAGCGCGTCGGGGATGAGTCCATAGGCGATCAGGCCGAAGACCAGGCCGCCCATCAGATGAAACACCACATTGTAGCCGCTGCCGGCAACCGGCCGCCGCTGCCGAAGGAGATCCAGGAACGCATCAGCCCGGGTCAGCTTGCCGCGGCGCAAAGTATTGGCCATTTGCAGGAATACGATGGCGACGATCGAATAGCCGATGAACTCGGGCACCCGCGGCAACGGGTTGTCAAAGAAACTGCGGGCCACGACGTCGGCGCAGATCAGGATCATCAGGACGACGATCCATAACGTTCCAATGCCGTTCAGAAGCTCACCAAAGCTATACAGCGCATGCAGCGGGCGGCGGCCGGTCCACCAGAGCCTACGGCTCCAGGCCCCGGGCAGTTGCGCCACCCGCCGGCCGCCAACCCCCGGTACCCACAGCGCAAGATTGGCCCGCACGCGCTACTTCCAGTCGCGCAACGGCTTGGCGCCGATCTCCCGCATGCCGCTCATGTAGGCCTTCAACACCGCGTCCGCATGGCCGCCGCGGGCCTTGGCGGCCTTGCGCCAGTCTTGCGTGATGTCGGGCATGGCCGCGGCCCACTTCTGACGCTCGGCGTCGGGCATCACCGTCACCGTGGCCCCGGCGGCTTTCATCTTGCCCTCGAAGATACCGGCGACCTTCATCAATATCGCCGCATGCTTGGCGGAATATTCTTCGCCCAATTGCCGCAAGACTTCCTTCACGTCGTCGGGTAGCTTTTTCCAGACGTCTTTATTGGCGCTAAGCCCGCCGGTCATTTGCGCGCCCAGGCCGACCTTGGTGATATGCGGTGCAACCTCATAGAGCTTGAAAGGAAAAGCGCCGGAAAACGCGATCAAAACCCCGTCCGCGACACCGGTTTTCAACAGATTGTAGAACCCCGGCAAGCCGGCATTGACCGGCACCGCGCCGGTGCCCTTCAACCAGTTACCGACGGTGCCGGCGGCAACGATCTTCTTGCCCTTCAAATCGGCGATGCCGGTGATCGGTTCCTTGGTCAAAAGGTGATAGGTCTCGATGCCGCTGGCGCCCAAGAACACCTGGTTCTGTTTCTCCCAGGCGGCACTGAGTGCCGGTATCTCGCGATGCATTTTATTCACGAGAGACAATATCCCGGGCAAATCGTCCGAGACAAAAGGCGTATAGTAAGAAACGTTTTGCAGCGGCATCTTGGAGACTTCCCACAAGGTGCCGACCCAACCGAGGTCGGTCAGGCGATCGCCCACTGCCTCCAGGGTCTTGTCGAATTTATAGAGCGCGCCGCCGTAAGACTCGGTCCATTTGATCTGGTACTTCGAGCCCATGGCCTTGAGCCGTTTGTTGCTCTCGGGCACCACGTGTTTGGTCAGGACACCGACCCAGGGAACCGCGGTCGGATGGCTCGAGGCGATGGTAAGCCGGATTGTTTCCGCTGCGGCGATACCGGCGCCGGCCGCCACGATGGGCAGCGTCAGGGCACCCGCCAATACGGCGCGTCCGATCAATCGTTTCATGCTCTCCTCCTCTATTTGGTTCGTTTCATTCAGGCTGCGACGTCAACACAAAATCATAAGTCACCGCCCAAAACGGGTTTTCCATATGCGCGGCGGCAGCCTGCTTCGGATCGTCTCGCTTTTCGAATTCGCCGATCAAGCTGGCCTTAACGCCAAACACCGCATCATTGGCCAGATGCGGATCGCCATCGACAAAAATATGGGTGGTCACCGTCTCGTAGCCCGGCGCGCTGATGATGAAATGCAGATGCGCTGGCCGGATATTGCCACGGTTCAAGCCGTGGAGCATCTGGCCGACCGGGCCGTCATCGGGAATGCCATACGAACACGGCATCACGGCGCGATAGTGGAACGTTCCGTCTTCATCGCTCCGGAATATGCCGCGTAGATTGTGTTCCGGCTGCACGTCGGGCTGTTGATTGTCATAGAAGCCGTCATGGCTGGCCTGCCAGGTGTCGATCACCGCGCCGGCAATCGCGTTGCCGTCAAGGTCGAGGATCCGCCCGCTGACCAGAAGCGGCTCGCCCAGGCCATCCTCGGAAATACTATCGCCCAGCGCCCGTGCCGGGACTCCGTCAACGTGAAACGGTCCCAACACGGTGTTTTCCGTGGCCCCGGCGGGCCGGCGCGTATTGATCGCGTCGACCAGCATGGAAACGCCAAGGACATCGGACAACAGGATCCATTCCTGCCGCTTGTCGTCGCAGATCTTGCCGGTGGCAGTCAGAAAGCCAATGGCCTGTTCCCATTCCTCATAGGTCGGCTCGACTTCCTTCACGACCGCATGCAGGTGACGGATGACAGAACCCATAACCTCGGCCAGCCTCGGATTGCCGGCCTCCGCCACGCGGGCGCACACAACGTCAGCGGAATTGGCCTCGGTAAAATACTGGTATGGGTCTTTTGTCGTCATCGACTTCTCCCCCATCACGGATGGAACGAACAGTTGAACAGCTTAATGCGCCGGCCGCGGCGACTTTACGTCAGTCTAAACAGCCTTCATTATGATGAAAAATGATGTTGTCAGGCACTAGAATAGCAAAACGCTATGAAAATCGACCCCAATCACCTGATGCAACTGGCCGCAATCGTTGAGTATGGCGGCTTTACCAAAGCCGCCAACAGCCTTGGCATGACGCAGCCGGCGCTGTCGCGCACCATCATCAATTTGGAAAAGCGCCTGAATGCCCAGCTGTTTTCTCGCCGCGGCCGGCCGCTGCAGGCGACACCGATCGCGTTTAGCCTGGCCGAACAGGGCCGCGCCATCTTGGCCGCGACGAAGATCGCGTCGGACAATGTCGAACTTATCCAGTCCGGCACAATGGGCGCGATCCGCGTCGCCGGTCCGCAGTTTTTTATGGACGCACTGGTCTCCGGCCTGTTGGCGGACTACCGCAACCGCTATCCGGAGGTGCGCATCGATCAACGCAACGGTTATCCGACGGAACTGATCGCCCTGATCCGCAACGGCGAGATCGATGTCGCGATCTGTCCGATCGACCGGATGACACAGGATTCGGATATCGAGTTCACGCCGCTGATGGAATCGCGGAACATCATCGCCTGCCGCGGCGGCCATCCGCTGTTGCCGCGGCGCGACATCGTGGTCCGGGACCTGTTGGATTACGACTGGATAGAGCCGCCGGCGCGCAGCCCGCTGTTGTCTGATTTCAAAAGCGCCTTCGTCTCCATGGGCGCTGAAAGCATGCGTATTGGCTACACTGCCGAATCTACCGGCAGCGTCTTGAATTACCTGAAGCGGTCCGACTGCCTAACGGTCTTGCCTTACGCCGTTGTCTTCGCCCACCGACATAGCGGCGACATTATGGCCCTGCCGATGAAGCTCGACCATCCGCGCCGCCAGGTCGGCCTGCTGCGGTCGAAACACATCCTGCGGACGCCGACGGTCGATCGCTTCACCACGTTCATCGCCGACCGCTTTGCCGAGATGAAGGATCTGATCCGCAGGCACGAAAACATCATGGTTTGGGGCCGTTGACCGTGCCGGCGGCGGCCATCGCAATTTGACAGATCAGGATCACCGCGCTATCTCAAAGCCATGGGGTACTGCGATCACCCCGTGAGGCGTCAGCCCAAGTGTCGCGTCCTTGACCTTTAACCGAAGGGAGGACGTGTTATGGCGTCTCCAACCGAAATTTCCGTCAAACAGCTTTCTCGTCTCATCGGCTTGCCCGCTACGCCGGCGCTGATCGATGTGCGCGTCGACGAGGATTATTCTCAAGACCCGAGGCTAATTCCCGGCTCCCGCCGGCGGAGTCATTTGGACCTTGACCAATGGGCCGCGCACTATGCGGGCCAAAAGGTGATCGTCGTCTGTCAGCGCGGACAAAAGCTCAGCCAAGGCGTCGCGGCGCTGTTGCGCCACGAGCAAATCGACGCCGAGACCCTGGGCGGCGGCTTCGAGGCCTGGGCCGGCGCCGAGCAACTCGCCGTTGCGACCGACAAGCTGCCGGACCGCGATGGCAAGGGCCGAACCGTTTGGGTCACCCGGGCGCGGCCCAAGATCGACCGAACCGCTTGCCCTTGGCTCATCCGACGGTTTGTCGATCCGGATGCGGTGTTTCTATTCGTATCGCCGGCGGAGGTCGACCGGGTCGCCGACCGGTTCGGTGCTGCGCCGTTCGACATCGAAGGCGTCTTCTGGAGCCATCGCGGCGAAGGCTGCACCTTCGATACCATGCTGCAGGAGTTCGGCCTCGCCTCCGAGCCCCTCGCCCGCTTGGCGGCAATCATCCGCGGCGCCGATACGGAGCGGCCCGATCTCGCCCCGGAAGCGGCCGGCTTGCTAGCCGCATCCCTTGGTCTGTCGCGCATGTATCGTGACGACCTGGAACAGCTGTCGGCGGCCATGACCCTCTACGACGCGCTCTACCGCTGGTGCCGTGACGCGACGGCGGAGACCCACGGCTGGCCACCGGCCAAAACCCCGGCAGGTGGGTCATGACGGACGCTGCCGCGACCGTCGGCGCACCATCGCCGCCCACCGCTCTGCCGAGCCTAGCGGTGGCGACACGGGTTTGGCTCAAAATCGGCTGCCTGTCTTTTGGCGGACCGGCCGGGCAAATTGCCTTGTTGCATCGCGAAGTGGTCGACCAACGGCGATGGATCAGCGACCAGCGCTTTCTTCACGCGCTCAACTTCTGCTCCCTTCTGCCCGGGCCGGAAGCACAGCAATTGGCAACCTACCTCGGCTGGCTGCTGCATGGCGCGAAAGGCGGGCTCATTGCCGGGCTGGCGTTCATTGTTCCCGGCGCGCTGGTCATGCTGGCGCTTTCGACCCTATTCGTCACCGCGGGCGACGTGCCGGCGGTCGATGCATTATTCTTCGGGCTGAAGTGTGCCGTCCTGGTGATCGTCTTCGAGGCGTTGCTCAGGGTCGGCCGCCGGGCCTTGCACGGCCCGATGTCCTGGCTGATCGCTGTCCTGGCGTTCACGGCGCTCTATTTCTTCCATGTGCCATTTCCCGTCGTCATCTTGGCAGCCGCCCTGGCCGGCGCCATGGCACCGACGCGGTTTACCGCCGGTACCCACGCGGCCGCCAAAGCTGGGCCGCCGGCCATCCTCGATGCGGTCATGGCCGCCGATCCGGGCCATGCCCAACGACTGGCAAAGAGCGCCAGGCGGGCTGGTGTCATCGCCTTGGGCGCCTGGGCGGCACCCGTCGCCCTGTTGCTCCCCATGGCCGGCGTCTACGCCGACGTCGTCTGGTTCTTCTCCAAGATGGCAGTGGTCACGTTTGGTGGGGCCTATGCGGTCCTGGCCTATATGGCGCAGGAAGCGGTCCAGGGATATGGCTGGCTAACGGCGCCGGAAATGCTGACCGGCCTTGGCCTCGCCGAGACCACGCCTGGGCCACTTATCCTGGTGCTGCAGTTCGTCGGTTTCCTGGCTGGCTATGGAGCCGGCTCCAGCCCAGCCGGTCTGGCCGGTGCCGTCGCCGCGTCCGTGCTCACACTCTGGGTCACGTTCGCCCCCTGCTTCGCCTTCATCTTTCTCGGCGCGCCGGCGATCGAGCGGCTACGGGAGCAGCGCGCGCTTGCCGGCGCGCTCGCCGCGATCACAGCGGCAGTGGTCGGCGTAATCGCCAATCTTTCGCTGTGGTTTGGCCTGCGTGTGATCTTTGCAGAGGTGCAGACCATCAAATGGGGCGTGCTTGCCGTCGATCTGCCGGCTCTAGAAAGTGCGGACTGGCTCGCCTTGGGCATCGCGCTGTTGGCAACGCTCGCGTTGTTCCGCTTCAGGCTTGGCGTTCTCAAGACGCTTTGCCTTTGCTCGGTCGCCGGACTGGTTCTGAAAGCCGGTCTTGGCTGGTGAACAAATCAATGCTTATTCGGCGAGACCCGCCTTTCGCAGGCCGTCGACGATGTGCTCGAAATCCGCCGGGTTCTTGTAGGGCAAGTTCCGCCGGCGATGGTCCAGCGAATAGTCCGGATTGAGCTGATGGGCCTCGTCCCACGCCGCCTTGGCATCCGTTGTCTGCCCGAGGTGACCATGACAGGCAGCCAATAGAACACGGGAAATGTCTGTGTCGGGCTTGCGCTCGATCCTCTGCCGCAAAGCCTCCATGGCTTCGTCGTACTGACCGAGCCTAAAATAGGCAAGTGCAATCCAATGCAGGCAAATGTCCTCATAATACGGATCAAATCGCACACCGCGCTTGATCAATTCGACACTTTTCTCGGACTGTCCTGCATAATGCAATACGCAACCCAACAATACATAACCGTTGCCAAAGTTCGGATTCAGAGAAATTGCTCTTTCGACGTCTGCAATTGCTTGATCATGCTGCATTTTCCACAAGTTCACGTTTGCCAGTGCAACATGACCCGCCGAATTATTCTTATCCAGTGCGACCGCTTTTCGCGCGGCCTCGTAAGCCTTCTTCAAAGGTCGATCCGGTTCCTCGTACCATCGATTGATGTGGTCCATCAGATAGCAGGTAGCCAAACGGGCGTGAGCGGCAGCGAACTCGGGATCCAATATTACCGCTTGTTGGAGCAACGCTTTCGCTTCGAATATGTCTTCCTTTGAGCGCAACAGGAACTTGCTATAGCCCCGCAGAAAGTAATCGTAAGCCGTCATATTGTTTGTTCGCTTCGGCACCAGATACCGACGCTCGCCAACCGTCAATTTGAGCGCCATTGATGAGACGATTTCCTGGGTCATTTCGTCCTGCAGCGCGAATATGTCGGTCAGGTCCCGATCATATCGATCGCCCCACAGATGGCCCCCCGTGGTGCAATCAATCAGCTGTGCGGTAATCCGAACACGATCGCCGGCCTTGCGGACGCTGCCTTCGACCACATAGCGGACGCCCAGATCCTCGGCGATCTGCTGGACCTTCACCGCTTTGCCTTTGTAGCTGAAGCTGGAATTTCGCGCGATCACGAGCAACTGCGACAGCTTCGAGAGCGAGCTGATGATGTCCTCGGATATGCCGTCGGCAAAATATTCCTGTTCCGGATCGCCCGATAGGTTCTCAAACGGCAGTATGGCGATTGACGGCTTATCGGGCTCGGTCGGGGCAGCATGCGGCGCACGATTATGGTGCGTGCAGCGATCCTCGATGCAACCAACAAAGCGGAAGCCGCGGCGCGGGATCGTGCGGATGAAGTCTTGCCGTCTGCCGCTGTCGCCAATCGACTGGCGCGCGCGTTTTATGCTGGTACTCAATGACGCGTCGGACACGGCTCGGCCTTGCCAAATCTGCTGGTTGAGTTCGTCTTTGCCGATCAACCGATCTCGGTTTTCGATCAAATAAAGCAACAGATCGAACACTTTTGGCTCGATCGCCGAAACCCGGCCATTCCTTCGGAACTCCTGAAGACCGGGATCCAACTCGCATTCGCCAAAGAGATAGGTCATGCCACCTCCAATTGGGCGTCGGGTGCCAACCATTATAGATTGGAAGGTCGACCTTTGGAGAATTTCATTTGAATGGCGGCCGCCACGCCATCCTCAAGAAAACATCACGAAAAAATCTGACAGCCGTCATGCCGCAGGATTTGCCCCGCCCTATCATTCGACCGACTGAGATCCGCAACTAACACGGCATTGATCGTAGCCTCACACCTTTAGGCACGCCGGTGCCCGTCGCAGGAGGTTTTCATGAGGTCAATCGAGCCTACCGGCTTGGCCGGCATTTTTATCGTGGTTTCGTTCAGCCTAGCGCTTGCCGCGGCGACTCCCGCCAAATCGTCCGACCGCGCTATGCCGCCGCCAGACCGTACGACACCCGCGACCGGCACCGTCGCCGAAAGCGGCAGGTTCGATTGCAGCCTGACGGCGGACGGCCACCAAGGCAGTGTCACGGTTACCGACGGCACGCTCAATCAAGGCGTCGTCGTCAAGCTCGGCAACTGGCGCAGCACGTTTTCGGAGGTTCGCATCCATCGAAGTGTGTTGTATCCGATATTTTTGAAAAGCGCGTCTCCGGTGGTGCGCGATTCCAAGGCCGAAAATTCCTATCTTCGGTTCGGCGGCACCAAAATCTCGGCGCAAGACGACGCAATCATCGCAAACTTTCAAAACAACGCCGCGGCGCTACCCGAACACCAAATACCCTCCAGCCACCGCCGAACCCCGACCTTCTCCGGATACAAAGCCCATTTGGGCCGACATATCGACAATGACAGCGACGGCCGGGCGGTCGAGGTTGATGTTTACTTGCGCCTGATTATCGATTGGCGCCATCAAACCCGGCGTCAAAACGCGCTGTCGCTGCACCGCGCCGCCCTTGTCCTATCACAGGTACCGATCGGCGACGGCCGCGAAAAGTTCTACCGCTTCCAGCCGGATCAACGGCCATTTCGCATGCTCGCCTGTGTGCTACAAGGCGCCCAGGTGATTTAGGGTACCACCGTCGCAGGACGGTGGGTCGCGCCGCTTGCGGCGGCGCGACCGTGTTTGCCCGGTTCGCCTACACCGCCATAGCCTGCGCCGCGCCGGCGATCTTGCCGCCGCCCTCGGTGGTCAGTTGATCGACGATGTCGACGAATTTTGGGTGTTCGAGGCCTGACACCAAAAACGTCCAGCGATAGGAACGCCGTTGCTGTTCGCTGATCTCCGTGCGCTCGACAGAGGTGAAGGTCCGTCCCGTCACCGCCTCGAGGGCCACGATATCCAACTCGATTTGCTGCGCCAGCAGGCCATCGATGGCCATGCCGAGGTTGAGCAATTCGTCGACCGCCTGTTCGCGTTCGCTATCGGTCAAGTCGCCGGCGATTTCGTTGATCAACACGGAATCGGCCTTGGCGTGCTGCGCCTCATCGATCCAATGGTAGCGCAGGAGATCATGAAACAACGGGTCGAGATCGTCGCTGTCGCGAACATGCTCGACGTAATGGAGTTGGGTGAACCATTCGATCAGGCTGGTCAGCAACAACACCGCCAGCGGTGATTTCCCGAGTACAACTTTGGCCACTTCCTCGCGCCCGGCAATCACACCGCATGAAATCCCGAAACCGACTTCAAACTGTTGCATGGCCTGACGCAGCATGTCTTGATGTTTGGTCTCGTCTTCTGCAAAGCGTAGCAAGTAGCGCAATCGGGTTTCATCGCCGAAGACGTCGCGTCGGGCATGATCCATAACCATGGGGATAATGTATTCCTCGACGAAGGCGAAGATGTGGCAGTAGCTGTTGCCGCGGATTTGATTGAGCTTGAGCTTTTCTTCCATATTGAGGCACGTGATGCCATCGACCCCGGCGATGCGGTCCGGCAGAAACCGTTTGCTAAAATCGAAATCCCGGCCCTTGAAGCAGTCTTCGATCGTCCAGGCACTTTTCAAGGAATTGTCCAGGCAGTCGGCGAGACTGTAGGCGTGGTTAAGCATGGCCTTCACTCCGTTATCTGTTTGACCTTTGCCATAGAGGCAGCGGCGCGAAAGCCGCGACGCTGCTCCACCATGCGCGCGCGCCGTCAACGCGGCGTTCGAGGCGGCCGGCCGCTGCCGTGAAAAAAGCGTCAACCAACGGGGAAATGCAGTGGTCCTGGCGGGTTTTGTGCCATCCGCCGGCATCTTGTATAATTCCAACCACTTTGCTGGACCCTTTGGGCGCACACAGGAGATGTCGGTGCCGGCATTCGAGCTCAACATATTGGGCGGATTCGAGCTCCTGGACGCAGACGGTACGGAAATTTCGATCCGCAGCAGATAAAGTGCGGGCCTTGGTTGGCTATCTCGCCCTCGCCCCGGATCGGCGCCACGAGCGGGAAGTGTTGGCCGGCCTGCTGTGGGGCGATCGCCTTGAGGCACAGGCACGGCAAAGCCTGCGCCAGGCTTTGTTAGCATTCCGAACGCGCCTCAGGGACAGAGCATCCGAACTTCTGATCAGTGACGGCCAGACGGTGACCTGGAACGGCGCGGGATGCCGTGTCGACGCCGTCGAGTTCGATCGGCGCTTCGCCGACGGCAACCCGGAAGCCGCGGCCCGCATCTACGGCGGCACGTTACTGTCGGGGCTAAGCGTAGAATCCGAGCCCTTCACCGATTGGTTGGCGAGCAAACGACGACAGCTTAACGAACAGGCTTCCGACTGCTTGGAGCGCCTCGGCGCGGAATTACTCGAAAGCGGTGACGAAGAAGCGGCACTGGCCGCGGCCAAACGCGCCATCGACCTGGATCAGATGCGCGAGTCCGGCCACCGCCTGCTCATGTCCGCCTATGCCGCCGCCGGCCGCCACGCTGAGGCGCTGCACCACTATGAGAAATTTTCGAGAATTCTGCAGTACGAGCTGGGTGCGGAACCCGATGGCGAGACGGCCCAATTGCGCCAGGCCATCCGTCGCCGCGAGCGCCCACCGAGAGCCGCCTCTTCTACGCCCCGGGTCGCCGATACCGCGGTCGGACAAGCACCGCTGGATCGACCTTCGATCGCCGTATTGCCGTTCGTCAATATGTCCGGCGATCGTGCGCAAGACTATTTCGCCGACGGCATATCGGAGGACATCATTACAGCGTTGTCGAAGTCGCGGATGTTTTTCGTTACCGCCCGCGGCTCCACAGCCGGCTACAAAGACACCGGTCTGGACGTAAAAGATATCGCGCGCGAACTCAGCGTTCGCTATGTCGTCGAAGGAAGCGTGCGCTTCGCCGGCGACCAAATGCGCATCACCGCGCAGCTCATAGACGCTGAAACCGACACGCACGTTTGGGCCGAACATTACGACGCCGCGGTGCGCGATGTATTTTCGGTTCAAGATGATATTACCAACCGCATCGCCTCCTCCATTCAGCCCGAGTATCTGTCGCACGAAATCTACCGCGTGCAACGCGGCCAAGACCGGAACTTCGCCGCTTGGGACCTGTTCATGCGGGCCTATTGGCACCTGTCGCGATTTACCAGGGATGACATGGCCGAGTGCCGGCTGCTTTGTCGCGAAGCAATCAAACGCGACCCCAACGGCGCCGGCCACTATTCGCTGATCGCGATCAGCCACACGATGGACGCGCTATACGACTGGGGTAAATCGCGTGAGGAATCACTGCTCGACGGGCGCGAAGCAGCACTGCAGGCTGTCGGGCTCGACGACCACGACCCTTTGGCCATTCGTTGCCTTGCCATCGTCGATTTTTGGGCAGGGCGCCATGACGACGCAATCCATGCTATACGCAGGGCGCTCGATATGGATCCTTACGACGCCGAGAATCACGCTCTCACCGGGCATATTCTTGGTATGGCCGGAGACTATGCGGGTGCACGCAAGCATTTCGACAATGCCCTTGAGCTTAGCCCTCGTGATGTCTTCAAGTCGACTTGGTACAACAATTTCGCGATGATTGCGATGGCGGCTCGACACCATGAAGAAGCTGCCGAGCTGGCGAAAAACTGCCTCCGCCTCAATCCGAGTTTTCCCGGCAGCTATCGCACGTTGGCAGCGGCCCAAGGTCATTTAGGAAATGCGGTGGAAGCTGCGGCTGCGCTTGAGAGCCTCGACCGCTTTGTTCCCGGATTGACCATCGCCCGGCTCAGGAAGCGCTTGCCGTTCGCACGCAATGCCGACCTGGAACATTACCTTAACGGGCTCCGCCGAGCCGGTTTGGCGGAGGCCTAGAGCCCACTTCAACGAATTGGGTTCATTAACACGTCGAATTCTTCGCGAACGACGCCTTTCCATTTGGCGTTCGACTTGAGGTTGGTCGATGATTCCCCCATCAAATACGTCACCATCAGGCGGCCCCGAATTACCGCCTGCCGATCCGAGAATCCGGCTTGCTTGAACATCCAATGGCTGAATTTGAAGCGTTTCTGAAGCGTGCGTTCAAAAGCCGCCTGCGCAGCCGGATCATTTCTAGCCCACACCATGATGGCATGATCGAGTGCAGCCGCGTCGTTCTCGATGACCTGCAGCATGAGACCAAGAATGCGTTGCGCCGGCGGCCCGCTAAACGCTCTTGCTTCGACAATGATGGCGTCGGTCAGCTCGGTTTCCCAGTATTCCAAGAGACTGTCCAGCAAGGAGCTCAGACCTTTGAAGTGCCAATAGAAGCTGCCGCTGGTGACGCCCAGGCTCTCCGCCAAGGCGACAATTTTGATGCCGGCAACGCCGCGCTCCTGAAGAAACTGGAGACCGTCGCGAATCCAGTCTTGCCGTGACAATCGTTTCGTCGGTGGTTTTTCCATAGAGTTCTCTATTGACAAGATGAGGTCCAGTTTTATACCATAGAGACCTCTACGGTTCAATTGCGGTGGTTCGAGTTTGGCGATACCCCAGAAATTGACACCCAAGTAATCCGATTTGCCGTAATTTTGCGGTTTATTGATGCTGTTGAAGTGTTCGGTTTGGCAATTCTTTGATATAGCTGCGAAGTTGGTTATCAGGATCTGGCTAAGACAGGAGGAAGTCATGCGTAGAATGAAGCCTTTGTATTGGGGAACGGCCATAATCGCTGTCGGCGTAGCCGTCGGCGGGTGGTTTATTGCACAAGACGAACGCGTATCCTCGACGGTGAGCGCCTTTGGCGTGTCCGCGGCACAGGCACAGGACACGATGGCCAAAGACAACTCCCCGCTTGGACGCAAGCCCACGGCGATCGTCGATGGCCAGTATCCGGCCAGCTACTTCCCCAACACCGAACTGTTAGGCGCCGATGAAATGCGGATAACGGCGCTCGGCACCGGCATGCCAAACCAGACCCGGGCCGCGGTTTCGATTTCCTATCTGCTTGAGCTCGGCAATGGCGACAAGTTCCTTTTCGATATGGGCATGGGCTCAATGGGTAACCTGTTCTCCTTGCGCCCCGACTTTTCGAAACTTGATAAAGTCTTCGCCAGTCACCTACACATCGATCATGTCGGCGACTTTATGGGGCTGCATATCGGTGGTTGGTTGTCCGGGCGCTATACGCCGATACACATTTATGGGCCAACCGGTTCCAGTCCGGAATTGGGGACCAAGGCGTTCGTCGAAGCCATGGAAAAGGGCTACGCTTGGGATTTGGCCACCCGAACCGGCGCGCTGCCGGACAAAGGCGCCAAGATCGTGATCCACGAATTCGACTACAAGCAGGAGAACGAAGTCGTCTACCAAAAGAACGGTGTGACGATTCGATCTTGGCCGGCCATCCACAGTCTGGATGGGTCGGTGAGCTACGGTGTCGAGTGGAACGGCCTTAAATATGTGTTCGGTGGTGATACGTATCCAAACAAGTGGTACATCAAGTATGCTGCCAATGCGGATGTCGCTTCCCACGAGGCCTTCCTGCCGCCCAAAGCCTTGGCAAAATACTTCGGTTGGAACTTGGCCCAAGCGACCTATGTGTCGACACGAGTTCACACTGAACCGCAGGCCTTCGGCAAGGTGATGTCGGCGGTCAAGCCACGGCTCGCTGTCGGCTACCATTCCGTGCAGTCGCCGGAGAACAACGCCGCGATTATGGATGGCATCCGTAAAACCTATGACGGCCCGCTGGCGCTGGCCCGAGACTTGATGATCATCAACGTCACCAAAGAAACCATAAAAGTACGCATGGCGACGATCGATGATTACGTCCTGCCGCCCGACGTTACCGAGGCGTACAAAAAAGCACCGCGTTCAAAAGACAAATCACCGTCTAAGTACATCCTCGGCGGCAAGTGGAAAGACTACACGCCGCCGCCGATGCCGAAAAAGCCGTAATCGATCAACGATGGAGACCTCGAATGCCTAAACTTTATAAAATGTTGCTGATCTTGGCCCTCGCCTTGCCCCTATTCGCCGCCACCGATCCGGTGCAAGCGGAAGAGAAGCCGGACGCGACGCTGACCTTCAAAGCCAAGGATTTGGGCTACCTGTTTCGCGTCGAATGGGGCGACGGGCGGCTTTCGATGCCTGAGGGACACCATTACAACTTCACCGTCAAAGGCGGTACCGTCCTAGGCGCGGGTGTCGCTGTCATCAGTGCCTCCGGCAAAGTCTATAACCTGAAGAAACTGGACGACTTCAGCGGCGCCTACAGCCATGCGGACGCCGGCATCTCGGTGATCGAGGGTCATAAAGTGTCGATCTTGAAAAACGACAAAGGCGTGGAAATCCACTTGACCGCGCACCAGGAAGGACTGCAGCTCAGCGCCGGCGTGGGCGGCCTGGATTTCCAGATCAAGAAATAGCTGGCGGACCGCGACAAGCGCTCGCGCTGCCGAAGTTGCTAGCCCCACACCCGGCCGGCGACTTCGGCGAGCAGCGCCAGTTTGCGGTTTTGCTGCTCGATCGAGAGATTGTTGCCCATGACCGACGTCGCAAAACCGCATTGCGGGCTGATCGCCAGGCGCTCCAGCGGCACCAAACGCGCGGCGGCGCGGATGCGCTCGATCAACCCGTCCGCCGCTTCCAGCTCGCCGTGTTTAGTGGTGACCAGGCCGAGCACGACGGTCTTGTCGTCGGGCACGTCGCTAAGCGGGGCGAAGCCGCCGGAACGCGCGTCATCATATTCCAACATCAGCCGGTCGGCCCGGACGCCCTGGAAGATCGGCTTGGCGATCTGGTCGTAGCCGCCTTCGACCAGCCAGCGGCTGCCCTGATTGCCGCGGCAAAGATGGAAACCGAAGGTGACGCCGGGCAGCCCTGCCATCACCGCATTGTCGAGCTCGATGCCGAGGCCGAGCCATTGCTCGAGCGTCCAACCGCGCTGCTCGTAGAACGCCCGGGTGTCGGCGTCGATCAGCAGCGGATAGTGCGGTGCGTCGATCTGGATGTATGTGGCGCCGAGACGCGCCAATTCCTCGACCTCCTCGCGCAGAATCTGCACCACATCGGCAAGGAAGCCTTCCAGCGTCGGGTAAGCGGCGGCTGAACGCTCGGCCGACCAGAAATTGGCATAGAGGCTCGGGCTCGGCAGGGTCACTTTCGGCGTCACTTTGGTCCGCGCCCTTAAGTAAACGAACTCCTCAACCGACAGATGACGCCGACGGCGCAACTTGTCGACCACGCCGAGCTCGGCCGGCCGATCGCCTTGCCAGTCGCCGACCGCCTGGTCACCGTGCCAATCGCCCCAAAGAAACGCGTTGACGTCCCAGGCGCCGAAGCCGTCGACGGATTCAGCCAACTGGCTTTGAAACGACAGCCGGCGCATCTCGCCATCGGTGACCACCGTTAGACCGGCCGCTTCCTGCCAGGCGACGGCCTGATCGACGGCACGGTCTTCGATCGCCTTGAACGCCGCTTGACCGAGCCGGCCGGCCGCGCGTTCTTGTTGTGCCGCCAGCAATTCCGGTGGCCGCAACAGGCTGCCAACCACATCGGCATGGGCGTTGATCATCGCGCGCCGCCACGCGGGGAGAAACCAAGGGTGTCCATCATGTTGACTCTGCAACCATGGTTGATCATTCTCGTTAATGATAGTTCGAATTGAGGCGTCCACAAGCCTGTCGTCGCGCGCGACCCTTCGTTTGGCGCCGGAAGCGAAAGACGGGGTGGGAATGGCCCTTTTGAAAGGCACTGAATTGACGATCGAGTTTGCTACCGTCGGAGGCCGCGTCCAAGCGGTACACGAAATCTCCTACGCTGTCGAACCCGGCAAGATCGTTGCGATCGTCGGTGAGTCCGGCAGCGAATGATGGCGGATGCGCCCGAAATACCAGAGGATTGGACTGAGCCCGAACGGTGGGTATGGGAGCGGATTGCCGCCGGTGAACCGGCGGATCTAAATGCTCGCGATCGCGAGCATGACGCCGACTTCAAGGATCTAGACCCCGGCAAGGCGGCAGGCTGGACCGAGCAACGGCGCCTGCGCGTAAGGTTCCTCCAAACCATCCTGACACAGCAGGCCTATGCGGAGGCGACGCCCCATGGCGGCGTACGCATACTTGGCGCTCTCGTCGATGATGCGCCTTTGGATCTTGAGTATGCCCGTCTGCAGCGTCTGTTCTGGTTGGAACAGTCTCGGGTGCTGGTCGACGTCAAGGGTCGCAACCTGCGAATTGACGGCGCGCTCTCTCTAGAGGCAAGCTTCGTAGCCGGCGGCATCGATCTACGCCAATCCGAAACCCGAGAAAACTTGCATCTCAACCTGGGAAAGTTCCATAGCGATGTCGATCTCGGAGCCGCGAGCATCGGCACAAACCTGGTAATGAACGACTCGACCTTCAAGGAGAAAATCAACCTGAATGGCGCGACGGTGAACGGCTCAGCCGTTCTCAGTGGTGGCTCGACCTTCAAAGGCGAGGTCGATCTCGGAGCAGCAAGTATCAGCTCGAGTCTGGATTTGATAGGCTCAATCTTCGAGAAGAGGGTATCCTTGAATCGCGTGACCGTGAATGGAGCCGCCTTTCTCAGCGGCGGCGCGATCTTTAAAGCCGAGGTAGATCTCACGGGCGCTAGCATTGGCTCCAATCTGGAAATGGCCGGTTCAACCTTCGAGGAGAGAGTCAAACTGTACAGAGCGACAGTGAACGGCTCAGCTTTTCTCAGCCGTGGCGCGACCTTCAATGCCCAAGTCAATTTAATGAGCGCCAGAATCGGCTCGGATCTCGAATTCAGCGATGCAAACATCAACGACGAAGTCGACTTGGGCGGCTGCCAAATTGCAGGGATGTTTTTACTTGGGTCGTCATGGCAACCGGCAGCAAGATGGGAAGTCGGTGCCGCGCTGGTGCTCCGCAACACCCATGTCGGTGCCCTGCAGGATTGGTGGCGGGATGAGTCTGACAATTCTTGGCCGAAGGTGCTTCAGCTCGAAGGCTTCACCTATGACCGCCTTGGCAGCACTTTGGGTGATGGCGAAGAGGCCGACATGATGGCCCGGCCGGTCGCCAGTTATCTCCAGTGGCTGGGCCGGGATCCAAGTTCCTCGCCGCAGCGCTATGAACAGCTTGCCCGCTTCTTCCGTCAGGCCGGCGAACCGCGCAAGGCCAACGACATCCTCTATGAGGCCCGCGAGCGGCGACGCCGCCGGACCCTGTCGACGGTGGACGATCATGGCAAGGCCAAGAAGCGCGGCTGGTTAGAAGGAATGGGGCTTTGGATGCTGCGCGCGACGGTCGGTTACGGTCTCGGCAGGCGCTATTTCCGGGTGCTTTGGTGGGTTGGGGGATTGTCGCTTCTGGGTATGGCGTTGCTCATCGATTTCGGCCAGCATTGTCTGCCGGGTTGGCCAGCCCTGTTTTTTGCCAGCCTCGACCAATTGCTGCCGATCATCACGCTCGACAAGGCGCATGACGCGCTCATCTTCGGCAATGCCTCGGCCAACCCCCCTATCGAGCCGCAGCGCGACTGGTTGCGATATATATTCTACTTTTACAAAGTTATAGGCTGGGGGCTCGGCTCATTTATTGTCGCGGGACTTGCCGGCCTGACGCAACGGAACTAGAACCGTACGCGATTGATCAATTAGTTGGGGAAACACTGTAGTGATCCCTGCAAAGAACGGAAAATCGGAGTAGCAATCAATGACACGGTGGCAGGTCGCTGCGGCATTCGGACTGACTGCATTAATCACAGGCGCAACGGTGTCACAGGCCGAGGAAGGCAAAATCCTTCACGATGCCGAGCATTATATCCTTGCCGCCCAGCACGGCGAACGCTGGGCTAAGGAAGACACAGAGATCGACGCCAGGCTGGCCAAGCTCCGCGAGGCCAATGGCGGCAAGCCACCGAACATTGTTTACATCCTGCTGGATGATCTGGGTTTCGGCGAAATCGGCATGCCTAATCTCGACGTGATCCGCGGCTATGCCACGCCGCGCATTGCCCAATTGGCCGACGAAGGCCTGTCGCTGATGCGCATGTATACCGAACCGTCCTGCACGCCGACACGCGCGGCGATGCAGACCGGACGCTATGCAGTTAGGACTGGCTATAGCGAAGCAAAAGCGGTCGTCGACGGCTCGGGGCTACCCGGCTGGGAGGTCACCCTCGCCGAAGTGTTGAGCGAAGCGGGCTATGCCACGGTCCATGTCGGCAAGTGGCATCTCGGCGACATCGAGCAGTCCTACGCCTTCAACCAAGGCTTCGATTACGCCGAGCACCCTGTGCATCAACAGGGTCAGATGGCGATCATGAACGAGACCGCCGAGCTCGAAGGGATGGCGGCGGGTCAATCCCGACGGCTTCGCGCCGACACGTTCGAACTCGACAAATCCTTCCGGACCAACCCCAACGCCATGGTCTATGGCATCGTCGGCAAAAAGGGCGGCACGGCGCGCGAGGTCAATTTCAAAGCCGGCGAAATCTATACCCAAGAACACTACAACCGCATGGAAGAAGCCTACAAAAACAGCGCGCTCAAGCAGCTCGAACAACTCGCCGGCGGCGACAAACCGTTCTTCCTGCAATGGTGGCCGCAACATCCGCTCAGCTTCACCCGAAGCGATATCGAACAAGCGAAAACGCTGAACGGCGGGCCGATCGCGGAATCGATCTTCAAAGTCGATGCCTGGATCGGCGAAATCCTCGACAAAATCGACGACCTTGGGATCGCCGGCAACACCATTGTCGTGGTGATGGGCGACAACGGGCCCTTCATGCAATACACGGACAAAAGTGGCCAGTCCGACCGGATCTATCGCGGCGGCAAGGCCCAGCATTTGGAAGGCGGCGTACGCGTGAACGCCTTTGTGCGCTGGCCCGGCGTGCTCGAGCCCGGCTCGCGGGCGCAAGACATGGTCCACATCACCGATCTGTTCACGACATTCGCGCGGATCGGGGGAGCCGAGAAATTCATTCCGCGCGACCGGTTGATCGACGGCCTCGACCAAACACCATTGTTGTTGAAGGGCGAAACCAATGGCCGCCGCGATTATGTATTCGTCTACGAGGGGCCGACGTTGAGGTCCGTCGTCAAGCAGCAGTACAAAATGCATCTGCCGCCGCCCGGCTCGAACCCGATCGGCGCCGCCATCTACGACCTCTACAAGAATCCGCGCGAAGATCGCCCGCAGGATTCGATCCAGTACGGTGTCGGATTCGGCGGAAACTTCGTGATGATGATCAAGCGCCACATGGCCATGAAGCAGCGGTTCCCCGATCGCCAGCCCGAGCGCGGCCTGCCCTATGGCGGGATCGAAAACCTGCGGCCTGAAACACGGGCCCTGATCAAATCTATGGCGCTGTCCTTTTCGATCATGAAAGGCAAGCCGTGACGGTAATGCTCGGCGTTTCTGGGCATGGCTTAAGTCAACGAAGAAAATTTCGACTATGAACCGTGTCTGTCGTGTTTTGACGTTGGCCGCGGCGTTGTTGATGACCGGCGTCGTCGGCGACGCCGAAGCGCAAACCGGATCTCCGATCAAGCTTGTCTTGCAGATTACCGTCGATGGCCTGCGCGGCGATCTCCTGAACCGCTACGGCGATCGGTTCGTCGAAGGCGGATTTCGGCGCCTACTGACGAACGGTGTGGTCTATGCCAACGCGCACTACCAGCATGCCAACACCGAAACCATCGTCGGCCACGCCACCCTGGCGACGGGCGCCTTGCCGTCCGAGCATGGCATGGTCGGCAATGTCTGGTTCGACCGCGACACGGGCGCGCTTTCCTACAATATCGAAGACCCAGATCATCCGCTGCTGCCGAGCCGCAAAGATGCGGCAAAGGCCGCGCAACTGGACCCGGCACAAAAAACGTCGCGAACCACGGGCCGCTCGCCGGTATCGATATTGGCCTCGACCTTTTCCGATGAACTCGCGGTCCATTTCGCCGGCAGCTCGAAAATATTCGGTGTATCGGGAAAGGACCGGGGCGCCGTTTCCATGGCCGGCCATGCCGGTAAGGCCTTTTGGTACGCAACCGATACCGGCGACTTTGTCACCAGCGACTATTACTACGACGCCTACCCGGACTGGGCCGCCAAATGGAACGCAAAGCGGCTTGCCCAATCCCATGCCGGCCGGACCTGGACCCTTCTCAACAATCCGTCCACCTACCTGCTGGCCGAGTTCGACGACCGACCCTACGAGACCGACCTGAAAGGCTATGGCCGTACCTTCCCCCACCCCTTCGGCCAGGCGGACAGCAAATTATACAACAGCCTGCTGCTGATCAGCCCGGTCGGCGACCGCCTCACTAGCGACTTCGCCAAGGCGCTGATCGAAAACGAAGGGCTCGGCCGGGACCACATCCCGGACTATCTCGCGATCAGCTTTTCTTCGGTCGATGCCGTCAACCATTTCTTCGGCCCATCGAGTCTGGAGAACGAAGATATCGTGCTTCAGCTCGACCGGGTTCTGGCGGATTTGTTTAGCTTTGTGGACACCAACATTGGCATGGACAACACCTTGATCGTGCTGTCCGCCGATCACGGCATGGCGGAAATGCCCGAGTTCATGGCCGGGAAAGGCATGGCGGTCGGGCGCATTTACACCGAAGACGTCATCGCCGCCGCCAATGCCGCCGCCTCTTCCCAATTCGGCATAAAGAATGTCGCCAAGCGTTTCTTCCGCCCCTATCTCTATTTGAACGACGCGGTCATCAAAGCGGCCAAGCTGGACCGCTCGACAGTCGAGCAGGCGGTCGCCGATGCCCTGACCGCCAAGGACGGCATCGCCCAGGCCGTGGCAAGCAGCGCGCTCGGCACCTTACAAGATACGCCGTTGCTGAAAAAAATCCGGAACAACTTTCACCCCGGTCGGTCCGGTGACATCTATGTGGTCCAAGAGCCCTATTGGTTCCTGTTCGACAAAGGCCCGATCGGCGTGATGCACGGCTCGCCCTGGGAATATGACAGCTATGTGCCGATCATCTTCTCCGGTCCCGGCATCGCCGCGACCACCGTCTACCGCACGGCACACCCCGTCGACGTCGCGCCGACGCTCTCCGCCTATCTCGGCATCAAACCGCCCTCATCCTCGGTCGGCGTGCCCCTGAAAGAAGTGCTTCAGCGGCGGTGACGCGGGACTTTGTTGACGATGGAGGACATCTTTTTGAAGCGCTCATTGATCGTCATCGATATGCAACAGGGTTCGTTTCCACCCTATGGCGCGAGATACGACGCGGACGGCGTCGTATCTCGAATAAATCAGTTGGCGCGACGAACGCGTTCCGCCGACGGCTCCGTCATTTTCGTCCAACATGACGGCCCGCCCGGCGATCCGCACCACCCCGATGCGCCGGGCTGGCATCTGCTTTCTGAATTGGAGACCCACGATGGCGACCGGTTTGTCAGAAAGCAGGCATGCGACGCGTTCTTGAACACAAACCTTGCCGATCTCTTGGCATCGCCGTCGGATGGCCAAGTCATCATCACCGGCTGTGCAACGGAATTCTGTGTAGACACAACCGTGCGTAGCGCCTTGGCGCGCGGCTATCGGACGATCGTACCGGCCGATGCGCATACGACCGCCGACAGGCCCTATCTGACCGCCGAAAAAATTATCGAGCACCACAACGCGGTATGGTCGGCGTTTCTGTCGCCGGCTGGCCCGGCCGTGGTCTGCGCCAGCGCCGAGGCGGCAATCGAATAGACTGAAAAGCGCGCCTGCCGCCTCGGCTTGCATTTGCCGATGGCAAGCCGACAATAGCGGTTCGGTTGAACAGGAAGGGCGGACCCTGCAATGCAGCGCGAAACGCCGATCTGGGCGGACCGGGATCTGACACGGGTGCCCTATGCACTCTATGACGATCCGGCGATCTATGGGCGTGAACGCGAGCGGCTGTTCCTTGGGGCCACGTGGAATTTTCTGGCGCTCGAGTGCGAACTGCCTGAAATCGGCGACTATAAAACCACCCATGTCGGCGACATGCCGGTCATCGTGGTCCGGGCTAAGGACGGCAAGATCAACGGATTCGAGAACCGCTGCGCCCATCGCGGCGCGTTGTTGTGCCTCGAACGGTTCGGCAATGCGCGGGCGATCACTTGCGTCTACCACGCCTGGTCCTACGATCTCGAGGGCCGGCTCAAAGGCGTGCCGTTCAAGAAGGGCGTTAAGGGCGGCGGCGGCATGCCGGCGGATTTCCGGCAAGACGATCACTGCTTGCGGCGGCTCAAGATCGACCGTCACGCCGGGCTCGTGTTCGGCAGCTTCGATCCCGAAACGCCGCCGCTCGCCGACTATCTCGGCGCCGAGATTGCCGACCGCATGGGTCGGGTGATGCCCAAGCCTGTCAAGGTGCTCGGCTACAATACCCAGGTCCTGCGCAACAACTGGAAACTCTATGTAGAGAACGTCAAGGACCCCTATCACGCCTCCATCTTGCATCTGTTCTTCACGACGTTCCGCATCAACCGCTTGAGCCAGACCGGCGGCGTCATCGTCGATGACAGCGGCGGCCACCATGTGAGCTATTCCAAGATCGACCAAACCGCGGCCGACAATGCCTATCGCGAAGAGCGGCTGCGCGCCGACAGCCAGTCGTTCGGCCTCGAGGATCCGTCGCTGCTCGCCGGCCGTGATGAATTCGGCGACGGCATCACCCTGCAAATCCTGACCGTGTTCCCCAACTTCGTCATGCAACAAATCCAAAACAGCCTGGTGGTTCGTCAGGTCGTGCCCAAAGGCGTCGATCGCACTGAAATCAAGTGGACTTACTACGGTTTCGAGGACGACGACGACGCCCTTGCCGCGATCAGGCTCAAACAGTCGAACCTGGTCGGACCGGCCGGCTATGTCTCCATGGAAGACGGCGCCGTCGGCCAGTTCATTCAGCGCGCGTTGCCGGGCGCTGGCGACGATAGCGCGGTCATCATGATGGGCGGCCACGGCACGGAGTCCCAGCGTTCGCGCGCGACGGAAACTTCGATCCGCGGGTTCTACAAGAAATACCGCAATCTGATGGAGATTTGACCGTGGTCCCGCGCGACGAGCTCGAGGCGGTCCTGGCGGTCATCAATCTATTGGCAAAATATGCGGACTGCATTGACACGGACGCTCTCGAACAATGGCCGGATATGTTCACCGAGCGTTGCGTCTACAAAATCACCACCGCAGAAAACCAGGCGCGCGGCCTGCCGATCGGCATCCTCTATGCCGACAGCCGGGCAATGCTCAAGGATCGCGTCAAGGCGTTGCGCGACGCCAACATCTACGAACCGCAACGCTATCGCCACATCATTTCCGCGGTATGCATTACCGAACGGGATGGCGCAATCTTCGGCGCGCGGTCCAACTTCCTGGTGGTGCGCACCACCGCCGACGGCACCCAGGACCTGTTCGCCGCCGGCTGCTACATCGACCGCGTGGATTTCTCGGGCGACCGACCGCGCTTCGCCGAAAAACTGGTCGTGCTCGACAGCGACAAGGTAGATACCTTGCTGGCAATACCGTTGTAGCACGTGGCATCCAGCGGGCCGCGGCCAACGCGCTACCAAACCGGTCAATGATTTGGATCAACCGAGAAGACGCGCTCGACCATTAAACTCCCATGGGATGTTTTATACTTGCCTCTCCGAGCTGCCTCCGGCGGTTCGATGATTTGTACAATGTGTTCTGAATTGGCGTTTGTGTGGGAACAGTCGGGAAAGTTGATATGATGATTGGTCGCAAATTCTTGCTGACGATGGCGCTGGCAAGCTTGATTTCTTTAACTGCGGGATTGTCGCCTGTGGCGGCCGCGGCTTCCCTTTATGACCGGCTTGGCGGCATCGGTGCCATTACGGCGGTCGTCGAAAAATTCACCGCCAACCAACTTGCCGACCCGCGTATTTCGGAGCGTTATAAGAACACCGACATTGCCGTTTGGCGCGAGCTTCTCACCAACCTCATCTGCAAAGCTGCCGGCGGGCCCTGTGAGTACAACGGCCGGACGATGCAACAGGCTCACGCCCGTATGCGTATCACCGAGGATGAGTTCAACTGGACCGCCGAACATCTGGTGGCTGCACTCAATCACTTCAACGTGCCCCAGGCCGAACAGGACGAACTCGTCGCGGTCGTCGGCTCCCTGAAGGACAGTGTCGTCGGACAATAGATACCGGGCGGCTTCGCCCGCTTCCGTCGACTTATTTTACCCTCCGGCGGACCGATACCCCCTATTCAGCCGCCGCCACGATTTCCAGGCTGTCCAGGGCGGCTTGCAAATCGGCAGCGAGGTCGCGCGGGTCTTCCAGCCCGACCGAGAGCCTTACCATGCCATCGCCGATACCGACGGCAGCGCGGCCTTCGTCGCCCATGGCGCGATGAGTGGTCGTCGCCGGGTGGGTAATTAGACTTTTGGCATCGCCCAAATTGTTCGAAATATCGATGATGCGCAACGCATCCAAAAAGCGGAAGGCCGCCTCCTTTCCACCAACCAAATCGAAGCTGATGACCGAACCGCCGGCCGACATTTGCCGGCGCGCCAGCTCGACCTGCGGGTGATCGTCGCGGTGCGGGTAGAGCACCCGCGCGACCGCCGGCTGTTCGGCCAGCAAATCGGCAATCCGCGCTGCGTTCCGACAATGACGTTCCAGGCGCACCTCCAGGGTTTCCAGGCCTTTTAGCAGAACCCAGGCGTTGAACGGGCTGAGTGCCGGGCCAGTGTGGCGCAGGAATGGCTGCAAAACGTCGTCGATAAATTCCCTACTGCCCAACACGGCGCCGCCGAGGCAACGGCCCTGGCCGTCGATATGCTTGGTGCCGGAATAGACCGCGACATCGGCACCGAGTTCGATCGGCCGCTGCAGCAAGGGGGTGGCGAAGACATTGTCGACGATAACGCGCGCACCGACGGCATGGGCGAGGTCGACAACCGCTGGAATGTCGATCAGTTCCAGGGTCGGATTAGATGGCGATTCAAAGAACACCGCAGCGGTATCCGGCCGCAGCGCGGCGCGCCATTGTTCAAGATCGCTGCCGTCGACCAATTCCGTGGTGATGCCATAGCGCGGCAGCAACTCGGTAATGATGTAGTGGCAGGAGCCGAACAAGGCCCGGGCCGAGACCACATGATCACCGGCCTTCAAGCCGCACAGCAGGGCGGCGAACACCGCCGACATGCCGCTCGCCGTGGCGAAACAGGCCTCCGCCCCTTCCAACAGCGCCAAGCGTTCCTCGAACATGCGAACCGTCGGATTGCCGTATCGCGAATAGATGAAGCCGTCTTGCTCGCCTTTGAAGCGCGCCTCGGCGGCCGCGGCGTTGTCATAGACGAACCCGGAATTGAGGAACAGCGCCTCGCTGGTCTCGCCATGCTCGGTACGCCGGGTGCCGCCGCGCACCAGCCGTGTCTGCGGATGCCATTGGCGTTCGTCAAACTGACTGCCGCTGAATTGATCTAACTGGGTCATAGCCGCCTCCTTAACTCTGAGCCCAGGCCAAGCCGGCAGCCTTCCAGCCGCCGGCGGCACCGCGGTGGCGCGCCGCGTCCAAATCGCCTTCAAAACCCTCCGCCACATTCAAGCAACGCTCGAAGCCTGCCCCGGTCAATGCGATTGCCGCGTGGCGCGAGCGCTGACCGGACCGGCAAATCAGCAGCACGGTTCGATCGGGCTGAACGCCGTGGGCTTTCACTTCACCGGCGAACTCCGGATTGGTCGCCATGTCCGGATAGCGCTGCCATTCGATGAGAACGGTGTTGCGGCCGAGGCTCGATAAGTCCGGCACGCCGACGAATGCCCATTCGGCATTGGTTCGTACGTCGATCAAGACCGCATCCGGTTCGGTCTGTAGTATGTCCCAGGCTTTGCTCGGCAGGACATCGCCGGCATAAAGTGATCCCGTCATCGGATCCCTCCAAATTTGGGCGCAACGCGGCGCCGCATGGTTCATCCCGACGGGTCTGGAAAAAGTAAACCCGTCTCAGCTTTTGCTGGACGGGTCATTTTGCCCGCCGCTTTAGCCGTATTTTTTCCGCGCCCGCAAGCTGTCGATCAAATCGGCGCGTAACGGTGTTGAGCTAATCGACTCTGGAGGCAATTGTCAATGGGAAATTTTTGCCCTTGGCCGCCCGCCTCCGGCGGAGCGTGTCCTAAGCCGGCCCACTCCCCCGCCCGACCGCCCAGTGGTCCGGCTTAGAGCCGCCGCATCAGAGAATCACGGCCAGACCGCTTGGGCGGCCGGGCGGGGGAGCGGGATGGCCGTGATTCTTCGGCCGGAGGCCGAGAGCCAAAGGCAAAACCAGAGGCAAACCCTACCGACCGAACAATTTCCGGGCGATGACGACGTTCTGAATTTCCGTGGTGCCATCCAAGAATTGCGCCATTTTTGCGACACTGAGGTGGCGTGCCAGCGGATAATCGCCGCGGTAGCCGATGGCGCCCATGGCCTGCATACAATCGGCGATCCGGGCCAGCGCCACGCGGGTCGCGAACTTCTTGGCGTGGGCCGCGGCCTCCGTCGCGTCGCGACCGTCATCGAGGTCCATGGCGGCATCGTAGGTCAGCAGCCGGGCCGCCCGTTGGTCGGTCGCGGCATCGGCAAGCATCCATTGCAGGCCCTGAAACGATGCCGTGCTTTGACCAAAGGCTTGGCGCGTCGCGGTATAGGCGAGCGCACAATCGAGCGCCGTCCGCATCATGCCGCAACACATTGCAGCGACATTGAGCCGTGCCAGGTCGATCCCTTCCATGGCCGCCTTGAACGCGGCGCCCGGCGGCAGCAGCATATCGTCGCTAGTGACCTCACAGCCTTCGAAGCGAAAACCATTGGTGGCGAGAGCGTGGCCACCCATCAGGTCGTAGGCCGGTTCACGGATCACGCCGGGGCTGTCCGCGGCGACCAGGAAACAGGCGATGCCGCGCCACCCGGCGCTGGCGTCGGTCTGCACGTAGACGCTGAGATCATCGGCGATGGCACCGTTGCTGACCCAAGCCTTGGCGCCATCGATCCGCCAACGATCGGTACCGATCGCCGTCGCCTGTGTCCGGATCGCCGCCGCATCGCTGCCACCGGTCGGCTCGGTCAGCAGAAATGCGCCGATGCGGCTGCCGTTCATCAAATCGGGCAAATACCGGTGCCGCTGCTCCGGTGAGCCGTTTCGAGCGATGTTGCCGACAAAGTTGTTGTGGACGACCATGCTGAAGGCAAAGGCCATGCACTGGGCCGCGAGTTCCTCCATGACCCGGGCAAGCGCCGTGACGCCGAGGCCCGAGCCGCCGAGATCCGGCGTCGGCAACAGCCGCATCAGCCCGGCGGCGCCGGCCTGGTCATAGACCGCCCTGGGTACGGCGCGCTGGCGTTCCCAGTCTTGCGCGGCCGGTGCGACGACGTCGTCGGCAAACTGGCGCGCGGCGGAAATCATCGCCGTTTCGTCCGGGCTCAATCGACCTTCCAGATCCATAAAATGCCTCCTTCGCAATGCCGGCAGAGCATAGGCAGTTGCCGGCGCGAGGTCACCAGGCCAAGGGCCGGAAACCCCTCGTTAATCTTGCAAGCGCATAATCGTTTAACGTTTTGACGACTTTTTCTAACTTGTTGGCAAAGAACGCGTTTTTTTGCTCTTCGGACTCTGGTAATCGCGGATGCGGGCAATCAAACCGGACAAACAAGCAAAGCTGCAACGCCTGTTGATGACGATGGATCAGCGTACGGCGACGAAACTCGCCGCCGCGATCGAGCGCAACCGCTTGACCATGGATGTCGACCTGCCGAACCAGTCGATCCTGGATTGCCTGCGCCCGATCCTTCGTGAAGCCAGGGTTCCGCGGTTTTCAACTCCACTGCGCATATTTTGCGGCCCCTTCGAAGATCTCTTGGTATCGACGGTACCGGAATCGAAACAGCGCGGCCGGATTTCCCGCGCGTCGATCCTGCCGGTTTGGAATTGGCTTGCCGAAGAATTAATCCCGGAACGCCACCAGGAACTCAGCGAACAGATCAAACGTCAAATTATTGCCGGCAACGACACTGAAGCGCGTAACACGGCCATCGCGCTGCAGTCGGAGGCCGCCGAGGCGATCATCGCTCTGGTCGACGGGCTGGACCCGCTGGAAAAACCCTATGGCGCATTGGCAAGAAAACTCGGCGGCGAAGTTCATCTTACCGATGCTCGGGAAATGGCGACAATCTTGCGCGCCGCCGGTCAGTTTCTGACCTTGGGGGATCGTCTGCCGCCGCGTCCGATTGACGATTTGACGGAAAATTTCGTCAACGATCTGAAGAATATATACGACGAATTCTCCGGCGCCGTACCCGACGGCGCCGAATATGCCGTAGCAATGATGCTTGGCCGTTTGGCCCATCCCTGGCAAATCCTCCGCCTGGCCCGCGCTTTTTCGTGGAAATCCGATGATTCACTGGTCAGCAGAACCGAACTGGCCGTCGTCGGCGATTTACTGCTCGACGACGTCGAAGAGATCGTTCAGTCGGCAAAGCAGGAAATCGACAGCGATCAATTGATCCGCCAACTGCAGGAATTCGTGGCCTTGTTCGACGGCATAACCGGCGAAATCGGCATCCGCAAAGACGGTGACTGGGGCCGCCGCCTGCTTCATGCGCGCGCCGCCTTGGCGGCTGTCGTCGAGCGCCGCCTGCAGGCGGCAAGCAAAGCCTTCGACTTGGCCATGCCGAAGCATCGGGACAGCCGCGGCAAGCCCGATCCAGGTAAGCCCGCACTCGATTCCCATCCGAATGACGATGCCGTCGCGGCAGCCTACGCGATGGCCGATTTCATGCGCCGTGTACGGCCGCTTGCCAAACAGGCCGCGGTAACCAATCCGTTGACCGAGGCCTTCGCCACTCTTGAGAACGGCATAGACATCTACAGCGATCGGCTAACCGATGCCTTGCGCCGCGCTTCGGAGGGCGAAACCGAACGGATTCTGGCTCTCCTCGAAATCGCGGCGACGATCTTGGAGCGGGCAACGGATAACGAGGCGGCCAGTCTAATTCGCCGCCGCTCGGCCGCCGCGGTCGCCTAATCCGCTTTCAGATTGTCGAACGGATTTACACTAATCAGGCCAGAATCAAAGATATATCGATTAACCTATTGATTTTAAATCTTTTCATAATCTAGCACGCGCCTTGCAGAAACGATTGCTTCATCGTTGCTCGGATAGGTGCCGCCATGACAATTGATGCCGATATTTACCGTTCCGCTCACCTGTTGCGTCGGGACCATGGCGCCGAGGCCCACAATGTCGCCTTGCGCCGAGCGAACGACCAACGCGATCGCGGCAGCCTGCAAGGCGCCACCATCTGGCATCTCATTCAGTTGGCATTAGCCGAGATTGAAGCCGCCGACGGAACGCCCAACAACTTGTCCAACTAGTCGAGGTTTTTGGGCGTCTTGGCCAGATTTTCGCCAGCCGTCACCCAATCACTGGTATCCGACCCGCTGCCGTCCCAATAGCGGGACAATCCGCCGAGCGCCATAAGCGTCAGCAATGTCACTATGATGAAGACCGTGCCCGTCTTGTTGCGCGTCATGTGCTTTGTTCACCAATGATAGGGTTACAAAGGTCAATCCAAATTGCGGACTGATTGCGCCCGATTCGGCCCGAATCGCCACCGATCCTAACAGCCTGGCGGCAGCCTGTCTGCTTTAGCGACCGGTAAAGCGGATCCGTTTGGCCGCCCACTGGAAGACCACTTGCTAAGAAAATTATTAACGAAATGCATTCATAATTTATGTCAGAATCCGCAAGAATCAACAGGTCGCCAAAAAATGTGCCGTTGGATCGCTTATCATGGTGACCCGATTTTTCTCGACGAATTGATCCTCGCGCCATCGAATTCCTTGATCGAGCAGAGCCTGAATTGCCGTGAAGGCACCACGGCGACCAACGGCGACGGTTTCGGCGTCGGCTGGTATGGGCTGCGCGAGGAACCCGGCCTCTACCGGGAGGTTCTGCCGGCCTGGAACGATAGAAATCTGCGCCATCTGGCACGGCAAATTCGGTCACCGCTGTTTTTCGCCCATGTTCGTGCTTCGACAGGGACAGAGACCGCACGGGTCAATTGCCACCCGTTCTCCCACGGCCGCTGGCTGTTCATGCATAACGGGCAGATCGGTGGCTACGGGCGCTGTCGCCGGCGCCTCGAGGCGCTGCTTGGCGACCGGCTTTATCAGCACCGGAAGGGGTCGACCGACAGCGAACTGATGTTCTTGCTGATGGTGCAAAATGGCCTCGACGACGATCCGATGCGGGCGATGCGGGAAACCATCGTCCAGATATCGGATGCAGCGCAATCCTGCGCGGTTACCGAACCGTTCAATCTGACCATCTGTTTAGCGGACGGCCGGCGCGTTTTCGCCTGCCGTCACGCCAGCGCCGATGAGGCGCCGACGCTTTACTGGCGCCAAGGCGACGCCGGGGTCTTGGTCGCGTCGGAGCCTTCCGACGATAGGGCGTCCCTGTGGAACAGCGTCGAACCGGATAGCATTCTCTTGGTCGATGATACCACCACCGTTCATCCCCTGTTCGAAGCAGCGTTGCCGGCCCGGGACGACCGGATGCTGGACCATCTGGCTAACACAGGCTAGGGCCGCGGGAACCAATAATTCAGATACTCCGCGTAGACCGCTGGCCCCTTCATGCCTTCCACTTCAATTTCGTGGGCCGTTTTCAATAGCACTTTGCCATCGCCGCGGTCGGTCACGCCAAGCAGGCTGATGCGGTCCCGCAGCCGGACGCCGTCGCCGGTTATGATCGGTTGCAGCACGCGGACCTTGTCCATGCCATAGTTTAGGGAACGGGCACCATCCGTGGGCCGCGCGCCCGAGGCTTCCAGGAAGTAACTCAGCAAGCTCACCACCAAGAAGCCATGAACCAAGGTGCCGCCATAGGGGCTTTCTTTGGCACAGCGCTCCGGGTCGACATGCATCCACGTCGGCCAACGGGTCACGGCGCCGAACCGGTCGACCTGATCCTGATCGATGGTAATCCAATCCGATAGCGCGATCTCTTGGCCGATGAACTGATCGGCATTCGCCAGCGCGAACGCTTCACGCAATTGCTCCACGATCGTCCCCTCTGCCATTCGACTTCCCAAAATAGACCAGACACTTGGCGCTTTGCCAACGCGACATTCGCGCTAACATGGCGGCATGCGACGGTTCCTGATTATTACTGCGTCCGTGCTGCTGGTTATTGTCGTGGCGGCCGGCGCCGCACTCTATTGGCGCTTGCCCCTGGCCGATTGGGCTGCCCGCTCGATTTTGCATTGGCAAGGCTTCGAGGACGTCCAGTTGACGGTCAGCCATATCGGTAGCCGTCAAATCCGCGTGAAAGGCCTGCGTGCCGGCACCGACGTTGCCGTGGACGGGCTAGACTTGGACTACGATTTGCCGTCGCTGTTCGCGCCGCGCCTGACGGCCGTGCGCATTAGCGGTGCCGATATCGATGCCAGTAACCCCAATCGAGGTACCATCGGCCGTGTGGTGGCCATGCTTACCAGGCAGCGGCCGGCCGGCGGCACCGGTGCGCAGAACGGCCAGCCGGGCGACGCCGGCGCGTTGCCGGCCGTGGTCTTCGACAACCTGGTCGTTCGTTACGCGACGGCCGAGATCGATGCGACTCTGACGCTCGACGGGCGGGCGACCGCCAGCGACGCGCAGCGCATTGGCAGCGAAGCCAACTTCTCAATCGTTCTCAACCGCCATACCGCCAAGGGGCACCTTGCCATCGAGCGTCACGGCGACGGCCGAATAACGGCCACGCTCGACCTTTTGGAAAGCGCCATCCGCGTCGGCGAACAAGCTATCCGCGGACCCAATGGCACGCTGCAAGTATCTTGGGACGATACTTCAAATTCAACCGCGGTATGGGACTTGGCGCTGGCCGAGACACCGATACCCGAACTCGAAAACATCGGCCCGGTATCGGTCAAACTGGAAGGCGCGTTGGCCGACGAACGCCTCGAAGCGTCGTTCGACGCAACCGCCGCCGCTTCGACTGCGCACGTGTCGGTCACTGCCGGTTTGACGATTGGCGACGACATTCCAAATGGCCTGGCAATCACCGCGCCGCGCGCAGAAGCAGTCGTCAAAATCGCGTTCCCTAATCCGCTGGCGCGATCCCTGTTGCCGGCCAATTTGCCGGAGCCGAACGGTGGAAGCGCCAGGCTGAATTTCGAAACCACGCTGTCGGCTTTGCCGAGTAGTGGGTTTCCGGCAACGCTGCAAGCGTTCGGCGCCCTCCTGGTGGAGCAATCCGTCGCAGCCCGCGCCACCTTGGACGCGTACGCACTTACGTTTGCCGACTTGCCGAACGCGGACGGCGCCTTGGCGGCGGCCTTTGAGGCGAAGGTTGACGCCGGTGCACTCGACTTGGCTTTGCTTGGCCCGGCAGAGCTGTCGGCGACCGCAGCCAATGGCGCGCCGTGGCAACGGCTTGGCGTGCCGGCGGCACTCGCCGAACAATTCGCCGGTCCATGCAAAATCACCGCCGGACCGCCCGATGGAACAACGCCGTTCGGTCGGCTGTACCTTGCGGCACCGGTCCCGCGACTGGAGATTGACACCGCCCTGCCGCTCACCGGCCGATGCGGACCGGCCATCGCCGATACCCGATTACAGGCCCGCGGCCAAATTACCCCCAACATCGCGATCGACACTGCCAAGCTTTCTGTCGCGGATCTCACCGTGACCGGGTTGACGGCCGCCGGGCAATCCATCGACCGTGCCGGTTGGCGCGGTGAAATCCATTGGCAAGACGACGCCCTGTCGGCGACGGGCCGCGCCGATCTAATGGTGCCATCGTGGACGTCCGACGGTGTCGCCTTTGGGCCCGTTGTCATCGATATGCCTCATAGTTTTTCCGTCGAGAACGAGCGGCTTGTTGTCCGGCTCGACGGCACCGGCAAGGCGACCGTCGACGGCGGCACTGTCGACGCCTTTGGCCGGCTGACCGAACCCGCAACCGTCACCATGCACGCGTTGGAGGCACCGCTGCTGGATCTGTCGCTCACGCCGAAACGGCCGGCCCATATCGCGGTCCGGCTACGTAGCCAGCCAATGGAATTTACGCCGGCGTCGTCATTGGGGTTCGGCGAAATCATCTATCTGGCCCCCTTTACGGCCGACGTTCGCGCCGACGCGGCCGGCAATAGCCTCACCAAGGCCGAATTGGTGCTGCAGAACCTCGGATTCGACCTGCCCAGTCTTGGCCTATCACTCGCTGGCCTGCAATCCACGGCCACCATCAACGGCATCGATGGCGCCGTCGAAGCGGACTTCACGATCGACACTATTCGGAGCGGGGCGCCGGGCCCGATAGTGGCGCCTGCCACGGTCCAAGGCACTGCGACCTTCACAGGTGAACGCCTTGAGGCAAGCGGTGCGGTTCGCGTCGATATCGACAGCGCCGGCGACCAACTGCCTGCCGCGCGTTGGACAGTGACCCACGACTTGACGGCGGGTTCCGGCACCGGGCATTTGGTGTTGCCGCCGATCCAATTCTCACCCGGCGCGTTGCAACCGAAGGCGCTTTATGACGGCCTGGCCGCGCTTTCCAAAGTCAGCGGCAGCGCCGGCCTAACCATTGCCGGCGCGTGGCAGGATGGTCCGGCGACGGCGACCGGTTCCGTCCAACTCGACGGCCTGTCCTTTGCGACCGCGGGCGTGCGCGTCGAGGGCGTTGACACCGACATGCGGTTCGCGCGCCTGTGGCCGCCGCGTTCCGAGCCCAATCAGTCGCTCGCCGTGCGGCGGATCACCGGCATCTCGGACTTGTCCGACATCGCTTTGACGATCTCGGTGCTACCGGGCACGCCCGCAAGCGGGCCGGTCGTTGCCATCGCCAACGGCTCCGCCCAATTCGCCGGAGGCCGGCTTTCGTTCTCGGACAGCCGGCTTGAGCTCGGACGTGGCCTGAGCCTTTTGCCGGTCCAAGTCGACACCATCTCAATCGCCGCGTTGGCTGAGCTTATCGGTGTCGACGGCATCAGCGGAACAGGCTCTATGAGCGGCCGCCTTCCGGTGACGATCGACGGCGCGCGTATTGCCGTTGCCGCCGGAAAACTGTCCGCTGACAGCCCCGGTACATTACAGGTCAAATCGCCCGGCGCCCGGCAGGCGTTGGCCGGCACTGCCGATCAGGTCGATCTATTGCTCGAGGCGCTCGAAGACTTTCACTATGACGAATTGACCGTCGACGTGAACAAGGACCTGGACGGCGTCGCGCAAATTACGCTGCGAACCGAAGGCAACAATCCAACTGTTCTGGACGGCTACCCGTTTCGCCTCAATATCAATTTGGAAGGCAATCTTGACCACTTGCTGGCGACGCTCGGCACGGCTTCACGGTTGTCGGAAGAAGCCGTCCGCGCTACGGTAAAGGGTCGGCGCTGACCCTAGAGCATGATCGGCCTACTCGGAATCATTTGATGGGAGCAAATCGGCTTTTCGGGCAGGCGCGTTGTGCAGCGCGATGTGGGGCATCGGGCAAGCATCGCAACGCACCCGAAAAGCCGATTTGCCCCACCGAAGGCCGGGTTCTTTTGCGCTGTGGCCGCTTCGTGCGTCTTATCCGATGTCCCACATCGCATGGCGACGCGCTCATTGCCTCAGCGCAAAATAATCCCGGTCAAATGACCCCGAGTAGGTCGATCATGCTCTAGGGGTCAAGGTTATTGGGGGAAGAATGACTGTAAGAACCTTGTATGCTTGGCTGGGTGCGGCGGCATTGGCCCTGATGCTCCCGGCCTGCGAGCCGACGGTTCGGGTGGAAGCCCCGAAAGAGCCGATCACGATTAATCTAAACATCAAACTTGATGCCGAGGTCCGCGTGAAACTGGAAGAAGACGCGCGCGACGACATCAAAAAGAATCCGGACATATTCTGATGAGCAAACGATTGTTCAAGGCCCGACAGACCCGGCGCCAGGCCATGGCCACCCTTGCCGTGACAGTATTGTTGACGACGCTGGCGGCTTCGCCCGCGCCGGCGCTGGCGGCGGGATTTAAGGAGCTGCGGGCGAAGGGCGCCATAGGCGAACGCTTCGACGGCTTTGTCGAAGCCCGCGATAGCAGCGCCGCGGTAAAAAGCACCGTCAAGAAGGTCAACGCCGAGCGCCGGCAGATCTACGCCAAACGGGCCAAGGAGAAAGGCACCGACGTCGACGGCGTCGGCCGCGTCTATGCCCGCCAGATCTTTGGTTCGGCTCCGGCCGGCACGTATTTCCTGACCGAAGGCGGCAAATGGACCAAGAAGTAGACGGGACTCAGCGCGCCGTACTCGGCCGCGGACGGGGCAGTCGCCTTCTGGCGTCAACCATGAGCATTGCCGTATCTCGTTTAGCGCCGAATTGAATGGCGTAAGCCTGCCGAAACGGCATGGGTGGCGTCGCCGCGTCATAGACGAAATGCACGCGTTGATCGAGCCACAGACGGCGGTCGCCAAGTGTGATCTCCAGCACTGAATGCGCCAGCTTGCCGCGCGGCGTATCGATGAAGCCATAAAGCGCGCGCAAAGTCGACGGCGGCCAACCGAGCAGCCGGAACGCCGTCGCCATCAATAAGGTGGCATCCTCGCAATCACCGTAGCCGACGCCCAGCGCTTCGGCTGGCGTGGCCCAATAGTCGCGCTTGCCCCAGACCGCCCGGTCCGATTGCCAGACCAGGCTTTTTCGCATGATCGCATGAATGCTGAGAATCTGGCCGTAGGCCGGCGCGCCTTTCAAGGCGACGACACGTCCGTACCAATTCCGAACACGGGAATCCGGATGACGGTCATAATCAATCCCGTCGTCACGGCGCCATTCCTTGGCAAATCGCCGATCGAAATCCGCTTTTTGCGCAATTGGCACCGCCATCTGGACCATAATAGACTGGACAAATTCACCCGGTTCCGCCTGCACCCCTGTGGGCACTGCGGCACCGCCTGCCAGAACAATCATGAACCATAATTTTGCCCGGACCCACCGCCGCGCGGCCTCCCAGCCACGGCGTACGCAGGTCAACACACGCTTACGCTCCCCTTCTCATCAACGCTACGATTATTGTCTTTTCATTGTTTGTTATTGCAGTAGAAACCGCTGAAACACGAGAGTCAATGCGTGCACCAGATTGGCCGACGAATCCGTGATACAGTGGTGTCTTGTTTGATTTATCTAACGCCGACCGGGCGAGGACCACCTCCCGCCTTGCCTGTGGCATTCCTGGCGACCGACACTAGGCGTCACCTGTGGTCCTCCTTCGGTCCAACACTTGTCTTCGGGCTGTCTCGCAAGCCCGATCGGACTGTCTTCGCCATATACTGCGCAACACATAATAGAATGCGATTACGACCAACAATCCGGCGACCCAGGACGGATTCACGAGAACGCCATAATGGATAATGCTCTCAAAGATTTCAGGCAGAAAGTAGTTGAGAACGTCCGACGCATGGCCGAGCGCCGCATTCAACACGTTCTCGTCACGCCAGTCTTCTCCGTATCCCGAAAGTTCAAATTCCTTGGCCCAGAAATAGACCGACACGAGCAACAACACGATGCTGGTCGTCAAGAACGTCCAATACAATCCTATGCGGCGCGTCGTAATTCCGTTTATTTTCTTTCGGATTTTCTTCCAATCGGAATTCTTGTCCGTGTCGACGGGTTCGGCCAAAATTAACTTACCGAGCACCGGGCTCATCAGCGGTGCAAATTCGTTGAGATCTTCGGTACGGGTCGCTACTTCGCAATAGCAATCGGGGATGCGCCCCGGGCAATAGCCCGCGGTCCGGAGCTCGAGACGATCCAACACCGACGCATGAAGCCGCACAGGTTCATTTTCACGCAACCGGCCGTCACACAGTTTCGCAATCGGGCGCGGCTGATAACGGTACATCATCGCGAACCCGGCGCGTGAATCGTACAATTTGCCCGACGCATTGCCGCCGTCGCGAACGTCTTCGAGGAAACTGGTTTCAAGTTTTAGCCCGCGACCGCTATTGCCTTTTTTCGAAGCTGGGTCGCCGTTCTCCAATGAATGCCGGTGCGCCTCCAAACGCGCGATCATCCAATCCAAGGCAACGTTCGCCAATCCGGCACGCGGGTAGCCACCGCCGACGTTGGAATGCACACCGGGGAACCAGACCTGCTCGATGTGCTGATCGTCGCCGCATTTCGTTTCATCCCAAATTAGAGGCCAGAATGTGCGGCGTTCGTCATCTATGGCCACGGCATGGAAAATATGCTTGACCTTGGCATTCGGCGAATAATCATAGAATTTGTGCCGGCGGAAGAAGTTCACCGTGGCGTCCAGCCATGGGATTTGCGGGAATCCCAGCGCCGCCACGGTATCCCACACGCCAAGGACCTGAATGTCCGCATCCTGCTTGTCGTAGTTCAGGTCTTTCCCGCGAAAGGACTGCCAAATCCGACCAAGGGAAACGCCGCCGCCAAGGCCCGAATAACGCTTCATTACCACGTCGATTTGGCGCTGGAACTCGGCTTCTTCCATTATGATTTCATTGCCATTGGCGTCTTTCTGACCCGTGTGCCTTTTCACCAGACCGAAATGGCGAACCATGCCCGCAAAGGCGCGGATCGTCGCCGCGCCGCGGCTAAAGCCGAACGCGTAGATGTCATCGCCGTCCTCGTAGTGACGGCTCGCAAATTCGTAGACATCAACAACGTTGCGCCTAAATCCGAAGCCGGTGGCACCGCCGATCCCGCGGAGGACAGAGAGCGACGCCGTGCCGACGCCGTTGTCATAGAACGAGATCTGCCGGCGCTCGCTCGCGTCGCCCTTGATTTCCCGGCGCCTGTTCGTGCCGCCTTTTATGGCGTGGTAGAGTTTGAATACGTTGGTGTCCGAACCGGTGCCGCCTTTATTGCCAGTACCGTCCGAACAGAGAATGATGTTCTTCGCCATGATCGCCTTCTCCCTATCGTAAACGCGCTGGGCTTTTGGCGAACGCTGCTGGTTTGATTTCCGTGAAATCCCCACGCGCAGTGCTAACAGTCACATTCGTTGTGCCGACGTCTTTCGGATAAGGTTCACCCAGCAGCGTCCCCGTCCGGGTTGGCTGTAAGCGACGCAAACGTACCGTTTGGGACAGGTCTGGCGACGAAGATGGTGATTATTGCCCGTTAGTCATCAGCAAGATTTTTCCGACAACCCCTCCAAATTACCTGATAAAACGATAACGCAATCTGTGGTCGCAGTCTACTCGGATATCTACTGACGCTATCGCGAAGGCTCTCGTGGATTTGGCGCCTTAGGCTGGGGAGATACACAGATACATTTTTTGCATTGAACCGAGTGTCGCGGAGGTCTGTTCAGTTATACGGACCGCGGATTTCGATCCGGATCAAGGAGGGCCGTCGATGGAGCGCTACTTAAAGGTAGGCGACCCCGTTGGCGAAGGAAATCGTAGTAATCCAGAGGCCTTGCCAAATGGTCGGCGGTGTGGATGCTAGCGCCACGCAATTGGCGCCAGACTTACAAGAATACAGAGAGACATGAGGACGGCATGAAAAGCTATCAATTCGCCGAATATGGCGGCGCACTGACGGAATACGACAATCCGACGCCGACGCCGGAAGGCGATCAGGTCTTGGTCCGGGTGGCGGCCTGTGGCGTTTGCCACAGCGATATCCACATCTGGGAAGGTTTCTTCGACATGGGCGGCGGCAACAAAATGGAGCTGTCGCGGGCGCATCAGCTGCCGTTTACCTTGGGCCACGAAATCGTCGGCGAAGTGGTGGCCGTCGGCGACACAGCGTCCGGTGTCGCGGTCGGCGACAAGCGCGTGGTTTATCCTTGGATCGGGTGCGGCGCCTGTCCGGTCTGCCAATCCGGCGAAGAGCATCTCTGCGCCCGGCCAAGCAACCTCGGGGTGAATGCCGCCGGCGGCTACGCCGACCACGTGTTGGTCAGCCACCCCCGTCACCTCTATGAATACGGCGACATCGCGCCGGCGCTGGCCTGCACCTATGCCTGTTCGGGCCTCACCGCTTACAGCGCCTTGATGAAGGCGAAAAGCCGGGCCGAGAACCGCTCGCTCCTGATCATCGGCGCCGGCGGCGTCGGCATGGCCGGCCTCGCCATCGCGCAAACCGTGTTCGACGGCTGCGAGATCATCGTCGCCGACATCGACGAAGCGAAACTGGACGCAGCGAAAGCGGCCGGCGCCGCGCATGTCATCAATTCGTCGGACGCCGATGCGGTAAAACAGGTCCTGAAGCTGACCGGCGGCGGCGCCGCCGCGGCCATTGATTTCGTCGGCGCCGCGGCGTCGGGCCAATTCGGCGTCGGCGCCATCGCCAAGGGCGGCACCCTGGTGGTTGTCGGCCTGTTTGGCGGTGCCCTGACGGTGCCGATGCCGCTGTTCCCGCTCAAAGCCATGTCCATCCAGGGCTCCTACGTTGGCAGCCCGCAGGAAATGACCGATTTGATGGCGCTGGTGCGTGCCGGCAAGATTCAACCGATACCGGTCGAGAGCCGCGCCCTCGGCCTCGCCGACCAGACCGTCCGCGATCTGCGCGACGGCAAGGTCGTCGGCCGGATCGTGCTCGAACCCGCATTCTGATCAACAAGACGCGTAATATAGGGAGGCAAAATCATGTCTGATGGAAATATGTTGGAAGGCAAGGTCGCATTGGTGACCGGCTCCGGCCGTGGCATTGGCCGCGAGATGGCAATGCTGATGGCGTCGCACGGCGCCTCGGTCGTGGTCAACGACCTCGGCGGTTCGGTCGACGGCGAAGGCGGCGACCAGAACCCGGCGGAAGAAGTCGTCGCCGAAATCAAGCAGGCCGGCGGCAACGCCGTCGCCAACACCGACAGCGTCGCCGAGCGCAAAGGCGCGGAGACCATGGTGCAGACGGCCATGGACACCTACGGCCGTATCGACGTGGTGGTCAACAATGCCGGCATCTTGCGCGACCGCATCTTTCACCATATGAGCGAACCGGAATGGGACGGCGTCATCGCCGTGCATTTGAACGGCAGCTTCAACGTGAGCCGCGCCGCCGCACCTTATATGCGCCAGCAGGAATCCGGCGCCTATGTGCATTTCACCTCGACCTCGGGCCTGGTTGGCAATTTCGGCCAAGCCAATTACGCCGCCGCCAAGCTCGGCATCGTCGGCCTGTCGAAGTCAATCGCGCTGGACATGTCGCGCTTCAACGTGCGGTCCAACTGCATTTCGCCGTTCGCGTGGAGCCGCATGATCGGCACCATTCCGTCGGACACACCGGAGCAGCAGGTGCGCCTGGCCAAGATCCAGCAGATGAAGCCGGCGCAGATCGCCCCGCTCGCCTGCTACTTGGGCTCCGACGCGGCGGCCGGCGTCACCGGCCAAATCTTCGCCGTCCGCGGCAACGAGATCTTCCTGATGAGCCAACCGCGGCCGCTCAAGTCCGTGCATCGCGGCGACGGCTGGACACCGGAGACCATCGCCGAGCACGCCATGCCGGCGCTGAAGTCTCAGTTCTACGATCTGGAGCGCTCCGCCGACGTGTTCAACTGGGATCCGATCTAGGCAGAAGGACCAGCGACATGGCGATCAACTACGAGCATCTGCTCAACTACAAACTGCCCGATATCGAGGTCGAACTGACCGAGCGGGATTCCATGTTGTACGCGCTGGGTGTCGGCGTCGGCACCGACCCGACCGATCCGGTGGCGCTGCAATTCGCCTACGAGGACGGTTTGCAGGCCATGCCAAGCATGGCCGTGGTCCTCGCCCACCCCGGATTCTGGGTGAAGAACCCGGATACCGGCATCGACTGGGTGAAGGTGCTGCATGGCGAACAGATGATGGAAATCCATCGGCCGCTGCCGACCAGCGGCCAGTTGATCGGCCGCAGCCGGGTGACCGAGATCTACGACAAAGGCGCCGGCAAAGGCGCGCTGATGTATCAGGAGCGCGTGGTTACCGACGCCCGCACCGGGGAGCCGATCTGCACCTTGACCGCCAGCACCTTCTGCCGCGGCGATGGCGGGTTCGAGGGCGGACCGTCGACCCCGTCGCCGAAGCCCCATGCCGTGCCGGAGCGTGAGCCGGACGGCCATCTCGATCTGCCGACCCTGCCCCAAGCGGCGCTGATCTACCGCTTGAGCGGCGATTACAATCCGCTGCACGCCGATCCCGCGGTCGCCAAGGCGGCCGGCTTCAAGGCGCCGATCCTGCACGGGCTCTGCACCTTCGGCGTTGCCTGCCATGCCTTGGTACGCACGGTCTGCGACGGCGATCCGAGCCGCTTGCAGCGCCAGGACGTGCGCTTTTCGTCGCCGGTCTACCCGGGCGAGACCATTCGCACCGAATACTGGAAAGACGGCAAGGCGGTGTCCTATCGCGCCACGGTGCTGGAACGCGACGTCTTGGTGTTGAACAACGGTTACGCTGAAGTGGCTTAAGGCCGGAGTACGCCAATGCCAACGAAATGGATCGAGGCCGAGGACGTCCCCGGCCTGCTCCGCCCCGGTATGACTGTATTCGTCGCCGGCGCCACCGCCGAACCGAGTGCCGCCATCGCGGCCTTGGCCGCGGCGCCGGAAGCCAGCCGCGGCGTGCGCTACGTGGGCGTCTCGGTACCTGGTGTGAACAACACCGACTTTTCGAGCTTTCATGAAGAGGCCGCGGTCACCGCGTTCTTTTCGACGCCGGCGACCCGTGCCGCGGTCGCCGCCGGGCGCATCGACTTCCTGCCCATGCAATACCGCGTGATCTACGACTATCTGGCCAACGAGATCCCCATCGACCTGGTCCTGGCGCAGCTGCCGCCGGCCGATGCCGACGGCCGGATCAGCCAAGGCATCTCGGTCGATTTCCTGCCGGCGGTGGTGGACAAGGCCGGGATCGTGGTCGGCGAATTCAATCGCCGCCAACCGTGGGTCAAAGGCGCGCCAGCGCTCGACCCGGCACGGATCGACTATGCCTTCAACTCCGACGAACCGCTGCCGGCGCTACCGGTGCCGAAACTCGGCGAAGCCGCGGCCAAGATCGGCGCCTCTGTCGCCGAGTTGGTTCGCGACGGCGACTGCATCCAGATCGGCATCGGCGCCATCCCAGAGGCGGCAATGGCGGCGATGGGCGCCAAGAACGATCTCGGCCTGCATTCGGGCATGGTGTCCGACGGGCTGACAAAGCTGATCGATTCCGGCGCCATGAACGGCAGCCGCAAGACCATCGATCGCGGCATGCACGTCTGCGGCGGTTCGGTCGGCAGCACGGCGCTGCACGACTGGGCCGGCCGGGCAGAGAACCTGCTGTTCCGCCCGGTCACCCACACTCACGACGTCACCGTGATCGCGCAAATCGACAATTTCTTTTCCATCAACTCGGCGCTGGAAATCGATCTCTACGGCCAACTCAACGCCGACATGCTGGGCCACGAACAACTGAGCGGCACCGGCGGCTCGGTCGATTTCATGCGCGGCGCCGCGCTCTCGAAAGGCGGCAAATCGATCGTGGCGTTGCAGGCGACGGCGGCCCGCGGCACCATCTCCCGCATCGTGCCGACCCTGAAGCCGGAAACCGCCGCGACCGCACTCAGGACCGATATCGACTACGTGGTTACCGAATACGGCGCCCGCCGCCTCAAGTCGCTGTCCGTCGAGGATCGCGCCCGGGCGCTGATCGACCTGGCGGCGCCGGCGTTTCGCGACGAACTGCGCGATGCTAGGGTGGCGCTGCGGCGGCAACGTTAAAGCGCCGCTCGGCAGCGCGGCGCGGGGAATGGCCAGTCGCACCTGAAAGCGGCTGCCGCCGTCGACGGAGACTTCCGCCAAATCGAGCGGCACGCCCATCGCCGCCGCCTCCCGGACGATGCGCGCCAGCGCCTCGGCCTCGCGTTTCGGCAGGGGCGCGCTGTGCTTGATGATGTCGGCGGTTCGCTCCGCGGCCTGACGCGCCCTGGCCATGGCGGCGCGATTGGTTGCCGCCGTGGTCGCGACACCGGACTCCAACCGTTGGCGAAGCTGCGGCCGAAGCCGCTGTCGCAGGCATCGGATGGTCGGCCCTGAGGCTCGGTACCGCCGGTCACCACCAGGCGTTCCAGCCTACCGAGCCCAAGTCTTCCTCGTAGACTTGTTACGTAAAAACTCATTTCGGAGGCCGTCATCGCGCAAACCGATGCGTTCGCCAGGGACTGCCTCATCTTGTCGTCAAGTTAAGGCTTCGCTTTCGACATCCTTTCCCGGACGATCTCGATCAAGCGGATGACCGCGCAGATGCCGATCGAAAAAAACAACGCTACATAGCCCATGATTAACAGCGATCCCCCGATCGCTGGTACGCCTATTCCGTACACGAAATATTCGAAAGTATTGACGATCACCGTCGTAGAAACTGCGGTGATCACCGTAATGTGTGAGATGCTTTTCTCCGTACCCCATCGTAAACCGACGGTCAGCGCCAGGGTGATCAAAAATACAGTTACGTAACCCGAATCCATCTTCTTCTCCAATCCGACGCCTGCCAAATTGCTTGTGTCCGGCGTTCAGGTCACTGTTTCGGAGGTAATTATCCTTGTCGAAGTATTTCGATCGCACGAACCACAAAGTAAACAATGAGCGAGTAGTGGAACGCAACAACTGTAGTAAGGGGAATTGTATTCCTAAAATTTGGATCAAACTCACCACTAACAAAATAGTCAACGCTGTATATGACAATTGATGTGGCAATACCACTGAATGCTGCAATGAAAACCACCTCTCGAGTCACGTACCTTAACACAACAGTCAAAATTGTGGCCGGCAAGGTCATGATTAGCAACTCTATCAATATCATACGCCGTACTCCATGCGACTATTTCCAGTTATTCTCCCTCGCCTGAACTTGAGCCTTGTCGTAAGCGTCTTTGCCGAAAAGTCGGACCGCGTGATAGTATGTTATCGCGAGGTGGACACATCCGATGTATGAAGCCCGTTCAGCAACATTAAATTTCTCGTTCAGGAAGGTACGCCGGCAGATTGCTAGCAGATCAAGAAGAAAGACTTGGTCGGCTACCTCCCTGGTCCGAGACAGCCGTGCATAATTTTTGTCATGGCTCTCACAGGCCGGTTTGAAATTGATGCCGAAAGGCCTGTCAGGGACGGGAATTAGTGAGCCCTCACTGCCGCAGCCGTTCGCTCTCGGACCTGCTAGCCGGACCTCTCGCTCCAACCGGGCGATCCTTTCCTTGAGAAATGACTGAAACATCGTCGCCATCAGTTCCTTCTTCCTGTATTCGCGCGAACGCATAGATTCACAAAGGACCGCGGTATCTTGATGTCACACTAGCTCTTCGCCTTCGACATCCGTTCCCGGATCACTTCGGTCAATCGAATGGCGGCGCAGATACCGATAGAATAAAACAATGCAATATATCCTACGTATAAAAACGTCCCAGCGATTGCCGGTATCCCCAATCCGGACACGAAATATTCGAACGTATTCATTACCGTCGTCGTACAGAGCGCGGTTATGATGGTAATCAAAGTAATTTTCCGGGTCGCCAACCGCACAAGAAAGGTCAACACCAACGCGACAAGGAAAACAAATACGTAGCCCCAATCCATGTATCGTCTCCGCGCTATCGCATACGCAAGGTCAACGCTGTCCGGAAGTCGGATCAGGTCCCGGAGATGAAATTCGTTGGCGGATCTTGTTTGTCAACCAGATGATGACACAAAGAATAAGCGAAAATTCGAAAGCATGACTGGCCACAGCGTAAATCCCTTCCCATGTCAAAGGCTCAAATTCACCAGCCAAAATCGAGTCCAAGAAATAGGTGATGACTGTCGTGCCGATACCGCTTAACGCCGCGACAAACATTACTTCGCGCGTCATTTTCCTGAAAACAAGTGTCAAAATTCCGACTATTGAAGCAAAAGTTAGTGGCAATACCCAAGTCATAAATCATCCGATAATAGCTATTTCCAATCGTTCTCTCGGGCTTGTATTTGCGCGGCATCGTACGCCTGTCCGCCAAACAAGTGAACAAAATTGTAGTACACCACCGCCGTTCGAGTGCATCTGACATGCAATAGCCAATCACGAAATTGCGACTTTCTGTAAGGAAAACTACGGTCGCAGATATCTAGCAGGTCTCTTAAGAAAGCATCGTCGGCTTTTTTCCTCGTCCAAGACAGAAGTGTATATCTTTTGTCATGGGCGTCGCAGGCTGGCTTGAAATTAATGCCAAAGGGCCTGTCGGGAATCGAAAGTTCTGAGCCTTTGGCACCGCAGCCGTTCGCCGTCGGGCCAGCCAACCTTACTTCGCGTTCCAAGCGCGCGACCCTTTCCTTGATCGTTGACTGAAACATCCGCCCCATCAGCTCCTTCTTGACGCTGGGCATTTCATCGCCGACTTCGAGGTCCAGTGACGCCTGTGACTCCTTCAGTAATTCCGCCGTGGCGATCGCCACGGTGCGGGTGACCGGGCATTTCGGCGGGGCTTTCATTTCCAGGCGGCGCATCATATCGACGGTCAGGGTTGAACTGGTGGTCCGCAACGATGGATAATGGTTCACTGAGTAATAAACATAGCGTATTCGGGCTGCGCATCAACCATAAAGGGTTGGCGGCGACCAGGCGGGAGACTTTTCCGGTGATGGCGCGGGTGATCTGGGGACCGGCCTTGCCGTCGGTCGGCAGCGCGCCACGGGGAATGGCGAGCCGCACATGAAAACGGTCGCCGCCGTCGATGGAGACTTTCGCCAAATCGAGCGGCACGCCCATCGCCGCCGCCTGCCGCGCTCGGACCATAGCGGCGGGGTTGGTTGCACCATAGAGCTTTATCCCCGCTGTCGCCGGATGACGCGAATTCAAGCACCTAAAAGCTAATTTGACCACCAGAATTTTTGAACAGCCCAAATGGCAAGACAAATTAAAAGTGATAAGAATCCACTCACATAAATAAAAATAATAACGGTAATTACGCCAAATGGATCAAATCCATCGTAGATGAAGTAATCATAAACATGCAAAATCGCTGACGTCCCTACTCCTGTGCTAATGGTTATTACGTAAACATTTTTTGTGATCATACGAAACATGACTGTTAGTATCAAAGATACTGGAAATAATGTTAAATCTATCCATTCCATTATTCTCTCGCGTAGCGCTATGTCGAGCCGTTCTTACTTGCTTCTTTTTGTGCTTTTTCAAAGGCATTGTCGCCAAATTGATCGACGACCGCATAATAGATGACGGCATATTTTATGCATTCAACGTACACGACGCGATCAAAGAAATTCTTTTGACTATTATGAAATCTCATCTCACAAAGTGATACCATATCCTTCAAGAATTCTTGGTCTGCTTTTACCTTTGTCCAAGATGGACTTGAGTACTTTTTGTCATGTGCATCGCAAGCAGGCTTGAAGTTAAACCCAAACGGACGGTCCGGCACATGCCGTGAAAAGCCATCGCTGCCGCAGCCATTTGCCGTTGGCCCGGTCCGCCGCACTTCTCGCTCCAACCGGGCGATCCTTTCCTTGAGGGACAACTGAAACATGGTCGCCATCAGTTCCTTCTTGACGCCGGGCATGGTGTCGACGACATCGAGGTCGTGGGTCCGCTTTTGTTTGGCCATGTGCTCCGCCGTGGCGATGGCGACGGTGCGGGTGACCGGGCATTTCGGCGGAGTTTTCATTTCCAGGCGGCGCATCATATCGACGGTCAGGGTTGAACTGGTGGTCCGCAACCATGGATAATGGTTCACTGAGTAATAAACAAGCGTATTCGGGCTGCGCATCAACCATAAAGGGTTGGCGGCGACCAGGCGGGAGACTTTTTCGGTGATGGCGCGGGTGATCTGGGGGCCGGCCATGCCGTCGGTCGGCAGCGCCGCGCGGGGAATGGCGAGCCGCACCTGAAAACGGACGCCGACGGAGATAATAGTTATCATCTTAATATTTTTATCGTATTGGAAAATACCAACGATAATGGAATTATGGTCCCCAGAATCTTCGAATTGCCTGAATGATCACATACACTGCCAGTGAGACAAATCCCGCCAGAAACGTAATCGTAATACCGGAAATTAAAATAAAAGGCTGGATACGACCGTAAACAAAGTAGTCACCAGTGTGCATTATCGCCGACGTCCCTAACGCGGAACACAATACGACTACAGAGATATTCTCAGTGAATTTTCGAACAACTATTGTCAAAAACACAGCAACAGCGACTAATATTGCGTCAATCCATTCCATAAATTATGCGTATGCCATTACTTCCAGTCATTCTTCCGAGCTTTTTCTTGCGCCAGTTCGTAAGCATCGCCAGCGAATAAACTAACACCTGCATAGTACATGATCGCAAGTTGGACACACCCTCCTGTCGCAACATAGTCAAAGTAATTCTTTTGACTGTTTTGAATTCGTGTGTTGCAGACCGCCAACATGTCACCGAGGAAGGCCAAGTCGGCCCTCTCCTTTGTCCAAGACAGCCGTGAATACCGCTTGTCGTGGGCATCACAAGCCGGCTTAAAGTTGAACCCGAAAGGACTGTCGGGAATAAGACGCGATATGTCATCGCTGCCGCAGCCATTTGCCCTTGGTCCTGCTCGCCGGACTTCTCGCTCCAACCGGGCGATCCTTTCCTTGAGTGACGCCTGAAACATCGTCGCCATCAATTCCTTCTTGACGCCGGGCATGGTGTCGACGACGTCTAGGTCATGGGTCCGCTTTTGTTTGGCCATGTGCTCGGCCGTAGCGATGGCGACGGTGCGGGCGACCGGGCATTTCGGCGGGGTTTTCATTTCCAGACGGCGCATCATATCAACGGTAAGGGTTGAGCTGGTGGTCCGCAACCCTGGATAATAGTTCGCGGAGTAATAAACAAGCGAATTCGGGCTGCGCATCAACCATGAAGGGTTGGCGGCGACCAGGCGGGAGACCTTTTCTGTGATGGCGCGGGTGATCTGGGGGCCGGCCATGCCGTCGCTCGGCAGCGCGGTGCGGGGAATGGCGAGCCGCACCTGAAAGCGGCCACCGCCGTCGACGGAGACTTCCGCCAAATCGAGCGGTACGCCTATCGCCGCCGCCTCCCGGACGATGCGCGCCAGCGCCTCGGCCTCGCGTTTCGGCAGGGGCGCGGTGCGCTTGATGGTGTCGGCGGTGCGCTCCGCCGCCTGCCGCGCCCGGGCCATGGCGGCGGGGTTGGTTGCCGCCGCGGTCGCGACACCCGATTCCAACTGCTTGCGCAATTGCGGCGACAGCCGTTGCCTCAGGCGCTGCATGGTTGCCCCGCTGGGCTCGATCTTGCCGGTCGCCGGCAGCTTTTCGGTGGCCTGGAAGGCGGCGATCGCGGCAATCAGCTTCGGTCCCGGACGGCCGTCGGCCTTGCCGGCATAATAGGGCCTGGCGCTTTTGTCCTTGATGCTGGCCAAGGCCGCCTGTACCACCATGACGTCGTGGGCGCGCGGATAGGCGCCTTTCCCGACCGTGTTCGAAATGCGCATGGCTGTGGCTCCTTCATGGTCCGTTTTCGCGTTTTCCCAGGATCGTGGTTGGTATGATAGGATAGAATTTCTGTAATAGGAATTAATTCTTATTTGCAATTCATTTCGCGCGCGGCAACCCGCGGTCGGGTCAAATCAATCCTGGACAATTTCAGGCCGCCCCACGATTATTTTGGCCGGACCGAAAAGAGTCCGAACGGGCAAACGAACAACATTAGGGGGGTGGGATGATCGGCATCGGGCGGAGCGCGGCGGCGCTCGTGTTTTCCATGGCGGCCATGGCCGGCGCGGCCGGTCCGGCGGAAGCGGCCGAAATCAACGGCGCCGATACGGCGTGGATTTTGACGGCAACGGCTTTGGTTCTGTTTATGACCTTGCCGGGCCTGGCGCTGTTCTATGGTGGGTTGGTGCGGGCGCAGAACGTGCTGTCGGTGCTGATGCATTGTTTCGCCATCTGTTGCCTCGCCTCGGTGCTATGGCTGGTCTGTGTCTATAGCCTCGCCTTCTCCGACGGCGGCGCCGCCAACGCGGTGATCGGCGGCCTCGGCAAGGCGTTCATGGCCGGCGTCGGTTGGGACAGCGTCAACGGCACCATACCGGAATCGGTCTTCTTCATGTTCCAGATGACCTTCGCCATCATCACCCCGGCGTTGATCGTCGGTGCCTATGTGGAACGGGTGACATTCGGCGCCGTGCTGCTGTTCAGCGGGCTTTGGCTGATCGTCGTCTACGCGCCGGTCGCCCACTGGATCTGGGGCGGCGGCTGGCTGGCCGAGCGTGGCGCCGTCGATTTCGCCGGCGGCATGGTGGTGCACACGACGGCCGGCATCTCGGCCCTGGTGTTCGCCAAGGTGCTCGGCGGCCGGCGCGGCTTTCCCGGCGAGGTCCGGCCGCCGCACAACCCCGGCCTGACCATGATGGGTGCGGCCATGCTTTGGGTCGGCTGGTTCGGCTTCAACGCCGGCAGCGCGCTGGCCGCCGACGGCAATGCCGGCATGGCCATGGTGGTGACCCATATTTCCGCCGCCACCGCATCGCTGGTCTGGATGGTCATCGAATGGGTCAAATACGGCAAGCCGAGCCTGGTCGGCATCGTCACCGGCATGGTCGCCGGCCTGGCGACGATCACCCCGGCGGCGGGTTCGGTCGGCCCGATCGGCGCACTGATCATCGGCCTTGCCGGCGGTTACGTGTGCTATCAGGGCGTGACCCTGTTAAAGAACCGGCTCAAGATCGACGATTCCCTCGATGTGTTCGCCGTCCATGGCGTCGGCGGCATGCTCGGCACCTTGTTGATCCCCTTCCTCGGGGTCACCGCCTTGGGCGGCGCCGGCTTCGGTGAGGGTGTCACCATGGGCGGATTGTTCGGCGTGCAATTGATGGCGGTCGTCGTCGTTGCCCTATGGTCGGGCGTCATAAGCTGGATCCTGATCAAGGTCGTCTCGGCTATTGTCGGCCTCAGGGTCAGCAACGATGCCGAAACCGAAGGGCTCGACATCACCGCCCATGGCGAAAGCGGCTACAATTTCTGATGCCGGTTGGATAACGACGAAGGGTAGAAGGGTATGAAATTCATCATGGCGGTGATCAAACCGCATAAACTGGACGACGTCCGCGAAGCCTTGACCGGCATCGGCGTGCAAGGGCTGACGGTGACCGAAGTCAAAGGCTTCGGCCGCCAAAAAGGCCACACCGAGATCTATCGCGGCGCGGAATATGCGATCCATTTCGTGCCCAAAATCAAGATCGAAGTGGCGGTCGACGACGGTCAGACCGAACAGGTGGTCGAGGCGATCCAGGCCAACGCCAATACCGGCCAGATCGGCGACGGCAAAATCTTCGTCTACGACCTCGGCCAGGCGGTCCGCATTCGCACCGGCGAAACCGGCAGCGAGGCGCTTTGAGGCCGCGGCTGCGTAGGGTATATGGATGGCGCCGCGTTCGCAGGCGCCACGCCCTCACCGGCCCTTCATCATGCGCAGCGGATTGTAGGAAATCACGGTTTCGTCGCGCTGGTTGACGATGCGGTTGTTGGTGCGGACCAGGCCGCGGTTGCCTTTCGAGGTCGGGCGGATTTCCACGACTTCGCATTCCACGTGGATGGTGTCGCCGGCCAGAACCGGTGCCTTGACGTCGAGTTCCATGTTGAGGAAAGCGAAGCCGGTCTCCTGCATGGTGGCCTGCACCAACAGGCCCTCGGCGAAGCTGTAGGTCAGGGCCGCCGGCGCCGGCCGGCCCTTGATCGGCGAGCGCTTTTCGATGAAGTCGACATTGGTGAACAGCACTTCGGTCATGCCGGTGCAATTGACGAAGTTGGTGATGTCGGCCTCTGTGACCGTGCGCCCCACGGTCTTGAACTTGTAGCCGACTTCCAACTCGTTCCAGAAAAAGCCGAGTCCGACGGTTTCGTATTCTTCTTCGTTGCGCATGGTCATCAGTCTCCTTGCCTGGCCGCACTGGATTTAATCAACGCCGCGATCTCCGCTTCGGCGAAGCCGGCTTCGGCCAAAACTTCGCTGGTGTGTTCGCCGAGGCGCGGCGCCAGCCGGCGGATCGTGCCCGGTGATTTGGAAAACCGGGCCGGCGGCGACGACATGCGGACCCGTCCTTCGCTCGGGTGGTCGGCCTCCTGCCAGAAGCCGATCGCCTCGAGATGGGGATCGACCAGCAGATCGTCCAGATCGTTGACCTCGTTGGCCGGCACGTGCACGGCTTCGAAGATCTCCAGCCATTCCGCGGAATTCCGCTCCGTCATCAGATTGGCGATCTCGCCGTAGACGTAGTCGATGTTCTCGAGCCGCGCGGCCACGGTCGCGAAACGCGGATCTTCGGCCAGGTCGGCGCGCCCGGTCGCCTCGAAAAACGACCGCCATTGGCCGTCCGTATAGGGCAACACGCCGATATAGCCGTCCTTGGTGCGATAGGGCTTACGGTTCGCCGTCAGTACGCGGCTATAGCCGGTGCTCGCCAGCGGCGGCTCGAAGGCGTGACCGAACAGATGCTCAACCATGGTAAAGGCAGTCATGGTTTCAAACATGGTGGTCTCGACCTCTTGGCCCTCGCCGGTGCGCTCGCGGTGCAACAGGGCCATGGCGACATTGCCGAACAAGGCCATGGACATGGTCTTGTCGGCCAGGACGCTCGGCACATAGGCCGGCTCCCCAAGCAGGCGCTTTTGCAGCATGGCGATGCCCGACAGCGCCTGAATCATGTCGTCGAAGGCCGGCCGCTCGCCATAAGGCCCGTCGCGGCGATAGCCGTAGCCGCCGCAATAAACGATCTTCGGATTGATGGCGGCGACCTCGTCATAAGAAAGGCCGAGCCGTTCGACGGCCTGGGGCCGCATGGAATGGACGAAGACGTCGGCGTCTTCGATTAGCCGTTGAAGTGCCTTCAAGCCGTCGGGAGACTTCAGGTCGAGCACGATCGAGCGCTTGTTGCGGTTGCTCGACAGGAACAGCCCGCCCATTCCAGGATTACGCCGCGGGCCGCCATAGCGGAACACGTCGCCCTCAGGCGCCTCGACCTTGATCACGTCGGCACCCATGTCGCCCATCATCTGCGTCGCCCACGGCCCGAAGACGATGGATGTGAGATCGAGGACGCGCATGCCCTCCATTGGCCCGGCCATGGTCTCCCCCGATCAGTAGGATTTCGGCAGCCCGAGCACTTTCTCTGCGATGTTGCAGAGAATGAGCTGGGGGCTGACCGGCGCCAGGCGGGCAATCATGACTTCGCGCATTAGGCGCTCGACCTGGAACTCCTTGGCATAACCCATGCCGCCATGGGTCATGACCGCCTGGGTGCAGGCCTTGAAGCCGGCCTCGGCACCGAGATATTTAGCGGCATTGGCCTGGGGCCCGCACTCCTGGCCGCCGTCATAGAGCGACGCCGCCTGCATCGCCATCAGCCAGGCGGCCTGCAGCTCCATCCAGTTTTCCGCCAGCGGATGCTGGATCGCCTGGTTCTGGCCGATCGGCCGGTCAAACACGATGCGGTCGCGGGCGTAAGTCGCCGCCCGGTTGAGCGCGTTCTGGCCGATGCCGATCGCTTCGATGCCGACCAATACCCGTTCCGGATTCAGGCTATGGAGCAGGTAATAGAAGCCCTTGCCTTCCTCGCCGATGCGGTCTTCTTCGGGGATCGGCAAGCCATCGATGAACACTTCATTTGAATCGACGGCGGCCCGGCCCATTTTTGGGATCACCCGCGCATCGCAATAGTTCCGGTCGAAGTCCGTGTAGAACAAAGTCAGGCCATCGGTCCGGCGGCTCACTTCTTCTTTCGGCGTGGTCCGGGTTAGCAGCATATATTTGTCGGCTTCCTGCGCCGTGGTGGTCCAGAGCTTTTTGCCGTGGACTTTGTAGCCATTGCCCTCGCGCACCGCGCGGGTGGTGATCGAGGTGGTATTCAGGCCAGCATCGGGTTCGGTCACACCGAACGCGGTCTTGACCTTGCCTTGAACGATATCCGGCAGCCAGCGCCGCTTCTGGTCGTCGGTGCCGAACACCACGATCGGGTGCGGCCCGAACAGGTTGATGTGAATGGCCGAGGCGGCACTCATACCGCCGGAAGAGCCGGCCACGGCGTGCATCATCAGGGCGGCTTCGGTGACGCCGAGGCCGGCGCCGCCATATTCCTCCGGCATGGTAATGCCGAGCCAGCCACCATCGGCCATGGCGCGATGGAAATCGAAGGGAAATTCCGCCGTGCGGTCATGGTCGAGCCAGTAATCGTCGTCGAACGGGGCGCAAACCCGGGTCACGTTTTCCTGGATCGCCTGTTGTTCTTCGCTCAGTGAAAAGTCCATCTATACTCTCCGTCTCCGCACGGCAGGCAATATTCAAGCGGTCGCCGCCTAACATCGTCAAATACGACGCGATTGCAAGCCGGCCCGACAAAAATGCGCCGGCACCTACCGGCGCCGGCGCACAATACTGCTTTTTGGAGTGCTAATTACCGATCATGGTATTGGGAATCAGCAGAATGATTTGCGGGAAGGCGATAAGGATCGCGACGTTGACCAAGTCGACCGCCACGAACCAACCGCAGCCGCGGAAAATGTCGCCCATGGGGACGCCCTTGGCGACACCTTTCAACACATAAACGTTGAGGCCGACCGGCGGCGTGATCAGGCCGATTTCGATCATGCGAACCACCAACACGCCGAACACGATCGGGTTTATGCCAAGTTCGGTGATCGTCGGCAGCACGATAGGCACGGTCAGCAGCAACATTCCGATGCCGTCGAGGAACATGCCGAGCACCAGATAAAGCGCCAGGATGCAGATCAGCACCACGGTTGGATGCACGTCCAGGCTGACGATGCTTTCGGCCAACACGGCGGGCATGCCGGTATGGCCAAGGAAATGGACGAAGATCAAAACCCCGGCGACGATGGCGAATATCAGCGCCGTGGTCCGCGCGGTTTCTATCATCGCGCCGGTGAAGTCCTTGAACTTCATGCGCGGGATGGCCAAACACAGCGCGCCCAAGGCGCCGACGGCGGCGGCCTCGGTCGGCGTCGCGATGCCGGAATAGATGCTGCCCATGACCAGCACCACCAGCACCACCATGCCCCAGACACCCTTGAGAGAGCTGAGCCGGTCGGTCCAGGTGATGCCGCGGATCGGCGGCCCGAGTTCCGGATTGACCTTGAAGCGGATCATCAACATCAACGAGTAGCTGAAGGCCTCCAGCATACCCGGCAGGAAACCGGCCAGCAGCAACGCACCGATCGATTCTTCGGCGATAAATCCGTAGATCACCATCAGCACCGACGGCGGGATCATGGTTGCCATGGTGCCGCCGGCAGCGACGCAACCGGTCGCGATCTTATCGTCGTAGCCGTATTTCTTGAGTTCGGGTAAGGCCACCTTGCCCATCACCGCGGCGGATGCCGTGGACGCGCCGCTGGCCGCGGCGAAGCCCGCCGAGCCGAAGATCGTGGCGATCGCAAGCCCACCCGGCAGATGGCCGAACCATTGCCGCGCCGCCCAATAAAGATCACGGGTTATGCCGGCGTAAAAGGCAAAAAAGCCCATCATGATGAACAACGGCAACACCAGCAGCGTGTAAGCGGTGAGATGATCGTGGGGAATCAACGCCGCCAATCCAGCCGCCGGGTTGTAGCCCAACAGCATCCACAGCCCAACGAACCCGGTAAGCCCCGTCGCGAATGCAATACGCATACCGGAAAACAGAACGATAGACAAAACGATCAAGGAAATGACGCCGATTGTTACTGGATCCATGCGCCTAAAGCCCCCCTGGCGGCGTTGTTGGTGATCGGCCGGCTATTCCGTTGCATGAATCTCTGAATCGTCTCTTATGGGTTCAGGCATCCGGTTCGGCATGACGATCTGCAGGACCTGCAGCCACATACGTACCGCCAGCATGAAATATCCGATCGATACCATCGCCACGGTCGGCCAGATCTTCCAATAGGGCGGCGACATGGTGACATCGTCAATTTCTAACTTAAACAGTGCGTCTTTAGCACCGAAATAGGAAAGACTGGCGCAGGTCAGCAAAGACAGCACCAGGGTAACAACATCAACGACGCGTCGCGTATTCGGCGACAATGCGTCAATGACAAGGGTCATGCCGACATGCCCATCGCGCGCCTGGGTGTAGGAAATCGCCATGAAAACGATAATCGGCAACAGCAATTCCGCGCCTTCCAAGTGCCCATGGATGGGAGAATTGAAAATATAGCGCATGATGACTTCACCAAATACGAAGCACATCACGAACAGAATGACCACCGTCGAGACAGCGGCCAAAATGCTCTCGAAACCGCGCCAGATCATTTCCAGCGGCCGGGCCACGACGGTAATTACCGCCGCGGCCACGACCACTGTTAGGATGACGTAGAGTAGTTCAGTCAAGGGTCAGGGTCACATTTTCGACGCTTTGGCGACCTCGGCCTTGACGAAGTTCAAGATGTCGGTACCGGGACGCCCGGCCGCATCTTGCGTCTTGGTCCATTCGGCCCAAATTTTGTCGGCACCGGCGGCGAGCTTGGCACGCTCTGACGGAGCGACTTTCACGACTTCCAACTTCTCGTTGAATATCGGGATCCACTTTTTATCGGCTTCTCTATAGGCCGTGATCATAGACGCAATGGCCGCTTCCTGGGCGGCAGGCATGGCGTCCTGAACCGCTTTCGGCGCCTTATTCCATGCGTCGATACTGACGCCTTGGAAACACATGAAACCGCTCATGCCTAAGCCTTCCGTCACATACTTCGACACTTCATATAGCTTGTACGCGCCGAACGCATAGGAATAAGGAAAGCCGAAGCTGTCGATGGTGCCGCGGTCCAAAGCGTTGTAGCCGTCCGGTGCCGTCACCATGGTCGGCACGGCGCCAAACACTTGCAGCGCCTTGGCGTTAAGACCGGAGATCCGCATCTTTACGCCTTTCATATCGGCGACGGTCTCGATGCGCTTGTTGCCCATGAACTCGTATGCCGGCAAGAACGCCGGACCAAAGAACTTCATGCGCCAGCGCTTTTCCATTTCCGCCTGAATGGCGGGATGGGCGAGCACGGCCATTTCGACCTGGGCACGCTGTTCAAGATTACGCGGCAGCAGGAACGGAAGTTCCATTACTGACAGCAGCGGGAACTTATTGGGATAGTAGCCGACGCACATTTGAGCGGCTTCGAAGGCGCCAATCTTAATGCTTTCCGGATTCTGACGGCGCGGCCCTAGGGCATCACCGTAATTGATTTCAAGCTTGAACTCGCCCTTGCCGGCCTCTTCGAGCACTGTTTTGATCGTCTCGATACCGGCTGTGAACGCCCGTTTTCCGCCCCAGATATTAAATTTCCAAACTGACTCCGCCGCGGCCGGTCCGGCCATGAGCGTGCCCGCCAATGCGACCGAAAATACGGTCGCAAGCATTGATCTACGCATATTTGATTCTCCCCGTTATTCGTCAAAAACCCGCTTGTCCTTAGTAATTCATTAGCATAGGCGGCCCCCAGGGTCAAAAGCTCGATTCGGCGACGCCGCACGCCTCGTATCATTAACCGTGAGACGCAATCGCTAAAGCCGAGGACACCTGCCCTGCCCATGATCCGTATCGACATCAGTATACTAGCTAATAGCCTTCAACTGCCGATCGATGGGCGGGTAATCACCGGCGGTTTCCGGCTCCTGCGAGCGGACGCAAACACGGTCGAAGTCGGTTCCAGAATAGGGGTGGTCGATCGCAGAACTGGCGTCGCCTTGGTTGGACACTATTCTCCCGCGGCCTTGAGTACTTGGAGGGTTCCCATGACCGACAGTATCTACCACGACAGTCCGAGCGGCGGCGCTTGGCCGGTGCCGCAACCGGCTTTATCCGCCAACGAAGGAGAAAGCGGAACTTCGCGGGAAATCGCCGCCATCGCCCGGATGGCGACAGGATACTCCATCGAGATCTCGCCCAAGGAGGCAATCGGATCGACAGCGCTCGGCGCATGGCTGCCCGCGGGAACCGAGATCTATTTGCCGTTCGTAGCGAAATGCGACTACGCGCTGGTCATTGACGCGGCGCGGCGGCTTTCCAGGTCGGGCTTCAGGCCGGTACCGCATTTCGCGGCGCGAAACATTCCGAACCGTACGTGGCTGCAAGATACCATCGCCAAACTAACCGAAACCGCCGGTGTCGACCGTGCATTGATCATCGGCGGCGATAGCGATCCGGCACTCGGCCCGTTCAAGCAAAGCCTGGATTTACTCGAAACCGGCTTGTTCGACCGCTATGGGATCGACCGCATCGGACTGGCCGCACACCCGGAAGGCCATGCCAGCCTGTCGGAAGACGTCGTGGCGGCATCGCTCCAAGCCAAGAACCGGTTTGCCGAAACGTATCCCGCATCGTTTTTCCTGGTGACGCAATTTTGCTTTTCGGCGCCGACCGTAATCGCCTGGGAATGGGCTGCCCGAGCGGCGGGCAACCGGCTGCCGATCCGCCTCGGCCTGCCGGGCTGTACGACTCTTGCAAAACTTGTCAAATATTCGCGCCTTTGCGGCATTGGTGCCTCGGCGACGTTGTTGCGCAAGCAGGCTGGCCGTGTCCTGTCCTTGGCCCAGCACACCTCGCCGGCACCATTGGTACGGGAGATCGCTTGGCAGACCCTACAGGACGCGGAAACATTGTTCGAAGGTCTGCATTTTTTCACCTTCGCCGCCACCGAACGCACGACCGCCTGGCTTAATGCGGTCAGCACCGGGGCTATCGAATTGACCCCGGATGCAGGCTTCCGGGAAATCGTGTAAAGTCAAAGCTGTCGTTGAATAGGCGGAGAGCAGCGTCATGAGCGACGAAGACAGGGCAAAGGGCGGCCGCCGGCGTGGCCGCGGTGGCGGAGCGGCGGCACGGCGAGCCTCGCGATCTGCATCGACTGTCGAGCATGTCCGGCAGATTGAGCGGAAAATCGGCGTCTACGACTTGGTCAGCGACGAAGGGTTGGCGCTGATCGAGAACAACGCTGAAATCGTTCTCCAAGAAATTGGCATCGACTTTCGCGACGACCCGGAAGCCTTGGAGCTTTGGCGCGGTGCTGGCGCGGACGTCGACGGCGAACGCGTGCGCTTCCCCCGCGGCTTGCTGCGATCATTGCTGAAAACCGCGCCGGCGTCGTTTACACAACATGCCCGCAACCCGGAACGCTCGGTCACCATCGGCGGTAAATCGACGGTATTCGCGCCGGTCTACGGACCGCCTTTCATTCGCAGCCGCGCCGAGGGCCGGCGCTATGCGACGCTCGAAGACTTCGAAAACTTCGTGAAGCTCGCCTATATGACGCCGGCCTTGCACCATTCCGGCGGCACCGTGTGCGAGCCGGTCGACGTGCCGGTCAACAAACGCCATTTCGACATGGTCTATGCCCACATGCGCTTATCCGACAAACCCTTTATGGGCTCGGTAACGGCGCCGGAGCGCGCCGCCGACACCATCGAGATGGCAAAGCTGTTGTTCGGCGCCGACTTCGTTGAGCAAAACACCGTCGTGACCAGTTTGATCAATGCCAACTCGCCGATGGTCTGGGACGCCACCATGCTCGGCGCCCTGAAGACCTACGCGCGTGCCGGCCAGGCGACGATCGTTTCGCCGTTTATCTTGGCCGGGGCGATGTCGCCGGTGACGCCGGCCGGCACCATGACTCAGGCGTTGGCCGAAGCCATGTCCGGCATGGCGTTGGCCCAGTTGATCCGGCCCGGCGCGCCAGTAATCATGGGCAGCTTCGTCAGCTCGATTTCCATGCAGTCGGGCGCGCCGACTTTCGGCACGCCGGAATCGACCATGATCCTGTTCGGCATGGCCGCCCTCGCCCGGCGCCTGGGCGTGCCGTTCCGAAGCGGCGGATCCTTCACGTCTTCCAAGACGGCCGATGCCCAGGCCGCCTTCGAAAGCGCCAACACCTTGCTGCCGACCTTGTTGGCTGGTGTCAATTTCGCATTGCATGCAGCTGGCTGGCTGGAAGGCGGACTGGTTTCGTCCTATGAGAAATTCATCATGGACGCCGACCAGCTTGGCATGATGCAGGTGCTGGCCGGCGGCGTCGATTTGTCCGAAAACGGCCAGGCGCTGGACGCGCTTCGCAGCGTCGGGCCCGGCAATCACTTCCTCGGTTGCGACCACACACAGGCCAATTTCGAAACCGCCTTCTATCGCTCGAGCGTCGCCGACAACAACAGCTTCGAACAGTGGGATGCCGAAGGCGCCTTGGACACCGAGGCGCGCGCCGCCGCGATCTGGCCAAAAATGCTGGCCGACTACGAAGCCCCGGCGATCGACCCTGGTATCGATGAATCGCTCCGCGAATTCATCGGCAAACGCAAAGCCAGCATGCCGGATGCAGCGTATTAGAAATTGTTTTCGTACAGGCCGCCGTCGAGAATCAAATTTTGGCCAGTGATGTAACCGGCCTGGGCCGAGCAGAAAAAGCCGCAAGCTTCGCCGAATTCCTCCGGTGTGCCGAAGCGTTTGGCCGGCACCTCTTCGGCCCGGGCGTCGGCGATTTCGTTGACCGACTTCGACAGCATCTTGGCCGCTGCATCGAAACCACCCCGCAACCGGTCGGTGTCGAAGTAGCCCGGCAGGACATTGTTGATGGTGACGTTGTGCTCGACGACCGAGCGGCAGACGCCGGCCAGAAACGCCGTCAAGCCGGCACGCGCGCCGCTTGAAAGATCGAGACCGAATACCGGCCGGCGAACGGAAATCGAGGTGATGTTGACGATCCGGCCAAAACGCCGCTCGACCATCCCATCGATCACCGCCTGAATCATTTCTATCGGCGTCACCATATTCATGGTCACGCCCTGAAGCATTTCCTCGCGTCCGAGCTCGCGAAAGTCCTTGTACGGCGGGCCGCCATTGTTGTTGACCAAAATGTCCGGATTGGGACAAATCGCCAAAACCGCCTGTTGACCGGCCGCCGTCGAGATGTCGGCGATCACAGGGGTCACGGTGACGTCAGAGGCCGCTCGGATAGCATCCGCCGTCGCCGACAAAGCAGCCTCGTCGCGGCCATTCAACACCACGTCGGCGCCGTTCTTCGCCAAGGTCATGGCACAGGCGCGACCGAGCCCCCGGCTGGACGCGCAGACGATGGCCTTACGGCCGGAAATTCCCAGATCCATGGTCAGTGTTCCCCGTGTTTGATCCCACTCATTTTCGACGGTTCGACGTTAGGCAAATGCTGAGCGATGGTTTCCGCCTCAGGATAGGAAGTCTGGGCACCGAGAACGGTGCAACTCAAGCCGGCGGCGACACACCCTCGATGCAAGGCGGCGGCGAGGTCGGCGCCCTCGGCTAGGGCGACCGTAAAAGCACCGACGAAGCCGTCGCCAGCGCCCGTGGTGTCAACGGCGGAGACGGCCAGGCTTGCCTGACGCCAAAGATTTATCCCGTCCGCCGCCACCGCCCCGCCCGGCCCGAGCGTCACGATGACAGTCGTTCCGTAGCGCTCTGCGAGCGCCATGGCGCGGCCGGTATCGCTGTCCGCGGCAATCGATTTGTCACGACAAAGGGCGGCGGCCTCGCCTTCGTTCAGGATAAGGAAATCAATCGCCGACAGCGCCCAATCCGGCACCGGCCCGATCGGCGCCATATTGAGCACGATCCGGCTGCCCGCGGCCCGCGCCCGATCGACCAGTTTCCAATTCTCGGCAAGCGGCACTTCCATTTGCAAAACCAGCCAGCAATCGGGGCCAAGACAGCGGTCCGGCACCAGATCCGCCGCCGCCGTCTGGTTGGCGCCTCTGGCAACGACGATGGCGTTCTCGCCGGTCTGATCGACCATGACGGCGGCAGCGCCGGTCGGCTGCTCGGACCGGCCGAGGCCGGAAAGGTCGACCCCGAACGACGGCAGCAAGGCGGTCGCGGTTGCCGCCCAATCGTCATTGCCAACGCAACCGAATAGGACAATTTTCATGCCGCCGCTTCGCGCGGCCGCTGCGGCCTGATTGGCGCCCTTGCCGCCCGGCACCAACTGGCTCGTGGCATTGATCACGGTCTCGCCCGGTGCCGGCAGCCGCGGCACCGAAAGCACGATATCGACGTTCAGTGAACCGAAGACGACGATCATGGGGCTGGGCTGGCAGCGTCCGCAAACAGCGCTTCGAGCCCCGGCCGGCTCGCAGCGCACACGCCGCGTTCGGTGATCAAACCGGACACCAATCGCGCCGGGGTTACGTCGAACGCATAATTGGCGGCCGGACTGCCCTCGGGCGTGATACGAACCGATCGTATGGTGCCGTCCTCAGCCAAGCCGGACATGACGGTCACCTCCTCCGGCGCACGCTGCTCGATCTCGATCTCAGTCAGGCCGTCCTCGATGCTCCAATCGATCGTGGTCGACGGCAAGGCAACGTAAAATGGCACGCCGTTGTCCTTGGCGGCTAAGGCCTTCAGGTAGGTGCCGATCTTGTTGGCAACATCGCCGGCGGCGGTCGTGCGATCGGTACCGGTAATGCAGAGATCGACCTGGCCCTGTTGCATCAGATGCCCGCCGACATTGTCGGCGATCACCGTATGGGGCACGCCGTGCTGGCCAAGCTCGAACGCCGTCAGGCTGGCGCCTTGGTTGCGCGGCCGGGTTTCGTCGACCCAGACATGCACATTGACGCCGGAATCGTGCGCCATATAGATCGGTGCCGTCGCCGTGCCCCAATCGACCGTAGCAAGCCAGCCGGCATTGCAATGGGTCAACAGATTGACCGGCTCACCGGCCGGTTTGGCGGCGGCAGCTGCCTCGATCAAAGCGAGGCCGTGGCGGCCGATCGACGCGCTGATCTCGACATCGGCGTCGCAGATGGCAGCTGCCTTGGCGTAGGCTGCATCGGCCCGCTCCTCCGGCGGGAGCGATGCCAATACCGTCCGCATTTCGTCCAACGCCCAGCGTAGGTTTACGGCCGTTGGCCGGGTTGCGATCAACGTGTCACAGGCCGTAGCAAGACCGGCATCGGAGCAATCCTGGCGCATGCTCAAAGCGATACCGTAGGCCGCAGTGGCGCCGATCAGTGGTGCCCCGCGCACAACCATGTCGGAAATCGCCCGCGCGGCGTCGGCAAGGCTGGCCAGCGTCATGATTTCGAAACGGTGCGGCAGCAAAGTCTGATCGATAACCGCGACCGACCAGCCGTCTTCCGCGACCCAAATGGTTCTGAACGGTTTGCCGTCGATCTTCATCGCATTCAATCTCCAGATTGATTCCCAAGCGATGCCAGACGTATCTGGTCCAACGTCTGGCGTGGCGTCAATGCCTGGGGATCGAGTTTCAATTCCAACAGCGCGGCGCGCCCGGCCGCCACCGCCCGCTCGAACGCTGGTTCGAAGTCTTCGGTTCGTTCAACCAATTCACCATGCGCACCGAAGGCTTTGGCATAGCCCACGAAATCCGGATTGACCAAATCCGTTGCAATGATGCGTTCGGGATAATGGCGCTCCTGATGCATGCGGATAGTGCCGTACATGGCATTGTTGACGATCACGAATATCGGCTTCAGGCCGTACTGGACCGCGGTCGCCAATTCTTGACCGCACATCATAAAACAGCCGTCGCCGCTGAACGACACCACCATCCGGTCCGGGTGCACCGCCGCGGCGGCCACCCCGGCCGGCACACCGTAGCCCATGGCACCGCTGGTCGGCGCCAGTTGCGTGCGATAGCCGCGGTAGCGGTAAAACTTGTGGCACCATTGCGCATAATTGCCGGCGCCATTGGTGATGATGGCGTCGGTCGGCAAACGTGCGCGCAAATAGGTCATGACGGCAATCATATCAAGCGTGCCGGGCTGCGGCGAGGCTTCGAACGACGCCTCGAACTCGGCGCGCGCGCCACGGGTCCAGTCCGCCCGCGCGCTCCCATCGACGGCCGCAAGGTCGGTCGCGGCGGCGGCGAACTCGGCCATGCCCGCATTGATCGGCAGATCGGCTTGGTAGACCCTTCCGAGCTCTTCGGCGCCGGTGTGGACATGAACCAATCGTTGTTTCGGGCGCGGCGGCTCGATCAAGGTGTAGCCGTCCGTGGTTATTTCACCGAGCCGCGGGCCGACGACAATCAACAAATCGGCGGATTTGACCCGTTCGGCAAGTCTTGCATCGAGGCCGATGCCTACATGGCCGACGTAGTTCGGGTGTTCGTTATCAAAGTAGTCCTGACAGCGGAACGACACGGTGGTCGGTATATCATTGGCCTCGGCAAAGGCCATCATGGCATCCCGGGTTCCGGCGCTCCAGCCGCCGCCGCCCAGCATCATCAACGGCCTGTCCGATGCCGCGAGCATGTCATGCAAGCGGGCCATGTCGCGGGGATTGGGATAGCTCTGCACGACCTTGGCGGCCTCGCCCAACTCGGCCGCCGCCGGTTGCCGCAGCATATCTTCGGGCAGCGCCACCACGACCGGGCCCGGCCGGCCGGCAAGCGCGGTCTGGAACGCCCGGCCAACGGTTTCCGGCACCCGCGCCGGATCCTCGATCTGCACGGCCCATTTGGCCAGCGGCTGGTACATCTGCACCAGATCGACTTCCTGGAACGCCTCGCGGCCGGACATGTCGCGACCGACCTGACCGATGAACAGGATCATCGGCGTCGAATCCTGCATCGCGGTGTGCACGCCAATCGCTGCATTTGTTGCACCGGGTCCGCGGGTCACCATGCAAATCCCGGGACGGCCGGTTAGCTTGCCGTAGGCCTCCGCCATATTGGCCGCACCGCCTTCTTGACGGCACGCCAAGACTTTGATGTCGCCCTGCACGTCGAACAATGCATCAAGCACGGCCAGATAGCTTTCACCCGGCACGCAAAACACCGTGTCGGCGCCGTTCAGCCGCAACGTGTCGACCAAGAGCTGGCCGCCGGTTCTTTGGTTCGCACGCATGGTCATTAATCGTGTTCCTTGTTTTTGCGCCCCTGGAGCGACTAAACGATCTTCGTGTCGGTTTTTCCCCAATAGCGGTCCTTTATCAGTCGCTTGTACAGCTTGCCGTTTTCATGGCGCGGCAGCGCGGCGTCGAAATCGACGGAGCGCGGACATTTGATGCGGCTCAGATGCGCGTGACAGAATTCGATCAGTTCGGCCTCGAGTGCCGGCCCGTCGAATGCCGGATCGACCGGCTGTACGACCGCTTTCACCTCCTCGCCGAATTCTTCATGCGGCACACCGACGACGGCAACATCCATGACCTTGGGATGGGTCGTCAACAAATTCTCGGTCTCCTGGGGATAGATGTTCACGCCACCCGAAATGATCATGTAGGCCTTGCGGTCGGTCAGGTAGAGATAGCCCTCCTCGTCCAAGTAGCCGACATCGCCGAGGGTCGACCAGCCCTGCGCGTTGCGTGACTGCGCTGTCTTGTCCGGGTCATTGTGGTAGGCGAATTCCTTGCCGCCAGCGAAGTAGATGGTGCCCGGCTCGCCGGTCGATTGCTCATTGCCGTCGTCATCTATGATGTGAACTTCGCCGATCAACGCCTTGCCGACCGAGCCCTTATGCGTCAGCCATTCATCCGACAGAATTGAGCAAAACCCGTTGCCTTCGGTGCCAGCGTAGTACTCATAGACCACCGGCCCCCACCAATCGATGATCTGTTCCTTTATTTGCACCGGACAGGGTGCGGCGGCATGGATCGCCACACGCATCGAGGAGAGGTCATATTTGTTTCGTACAGCCTCGGGCAGCCGCAGCATGCGGACGAACATGGTCGGTACCCACTGGCTGTGGCTTGCGCGATGGCGGCCAATCAACGCTAACGCCTGCTCGGGGTCGAATTTTTCCATGATGATGCAAGTGCCGCCGACGCGTTGAACCAACAAGTTATAGCGTAGCGGCGCGGCGTGATAGAGCGGCGCCGGCGATAGATAAACCGTTTTGTCGTCAATTTGGTAGAGCGCGGCCAACGCCAACATTGTCTCCGGCGGCGAGCCGAACGGTTCTTCCTTCAAAGCGGCGCGTATGCCTTTCGGCCGGCCCGTGGTGCCCGATGAATAGAGCATGTCGTCGCCCTCCGCTTCGTCCGCGATGGGCTGTACGGGCATCGATCCGGTCGCCGCTTCATAGGCATAATAACCGTCGATGCAACCATCAACCATCAGCCGGGTGTCGACACCAGGCATCAGAGTCCGCAAATCCCGGGCGACATCGGCTTTGGCGTAAGAGGTGACGAATAAGCGCGCACCGCAGTCGCCGACAATGTAATCGACCTCTTCGGCCGTGAGGTGCGAACTGATGCAGGTATAGTAGAGCCCGGCGCGATGAGCCCCCCAACAAAGCGCGAAATAGTGGACGGTGTTTTCCATGTAGATAGCGATGGCATCGCCGCGTCTCAGGCCGTGACCGCGCAACAGGTGAGCGAACTGGTTGGAGCGCGCGTCAAGCTGGCAATAACTAACGGCGGCGCCGCTGGTCGCCATGACATAGGCGATTTTGTCCGGGGTTTTCTCGGCAATCAGTCCTGGATGCATGGCGGGCTCAATTTTTCGTTCCGTTTCTGGCGTCGGCCGTCTTTGCGCCAGCATAACGGTTGGCTCCGCCGCCCGGAAGTGGCAGAATCAAGCGGGATTGACACAGCCAGGGGGACAGAATGGCACGTGTGGAGTTCTTTTTCGATTGCTCGAGCCCGTGGACCTATCTTGCTTTCGACCGCATCGTGCCGATTTGCGAGGCCGCCGGCGCGGAGGTGGTATGGCGACCGATACTGGTCGGCGGAATTTTCAATACAGTCAACCGAACGGTCTACGAGCAGCGGGAGAACCCGCATCCTCTGAAATCAGCCTATGCCGCCAAGGATTTGCAAGATTGGGCACGGTATCAAGGCCTCAAAATCGGCCGGCCGCCGGTCTTTCCCGTGCGTGCCGTTAAACCAATGCGCGGCGCCTACGTGGCGTTGGACCACGGCCTATTGCCGACCTATGCCCGCGCGGTCTTCGAAGCCTATTGGGGCGACCTCGACGATATCGCCGAGGACTCTGTATTGGCGGCGGTTTGCGACCGGGTCGGACTAGACAGCAATGCCTTCTTTGACGGCATCGCCAGCGACGACGTAAAAGCCCGGTTGCGCCAAGCCACCGAAGAAGTGATGGCCCGCGGCGGCTTCGGATCGCCGACCATTTTCATCGATGACACGGACATGTATTTCGGCAATGACCGCATGCCGCTGATCGCCGATGCGCTGTCGCGCAGCTAGCGCAATTGAAAAGGCAGCCGGCGAACCGGTACCCAATTTAATCGCTTGTGGTACTCGGGTATCAGGAACCGGCGTCGGCGTCTACTAACGGACCAAACCGAATAAGGCTGTTACCGTCGAACCTGGTCATCTGCATCTGTTCGATGGGATTGAAGTCGGTGGCACTGGTGTTGGCCTTGATCCCCGGCAGCAGGCCGCGAACCCAGACGTCCTTGAGACTGGCCGCCGACTTCATGATGTTTTCACGGCTGAGGTTATGGCCGGCACGTCGCAAAGTGTCGATCATTAAGCCGCAGACCGCCCAACCGTAGACGTTGAGGGCATTGCCGCGGTCGCCATCCGGATAATACTTGTCCATGAAGGCGCGCCACCGGTTCATCTCCTCATCGTGCTTCCATTCCTGATCGTTTGGATCTTTCAGGTAAACGACGGAAACGATGCCCTTTGATTTTTCTATGCCGGCCGGCTCGAAGGTCGTTTTGATCGAGGCTGAGACGTCGCTGAGCAAATGCGTCGGTTTCCAGCCGATGTCGTCCATCTTCCTGATCGCCTGGGCGGCAAACTTCGGAATGGAAATGTTGACGAATATGTCGGCGCCGCTATACGCCAGGCTGACGATCTGAGAGGCGACGGTCGGATCGGTGACTTCGTAACTTTCTTCCTTGACGACCATCCTTGCGTATTTGTCTCCCATCGCCTGTTTCAAACCGGCGACATAGCTTTTGCCGTAGTCGTCATTCTGATAAAGCACGGCAATTCTGCCGTTCGGGTGATTCCGCAAAATGTAGATGCCGAAAATCTTGCCAATTGTTTGATAGGTCGGTTGGAAACCCATGCTCCAAGGGAATTTGTTCGGCTGGCTCCATCTGGTCGCCCCGGAGGCGACAAAAAGCTGCGGCACCTTCTTTCTGTTCAAGTATTTTTGGATGGCTGAATTGGTCGGCGTGCCAAGCGTTTGGAAAGTAAACGCCACTTTGTCGCGCTCCACCAATTTGCGAATTTGTTCTTTGGTTTTCGGTGGGCTATAGCCGTCGTCGTAGGTAATCCAATTGATCTTGCGACCGTTGATTCCGCCGGTTTCGTTTACCTCGACGAAGCAGGCGGAAATCACTTTTCCGATCGTACTGTAAACCGAGGCCGGGCCGCTGTAAGGGTTTGTGTTGCCAATTTTGATTTCCGTGTCCGTTATGCCAGGTCCATATACTCTTACGGACAAATTGCGGCCGGCGGGTCGTTTCTTCTTAGTTCCGTCGTCGACGTTTTTGCCGGTGAACACGCCAACCGCCGGCGTGGCCTTCGGAGCTTCCTCCGATAGGAGGCCTTTGAAAACGTATCCGACCCGGCCGCCCGATATCGCCACGCGCACCCAGTTTCGACCCTCCACTTCGCCTGTGACTTCGACCTCTCTACCACCCTTCAATGTACCAATGATCGCGTGGTCGGTGCCCGGACCGGATCTTACGTTTACGGTCTTTGATTTCGCCACATACATCAAACCGGATAACCGGTTGATGCGTAATGCCGGCGACGGTATCGAGCGCTCGGGCAATGCCGCTGTCGTACTCTTGCCCAATCGACGCAAGCGATTCCGCGCCAGCGACGCAAACGCACCATTAGGAAATTGCAGCAAATACGCTTGAAAATCCGACGGATCATTACTGTTTTCAATCGTCTTCCAGAACGCCAATTCAACAGCATGCTTTTGGTGTGACGGCGGCAATGGCGCAACCGTCGTTGGGATCTGAGAAGGCAGTTGAAAGACGAAATCACCTTTGTTGAAGCGGACATCCTGCAGCTTGCCGGATTTTGGTGTTTGTGCCGCATTGGTCAGGGAGCTAACCCGTTGGTTCAGGAACAGGCCCAATTCTTCGCCGGTCAAATAGCCATCGTAGTTAAAGTCCGCATCATCCTCGCCACGAAGAGCCCGCAAGAAATAGTCCCTGAAAGAGCCGTCGTCGCTCACTTTCTGCTCTTCGTCACCTGAGGTGATGAATTGTCGCACCGCCCGGGTCGTTTTGCGGGTGATTGGCTTCGGCGCAGCGGTCGAACGGGCTTCGAAGATTGTTCCTGAAAAACAGGAATCGAATATTGACAGCACATGCTTGGCTTCGGCGAGCCGGACAAGACCGCCGAAATCCCGCATATGCATAGCCCGTATCTTGAACGCACGATCCCGCGGCAGAGGCGCGTCGGCGGGAACCAAAAAGCCCTCGCCGTTTATCGTGTGGCCATGACCGGCAAACCAAAACAGCAATCGCGCCGTCGGGTCGGCGCCCCTCAACGCAAAGAATTCCCTTAGGGATTCGCGAAGTTCGAAGGAATCGACGTCGAGCTTCAGAGTGACTTCAAAGTTCCGTTTTTTAAGTTCGGCGGCAATTTGGCGGGCATCGCGGCGCGCCATTCGAAGCCGCGGCCAGCCAGCCCTGTAGCTGTCGATGCCGATCACCAGGGCATGGGACTTGGAATAGAGTCTAATCGTCTCGGTACTGACGCCGCTGTTGTCCTTCAACACGACGTCGATACCAGGGGAAGCCGCGTGGGCAATCATGCCAATGCCGAGGCCGACCGCCAGGGCAATCCCGACGATCGCCTCACATCCACGGATCAAAGCTCAACACCCCCATTTACTTATTGGCGTAATTCAATAATTACCGGTTGAGCCAAGGTTTTCAAGTGCTCTCGTAGAATCCATGGATACGCTCAAGAATCAGCGGTAGGCTGGCTGGACAACATGCCCAATACGGGACGGTTGTGACGCCTACCCCATAAATCGGCCCACTATCGAATTTGGAGATCCAATGCTGCAAGCCTTCCCAAGGAGGAGGATCTCCGGAAAGAAGCGGATGCGCTACACGCAATAACGGGGCATTGCCATATTGCGCGCCGCCAAGGCCGGTGTCGCGTTACCAGACCCGCACCATTCGCGCGGCAAGCCGGATGCCAGATTCTACAAATTACGTTCTAAGCATGGCGATGTGAAGACGTCGGCCGCAAGCGCACGGCTTCCATCATGTCGCACATTCTAGACTTCGAGCCATTCGCTCCGAATTTCGTCGTTGGCCATCAACTCGTCCGGCGTCCCATCATAGACCAACTGACCGTGCCCCATGACCAGAACCTCATTGGAAACTTTCAAGGCGATGGCCAATTTCTGCTCGACCAACAGGATGGACACGCCGCGGGCCGCCATTTCCTCCAACAACACCGCCACTTGTTCCACCAACTTCGGCGCCAATCCCTCGGTCGGTTCGTCGACCATCACCAGGTCCGGATCGCCCATCAAGGTCCGGCACATTGTTAGCATCTGCTGCTCGCCGCCGGACAATACACCACCCGGATTATCGGCCCGTTCCCGTAGGTTCGGAAACAAATCAAACAAATCATCCATCGACCAGCGACCCGATTTCCCTGGCTTCTTTTCCCCTAACAGGAGATTTTGCCGCACTGTCAGGGTTGGGAAAATATCTCGATTTTCAGGCACATAGCCCACGCCCATACGGGCGATCTCAAAACTTTGCTTGGTAATGGTTTCTTCGCCGCGGAACTTTACCGAACCTTTGCGCGCCACCATGCCCATGATCGCTTTAATCGTCGTCGAACGGCCGACGCCGTTACGGCCTAACAGACTGAGTATTTTGCCTTCCTCGACCCGGAACGTAACGCCCTGCAGGATGTGACTTTTCCCGTAATAGGCATGCAAATCGGTGACTTCCAGCATGCTTATTCCTCCACCGCGCCAAGATAGGCTTCCTGCACCGCTTTGTTTGAACGGATCTTATCCGGTACATCCGTCGCAATGATCTGGCCGTAAACCAATACCGAGATTCGATCCGCCAGGCCGAAGACGACGCCCATGTCATGTTCGACCACCACCAGTGTCTTATCCTGAGACACCTCTTTGATCATACTGACGGCCTGATCGGTTTCACTATGACTCATACCGGCGGTCGGTTCATCAAGAATGATCAGATCCGGGTCGCTACCCAACGTAATGCCGATCTCCAGCGCCCGTTGGTCGGCGTAGGACAACAGGCCTGCCGGCACGTCTCGTCGCGCCGACATGCCAATCTTTTCCAGGATACTCTCGGTTCGCTCTTGCACCGCCTTGTCACGCGCGACAAACCGCCAGAAGGCATATTTGCAGCCCAAATCCCAAAGCACGCCAATGCGAATATTTTCGAACACGCTCATGTTTGGGAAAATATTGGTAACTTGAAACGAACGCCCCAGTCCCCGGCGATTGATTTCGAACGGCGTATGATTGTGAATGTCTTCACCCCGCAACGTAATCGTACCGCTGGTCACCGGATAGCGACCGCTGATCAAATTGAACAAGGTGGATTTGCCAGCGCCGTTGGGTCCGATGATGGCATGGCGCTCGCCATTGTGGATCTCCAAGTCGACACCGACGATGATTTCCGTTGCACCGAAGTTTTTTCGGACGTTGTTCAAAGCCAATATCGCGCTCATTGTACCAGCGCCGCCCGTGTCTCCGAGATCACATCGTCCCAAACCATCTTAGTCCGCGGATATGCCTCTCGGCACAGAAACAATCCAACGCCGGCAATAACCGCATACACGATCCAAGGCAGCACTGACGCCGTATCGGTGACGATGCCGAACAGGTTCATTTCGTCGGGCACGACCAAATCCTGACTAACATGATAGAAAAGTTCGAACAGGCCAATCAGGCCGACACATGCGACCAGAGTCGCACCAAGCGCCATCAAATAGGGCACGAACAGCGCTCGCAATAGAGCCGGCTTCGCTTTCCATATCGGCTCGTGCATAAAGATCAAGCCGGCCAATCCTTCCGGCGCGAACATAACTGTAATGATAAAGATCACGCCAAGATACAGAAACCATGCTTCCGAAAAGTCGGACAGGACGGAATCCAGAACAGTAATCAGCACCGCGCCGATAATCGGCCCCAAGAAATTCCGCACGCCGCCGATATAGACCATGAAAAGCACCAGACCCGACGTAGCGGCACTGACGGTCTCAAACCCGATATGCTCGTAATTGACCGCGTAAAGCGCGCCCGCCAATCCAGCGAAGAAAGACGACAAAGCGAAAGCGAGCCAACGCACGCGTTGTGTATTGTAGCCGACGAACTCCGCGCGTTCCGGATTATCCCGCACCGCGTTGGAAACGCGGCCGAACGGGGTCTTCGTCAGGATAAACATTGCCGCCACGGCGATGAACGTCCAAATCGCTATTAAATAGTAGACTTGAATGTCCGGCCCGAACGTGATCCCCAGCGGCTCCGGCCCAACCCAGCGGTCGGCCTGGATACCTTCTTCGCCGTTGAAAAACGCAACCAAGACCAGTGTCAACGCTGTGAACATTTCACCAAACCCCAACGAGATCATGGCGAAAGTCGTACCGGCGCGTCGGGTTGAAACATAACCAATGAGGATGCCCAGAATGAGGCCGATCAAGCCGCCCAGGATAGGCAGCAAACTAATCGGAAAATACGGCGTCGCCGCGTCCTGCATGCCGCCAATGAAATGGACGGTGAAATAACCGGACATGCCAAAATAGACCGCGTGGCCGAACGACAACATGCCGCCTTGGCCAAGCAGCATGTTGTAGGCAATAGCGAATATTATCATGATGCCGATGCGGCTCAAAATGGTCAGTGCAAAAGAGGAATTGAACCAAACCGGCAAGAATACAAGCAACAATGCCAGAACCAGCCACGGCACGACTTTCTGTGCGTTACCCATCATACGTCACGCGTCCCGAACAGCCCGCGCGGACGAAATATCAGCATCAAGACCAGTAGCAAGTACGGCAGAACCGGCGCGATGTTAGCGCTGGAAAGCGACGCAAGGTCTGTCCAAGTTCCACCCATGTCTGCAGATATCCCCAAAAGCGAGAAAAACGGCGCGAATGACAGGTCGTAAGAATTCGCCATGAAATCGAGAACGCCGATGAAAATCGATGCGACCAACGCACCACCCAGCGATCCCAATCCACCAATTACGATGACAACGAAAACGATCGGCCCCAACTGCAAGGCCATCGCCGGTTCTGTGCCAAGAACGTTGCCGCCAATCACCCCGGCAACGCCAGCCAAAGCGCAGCCAAATCCAAACGTGACCATGAAAACGCGTTCCACATTGTGGCCCAGCGCACCGGTCATCGCGGAATGGCTCAACGCGGCCTGAATGATCAATCCGACGCGAGTACGCGTCAAAACCCAGTACAACGCCACGAAAATTCCGACGGAGACCAAAAGCATGAACACCCGGTACGCCTGATAGTCGAGGCCTTGCCAACTGAACGCGGTAAACTTCAGAAACGCCGGTATTTGGTAATCCATCGCCACCCGACCCCAGATCAACTGGACAACCTCCTCAATCAAGAAGGCGAGGCCGAAGGTGAACAGCAATTCCGCGACATGGCCAAATTTGTGAACGGGCCTGAGACCGTACTTCTCCACCAGGGCACCGATAACGCCGACTAGGATTGGCGCCACGATCAACGCCGGGATAAAGCCGACCAACGTTGAAATAGTGTAGGCGAAGTATGCCCCGAGCATGAAAAAACTGGCATGTGCAAAATTCAGCACGCCCATCATTGAAAATATGAGTGTAAGGCCGCTCGCCAGCAAGAACAGCATCATGCCATAGAGCAGCCCGTTAAAGAGCGAAAACAAAAAGATTTCCACGCGAGACCCCTTCGCAAATTTAGGTCGGGAAACGGCTCAACAGAAAATGCCAAAAGTGAGATTTGTCAAGGCGACGCGGTGCAGAAGCAAACAGCCCGTTTTGTTTCCGATTGACTGTTCAGGAACAAAACGGGCTTCGGTTGCCATCGCTCAAGGCTACAGGAGTTCTAGCCTCCTAGGGCCTCTGCATCTCGCAGGTGGTCGGTTGGCTCACATCGTCCAGCTTGACGACGTCCATCGTCTTGAAGCCAATACCGTAGTCTTTTTTGTTATAAATGAAGTTCTTTTTCGGAGAACCGTCGATCTCCGACAGAACCATGGCCATTTGCATCTGATGGTCGGATTTCCGCATCACCACATTGCCGAGGGGACCGTCGAAGCTCATGCCTTCGAGGGCATACCCAACCGCCTTGGGATCATCGCTTCCGGCTTTTTCGACCGCCGCGGCGAACATGTGAATCAGCCAACGGTTGCGATCGGCATACCAAGTCTTGCCGGTTTTGGCCTTAAACATTTCACCGAACGCCATCGAGGAATCGGACTGATCCATATTTTCATGCAACTCGGTGATTTGTTTCAGGCGAACTTTCAGTCCCGCTTCCTTGCCGTAACCGGCGACGGAACTCGATAGACCGCCATAGATGGTATAGAATTGCATGTCGAGGCCAGCATCGGACGTCGCTTTGACGAACCGGATCAAGTCGGGTCCCCAATTGCCGGTCAGGACCGTATCGGCATTCAAAGACTTCAGCTTTGCGACAAAAGGCGTGAAATCCTGGACCTTGCCAAACGGCACCATCAAGTCATCGCCAACAAATTTCACGTTCTTAGCGCGGTCCGCGACTAGTTTGTTCGCAGCGGCCTGAAAAGATTTCCCGTACGCGTAGTTCTGATTCAACATGTAAACGTTTTTGACTTCCTTGTCCCGACCCATCGAGGTCAGCAACGCGGCCACTTTCATGTCGACATTGGCGTCGAAACGGAAATGCCAAAACGAACAAAGTTCGTTGGTAAACGCCGTTGTCACCGCCGAATGATTGAGGAACAGGATAGCCTTATCGGGGTTGCGTTTGTTGTGTTTTTTCAACTGCTTGATGATATTCAAGGCATGATTGGAACCGACCCCCTGCGAAACGAAACGCAGACCCGCGTCGATTGCCTTGCGCAATTGCTCCGTTGTCTTTTCCGCCTTCATGGCGTTGTCGAGTTTCACGATTTCAATTTTCTTACCAAGCGGGCCGCCCTTCGCGTTTATTTCGGCGGCGGCAATTTGCATGGCTTCCAATTGATCCAAACCGACAACGGCGATTGGACCCGAAAAGGGTTCGATAAGTCCGATCTTGATCGTATCCGCGGATTTGGCCGGCATTGCCGTAACTGCAGCAATGGCCACCGCCAAGGCCGAGCCAACTAAACTCATGCGTTTCATCACGTTTCTCCCAGTGTCAATTAGATTGAAGCCGTATTCCCCCGATAAACCCTCGTCTCCAGCAACAATGTAATCAGTTAAAGGACTGGTGAGCAATCCAGAAAGCCAATATTCGATATTTCACGAGTAGCCGGCGTCCCGAACAAACCCAGTGCCACTAATTGACAATTTCGAATATTCTGACCTTTCACAAGCCGAATAAATGGTTACAAATTTGCCCGTTCTCCCGACTCAATTCACTGATCGGCTCAACTTATTATTCGGCTATCCACGTTAGATCGCCCGCAGGTCGGTCGTTGCCGTAAAGTCCAATTCTGCTTTAGTCTTATGGCATCATGCGCGATTTCCTTTTTTCGCTGAAACTGGACAGTGATAGCACGTTGCAAACCCAGCTGCGCAGGCAGCTGGTGGCGGCCATCGAAAACCGGCAGCTTTTGCCAGGGCAACCGGTACCCTCGTCGCGAAGGCTGGCCAAACAGCTTTCTGTTGCGCGCAACACGATCATGCTGGCCTATCAGGCCCTAGTCGAACAGGGCCTGTTGGAGAGCCGCGAACGGTCCGGGTTCTACGTTGCCGAAAACCTGAATCTGCCAGCCCCGCCGCGTACACTCGACGCAGCGCGCGGCGGCGACGAAACCGCCGCTAGCGTGGATTGGCAGCGGCGCCTAGCGCGTCGGCCATCCATTCAACGTATCATTACAAAACCGTTGGATTGGCCGAGCTACCGCTACCCGTTCATCTATGGTCAAATCGATCCGACGTTGTTTCCGCTCGCCGCATGGCGCGAATGCTCCCGCCAAGCGCTGGCGAAGCTCGCCGTTAGCCAATGGTCGATCGACAACGTCATGGTCGACGACGCCCTGTTGCTGGAGCAACTGCGCACCCGTGTGTTGCCGAGCCGCGGCGTGCGGGCCAGCGACGACGAAATATTGATCACATTGGGCGCGCAGAATGCCTTGTCGCTGTTGTCCAGCCTGCTGTTTCGCCAGGGCGTGAATGTCGGCATGGAGAACCCCGGCTATCTCGATGCCTTCAACATCTTCGCCTTGCGCGTCGGCGCCATCGATCTGTTGGAAATCGATAGCAACGGCTTGGTGTTGGGGCCGGCGCTTAGCCATTGCGACTATGTTTACGTCACGCCGAGCCATCAGTCGCCGACCACGGTCACCATGCCGCTGGAGCGCCGCCTTGCCCTGTTGGAACAGGCCGAACGCGACGACTTCATCATCATCGAAGACGATTATGAAGGCGAAATGAACTTCGTCGGTTCGCCGACGCCGTCGCTGAAGTCGCTCGATCGGACCGGCCGCGTGGTCTATATCGGCAGCCTTTCGAAGAGCTTCGCACCAGGCCTCAGGCTCGGTTATTTGGTAGCCAGCGCGCGCCTGATCGAAGAAGCCAGGCTGCTCAGGCGCTTGGTGTTGCGCCATCCGCCGACCAACAACCAACTGACCGCGGCATTGTTTTTGGCCGATGGCCATTTTACCAGTCACCTTAATCGCCTGCATCGCGTCTACCGCGAACGCTGGCAGCTCATGCGCGATGCGCTGGAGCAGCATTTGCCCCACGCCGCCAGCGCGCCGACGTTCGGCGGTTCAAGTTTTTGGGTGACCGGGCCGGTAGACCTGGACGCCGACAATCTGGCGCAAGAGGCGCTTGACGCTGGTGTGATCATCGAACCGGGCAGCATCTTCTTTCTTGGCAAGGACCGACCGGCGAACAATTTCCGGCTCGGCTTTTCCGCCATACCTAACGACCGCATCGAGCCAGGCATCCGCCTATTGGCCGATCTGATCCGAGCCAAGTGAGGCCCATGAATTGACGTTCCTAAGCACCGCTCCTGTGGTTTGCCCACCCGGCCTGTTGCGCCGGGCCAAGCCCTTGCCGCGCCGGCCGACCGTAATTGTCAATGCCGGCGCCGACATCGCCATGGAAAGCGCCCGGTTGGCCGTCGACGAAGGCTTGATAGAGCCCATTCTGGTCGGCGACGCCGCCGCCATCAACGCCTCGGCGGCGCGCCTGAACTGGGATATCTCGGGCTACCGGTTGGAACCGGCCGCCGATGAAGAGGCCGCCGCGGAACGCGGCGCCGCCATCGCCGGAGCCGGCGAAGCCGCGGCGATCATGAAGGGGCACGTCCATACCGACACCTTTATGGCGGCGATCCTCGATCGCCGCGCCGGCCTCAGAACCGGTCGCCGGTTCAGTCATGTCTTCCACATGACGGTCCCCGACAACGACAGCGAATTGATGATTACCGATGCTGCCGTAAACATCGCGCCCGACTTAGACACAAAGATGCAAATCCTGCTGAACGCGGTCGACATGGCGCATGCGCTCGGCCTGGAGACGCCGCGTATTGCCGTCCTGTCGGGGACCGAAGCAGCGACCGAGCGCATGCCCTCGAGCGTCGAGGCCGCCGAATTGGCCCGCCGTGCCGAGAGCGCCGTGTCGGACGCCTTGGTCTGCGGACCACTGGCCTTCGACAATGCGGTCTCCCCCGCCGCCGCCCGGCTGAAAGGCATCGACCACCCGGTCGCCGGCCACGCCGACATCTTGCTGGTACCCAATATCGAGACCGGCAATGCGCTGTTCAAAATGATGGTTTATTTCATGGCCGGGTGCGCCGCCGGCATCGTGCTCGGCGCCAAGGTCCCGATCATTCTAACCAGCCGCGCCGACCCGCCGGCGGCGCGGCTCGCCTCGACAGCAATCGCCGCACTGCTGGCGACGGGGCCGTGACGGACTGCTGCACTTAGTTGCAAGCGGTGACGATCCGCTTATCCGTCTGGCAGCGGCCATCGGACGGGCCCGGATCGGGCATCGGCGCTATTCGACCAATGCGAACCAACGGCCTCCAACCTTGGCTTCGCGTTGATCGGCCTACGACCCAGCACCCTACAGGCCGCTCAGCACCGACCGGGTTTTGTCGGCGATCTCGTCGATGTGGCGCTTTTCGGAAACCAAGGGCGGCGACAAAATCAAAGTATCGGCCGTGACCCGGGTGACCATGCCGGCCTCGTACAGGCCGCGAAGCACGGCGAAACCCCGCTCGCCGGGTTTTTCCGTCGGCTTGAGGTCGATGCCGGCAAGCAAACCGTAACCGCGGATATCCGCCACCACGCCAAGATCCTGCAGGGCAAAGATTTGCTCCAGGAAATACGGTGCCAGCGCCGCGGCATGATCGAACACGCCATCGCGCTCAAAAATATCCAGCGTGGCGATGCCCGCGGCCGTCGCCGTCGGGTGGGCCGAATAAGTGTAGCCATGGAAAAACTCGATGGCGCTATCGGCGCCCGAGCCGACCACGGTATCGTAGATCCCCTCGCGTACAGCGACCGCACCCATGGGAATGCAGCCGTTGGTCAGCGCCTTGGCCATGGTCATAATGTCCGGCGTGACCCCGAAGCTTTGCGCGCCGAACGCCTCGCCAGTACGGCCGAAGCCGCAAATGACCTCGTCGAACACCAAGAGAATGCCATGTTGGTCGCAGATCGCGCGCAGGCGTTCCAGATACCCCTTCGGCGGCACCAGTATGCCGGTGGACCCGGCGATCGGCTCAACGAAACAGGCGGCAATCGTGTCGGCACCATAAAGTTCGACGAAGCGCTGCAGATCGTCCGCCAGTTCGGCGCCATGGCTGCCCTGACCGGGCTGCAGCCGATTTTCTTCCAGCCAGGTGTGGCGCATGTGAACGCAACCCGGCAGGCCAATGCCGTAGGCCTCACGATTTTTGACCATGCCGCCGACAGATATGCCGCCGAAATTCACCCCGTGATAGGCACGCTCGCGACCGACGAAACGCTGGCGCTGCGACTGGCCACGGCAGCGGTGATACATCAACGCGATCTTCATCGCGGTATCGATTGCCTCCGAACCGGAACCGGTGAAAAACACCCGATTGAGATCGCCCGGCGTCAATTTGGCGACCCGGCGGGCAAGCTCGAAAGCCCCCGGGTTGGCGAACTGAAACGGCGGGCTGTAGTCCAATGTCGCCAACTGGTTGGCCACCGCCTCGCGAATTTCGCGCCGGCCATGACCGAGGGCGACGCAAAACAGCCCCGAACAGGAATCCAACAGGTCGTCGCCACGATGATTCCGGTAATATAGGCCCTCGGCGGAAACCAGCAGCCGTGGATCCTCTTTAAACTGCTTGTTGGCAGTAAAAGGCATCCAGAATTCTTCCAAAGAGTTCGGTGCGGTCATGTCATTCATCGTCTTCACTCCCAGGACCTCAAGCGGGTCGGCTTGATGTCGACAGCAATGGCTCGGCGCGGAACCCGTTCCGCGTCGCATCAAAGAATATCTCTGCGGTCAAAAGCGGGCGTAGGGCCAGGTCAAAATTACCGATGGCGCCAGCGTCGGCGCTCACCGCGCAGATTGCCACGATTCCGTTAATCAGCAATGTCGCCGTTGTCGCCGGATCCAACTGGCGCTATGGTTAACGCCAGGCTGGCTCTATATGAAAGAAACACGCAAGCCATAGGGTCGCGAAAATCAAATAGGTCGGCCAACCGACCAACACCGGGCAGCAGGGGGAAATTGCATCATGGATTCTTTAGCGGCCAGCGATCACTCGACATTCTGTCATTTTATCCCGGCTTAGCAAGCGATGCAGGTGATCACCGCAGTTGTACGACGTATTATATACGGCATATTGCTGTTATTGGCCGTCATCGTCTTCAACTTCATTTTGATTCACCTGGCACCGGGCGACCCGGCCGAAACCATTGCCGGCGAGATGGGCGGTGCGACGGAAGAAATCATTCAGCAGATTCGCGTTGCCTACGGCCTCGACAAGAGCTTGCCGGAGCAATTGCTGAACTATCTCGGACATATCGTGCGGGGCGACCTCGGCAGTTCGTTCTATTTCAATTCGCCGGTGTCGGAACTCATTCTGGAGCGACTGCCGGCGACGCTTTTGCTGGTGTTCGCGGCAATGATTTTGGCAGTCGTGACCGGCACGGTGCTTGGTGTCGTGGCGTCGCGCAACCCGCACGGCCTATTCTCCAATGCGGTGACGTTGGTGGCGCTGGTCGGCTATGCCGCGCCGGCGTTTTGGCTCGGCTTGATGGCGCTCATCCTGTTCGCCTCGACCATGCCGATTTTCCCGATTTCCGGCATGCAGTCGATCGGCCGGGATCTCGGACCGTTCGGCCATGCCGTCGATGTTCTGCATCATTTGGTGCTGCCGGCGGTCACCTTGGCCATTATCTTTGTTGCCATTTACAGCCGACTGGCCCGCGCCAGTATGCTCGAAGTGCTGGGCTCCGATTATATCCGCACAGCCCGCGCCAAGGGACTGAACGAGCGCACGGTGATCTACAAACATGCACTGCGCAACGCGTTGTTGCCGGTCGTGACCATTGCCGGCATCCAGTTCGGCCAGGCGTTCGCCGGCGCGGTCCTGGTCGAAACGGTTTTCAACTGGCCGGGCATGGGGCAGTTGGCGTTTGAATCGATCCTACGGCGCGACCATCCGACCATGCTCGGGATTCTGTTCTTTTCGGCACTGGTGGTCATTATAGCCAACGTACTGACCGACATTTTCTACCGCATCATCGATCCGAGAATACGAGCCGAGTGATTGACGCGACGGCATCGGCGTGAGCAAGGGCAAGACATGAGCACGGAAGCCACAACGGAAACATTCGATACCGAACCCATCGTCGTCGAGCATCCCCTGGTCGAGTTCGTGCGGATGTTCCTGCGCAACAAAGCCGGCGTCCTGGGCTTCGCCATGCTGTTGTTCATCGTCTTGACGTCGATTTTCGGGCCGTTGATCTATCCCGTCGATCCGTTCGAGATCGTTGGTGTGCCGGTGTCACCGCCAGGCGAGGATGGCTGGCTGCTCGGCACGGACAGCCTCGGCCGGGACCTCGTCGCCGGCCTCATACATGGCAGCCGCACGACCTTGGCGGTCGGCGCCGCGGCGGCCGCCTGCACCGTCATTATCGGGCTGATCATCGGCGCTCTGGCCGGCTATTACGGCGGCTGGGTCGACAACGTCCTGATGCGCATCACCGAGTTCTTCCAGGTGCTGCCGAACTTGATCCTGGCGATGGTGCTGATCACCCTGTTTTCACCGACCTTGATCACTATCGTCTTCAGCATCGGCATCGTCAGCTGGACTGGCATAGCCCGCCTGACCCGGGCTGAGTTTCTGAGCATTCGGGAACGTGAATACGTCATGGCGGCGCGCTCCATCGGCGCCGAAAACCAACGCATCATCTGGCACGTCATTCTGCCCAATGCCTTGCCGCCGCTGATCGTCACCGCGGCGCTCAATGTCGGCGTCGCCATCCTGTTCGAAGCGGGCCTGAGTTTCCTCTCGCTTGGCGACCCCAACGTGATGAGTTGGGGCGCGCTGATCGGCGATAACCGGGAAGCGTTCTTTGAGGCTTGGTGGGCGGTCACGTTCCCCGGCCTGGCGATCTTTGCGACCGTGCTAAGCGTCAGCCTGATCGGCGACGGCTTGAACGATGCCCTCAATCCGAAGTTGCGCGAACGATGAACGAAAAAACTCCCCTGCTGTCGATCCAGGACCTGTCGGTCGAGTTCAAGACCAGGGATTCCGTGGTCCAAGTGCTGCATGGCGTGTCGCTCGACGTGTTCGAGGGCGAAACGCTCGGTATTGTCGGCGAATCCGGCTGCGGCAAAAGCATGACCGCACTCGGCGTCATGCGGCTGATCCCGATGCCGCCGGGCCGCTATAAGGAGGGCCGCATCCTGCTGCGCGGCGAAGATCTGCTGCAGGCGGCCGACCAGCGCATTCACGACATCCGCGGCAATGAAATCTCGATGATTTTTCAAGAGCCGATGACCTCCCTCAATCCAGTCTATACCGTCGGCAACCAGATTGCGGAAACCGTGCGCCTGCACCAGGGCCTCGGCAAGCGCGAGGCCCTTGATCGCGCCGTGGAAATGCTGCAAGCGGTCGGCATTCCGGCGCCGGAGCGGCGCGTCCACGAATACCCGCACCAGCTTTCAGGCGGCATGCGCCAGAGGGTGATGATCGCCATGGCGCTGGCTTGCAATCCGTCGGTGTTGATCGCCGACGAACCGACGACCGCGCTTGACGTCACTGTGCAGGCGCAAATATTCGACTTGCTGGGTGATATTCAGGAGCGCTTCAACACGGCGATTATCCTGATCACCCACGATATGGGCGCCATTGCCGAACTCGCCGACCGGGTCGTGGTGATGTATGCCGGACGCCGCGTCGAGGAAGGCCCGGTCGACGAATTGCTGCAGAACCCGAAACATCCCTACACCAAGGGTCTGATCGAATGCGTGCCGCACCTGGTGGCCGATCCGCCGGAGGTGCGCGCCGTGTTGCCGGAAATTCGCGGCGTGGTGCCGCCGCTCCGCGATCTCGGCAAGCCGGGCTGCCCGTTCGCGCCGCGCTGTGATCATGTGATCGCCGCGTGCCGAACCGAAATGCCGGGACCGTTCCCGGTCGGCCCGGACCATCAAACCTCCTGTTGGCTCTATGGCGAGGGAGCGAGCTGACATGGCCGAAAACCTGGTTTCCGTGCGCGATTTGAAGGTCCACTTCCCGCTGAAGCGAAAAGGCATGTTCGGCGAGCGGCCGATCGTGCACGCGGTCGACGGCGTCGATTTCGATCTCGAACGCGGGCGCACTTTCGGTCTGGTCGGCGAAAGCGGCTCCGGCAAGACCACCACGGCCTTGGCGGTCATGCGCCTGGTGAAAGTCACCGCCGGCAGCATTCGCATGGGCAATGACGAACTCGCCACGATGGAAGGCGAAGAATTGCGCAAGGCGCGTTCGCGTTTCCAGATGATCTTCCAGGATCCCTATTCCTCGCTCAATCCTCGCATGCGCGCTGGTGCCATCGTGCGCGAACCGATGGATTTGATGGGCATCGGCGAAGCGGACACCCGCGACCGCCGGGTCGAGGAACTGTTCGCCAGCGTGGGCTTGCGGCCTGAGCAAACGGCTCTGTTTCCGCATCAGTTCTCCGGCGGTCAACGACAACGGATCGGCGTCGCCCGTGCTTTGGCGAGCCGGCCCGATCTGATCGTCTGCGACGAGCCGGTCTCCGCCCTCGACGTCGCAATCCAGGCGCAAACGCTCAATCTGCTGCAGCGGCTGCAGAAAGAATTCGGCCTGACGTTCCTGTTCATCTCCCACGATCTTGGCGTCGTGCAGCATATTTGCGACGAGATCGCGGTGATGTATCTCGGCCAGATCGTCGAGCAAACCGATCGCGTTACCCTCTTCAAGCGGCCCTTGCACCCCTATACCTGGGCGCTGTTGTCGGCGGTGCCGAGCGCCGACCCGGCCATTCGCGAAACCGCTGAGCGCATTCGTCTGACCGGCGACCCGCCGAGCCCGATCGACTTGCCGACGGGATGCCGGTTTGCCGGTCGCTGCCCGTTCGCCAAGGAAATTTGCAGCGACAAAGTGCCGCCATTGCGTGAGTTGGCCGACGGCCACCGCATCTCCTGCCACCTTGTCGACGAACAGGGCAACGCGCCGCATCACGGCCAGTCCGCCGCCTGAGCGCCATGCCCGGCTACAAGCATCTGCTGATCGAACGACGCGGCGCGGTCGCGATCGTGACTATGAACCGGCCTGAGAAGGCCAACGCGCTCAATTACGATCACCTCGCCGAGATCGAACACGCCGCGCTGTCGTTTCGCGATGACAGCGACACACGGGCCGTGGTCTTCGCCGGCGCCGGCAAGCATTTCTCCTCCGGCGCCGATCTCACCGATCCCGGTCTCAAACGCGACCAGCCGTTGGTCGTGCGCCGCCGCCGGGTGCGCATGGGCGGGCGCGCGATCCGCGCCTTGATGGACATGGATCAAATCACGGTCGCCGCCTGGACCGGTGCCGCCATGGGCGGCGGCGCCTGCGTTGCCACCGCGCTCGACTTCCGGGTCGGCGGCCAAAACTGCTTCATGTGCTATCCGGAGATCACCATCGGCGTCAATTTGATGTGGTGGAGTCTGCCGCTGGTCACCCACCTGGCCGGGCCGTCGCGGGCAAAACGGCTGGTCATCGGCGGCGAACGGATCGGCGCCGAGATGCTCGATAATTGGGGCATTCTGGACGACCTGGTGGCGGAAGACGCGGTGCTCGAGCGGGCCATCGATTTGGCGCAGTTTTACGCCACCAAGTCCCCGGTCGCCGCACAAATGATCAAACGCAGCGTCAACGCCATCGCCTCGGCCTTAGATCAATCGATCATGCACATGGATTTCGACCAGAACATCCTGAACCAGGATTCCGAGGATGCGGAAGCCGCGCGCACGGCGTACCTCGAAGGCCGCGAACCGACGTTTACCGGGAACTAAATCACACCGCGTAAACGCTAAACCGTAGTCTGATCGCTACAAGACCTTTAAAAACGCGGACGCGCGCCTGTCGTGGCGCGCCGCGATCCGCCCGCAACGCTCAACACGATGACACCGAATAAAGCTGAAAGAACTGACCCCGTGATAACACCGAGCCTTATCGGTGCATCAAAATCCGAATGCTCCCAGGCCAAGCCACCGATGAAAAGGCTCATGGTGAAGCCGATCCCACAAAGCAACGACACGCCGTAAAGATGCAACCAGTTCGCGCGCTCCGGCATGTGGCCGAATCCCCAGCGGATCATTAGCCACAAGGCCACAAACACCCCAACCTGCTTGCCGACGAACAAGCCCGTGGAAATACCGAGCTTGACCGGTTCGATAAAGCTGCCCAAGCCAATGTCATTGAAAGTGACGCCGGCATTGGCGAAAGCAAACAAAGGCAGGACCCCGAAGGCGACCCATTTGTGCAACCCGCGCTCCAGATGCCTAAGCGGCGAGCGACCATAAGCATCGGCGGCCCGCAACGGTATCGCCATGGCCAGAGCAACCCCTGCCAAGGTCGCGTGAACCCCTGACTTCAATACACAGATCCACAGAATAATGCCGAGGACGACATACGGTCCGGTATGGACCACGTTTCGCAAGTTCATCAACACTAGCGCCGAAAGCACCGCGCAACCGAAGACCAGCGCAAGGGGCGAAAGCTGATCGGTGTAAAACAAAGCGATAAGGACTATGGCACCGAGGTCGTCGAAAACCGCAACCGCAGTCAAAAGCACCTTGACAGAGACGGGTACTCGGTCTCCGAGCAAGGTCACAATACCCAGTGCGAACGCGATATCGGTCGCGGCCGGCACGGCCCAGCCGTTGAGGTCTTCCAAGTCACCCATGGTCAAAGCCGAATAGATCCCCACAGGAACAACCATCCCGCCAATGGCCGCAACGGCCGGCAACGTGACCTGTGACACGGTCGAGAGCGCCCCCTCCATAAACTCCCGCTTGATCTCCAGACCAATAACAAAAAAGAAAACCGCCATAAGGCCGTCGTTTATCCATAAGAGCATCGGCTTTGCGATGTGCAACGCTCCAATACGGATCTCGACGGGTATATTCAGAAACCAGTCATACAGATTGTCGACGGGGGAATTGGACACGACAACGGCCAACAAGGCAGCGGCGAACAACAGGACGCCACCTGCGAACGCTTTCTCCAAAAACTCACGGATAAGACGCGATATCATTGTCCGGCTCGACCGAATGACCTGCGATGATCATCGCATTGACGGGAACAGAGGTCTATCGGGCGGAAAAGTGAATGATATGGCTGTTATCGAGGGCGTAACCGAGACAACTTAGCGGCCGATCGTCAGGATATCCAGACGCTGTCACCTTTCCATGATGCCCGAGCCCGGTGGCCGTGCCTCCCGGCGCGTATGAATAGCGTCGGAGCCGTAGCCATGTTCGCTCATGGCCAGCCGAACCGTGTACGAGCTGTTCCAGAAGGTATTGTCCAGCACCGGGACATCTTTTTCCTCAAGTGCCTTCTCACAGGCCTCGAAACGCTCTCGCACCTCTTCCATAGCTTCCGGGATGTTCGGCGTGTAATCCACGGCCCCGTTGGACTTCGGCGACGCCGTTATTCCGGCACCGCATCCTTGAAGCGCCGCAGCGCCTCTATCTGCGCGTCGACCGTTGGTAGACGATACATCGGATAGAGCATCACCATGTTGGCGCCTAACCGGCGCCAGCCCTCCGCCGCTGCCGACAGTGCGTCGGGATCGTCCGCGTCCATGCGCAGCCAACCTTCGATGCCGAATGCCGCCGGATCACGGCCATGGGCCGCCAAGTGCCCGCGCAAGGTCGCAAGTTTGCGCTCCGCCTCGCCGTCCGGCGCCATGATCGGCATCCAGCCGTCGCCGAGCCGCGCGGCACGTTCGATAACCGGCTCGGAGGACCCGCCGAACCAAATCGGAATGTCACGCCGCGCCGGCGGCGGGTTGATGTTGACCGCGCGCAGGCCGTGGAAGCGTCCGTCGAAAGTCACCAGCTCCCCACTCCACAGGCGCCGCAGCACTTCGACCTGCTCGACCTGTCGGACGCCGCGGGTGTGCCAGTCGGTATCGAGCGCCTCGTACTCGACATGATTCCAACCGACGCCGATGCCGAGCCGCAATCGGCCACCCGACAACAGATCGACCTCTGCGGCTTGTTTGGCGACGAGCCCGGTCTGGCGCTGTGGCAGGATCAACACGCCGCTGGAAAGCCCGATCTTGGCTGTCGCCGCGGCCAGAAAGCCCAGGGTCACGAAGGTTTCATGAAACGGTTCCTGGGCGCCGTAGGTTGGTGTCCAGCCGTCACGCGGGGCGGCACCAAAGACGTGGTCGGCAACCTCGATGGTGGCAAAGCCCAAATCCTCGGCGGCCTGGGCCCAGTCGCGAACTTTGGCTGGGTCGTTACCGATATCGCGCGTCGGAAATTGTACGTTCAGGCGCATGGCCACTCTCCCCAAGAATAAGTCGGACTATTCGGCGACGTCGGCAACCGCGTCGCCGGTGCCGGCGCGCGCCTCCTTGTCCGCTTGTTTTTGAATTTCACGCTCGACCGCTTGTTGCGCTTGGCCGACGAAAACGTCACGGTTTTTGTGGCTGTAGTCGTAGCTCTCCCGGCGCAGATCGTTCTTGTTTTGGAAATGCGGCACCACATAGCGGGCCATCAGCTCGAAATGGCGCTTCGTGGCGCCGAAATCGGCCCAATTATGGGCCAGTTCCAACAAGCCGCCGAAGCCGCCGGTGCCTTGGATGAGGTTTTCGAAATAGGCAATGGCATCGTCGGGATCACCGATCACGGCCATGGAGTTGTCGCGCAAGTAACTGTAAGCGTCATCGATGTCCGGCGGCACGATGGGGAACGTCGCAATTTCACGGAAGTACTTGGCCCAGAGCTCCAAACCGTGTTTGACGTTTTCCTCGGCTTGGGCGCGGGTGTCGGCGATATGCGCCAATGTAACGATCCGCCATTTGTCCCGGGTCACCGTCTGCCCGGCCTCGGCCGCGGCGTTCTCGCACAGGCGCCAATTATTGGCGTGCGCAGCCAAAGCCTCGTCGGAGGTGCCGCCGATCGACAACATGCCGAGGCCATGACGGCCCGCCGCCAAGGCGCCGGCCGGCGAGCGCGAACAGGCGACGGCCATTTCCATGCGCGGCTTGGTAAAACACGGCATCTGCAGCTGCGCTTCACGCAAGTCGAACCAATCGGTTTTCTCGGTCACCACCTCGCCGTCCAACAGCCGGACGATGACGTCCAGGGACTCATTCATCCGGTGGCGCTGATCCGCCGGGTTGATACCGATGCGAAAAGCGTCGCCGACCAAGGCGCCGGGTCCGACGCCAAACAGGGTCCGCCCTTTGGTCATGTGGTCGAGCTGGACCATGCGGTCGGCCAGAATAAACGGATTATGATACGGCAGGGACGACACTCCGGTGCCGAGCCGGATATGCTTGGTGCGTTCCGCAGCCGCGGCGATAAAGACCTCCGGCGAGGCGATGATCTCGAAGCCGCCGGAATGGTGTTCGCCGACCCAAACCTCGTCGTAGGCCAACTGATCCAAATGCTCGATCAAGGCCATGTCGCGATCCAACGCGGCGGTCGGATCCTCGTGCAGGGGATGAAACGGGGCGAGAAAAATGCCGAAATCCAAACGGCCTTCCATGGTCGGTCTCTCCGGTACGTAAACATGGGTCTGGTGGCAGCCTGGCGGCCGCGATCTCCGCCATCTTTGACGGTAGCCAAAGCAATGTAAACCGAAGCCGACGCCGTCAGACCGGCGTGGAGCTATGATTATTGACCTGACTTGCCGCCCTTAGCGCGGTCGAAAACCAGCCGCTTCGAGGCATGGTAGTTGAAGATCCAACCAACGCCGGCGCCGATGACGACGGCAACGACCGGGTGCTGATAAATGAAGGGACTGGTCGCCACCAGCGCGGCGAACACGCCGTAATTGGCGATTCCGCCGAAGCCGTTGACCAGTGTAAACCGCCCCCATTCGGCTAACAGCGAACCCGATGCGGTGACGTCGAAGGTGTACCGGCGATTGAGCGCCCAAGTCGTTGTGGCGGCGGCAAAATACGACACCAGCCGCGCCGAATAGGGCCCGAAGCCGAAACCGTCGATCATTAGGGTCAAGACGCTGGCATCGACGACCAAGCCGACCAAGCCAACCAGGCCAAATGTCAGAAACCGGCCGAGGCCGCCCGCGGCGCGCACCGGCCGGGGCCGCTCAATCGTCTCCGGCGGCATCAGCGAACAAGGCGCGGGTCGAGGCAAACTCCAAATATCTGAGGCGTTTGAGCTCTTTGCGGCCATGCGTCACCGTATCGAGAATCATGCCGCAGGCAAGGCTGATGAAGCCGAGCAACATCAGGGCACTGGACAGGATCGCGGTCGGAAACCGCGCAACCATCCCGGTTTCCAAATAACTCAAGAAGACCGGCGTCATGAGCATCATGGCGATCGATGCGCACAGGCCAAATACGGCGCCGAAGAAATAGAGCGGACGTTCCTCCTTCAACAGCCGCAAGATCATCCAGAGGATACGAAACCCGTCGTGAAAGGTGCGAAGCTTACTCTCGGAACCATCCGGCCTTTCTCGATAATCGGTTACCACTTCGTCGACCGGCATGCGGAGTTCCAAGGCATGGACGGTGAATTCCGTTTCGATCTCGAAACCTTTGGCCAACGCCGGAAACGATTTCACGAAGCGTCGGGAGAACACGCGGTATCCGGATAGCATATCGGTAAACTGGTCGCCGAACAGGTTGGCAACGATGCGATTGAGCATGGTATTGCCGAACTGATGTCCGCGCCGGTAGGCGGTCCGGCTGGCGGCGTGCCGGGCGCCATTGACCATGTCGAGGTTTCCAGAAATCAAGCGTTGGATCATCCCCGGTGCGGCCAGCGTCTCATAGGTATCGTCGCCGTCGGCCAGCACATAGATGTCGGCATCTATGTCGGCGAACATGCGGCGAACCACATTACCTTTGCCCTGCTTCGATTCGCGTCGAACGATGGCACCGGCGCGCATCGCCTCACCGATCGAATCATCCTCGGAGTTGTTGTCGTAGACATATATCGGCGTATTCGGCAATACGGATGCAAAGTCCCGTACAACACGTCCAATTGTACGTGCTTCATTGTAACAAGGAATCAAAACCGCTGTAGCCGGCCGCCCGATGCCGGGTGATGGTGCTATCGGCTTCAAAACCTGTGCCGCGACGCCCATGTCGTTCATTTCGCCCTGTTTCTCCCGTTGACCTTATCAAGATGGTTGAAATTCGGCAATACGCTCATTGTTTTTGTCCCAAGTCGGAATTTGCGCGGACGATACGGAAAAGTCTTACAGATTGCGCAACAGATTCCGGCAAGCTGACCGGGACCAGCCACCGCGGTGGGTTTCCTGCAAGAATCCGGCTGAAAAGCGACGACTTTTCAGCAGCTTCGCCGTATGTCAGCTGTTCCGGCCCGTTTGGGCAGATCAACAGCAAATCGCCGCCGCGGCGATCGATCAGGTTACGGCTGACGGACTCTTCCGGATTGGTCATGATGTGGTGGGTGTCGATAATGCCGGTGCGGTTGCGGTGATAGGGCGTTGCAATAACGGCGTGGCCGGTGTGATAGAGCAACTCCGGCCCATGATCGATCATGGCGACAATGATGCGGCGGCGATCGCCTAATCCCACCGGATCGTTGAGGATTGCGGACAATTGCGCCAACGGGCAGCGGTCGCGTCGCACCAATGTATTGTTTTGCTCCGGCGTGGCGCCGACCACGGATCCGGTCACCAAGAAGCCGACCAACATGGCACCAGATATTACCGTACGAAGTACGTCGCTTAACGGCTGTTGCACCAACCGGCCGGCCCAGTTTCGGAACCGGCTCAGGATATCCGCCAAGGGTATCGCGAAGGTGAGTTCGGCGAGCGGCGCGAACCGCACATGCTGCATGGCCAACCCGATCATCATTACGGACGCAAGCAGCAGTACACCGTAAAGCCGGCTTTCCGGCTCGCCAAATCGACTGATCGCCATCACCGCCAGATAAGGCAACGTGAGTATTGCCGGGCCGATATAGAAGATGACGCGGCTGACACTGTCGTGGCCGTCCAACAGAATCGGCCGCAGCTCGCCGACGTTGTCCATCCAAAGCGGAAACAGCAGCGGATCAACGTCAACCATCGGACCGCCGAAGAAGCGCGGGAACAATGCGTACATCAGGGCCAATGCGCCGGCCGCCGCCGCCAATGCCAGCAGCGCTCGCTGACTTGGCCGGCGGGCCCATACGCTCCGGGCGAACGTCGCCAACAGCGTCCAAGCAGCGACGCACACTATTGCCAAGGTCAAATGAACGATCGAAAGGCGATCGAACGATACGGTGAACCAGTCGGCAAACGGCCGTTCCACGGCGATCGCGGCGCCGACGCCAACGGCAAACACAATGCAATAGATACTGGCCGGAACGGCCCAGCGTTCGTTTTGCAGCCACAGCACGCCGAACGCCACCAACAACAGAGCCAAGCTAAGGAGGAACTCCGTGCTGACCCATAAGCCGAGGGCCAAAGTCAGGCCGGCGCCGATCGCCGTGCCGACATTAAGCGGGTTGATCAGCAAACGCAGCACGAAGCCGAGGTGAAGCGCAAACAGCAGCAATTGCAGCGCGTGATGGTCGGCACGCCCGATCATGCCGTAAACCAGCACCGCGGGCTGCAGCAGCAGGAACGCCATGGCGAAGAAGCGATCCTGGCTTCGCAATATCGGCGCACCGGCCCAGCCGATGGCCGCTGCCGTCAGCAGCAGCAACAGCGGCGAAACAGCGGCGCCGGACCAATAGAGCGCCTCTTCAAACCCAAGAAACGGTTTCAGTATGACGATACCGAGCAGCAGGATCACATCGAACGGCCGCGTCCAATGCAAAGCATCGCCGTAGGGCGCGTTGGCGCGGACGATCACGGTATCGAACCATTCCCCGGTCTGCCAAAGCTCTCTAATCCTGACCAGGCGCATATAGCTGTCCGGATCGATCAGCGCGTGGTCGGCAATCGGCGAAACGCCAATGCGCACCAGGACCGACTGGCCGAGCACCCACAACGCCAAAATGGCGCACCAGGGCAACCATCGGGATGGGCTGTGATGCGTGTCGACCATGGCGCACCCCCTCGAAATCGAGGGGACTCCTCGGCAGTTAGCCCCATACGTCTAAATCCGCCGGGATGACCGGCAGGCAGAGCGTACAAGCGGGCAATCGGACCAGCCGACAATGCTGCGGTCAAAGCTTTACAAAAGCTTTAATCAGCCTCGCCTGATTAGACAGAGATTGGTCGCAAATTTGGCACAAATTGGCGTAATTCAGCCGTTGGCCACCGGCCTCCAGCAGAGCGTTCCAGCGCAGGCTCTAGGGGCGCTGGTCGACGGTTATCACCACGGCCATGGCGGTGTCGCCGGCGGCGCAGCCCTGGAACAAGCCATGGCCGCCGCCTTTTGCCACCAATTCCTCGATCATTTCGATGATCGACCGGAGCCCCGTCGGGCCTTGGGGGTGGCCCCAGATCAAGGAACAGCCGTAATTGTTCATGGCCATCAAATCCGCCCCGGTCTCCCTGGCGAACAGGATGTCGTTCACCGCGAACGGGTTGTGCGACTTGATTGCCGCCATGTCGCCAATGGCGAGGCCGGCTTGATCGAGCGCCCGTTTCGCCGCCGGCACCGTCGCCGCCGGCATGTGCGCCTTGTCGGTGCGGGCGAGGCCGAAGCCGGCGATGCCGATCCGGATTGATGGATCCTGGGACGCGGCCCGCGCCTTGTCGGGCGTGGTGACCACCATCGCGGCATTGCCGTCGGCGGGGTGGGTTTGGCCGCCGAAGGTAACCGTACCGTCGGGCTTGACCGGCTTCAGTGCCGCCAAGCCCTCCCGTGTCGTCGGATGCACGCCTTCGTCGCCGGACATGGTGGCTACGGTTTTGCGGTAGCGCCGGTCCGGTACCTCGAACGGCAACGACATGTAACGTTTCTGGAAGGCGCAATCATCGGCCAGCGCATCGTCATATTGCTCGCGGCGACGGCTCACGACATCGTGCTGCTGTTCGGTGGTGATCTGCCATTTCGCGGCGACGTTCTCGGCGGTTTCGATCATCGCCACCTGGGCGTGCGGATCGCGCGAGAAATTATCCAGCACCCAATCCTCGTGACTGCCGGTGCCGCCGGGCCCGCCCGGGTCCGGGTAATAAATATGCGGGCCGTTGGAAACGCGATCGGCAGTGACCACAAGGGCCGCCGTCGCCATGTCCTCTTCGATCTCCTGGACCGCCGCTTGCAGGCAGCGCGCCGAAGTGGCACAGGCCTGATTGATTGTCGGTCCACCGACGTTCTCGGCACCGATCATCCCGGTCAACCATGGCAGGCCGTAGAACGAATGCTGCTGTGGCACGGTCATGCCGAGCACGCCGAAATCGAACAGCTCGGTGCCGATGTCACGGCGGTCGAGCTCGGTACGCGCCACATGGGCGGCGAAGGTCACGCTGTTCAAATGCGCCATGCTGCCCTGCCAGCGGGCAAACGGCGTGCTCCAATAGGCACCGTATGGAATCTCAGCCCGGTAGGCCATGCTCGGTCTCCTCAAAACGTCTTTATTCCGCGGCCAAATCGACGGCCGGATCCGTATTCAGTTGGCCGAGTGCCTCGGTCAGCTTGTCGCCTTCCGGATCGGCCGAGGCCGCCTGCCGTAACCCGTTCAAAACGACGGCGGCGTCCGGGCGCGTGTGGATATAGCCAAGTGCGCCGGTCACGCGATCGAAGTTGGCACAACCCCGGCGATGGGTGTCGCCATAGCCGCGCACCAATTCGGCGCAATCGGCAATGGCGACGGCCAGGTCGCCGTCTCCGGCGCCATAGCGGTTGATCAGCCCGAGCCATGCATCAATGCGCTCCTGCTCCTGACGGAACCGATAAGTGAACGGCCGCCAGGGACGCAGTTTGGCCAACCCATACATCATTAGGAAGCCGCTGATCGCCGTGGTTTTGACATGCATCCCAACATTGAGGCGGTCGGTCAGCCCGTGGCGAGCCGCCAAGCCCAGAACCGGACGGGCCACGGCGCCTGGTAGGATAGAACACCATTCCTCCACACCTGGTTTGAGATACTCCGTGATCGTTATGGGCTGGTCCGGTGCCGCCTGAACTTCGCGGCGGACTCGGTCGAGGCGGTCGGCCCGAGTCTTCAGATCGGCGACACGAATGAGGTCTTCGAAACTCATCCAAAGCGCCAAATGGCGCGCGGTCTCGACCAAAACGTCATGGTCCCGCGCGTCGCCGCCCAAAGCCCGGTCAAGGGCAACGATCGCCTCCAGCCGGTCAAGGTAACGGCCGGCGTAGGCCTGACTTTGATAATCCACCAACCGGCTGGCGCCGCGGCGCACGGTTGCCCGTACAGCCTCCGGGAAACCCTGTTCAATGCGCGCCGCCAGCGCACCGGCCAAGTCCAAGCCGTCATCGGGTTTGGCCTCGGGCTCAGTCGCCGGCGGTGTCGCGGCCTCCGACGCCAGCGCGTATCCGGCGGCAAATCCGGCCAGGTTCTGTTCGACGGCGATGCCGCCGCGTCGGATCGACTCTTCGAGGCCTTCACGGCTGATCGGCAATTTTCCCGAACCGGCGACGGCCCCGTAAAGAACGGCATTGATCACCGTGCCGGACTGCCGCGCCAAGGCGCCAAAATCCGCCAACATGGCGCGCTCGGCCAGTGTGCCAATGCTCTCCAGGACGCGACTCATATCAAAGCGACCGTCCGTCATTGCGCTTTTTTCGGCAATCGCATAGATCCGGTGGGTCGACGCAATGACCGCGGTGCGGTCCGGCGTGATGAACCCGTTTTGCGCGGCGCGTCCGGCTTCCAGCAGCTCCGAGGCGACGATTACGTCGACGGCGCCAGGGCACGGCAGCAATGCCATCACCGGTTGGCGGTCGGCATCGGCGCCGCTGCCGCGCGGGCAGATTTCTACATAATAGGTCGTGGCGCCGGTACGCTGGGCGACACCGGGGACCGAGGTCGACTGGACCCAATGGCCGGCCTCTTCGGCCGCGTCGACAATCCATTTCGACAACACGCCGCCGCCTTCGCCGCCCAACGCGGCAATCAGAACCGTCGTCGGCCGCAACGCCGCATCGACGGCAGCAACCGCCCGCTCAGACATCGACCACGGCCGCCTTGCGGCCCTGCAGGAAGCCGATCACCCGCCGTCGCAACCGGTCGCGCCAGAGGTCGAACGATGATGGATTGTTGGTGATGTCGGCCTTGTAGAAGGACGGGCAGAGCACCGCCGCGTGGGATACCTCGCCACAGAGGCCGCAACCCAGGCAATTGTTGTCGATGTGGGCGATCGGCGTCTTGCGCAACGGATCGGGGCTGTCCTTGATGGTGAGCGAGGGGCAGCCCGACAGCCGAATGCAGGAATGATCGCCGGTGCACGTATCATCATCGATGCCGAAGCGGGTGCGCACGACCCGTTTACCGGCGGCGATATCACGGCGGTTGATCGGTTTGAGCCGCCGTTGGCGCGCCAATTGGCACTCGCCGTTGGCGATGATTACCTTAAGGCCGGGCACGTCGGTATTCATCGCCTTGCGTAACGTGCGGACCATCCGGCCGACCGAATAGGTCCGGCGCTTGGCGATCCATTTGACGCCGACGCCGCGCAATGCGGCCTCGATCTGCTGGCCGGTCGGCTCGTCGCGGGGGTTGTGGCCGGTCGACGGAATGGGCTGGCCACCGGTCGCCGCGGTGAAACCGTTGTTCATGATGATCAGCAAACCATCGTCGCGATTGAAAACCGAATTGGCGATGCCACTGGTCAAGCCGTTATGCCAAAATCCGCCATCGCCCATGATCGACACCACACGTTTTCCGAAGGCCGGCGCGATACCGGTGGAACTGGCAAGGCCGAGGCCGTAGCCGAGCACGGTGTTGCCGATATGGAACGGCGCCAAGGTCGAAAACGTATGGCAGCCGATATCGGCGCTGACATGCATGCTGCCGATTTCTTTCTCCAGGATCTTGAGCGCGCTGAACACTGGGCGCTCCGGACAGCCGACGCAAAAACCCGGCGGCCGTGCCGGCACCGGTTCCTCCAGCATGGCGGCGGCCTTGTCCTTGGTGGATTCCAATGCCGCCAGTGCCCGCGCGGCACCGCCCAGGTCGACGCCCTTAGGCACGGCACCTTCGACAAACCGGGCGACACCCTTGACCACCACCTCGCCGGTATATTCGCCGGCCATGGGCAGCACGTCCTTGCCAACCAACCGGGTTTGCAAATCGGCGCGGCGCAGAAGGCTGTTCAAGGCCTCTTCGATATAGTTGGGCTGGCCTTCCTCGACCACCAGCACCGTCCGCTTGTCCGCACAGAATTCCACGACCTCGTCGGGCACCAGCGGATAGGTCACGTTCAAGACGTAGATCGGGATGTCGGAATCGCCATAGGCATTGGCCAGGCCGACCTGCTGCAAGGCGCGGATCACAACATTATACATACCGCCTTGAGTGATGATGCCAACGTCGTCGGCCGAGCCTTCGAATACTTCGTTAAGTTTTCGCGAGCGGATGAAGTCGACCGCCGCCGGCCAGCGGTTATCGATCTTGTCCTGCTCTTGGGCATAGGTCGCCGGCGGCAGGCAAATGCGGCTCTGATCGTATTTGCCTTCGGCGATGGCTTTCAAATGCGAAAACTCCGGCGGCTTATTGTCTTTCGTTTGAAACCGGCCGCTGACATGGCAGGCGCGGATGCGCAGCTCCAACATGACCGGGGTGTTGGAGGCTTCCGACAATTCGAACCCGGTCTCCACCGCCTCGACGATGCTCGGCAGATTTGGCCGCGGATCCATCAGCCAGATCTGCGATTTCATGGCGAAGGCGTGGGATCGCTCTTGAATGATCGATGAGCCTTCGCCGTAATCCTCGCCAACCACGATCAACGCGCCACCGGTGACGCCGGCCGAGGCCAGGTTGGATAACGCGTCCGAAGCGACGTTGGTGCCGACCGTCGATTTCCAAGTGGCGCAGCCGCGCACCGGATAATTGATCGAGGCGCCAAGCATGGCCGCGGCGCCGGCTTCGTTGGCGCAAAATTCAATGTGTACGCCGAGATCATCAAGGATATCGGCGGCGTCGGCAAAGACGTCCATCATGTGGGAAATCGGCGCGCCTTGGTAACCGCCGACGTAGGACACGCCCGACTGCAACAGCCCCTTGGCCACTGCCAAGATGCCCTCGCCGGCAAAGGTATCCCCTTCACCCAGACGCAACAGTTCGACTTCCTTACGGAAACTGCGCTCGGCCATGATCCTGCTTCCCCAATGATGTGCCGTTCCTTCGGATCATAGGCAGCCGCCGGGCCGCCCGCAACGGTGCATTCCCGTCCAATTTTGTTTGCGAACCCGTTGGTTTCCGTTAGATAGAGATACACCGGCCAAGGTGAAGACGCAGTGCGGCTTTTGAGGGTGGCGGACAGGATGAACATCGAGCATGTCAGAACCTTCGTCGAAATCGCCAACACCGGCAATTTCAACCGCGCGGCGGAAAACCTCAACGTCACCCAATCGACGGTCAGCGCCCGCATCCGGGCGCTTGAAGACAGTCTCGGCCAGGCGCTGTTCCAACGCCATCATGCCGGCGCCACCGTGACCATCGCCGGTCAGCAATTCATGCATTATGCCATGACCATGCTGTTGGCCTGGCAGCAGGCGCGCCAGCATGTCTCCTTGCCGGCCGGATTTCGCTCGGTCCTGGGTCTCGGCGCCCAGGTCAGCCTTTGGGAACGGCTGATCCCGCGCTGGGTGCCGTGGATGCGAAACCGACTGCCCGATGTCGCGCTCCGCCTGGAAGCCGACTATTCGCCGTCCATGCTGCGTCAACTCGCCGACGGCCTGCTCGATATGGGGGTGATGTACAATCCGCGCCAAATTTCGGGCCTGGTGGTCGAAAAGCTGTTGGAAGAACGGCTGGTCCTGGTTTCGACCACACGCCACAAGGCGCCGCGCGACTGGGCGGAGGGCTACATATTCATTGACTGGGGCGATGATTTCCGCGCCCAGCACGGCGAGGCCTATCCTTGGATGGAAACGCCAGCCCTATCCTTCGGGCTTGGCGTCCTCGGCCTGCAGCACATGCTCGACAACGGCGGCGCCGGCTATTTCCCATTGCGCGTCGTTCGGCCGCTGATCCGCGAAAAGAAACTGCATCGCGTAAACAAGGCGCCGGCTTTCAAGCGGCCGGCTTATTTGGTCTACAGCGCCGAGCCACTCGAACCCGACATTCTCGCCGTCGCCATCGACGGGCTGAAGGAAATCGTGCGACAGGAAACCGAGACATGAGCGGCGCCGCGATTACCGCCATCCTGTTCGACAAGGACGGCACCTTGATGGATTTCGAACGAACTTGGATTCCGGCCTACAAGGAGGCCGCGGGCCTGGTTGAACGTCGCGCCGGGCGACCGGGCCTCGGGGCCAGGCTGTTGGCCGACGGCGGCCTCGATACGGCGACCGGGCGTGTCGAGGCGACCGCTCCGCTCGCGGCGGCGGCAAGCGAAGCCATTGCGCGGGACTGGGCGGAACGGGCGAGCCTATACAACGGCGCCGAAGACCCCGTCGACCTCACGCAAACCGTGCTCGACGTTTTTGACGCCCACACCTCGGATCCGGTGCCAATCACACCGCTGGCGCCGCTTTTCGCCCGCTTCAAGGCTCGTGGCATGTTCCTCGGCATGGCGACCATGGACCGCGAAGCCGCTGCCAAATCCTTTGCCGCGGCCGCTGGCGGCGAGCAGCTTGATTTTCTCTGTGGTGCCGACAGCGGCATGGCCGGCAAACCGGCGCCGGACATGGCCTTAGCTTTCTGCGCCGCCGTCGGCGTCGCGCCGGGCCAACTCGCCGTGGTCGGCGACACCCCCCATGATATCGCCATGGCGCGGTCAGCCGGCGCCAGGCTCGCGGTCGGCGTCAGGACCGGCGCCGCCGGCAACGACGGCCTTGAACATTGCGCCGACTTCGTGATCGATTCCGTGGCGAAACTGGACCGTGCCCTCAACTCCCGCGGTCTCGTCGCTGAACAGCATAGTGTTTGAGGAGATACGATATGGACGAATCCTTTTCGCCCGAAGACCACAAATTCTGCGAAACCAAATATTTCGAAGATTTCACCGTCGGCGAGCAGTTCTACATCAACTCGCGGACCCAGACGGACGCCTATTTCGCCGCCTTCCAGCTCGCCTCCGGCGACAACCACCCGATCCACTACGACATCGAATATTGCCGGGCGCGCGGCCACAAGAATTTGCTGGCCCACGGCTTCCAAGCGCTGATCCAGACAGCGCCCGGCGCCGGCACCTTTCCCCACGTGATCGGCGACGCCATGATCGGCTTCATCGAGCAATCGTCGAAATTCTACAAACCGGTCTATGCCGGCGATACGCTGTATCCGATGCTAACGATCACCGACCTAAAGGAACAGCGCACGACCGGCGTCATTACCATGCGCTCGACCCTGCACAACCAGAACCGGGAACTGGTCTTGGAAGGCGAACAGAAGTTTTTGGTCAAGAAGCGAACCGCCCTGGCCTGATCGACGAGGAGGCTGATGATGTCTCGTAGAGATCTAGCACTTGTATTTTGTATGTTTGTTGTGATGGCATTGACCGGATGTCAAACTGTTAGCGACACGGTGACCGCCGCGTCGGATGCCTTGTCCGCCCACATAGACAGCCGGCAACAGGAACCGCCGGATGCGCTCACGGAGAACGAGATTCGCACCCTCACCGTCGGCAATACATTGACTGCCTACGAACTGTCGATGGGCACGACGTATCGCATATTTATCGCCCCCACCGGCGAGGTCGACATCCGCGGCGCCGACTGGTCTGACACCGGTGTGTGGGATATCGAAGGCAACACGTTCTGTGTTCGATACAAGGAAATAGACGGTGGCGATCGCGTATGTGGATGGTTCAAGCGCGCCGGAAAGTCATACGAAACCGTGCCGGTGACCGGTGTTCAAAATATTGTAAGATTTGATCTCGTTGGTCCCGGCAAACAGTTCTGAGCCGGGCATGAATTAGCTAGCGCGGGATCGTTTCAGGTCGAAGCATATGCTGAGTTTACGAGAACGGCTGTGACGGCCGAATACCGAAAACGGACCGAGTCGGCCACAGCGTCATCAACTCTGATAATCAGGCGTGTCGAATGACAGTCTGCGGATAGAATTGATCTCTGATTTTGGCGTTTAGAATGACGACGAGTTTTCGCATGACGGCGATCAGTGCGACAAGGGGCTTTTTA